>OLZI01000001.1_pt1 | contig 440940 bp, 377 predicted proteins | sample 1674061 | NCBI WGS metagenome assembly OLZI01 (sample SAMEA103958139, study PRJEB25191) | human gut metagenome | biome: human-associated habitat [ENVO:00009003]; feature: intestine environment [ENVO:2100002]; material: feces | place: Germany | collected 2013/2015 | reverse complement strand
CCATGCCTATGGCTGGCTGCCATAAATCAAGGGGCAAATATATAGTAACAGGAGATGAGAACATGAGCGACAACACGGAAATCGACTGGTCGCCGCCGATGCCGGATGATCGGATGGCCGCCGCCTACCAATCTGTACAAGCCAAGTTGATCCGCACCGCTGGCGGCGAGGTGCGCAATACGCTGCAAAACTTTGTCACGGCGATGACCCATGATCCGGTTTTTGCCGGCAACATCCGCAGAAATCTGTTCAAGGAACGCATGTCGATGACCTGCCCCGTCTGGTGGACGCGGAAAAGCGACATGATTGACGACATGGATGTTGCGTTCTTGCGGCTGTATCTGGAAGAACACTACGGGCTGCGGTCGGAAAAGCTGATTTATCCGGCGCTGAACATCGTGTCCACCGCGCAGGCGTTCCATCCGGTGCGGGACAGGCTGAACAGCCTTGTCTGGGATGGCGTGCCGCGCGTCCGGGTGGCGCTGCACCATTTTCTTGGCGCGGAAGTGGGCGACACGAACGAAAAGTACCTGCGCACGTTCATGCTCGGCGCGGTGAATCGCGTGTTTCATCCCGGCTGCAAGTTTGAGCTGATGCTGGTGCTGGTGGGCGGTCAGGGCGCGGGCAAAACCACCTTCATCCGCTTCCTTGCGCTGGAGCCGGAATGGTTCACGGACGATGTCAGCAAACTGGACGACAAGGAGATTTACCACCGGCTCAACGGGCATTGGATTTGCGAGCTTTCGGAGATGGTCGCGACGGCGAACGCCAAAAGCATCGAGGAGATCAAGTCTTTTCTCAGCCGCGACAAGGATTTTCTGCGGATGGCATATGACCGATACGGCGGCGATCATCCCCGGCAAAGCGTGTTCGCCGGCACGACCAACCGCATGGATTTCCTGCCTTTGGACAGAAGCGGCAATCGGCGCTTTCTCCCGGTGACGGTGGATGCGTCGAAAGCCGACTGCCATATTCTCGATAACCCGGCGGAGTCCCGGCACTATTTCGAGCAGATGTGGGCGGAAATCATGGCGCAGTACAAGTCCGGCGCGTACAGCACGCATCTGTCCAAGGCGGATGAGGAGGCACTGCGCAAACAGCAGCAGGATTATTGTCAGGAGGATACGCTGGCGGGGCGCATCTACGCATGGTTCGAGACGTTCGAGCAGGACAAGGTCTGTTCCTTGCAGATTTACCGGGAATGTCTGGCGCATCCGCTTGATGAACCGAAGAATTACGAGACGCGCGAAATCCGCGAAATTGTGGACAGCGGGATTGCCAGCGGCGAAATCAGCGGGTGGCAGAAGTTCCGCAATGCCCGCAAGTTTGCCAAGTACGGGCGGCAGTATGGCTGGGAACGAATCCAGCCTGTCTGACACGCCGCCTATCATCCGAATGTCAGGGGATATGTCGCGGAATCCACGCTGCGGCAAGGTGTTTCGCGGCTTGACATGCCGGACATATCCAATTAAGCAAAACAAATTGTTTCAATAAAGAAGAGACGCAGAAAAAGGTTCACCATCCGCGTGTCAGCATGTCGGATGTGTCAACCGCGCTGCGTCTCCATTTCGGAGGTGAATCTATGTTCAATCGCGTTCCGGCGGACGATCGGGCGGACGAAAATCAAGCAGAGTCCGCGCACAAAGTCCCCAAAATGACGCTGACGATGGCGGAGCTGGCAGACGAGCTGCACATTTCCCTGCCCACGGCGCGGAAGCTGGTGCGAAAATCAGGCTTTCCCGCGTTCAGCATCGGCAGCAGGATTCTCATCAACCGGGAAGGGCTTCAGCGCTGGCTGGATGGTCAGCCGCCGATTGCTGTCATCTGAATTTTTTCGCAAAATGTACTTGCCCCGTGCTGTGATGTGTGCTATGATCATCGTAGCACCTTGACAATTGAATCAGCATACGCAGCACGGGGCGATTGATAAGGAGGAACATCAATGCCTCGTCAGAAATTAACCCAACGTACCGACGGTTACTTCAAGGTGAAGTACCACGACAAGCAGTTTTACGGCAAAACGCAGGCGGAAGCCATGAAAGCACGCGATGCGTACAAGCAGAAAGAGCAAATGGGGCTCAGCCACGACCTCGAAGGCATTACCTTTTTGGATTATGCGCTGAATTGGCTGGAAATTTACCGCTCCGATTGCAGCGTGCCATTGCAGAAGCAGTACGCCAGCATGATTCGCTTTGCCGCCGACCATACGCGGAAGCGGTTCATCTGCGACATCAACGCGAACGACTTGCAGGCCATATTCAACAAGCTGAGCTGCTATTCCTCGTCCTATGTGAGCAAGTTTGCCTCGCTCATGAACGGCATCTTCCGCAACGCCGTGTCCAACGGTGCGCTGATTCGCAATCCGATGGCGGGCGTACAGCGTCCCAAATGCAAGAAAACGGGCGGACACCGCTGCTTGGAGCCGTGGGAACGCGCGCTGATTCGCAGTACATGGCAGGAACACGACTTCGGTCTGGCGGCGATGGTGATGCTCTACACCGGCTTCCGCAGGGGAGAAATGCTCCACCTGAACATCGACCGCGATGTGGATTTCGAGAAAAAGACAATTGCAGTCCGCGGCGCTGTGTCGTTCAGCGAAGGCAATCGCCCGAAGCTCACGAAGGGCAAAACCGCTTCCGCCATCCGCACTGTGCCGCTGCTTCCTCCGCTGGAAGAGGCGCTGAAAGGGCGGCACGGGCTGGTTTGCCACAAGGAGAACGGCGGCATCATGTCGCAGTCCGCCTTCGCGTGCAAGTACGAGTCGTACATCACCTTCTTGGAGACGAAGCTCAACGGCATCCACAAGCGCTGGTACGGCAAAACCAACGAGCAGAAGCAGCTCTTGGCGGAAGGGAAGCTGCCGCCGTGGAAGGAAATCAACATCCGCTGCCACGATTTCCGCGTGGAGTTCTGCACAAGAGCCTACTACGCGCAAGTGCCGCTCAAAACGCTGCAAAGCTGGATGGGACACGCCGATGCCGACATGATTCTCGCCATCTACACGAAGCTGGACAAGGAGCAGGAGCGGACGGATGCCGCGAAGATGGTCAATTACCTGACCCGCTTGGAAGTGGATTCCGCCGCCGAATGAGAGCGCACCGACGAATTCCCGCAATTTTATAACCCCGCCGGTACAGCGGCATGTCCCTGAAAGCGGCTAATTTCAAGGGATTCCGGGCAAATTTTATAACCCCGTTATAACCCCATTGCCCCCTGAAACGGCGTGAAAATAGGCAAAAATACGGTTTTCGGGGAGGAAAAGGCGCAGAAGCTCGGAAGCAACGGAATCTGTGCTACTTGCAAAATCATGTACTATGCGGCATGAATTTCAACCATAATAGACGAAAATCCGCCCCGAAGTACAAAAAAAGAAGCGATTTTTCAATCGCTTCGATGTCTGGGTGAGAAGATTCGAACTTCCGGCCTCTTGAACCCCATACGCCGAAGTGACTTGCGAATGCGAAAAAACACTATATGTTGTGTATGAATGAATTGACGATGGCCGTATGTAGTATACTGCGGCTGGAAAATGGGCGCGTGTTGTTGGCAGAAATGCTGTTGACACGCGCTTTTTTTTGTGCGGTCAGCGTGGGGGAAGGGTGGTCAGGAGCTGGGCGGTTGCGGTGGTGACGTCGGTTTCGTCGATGTGGGTGTAGATGTTCGCGGTGGTGTCGTAGTCGGCGTGACCCATGAGGTACTGCTGTGTGGCGGCATCGACCCCGGCGCGGCGCAAAAGCAGGAGGTAGGTGTGGCGTAGGCGGTGCGGGGTAGCGTCCGCCATGGCGGGAATGTCCTCTTGCAGCTGTGTCCAATGGCGCTTGATGGAGGTGTACGGCAGGGGCGTGGTGCGGTTGTAGAGCACATAGTTATCCGGCGCACCGGGCGTTCCCAGCTGTTCGCGCAGGATGGGGAGAAGGGGCAGTTTCCGGTGTCCTGCCTTGGTCTTGGTGTCGCCGATCTGCGTGGTGCGGTTGCCGATGTAGACGGCTGCCTGGCTAACGGTGATGATGCCGCGCTCGAAGTCGATGTCCTTCCAGCGCAGGGCGACCGCCTCGCCGCGGCGCAGGCCTGTGTAGAGCATGAGCAGGGGGAGGATGCCGTACTTGTGGTGCGGGGCGGCGGCGGTGATTGCCTCGACCTGCTCCATCGTCAGGGGAAGGCGCTCTTTCTGCGTCCCCTTGGGCGGCTCCATCTGGTCAACGGGGCTGCGGCGAATCAGGTCATCCATGACGGCGCGGGCGAAAACCTGCCGGAGAGTCAGCATCACCTTGTCGATGGTGGACTTGGACATGCCGTCGTACTGCAAAATCAGCTCTTGCAGCTCATCAGCGGTGATTTCGTCGATGCGGCGGCTACCGATGACGGGGAACAGGTGGTGACGCATGGCGTTCTCGTACATGGCGCGGCTGCTCTCGCGGATTTTGGGCTGCTTGTACAGGCGATACCAGCGTGTGGCGTACGCCTCGAAGGTGGGGCAGACCGGCGCGGGTGTCGGGGCACTTTGGCTGACGATGGCCTCGACCATCACGGTCAGGCGCGCGACGGCGGCGGTGAGGGCAGCGAGGGTCGCTTGGGTTGCGTCGGCGGACGAATCAGGAGCGGGAGTGGGGCAGGGCGGCACGGAAAGGAGGCTGGGAGACGTTCCAGCGTCGGGGATGGGAATTTGGTCATCCGGAACGCGGGACGGCTCTACGGGGCTTGCAGACCCCTTCACGGGCGTTTTGCCTTTTCGCCGGCGCGAATCTGCACCGGGAGTGGGGCAGGACGGCGCGGAAAGGGGGCTGGGAGACGCTCCGATGTCGGGGACGGGAATTTGGTCATCCGGAACGCAGGACGGCTCTACGGGGCTTGCAGATGCCTTTGCGGGCTTGCGGCGGTGATGTGCCCTGTCGTACTCCTGATGAATGCGGGCGATTTCGGCATCCAGCGCTTCCTGGGAATAGGCGGATGCCCACTTGTAGATGGGTTTTCCTTGTTTGTCGCGACCGAGGTTGACGCGGGCGCGAAGTCGTTTTGACATGATGCTCCTCCGATCAGGGGCATCTGTTTGCTGTTTTTGAAGGTCAAATTTGGTCAAAGCGACGTTGCCTTGCCATGCAACATTCACTTACCCTTAGGGTTATTTTCTTCGGGCATGGAAATGCCCAGCGTCCGGCAGATCAGCCGCTGCTGTTCCGCATCAAGGGTGCGGTAGGCGGCGAGTAGTTCCTGCTCGTGGCGATTCATACGGGCGTCCTCCTTCATGCGTGCTGTTTGTTCTTTTTTTGTTTTTCGTCGGGGTGTTCGATGCCGACCATACGGCAGACCATTTGCTGCTCCTGCGGGGACATGGCGCGGTAAGCGTTCAGCAACTCTTGCTCGTGTGACGTAACGCCATCAACGAGTTCGTCAATGCTGACGGGATTATCTGTGCGACCAAGCAGGTAGTCCGCAGACGTGTCGAGCATGTCGGCGGCTGCGCGGATTCTATCAATGGTCGGCTTCGTCCCCTTTTTCCAATAGGAGATAGTGGCGGTAGATGTCCCCATTTGCTCGGCGGCAGCGTGTGAGCAAGGTGCAATTCCTTTAACACTGCACAAGGCTTCGTAACGTTCGTAGAAGTCCATAGTTTCGCTCCTTGTTGAACAAATTTAGCCACACGCATTGACAATGTGGATTCATTGTGATACAATACCACTGCAAGCTAAAAGTGTTTAACTGCAATGACCGTGTAGAATCCTACATCGCGGCGCAATGTAGCACTTTGCATTATACTGCATTAGTTAAACTATTTCAACTGAAATTGAAAGGCGGGGAGTCTATGCAGAAGAAAGACAGGTGGATAGCGAACGTCGTTGGACGTATGCACGTTGGTGGTATCACTGGAAAACAGCTGGCAGCGGCAAGCGGGTATACTGCAAGTTACCTTTCGACGGTGCTAAACGGCAAAAAAGGTAATGACGACACGCGCCGAAGGATTGAAGAAGCCCTACGGTGGCTGGAAAGAGCACAATGATGACGAACGCGGAATACCTGCGGGAGGCCCGCAAGCGCATGAAGATGAGCAAGCGGCAGGTCGGCGCAATGATGGCGCGGATGTGCGAGATGCAGAGCGGCATCCTGCCGATGTGGCGGATGAGCGCGGACGGGCATCAGGCCGCCTTGCAGCGGATGGAGCGACAATCGCAGTTCTGCACCTGGGAGGACAGCCGCCTGATCGCGGAAATCCTCCAAGTGGGCGAGGAAGGCGCGAACCGCATCCTGACGACGCGGGATGTTCGGACAGCCATCAACCATGCGCGGCACATCAGCGTGGTCAGCCTCGGCGGACGGGTTGCGGTCGCGATCCGGCGGCGGGATGACCCGCGCGGCTGCGCCTTCGTCGTCACGAAGCGCGAAGAGCTGAGCGTCATCTACGACCGGCATCGGCGCGACGCAAAGACACGCGACACGCCGGCGCTGACGCTGGCGGATCTGCGTGCAAAGGACTGGTGTCTGTGCTACGCCGCCATCGATGCGCCGCTGTACACAACGTGGCGTGCGAACCTCATCGGCAAAACGCCGAAAGACGGCTACTGCCTTGTCTGCGTCCGCTGGCGCGGGCATGTGCTGGACTTGTGACGGAAGGGGAGACAGGAATGCAACTGAATCAGGCAATCGAACGCGCCTTGCGCGCAACGGAACACAGCGGACGATGGCACTGCGTCTTCCGGCCGGATATGCTGGAACTGCGCTACATCGTCGCACGCCAGGATGATTTGTGGACGGTGCGCGGGATGCTGGTGGCGAACAATGCCTGGGCGCGGTCGGAGCGGCTTCCGCTGGCGCTGGAGGATTTTGCCGCGTCGGACTGGCAGATGGAAATGTGCGACGAGGGGATTCAGGCCGGAACGCGCGACTGCCTGCTGTTCACGGGCAGCGAAACGCGGGTCAAAGACAGCGTGACGGGCAGGACGGCGCTGATCCCCATCATGCCGGACTTGCAGCGGGGACGGGCAGCGCTGGCGAACCAGCAGCGGTGAAACCGATGAGAAACACAGAAAGGGCGGGATAAACGCATGATTGATATGCAAACGTTCCTGTCGAAATTCAAGGGCGTGAAGCAGGTCCGCGGGGGATACATGGTCCAATGCCCTTGTCATGACGATAAAACAGCGAGCTTGTCCATTGGCATGGGCGACAAGGGGATTGTGCTGCACTGCTTTTCAGACTGCAAGACTGATGACATCCTGCGCAAGGTTGGGCTGACATGGCGCGACCTCTGCACGGATGAGATGCAGCGCGAGTGGCAGACGGCGCATCCGGCAGGCGCTGCGAAAACGCAGCAGAAGGCGCAGAAATCCACCAAACCCGCAGCGGAAATCACCACGAAACCGCCGAAGAAGATTCCTGCCGACCTCAACCGGCTCAAAATCGGGGGGACATATGCCCAAAAGGACGCACCGCCGGAAACCATCACGGCGATGTATGAGTACACCGATGCCGACGGCGCGCCGCTGCTGCGTGTGTACCGGACGGACAAGAAATCGTTCCCGACGATTCACTGCGACGGCGGGAAGTGGTTTTGGGGCGACGGCGGGCGGCACAATGTGCTGTATCACCTGCCGGAAGTGGTCAAAGCGGTGCAAGACGGCAAAAAAGTGCTGATTGTAGAGGGCGAAAAGGACGTGGAGACGCTTCGGATGCTCGGTTACGCTGCCACGACGAACAAGGGCGGCGCGGGCAAGTGGAGCGAGGAGCTGTCCAAGCACTTCAAGGGCGCGGATGTCGTCATCATCCCGGACATGGATGAGCCGGGCGAAAAACACGCGAAGCTCATCCTGCGCGAACTGCGGAACGACGCCAAAAGCATCCGCATCGTGAACCTCAGAAGGCAAAAGGCCACCCCCCTCCCCCCTAAGGGGGATATTTCAGATTTGGCGGGGGCACTCGGCGCGGAAAAAGCGAAGGGCGTTCTCGAAAATCTGATTGCGCTTTCGCCGGTGCTGGCGCGGAACATTGGCGGCGGTGACTACGAAGATTATTTCGTCGGTGTCAGCGGTTGTCATGTGCGCTCTGGCTGCATTTTCAGTCCGACGGCAGAGGGCGATGAACGTCCGCTGAGCAATTTCGTCGCACTGCCGGTGGAGCAGGTGAGCATCGACGACGGCGAAGGTCAGCTGCGGCAGGAATTTGTCATCGAAGGATGGAGCAGCACGGGCATGAAGCTCAAAGCGCTGCGCGTCCCGGCGGAATCGTTCGCGAAGATGAACTGGGCGATTGAGGGCTGGGGGCTGAACGCCGTCATCTACGAAGGCAACGGCGTGGCGCAGAAGCTCCGGCGAATCATCCAGAGTGCAGGCGTTGCCGCCGCGATTCAGCGCACGATGTATTCGCACACCGGCTGGCGCGAAATCGACGGGAAGGTCTGTTTCCTGCACGGCGGCGGCGCAATCAGCGCGGCGGGCGACGTTGAGGCGGACGTGCAGCTGGATTTCCGGCTGGGGCGGTACAGGCTGGACGGGCTGCGCGAAGGGGAATGGCTCGAAACGATGGGGCGCGAAAAGGCGCTGCCGCTGTGCCAGAGCGCGACACTGCGCCTGATGGACGTGGCGACGCTGCGGGTCGGTGTGCCGCTTGTGGGGTACTTGTTCCTGTCGCCGCTGACGCACTTCCTGCGGAAAGTCGGCCGGAAGCCAAGCGTCGTGCCGTTCGTGCGCGGGACAACCGGCATGGGCAAAACGTCCATCGTCACGCTGGCAATGAACCACTTCGGCTACGATTTCCGCTTCGAGGGCGATCAGCCGGGCAGCTTCAATGATTCCATCGCGTCAATGGAACGCAAGCTGTTCATCCTGAAAGATTTGCCGCTGCTGGTGGACGACTACAAGACGGTGGCGGATGCGCGGCAGATGTCGGCGCGCCGGGCGCTGGAAGAAAACATCATCCGCATGGTCTGCGACGGATTGAAGCGCAGCAGAATCTCGGCGGACATGACGGCACAGCACGACTATCCGGCACGCGGGCTGTGCATCCAGACGGGCGAAGAATTGCCCAGCGAGACCGGCGACAGCAACATTGCCCGCTTGTACGTCATCAACTTGGCGGCGGGGAACGTGCCACTGCCAACCAGCGATGCCGCGCCGGAGCGGAAAGCAGAGATGCAGGAACTCTGGCGGCTGGCGAAGGAGGGCGCATTGAACGAGAGTATGCGGGGCTACATTGCGTATCTGGCGGGGCAGGCGGACAAGCTGCCAGCCCGCCTTGATGCGCTCTACCGGGAGATGTTCGACGAAGCCAGCAGGCGCGTTTCTGGCACACATGCGCGCTTGCCCTCGGCAGTCGCGTACATCATGCTGGGTGTACGGATGATGGTGGAGTACATGGCGCAGCCGGGTGGCGTGCTGGACGGCGTGACGGACTTCGAGGAGGTCATGCGCCCGTACTGGGATGCCGTCAGCGCGAACAGTCAGGAGCAGCGCGAAGCCATGACCAGTCAGGCACCGACGCAGGTTTTCCTTGCGACGATGCGTGAACTGCTCATGTCAGGCAAGAGCGTTGTGCTTGATATGGGCATTGCGAATCAACCGACAACGCCGCCGATCGGGATGATTGGCTACCGTGATGCGGAAAAGTATTACTTCATTCCGGGTGCGGCTTACGGCGCGGTCTGTGAGAGCCTGCGGGTGCAGGGCGCGACGATGGCGGTCGGCAAGACCACGCTGCTGCGCCAGCTGGCAGAGGAAGGCATCAGCCAGCGAAGTACCAAGGGCGAAACGCTCCAGCAGATTCGCCGCGGCGGGGTGCATGGGCGCTATCTTGTGGTTGCACGAAGCATTCTGGACGACGAAAAGACACCGGAGCAGGCGAAAACGCTTGCAAAGGGGCATCAGCTGGGCATGGAAGAAATCGACGAAATGCCGGACAATCCGTTCTGACGGGGAAAGGGGCGAATGCGGATGACGACGGTTGAAGCGCTGACCGCCAGCAAGAACACGCTGACGGCAATCCAGCAGATGGAGGACGTGATGAAGGCATCGGACAAGCTGCTGGAAGGACAGGACGCGCCGCTGATGGAAGCACGGGAGGTCAGCATCGTGATGGAAATGCTGCACAACCGGGCGAGGCGCTATCAGACGGTTGCGTCGGCGGGCATGTGGGGGCTGAGTATGCGGGAACAGTGCGTCCTGCACAGCTACTACCTCTGCGGCAAGACAATCCGGGAAATTGGCGAAGCGTTTGGTCTGCGGGAACGCATGGTCAAGCAGATTAAATCGGACGCGCTGGCGAAGCTGGCGCAGAAAGAGGGGTAAACGATGGCGACAACGACGAAGTACACCTGCGATCGGTGCGGCAAGGAACTGGAAAAGGCGGGGGAGAAGGTCTACATCACATGGCTGGGGCACTTGCAGACACATGTGGTGAAGGAACTCTGTCCGGCGTGTTTTGAGGCGACGCTGGGCATGAAAGTGCCGGAGGAGGCGCAGGATGAATAAGACGATTCTCATCGGCAACCTGACGCGTGACCCACGAATCTCGATGACGTCTTCCGGCAAGCGCGTGGCGCAGATGGACATTGCCTGCAACCGCGCAGGCCGCGATGGTCAGCAGACGGCGGACTACTACCAGATTTCGTTCTGGGAAGAGCGTGCGAAGCTGGCGGAAACGCTGCACAAGGGCGACAAGATTCTGGTCGAAGGGCGGCTGACGGCGCGCGGCTATCAGGGCAAGGACGGCACGATCCGCGCCGCGCTGGAAATGAGCGACCCGCGCTTGGAGTATCTTTCACCGCGCCGGGCGGTGCAGGAGGACGCGCCGACTGCGCCGGTTGACCCGGAAAGCGGCATGGAACAGGCAGAACCGGACGATTGCCCGTGGTGACATAGAAAAAGCGCCTGCCATATTGGGAGTATGGCAGGCGCGGGGGAAAGTCACTTGACCTCAGCGGTCAGCATTTCTTTGAGTCTTCCGGCGCTTTCGATGATTTCGAGAAGCAAAGCGTCGTCGATGCGGTCGGTTTTCGATTGGAAGTTGCTGCGCTGGCAGATGATGTTCAGCGCTTCACCAATCAGGTCAACTTCTTGAAGAATCTGTTTTGTGTCCATCATGAAAATACCCTCCTATGTTCGCAAAATCTTGACTTTTTGCGTCCGGAATGGTATGATGGAAAAGGATTTCATACCGTTCCAGACGCATGTTTGGACGTTGTGGGATTACGGGATAACGTGGCTGTTAGTCTTGGTCGGATGGGCAGTCACGTTATTTTTTCGTTTTGGCGTAAAGCTGTTGGATGGCGTTGCGGACAACAACGGACTTGGGTTCGTTGTAATGCTCAGCGAGTTCGTTGAGAATCCGAACTGTTTCATCGTCGATACGAACGCGCAGAATGGAATCCTTAGGATTCTCAGCTTTCGGACGTCCCGTTCGCGGACTCATCGGTTCACCTTCTTTCTGTGTCCACAGAAACATTATAATAACGTGTCCACGAAAAGTCAAGACCCTGTTCGCAAAATCTTGACTTTTTGCGTCCGGGATGGTATGATGGAAGAGGATTTCATACCGTCCTCGGACGCTGTGACTTTCGGGATAACGTGGCTGGTTTGTTTGGTAGACGGAGCAGTCACGTTATTTTTCGTTTTCGGCATAAAGCCGTTCAATCCCTTTGCGGACGATGGAAGCGCGGGATTCACCGTCGCGTTCAGCGAGAGTGTCGAGCTTCTTCAATGTTTCAGCGTCCATTTTGACAGAAAGCTGAAACGATTTGGGGTTGACAGCCTTAGGTCGTCCCATTTTCGAGGTCATTGAGTTCACCTCACTTTTTGAACCTCTGAAAGTATTATAATTTCGGTGATTCAAAAAGTCAAGACCTTGTTCGCAAAATCTTGACTTTTTGCGTCCGGGATGGTATGATGGGAAAGGATTTCATACCGTCCTCGGACGCGGTGAAATGCTGGGATAGAAGATGCGGTGCTTTAGGCGGCAAGGCGCATCTTCTATTTTTTTGACTGAAGAAGCAGCCCGATGGCTCGACGCACTGCTTCGCCGCGGGTGATGCCGTGTTCGGCACAATAGGCTTGAAGCTGCTGTTCCGTTTGCGCATCCAGACAGATGCTGTATCGGATTACCTTCGGATTCTCCAACTTCGGTCTACCCGTTTTAGGTGACAATTCTCCACCTCCTTTCCATCACACCTAAAGTATAATAAAGATGTGCTGAAAAGTCAACCCCTTCTGTTGACTTTTTCTTTCGCGAATGGTATGATACAGATAGGGAATCGTAGAGAACGGAGGTGCAGCAGCATGTTGTCACGCAGGGAAGTAGAACAGGCGATTCGCGGTCTGCTGGGGAAATATCATGCGGATTACGCGATTCTGTTCGGGTCGTATGCGCGTGAATCCGCCAATGCCAACTCGGATATTGACGTGGTGCTGGTCGGCGGGGCGCATTTCCGCGCACGGGATGTGTTTGCCTTCGGGGAAGAGCTGCGGCAGCTGACGCACAAGGATGTTGATGCGTTCGAGCTGCGCGAAATCAACCGCGAATCCGACTTTTACCGGACGGTGATGCGGGAAGGGGTGCGAATCGCGTGAAAAAGACGGACTTGGAGCGCCTGCGGAAAATCGTCACGACGTGGGATAGCCTGTCGGCGCAGATGGCGCAGCGGAACATCACACGCGAAGTGCTGATGACGGATGAGTTCGCGCAGTGGGCAGTGACAACGCCGCTGTACAACATCGGCGAGCAGGTGTATCAGCTGACGCGGGGACTGAAAGCGAAGTACCCGGAACAGCCGTAGAATGCCGTTTCCGGGATGCGCCATCGCTTGGTGCATGAGTACGAAGGCATCAACTGGACGATGATTGTCGAAATCGTGTTCGAGGATATGCCGGGATTCGTGCAGGATGTTCGGAAAATCATTGCAGAAATCGAAGAAAACGAATAGAAAAAAGCGTGCCGCCTTTCGAGGACAGCACGCTCTTTCTGTTATTCCGCCAGAAACGCTTCGATAGCGCGTTTGAGAACCTGCGCCTGCGGGATACCCTCGGCAGCGCACTTGGCTTTGAATGCCGCTGCCATTTCCTTCGGCACGCTCAGGCTGATGCGGTCATATACCTTCTCATTGTAGCGCCGTTTGACGTCGGTCGAGGTGTGTGTCTTGCGCTTCTGCTTCTCCGGTTCACTCATGTCCAAAATCCCCCTTGACTTTTTACCCGCCGTCGTGTAGAATGATGGAGGAGGGAAGCGGCGGCGGGTATCCTCTTACCGCTTCCCCGGTGCTTAGCCTAAGCTGGTCAGGAGCTTAGGCTTTTTTGTTGCCCATTTCATCCTCCATGAGCTTGTCGAGGTACTGGATGATTTTCTGTGCGTCGTTGCATTCCTCCGCGTAGAGCTTGATTTGCTTGAGAACCTTGAGAAACTGCTTATCCGTCATGTACATGACCTCTTTCTTTGTGTCTTTCATATTTGACACCCGCCTTTCTGTCAGCTCTTGCTGACACATATATTATAACATACTAATTGTAGTATGTCAATGGGCAAAATGAAGTTTTTTCAGAAAAATTGCAAACTTTTTCTCACCTTGACTGCACGGGTGGTGTTAGTGCGACAATCTGCGCGTGGGGCGTACCCCATCCGCCGAATGCGGTTGACCGCAGCGTGTGTGCCTCCTTCACTTCGCGTCACCTCAGCATGACGCTGACAAGGTGGCTGCTCATCTGGGCTTAGGGGATGAGCGCGGCGGGCGCGCCTTCTGCGGACGGGAGGCGCGCATATTGTCGAAGAAACAGGCAGACCCGTTTTATTTGTCGCCGCCTTGGAAGGCGATTCGAGTGGCTGCCTTGCAGCGCGACCATTATTGGTGCCAACGATGCCAGAAGCGACCGGCGAAGATTGTCCACCACCTGATTCCACGCACGGTTGACCAGTCGCTGGAATTGGAGCTGGACAACCTGCAAAGCGTCTGCGTGATCTGCCACGAACAGGTGCATCCGGAGAAGGGTGCAAGCAAAAATCCGAAAGAACAGCCCGATTTGACGGGCATCCGGGTTATTAGTATCAAGTGAGGGGAGAACATGAATCGGACAGAAACGGGATACAAGCTGCCGGGAGAGCGGGCGCATACGGCGCGGATGCTGCTGGAAGAAGAGGTCGCCAGCCGATATGGGGAAATTTTGCCGCATCAGCAGGCGATTTTGGACGCTTACGAGCAGACGGAGGCGCTTCGCCTGCGTGCAGTGGACGACGTGAAGACGAACGGCCTGCGCGAAAGCTACACGTCCGGCCGCCAGCGCGTCGTGCGCAAGAATGTCGCGTATGAACAGGCGCTCCGGGCAGCGGCATCCTTGACGAAGCTCATTGCCGCGCTGAAGCTGGACACAAAGAAAGCTGCACCTGATGAGGCAGGTGATGGCGAGGATGAGGACGACGACCTGGACGACTATTGACCCGCATATTGCCGCAGCAGAGGAGCGCATTTGTGCGGACTGGAATCGTCTGCATGGCGATGCTGACCCGCGCATATGGGCATACATTGACGATGTACTTAGCGGGCGCGTGCTGGCATGTCAAAAAGTCCGGCTTGCCTATGAGCGATTCGTTCGTGACCTGATGCACGAAGAAGAGGGCGATTTCCCGTGGCGGTTCGACGCGGAAAAAGCATCGAAGCCGATTCGGTTCGTCGAAAAGTTCGTCCGACCGCAGGGGGATTATGACCGCCTGACGCTGATGCCGTGGCAGTGCGCCTTTTACGCGGCGCTGTTCGGCTGGGTCAGCAAGAAGGACGGGACGCGCAAGCACAACAAATGTTTGCTGATTGTCGGCAGCGGCAACGGCAAAACGCCGATGATTGCGGGTGCTGCGCTGTACAGCGTCAGCCAGGAAGGTATCAAGAACGCCGAAATCGACGTCCTGGCGAACAGCAAACCGCAGGCGCGGATTTTCATGCACGATGTCAATGCGGCAATCGGCGCGTCACCGGCGCTGTCGAAGAAGTTTCGCGCCCTGCGCTCCTGCGCGGAATACTATGCGGACGGGCAGTCAGACAAGGGACGCAGCGCAACGCCGGATAGCGTGATTCAGGCAATGTCAAACCGTGCGTCGCTGCTTGACGGTCTGCGGCCGACGTGGGGCGTACTGGATGAGCTGCATGAGATGCGCACCTATGATGCCATCGAGCAGATGCGCCGGTCGCTGGACAAAGCCTCGGACGGTCTGCTGCTGATGATGTCCACGATGGGGTATGTGCTGGACGGTGTGTTGGTCAGCGAATATCGGCTTGCCGACCAAATGCTCAAAGGTAGCGGCAATGCGGCGGTGAATGACCGCGAACTGGCGCTCATCTATGAAATCGACGAACAGGATTCGCCGGAGGATTCCAGCAAGTGGGTGAAGGCAAACCCATCGCTGGGCGTACTCCTGCATCTGGACAAGCTGAAGCAGCGCTGGGAGGAAGGCAGGGCGATTGCAGACCGGCGTATTGACTTCCTGACGAAAACGCTGAATGTGTTCACGCGGGCAACCAATGCGAGCTTCTTGGACTTTTCGCTGGTGGAACGCAATCGGGATGTTATTGGCCTGGAAGCAGTCAGAGGACGCGAGGCCTTCGGCGGCTTCGACGTAGCTGTCAGCGGCGACCACTGCTCGACGGCGCTGGAAATCCCGCTGGATGACGGTCGCTTCTATGTCATTCCGCACACATTTGTGCCGCGCAAGGTGGCAGAACTGAATGCAGAGCGGCTGGACTACTACGGCGAGGCGATGCAGGGGCGGCTGACGATTGTGGAAGGCGACTATGTGAAACAAGACTGCATCATCGACTGGTTCAGGAAGATGGGCGAGATTTTCGACATCCGCTGCATTGGTTATGACCCGGCGAACGCAACGCTTTTGGTCAAAACGCTGGAAACAATGTTCGCTTGCGAGCCGGTCAGGCAGGGCGCAATCACGCTGAACGCGCCGATGAAGCACATCAAAGAGCTGTTTACGGACGGAATGATCGTTCACGACCAAAACACGCTCTTCGAGTGGTATCTGAACAACGTCAAATTGCGCAACGATTTTTCGACGCGGGACAATGAGAATTACGCGCCGAAAAAGGCAGACAAGTATAGCAAAATCGACGCATTTATGGCGTTTCTGGATGCGCATACGGTCTGGCTGCGGCACTGCCCGCCGCTCGGAATGGAAAGCGATTCAGGGGATGCGGTGCAAATCTACGATCTTGACCAACTGCTGGAAAATGGAGGTGATGGCATGTGGGCATAATGGCACGGCTGAAATCAAAGTTTTCCCCACGAAAAGCGGGGGAAACTTTCCGGCTTGAACCATCATGGCAAACAACGGCATCACGGCAGATGCAGGACAGTGAAGCGGTTTTCGGTGCGGTGACGCTGCTGGCGAACACGTTCGCCGCCATGCCTATGACAATTCGCAAGGGCTGGGAAGAGGCGAAAGATCATCCGTTGCATCGTGTCCTGACGTACCGTCCGGCATCTGGCTATACGCCTTATACATGGATGCAGGGGATGGAGGTCTGCCGGAACGCAACCGGCAATGCATATTCCTACATTTCGCGGGATGCCAGCGGCAATGTGCTGTCGCTGGAGCTGCTCAATCCGGCAGAAATTGAGCCGATGCGCGACCGTGATACGGGCGACCTGTGGTATCGCTACATGCCTGCGAAGGATGCGCCAACCATCTATATTCCGGAACGGTCGATGCTGCACGTTCGGCATGTGACAGATAATGCCGACAAGGGCATTAACCCGCTGTCGGTGCTTGCCGGTTCAATGGAGTATGCAGTACAGATGCGCGATTTCTCGCTGAAACAGGCGAAGGGAATTGCGGGTGTGCTGGTGCTGGAAGTGCCGGGCAATCCGGGCGACCAACGAAGCAAGGAAATCGTGGAAGGATTCCTGAAAAACTACGCGCGCAGCAACAATTCGCTGGCGGTTATCGGCGGCGGTGCGAAAATGAGCAGCGTGGAACGCACCATCTCTGAAGGGAGAATGTTGGAGGTTGACCGGATGATGGTCACGCGCGCGTCGCGTGTCTACGGGATTCCTCCGGCTGAATTGGGCGACTACAGCCAGAGCAGCTATTCTTCGCAGGAACAGCAACAGCTGGAGTTCCTTCAGCGCCTGATCCCGACTGCGAAGATGTATGAGGCGGAAATGCAGATGAAGCTGCTGACGTATCAGGATGTTCAGGATGGCTACCGAATCGAGATTGACTCCTCTGGTCTGACAATCTCGGATGCGCAGACACGCGCGACGGTTGACCAGATGCTTGTCCGATCGGGCATGATGACCATCAACCAGGGCAAGCAGCGCAACGGCTTCCCGCCCGTCAAGGGCGGCGATGTGACCTTTGTCTCCGGCGACCTGCACCCGCTGGAAGATCATTTAGGAGGAGAAGCAGATGGATGACTTTTTCCATTTCGCAACCATGAAGGGCGGCGGTCATCGCTTGGAGCTGACCGGCCCGATTGTAACCAGCAGACCGTGGTGGTCGAAGGATGGAGAGCAGTTCGCTTGCAGTACAGAGTTCGATGCACAGCTCAAGGCGCTGGAAGGCGAAGATCTGACTGTCGTGATTGATTCCAACGGCGGGGATGTGGCGGCGGGAATCGCTATGTATGAAGCGCTGCGAAATCGAAAGGGCGAAACGCACTGCCACATTGTGCGCGCATATTCGGCGGCAACGCTGCCGTTATGCGCCGTTCCGCGCCGAAACAGGATGATCTCGTCGGTTGGGACGATATTGATTCACGACCCGGCGACTTCTGCCAGCGGTACGGCGGATGAACTGGACAAGAGCGTGCGCTTCCTGCGAGCTATCAAAACGGCAGTGCTTGCTGCCTATCATGAAGCAACGGGAAAATCAGAGGCAGAGCTTTCCGAAATGATGACGCGGGAAACGACGATGACGGCAGCGAGCGCTGTCGAGAATGGCTTTGCAGAGAGCATCGCGAACCCCGCAGAGAGCGCCCAGATGAGCCACGAACTCATGCAGGTGTACATGGCAGCATCGCATGAGCAGACGCTGCGCATGGCACAGGCTGCCGCAGAGGCGCAGAAGCGAGACAAAGAGCGGCAGGAGTACCTGCGTTTCTTTGAAGGCATCAAATGATGCGATAGCCGGAAACGGCAGAAAGGAAAAGAAAATGGCTACGATGTTTGAACTTCAGGAGCAGATTGCCGATCTTGACCGGACGATTGCGACGGAGCGCCGGAACGGCATTGACATGGCGAGCGATGCTGGTGCGAAGATGGAGGACATTCGTGCCTGCCAGCAGCGCGTGAGCGACCTCGTGGAGCGCCGTGCGATTCTCCAGAAAGAGTGCGACCGCGTGGCGGCGGAATCTCGTGCGCGTGCTGCCCGTGAAGGCGGTCAGCACGGCGCAGAAATGACGTTCGAGCAGGCGACGGGCATGTACCTGCGTCATTTGGCAACGGGCGGCAAGAGCGAAATCACCAGCATGGCGTATGAACAGCTGGGCGCAATTCCGGCGGGCAACGAGGATCAGGGCAATGGCTCTGCGCTTCTGCCGAAGAAGCTTTCTGAACGTCTGCTTCTCCAGCCGCAGAAAGTCAACCCGCTGCGCAGTCGCATGGGCGTGACCAACGTGACGGGGCTGTCCCTGCCGAAGCTGGCATTCACCATTGATGATGATTCGTATGCGGCGAAGGATGGCGAGACGGCGAAGGAACTGAAAGGTGCTGGCGAGACGGTTGACTTCGGCCGTCACAAGATGCATCTGATGTGCAAGGTCTCCACGACACTTCTGCGTTCCTCTCCGCTGGACATTCAGGGCGCAGTGCTGCGCGGGCTGGACAGCGCCATGACGCTCCGCGAACTGCGCAGCATCTTTGCAACGTCTCCGGCCAGCGGCGAAGAAGGCATGTCCCTCTATACGAAGAAAAGCTCGAACTACATCATCAAGCAGATGGAAGCGGAATCCATGCTCGGCGCGATCGTGGCGGCTGCCGGCGACCTGGAGGACATTTATCAGGATAACGCTTCGATTGCGATGCGCCGGCAGGACTACTATGCGCTGATGATGGCACTGGCGAACGGCTCGGAAAGCCTGTTCTCCGGCAAACCGGCGCAAATTCTCGGCTATCCGGTGGACTTCGTGGACAAGGCGACCGTGCCGGTTGTGGGCGATTTCAGCTATCTGCATATCAACTACGACTGCGCGCCGTTCATGGACATGGGCAAGAGCGTGGAAACGGGCGTCACCATCTTCACGGAGGATTGCGTGTATGACATCAAGCGCCTGATGGATGCGGCTTTCCGCCTTGCGACGGTCAAGCCGACCGGCGTGGGCGGCTAATCATGGCAACGGCGGCAGAACTGCTGCGTGACTATGGCTACTTCACGCCTGAGTCATCGCAGCAGGCCTTGATGGACATCTGCCTTCGGGCGGCGAAACAGTATCTCTTTGATGCGGATTTGGTTGAACCTGCAGAAGGCGAAAGTGACCCGCTGTACGACCTTGCTTGCATGATGCTGGCAACGCACTGGTATGACAACCGTGGTGTAATCATTGCGGGAAACGGGTCGGCGATGCTCATTCCCAAGGGCATTGACGCGATACTTGCACAGCATCCGAAAACCCGCAAGACGGAGGAGTAGCCGATGCGTCAAACAGGCGATTTGCACTGTGTGGTGCAGCTCTACCGCCGTGAAGCGAATATCGACACAGGCGACGGACAAGTGGACTATGGATTCCTGTGGCAGAGCTATGCAGAGGTCTACCATCTTAGCGACAAAGCACTGGCAGCAGGCGGCGCTGAATATTCCTCCGGGGTGCTCAGCGTCATCCTGCGAACGCCGCTGCAATGCCGCCTTCTGCCGGGTCTGCGTGTGGTGTATGATGGCGGGGCGTATGAGGTGACAGAAGTGCTGCCAGATACGCCTCGGCGTGGCTTCTCGAAGCTGCGCTGTGTACTGACGGAAATGGTGGGGAGTGGTGTGCATGACCTTTGATGTGAACGCATGGCTTGCCAAGCGGCTTCAGGCGGCGGGCATCACCTGCCCCGCCTGCGAAGAGCCGTTGTCTCCGGATGAAGTCAAGCGCCAGCAGGCGCAGAGCACTGTATACATTACATGGCGGCAGCTGGGCATTGAACCGCGCTATGCAAGCGGGGAACTGTACGCTGTGTGCTACACGATGGAAATGTCCATCTGGATTCCGCGCGCCGGTACGAAGGAACAGATGGCAGCGTGGAGACAGCTCCGTCACGCGCTGATGTTTGCCTTCGATGTGCAGTGCGATTTGGAGGAGCATGTCACCGGCATCACACACGCACAGGCGCAGGAAGGCGTCTGGGTGGACACGGTGAAGCGCAGGGTGTACACGCAGAGCATCAGTGTGATTTGGCACGCGGGAGGCTGACGATGCGTTATTCGTGCAAGGGTGACAGCAACCAGAGGCAGCTGAATCTTTCGGCGGCGGCTTCGCCAGATATACTGCGCAGTGCGGCAGAAGCGGGCGCAGAGATTGTGCGCACGGCTGTACAGGGGCAGATTTCTTCGCAAGCAAAGAACCCGACGGGCAAGTTGCTTTCTTCTATTACCTATCGTTCGTGGAGCAATGAAGTATCATCCGGTGCAATGCTGGGGTGGGCAAAGATTGCCGTAGCGCGCGCCGGTTATCGCAATCACGGCCGAAACCGTTCAGTCCGTACAACGGACGACTATGGTCGTATCTTGGAGTATTCGTCGAAGCGCGTTCTGCGGCACTTTGAGCCGGGTTTTGAAGAAAGCGAAGAAGCGGCACTGAGCGCGATGGAACAGCGTATTGACAGCGCCATTGCATCGGCGCTTGGTGAAGCGGGAATGTAAGCCGCAATGCGGCAGAAAGGGAAAACAATGGCAACGACACGCATCAAACCGCCTTATGAGTTGACGGTTTACGACTTCTTTGTGCATTTCGATGCGGATGACAATGGCAACGAGGCGCTGGACTTGCAGCTTCCGGTTGTCAAGTCTATCGGTGTTAAGCCGAGCGAACAGAAGCAGACGATTCATGCGTCGGGTGTCGTCTATGATACGGTCAGCACGGTTACTGAACCGACGCTGAGCCTGACCAGTGTGGCACTGCCGCGCGAGTTCACCGACCGTGCGGACGGCGCGGTGAAGAAGGGATGCGCTGCGGCGGATGTTGCACAGCCTATCAAGCAGACGTTCGCCTGCGGGTACTGGTGCGGCAATAGTGATGGCAGCAAGACGTACTACTATCATCCGCAGTGCAAGCTCTCTTACAGCGACGATGAGACCCACCAGACGCGCACCAATACGCCGGTTGACCCGTCTGTGGGGCGCACGGTGGACATCATGCCGACGGATGAAGGCATCTGGCGTGTGCGCTATTACACGGACGGCGTAACGAAGCCGCTGACGCCGCAGGAGTTCTTTGAGAAGCAGCCGAATACGCTGGAAAAGGTTATGGCGCTGGACGGCGCGGAATCGGCAAAATAAGATGAATGGAGCGGCAGCCTTTCGGGACTGCTGCTCCATTTTGCAATGAATAGGAGGAAAAGCATGGATAGTGTGCAGTTTGCGACGGCATATGTGCCGACGGAGATTGAAGTAGCCGGGGCGCATGTGCGCCTGTTCTTCACGCTTCAGGCGGCAATGAAGATAGAAGCAAGCCTGAAACGCCCGTACTTGGAAACAGTGCTGATGATGCTGCAAGCAGAGGATGATAATGGCAAGCCGCAGTCGCTGCCACTTTCGGAGCAGGCGGAAATTGTCCGTATTCTGATGGAAGAAGCAGGTCAGAGCATTTCGGCGAAGACGCTGATGTCGCTGGATATGCGGGAATTTGCGCTGCTGGCGCGGGCGGCGCAGGTGGAGATTGTCGGCAAAATGCCGCGCAGTGCGCAAAAAAAAACGACGCCGGTGAATGGCGCTGGGAAATGATTCTGCTGGCGGCAAAGCGGGTGCTGGGGTTGAGTGTGGATGAATTTTGGCACTTGACGCCCGCTGTGTTCCATGCGCTGCTGGAAGAAACACTTGGTGAAAATGAGCAAGCGCCGCGCAAGGTGCAATTCGCAGACGAAATTGGCTGGTAAGAAGGTGAGAAGATGTCAATCAGGGTAAGCGGCATTACGCTGCGCGTGGAAGGTGCAGAGCAGTTTGCGAGCCGGCTGGACACGGCGAACAAGGCAATGCGCCGGAACGCGGCGGAAATGAAACTGCTGGAAGCGACATATGCCAATTCCAAAAACAGCGACTACTTTGGCAAGCAGTCGGAACTGCTGACGAAGCAGCTGGAGGAGCAGCGCAAGAAAACCGCGACGCTCCAACAGGCGCGGGATGCCTATGCACAGACGCCCGGTGCGGATGCAAGCAAGCTGGAACAGCTGGATTTGAAAATCCTGAAATCGCAGACGGATGAAGCGAAGCTGACGGCGGAAATCCAGAAATGCAATGCGGCGATGCAGAAGGCGCAGGAACAGCAGCAGGTGCTGGGGGATGCGACGGAGGAAACGGGACAGGCGGCGGATGATGCAGCATCCGCACAGGCAAATCTGGCGGAATCAACCAGTGAAGCCGGAAACCAGCAGCGCAGCGCGGCGGAAAATGCGAAGCACTACGGTGAGGCACTGGACAAGCTGGCGAAAGGCGCGACGCAGGCGGGCAAGGCGCTGACGAAGGTGCTGACGCTGCCGATTGTCGGCATGGGAACAGCAAGCGTCAAATACGGCATGGAGCTGGAAGATGCGGTCTATGAGGTGGCGACGCTTCCGGGTGTGCTGAGCGGCACGCAGGAGCAGCGGCAGCAGCAGATTCGAGACTTGACGGATGAGCTGATAGATGCCAGCAATGATGCGCACACAGCGGCGACGGAGCTGGCAAGCGCGACCTATGATGCCATCAGCGCAGGTGTTGCGCCGGAGGATGCGGCGTACTGGGCAGAGCGGGCGGCTATGGCGGGCAAGGCAGGTCGTTCGGACGCTTCGACGGTCATCAATGGCGCGTCCTCCATCTACAATGCGTGGGGTGCGAAAGCGAGCGGCGGTCTGGATCACATTCTGGACAGCATGATAACGGCGCAGAACTTGGGCAAAACGACGGTCGGCGAGCTGTCCTCGCAGATTGGTCAGGTGTCCGGTCTTGCGCCGCAGTTGAGCTTGTCGATGGAGGAAGTGCTGTCGAGTGTCGCGGCGCTGACGGCAGGCGGCTTGTCTACTTCCAGTGCCATCACGGGCTTGCGCGGTGTGTTGTCTGCTGTTATCAAGCCGACATCCGAAGCGGCAGAAATGGCAAAGGAACTGGGCATCGACTTCTCTGCCGCCGGACTGAAAGCGAAGGGGTTCACCGCCTTCTTGGCAGAAATCGCTTCGGTGACAGAAGGCGATTCGGAGAAGCTGGGCAAGCTGTTCGGCAGCGTCGAAGGCTTGAACGCCGTCATGATGCTTGGCACAACGGCGGCGGACAAGTATCACAGCATTTTGGCGGAAATGACCAGCGCATCCGGCACACTGGATGCAGCGTTTGAGACGCGCGTCTCCAGCCGGTCGGCACAGCTGGAAGGTGCGATGAACCGACTCAAAAATACCGGTGTGGAGCTTGCACAGAATCTGTATCCGGCGGTCGATGCTGTTACGAACGCGATTGGCGGCGTCGCGGATTATGTTGGACAGCTGGACGCAGGCACACAGCAGACAATCGTGAATCTGGGACTGATGGCGGCGGCACTCGGCCCGACGCTGACGGGCATCGGGAAAATGATTACGGCAGGCAAGGTGCTGGCGAGCGTCATGACCGGCCCGTTTGGCTGGGCTGCGGCGGGTGTAGCGCTGATCGGCGGCGGACTGACGCTTGCCATCAAGGCAGCCGGGGCAGAAGCGGAAGAGTTTCGCAACCGCGCGGACGCATTTGAGCTGGATTTTGAAGCACCGGATGCCGTGTCGATGCAGGAAGCGATTCAGAAGAACCTCGACCAAATCAATCTGGAGTACAAGAACGGAATTAAGCTGACCAGCAACGTCTGGACGGACATCGGAAAACAGGTTCAGGAAGCGTTCGATTCGGCGGTGGCGGACGGGAAAATTGATGCCTCGGAGTATGCGGATTTGTCCGTCAAGGTCGGTGTACGCATCATGGCAGAAGCAAATGACGGCGCAACCAGCGACGACGTGGGTGTCCGGGAAGTCGCTACGCAGTTGCAGAACGCAGTAGCGGATTATAACGCGCTGCTTCAAACGGTGTACCGCAAAGGTAATTCTGCGACGGATGAAGAACTAAACGCGCTTCAGGCGGCGCTGGATCGCGTGATGGCGTTGCGCAACCAGATGATGGGGTTGGAAGCCGAAACGGAGAGCTTGGAGGCATCCACCTACAAGTCGTATTTCGACCTTGTGGCGAGTGGGCACGGCTCGGAGGAGGCTGTCGCATCCGCAGCGGCATACGCGATTGGCGTCTACCAGCAGAAGATGGCGGAAATTGAAGCCCAGCGTAAAGCTGAAATTGCAATTTCGGACGAACGCCAGGCTGAGGCAAAGGCAAACGGCGCAAGCAAGGAAGAACTTGACGCGGCTGACGTTGCGCGAACAGAGCGACAAGCGGAATTTGACCAAGAAGAAGCTGCGCTGCGGGCAGAGTATCAGGCAAACGTTGCAGCTTTGCTGGATGGGCTTGCGCTTCGTGATAAGGAAACCGGTCAGTATATCGAGGAAGGCGGTCGAGTGCTGAAAGGAATGTCGAGCCTTGCGTATGCGGAGGCAAGTGGGTCGGACTACGATAAACAAGACTGGGTTCGCCAGCACGCAACGCCGGAGTTGATGGCGCGTTATTCGGACTATGGCACGCTGTACGGATTGAACGGCTGGTGGAATGACTGGAATCAGGTACAGGCGTACATTGCTAACCCTGAATTGCTGCCGATGGGGCAGTGGGGAGCTGCCTTCAATGCGATTCAGGCAGGCTACCGGGCGGACTACGACAAATGGCTGGATTCTGAAGCGCCGAGCGGCATGGTGGACATAAACGCGCTGATTGCGCAAGCGTTTGATGGAAGCGTGGAGAATGTTGACGCAGGCATGGCATCCGGGACGCTGGCGGACTACATGCGCCTGATGCTCTTCGCGGACAACGGGGTCGATGCGCTTGGCTCGGACGCGATGGAAGCCATCGGCAGCGGCATCACAGAGAGTTCGCAGGGACTTCAGGAGACAACGCAGGATGCAGTCGCGCCGGTACAGGAAACGCTGGATGACCTGTCGAACCAGGAGAAAACAGGCAAGGCGGTCGGTGTGTCGCTGGCGGCGGGCATTCTGTCCTCGAAGCGAATGACGCAGCAGGCTGCCGCGGAAATCCGCGATGCGGTCAACAGCACACTGGCGGGCATCGGCTTCAGCGGGACGCTGACGCTGCCGGGCGCAGGACTGATTCAGCGCAGCGGGCTTCTTCCGTCAACGACCTATGTGGGCGGCAATACGGACTTCTCCACCAACGTGGTCATCCGCAGCGCAAACTTCCAGAGCCAGACGACACCCAGAGTGTTTGCGGAACAGGTGTCGGCGCTCAACCGGGCGAAGCTGGCGGGGTATGGGGTGGTATAAAAAAGAGGGGCGGCATTCCGTCCCTCCGGTGATTAGCTTGCCTGCTCTGCAATCAGCATTTCTTTGAGCCGTCCGGTGCTTTCGATGATTTCGAGAAGCAAAGCGTCGTCGATGCGGTCGGTTTTCGATTGGAAGTTGCTGCGCTGGCAGATGATGTTCAGTGCCTCACCAATCAGGTCAACCTCTTGGAGAATCTGCTTCGTATCCATCATGAAAAATACCCTCCTATATTCGCAAAATCTTGACTTTTTGCGTCCGGGATGGTATGATGGAAAAGGATTTCATACCGTCCTCGGACGCATGTTCGGACGCTGTGACTTTCGGGATAACGTGACTGTCGTTCTTGGTAGGGGTGGCAGTTGCGTTATTTTTTTATTTCGGCATAAAGTCGTTCAATCCCTATACGAATGACCTCGGATTTGCTTTTCCCGAAGTGTTTGGACAGCTCTTCCAGCTTTTTTGTTTCTTCGGGAGTGGTGCGAACAAAGTAACGGTCAGACTTGGGATTGTCGGACTTAGGACGCCCGGTTCGTGGACTCATCGAATCACCTCCTGTGTTCCACAACTGCATTATAATTCATGTCCTGCAAAAAGTCAAGAACTATTTTTGCAGGACAAAATTTCAGAAAACCCCTTGACAATGGTGTAACACCATGATATAATAGAACCATCAAGCAGGAAAGGAGGGAAAGCCAATGAGCCGCAAGCAGCAGAAACGCCGCAGCGAGAACAATGACCCCACGAAGGCACTGGTTCTCGCTACGGCGCTGGTGAATCTGGTCGCCGCCGTTGTGAAGCTGATTTCTGAGCTTCTCAATCGGTAACAGATTCGCCGGGTACGGGGGCGCAAGCCCCCGTACCTATCTGGATTATATCATAATCGCTCATTGGTGGCAAGTATGGAAATCGCATTGGACGTGATTCAGGTTGTCCTCGCTGCGGTTCTCGTTGTGCTGGTCTACAAGCTCTACAAGAAGCAATGAGACTGACACCGAGAAAGCGCACGGACGGTCACATCACCGCTTACTTTGCGACGGTCGGCAGCAAAGAAGCGCGGGATGCAGGGTTCATCCGTCCTGACGGAAAGAGCCGCATCTTGAAGAAAGTGGTTGACGCTGAAAAGGGAACGCTGACTTTCCAAGTGGATTGGGAAGCAGAGAACAATCGAACCGACCTGTGACACAGAAAGAGGATGGCTGCGAACCATCCTCTTTTTGTGTGCAGTTATTTGCTGAACAGGTCGCTGTGCGTGCCTGTCCGCGCCAGCGTCAGCACCAAAACGTCGTCCTCGATGCGGTAAATCAGCAGCCAGTCGGGTTGAATGTGGCATTCCCGATGCCCGACCCAATTGCCGGTCAGTTCGTGGTCGCGGTTTTCGGGCGGCAGCGTTTCGCCGTTGGCCAGCATGGCGACGATGTTTTCCAGCAGCTGAATCTTCCGGTTGCGCTTCATGGCGAGCTTGAAGTCACGCTTGAAGGCAGAGGTGAACTTGACAGTCAGCTTTGTTCCTTTCACTTTTTCAGCTCTGCGAAAAGTTCGTCAAGGTCATTGTAGCCCTTCACGGACGGGTCTTTCGCAATCCTTTCTGCTTCCAGCATGGCGGCAATGGTGTCCTTGCTGGGCTGGTTGAGGGTGATTTCAAACGGGATGCCGCCGTCGCGGATGGACTGACGAACGAAAATGTTGAACGCCGTGGAGAGGTTCATTCCCAGTTCTCCGAAAAGCGCGTCCGCCTGCGCTTTCAGGTCGCTGTCCATGCGGATGTTGATGTTGGTGGTGGTCATGTTGATGCAACTCCTTTCTGACAATACTATTATACGCAATTTGCACGAAAAATGCAACACATTGCACGAAAAAACATGAGCAAATGAAGAAACACCTTGTATGCATGGATGGTGCAGACGCTATGATGAACAGGAAATGGGGAGGATGTGTATGGCAGGAGATTGCAGCAGATACCGCGCCGCGTACAACCCGCAGCGGATGCGTGGGCAGATGGCGGGAGCAGAACAGACGGAGAGAATCGACACGTCGCTGCTGTATGACCCGGCGCAGATGAGCCAAAAGCGGCTGCGCGAAATGATTTGCCGCAACGGACACCGGCTGGAGGATTGCAGCGCCTGTCCCGAATTGTGCGGATACGGGCGCGAATGGCTGCGCAGAAAGGGGGAGAATGGCGATGTTCAGGGAAAGAAAGCTGACGGATGACTTCTGTTGGAAAGGCATCTGGGCGAGCCAAATGGGCGTTATCGTCACCCAACAGGCGCAGTACCATCGACCGGCGCTGCGCAGAGAGGCAATCACTGTGCCGGGCAGGTCGGGGACGCTGCGCCTTTTGGGGAACGATGCCTATGAGGATGTTGTCTACGCACCGGCATGTGCCATCGTGCCGGAGGCGGACTGCGAAAGCGTCTGGGCGTGGCTGTGCGGGCGCGGCGAGGTGATTTTCGGCAGTATGTTGGATTACGTTTTCGACGCGGAACTGTCGGAAGCGTTCGACTGTTCTGCGCTGGCAGAAGGGCATCCCGGCAGCTACACGATTTTCACGCCGATTTTCACCTGCAACCCGCTGCGGCGCAGTGCGATTGCAGAGCCGATGACGGAGATTTCTCCAACGGGCGCAGCGGGGTTCAATCAGGGGAACATTGCCGCATATCCGCGAATTGAGCTGGCGATTCCGGAAGCTGGGGAGATCACGCTCACCATTGCAGGCAACGCGCTGAGTGTGCAGGTGAGCGGCGAAGGGAATCTTGTGCTGGATATGGAAACCGGCGTTGTCTGTGATGAAACCGGAGCGCCGTCGCCGATTGCGAGGGAAATGAGCGGAAGCCGTCTGACGCTGCCGGTCGGCGAATGGAAGCTGTCCCTGAGCGGTAATGTGACAGGCGGCGCGATGGACGTGCGAACGCGCTGGGTGTGAGGGGCAAGCGATGAATGATGTGATTCGAGTATACGATGCCCGTGATGCCGACTGTGCAGGAGCAGGGCTTGGTGTCATCAGCCCAACGGAGTGCGAAGTCACGGAGGCAGCGGGCGGGGATTATGTGCTGACGGCTGCCATTCCTATTGCAGACGGTACGGGCTGGGAGCTTGCCCTGCTGGATCGGCAGATTGTGGCGACTGTGCCGGTGGGAGCGGCAAGAAAGCGCCAGCGCTTCCGCATCCATGCGACAACGGTGCAGGACGGCGGCTTGACGATTGCAATTCAGGCGCGTCATATTACCTATGACCTGAGTTACTATGTTCTGCATCAGGAAGAAGAAACGACGGAGAAGATTTCCGCCAGGGAAGCAGGCGAAAAGCTCTGGAACGCCATCGAGGGTGGCGCTGGCGCGTTTGCCCTGCACGTCGAGTTGGACAAGCAGCTGCGCATTTCGTGGGGACGAATCAACGTCATCCGTGCATTGCTTGACCAAACGGGCGGATTCGTGCGCAAGGCGCGGGCACGGCTGCTGCGAGACAATCAGGAGATCTACCTGCTGCCGTCGGATGTGCTGGACAGCGGGCTAATTATCCGGCGCGATGTGAACCTGACGGCGCTGTCAGTAGACCGGGACACGACGGAAACATACACGCGCCTGATCCCGACGGGACAGGATACAAACGGCGACGTGATTTATCTGCCGGAGAAGAGCATCGACGCGCCGGAAATTGACGAATACGCAATGCCGCGTGTGTATACATGGGCGGTGTCGGGCGCACGGGTCGGGCAGGAGCGCACGCGGGACGATGGCGCGAAGGAAGCGCTGACGCTGGAGCAGGTCTATGACTTGCTTCGGGATGCAGCGCAGGAGAAACTGGATGCCGGTGTAGGCGCGCCGGAACAGTCGGGGACGGTCGAATACATCGACTTGAGCCGAACGGAGCAGTTCGCAACCCTTTTTCGTCTGCAAGATGCGTTTCTCTACGCGCAAATCACGGTCGAGAACGCGCTGACTGGATTTCGGCTGAAAAAACAGGTCAGCGGGTACACCTGGGACGTGCTGGGGCAGCGATATACGCAATTGAAGCTGGGCGATCCGTGGACGGATGGCGGCAAGGACAGCTTTGTTACATCAAGCCAGCATGATTCCGCTATGCAGGCGTTGACGATTTCGCAGGAGCAGTTCGATGCAATGCTGAAGCGCCATGCCGTGGCGGTAGAGGACAACAAGCAGAAAATCTCGGATGTCGAAATCAAGCTGGATGCGGCAAAGGCAGAAATCGACTTCCGGACGAAAAGGCTGGAATCCGACCTCGGCACGCAGAGGGACAAGACGAATGCGGCAGAGGTACGCATCAGCGCGGCGGAAGCTGCTATCGAACTGAAAGCGAGCAGTCAAACCGTCGAGGGCATGAACCAGCGGCTGAGCCTTGCGGAAGCGAATCTTGATGCAGCGCAAGCAGCGATACAGCTCAAAGCCAGTCAAAACGACATGGACGATGCCCTGCGCAGGCTGAATGCGGCGAAAATCAACATTGACGGCGCAAATGCCGCTATCGAGCTGAAAGCGGACAAGAAAGTGACAGACACGCTGGGCAATCGCTTGATGGAGGCGGAGGCATCCATCAAGGCCGCGAACGGCGCAATCGAACTGAAAGCCAGCAAGACGGATGTCGATGGGCTGGCGACGCGCATGAGCAACGCAGAAGCGTCGATTGATGCGGCGAATGCGGCAATTGACCTGAAAGTCAGCAAAGACGGAATCATCAGCGCCATCAATTTGAGCAGCGACGGAGCGGTTATCAGCGCCAACAGAATCGACTTGTCCGGCTACACGACGATGAGTGATTTCAAAGCACTGTCCGGCGAACTGGATCGCATAAAATCGGGTACGGCAACGATTGACCAGCTGAGAGTGGGGACGCTGGTGGCTGATGCTGTCTCCGGCCCGAAATCCATCAACGCGGACAATGGGTGGTTCGGTGCGGTGCATGTCGGAGAAACGGCGGTTGCGCAGCATACGCTGACAATCGGGGGAACATCGTGCCAGTTCTTTGCACCTGCCGATGCAACTTTTGACCTGAGCGACATGCCGGGCTACGATGATGCTCTGGATGCCGCGAGGAGAGAAGGAGCATCATCGGTGCATGTGCAAGCGCTGGAAGCATACGGAGAAAGCTACTATGCAGCGACAAAGACGGTCATGGCAGACCTGGACATCATGCTGAGCAACAGGGAGACAAGCCAGCATTCGGTGTCAGTCGATGCGTCTGGTGCGTACAGCGCGGGTCGCAGCGACGTGACCATTGGCGAAATCACCTGCGTAGATATTAGTGCGGGTGCTGACACGGGCAGGGTTCGCGTGACCGTTAAAATTAGTAACGGCAAGACGAAACAGCAAGTCTTTACGTTTGCATAAAACAGGGGGTGAATTGAATGGATGAGCAGGAAATGCAGCGACTTTTGGATGCACTGCGGCGGCTGCACGTCAGCGACGAACCGGCAGGGAATGTACGTTTACTGACGGTATGTATTGACTATCTGGTGGCGGGAATTTCCAAGGTTCAGCAGGAGAAACAGAAGAAAGAAGGGGGAAAGACGTGACGATTACAGCACGGCTTGCCTATCAATTGAACCTTCGACGCGGGATGCAGAAGGTACTCCTGCCTGTGTTTGCTTCAGGTGATTCGTTGGCGCACGAAGTTGTGCTACAATGCGGGGCAAACGAAAATGTGGCACTAAACGATGCCAGGGTGTCTGCTACCTTTACCAGAGCGGACGGAAAAACAATGAATATCACGGGAACTGTGGCGCAGGACAAAATCAGCGTTCTGCTGCCGCAGCTCTGCTATGCAGTTCCGGGACGTTGCCTGCTGACGATTAGCCTTGAGCAGGAAAATCAGAAAGTGACGGTGCTGTATGCACGCGGTGCGGTGCTGAGCGATACTTATAATAAGCCGGAACAGCCGACGACAAACGAGACGGCGCTTCTTGGAATGGCGATTTTGGGGAAAATGCGTTTGAATTACAGTTGAGGGGGGAGAAAAATGTCATACCAAAAGCAGAACTTCCGCGATGGGGAAGTGCTGTCGGCGGAGCAGTTGAATCGAATGGAAGAGGGCATTGCAAAGCTCGAAACCAACATGATTACCGCCGAAGAGCCTACATCATCCGCCGATGTCCAGTCTTCCGTAGAATCCATCCTGAAATCCATTGAGGACAAGGGAAACAATATTCTTGCGCAGATTCAGCAGAACGGCGGCAAGGGGCTGACCGTCTACTGCTGGGGCGACAGCCTGACCCAAGGCATTGGCGGCAACGTCAACGGCTGGCATCTTATCAGCTACCCGCAGGTGCTTGCAGAGCGCTGCAATGCCGTCAACCTCGGCATTCTGTCTGATAATGTGCCTACCATTATGGCGCGAATGGGCGCGGATGCGATTCTGCTGCCCGCCTGCACGATTCCGGCAAGCTCCTCGGAAAGCGTCGTTGTGGGCAACACCACCAACGGTATGTCGCTGGAAAGCGGCAGAACCGCCCATCTGCTGAAATACGGCGATTGCGGAATTAACCCTTGCTATGTGAATGATGTGCCGTGTGTGCTTTTCCGCGATTATGCCAGTGATACGACGGATGGACAGAACATCCGTATCCGGCGGCTGGAGGATGGCGACGCGCTAACCGTGGCGGCGGACACGAAGTTGACTACCTACGGCGCGAAGCACTACAAGGGCAACGGGCTGCACATTTTCTGGATGGGCGCGAACGGCGGATACGGATCGGACGCGCAGCACTCAAATCTCGACTTTAGCGATTATGTGGAGCAGCTGCAAAAGTGCGTCGATTACGTTTCCCCCGCTGACTATCTGATTGTCTATGCGCGGGAACGCAAGGGATACGCGCAGAACGAGGCGGAAGAAATTGCGGTGCTGAAGGAGACGTTCGCGGGGCATCTGATTGACCTGCTGCCGCAGCTTTGCGACCGCGGCTTGCTGTACGCGGAAACGTCGCATTGGGACGGCACAAAGAAGAACGGTGTGCCAACAGTGCTGGACAGTGGCGACGGCTGCCATTACAGCTTCTATGGCTACATGGCGATTGGCAAGATTATCTGGGAATATGTCGCGCCGCGCGTGCTGAACAAGACGACGAGCAGCGGTGGCACGGATACCCCCGACACCCCGGTTACGCCCGTGGTGGACAGCGACGAGATTGGCAAATGGGCGTACAAGCTGAAATCGCCCAAGAACCTCATCAGCGGCAGTTTGGCTATCAATACGGGCTTCAAGCCCTTCGCGGAGGGCGCGACGACGTGGACGATTGCGGTCAAGTTCGCCGACGGGCTGACCGCGGCAGATGCGACGCAGTGGGGCACGCTGATGTTCTGCGAGGTGGAGACCAGCAAAACGCAGCTGAAAATCGCCACGCTGGACAGCGGCACGCAGTATCCCGAATGCAATGTCATGTGCAACAGCGGCGGCTTCGCCATCAGCACCGAACAGATGGGGCTGACGCTGTACGACAACGGCTACCACACGTTCGTCATCACCAAAAACGACGGCGACTATACATTCTATCTGGACAACAACAAGCTCTACAACGACAAGCTCGGCTATCCGCAGGCGGGCAACGGCGACGACCCGCTCTACATCGGTGGCTGGGGCAGCGGATGGGGCATGGTCAAGGGTACCATCATGGATGTGCGCATCTACAACCAGTGCATTGACGATGCCGCCGTGGATACCCTCAACAGCATTTTCGCGGAAGCGTAAGGAGGTGACAAGCATGGCAAAAATCAAAACCTTGAAGCAGGGCGGAGAAGAGCTGTTCCCGCGGACGCACGTCAAGGCGGTCATGGATGAGAACGGTGAAACGCTGGAAGCGAAACTTACCAAAGTCAATGAGCGTTTGGACGCCTGCGAAAATGGCGGCAGTATGAGCGGACAACTTGTCGGTAGCGCATCCGGCACGTCTGTTTCTGTCTCAGACGCGCTCGCCGCTCCCCTAATTGGATTGCACGTCATGGGCAAAAGCACGCAGGACGGCGTTCCGACCCCGACCGCGCCCGTGCCGATTGTCAGCGCGGGTGACGGCGGAACGGTGGCGGTCACGGTGTCGGATGGCGCGAACAATTCGCAGACGCTGACGCTGCAAACGCCGAACGCACTGCCGGGCATCCCGGTCACATCCGGCGGGAACTACACGGACGAGAACGGGCAGCAGTGGGTCTGCGATGAGGTGGATTTGGCGCGCGGGGTGTATGTGCAGCGGGTCGCCAAATTCAAGCTGACATCTTCGATGAAATGGACGAAGGCTGGAACCAATGTTGACCGCTATTTTTGCACGTTCGACGGCATCGATGCAGCAGGAACATTCTGCACGCATTTCAGTGCTGCCATCAACAGTGAAACCGTAGGCGGCATTGCTACCAGCAGCAGCAATATCATCGGTTTCGCTTACGCGGGAAGGGGCACGACGACCGTCGATGACTTCAAGGCGTTCCTCGATGCGAACGAGGTATATATCTATGTACCGCTTGCAACACCCGTCGAAACCGCTCTTTCCGCCGCTGAAATTGCCGCGTACAAGGCGCTGACCACCTACGCCCCGACGACCGTCATCAGCGTGAGCGATGGTGCTGGTGCGACGGCGACGTATCAACGTGATGTATTCCTTGTGATTAAGCGCTTGGAGGAAGCAATTGCGTCTACGGCGCGTGGCTCGATGTCGGCAAATTGAGGCTTCCGTCGAATGCGAAGTCACGCTTATCAGCGGGTATCAGGACGCGAGCGGCACGCACGGGCGCTTCTATGAGGGCACGCTGCATTCGCTCCGTGTGTACAAGGGTTGCATGACGAAGGAAGTGTGTCAGGCGTGGGTGAACCAGGCGGAATAAAGCAAGTTTGTTGCGAGAAGTTGCAACAAGCTTGCGACTGGAGGAGAAATTGCATGGGCAATAAGCCAACAACCATCATCGACTTGGCGCGGGCACATCTGGGCGACCCGTATGTCTACGGCGCGTGGGGCAGTCCGTGTACGCCGGAGCTGCGGCGCAAGTATGCGCGGCTCAATCCGTCGCACGCGGGCAACATCACGAAGAGGTGCCAGGTGCTGAATGGCGGCGGGACAAGCTGCACTGGATGCAAGTGGCAGGGCGCACTGGCGTATGACTGCCGCGGCTTCACGCACTGGCTGCTGAAGCAGGTCGGCATCGAGATTGCCGGAGGTGGCGCAACGAGCCAGTACAACACCATTTCCAACTGGACAGTGCGCGGAAAAATCGCGGATATGCCGGATGTGGTCTGCTGCCTGTTCCGGCAGAGCGGGAGCAAAATGGAGCATACCGGGATGCACATCGGCGGCGGACAGGTTATCCATTGCAGTGCGGGCGTGCAGACCGGCAGCATCGCTCAGGCATGGACGCATTACGCCGTGCCGGTCGGGCTGTACTCGGCGGACGAAATTCAGAAAGCGGGGCGAATCAAGGTGAGAAAGACACTGCGGAAAGGCGCAAGCGGCGATGAGGTGAGAGAGCTTCAGACGATGCTTGCAGCGTGGGGCTACGATGTCGGCGCGGTGGATGGTGTGTTCGGCAGCGCGACGGAGGGCGCGGTGCGTGCGTTCCAGACGGCGAAGGGGCTGACGGTAGACGGTATCTGCGGCACAGCAACGTGGGCAGCGCTGGATACGGCACAGAAGCAGCCGGATGGAGATATGCCTACGAAAGAGCCGGATGCGTGGCGGGCGAAGCTGGAAGCGCTGCGGGATAGTCTCAGAAGTGCGCTGGAAGTATTGGAGGAGGTACTGAACAATGCGGTGGGATGATGTGATTAAGTGGATTTCGGCGGCGGTAGGCGCGATTGCGGGCGCGGTCGGCGGCGCATGGACAGGCGCGCTGACGTGCCTGCTGGCGCTGAACGTGGTGGATTACATCAGCGGACTTATCTGCGCGGCGCTGGGACGCAGCACCAAGACGGACGGCGGGAGGCTGTCCAGCACGGCGGGCTTCATTGGCCTGGCGCGGAAAATGTTCATCTGGGTGCTGATTCTGGTGGCGACGCTGGTGGACAGGTACGTCATCGGTACGGGCGTGAGCTGCCAGACGGCGGCGGCACTGTTCTACATCGCGAATGAGGCGCTGTCGATTATTGAGAACTGCGGGCTGATGGGGCTGCCTGTCCCGGCGTTCCTGCGGAAGCTGCTGGAAGTTCTGCGGGATAAGTCGGATCAGGGCGCGGACAAGTATTTGCCGGAAGATCAGGCAGGACGCGACGAGTGACTAACGCGACAAAGGAATAAATACGGCGGTGCGGCAGATGCTGTGCCGCTTTTTGGTGGGCAGGGGGATTGATAGGCATCCCCCCCTGCCATGAGAAATTGAAAGAAGGGTTCAGAAAACCGGCCTAACTCAGACCAATTTGCGTATCAGATAGGGGAGAGGGATGGAGGAGGGGACTTGGAGAAAGTATCAGAAAATCTGCTACAAAAATAATTCTGCTACAAAAAGTGATACACCGATAAAAGTAGGAAGCGATTTTAAGAGTAGCAGAGTAGCATTTATTTTCAGATGCATGTGATTTGTATGTGCAATGCGTGTGCGTGCGTACATGCGCGTGTGCTGAATGCAGGGGGGTGTATAAAAAGTGCTACTTTGATATTTTGATACACAAAAGGCGGCAACCTGTTGAAATAAGCGAGTTTCTTATTGAAACAGGCTGCTGTGTCTTTCGAGAAAAGTGATACATGGCAAGGGAAAAACGTGACACGCTCAAAAACAGCAAAACAGATGCGGAATTGTCTGGGTGGAAACAGTGAAGATACGCTGACTGGCAATGAAACTCAAAGTGGCACACATGGACGCAGGAGGCCGGAAATGGTGCGCCCAGCGCCAGCAAAGTCGAATCATGCAGATGCTGGGAAATAAATTGCCCGTAAAACACAAAAAAGAAGTGATTTTACAATCACTTCCAACGTCTGGGTGAGAAGATTCGAACTTCCGGCCTCTTGAACCCCATTCAAGCACGCTACCAAACTGCGCTACACCCAGTCATGTTCCGAAGGTTTCGGCTCTCGCCGAAGGGGTCAACCTTGCGAACAGAACTAATTATAGCATGTTTCCAGCGCCCTGTCAAGAGGGAAAATGTCTTTTTTTTATGATTTTTTGCGAAGTCGAACGCGAAAAATCATAAACACGATGCACTTTGCCAATTAGCCCTTTTTCGTCGTTTCTTCCATGAGTTTGTCAAGATACTTGATGATTTTCTGCGCGTCGTTGCATTCTTCTGCGTAATCCCTGATTTGCTTGAGAAGCTCATTGAAACGCTGATTTGTCATGTTCAATGCCACCTTTCTGTAAAATAATGCATATCAGTCATTCTCGCCGTCACGCAGAAGCTCTTCCAGATGCTTGACAATCGCGTCTTTATCCGGGGTCACGCAGAAGCTCTTCCAGATGCTTGACAATCGCGTCTTTATCCGGGGCTTGCTCTGCGTAGGCAAGCAGTTCGCGAAGTAGAAAGCGCAGCTGATAATCCGTCAAGCCGGATTCTCCATGTTCGTCCATGTGGACATCTCCTTTCTGATAGCGTTTATTGACAATTCTATTATAACATACGGATGGCGGGATACAATAGGAAAAAGTGATTTTTGCCGCAAAAATCACAAAAAACATTTGACGCGGGTGCAAAACTATGCTATGATGAAACCATCAGGCAGGGGGGAGGAAAAGCAGGCATGGAAATCGTACTGGATGTAATTCAGGTTGTCCTCGCGGCGATTCTCGTCGTGCTGGTCTACAAGCTCTACAAGAAGCAATGAGACTGACACCGAGAAAAGGAAACGGCGGTCACATTACTGCTTACTTTGCGACGGTCGGCAGCAAGGAAGCGCGGGATGCGGGGTTCATCCGTCCTGACGGAAACAGCCGTATCCTGAAAAAGGTGGTTGACACCGAAAAGGGGACGCTCACCTTCCAAGTGGATTGGGAAGCGGAAGATAATCGAACCGACCTGTGATGCCGCAAGAGGGGAGCGCGTGCTGCCCCTCTATTTGATTGCAATCCTCGCGTAACGCCCATCCTCCTCCATCACAAACCCTTCTCCATTCCCGGCTTGAAAGTCAAAATACCCGCCCTCCGGCACAGCAAACTTTTCCATAATCGCCATGAGCGTCCCGCCGTGCGCCACCACCGCGCAGTCCTCGTCCTGCTGGCGAATCTGCTCGAATGCGGTCGCGCACCGTGCGGCAAACTGCGCTCTGCTTTCGCCATGCGGGAAGGGCAGCTCGCCGCCGGAGTCAATCCACGCCTGATAGTCGGCGCGGCCGTTCAATTCTGCGTAATTTTTATTCTCAAAGTCGCCGAAATCGCACTCGCGGAAGCTGCCGATGATGGTCTGCGGAACGCCTGGATAGAGGAGATTCGCCGTTTCCACGCAGCGGCGCATGGGGCTGACAAACACGCGCGACACGGGCGGATAGTGCCGATTCTGCAATTGCGCAATTCCTTCGGCGCACAGCGGCTCGTCCGTGCGGCAGCCGATGTAGCGGCGCTCACGGTTGCCCTGCGTCTGCCCGTGGCGGATGAGAATCCACTTCATTTGATGCGCACCCCGATTCCGCAGACGCAGCGCGTGACGCTTTCCGATTCCTGCGCGACGATACACAGCGCGCGCCCGACCGCCTCGCGGAAGAGGCGCTCTTCCTTTGCAATCGGCACGACGCCCGCGCCGACTTCGTTCGCGACGACGATGGCGTCCGGGTGCGCGGCGCAGAACTGCCGGGCAAATTCGCGCGGGTCTTGATGCGCCTCCAAGACGGCGCGGCGGATGGCTTCGTGAAAATCAGGATAGCAGGGAAGTCCGGGATTCTCCGCGCGGGCGAGTTCTTCCTGCCCTTGATAAACGCCGCCAATGTACAGCTTCATAATAGCTTTCCTCCGATGACAATGACTGCCGTCAGTGTGAGTTCTGTGATTTGCAGAAACCAGCCCGCAAGGTCGCCGGTGATGCCGCCGAACTGTTTGTACGACATGTGCCGATAGTACCATACGCACAGAATCGCGGCTAACAGGCACGGAATCGCCAGCCATCCGCCGACAATCGCCCATACCACTGCGCAGAGAATGGTGTACACCGTGCAGCTGATGGTCAGCATCCGCCGCTGTGCCGCCTGCGCAAAAGCATCGAGCATCCCCTTGGGTCGGGCGTTCCTAAACGCGGACATTGCCCACGCGCTGCACGCCCGCGACAGCATGAAGCAGCCAATCATCATCGGCGCAAGGGTCGTCGGCAGTTCGCTGAGCAGCGCCGCGTCCAGCAGCAGATAGCCCGCGCAGCCCAGCACAGCGAACGCCCCGACGTGGCTGTCCTTGAGGATTTCCAGCCGTTTTTCCGGCGATTGCCATGATGCCAGTGCGTCGCTGGTGTCCATGAAACCGTCCATGTGGATGCCGCCGGTGACGAGAATCGGCAGCAGCGCCCCGACCGCGCCGCGCAGCAAGGCTCCGAAGCCCAGCGCGTCACACAGCGCCAGCCAGCCCCACAACAGCAGTCCGATCACCGCGCCGATGAGCGGAAAAAAGCACATCGAATACTTGCGGTTTTCGTCTGTCCAAGCCACCTGCGGCACAGGAATGCGCGAATAGGTGGAAAACGCGATGCACAGCGAGCGGATTACATGCATGGGAGAGCTCCTTTCACACAGACGGGGATGGAATAGACGACTTCGACCACGCAGTCCGCCATTTTTGCGGCTTCAGCGTTGATTTTTGCCAACTGCCGCAGATAATCCTGCGTGGAGTCGGGATAATGGATGCCGTCGGAAAAAACGTCGTTCGTGACCAGAATCAGGTGCTGGCACTTGCACGCGAGGGCGTTTAGCGCCGGGAGGATGCGGGACGTATCGCCGCCGCCAAACATCTCGTTCGCCATCAGGTTGACCAAATCTTCCAGCAGAACGACGCTGCCTTCGGGGACATCCGCCGACGCAAGGTTCTTTTCACACTCGATGGTCGTGAAACCCTTGTCCGCGCGCTGTGCCCGATGCCGCGCCACTCGCTGCACGGATTCTTCGTCGTACACCTGCATGGTCGCGATATACACGCGCTTTTTCGCTGGAAGCGCGCTGACCAGCTTCTCCGCCCATGTGGATTTGCCGCAGCCGCTGCCGCCCGTGACCAGCACAATCATGCTTTACCCTCCTGCGGCTTGTAGGCCGAAATGCCCAATTCGTCGAAGGTGTGCGGCCCGTGGTAAACCTTGAGCGCCATATCCAGCAGGGGAATCAGCGACACCGCGCCTGTGCCTTCGCCCAGCGCCATATCAGCGTGGATGATGGGGGACATGCCCAATTCCGACATGATGCGCACCACGGCTGGCTCGTGGCTCATGTGCGAGGGGAGCATGGCGGATTTTGACGCCGGGTCGATGCGTACTGCCGTGAGTGCCGCGACTGCCGAAATCACACCGTCGATGATAATCGGCAGATGATGGCGCAGTCCGCCCAGAAAGATGCCGACCATCCCGGCAATCTCGAATCCGCCGACTTTCGCCAGCACGTCCAGTGCATCATCTGCATTCGGGTGATGGATGCTCAGGGCGCGCAGAATGGCAGCCTTTTTGCGCTGCAAGCCCGCGTCCGACAAACCCGCGCCGCGCCCGGTGATATCCTCCGGCGAACAGCACAGGAATGCGCATGCCATGGCGGTGGAGGCGGTTGTGTTCCCGATGCCCATTTCGCCCGTGGCAATCAGCTGATACCCACGCGCTTTCATGCGGGCGACCGCGTCGATACCCGCTTGAACCGCCTGTTCCGCCTGCGCGCGGGTCATCGCGGGTTCACGCGCCATATTGCGCGTTCCGGCGGCGATTCGGCAGTCTATCGTCCCCATGACGGGCGTCACCATGCCGAAATCCAGCGCGTACACGTCCGTTCCGGAGACGGATGCCATCAGGTTGATGTTCGCCGTGCCCGCGACGATGGACTGCGCCACGAGTGCCGTTACCTCGCTGCCGGATTGGCTCACGCCCTCCGCCACTACGCCGTGGTCGCCGCAGCAAATCAGCGCGCAACGCTTGTTGATGCAAACGTCCGCCGTCTGCTGAATCCCAGCGATCTGCACGACAAGCTGTTCCAGCTTTCCCAGCGAATTCAGCGGCTTCGCGACGTGATTCCACCGAAATTGCGCCTGTTCCTGTGCGTTCATTTGTCCTCCCTGTCCGAGCGCGCGGCGACGGCGGCAATTTCGCGGAAGCGCGCGATAATCGCATCATAATTCTTCTTCTGGTGCGGAAAAGTACAGTGCTGGCAGCTTTTGATGTCCGATTCCGTGTAGGTGCAGTTACCGCCGCAGTGCTTGCCCAGCGTGTACAGCGGGCAGTAGCAGAAAAGGCAGTTGAAATCCTCTTCCTTCACGCCCTTGTGGCAGGGAAAATATTCACATTCCTTGTTCTGAAAGAAGTTGTAATGTTTGTTTTGCTCCGGCATATGCTCACCTCATCGTACAATGGCAATCAGTACAATCAAAACCATCATCAGCAAACTGCTTGTATACAACAAACGGTTTGCACGGCGGATATCCGCGCGTTCAGCAGGCCGATCCGCGTCGCCGATGGTTGGTTTTTCGACGGGTTTGCCGAAGTAATTGTGTGTCCCGCCAAGTTGGATGTGCAGCGCCCCCGCCGCCGCGGATTCGCTCCACGCGCAGTTGGGGCTTTTGTGATTGGCGTGGTCGCGGCGGACGATGCGAAAGGCGTTTTTGCCGTCCAAGCCTATTAAATAGGAAGCAATCACCATCAGCAGCGCCGTCAAACGCGCCGGAATGTAGTTCAGCACGTCATCTAACCTTGCGCTCGACCAGCCAATGTCGCGGTATTTCTCGTCCAAGTATCCAACCATCGAATCCAACGTGCTGGCGGCTTTGAATCCCCACAGGAGGATTGGCCCGCCGATGGCAGCGTACAGCAGGGGAGAAATTACGCCGTCCGTCGTGTTCTCCGACACTGTTTCGACGGTGGCTTTGATGATTTCTTCCTCTCTTAATTCCTGCGTGTCGCGCCCGACAATCCGCGCCACCTGTGTCCGCCCAGCGGCAACGCCCTGCCCCAGCGCCTTTTCCACGCCGCGCGCTTCCTTCGCCATGCTCGTGATGGCAATGCCCATCCAGTCCAGCAGAGCCATGGCAATCAGCAGGGGAATGCGCCCCAGCAGCCCGCAAAGCATCAAAATCAGCGCGACGAACGCCATTGTCAGCAGTACGGTGGAGGCGGTCAGGAACACCGCGCTTTTCCGCAGATTGCCGCCACGCCGCCGCAGCTTCTTTTCCATCCAGCCGATGTATTTGCCGATGATGCACACCGGGTGATACAGCCACGACGGGTCGCCCAGCAGCAAATCCAGCACGAAGCCGATTATCAGCGCCCAAATCCAATCGCTCATTGCTTACACCTCGCCCCGTACAATACGGTAGATGGCGTCCATATCGACGCTCGCGCGGACAATATCAGCAATGCGGTCGAACTCGCGCTCGCGGTATTCATCGAGGGTCATCGGGGCCTGCGTTTCGGTGTCGATGCCCTTTTCTTTGCGGATGTGCGCGGCGATGGCGGCGAACAGCTGCCCGTCATCAAACAAGCCGTGCAGATAGCTGCCCAGCACGTTGCCGCGCTCGTTCATCACGCCGTCCACACGATTGCCGATGCGCAGCCACGGCAGCGCCCTTTCGCCGAACTGATTTTGCCCGGCGTGAATCTCGTAGCCGTCCACCAGAATGCCGTTCGATGATGCCAGCCAGCCGGACGCATCGACGACGCCGCTGGCCTGCGCGGTTTCCTTCTCCCTTGCGAAGGTGACCTCCATGTCCAGCAAGTCCAGACCTGCCAGCTCTGGCACGCGCGATTCCACATGGTCGGGGTCGTGCAACTTTCTACCCAGCATCTGGTATCCGCCGCACACGCCGATGACCATGCTGCCCTTGCGCGCGTGGCGGATGATGGCGGCATCCAAGCCGCGGTTGCGCAGGTCAATCAAATCCTCGATGGTGTTTTTCGTGCCGGGGAGAACAATTAGGTCGGCATTTTCGACCTCCTTCGAGGTCTGGGCATAGCGCACCTTCACGCCGGGCTGAAGCGCCAAGGACTGGAAATCCGTGAAGTTGGAGATGTGCTTCAGCTTCACCACGGCAACGTCCAAATCACCCTGACCCATCATACGGCTGAAACGTTCGGTTACGCTGTCCTCATCCTCCAGCCCCACGTCCATCCACGGCACAACGCCTAATACGGGAATGTGAATGCGCTCCTCCAGCATCCTGAGTCCCGGTTCAAGAATCTTCACATCGCCACGGAATTTGTTGATGATGACGCCCTTCACGCGGGCGCGTTCCTCGTCCGTCAGCAGCATCACGGTGCCCAGCAGCGACGCGAACACGCCCCCCAAGTTGATGTCGCCCACCAGCAGCACCGGCGCATCGGCGGATTCTGCCATTGACATATTCACGATGTCCCCGGCGCGCAAGTTGATTTCCGCCGGACTGCCCGCACCCTCAATGACTACGCAGTCCACGGTGGATTCCAGCGCGTCATACGTCGCCTTGATGCGTTCGCGCAGGGCAGGCTTGTAGCGGTGATACTCCATCGCAGTCATTGTGCCGATGGCTTTGCCGTCCACAATCACCTGACTGCGGCGGTCGCTCGTAGGTTTGAGCAGCACGGGATTCATGCGCACATCCGGTTCAACGCCTGCCGCCTGCGCCTGCGTCACCTGCGCACGCCCCATTTCCAAGCCGTCCTTAGTGACGAACGAATTTAACGCCATGTTTTGCGCTTTGAACGGCGCAACCTTGTATCCATCCTGCTTCATGATGCGCAGAAACGCGCTGCACAGCACGCTTTTGCCCACGGACGACGCCGTTCCCATCACCATCAAACTCTTACCGCGCATCGAAATTCTCCTTATCAAGTGCCGCCATCAGTAAATCGTTTTCCGCGTCCGTTTTCACTGCCAAGCGCAGATAATTCGCGGGCAAGCCGAACGAATCGCACGTCCGCACCAAAATGTGCTGCGCCCACAGGTGCTGCACAGCCGTGGTCATGTCGTGCCCGAAATCAGCCAGCAGGAACGGTACGCGCCCCGCTGTCACACGCACGCCCATCTCCTGCAAGCACCGCGCGAACCGCTCCGCCCGCGCCTGATTCGCCTGTGCATCCGCCGCAATTTCCGCCTGATGACGGGGCAGCTCCGCCGCAATCGCCGACGCCAGCACGTTCAGCGACCATGTGACTGCCCGCTCCTGCAAGCGTGCAATCTGTTCCGGCGCGGCGCAGATGTACCCCAGCCGCACGCCCGGAATGCACAGAATCTTCGTCAACGACCCGACCACTGTCAAACCATCCTGCACATGGTGGCGAACCGTCGCATCCGTGCAATAGTCGATGAACGCCTCGTCCACAATCAGCTCACCGCCGCTGTTCCGCACGTCCCGATGCATCCGCAGCACGTCATTCGGCGAAAGCAGCGTGCCTGTCGGATTGTTCGGATTACACACAACGACCGTGTCATCCGCCTGAATCGCCTGATTCGACGCAACCCGCCGCCCATGCGCCTTCGCCCGCTCCGCATATTCCCCGAACGTCGGCTGCTGCACATGCACCGCGCCGCGCCGAACGCCAAGCGTCAGGTCAATCGCCGCCGCGCCGCCTGCCGTCGGCAGTACGCAGTTTTCGTCCACGCCGAGATACAACGCCAGCCCCGCACGCGCCGCCCGCATCGCGCGGTCAGGATAATAGCACGCCTGCGAAAGCGCCGCACGCATGGTGTCCATCACCCACGCGGGCGTTCCCTCTGGTCGCAGATTCGCGGAAAAGTCCAGCCAATCCGCTGGCTGACCTTCCCAAACATTGCCGCCATGCCTCAATGCCGCGTCCTCCTGAATCAGCAGAAATACCGAGAATGATTATAGCAAAATTACGGGGGAATTTCAACAGCGGGCGGGCAGGATGACGAATCCGCCGTTATAGAATAGAAAGAAAACTGACAGACACACACTCCATAAGTACAATTGTACTTCTTTCGCTTTTGCCAATTGTAAATAATTACGCCAAAGAATTGACTTTTTCGTGAAAAGGCGTATAATCATGGAAGGAAGGGGTGGAAATTCATGAGAACGACGAAGCTAATGGCGGGTGCGCTGACGCTGCTGGTACTGGGCGGCGGTGCGGCGGCTGCCGAGACGGTGCAATCCTCCGAAGGCACGGTGTATACCCTGCCGGCGAATGTCTCCCGCATCGAGGAGTACGCATTTTACGGCGACGGGGAACTGCGGGAAATCCGCATTCCGGAGGGCGTGACGGAAATCGGCGATTATGCTTTTGCAAACTGCTGGTATCTGACGGAAATCACGATTCCGGAGAGCGTGACCAAGATTGGCGCACATGCCTTTGACAGCTGCGTGAGCTTGAAAACGGTGCAGCTGTCCGACAACATCACCGAAATGGGGGAGAGCGCTTTTTATCGCTGCCTCAGCCTGCCGGAAATCACCCTGCCCGCGTCGCTGACGGGCATTTCGGCGCATATGTTCGAGAACTGCGAAGGACTGGTGACGGTCACGGTGCCGGAAGGGCTGCTGGAAATCGGTGATTCTGCCTTTGCAGGCTGCAAGAAGCTGGAAAACTGCGCCCTGCCGCCGAACCTGACGCGCGTCGGCAGCTACGCGTTCGACAAATGTACGCTCTGGAACGCCGAGCTGCTGCCGGACACGCTGACGGAAATCGGCGAGTACGCCTTCCGCCAGTGCAAGAAACTGACAGAAGTGACGATTGGCGAAAAGCTGCTGAATGTCGGCGAGGGTGCGTTCTGCGACTGCGACGGCATCAAGAAAGTGGACTGGCAGGCGAAAGTGACGCGCATTCCCGACCGCGTGTTCCAATCCTGCTACTATATTGAAACCGTGAAGCTGCCGGAAACAGTGACGGAAATCGGCGAGTACTCGTTCTACTCCTGCGGCTATTTGACGGACATTGGCACGTTTGAGCGGATGAAGCGCATCGGCGCTTGCGCGTTTTCAAACTGCGATGAACTGGTGAATATCGGCACGCTGGACGCGATAGAGGAAATCGGCGGCGGCGCGTTTATATCCGACCAAAAGTTGGTGCTTTCGCTGGATGGCTTGCAGCACCTGCGCATTATCGGCGGCTACGCGTTCGGCGGCTGCCCGAAAGTGACCGGACTGCGTGATTTGCCGGCGCTGGAAGAAATCGGCGCGAGCGCACTGGACAGCGCGAACATCCCGGAAGTTGCAAATCTGCCGCGCTTGCGGAGGATTGGCGCATCTGGTCTGTCCAATCGGACGCTGGTGACGGTGGGCGACCTGCCCAGCTTGGAGTATATCGGCGACTCAGCGTTCCGGAATGCAACTTCGCTGACCACGTTCGGCGCAGCACCGAATGTGACGTACATTGGTGCGAATGCCTTTGAAGAATGCCGCAAACTGGAGACGCTTGGTTTGGATGGTGTTGCGGCAGAAATCGGAAGGGAAGCGTTCATCGCCTGCACTTCGCTGAAGTCGCTTGATTTGTCGAATGTCACCAGCATTGGGGAGAAGGCGTTCAGCTACTGCGGCACGCTGGAAACGGTGGTCAGCCTTGAATCCATCACCAGCCTTGGCAAGAATGCGTTTGAGGAATGCAGATCGCTGGTGACGGTCGGCAAAATCGGCAATCTGACGCGGCTGCCAAACGAAGTATTTAGGGAATGCAAAGCCCTTGCAAATGTCACCCTGCCGGATACGATGGAGACGATTGGCACAGCAGCTTTCAAGCATTGCTATGGTCTGCCTGAAATTGTGATTCCAGACAGCGTGACGACCATCGAGGAAGAAGCGTTTAGCGGCTGCACCTCGCTGAAGGAAATCATTGTGCCAGATTCTGTGGTAAAAATGGGCAATCATGTGTTTGGCGGATGCCGAAGCGCAACGCGGATTGTATTCCCGAAATACCTCACGTACCTGCCCGGCTATGGTGTGAGCTTCTGCAACTATATGGTGGAATTTGTATTCCCAGAGAACGTGAAATCTATCAGCGATTACTTCTTCTACGGCTGCATTTCACTGAAAGAAATCGTGATTCCGGATACGGTGACTACCATTGATTTCCGTGCTTTCTGGGATTGCACTTCCTTGACGCGCATCACGATTCCGGCTTCGGTCACGAAAATTGATTCGACAGCGTTTGACGGCTGCAAGAAGGACAAACTGGTGTGGGTGGTCACGCCCGGTTCGTATGCGGAAACGTACGCCAAGAAGAATTATTACCATTATGTATACGCGAAGTAAACCCTGTTGGGAGATTGCCCTGCGCAGTCTCCCGTTTTTTTGCGTCCAGCATTCCATAACATTACCCAACATTCGCCAAAATACCCCTTGATTTTTGCAGTGCTGCGTTGTACAATAATTTACAGGGGCGCAACCCTGCCCCCAAAGCTGCTGCAATGCAAAAGGAGTCGCCATGGGCAATTCGTATTCGTTGTTCCTGCGTCAGTCGTATCTCGACGCGTGGGAGGACTATCGCCGCTCGCTGCACAGGGCTGATTTCCCGGTCTGGGATTATATCATACTCACCGCGTCCAATGAGGCGCAGGCGAATGCGTATCGCCAGCAGATTGCCATTCGCCGGGCGAAAAACCTCCTGCCTGAGCGGACGCACTATGCCGTTCTGCCCGACCCGGACGGGCTGCGCGTGGGCAGCGGCGGCGCGACGCTCAATGCGCTTCGTTATGTCTGCACGCAGGAAGGCACATTTGCGGGCAAGCGCATTCTGTGCATCCATTCAGGCGGGGACAGCAAGCGTGTGCCGCAGTACAGCGCGTGCGGCAAGCTGTTTTCGCCTGTCCCGCGTGAGCTGCCCAACGGCAGGCGCTCGACGCTGTTTGACGAGTTCATCATTGGCATGAGCGGCGTGCCATCGCGGATTCGGGACGGGATGCTTGTGCTGTCGGGAGATGTGCTGCTGCTATTCAATCCGCTGCAGATTGATGCGCCCGCATCCGGCGCGGCGGCGATTTCCTTCAAAGAGGACGTGGAAACGGGCAAGAACCATGGCGTGTTCCAGATGGATGAACAGGGTAACGTTGGCGAGTTCCTGCATAAACAGACGGTAGAGACGCTGACGAGCCGAGGGGCGGTCAACGCGCAGGGCAAGGTGGATATTGACACCGGCGCGGTGCTGTTCAGCACGGATTTGCTGGCGGATTTGTATACGCTGGTGGATACGCCCGCAAAGTTTGCGGCTTTTGTGAATGACCGCGCGCGGCTGTCCTTCTATGGCGATTTCCTCTATCCGCTGGCAAGCCGTTCGACATTGGAGCAGTTCTACCGCGAAAAGCCGGATGGCTCGTTCACTGAGGAGCTGCACGCCTGCCGCACCGCTGTCTGGCAGGTGCTGCGGAAGTATCGGATGCGTCTGCTGCGGCTGGCGCCCGCGTCGTTCATTCACTTTGGCACGACACATGAACTGCGTACGCTGATGACAGATGGCGTGTCGGCGTACAGCTTCTTGGACTGGAAAAAGTGTGTGTCCGGCTGCTGCTCATCGGCGAATTATGCGCTGAATAACGCGATGGTGGAGGAGGACTGCTGCATCCATGACGATTGCTATCTGGAGGACAGCCATGTGATGGGCGGCGCGATTATCGGCAGCGGTACGGTGCTTTCGCATGTTACAGTCAGCGGAAAGAACATTCCGGCGAATGTCGTCCTGCACAGCCTGAAGCTGGCGGACGGGCACTTTGTGACGCGGATTTACGGCGTGGCGGACAATCCGAAGGAAGGTACGTTCTTGGGCGGCTCAATGGCGGCGTTCGGGAACGTGTGGGATGGGGATGACCATTCGCTGTGGCAGGCGAAAATCTACCCAGTCTGCGATTCTATGGCGGAATCGGTGGATGCGGCGCTGAATGTCTACGCGCTGGCAATGGGCGCGGGGAATTATGATGCGTGGGCATCGGCGGAGCGCGTCAGCCTGTGCAGCTCGTTCAACAGCGCGGACACGGCGGCGATTCTGGAATGGGAGACGCACCTGCGCAAAGCCGTGAAGGTCGAGCGCTTCTTGTCTGTGATTCGCCGCGGCGGCACAATCGAGGAAGCGAAGAAAATTTTTCAGGATGCTGCCATCAGCGCCTATCAGCGCCTATCAGCGCCGCCTGATTGCGGAAAAGGCGGCATCGGCAGACGTGTTCACACGGATGCGAATCTTCTACTGCCTCGGTAAAGTACTGGGTGATTCGCAGGAAGGGGAGGCGTACATCAAGCGGGCTTTTGAGGAGATTCAGCGCATGGTGCTTGCGGGCGCGGCAGCGCACGGCACGGGGCTTTGCGCACATCATCAGCCAGTGGAAAAAGAAGCAGCGGTGCGTCTGCCGCTGCGGGTCAACTGGGGCGGCGGCTGGAGCGATACGCCGCCGTACTGCAACAAAAGGGCGGAACGGTGCTCAATGCCGCGATTCTGCTGGGCGGAGAGTATCCCGTGGAGGTGCATGTGCGCCGTCTGCCGAAGCCGATGGTCGTGCTGGAAAGCGCGGATATGGGCGCGCGTGGGGAATTCACGGCAATTTCGGACTTGCAGGAGTGCCACAATCCCTACGACCCGTTTGTGCTGCACAAGGCAGCGCTGATTGCCTGCGGCGTGATTCCGCGCGAGGGCGGCGAATTGACGGATATTACGGCGAAAATCGGCGGACTGTACGTCTCTACGCAGATGCACGGCGTGCCGAAGGGTAGCGGTCTGGGCACGAGCAGCATTCTTGCAGGCGCGTGCGTCAAAGCGCTTTTCCAGTATTTCGGCGTGGCGCACACGGAGGATGACCTCTATGAACACGCCATGTGCGTTGAGCAGATTATGTCCACCGGCGGTGGCTGGCAGGATCAAGTCGGCGGCATGACGCCGGGAATGAAGCTCATCACCGCGCCCGCGGGCATTCAGCAGAAATTGAACGTCCGCCATATCGCTCTGTCGGAGGACACCAAGGCGGAACTGAACGCGCGTTTCACCCTGATTTATACCGGCCAGCGCCGCCTTGCGCGGAATCTCCTGCGCGATGTGGTGGGCCGCTACATCAGCAATGCGCCGGACAGCCTGTACGCGCTGGAGGAAATTCAGCGAATCGCCGTGATGATGGCGTTTGAACTGGAGCGCGGGCATGTGGATGACTTCGCGAAGCTGCTGAATCGCCACTGGGAGCTTTCCAAGACGATTGACGCGGGCAGCACCAACACCTGCATAGACCAGATTTTTCTTGCGATTGACGACCTGATTGACGGGCGCATGATTTGCGGCGCGGGAGGCGGCGGATTCCTGCAGGTGCTGCTCAAGCACGGCGTGACGAGGGAGCAGCTGAACGCGCGCCTGCATGATACATTTCAGGACTGCGGCGTGGACGTGTGGGACTGCACATTAGTTTGAGGAGGTACGATCATGCTGAAGGGTATTTCCCCGCTGATTTCGCCGGAACTGCTGAAAGTGCTGTGCGAGATGGGGCATGGGGACGAGATTGTGTTGGCGGACGCGAATTTCCCCGCAGAAAGCATGGGGCAGCGCGTTGTTCGTGCGGATGGCATCGGCGCGGCGGAACTGCTGCGCGCGATTCTGCCGCTGTTCCCGCTGGATCAATATGATGAAAGCAATTTTGTGCTGATGTCGGTTGTGCCGGGCGACCCAATAGAACCCGTGATTTGGGACGAATACCGCGCGACGCTGACGGCTTATGAGCCGGACGCGAAAATCCAGACAATCGACCGCTTTGCCTACTACGAGCGCGCGAAAAAAGCGTACTGCATTGTCGCGACAGGCGAAAGCGCGCAGTACGCAAACATCCTGCTGAAAAAGGGTGTCATTCGGCAGCATTGCAAATGATATGAAACCCAAGATTATACTGACAGTGGTTTCTATCCCCCTGTGCTTTTTGAAAGTTACTTCTTTATAATGGCAGTGTATCTATTTTCAAGAATAGCTAGCGAAAAGCTGCAAGGCGGAGGAGATTCCGCAGCGCGAAACCACGCCGTTCCATCCGTACAGCCCCTACACGGTGGCGAGGCAGTGCGGCTTCTGGATGGTGAACGCATAAATTGGTATATTCTGTCTCTCGAAACGGAAGCAATGCCAAAACTACTGGAGGTGGAGGATGCCGGATGAGTAAAGTGCTTCTGATTACGAATATCCCTGCGCCGTATCGGGTAGATTTGTTCTACTATATGCAGACGCATCAGCAGACGCACGAGTTTTTCGTCATTTACACGAATCGCAATGAGGACAACCGGCAGTGGGTGATTGACGAGCGCAAACTCCTGCAATCGACGATTCTGGAATCCAAAATCATCAAGCGCAAGGGCGAAGGGGATGTGCACTACCTGCATATTCCGCAGCACCTGACGAGGGAAATCACGCGCATCAACCCGGATGTGGTGATTGCGTGGGAGTACAACCCATCCGCGCTGAAAGCATTGCTCTGGTGCAAGCGCCACGGCAGAAAGTTCATCCACCTCACGGACGGCACACTGCATTCGGAGCGGAACATCGGGCGCGTGCAGAAGCTCATGCGGCATATCATCATCCATCATGCCGATGCGTGCATTGCCAGCAGCACCAAAGCGAAGGAAAAGCTGCTGCACTGGGGCGCGCCGGAGCGGAAAATCTTCCTTAGCCTGCTGACGGTGGATATTTCCCGCTTCCGCTATGCCGAAAAGCGCGAAAATCAGCATACGCTGCTGTTTGTGGGCAGAATTATCCCCCTGAAAGGGCTGGATTTGCTCTTGCGCGCGCTGCCGAAGCTGCATCAGCCGTTTGAACTGCTGATTGTCGGCGACGGCGAGGTGGAGGAGAAGACGAAATTGATGGCGATGGCGGAAGAAACGCACGTTGCGCAGCACATTCGCTGGCTGGGATTCCAGTCTGGCGAGCCGCTGGCGGATGCCTATCGCCAGGCGAGCGTGTTTGTTCTGCCGACCCGCGAGGACTGCTTCGGACTGGTGCTGCTGGAAGCGCTCTGCTCCGGTACGCCGATTGTCGCGTCGAAGTATGCCGACGGCGCGTATGACACCGTGCATCCGGGCGAAAACGGGCTGATTGTTGACCCGGAGGATGCCGACGCGCTGGCGGAAGCCATCGACAGCATTCTGAGCAGCGAGGAGATTCAGCGGCGCTATTCGCAGAACTGCCGCCAGTATATTCCGCAATTCGAGTTTGAGGCGGTCATGCAAGGGTATCTGCAGGCGATTGCGTTCGTCACATCAGGCAACAAATAACATCAAACTGCCGTACTTTTGTGGCAGCTTTTTTGTTCCGCCGCTTGACAGTGGTGCTATAATAGGCGTGATGAAGCGCCATACCTTCATCCGAAAAGAGGAAATTAGTATGAAAACAATGCATCACGGTCAAATGTCGGAATCTTTCCTGACAGCCGTCTTTTTGTCCTTGTCCGGCGGCTTGCAGGATGCGTATACCTACTTGTTTCGCGGCAAAGTGTTCGCCAACGCGCAGACGGGCAACATCGTCCTGCTCAGCGCGCATATCATGGACGGACAGTGGGGGATGGTACTGCACTACTTCATCCCGCTGTGTGCGTTTGCCTTTGGTGTGCTGGTGGCGGAGAGAATGCGCGAGCGCTTCCGCTCCATGCAGCGCCTGCACTGGCGGCAGCTGGTCGTGCTGGGAGAAATGCTCCTGCTGCTGATTGTCGGCTTCCTGCCCGAAAGCTGCAATCTGCTGGCGAACGCCATCGTGTCGTTCTCCTGCGCGATGCAGGTGCAGGCGTTCCGCAAGGTGGACGGCTATGCGTTTGCCAGCACGATGTGCATTGGCGACCTGCGCAGCGGCGTTGAGGCGTTCTGCATTTGGAGCAAAACGCACGAATCGCATGCGAAAGATCGGATGCTGCGTTACTTCGGCATCATCCTGCTCTTTGCGCTGGGCGCGGGCATTGGCAGCGTCAGTGCAGGGCGCATCGGCGCACATGCCATCTGGATTTCGTGCCTGCTGCTGCTGGCAGCCTTTGCACTGATGTTCATCCGCGAGGATCTGGAGCAGAATCCGCTCATCGAAAAGGACATCAGCGCTATCCGCAAGGAAACGGCGGAAATCGACCGGACGCTCAAGCAGGAGCTGAAAGAGGAGCAGCAGGAACTGAAGGAAAACGCGGCTCACAAACGATAATATAAATAGGAAATCCGCCGCCGCAAAAAGCCTTGCCGCGGCGGATTTTTCTGCGCGCAGACGCAGTTGAATTTGTCCAATCTGGTTGCGCTAAGAAATCGTTTTTCCCGTATTGCAAATTCCGAATCTCGGTGCTATAATGTGCATGGTTTCCCCAAAAGTAACTCACGGAAGCGAGGTATAATATGAAGCAAGAGAAGAAAAACAGCCGTGTACGGCTCATCCTTGTGATGATCGTACTGCTGGCGGCCTTGCTTGCAGCCATCTTTCTGACTGACCCCGGCGGAGAAAAAACCGAGTCCATTCAGGCAGTCATGAAGGATGCCGTGCTGCATGAAGACAACCAGATGGCTTTTCTGGGGATGAGGGTGAATCCGTCGGTCATTTCCGACTGGGTGGTTACGGGACTGCTGCTGGTTGTGGCGGCGCTGCTGCGAATTTTCGCAATTCCGCACTTCAAGCTCGTTCCCGGCAAGCTGCAAAGCGCACTGGAAGCGCTGGTTTCGTTCTTCCGGGATATGGCGAAGTCGTACAGCCCGCACCGCAACGGCTTCCTCGGCGTGTACATATTCAGCGCGGGCATGTACATCGCTGTCGGTACGCTCTTTGAACTGCTGGGCATTCAGGGCGTGACGACGGAGGGAATGTCGATGTCCCTGCCTGCGCCGCTGTCTGACATCAACGCGGCGATTGCGATGGGTCTGATGTCCTACGGCGTCATCATGTCCGGCGGCATTGCCAGCAATGGCGGACGCGGCATCCTGCTCACGCTGAAAGAATTCTCCCTGCCCATCTCCATGAGCTTCCGACTTTTCGGCGCGCTGCTGAGCGGTCTGCTGGTGTCGGAACTGGTGTACTACACGATTTCCCTGAGCTTCGTGCTGCCGGTGCTTGTGGGCGTTCTGTTCACGATTCTGCACGCGCTCATCCAGACCTACGTTCTCACCATGCTGACCGCCAACTACTACGGCGAGGTCAGTGAACCGCCGAAGAAAAAGGCGAAGAAGGAAAAGAAGCCCGCCGGTGCTGTTCCGGCGGTGAATTGATTTGAGGAGGATTTTGATTATGAAGAAGTTTGCAAGCGTTCTCGTTCTGGCTCTGATGGCTGTGCTGATGCTCTCCGTGTTTGCCCCCGCGCTGGCTGAAGAAGCGGCTGCGGCAGCGACTGACAGTGCGATTCCCGCGAAGGCGATTGCGGCCGCGATTGCGATTGCGGCGGCGGCTGGCGCAGGCGCTATTGCAATGGGCATTTCCATCGGCAAGGCGACGGAGGCAATTTCCCGTCAGCCCGAAGCGACCGACAGCATCCGCGGCAGCCTGATGATTGGTCTGGTCTTCATCGAAACGGCTATCATTTACGCTCTGATTGTTGCGATTCTGGTCGTTTTCGTTCTGTAATTTCTTTGAGCAGGAAAGGGAACAGACGGCTATAAACGTCTGTTCAGTCAGGTGAAGATATGCCGCTGAATATCAATTTCCAGCAGATTCTGCTGCACATGTTCAATTTCGTGATTCTGGCGTTCGGGCTGTACATGCTGCTGTATAAGCCGGTTGTCGCCTTCATGAAGAAGCGCGAGGATCACTTTGCTGATTTGGAGAAGCAGGCGCAGGAGGCGAAGTCGCAGGCGGAAGCGACGCTGGCGGAGTATAACGCGAAGCTGGCGGGTGCGGATGAAGAAATCCGCCAGAAGAACGCCGCTGCCGCGCAGGAAGCTGACCGTCAGCGTCAGGAGCGGATGCAGCGCGCACAGGCAGACGCGGACAAGCTGCTCAAGAATGCCCGCGGTGCTGCCGAGCAGGAGCGCAATGCCATGCTCGAAGGCGCGAAGAAGGACATTGCCCAAATGGTTGTGTCCGCTACGGGCAAGCTGATGGACAAAGAAAACGACCCCGCGTTCGACAAGGCACTCTATGACAGCTTCCTGAAGGCTGCGCAGGAGGAGAATGACCATGACTGATACGAAGCAGAGCCGTCTGACGGCCACGCTGCTTTGCGTCACGCCGCCGGATGAGCATCAGGAGCAGGGCATCCGCGCCTTCCTCCAGAAAAAGTATGGCGAAGATGTTGCGCTGACCATCCAGCAGGATTCGTCGCTGAAGAGCGGCTTCCAACTGCATGTGGGGAGCGAGGTCTACGACTGGAGCGCGAAGGGCCGCATGGAGCAGTTCCGCCAGCAGGTGGAGCAGCTTGTGGCGAAGAACACGCGCAAGGACATCATTCCGCTTCTGCGCAGCAGCATCGACGAGTTCCGTCTGCTTGCCAAGAGCAGCGAAGTCGGGACGGTCAAGTCCATTGGCGACGGCATTGCGGTTGTCGAGGGGCTGGAACATGCCGCGTATGGCGAAATCCTCATGTTTGACAACGGTATCAAAGGCATGGTGCAGGATCTGCGCCGCAACGAGACGGGCTGCATCCTGTTTGACAATGCCGATGATATTTCCGCGGGCAGCAAGGTTGCGCGCACGGGCAAGACCGCGGGTGTTCCCGTGGGCGACGCGTTCTTGGGGCGCGTCGTGGATGCGCTCGGTCGCCCGATTGACGGGGGAGACGCGATTCCGGCGGACGGCTATCGCCCAGTGGAAGAACCCGCGCCCGGCATCATCGACCGTCAAAGTGTTGATACGCCGATGGAAACAGGTCTGCTGTCCATCGACGCCATGTTCCCGATTGGCCGCGGTCAGCGCGAACTGATTATCGGCGACCGTCAGACGGGCAAAACGGCGATTGCGCTGGATGCCATGCTGAATCAGAAGGGCAAGAACGTTATCTGCGTGTACGTTGCCATCGGTCAGAAGGCATCGAGCGTTGCCCAGCTGGTGGAGAATCTGCGCAAGCGCGACGCAATGGACTACTGCGTCGTCGTCAGCGCAACGGCGGGCGAAGCGGACACCATGCAGTACATTGCGCCTTACGCGGGCTGCGCGATGGCGGAATATTACATGCACAAGGGTCGCGACGTGCTGATTGTCTATGACGACCTCTCTAAGCACGCGATTGCCTACCGTGCCATGAGTCTGCTGCTGGAGCGCGCGCCGGGTCGCGAGGCATATCCGGGCGACGTGTTCTACCTGCATTCCCGTCTGCTGGAGCGCTCAGCGCACCTGAGCGACAAGCTCGGCGGCGGCAGCATGACCGCGCTCCCGATTGTCGAGACGCAGGCGGGCGACGTGTCCGCGTATATCCCGACGAACATCATTTCCATCACCGACGGTCAGATTTTCCTCGAAAGCGACCTGTTCTTTGCGGGTCAGCGCCCGGCAGTCAATGTCGGTCTGTCCGTGTCCCGTGTTGGCGGCGCGGCGCAGACGAAGGCGACGAAGAAAGCGACCGGCAGCCTGCGCCTGGACTTGGCGCAGTACCGCGAGATGGAAGTATTTACGCAGTTCTCCAGCGATTTGGATGACAGCACGAAGGAACAGCTGCACTATGGGCAGGGCCTGATGCGCATCCTCCGCCAGAAGCAATATCATCCGCTGAGTATGCACCAGCAGGTCATTGTGCTGGTGTGCGCGATGGGGCATGTACTGTCGAAGGTGGCAGTGAAGGACGTGACGGACTTCCGTGATGCGCTGCTTGATCACTTCGAGCAGGAACATTCCGACCTCTGCCGTTCGCTGGAAGACGAAAAGGTGCTGACGGACGATATGAAGCAGGAGATTCTGCGCATCGCGGAGGCTTTCCGCACCGCGAACGCTGAGCGCTTCAGGAAGGAGTAATCCATGCCGAGCGCAAAGGAAATCAAAAGCCGCATCGCCAGCATCAAGGATACGCAGAAAATCACCAACGCCATGTACCTGATTTCCTCCACGAAGCTGCGCAAGGCGAAGAACGAGCTGAACCGTACCCGCCCGTACTTCGACGCGCTCAAAGGCGAAATCAAGCGCATCTTCCGTACCGTTCCGGACGTGGACAGCCGCTACTTCTATCCGCCGGCGGGTGCGCCGAAGTTGGAAGGGGAGTACGCCTGCCTCGTCATCACGGCGGATAAGGGCATGGCGGGCGCGTATAACCACAATGTGCTGAAAATTGCGCGGGAAATGCTGCATGAGCATCCGGAGACGGAGCTGTTCGTCGTGGGTGAATACGGCCGCCAGCATTTCGCGCAGGCGGGCATCCCGATTGAGAAGTCCTTCCTCTATCCCGCGCAGAATCCGACGCTGCACCGCGCGCGCGAAATCTGCGATATCCTGCTGGAACGCTATGACAATGGCGAGTTCCAGAAATTGTTCATTGTCTATACCGATATGAAGAACAGCCTGAGCGCCGAAGCGACCAGCACGCGCCTTCTGCCCTTTCACCGGGGCGATTTCGCGTCCGTCGCCGCGCCGGGCAGTGTTCACTTTGAGTTTACGCCCGGCGTTGAGGCGGTGCTGGACAACGTCATCCGCAGCTATATCACGGGTTTCGTGTACAGCGCGCTGGTGGACAGCTTCTGTGCGGAACAGAACGCCCGCATGACCGCTATGTCCTCCGCCGGGGAAAATGCCGACAAGATGCTTGCGTCGCTCTCGGTGCAGTATAACCGCGTGCGTCAGGCGTCGATTACGCAGGAGATTACTGAAGTATCCTCCGGCGCAAAGGCACAGAAAAGAAAGAAGGTGCAGTCATGCTGAGCTATGGCAAAATCGTGCAGGTGTCCGGCCCTGTGGTGGACTGTGAGTTTCAGGAAGGACAGCTGCCGAAGATTCGCGAAGCACTGCGCGTCCAAGTGGAAGACGAAGTGCGCACCATGGAAGTGGCGCAGCACATGGATGAACATACTGTCCGCTGCATCATGCTGGCGCCCAGCGAAGGGCTTTCGCGCGGCATGACGGTGGAGGCGACTGGACGCGGCATCAGTGTTCCCGTCGGCGACGCGACCCTGGGGCGTATGTTCAACGTCCTGGGCGACCCGATTGACGGCGGCGAGGCGCTTCCGGCATCCACCGAAAAATGGAGCATCCACCGCCAAACGCCATCCTTTGCCGAACAAAGCCCTGTCGTGAGCATTCTGGAAACCGGCATCAAGGTCATTGACCTGCTGGAGCCGTATGCCAAGGGCGGCAAAATCGGCCTGTTCGGTGGCGCTGGCGTCGGCAAAACGGTTCTGATTCAGGAGCTGATTACCAACGTCGCGTCTGAACACGGCGGCTATTCCATCTTCACTGGCGTTGGCGAGCGCAGCCGCGAGGGCAACGACCTGTGGAACGAGATGATGGAAAGCGGCGTCATTTCCAAGACGGCGCTGGTCTTTGGGCAAATGAACGAAGCGCCGGGTGTGCGTATGCGCGTGGCGCTGTCCGGGCTGACGATGTCGGAGTACTTCCGCGACGTGGAGCATAAGGACGTGCTGCTATTCATCGACAACATCTTCCGCTTTGTGCAGGCGGGTTCGGAGGTTTCGACCCTGCTGGGGCGTATGCCGTCCGCTGTTGGCTATCAGCCGACGCTGGCGACCGAAATGGGGCAGCTGCAGGAGCGCATTACCTCCACGCGCAACGGCTCTGTCACGTCCGTGCAGGCAGTTTACGTTCCTGCCGATGACTTGACTGACCCCGCCCCTGCGCAGACGTTCACCCACCTGGACGCAACGACTGTTTTGAGCCGTAAGATTTCCGAGCAGGGCATTTACCCGGCCGTTGACCCGCTGGCATCCACCTCCCGTATTCTGGAGGCGGATATCGTCGGTCAGGAGCACTACGAAACGGCGCGTGCGGTGCAGGAGATTCTGCAAAAATACGCTGATTTGCAGGATATTATTGCCATCTTGGGCATCGAAGAACTCAGCGAAGAGGATCGTCTGACGGTTGCGCGCGCTCGCAAGGTGCAGCGCTTCCTGTCCCAGCCGTTCCACGTTGCGGAGAAGTTCACAGGCATCAAGGGCGTGTATGTCCCGCTGAAGGACACCATCCGCAGCTTCAAGGCGATTCTGTCCGGCGAAATGGACGATTATCCTGAATCCGCCTTCTTCAACGTCGGCACGATTGAGGATGTCAAAGCCAAAGCCGCGAAGGAGCAGTAAGCGATGGACACGTTTCAGCTCAATATCCTCTCCGCGTCGTCCGCCTTCTATGAGGGCGAATGCGAATCGCTGGTTGTGCCGACGCCCGATGGCAAGTGCGGTGTGCTGGCGCACCACAGCAACGCCATTGCCGCCATCAGCCCCGGCGAACTCAGCTACACCGTTCCCGGCGAAAAGCCGCGTCTGGCTGCCGTGTCGCATGGGATGATCAAGATTGAGGACAACCATGTGCTGGTGCTGGTGGAGACGGCGGAAAAGCCGGAGGACATCGACCGCATCCGCAATCAGCAGAAGGCGGACGCGGCGCGCGAAGCCCTGCTGCAAAAGCAGAGCCGCCGCGAGTATCTGGAAACGCAGGCGCAGCTGGCGCGCGCGCTGACCCGTCTGCGCGTCAAGCACCATTCGGAGAATCTGGACTAATCGTATCAGCCGAGGCAGAAATGCTTCGGCTTTTCTTGTATTCCAAAATACACGCAAAATACAGAAAACCTATTGACATGGTAGAGAATATCATGTATGATGATGCTGCTGGATTTGAGCAAACACGAAGCAAGGAGGTGGCGCAGGATGCTGAACCGGAATTATCAGAGAGAACTGTGCGGCAATCGAATGCGACCCTCCCGGACAAAGCAGTATGGTCGGGTGCTTCGTTTTGCGTACCGCTCAGCCGAAGCGTATCGTCGTTGACATCGACCATTTGTCCGGGAGTTTGCGAAGAACAAGCCCCGGTTATTTTTTGGTCAAATCCTCAGTTTCTCAAAACTTATCGACATAAATCGACATAAAAAGACAAGAGGACATCACGATGAGCAATTACAAGTTTGAAACCCTTCAGCTGCATGTTGGGCAGGAACAGCCCGATCCCGCGACCGATTCCCGCGCTGTCCCGATTTATCAGACCACGTCCTACGTCTTTAAGAACTCCGCCCATGCCGCCGCACGTTTCGGTCTGGCAGATGCGGGCAATATCTACGGACGACTGACCAACTCCACGCAGGATGTGCTGGAAAAGCGCATTGCGGCGCTGGAAGGCGGTGTTGCGGCGCTTGCGCTGGCATCCGGTGCGGCGGCGATTAACTACACGATTCAGGCGCTGGCGCAGGATGGCGGCCACATCGTCGCGCAAAAGACGATTTACGGCGGCAGCTACAACCTGCTGGAGCATACCCTGCCGCATTTCGGCATCACCGCGACGTTCGTGGATGCGCACAACCTTGCCGAGGTCGAGAACGCCATTCAGAACAACACCCGCGCGATTTATCTGGAAACCCTCGGCAACCCGAACAGCGATATTCCCGACATTGACGCAATTGCGGAAATCGCCCATCGGCACAGCCTTCCGCTGGTGATTGACAACACGTTCGGCACGCCCTACCTGATTCGCCCGATTGAGCACGGCGCGGACATCGTTGTGCATTCCGCGACGAAGTTCATCGGCGGTCACGGCACGACGCTCGGCGGCATCATCGTCGATTCCGGCAAGTTCGATTGGAAGGCGAGCGGGCATTATCCGGCGATTGCTGATCCGAATCCGAGTTACCACGGCGTTTCCTTCGCAGACGCGGTCGGCCCGGCGGCGTTCGTCACCTACATCCGCGCGATTCTCCTGCGCGACACGGGCGCAACGATTTCGCCCTTCAATGCCTTCCTGCTCCTGCAGAGCGTGGAGACGCTGTCCTTGCGTCTGGAGCGCCACGCGGAGAACACGAAGAAGGTCGTGGAGTACCTTGCGCATCATCCGCAGGTGGAGCATGTGAACCATCCGTCTCTGCCGGAGCACCCCGACCATGCGCTGTACGAGAAGTATTTCCCGAACGGCGGCGCGTCCATCTTCACCTTCAACATCAAGGGCAGCAGAAGGAAGCGCACAAGTTTATCGACAGCCTGAAAATTTTCTCTCTGCTGGCGAACGTCGCGGACGTGAAGAGCCTTGTCATTCACCCGGCAACGACGACGCATTCTCAGCTGACGGACGAAGAGCTGGCGGATCAGGGCATTGCGCAGAACACGATTCGCCTGTCCATCGGCACGGAGCATATCGACGACATTATTGCGGACTTGGAGCAGGCGTTTGAAGCCGTGAAAGCCGCGGAATAATACGAAAAGTCCCCGGTATCAGCCTGATTAGGCACATGATACCGGGGCTCTCTTATGGATGAGACTGAAACGCGCGCAGATAGGGGAAATACGTCTCGCGTCCGGGCAGATTGTCCGGCAGCTGCATCGTCTCCGCAATTTCGCGAAGCTGTGCGTTTGTCGCCTGCTCTTGATGCGGATTTCGCCGATGCAATTCATCCCGATGCAGCTGCAAAATCCAGCAGTACAGTTCCTGCACTGTCATTCGCGGGATATTCGGGATTCCCTTGCCGATTGCGCCGCTCCGGCACGCCGAGCAGTTCCCACAGGGCGCGCTTTTCTGACCGAATGCGGCGGAGATTCCCTGCGATAGGCACGGCGCTTGCAGACAGAAGCGCAGCACGCGGCGGTACGGTCGCCATTCGCGCTGAATCAAGGCGTACTGCGTGAATGGGCGGTGTTTGTGCTGCACACGAATCTGCTGGCAGCGCGTGTGAAAGCGGAGCAAATCCGCCGGGGAGAAGAGCAGCAGCGCATAGGCGGTTTCTCCGTCGCGCCCCGCTCGGCCTGACTGCTGCACATAGTCAATCATGTTCGTCGGCAGGTGATCGTGCAGAATCAGCCGAATGTCAGGAATATCCACGCCCATGCCGAATGCGGATGTCGCCGTCACGACGCGGATGCGCCCGGACAAGTATGCCTGTACCACGCAGCTTCGCTCTTCGCGATTTAGCCCGGCATGATACGCCGCAGCGGGGATTCCGGCGCGGTTCAGCCGCTCTGCCAGTGATTCCGTCCGCGCGCGCAGTCGGCAGAACACAACCGCTTTGCCCGGAATTTTTTGCAGCGCGCGGAGAATTGCGTCTGTGACGTGCACCGTCGGCAGGACGCTGTAATGCAGATTCGGGCGTTCTACGGGCATCACGATGCGCTTCGGATGCCGCAGCCCCAGCGACTGCACAATGCCGCGCTGCAACTGCTTGTCAGCGGTTGCAGTCATGGCGCACAGCACCGGGCGGCGGGGGAGCGACGAGACGAACTGCCCAATCTGCTGATACGACGGGCGGAACGCGTCGCCCCATTGCACCACGCAGTGTGCTTCGTCCACGACGACCATCGCGGGAGGACGCTGCTGGCAAAGCGCGTGAATCTCCGGGTGATTCAGCCGCTCCGGCGCAAGAAAAGCAATCTTTGCCTGACCGCGCGTGAGCTGATTCAGCGCGTCGGCGCGTTCGGCGTGGGTCATCAGGCTGTCGAGATGGACGCTGGGGATACCCCTCTCCCGCAGGTGGCGAACTTGGTCGTGCATGAGGACAATCAGCGGCGAAATGACGACGGTCAACTCATCCATCATTAGCGCTGGAAGCTGCCAGCAGAGGCTTTTGCCTGCGCCAGTGGGCAGGATGCAGAGCAAATCCCGCCCGTCAAGCAAGGCGTCAGCCGCCTGCTCCTGACCGGGGCGAAAGCCGCTGACGCCGAAGGTATTGCGCAGAACCCTGCTGCATTGCTGTTTTCGAGCGGTGCGCATCAGAAGCTGCGTCCTCCGCCGCCGTGGGTTGCGCCGCTGGACGAAACGTGCGTGCCGCTGCCATGACTGCTGCCGCCATGGCTGGACGACGGCGGGTCAGGGTGCTTGACGCGTGTGACGTGCTCGCGCACGAAGTGGCTGTCATTCCGGCTGAGTTTGACGCTCGCCAGCCCGTTCAGGTCGTAGGAATAGGTGCTGCCCTTGAGGCTGTATTTCCCGCTCACGGACGCAATGAAGATGCCCATGACCGCCAGGCCCGCAATCACCGCAATGAGGATTTCCATGCCAGTCAGCATGTTTTCCGGCTCATAGAGCTCGGTCAGACGTCTGCGGGTGACTTCATCGTAGCGGAACTGACCGCTTGTGCGACCTTGCTTCAGGTACTTCTCGGTCTGCTTCAGCACCTTGATGACGGACTGGCCGTATTCCTTATCCAGCATCTCGTCCCAGCCCGCGTCGAGGATGCCCTCTTCGCGCTCATCCGTGATGTAGTCAATCATCACGCCGCGCGTGCTAATCCAGCACTGCCGGTTGTGCATGTCGATGAGGTAGAGCATCCCGGCGCGGTCGTCGCCCATCCCCAAACCGTTGTAATCGAAGTAGTCGTCCGCGTATGCCGTCGTCTGCCCGCTCGGCACGTCCTGGCTTGTCAGCACGAACATATCCACCTGATACGCGCTTTCGATGCGGTCGCAAATGGCGCTGATTTCGGCGATTTCGTCCGCCGTGAACAACCCCGCGTCGTCCTGCACCTGCGTGTCCGCGAGGGCGACGGTCAGCGTGAGCATCATCAAAAGGAGAAACGCTGTCAGCTTCTTTACCACAGAATCGCACCTCCCAGACACAGTAGCCCGAACACGATGCCGCCAATCAGCGCGCCAACCGCGTACAGCTTGCCCTTGTTAATCGGCAGTTTGCCGCAGATGCGCCCCGTCTGCCCGTTCATCATGTAGTAGTAGGGTTCGCCGTCCGCGCGGTGTTTGTAGGTCAGCACCCATGCGGGCAGCAGCAGGTATTTCGTCTTGACAGAATCCGGCTCGAACTTCGCGTGGCCTGTCAGCGTGTTGTAGGGGTTCTCCACGCTGGTGAACATCCGCTCGGCGTATCCCTTCGCCTCCGTCACCATCGACTGCTTCGCCGCATCCTGCTCAATATCGCGCTTTTCCGCCAGAAAGCCGCTCAAATAGCCCGATTCGTAGGGCTTCACGTCCTCCATTTGATAGGGGTGGATGCCGTCGGACAGTTTGCCGTCTGCCTTGGTCAGCGCCTTGCGAATCATCTGCCGGAACGTCAGCTGTCCTTCGCGGTGGACGGCGAAAATCCGCGTGATGGTGACGGTTTCCTTCGCGCCGTTGCGGATAGAGACGTTTGTGCCTTCGCCATCAAACGAGCCTTCGCCGGAAATATCGCACGACCAGTAGGGATAGTAGACACCGGAAAAATCCTCCATCTGCGCCTGCGAGAAGAAATCCGGCTGTACGAAGCGCTTTTTGCTGATGAACGATTTGAACTCCGCCTCTGCCGCCTTTTTGTCCAGTTTGAAGGGAATCACGCCATCGGGGCGGAACTCGTCGGTCAGACGGTCATTCAGCACAACGGGGGAGTGGCAGTAGTAGCATCGGGTTGCGGCGGTCGTCGTATCGGTCACGATTTCCGCGCCGCACATTTGGCAGTGATAGGAACGCAGCTCCGAATTGGGCTCCGCACTGCGTGCCTGTTCCGCCGCCTGCTGCCGCTGCTCGGACTGTTCCTTCAGCTCATTTTCAGCAAAGCTGCCGCCGCAATAAGGGCACTGGAAACGCTGCCTGACCGGGTCGAAAACCAAATAGCCGCCGCACGACGGACATTTGAACGAAATGACTTGGCTCATCCCTCATCCCTCTCTCTGTGAAAGAGCATGAACGCTCTTTTCATGCTGATTTTATTATACCATGCTTGGCGTTATTTCGCAAGATGCTCCTGACGCGCCCTTTCGCCCCGTCTGCGCGTTTTTTCCGCGAAAAATGTGCAAAATGCTGCATTTTCCCTTGACGGAAGACAGAAAACGTTGTATGATGATACTGGTTCAGTTCGTGTGCGTCAAGTGGATAGGGAAGCGAGCCTTCCTTCATCCGCATGACCGCTTGTAAACGCTTACAAGCACGCGTAAGACCACAGAGAAAGGACGATGTGTCATGGAATTTTTGGAGAAGCTGTCTTTGGCTGGCCTCGTGCCGGTCATTGCTGTTAATGATGCGGACGACGCTGTGCCGCTGTGCAAGGCGCTGTCTGACGGCGGTCTGCCGGTGGCGGAAATCACTTTCCGCACGGCGGCTGCGGAGGAAGCCATCCGCCGCGTGCATGAAGCCATGCCCGATGTGCTGCTGTGCGCGGGCACGGTGCTGACGACGGAGCAGGTCGACCGTGCGGTGAATGCTGGCGCGGCGGCGATTGTGTCCCCCGGTCTGTCTCCTGACGTGGTGAAGTACTGCGTGGAGAAGGGCATCCCTGTCTGCCCTGGCACGGCGAATCCGTCTGATGTGCAGATTGCGATTCAGTACGGCCTGAAGGCTGTCAAGCTGTTCCCGGCGGAAGCGGTCGGCGGCTTGAAGCTCATCAAGTCGATGGCGCCTGTGTACCCGGACATGAAGTTCATGCCCACGGGCGGCATCAACGAGAACAACATGCTCGACTACCTCGCGTTCGACAAGATTCTCTGCTGCGGCGGCTCCTGGATGGTGCCGAAGGACGCGGTGGCTGCGAAGGACTGGCAGCGCATCACTGACCTGACCCGCTCTGCGGTGGACAAGATGCTCGGCTTTGAAGTACGCCACATCGGTCTGAACTGCCCCGACGCGGAAAGCTCCATGGAGACGGCGAAGAAGATTTCCGCACTCATGGGCTGGCCCATCAAGGAAGGCAACTCCTCCAACTTTGTCGGCACGGGCTACGAGCTGATGAAGAAGCAGGGCCGCGGCACGAACGGTCACATCGCTATCGGTACGAACAGCGTCCCGCGCGCGAAGTGGCATCTGGAACAGCGTGGCTTCAAGTTCATTGAGGACAGCGCTGTGGTGAAGAACGGCAAGCTGATCGCGATTTATCTGGAAGACGAAATCGGCGGCTTCGCGTTCCATCTCGTGCAGAAGTAATCTCCAAACAGAAATTTCCGAGTATAAAATAGGAGGAAAAATCCAATGGCTAAGGTTGTAACGTTCGGCGAAATCATGCTTCGCCTCAAGTCCCCGGCGTATGAGCGCCTGTTCCAGTCTCCCTCCCTTGAAGCGACCTTCGGCGGCGGCGAGGCGAACGTGTCTGTTTCTCTGGCGAACTACGGCATGGAAACCGCGTTCGTGACCGTGCTGCCCACCAACGATGTCGGCAATGCCTGCATCCGCGAACTGCGCGGCTTCGGCGTTGATACCACCAAGATTGTCCGCAAGGACGGCCGCATGGGCATCTACTATCTGGAAACCGGCGCTGTGCAGCGTCCCTCCAAGGTCATCTATGACCGCGCGGGTTCTGCCATCGCGGAAGCCAAGCCCGGCGACATCGACTGGGATAAGGCGTTTGAGGGTGCGACGTGGTTCCACCTGACCGGCATCACGCCTGCCATCTCTCAGGGCGCGGCGGATTTGTCTCTGGAAGCGGTGAAGGCGGCGAAGGCGAAGGGCATCCATGTGTCCTGCGACCTGAACTACCGCAAGAACCTCTGGAAGTATGGCAAGGACGCCAAGGAAGTCATGACCGAGCTGGTCAAGTACGTTGACACCGTTATCGCCAACGAAGAGGACTTCCAGAAGTCTTTGGGTCTGAAAGCGGAATCTCAGGGCGACGTGGAAGACGGCGCGCTGAACATCGAGAACTACAAGGCGATTGCGTCTCTGGCAATGCAGACCTACCCGAACATCAAGCGCGTGGCGATTACCCTGCGTGAGTCGAAGTCTGCCAACCACAACGACTGGTCTGCCTGCCTGTACAACGGCAAGGACTTCTTCCTCTCCCGCAAGTACGCCATCACCGATATCGTTGACCGCGTGGGCGGCGGCGACTCCTTCGGCGGCGGTCTGATTTACGGTCTGAACACCTACGCGGACGAAAAGACCGCGCTGGAGTTCGCTGTGGCGGCATCCTGCCTGAAGCACACGATTCTGGGCGACTACAACCGCGTCTCCGTCTCCGAGGTCGAGAGCCTGATGAAGGGTTCCGGCACGGGCCGCGTGCAGCGCTAAGCAGCGGTGGCGAGGAACGAAGGAACGGCATCCGCATTAGAAAGCTGTTGATTTTCAAACATTCCCTTTCTAAACGTGGAAGTTTGCGATTTCGCTTGATTTGATTTCAAAATCCTCTTGACACGGCGATTCCTCCTGCTTATAATGAAAGGCAGGGGGAGATGCTCCTGGGGTGTCTGACAGCACGCTGGTTTTCCCCACATTTCAACAAATGGAGTCCGGGTCTATGTTCGGCTATGTCATGCCCCCGTTGCAAAACGCCAGGGGAAGGCAGATGCAGACGGCAGGACACCTACCTGCTTTAACAGCGGGTGAAAAGCATGCAGTGCATCGTCACTCTGGGAGCATCTTTTCTATTTGATGTGTCTGCGCAGGAGGCAGAGGTGAGAGCCTCTGTCTCCTTTTTTGCGCGACCGCAGAGCTGCATTGTTTCCAAATCTGCACATCCTGATTCGGAGACAAGCGAAGGTGGACGCTGCCTGCAGGCGGCGCTGCTCCCCCAAAGCACATCAGGAGGACAAAAATGTACTATATTGTTACGGATTCTTCCACTGACATGCCGCAGTCTTGGGTGGAGGCACAGCATGATTTCCACATCGTGTCGCTTTCCTGCACGATCAATGGCGTTTCCTCCGTTCCGGGAACGTCGGAAGTGGCGAAAAAGGAGACTTATCGTCAGCTCCGCAGCGGCGTGGTGATTAAGACCTCCGCCGTCAATACCGCGACGTGGGAGGAATGCTTCCAGAAGCTGCTGGACGAGGGTCAGGATGTCCTTTGCATTACGTTCTCCAGCGGACTGTCCGGCACTTATGCCGCCGCAGCGGACGCGGCGAAGGAACTTGCGCCGAAGTACCCGAATCAGAAAATCATCGTGATTGACAGCCGATGCGCGTCGGCAGGCGAGGGCCTGCTGGTGCATTATGCGCTGCAGAACCGCGAACAGGGCATGTCCATCGAGGAGAACGCAAAGTGGGTCAAGGAGCATATTCAGCACCTGATTCACTGGTTCACCGTCGATGACCTGATGTTCCTCTATCGCGGCGGCCGCCTGTCTGCAACCAGCGCGGTCGTTGGTTCGCTCGTGCGTATCAAGCCGATTATGCACGTTGATGAGGAAGGTCATTTGGCAGTTGTGGAGAAGGTGACGGGCCGCCGCCGCAGCATCCGCATCCTTGCCAACCGCGTCAAGGAGCATATCGTCAACCCGGAAGGGCAGATGATTTTCATCAGCCATGGCGATTGCGAGGATGAGGCGAACGCGCTGGCGGACATCATCAAGGCGGAAATCCCCGGCATTGCGGGCGTCTTGGTGACGTATGTCGGGCCGGTCATTGGCTCCCACTCCGGCCCCGGTACGCTGGCGATTTTCTTCCTCGGCGACCACCGCTGAGCGCCATCGTAGAAAGGAAAGTGTATGAATTTCCCTGCCTTCTCGTTTCCGCATCTGCCGGGACGCAACGACCCCTGCTGGTGCGGGAGCGGCCGCAAATACAAGAGCTGCCACTGCGCGTTTGACCAGCAGATTGCATCGCTGGCGGCACAGGGGCACATCGTTCCGACGCATAAGATGATTAAAACGCCGGAGCAGATTGAAAAAATCAAGGAAAGCTGCAAAATCAATATTGCCGTACTGGACGAAATTGGAAAACAAATTCATGAGGGCATGACGACGGCGGAAATCGACGACATCGTGTCCACCATGACGCGCGACATGGGCGGCATTCCCGCACCGCTGAACTACGAGGGCTACCCGTACAGCGTCTGCACGTCAGTGAATGATCAGGTCTGCCATGGCTTCCCGTCGAAGCACGTTGTGCTGAAATCCGGCGACATCATCAATGTGGACTGCTCGACCATCCTGAATGGCTATTTTTCCGATTCTTCCCGCATGTACTGCATCGGCGACGTCAGCGACGAAAATCGCAAGCTCGTGCAAGTGACGAAGGAATGCGTCGAACTGGGCTTGGCGCAGGTGAAGCCGTGGGGCTTCTTGGGCGACGTTGGGCAGGCGGTCAACGACCATGCCCGCGCGAACGGCTACCGCGTCGTGCGCGAAATTGGCGGCCACGGCTGCGGGCTGGAGTTCCACGAGGACCCGTGGGTCAGCTATGTTACGAAGCGCGGCACGGAAATGGCGCTTGCTCCCGGCATGATTTTCACCATCGAGCCGATGGTCAATATGGGTACGGACGAGGTTGGAACGCATCCGGGCAACACATGGGAAATCTTCACGGCAGACGGCAAACCGTCGGCACAGTGGGAAATTATGGTGCTTGTGACGGATACGGGTCACGAAGTGCTGTCTTGGTAAGCGGCTTCACCGCATATTCAGAAAAATCCCTGCATCACGCAAACGGTGCAGGGATTTTCTTATGCTTGCAATAATCGTGCCAGCAGCAGCGCCGTGTCGTCCATCTCCTGCGCCGTGTTGTAAAGCCCCGGCGAAAAGCGAATCGCGCCGCTTTGCAGCGTCCCCAGCCACGCATGGACGGCCGGTGCGCAGTGCAGCCCCGCGCGCACGGCAATATCTGCCGCGTCGAGCGCATCCGCCAGCGCCCCGCCGTCATGCCCCGGCACGACGATGCTTGTAATCGCCATATGCGCCTGCCCATCGTCGCAGAGGATGCGCACGCCGGGAATCTCCCGCAGCCGCGCACGCAGGCGGTCGCACAGCGCCAGCTCGTATTCCTCGATTTCCGCCCGGTGCGCCCGCACGAACTTCACCCCCGCGTACAGCCCCGCTATGCCGGGCAGGTTCACCGTACCGCTCTCGTAGCGGTCGGGCAGCATGTCCGGCTGACGGACGCTCTCGCTCATCGAGCCGGTTCCGCCAAGCAGCAGCGGTTCAGGGTTCATGCCGTAGCCCAGCACAAGCAGTCCCGTGCCCTGCGGCCCCAGCAGCCCCTTGTGCCCCGGCATGGCCACCATGTCTGCGCACAGCACGTCTGGCGAAACGTCCGCCATCCCGGCCGTCTGCGCCGCATCCACCAGCAAGGGAACGCCGCGCTCCCGGCAGACCGCGCCCAGCTGCGCAATCGGCTGAATCAGCCCCGTGACGTTGCTGGCGTGGGCGATGATCACCAGTGCGGTTTTGCGGCTGATGACGCGGCGTAGAGAAGCAGGGGACAGGATACCGCGTTCATCCGGCGCAAGCATATGCACCGTGATTTCCCCGCGCGAAACGTAGCGGTCGAGCAGCCGCATGACAGCGTTGTGTTCCGCGTAGGAGCAGATGACCTCGTCGCCGCGCCGCAGCGTGCCGGAAATGGCGAGATTCAGCGCTTCGGTGCAGTTTGCGGTGAACAGAATCCGCTCCGGATGATGCACACCCAGCAGCCGCGCGGCTTCCTCCCGGCAGTGCTCCACCACCCGCCCCGCGCGCAGTGCCAGCCGATGCCCGCCGCGTCCGGGATTCGCCCCCATCTTCTCCTCCACGCCCGCCATTGCCCGAATGACCTCCGGCGGCTTCGGGAAGCTTGTCGCGGCATTGTCCAGATAAATCATCGACGCATTTCCTCCATCGTCCGCGAACCTCGGCGGGCGTTTTTTCATATTATTCTAATGGCGAAAAGGAGGCGGTAGAACCGATGAGGGAGGAGTTTTGCATTGCGGCGTTCCGCTCACGGCAGCAGGTGATGGCGTTTGAACGGGATTTGCGCCAGCACGGGGTTCGTGCGTCGGTGATGATTACGCCGCGCGCGGTGGCGATGGGGTGCGGGCTGAGCGTCCGCATCGAGCGGGAGGATTTGCGCCGCGCCGTGCAGGTGTATCGGGCGACGAATCCGGGCAATCTGATTGGCTTCTATGACGTGTGGCAGGAGCCGACAGGGCGGACGACTGTGCGCCCGGCGGGGATTGAGTAACGAAAGGCGCCGCCTGATTTCGCAATGAAACCAAGCGGCGCTATTGCTATGCAATTGTACCTTTTAGTGCAGTTTCCGGCACACCTTGATGATTTCCTTGCCCGTGACGGTCGATTCCTGCCCAAGCGCATCGTGGCCGTCCTTCATGCGGCGTGTAATGAGCAGCGTGTCGTCATCCGGCGCTTCGATGTCGCAGTAGCCGAGGCGCAGCAGGTCGGATTCCTGCCGATGGCGCAGCTTGTTCGCGACGTACTTCTGCAGCGACTTGTCTTCGCGCCCCCACGGGAAGGCGCGGCGATTCCACGGGTCGTGGCAGCCGGTCAGCCCAACTTCGTCCCCATAGTACACCGTTGCGCAGCCCGGCAGCGCGCACAGCAGGTCGATGCAAAGCTTGTAGCGCCTCACAGCTAACTCGTACTCTTCCACGTTCAGGTGGACATGCTGCTGATCTGCCTTGCTCAGTTCCTGACATTCGCGTCCAGCGAGGATGTTCAGCGCACGGCAGCGGTCGTGGCTGCCGACGAGGTTCATCAGCGCGTAACGGAACTGCGCCGGGTAAACTTCCTCCTGATGGTGAATCAGGCGCACAAAGGTGCTGGCGGACGTTTTGCCCATCACAAAGTTGAGAATCGCCTCGCGCACGGGGTAGTTCATCACGCTGTCGAGCGTGTCGCCTGTGCAGTAGCAGCGCGTTTCGCCGTAAGCAACCTTGTTGCTCGCGTCCTCCCAAACTTCGCCCAAGACAACGGCTTCCGGGTCAGCGGCCTTTGCGGCGGCGCGCAGCTTGCGCAGGAAGTCCACCGGCAATTCGTCCGCCACATCCAGCCGCCAGCCGCAGCTGCCCGCCTCAATCCAACGCGGCACAACACCCTCGTGCGGCTGGAACATGAACTTCTGGTATTCCGGATTGTCCTTGCGCAGCTCCGGCAGGGAGAGAATGCCCCACCATGCCTTGTAGTCTTCCGGATAGTGGTTGAAGGTGTACCAGTCGTAGTAGGGGGAGGATTGCCCCTGATAGGCGCCGAGCGTCGGATAATGCCCGAAGTGGTTGAAGTACACGCTGTCTTCGCCCGTGTGGGAAAATACGCCGTCGAGCATCACGCGGATGCCGACTTTCTTCGCCGCTTCGCACAGTTCGGTGAATTCCGTGTTCGTGCCGCACAGCGGGTCAACCTGCGTGTAGTCGCCCGTGTCGTAGCGGTGATTCGATCGTGCGCGGAAAATCGGGTTCAGGTAGATAATGTCGATGCCCATGTCCTTCAGGTAGGGCAGCTTCTCCTGAATGCCGGTCAGCGTGCCGCCGTAGAAATCCAGTTCCTGATACTTGCCGCCGCGCAGGTCGCCCACGCCCAACAGCTCTTCATCCCAATTCTGGTGGACATAGCGGTCTTTGCGGTCATCAACGGCTTTTGTTGGCGCATGGCGGAAACGGTCGGGGAAAATCTGGTAGATGTTCGCCCCGTGGAAGGCATTCGGCGTCTTGTAAGCCGGGTCGTAGAGCGTAATCTGGAAGGATTCCGGCTCGCCGTGGTCGTACGCGACACCGACGCCGCCAAGTTTGTCCGGCTGGTTGCCATAGCGGATGGTGCGGCCGTCCTTGCGGTAAATCAGGAAGTAATACCAGAAAAGCCCCGGCGTGGTCGGCAGGGGAATGGCAACTTCCCAGACATGCTCAGCGGTCGGCAGCATGGTGTAGCAAAGTTCTTCCGTCATCCAAGTGCGCAGGACGACGCTCGTCGCTTCGTCGCAGTGCAGGCGAATCAGAACATTGCTGCCAGCCGGAGCAGGGCCGGACGGTGTGCGATAAAATTCGTTGTGGGAATCGTGCAGCAGCATGATATCCATCCATCCAATCATCAATAATTGCGGAAACACGGCAAAAAAGCCCGAAATGCTCCGGACTTTTGAAGCGGGAGCACTGCGGATGGATATTTTTCCGCAGTGCTCTCGAAAATATGCAGTTTATACCTTGCGCTTGAGCGGGTCAAGATGCCAAATGGTGTCGTTGTACTCGCGAATTGTGCGGTCGGAGCAGAAAACACCGGACATTGCGGTATTGATGACCGCCATGCGGTTCCACTTGTCGCGGTCGGCATAATCCGCGTCGATGCGGCGCTGCGCCATCGAGTACGAGCCGAAGTCTTTCAGGACGAAGAACGGATCGGCCATGTTGCCCCAGTCGCCAATCAGCAGGCTGTGATACAAATCCTGCAGGGCGCTCGGCGCGTCCGGCAACACGGTGCCGTCGATCATCTGGGTCAACGCCAGACGCAGTTCCTGATTCGTCTCAAAGATGGTCATCGGGTTGTAGTTGCGCTCACGGTACATATCCAGCACCGTGTCGGAACGCATACCGAAGATGTAGATGTTATCCATGCCGACCTGCTCGGAAATCTCGACGTTTGCGCCGTCCATCGTGCCGATCGTGATGGCGCCGTTCATCATGTACTTCATGTTGCCCGTGCCGCTGGCTTCCTTGGACGCGGTGGAAATCTGTTCGGAGATTTCGGTTGCCGGAATCAGCAGCTGCGCGCTGGACACGTCGTAGTTTTCGAGGAAGACGACCTGCAGCATCTTGCTGGCGCGCGGGTGCTTGGCAATCAGCGCGGACAGACCGTTGATGAAGCGGATAATCAGCTTGGCGCGGTTGTAGCCCGGCGCTGCCTTCGAGCCGAAGATGAACACACGCGGCCGCATGGTGAAGTTCGGGTCGTTGACGATGCGGTTGTACAGCACAAGGATGTGCAAAGCGTTGAGCATCTGACGCTTGTATTCGTGCAGCCGCTTGGACTGTGCGTCGAAGATGAAGTTCGGGTCAACGATTGCACCCTGATGTTCTTTCAGGAAATTCGACAGGCGAACCTTATTGTTGTGCTTAATCTTCTCAAACTGCTCGCGGAACGCCGCGTCGTCAGCATAAGGCGCAAGGTCATGCAGCAATTCCGGATCTTTCACCCAGTCCGTGCCGATGGTGTCGCAGATAAGCTTGGTCAGTTCCGGGTTGCACGCCATCAGCCAGCGGCGATGCGTGATGCCGTTGGTAATTGCGCTGAACTTCTCCGGCATAACGAGGTAGAAGTCGTGGAACGTCTCCTGCTTGAGGATATCGCCGTGCAGCTTGCTCACGCCGTTGGTGGAGAACGTCATGGCAACGCACAGGTTCGCCATGTGGATGTAACCGTAGGCAATAATCGCCATGCGGCCCACGCGCTCCGCCTCGCCGGGGAAGAAGTTCCACAGGCGCGCGCAGAGACGCTTGTTCATTTCCACCAGAATCTGATAGATGCGCGGCAGCAGGCTCTTCACCATGTCTTCCGGCCACTTTTCGAGCGCTTCTGCCATGATGGTGTGGTTGGTGTACGCCATCGTACGGCTGACAATCTGCTGCGCTTCGTCCCAGCCCAAGCCTTCTTCGTCCATCAGCAGGCGCATCAGTTCCGGAATCGCCAGACCCGGATGCGTGTCGTTGATGTGGATGACGACCTTCTCCGGCAGCTTGCTCCAGTTCGTGCCGTTGAGCTTCTTGAAGTCCTTGAGGATGTACTGGAGGGTGGCGGAGGTGAAGAAATACTGCTGCTTCAAGCGGAGCAGCTTGCCTTCGTAGTGGTTGTCTTCGGGGTAGAGGATGTTGGAGATAGCTTCCGCCAGTTCCTTTTCCTCCGACGCCTGCACATAGTGGCCGTGGTTGAAGTCGCTCAGGTCGATGCGCTTCGGGGCGCGGGCGCTCCACAGGCGCAGACTGTTGACGGTGGAGGTGTCATAGCCCACCAGCGGCATGTCGTAGGGAACAGCCTCGACCGTGTTGTAGCCGACGTGACGGAACACCGTGCGGCCGTTCTCGTTGCCCATTTCAACGTGACCGTTGAAGTGCACCTCGCAGGCGTCCTCCATTACGGGCATTTCCCACACGTTGCCGTTGCCCAGCCAGTAGTCCGGCAGCTCGACCTGCTGACCGTCCACAATCTTCTGGCGGAACAGACCGTATTCATAGCGGATGGAGCAGCCCATCGCAGGCAGGTCAAGGGACGCCAGCGAGTCCATGAAGCACGCTGCCAGACGGCCCAGACCGCCGTTGCCCAGCGCGGGTTCAGGCTCTTCCTGAAGCACCTTGTCCACGTCGATGTGCAGTTCGTCCAGCGCTTGCTTGTAGGCATCAAGCGAGACGAGGTTCAGGATGTTGGTGTATAGGCTGCGGCCCATCAGAAATTCCACGGAGAGGTAAAATAGACGCTTGTTGTTGTTCGTCTTGCGTTCTTCGCGGGAAATCATCCATTTCTGCATGATCTGGTCGCGGACGGTGGAAGCAAGTGCGCGATAAATCTGCCCATTCGATGCTTCCTCGATGGTGCGGCCGTTATAGCGCTGCAGCTTGCCGATAATGGATGCCTTGATGGAATCCTTGTCAAAAGATGTCGTAGGCATGGGAATCCTCCTTTTATTTGCAAAGGGCTTTCGTGGAATGCCGTTGAATGCCCTGCTCCGGAATCAAGCATTGCGATGCAAAATCATTGTTTGCATTGCCGTTGTGTATCATACCACAGAAATGGGAAGATGACAAGTATGCTTCCCGCCAGCTTCCACGACAATTTGTCTAAAAACGCCCAAATCCGCCAAAGAACGCTGACGAAAAGTATCGAAAACAGCGAAAACCCATTGTTTTAGCAGCAAAAACCGGGCTGCACAAGGGTTCGCAGCCCGGAAATGCCTCCGCAAATAATTATGCCGATTATTGCAGCAGATACAAACAGGTTACATACAGCCCAATGCACAGCAGCAGCAGCCCGAAGGAAATGCTCACGCTCATGCTGCGGATGCCGCTGGAAACTTCACGGAAGGAAGCGTCCAGCACATACTCGAAGTCCGTGCGCATCGGGTGGCGGTGCAGAATCGTGCGGTTAAGCAGCCGCGCCAGTGCATTCAGCGCGCGCCCCAGCGTGTAGGTGAAGCGGTTGCCGACTGGCACGGGCTTGCGCGTCTTGCGCATCCGGAAGATGGTCGCGCGGCTTGCCATCACGATGTTTTCCGGCAGCTCCGCAATGAAGCGGAACACCAGTGTCAGCACCTGCGGCAGCAGCGTCAGCAGCAGCGGACGGTAGACAGCGTTCTCCAAGTCGAGCTTCTCATTCCAACGGTTGACGTACAGGCGCACGCCGCTTTCGTCCTTGCGCGTCAGCAGCGGCAGGACAATCAGCAGATACACCGCCGCGCCGATGATGATGGAAATCGCCGCGCCCTGCAGGTTCTCCGCCGAGAAGTACGCAATCGCTTCCTTCAGCGCGGGTACGCCGAAGAACGACGCGCTCTTTGCCCCGAACGGCGTGAGCAGCAGCCCCGGCAGTGCGCCAAGGAAGGGGAGCGCCGCCGCACTGCCCAGCAGCGCAAACGCAGTTGTGCCGTTCATGTAGTGCGTCATGCCGTCGAATTCCGCCTGACGGGTCGGGTGCTTCTGCCAGAAAATGCAGATGTACAGCTTCGCCATGTACGCGACGGTCAATCCGCCGCTGATGAGGAAGAGCACCTCAATCGCCTTGTAGCCCATCCACGCGCTGCCAGCTGCCTGCATTTCGCCAATTAGCTCCAGCAGCCCTTCGTGCAGCAGACTCTTGCTGTTGTACCCGCTGCCCAGCGGCGGGATGCACGCAATGCTCAGCGCCCCCAGCAGGAACGCAATGTGCAGCAGCGGCTTTTTGCGCCCGAAGCCGCGGATATCATCAAGATTCAGCGCGTGCAGGTTCATGTACACCACGCCCGCCGCGATGAACAGCGTCAGCTTGATGAGCGAGTGATTCAGCATGTGCATCACGCTGCCATACGCCGCCAGCGTGCCTTCGTCGCCCAGCAGCACCATCACCGACAGCCCCAGCGTGATGAAGCCGATTTGGCTCATCGACGAGCAGGCGAGCGTCCGCTTAAGGTCGGTGGAGAACAGCGCCAGCAGTGCGCCGAGGAACATCGTAATCGCGGCGAAAATCATTAGCGCATTGCCGAACGCGGCATTGCCCTGCATCAGGTTCGCGCACAGCACAATCAGCCCGAACACGCCGGATTTGGTCAGGATGCCCGACAAAAGCGCCGACGCGGGCGCAGGCGCAACCGGGTGCGCTTTCGGCAGCCAGATATGCAGCGGGAACAGACCAGCCTTCGCGCCAAAGCCGACCAGCGTCAGCCACACCGCGACGGTTACATCCTGCTGCCCCATGGCGGCGCGCAGGGACGCAAAGTCGAGTGTCCCCAGCTGATGCTGCAAGAGGAACAAGCCCATCAGCGTCGTCAGACCGCCGATGACCGCCACCGCAAGGTACGTCGCCGCCGCCCAGAGCGCGCCCGGCGTTTCCTCCTGCGCGACCCATGCATAGCTGGCAAACGACATGATTTCAAAGAACAGGAACGTCGTGCCGAGGTTGTCCGAGAGGAACACGCCCAGCGTCGCACCGAGCGTCATCAGCGTGAAGAAGCTGTACCGCGCTTTGTTGCCGTGATGCTGGAAGTATTCCGGCGCAAACAGCCCCGTCATCATCCACATGAAGGCGGCGACGCAGCTGTACAGCCCGCGGAAGCCGTCCGCACGCAGGTACAGCCCCAGCCCGCAGAAGCCGGGCAGGGCGACTTCGCCCTCCGGCAGGAACAGCAGCACTACGCTCAGCGCGAAAATCACAATGCCCGTGATGCTCACGAATCCGTTCATGGCGCGTTCATCCCGGCGGCCAAGCATATATGCGATGATGGCGGCGAGGAAGGGCAGGAAGGTCAGCAAAATCAGAATCCACGATGTCATCTTTCTTTCCTCCTGTCCTTAGAAAATCACACCGGCGGAAATATTCCGCAGGAATGTCACCAGCGGCTGCGACCACAGCCCCAGACCTATCATCAGCGCGCACAAAATCCCCATTGGCACGAGCATCATCCAGCTGGGATCGAGCTTCTGCCCCGCCAATTGCGCCTGATCCGCGTTGAGCGGGCGGAAGTACATCGGCAGCGCGGCGGTGAAGAGGTAGATTGCCGTCAGGATGGCGGAGACGATGAGGCAGACAATCGCGACGGTTCCCATTGGCAGCTCCGTGGCGGACGCGGCGGTCAGCAGATTCCACTTGCTGACGAAGCCTGCCAGCGGCGGCGTGCCGACCAGCGCGATGCTGCCCAGCAGGAAGATGCCGCACGTCGCAGGCATAATCCTGCTGTATCCGCGCAGATCCTGCACATACTCCTTGCCGGTCTTGATGAGAATCGCGCCCGCGCAGTAGAACAGCGTAATCTTGATCACGCCGTGAATCACCAGATGGCTCAAGCTGCCCGTCATGCCGTCGGGGGTCATCAGCGCCGCGCCCATGAGCATGTAGGACAGGTTGGAGATGGTCGAGTACGCCAGACGGCGCTTGAAGTGCTGCTCGCGAACCGCCATTGTCGAACCGAAGAGAATCGTGAAGCAGCTAAGCAGCAAAGCGACCGTCTGCGCCCACGTCCCGTAGAGGAACGACGCGCCGAAGGAGTAGTAAATCACGCGCAGGACGGCGTACGCGCCCGCGTTGACGACCGCCACCGCGTGCAGCAGCGCTGTCACGGGCGTCGGGGCGACAGAAGCCGCCGGCAGCCATGCGTACATCGGGAAAACAGCCGCTTTCGTGCCGAAACCGACGAACGCAAGCAGAAACACGAATTTCAGCAGTTCTTCCATCCCGCTGATTTTTTCCGCGTCCAGCACGCCGCCGAGGACAAAGTCCGTTGTCGTGCCGTAGTAGATGATGAACACCAGCGCAATGAACGCCAGCGCCGCGCCGGAGATGGAGAAGGTGAGGTACTTGCGCCCTGCGCGGATGGACATGGTGTCCTTCTTGTGGATGACAAGCGGCAGGGTAATCAGCGTCAGGCACTCATAAAAGACGTAGAGCGAGAACAGGTTCGCCGAGAACGCGACGGCCAGCGTGACGGCGTAGCTCATCGTATAGTAGCTGAAGAACGTGTTCGGACGCTCCTCGTGCTGCATGTACTCAAAGCCGTACAGCGACGCCAGCGGCCAGAGGATGGATACCAGCCCTGCGAAAATGCAGCTCATGCCGTCCACACGGAACGCAAGCGCCAGCTCGCTGTTCATGTGGCAGAGGACGTAGGTGGTATCCGTGCGGGTGAGCAGCAGCACCCACGTCAGGATGCTTGTCGCCAGCACGATGGTTTCAACGTAGATTCCGCGGGATTTCGCGCTGGAAAAGCGCATCAGTCCCATTGCCGCGCCGCCAAGCATGGGCAGCGCGATGGTCAGGAATAACAGCATATGCGCTTCCTCCTTACAGCAGTGCGGTCAAAATGGGGGAAAGAAGGCCGGTCAGCAGCGACGGGAACATGCCCAGCGCCACTGACAGCACCGTCAGCACCAGCATGGGAATGAGCATCGACGCGGACGCTTCGCACTTTTCGCCGACTTGCGCGTCTTTTCCGGGGAAGAAGCCGCGCAGGACAATCGGCATCAGGTAGCCAGCCGTCAGCAGGGCGGAGAGCAGCAGCACAACGGGCCCAAACCAGTTCAGCCATGAAGCCACGCCCGTCATGGCAAGGCTGCCCTGCGCCAGCTCCCACTTGCTGAAAAAGCCCAGACACGGCGGAATGCCAATCAGCCCAAGGCTTCCGATTGCGAAGCACCACATCGTGACCGGCATCCGCTTGCCGATACCACGGAGGGCATCCACCTGCGTTTCGCCTGTTTTCAAGATGACTGCGCCAGCGCCCATGAACAGCACGTCCTTGACCAGCGAGTGGCACACGACGTGCAGCATGGCGCCGAGCAGCCCCAGCGGATGCAGCGTGCTCAACCCGAACACGACGTAGCTCACCTGACTGACCGTAGACCATGCCAGCCGCTTTTTGAGGTGATGCTCCCGGTACGCCAGCAGCGAACCGATGAAAACCGTCAAGAGCGAGAGCGCCATCAGCACCGTCTGCACCCACGTTCCGCGCAGGTTCTGTGCGCCGAGGAAGCAGTAAATGACGCGCAAAAGACCCAGCACGCCCGCTTTCGTAATGACGCCGGACAGCACCGCCGACGCCGGGGAAGGCGCGGCCGGGTGCGCCGTCGGCAGCCAGCCGTGCAGCGGATACAGACCCGCCTTCGCGCCGAAGCCAAGCAGCATCACACCGCCAATCGCCAGCACAAAGCCCTCGTGCCCCGCGACTTTCGCCATGTCCAGCGCGCCGCCGGGCGCGAAGGACAGCGACTGCGCGTACGGGGCAATCGCGAAAATGCCCAGCAGCACCAGTGACGCGCCGATGACGGAGTAAATCAGGTACTTAATGCCTGCCGCGACCGCTTCCTTGCTGCCGGAGTGCATCACCAGCGGCATGGTCAGCAGGGTCATGGCTTCGTAGAACATGTAGAAGGTGACCAGACTCCCGGACATGCACAGCCCCATCAGCACGCCCAGCGTCAGCAGATACAGGCAGTAGAAGCGCTTTTCATGCCCCTCGTGCGCCATGTAGTCAAACGAGTAGAACCCTGCCGCCGTCCAGACGAACGCCATCAGCACACAGAAGCACATGCCGATGCCGTCCACATGCAGCGCAATTTCCACGTTGTCCGACAGCGTGAAGAGCGTCAGGTCGCGCCCAGACGTCAGAAACGCCGGAAGCAGCGACACGAGCGTCAAAATCAACCCGATTTGCACCGTCAGGCGGCGGATTTTCCCCTCCGCGAACGGCTTTGTCAGCAGAAGCAGCCCCGCCAGCATGGGCAGCAGCAGAGGAAGAAGCAGCCATAGATTCATTATTCGTTTCCTCCCTTACCCAAATGTTGCCAGACCCGCGGTGATGGCGCTGACGAAGGTCTGCGCGAAAAGCCCCAGCGCCACATTGACGATGGAGAAAGCCACCAGCGAGGCATTGAAGCAGAAGCCGCGCTGACCGCGGGCGACGGAATACACCGCCCCCGGCACAGGCTTGCGGTAGAGCGTAATCACTGTGCGCAGGAAGTACAGCGTGTTCAGCCACGTCGAAATTGCCAGTGTAATCAGCACCAGCATCGTCCGAGCACCGCCGACATCCATCGCGGCAAGGGCGAAATTCAGCTTCGATGCGAATCCGCCGAGGAACGGGAAGCCGACCATGCTCAGCGCGCCGATGGTGAACGCCACGCCCGCAATCGGACTGCGGAAGCCTGCACCGCGCAGGTCACGGAACTTCTTGGAGTTGTTGGAAGCGTCCGCTAAGCCGCCCGCGGCGAGGAAAAGCATACTCTTGCACACCGCATGGCTGAAGATGTGGAACGTTGCCGCCATCATGCCTTCATCCGTGCCCAAGCCGATGCCCATGAAGACATAGCCAATCTGCGCGACGGAGGAGAACGCAATCATCCGGCGAATGTCGGTCTGACGAATGGCGGAAATGCTGCCCATCACCATGCCGACAAGCGCGAAAACGAACAGCACATCCTGAATCCCGGTGGAGACGATGACGTCCAGCCCAATTACGCGGTACATAATCTTCATCAGCAGGAAGATGTAGCCCTTGCTGACCAAGGAGGACAGCACCGCAGCGGACGTCGGGGTAGAATAGGCGTAGGCATCCGGCACCCATGTGTGGAACGGGAAGAGGGCGCTCTTGATGGACAGACCGATGGAAATCAGCGCGACGACAACCGTCAGCGGCACTTGATACTGCCCGGACTTCGCCAGCGCCGCAACCGCTTCCTTCATGTTGCTCATCAGCAGGTGACCCGTCAGGTCATACAGCAGGATGATGCCCAGCAGGAAAAGACCTGAGCCGATCAGGTTCATGATCATGTAGCGCGTCGCGGCGACGAGCGTGCGCCCGCGCTTGCGGATGGCAATCAGCGCACACGCCGCCAGCGTCATGATTTCAAGGAAGACGTAGGCGGTGAAAATATCGTTCGTGTACACCTGCGCCATCAGCGCCGCCGTCAGCAGCAGCAGCACGACGTAGTACAGGCTGACCTTGTTCTGGTCGATGTGTTCGTCAATCTTTTTCAAGCCGCCGAGCAGGCTCAGCAGCATAATCAGGCTGAAGAACAGGGCGGTCACGGCCTCCAGCTGACCCGCACGGATTTCGTTGCCCCACGGCGCGGGAAAGTGACCCATCATGTAGGTGTAGCTCTCCGCGCCGGATGCGAAAATGGCGGAAATCACGCCGGAGAGCGACGTGACCACCAGCAGCGCGAACATCGTCCAATACCGCGCCCACCGGGGCTTGAGGACGCTGGTCACTGCCGCCGAACCCAGCGGCAGCAGGATGCACAGATAGGGGATGGAATGCCAGAGCGGCTGCGACATCAGGTTTCCTCCTCCTTCCGGCAGAGTGCGGTAATCTCGTCAATATCCAGCGTGTGATACTGCCGATAGAGCCGGACGGTCAGCGCGAGCATCAGCGCCGTCACCGACACGGAGACGACGATGCCCGTCAGCACCAGACCTGCCGGAATGGGGTTGATGTAGGCTTCCATGGACGTAATGCCGTCCACCACAATCGGCGCTTTCCGCCCTGCAATGTAGCCCTTGACCGCCAGAAAGAGGTAAATGGCGCTGTCCATCATCGAGAAACCGATAATTTTCTTAATCATGTTCTTGTGCAGCAGCAGCGTCGTGAAGCCGATGCCGAAGAGAATCATGGCGGCCATTTCTTCGTAGTTTGTAAAATTCATGGCTTACATGTCCCCCTTTCTGAAAAGCGTATAGAAGGCGTACATCGTGCAGCAGACGACCAGTCCGACGGCGATGTTCAGGTACGGAATCAGCCCTGCGGAGAAAATCATGCCGGGCGTACCCGTTGTGATGATGGACGGCAGATGGTTCGCGCCGGTGAAGAAGCTGTACGCCTTGCTCAGCGCATAGAACGACAGCGCGACGCAGGACACAATCTTGAACGTCGTGAAAGTGAAGAAACGCTCCGTGCGCTTGAAGCCGAACGCGTTCAGGTACAGAATCAGCCCTGCGCCCATGATCGCGCCGCCGGAGAAGCCGCCGCCGGGGGAAATATGTCCGTTCAAAATGACGTACACGCCGAACATGAGAATCAGCGGCACAAGAAAATTCGCCGCGTGCTGCAGGATGGCGTCGTTCTTCGGCTCATACATGCGGTCGTCGGCTTCGGCTTCCAGCTGTTCGGTGGAGGGCTTGCCGTCCTTGCTGCCGGATACGCGCAGCAGAATCAGCACCGAGCAGGCGGCAATGAACAGCACGTTCGATTCGCCCAAGGTGTCAAATGCGCGGTAGTCCAGAATCATGCCCGCAACGATGTTGACCGCGCCGGTTTCCTCCATACCCTTCTCGATGTAGCGCTGGCTGACTTCGTTGTTGACCGGGTTGTCGGGATTGCCGAACGGCGGCAGGTAGCTGGCCGTCTGCAGCAGCACCCAGATGATGGAAAAACACACAACCACCGCCAGCAGACGGTACAGCCACGTCAGCAGCTTCTTGCCGCGCGTGTGCGCCCATTGATGGTAGCGCTCGTACAGCGTCTCGTCCTTGTCCAGGCTCTCCTGACGGTGCTGCTCGAATTTCGTTTCGCGGGTAAGCGCGTCCTGCGAGTCGGGCAGCAGGTGCTCTTCACTGCCTTCGTCCAGTTCGTGCGCCATGGCGTCATCGAGCAGACCCGAACCGCCGTCCAGCCACTTCAGCAGCCGCGGAAACCAGCTTTTTTCGTAATTATTCCTGATCTTCGCCATGCCGCGTCACCCCTTCCTGAACGTTGTTTGTGGTCTTGTCCGTGCCCTTTTGGATGTCGATGGCGTGGATTTTCTTCAGCGTCACGAACAGAAGCAGGCTTGTGATACCTGCGCCGACAGCCGCTTCGGTAATCGCAAGGTCGGGCGATTCCAGCAGAATCCAGATGACGCTCATCGCCAGCGACTGCCCCATGAAGATGACCAGCGCCGTCAGCAGGTTCTTCGTCAGCGAGACGGAGACAGCGCAGCTGATGATGAATACCAGCAGCAGAATGTGCAGCACCTGCATGGTCAGTCGCCCTCCTTTTCGTGCTGAACCGCCGTTTCGTCCATGACGGTCATGTCCTTTTCCAACTCGTCGTTGATGGTCACTTCCAGCCGCCCAATCAGGTGCGACGCGACGGGGCTGGTAATCCACAAAAACAGAATGACGACGACCATCTTTGCCGTTGCCACGGTAAAGCCGGTCGCGACGGACAGACCGGAGAGCATCAGAAAAATGCTGACCGTGTCCATCAGCGAAGCGGCGTGAATGCGCGTGAGGGCATAGCGGAAGCGGTACAGCCCCAAAACGCTGGAAATCATGCAGAATACACCGGCAAGCGTCAGCAGGGCGGCAATCACAAAACGGAAAATCTGCCAGAAGTCATTCATGCGCTTCACCCTCTTTCGCCTGATTTTCTGCCGCTTCCCGGCGGCGGCGCTTTTCGCGGTAGACGCCCATGTAAATCTTCGTCAGCAGCACCACCGCGAGGAAGGACAGCATCGTGTAAATCATCGCGATGTCCACCAGATACCCCTCGTTCATCAGGAATGCCAGCACGCAGATGGTGATAACAATCAGCGTACCCATCATGTTGATGGAAATGACGCGGTCGGCAATGCGCGGCCCGCGGATGGCGCGAATCAGGCAGAACAGCAGCAGTACGCCGATGACAATCAGCGTTCCATTGTAGAGAAATGCGTAGGCATCCGTCATGCTTTCTTCGCTCCCTTCTTGGATTTCTTGGCTTTCGGCGTTCCTTCCACCGCCATCACGCGGCGCTCCATCTCAAACCCCTCTTTGCCCACGTCAAAGGACGTGTCAAGGCAGTGGATGAGGAACAAATCGTCATGCATGTCCACGGTAATCGTACCGGGGGTCATGGTGATGGAGTTCGCCAGCACCACTTTGCCGGGCAGTGTCCGCACATGGGTGTGGAATGAGGTGATTTCCGGCTCAACAACGAGCTTCGGCGACCAGACGAGTTTGATCGTCGCCCACGCCGAGAGGAAAACCTCCTTCACCAGATACAGAAAGTACCCGATGATGCGCGGCAGACGGCGCACAATCGCCCATTCCTTCTTTGGCGAGTAACCCATGAACTTGACGATGAACGCGTACAGCGCCGCCGAGACAACCAGCCCAATCAGCGCAATTTCGAGCGTCCAGCTGCCGTTGAGCAGCACCCAGAAACCAAAAAGCAGAAAAAACATCCCGTAACCTCCTTGTACCGCACGCGGGAGACGCGGTAAAAAATCAGTCCGCCGTCTATTCTATATCTTCCTATTAAATATGTCAACAGGGAAAACGATAAAATTCGCGGGAAAAATCAACACGCTGACTTTTTATGCTGGACGGTGTTTTTTTTCTGTCAGGCAGACCGACTTCGGAATGGAAAGCCCGCGCGGGCGTACTTGTCATATGATGGCGGATGTGCTATAATGTCGACATTCGGCACAAACGCCGGAGGAAGAAAGGAAGAAACACGATGAAAAAACTGACAGCATTGCTGGTGCTGATGCTGACGATGGTGCTGTCCATTCTGCCGGCGCAGGCGGAGGTGGAGCGCTCGAAGCTGCTGGATGCTGCCTTTTCCATGCTGGAAGAGGGGAACGACTTTGTGCACCGCTACAATGAAATGACCGGCGCTGAGGTGGAAGCGACGTTTGTGGATGGCTGCCCGTATTTCTTCGGCGGCAAGGCAGATGACGAAACGACATTGACGCGCCTGTTCTCCCGAGCGCCGCTGTACAGCAAGCGCGAAATCTGGGAGCAGACCCGCTTCTATGACAAGGGTTCGTACTATCTCTATGGACTGGACTGTTCCGGCTTCACGCAGTGGGTGTACGCCGAGGCGGGGCTGCCGAAGCATGACAGCCTGTCCAACATGATTCTGCAGTATGGCAAGTACGGCAAGAACCATGTGTACAGCCACCGCAAGGGCAAGGGAATGCCGTCGTATGACAAACTGGCGGAGAACCTGCAGGTGGGCGATCTGCTGGTGGCGAAGAAGCGCGCGCGCCATATCATGATGTTCATCGGCACGCTGCGCGATTTTGGCTACACGGAGGAGGAACTGCCGGAGCTTGCGCCGTATCTGGATTACGCGCTGGTGATTCATTGCGGGCCGAATTTCGCTTATACGGACCGCATTCAGGCGTTCCTCGATGCCCATCAGGATGATTCCTACTACAAGGGGGTCAAGACGACCGACGGCGGCGTGGCGATTTCCATCATCGGCGTGCCGTTCGAGGATGCGCCCAATCGTGGCTCATACGGGGTCAACGACTTTGCGTGGTTCGATATGCCCGACGGCTACAAGCTGACGATTTGGGATCTGCCGAGCGCGACATCCTTCTGCTGGTTCCGCATGAATCCCTGAAAATGCCGCCGCTGGTTGCAGAAATACGCAGAAAGAACATTTCTCGCTTGCAATTCCGCCGCCTTTGCGATAGAATAAACTGATATCCTTTTCACAAGAGGGAGGAAGGCTCAATATGTTTCCCATTGTCAAAAAGCGTGTGCTGAATGAAACGGTCACGCTCATGGAAATCGAAGCGCCGCTGGTGGCGCGTAAGGCGCTGCCGGGCCAGTTCATCATCTTCCGCATTGATGAGGAAGGCGAACGCATCCCGCTGACCATTGCCGGTTACGACCGCGAGAAGGGCACTGTCACCATCATCTTCCAGAAAGTCGGCTACACGACCATGAAGCTCGATACGCTGAACGAGGGCGACGCGCTGCTGGATTTCGTCGGCCCGCTGGGTGAGCCGAGCCATACCGAAGGCGTCAAGCGCGCGGCGGTCATCGGCGGCGGTCTGGGCGTGGCGATTGCCTATCCGCAGGCAAAGGCGCTGCACGAGGCGGGCTGCGAGGTGGACTTGATTGTCGGCTTCCGCAACGAACACCTCATCATCCTGAAGGATGAACTCGCAGCGGCGTGCACCGACCTGACCATCATGACCGACGACGGTTCGAACGGCAACAAGGGCTTTGTGACGCAGGCGCTTCAGGCGAAGCTTGATGCAGGCAAGGTGTACGACGAAGTGATTGCCATCGGCCCGCTGCCGATGATGAAAGCCGTATGCGACCTGACCAAGCCCAAGGACATCAAGACCATCGTGTCCATGAACCCGATTATGATTGATGGCACGGGCATGTGCGGCGGTTGCCGCGTGACGGTTGGCGGCGTGACGAAATTCGCGTGCGTGGACGGCCCAGACTTTGATGGGCATCAGGTGGACTGGGCGGAAGCAATTTCCCGCAGCCGCATGTTCCGCCCGGAAGAGCAGCGGGCGATGGAAAAGCTCCACAAGTGCCGCCTGACGGGAGGTGTTCGATAATGCCGAACATGAGTCTTCAGAAGCATCCGATGCCGGAGCAGCAGCCGGACATTCGCGCGACGAATTTCAAGGAAGTCGCGCTGGGCTATACCCGCGAAATCGCCATGGAGGAAGCTGACCGCTGCCTGCATTGCAAGAATGCGCCCTGCGTCAAGGGCTGCCCGGTGAATGTGCCGATTCCGGACTTCATCGCGCATATCAAGAAGGGCGAGTTCCAAGAAGCATACGAGACGATTCGCTTGCAGAACGGCCTTCCGGCGATTTGCGGCCGCGTCTGCCCGCAGGAAACGCAGTGCGAAAGCAAGTGCGTCCGCGGTATCAAGGGCGAACCGGTCGCTATTGGCCGTCTGGAACGCTTTGCGGCGGATTATGCCATGACCGAGGGCACGGTGTCCGCGGAAACAGCAGCGCCGACGGGCAAGAAAGCGGCAGTTGTCGGCTCTGGCCCTGCGGGTCTGACCTGCGCGGCGGATTTGGCGCGCGCAGGCTGGGACGTGACCGTCTACGAAGCGCTCCATACCCCCGGCGGCGTGCTGATGTACGGCATCCCGGAGTTCCGTCTGCCGAAAGCGCTCGTGCAGAAGGAAATCGACAATATCCGCAAACTGGGCGTGAAAATCGTCACGAATGCGGTTGTCGGCCGCGCCATGACGGTGGAAGAGCTGCTGGAAGAGGGCAACGACGCGGTCTTCGTCGGTTCGGGCGCTGGTTTGCCGAACTTCCAGAAGATTCCCGGCGAAAGCCTCTGCGGCGTGTATTCCGCCAATGAGTTCCTGACCCGCATCAACCTCATGCGCGCCTACACCTTCCCGGAGCATGATACGCCCGTGAAGGTCGGTCAGCGCGTGGCAGTCATTGGCGGCGGCAACGTCGCGATGGACGCGGCTCGCTGTGCGCGACGTCTGGGGGCGGATGTGTCGATCGTCTACCGCCGCAGCGAGGCGGAAATGCCCGCTCGAAAAGAGGAAGTCCACCACGCCAAGGAGGAAGGCATCCACTTCCGGATGCTGACGAACCCCAAGGCGATTCTGGGCGATGAAAACGGCTTTGTCCGCGCCATGACGTGCGTGGAAATGGAACTGGGCGAGCCAGACGAGCGCGGACGCCGCCGTCCCGTGCCGAAGCCCGGCAGCGAGTTCGAACTGCCCGTGGAGACGGTCGTTGTCGCTATCGGCAACAGCCCGAATCCGCTGATTAAGAAAACCACGCCTGACCTGCCGACCGAAACGTGGGGCGGCATCACGACGGATGAACACGGCCGCACGGGCAAGAAGCATGTCTATGCGGGCGGCGACGCCGTGACGGGCGCTGCAACGGTCATTCTGGCAATGGGCGCTGGCAAAAAGGCCGCGCAGGCCATTCTGGAAGACGCCGCGAAGGAAGAATAAACCAATCAAGACGCCTGACCGTGCTTGCGGCGGGCGCTTTTTTTGCGCTCGACAAATCAGGAAAATAGGTGTATAATGGAAGTGGCAAGAGAAGAGATAGGAGGGGACACCCATGAGCAAAGGCAAGCGACTGGTATTGGCATTGGTGCTGCTGGTGACGTTTTGCACCGTGGCGATTGCGGCATCCCCGAAGGTGGACAGCATCCTGCAGGAACACGACGTGCTTGTGCCGTTTTTCCTGCCGCGCACGCTTTTCACCATCACGCCGCAGGGCGACGACGTAACATGGTCAATCAGCCGGAAGAACGGCGACGAATGGGAGGACGCGACCGTTTCGTGGGATCAGTCCACACCGCTGCAGGGCGAAATCGGCGCGGACGACGGTCAGCAGCGCATCTGGTGGAACTTCAAGAATTACGGCGACAACACCGGACATGACGGCGGCGTGACGCATCGGCTGGACGTCAAGGTCAACGGCGAAACGGTCACGCAGGTGGATTTCGATGTGACCTATGTGCCGGAGCTGGGGCTGGACTACATTTCCCTGCGCGACTGGAAGACGGAAGAGGACTTGAAGGCAGCAAAGTACGCGTGGTACAACAAGGCGGAGGTTTGCTCGTTCGGCCCGCAGTTCAAGGAGGCTTGCGACGAGCTGACGGACGAATGGTACCGCTTCTCTGTCGTTGATTTGAGCCAGCAGGGTACGCAGGTGTTCGACATGATTGCGAACGACACCTGGCATCTTGGCTATGTGACTGTGACGGTGGACGGCGATTGGGCGCAGGTGGATTATTTCTGCTCCGAAGACCTTGACCCGGACAGTCAGTGGGATCAGGTGCATGTCTACCGCGAGTTCTTCACCTTCTTCCGCAGCACGGAGGAGGTGCACCGCCTGACGCCGCGGCGTATTGAATCGCCGTTCACCTTCGGCAAGCCGTTCCGCATTTCGGATTATTTCGGCGATGACCGTGTGGCACTGCTCTACGTCAACAATCTGATGTCTTTCAGTACGGCAAACCCGTATGTGACGCGTTTCGGGATGAATAAACCGGAAAATCAGGATACGCTCAACGCCATGAAAGCGCTGATGAATCATGCGCTGTAAGAAGGGACGGTACGCGCCGCCCCTTTTTTCTGCGGCATGATGGCGCATTTGTCCCCGCGAACCCTTGAAATTTGCGCGGGGATGCTGTATACTATCAAAGGGGCTTATGCGCCCGAAAGGAGACCGGCAAATGAAACTGATTATTGCAATCGTGCAGGATGAAGATGCCTCCCGGCTGGTGAATCAGCTGATGAAAGCCGGAATCGGCGTGACGAAGCTGGCGACGACCGGCGGCTTTCTGCGTGCGGGAAACACGACGCTGCTCATCGGCGTGGATGACGCGAAACTGCAGGGAACGCTGGATATTATCGAGAAAGTCTGCAAGTCGCGGAAGCAGATGGCGGCATCCCCGACACCGATGGGCGGCGCGAGCAATGTCTACACGTCTTTCCCGATGGAAGTGACGGTTGGCGGTGCGACAGTGTTCGTTCTGACAGTCGATCAGTTTATGAAACTTTGAGGGAGTGTCAAATGGCGGCACAGACAGGGAATGCAGCGCCCGTTCTGAGCGATTTTGAGGGACAGGGCGCTGTTTATGATGGCTTGATGCGCACACTGCGCGACGGCACGTTCGTTCACGCGTACCTCATCACCGGGCTGGAAGGCATGGGCAAGCGGACGCTGGCGCGGCTGCTGGCGCAGTATTGGCTCTGTCAGGCGCCGGAGGGAGAGAAACGTCCCTGTGGTGTCTGCCGGGCGTGCCAGCAGGTGCGTGACGGGACGCACGCGGACTTGGTCATCATTGCGCCTGGCAAACCGATTAGCCCGGACGTGCGCCCTGACATGAAGTCCATCCCGGTGGATGAAATTCGTGCGCTGATTGCGATTACGGCCCGCCACACATTCGAGGGCGGACGGCGTGTTGTGCTGATTGAACAGGCAGACAAGATGAATCCGCCCGCGCAGAACGCCCTGCTCAAAACGCTGGAAGAGCCTGTGCCGGGCACGATTTTTCTGCTGATGACGGAATCGCCGTCGCTGCTGCTGCCGACGATTGTCAGCCGCTGCCGCGAACTGAAGCTGCATCCGTGGGATGACCGAACGGTGCTGTCCGTATTGGAAAAGCACGGCGTGACGGGTCAGCGCGCGCAGGAGGCACTGCATGTCAGCGGCGGATCAATCGGCAAAGCGCTGGCGGTCGCGGGCGATGAGCAGTATTGGCAGCGGCGGAGCGAGGTTATGCGCGATTTCTTCGCCTTGGAGCGGCGGAGCGATATTCTGCGCATATCCAGCACATGGAAAGACCGCAAGGACGACGCGGAAGAGCTGCTCGACGATGTGGAGGACATGCTGCGGACGCTGCTGCTGTGCCATTTGGGGCAGCGGAGCGAAAGCGCCGTGACGCCTTATCCGGCGGCGTGGCAGCGGTTCAGCCGCGAGGGAGAATTATCCGCCATGATGCGTCTGCTGGATGCCGTTGCACAGGCACGGCAGATGCGGGCGAATCAGGTGACATGGCAGGCAGTGGTCGAACGGCTGCTGCTGAGCCTGATGGAGGAAAAAAGCAAATGGTCAACGTAATTGGCGTTCGATTCGAGAACGCAGGGAAGCTGTATTTTTTCACGCCCGGTGCGCTCTGGCCCACGCCGGGTGATTTTGTGATTGTTGAGACGACGCGGGGCATTGAGTTCGGTGAGGTCGTCACAGAAGTGCGCGAAATTGACGACACGAAGCTGACCTCGCCGCTCAAGCAGGTCGTTCGCATCGCGACGGAAGAGGACATCCTCCACGACAAGGAGAATAAGGCGGCGGAGAAGGAAGCCTTCACCATCTGCCAGAAAAAGATTGCCGACCATAAGCTGGATATGAAGCTGGTCAGCGTCGAATATACGTTTGACAACAAGACGATTCTGTTCTACTTTACGGCGAACGGGCGTGTGGACTTCCGCAGTCTGGTCAAGGACTTGGCGGGTGTGTTCAAGACGCGCATTGAGCTGCGGCAGATTGGCGTCCGCGACGAAGCGAAGATGCTCGGCGGACTCGGCCCCTGCGGCCGCCCGATTTGCTGCGGCACGTTCCTTGGCGACTTCCAGCCCGTGTCCATCAAGATGGCGAAGGAACAGAATCTGTCGCTCAACCCCATCAAAATCAGCGGCGTCTGCGGTCGTCTCATGTGCTGCCTGAAGTACGAGCAGGATACTTACGAGGAAATCCGCAAGTCCATGCCCAAGGAGGGCAAGGAAGTCATGACGCCGGACGGCGTGGGCGTCGTGTGCGAATTGAAGATCATCACTGAATCGGTCAAGGTGCGCATCAAGAAGGGCGACAGCTTTGAAATCAAGGAGTACCCTGCGACCGACGTGCAGCGCTTGACCCCGCAGAATGCGCCGCGCCCGGAAGTACAGCGTGCGGAGAAGCCGGAGCAGAAGCAGGATACTCCTGAAGCAGCGGAAATCAAGGAATGCCCCGCCTGCCCGGAACGTCCGCCGCGCGCAGAGCGTCCGCTGCGTCCTGAAAAGCCGATGAAGGCGGAAAAGCAGCCGGAAGCCCCGAAGCCGGAAAAGCCCGCTGAAGCGCCCAAACCTGCCGTCAGCCCGTGGAAGATGGCGGTCGAGCAGGCGCTCCGCGCTGCGCAGAACAGTGTGGATACGGCGGATGAGGTCATTGAACAGCCCGTGCAGGAAGCGCCCGTAAGCGAGGAAACCGTCGCCATGCCAGAAGCGGCACCGGCGGCAGCGTGCGAAGCCGTGGAGACGGTCGTGGAAGAATCCGCAGAGGGTGCTGAAACGCCCCTTTCAGCAAGCACCGAAGCGGTGGAAGAAGCCGTCGAGGATGCCATGGAAATGCCTTTGATTCCGCTGGACGAGGATGACGACACCATCTAAATCCCACGAACGATTTTGCCCCAAAGGAAGCTGCTGGGGCTTGCAATTCGCGGCAATTCGTGATATGATATTGCCATCAACCAGTGCGTTGATAAACCAAGTAGAAGATTCACAAGGAGGACATTCCGCATGGCTTACAAGATTTCTGATGCTTGCATCATGTGCGGCGCTTGCGCCGAGGGCTGCCCGGTGAACGCCATCTCCGAGGGCGACACCCAGTACCAGATTGATCCCGACGTGTGCGTGGAATGCGGTGCTTGCGCCGAAGTCTGCCCCGTTGGTGCGCCCGCGCAGGCGTAATCCCCTGTCTGGATTGCTGATGCAGAAAAAGCGTCCTGATGCTTGGAAAAGTGTCGGGGCGCTTTTTGTGTGCCGTACATGTTGCTATTTCCAGATTCACCTGCGCCATCTGCTTGTGCCCTTTCATCTGGAAATAGTATGACAATTCAGGCGCAGAATGTCGGTTTTCAGACAAAACGTCTTGCATTGTGAAAAGTTCGGCGATATAATAGACTTATCAAGCAGGGAGGTTTGAGAAAATGATTGATTTTGATCATGTGGTGAAGCAATACGGCAAGAGCAATGTTCGCGCAGTGGATGACCTGACGCTGCACGTTGGCAAGGGGCAACTGTTCGGCTTTATCGGGCCGAATGGGGCAGGCAAAACGACCACGATTCGTCTGCTGACGGGTATTTTGCAGCCCACGAGCGGCAGCGTGACCATCGGCGGCGTGTCGATGAAGGATGATCCGATTGCCGCTAAGCGGATGATTGGTTTCGTTCCGGACAGCCACGAACTGTATGACCGCCTGACGGGGATGGAGTACCTGAACTTTATGGCGGATGTTTACGGCGTCAGCGCGCAGGAGCGCAAGGCGCATATCGAGAAGTATCTGGCGCTGTTTGAGCTGGAAAACGCGGCGGGTGAGCAGATTAAGTCCTACTCGCGCGGCATGAAGCAGAAGCTGACGATTATCGGCGCTTTGGTGCATCAGCCGCCAGTCTGGGTGCTGGATGAGCCGATGGTGGGGCTTGACCCGCGCGCGGCGCATATCCTCAAAGAAGAAATGCGCAAGCACTGTGAGAAGGGCAACACGGTTTTCTTCTCCACGCATGTGCTGGAGGTGGCGGAAAAGCTCTGCGACGAGATTGCCATTATCGACAAGGGACGTCTGGTTGCGCAGGGGACGCTGGAGGCGCTGCGATCGGGTGAAAAGGGCGCGTCGCTGGAGCAGCTCTTCCTCGAATTGACCGAATCGGAGGAGAAACAGGCATGAAATCGTACTTTCTGCTGCTGCGCCTGAACCTGCGGAATCTGCTGGCCGGCTTCCGCGGCGCCATGCGCAAACCAAACGGGAAAATCGACATTTCCCGGTTGATTCTCTATCCGCTGGCGCTGCTGGGGATGCTGACGCTGGCCGGATTCGTCATTTTCATGGAGTTCAGCATGTTCAGTGCGTTTGAAATGCTGAATGCGCCCGAAATGCTGCCGGGGCTGGCGATTCTGCTGGCAATGGTGACAGCGCTGCTGTTCAGCGTCTTTCAAATGCTTGCTGCGCTGTACTTTTCGCGCGACACAGCGTCCATGGCGTATCTGCCGCTGACGAGCCGAACTGTGCTGGCGGCAAAGTGGACGGAAGTCTACGTCAGCGAACTGCTCTTTTCGCTCCTGATTGCCGCGCCCGCCGTCGTCCTCTACGGGATTCACTACGCGGCGGACTGGACGTACTATCTGCGGATGGTGCCCGTGCTGCTGGCGGTCAACTGTATCCCGCTGACGATTTCGCTCCTGCTGGCAAGCATTCTGGGGCGCTTCACGTCGCTGACCCGGCATAAGGAAGTCTGGGTCGTGCTGGGGACGGTGCTGATGCTCGTCGTCGTGCTGGGGCTGGAATGGTCGATTCTCCCCAAAATCCCGGAGGATGCGGATGCGGCGTTCTTCGCGCAGATGCTGACTGGCGTTCAGCCGATGCTGCGCGCCTTCATCCACGCGTTCCCGCCGGTTGCGTGGGCGGTGGATGGCATTGCAGGCGATTGGCTGCAATGGCTGGCATTTCTGGCGGTGTCCATCGGCGGCGCGGCGCTGGTGATTGCGCTGGTCGGCGGCAGCTATCTGGATACGACGCTCCGGCAGAATGAGGGCAGCCGCAAGGCGCGGCGCGTTCGCGTGACGGACAAGACGTTCCGCGCGCACAGCCCCTTCATGGCGATTTACCGCCGCGAATGGAACGAAATCCTCAAAGTCCCGGTCTATCTGCTCAATGGCGTTCTGGGCGCGATGATGCTGCCGATTATGCTCATCGGCATGAGCGTCGGCATGTCTTCCGAACAGGACAGCGAAGTGTCGTGGAATTTCCTGCTGCGGCTGATGCAGGATTCGGTCAGCCTGATGGACGTCATGCTTATCCTGACGGCGCTGCTGATGTTCATCAGCTGGGTCAACCCGATTATCGCCACGGCGATTTCCCGCGAGGGCGGACGGATGCCGATTGCCAAGTACATCCCGGTTTCGCCGCGCACGCAGCTCTGGGCGAAGCTCTCCGTCAGCCTGACGATTAACGGCGCGGCGATTCTGCTGATGGGCATTGCCGTTGCCGCACTGCTGGGGACGCATTATCTGGGCGCTGTGCTGGGCGCGGTCGTGCTGGCGAACCTGTTCAGCCTCGCGACGGGCTGCATCGCGCTGACTATCGACGCATCGCGCCCGATTCTGCACTGGCAGACCGAGCAGCAGGTGATGAAGCAGAACATGAATCAGATGATTTGTATGCTTGTCGTGCTGCTGGTGGCGCTGATTCCGGTGGCAGGCGTGGTCGGCATGATGGTGCTGTCCAGCGCCGCGCAGGACATGGAAGCCCCGTCGATGCTCATGCGCTTCGCCGCGGAACACGCGGTCGGGCTGCGCAGCGCGGTCGCGGCGCTGCTGATGGCGGCGGAAGCGGGCGTATCTATTCTAATTTTGCACAAGGTCGGTGAAAAGCGCTTCAGCGCCATCGAGCCGTAAAGAAAGCACCTCATCCGGCGAATGTAATACTATTTCCAGATTCACCTGCGCCATCTGCTTGCGCCTTTTCCCTTCTGGCGTCCGCTCATTCCACTTAGCGTAGCGCTGCTACGCTGCGTTTCATTCACGTTAGCCAGAATGAAAAATTCGCGGCGCATCTTGGCGCATTCTTATCTGGAAATAGTATAAAACTTCGCATCAAGCCTTGAAAAAACGCGCTCCTTAGAGTACAATGGAAGCGTGACAGGCGGCTTGAAAACGGATGAGGTGATTTTTATGTGGAAGCGGGGAACAGCGCTGTTGACGGCACTGCTGATGCTTTTTTCCTGCGCACTGGCGGAAGATGTGTATCTCGACGAGCCGACGCCCAAAGCGGCGGAAGAGACGGCGGACGACACGTTGACTGCGCGTGATGACCTGATTAACCGCATTATCGCGCTGGGGCAGGAACTGTATATTAAGGCGAACGGCAAGAGTCAGCGCGCACACTACAAGGGCGATATTTACGTCTGCAAGAACTTCACAACATACCTTTTCCGCCAGAATCGCGACGATTTCTGCATGGCGGAATACCCGGACGTTCAGCTGCTTGTGCCGAACAATCTGTCCGCGGCAAAGAGCAAGCCGTACAGCTATGGCATCGAGTGGGAGGACATTTCGCCGGAGAAGGGGAATCCGTTCTACATTGCGGCGCAGTTCAAGTACGACAAAAATCTGTCCGCGGAGGAGAATATGGCGCTGGCGTGCGACTTCATGCGGCAGGCGCAGCGCGGCGACTACTTTCAAATGTCCGCGAAGTACGAGTACGGTACGGGCGCACACAGCGCCATCATGCTCAGTTACGACCCGGAGACGGACGAAATCCACTGGATGGACAGCAACATGCGCGGCGGCAAGAAGAAAGGCATTCGTTACGGCTTGGTGCAGTTCGACGAGGTGAAGAGTGTAGAGTGGTGGGCGAGTACATTCTGCAAGAAAACACGCGGCGCGACGCTCTACCGTCTGCGCGATGACATTGTCTACCGTCCCGGTCATGAGCCGGAAAATACCACAGGTGAATAAATGAAATCCCCTCTGATGCCGAGATTGGCGCATCAGAGGGGATTTTTTGCGCTTAACGCATCTCTTCCGCCGTCGGCATTGCCGGAATCGCCCCCGACCGGCTGGTCGTCCAGCTGGCGGCGCGGTTTGCGTAGCCCAGCATGTTCCGAAGCTGCGGAATCGTCAGGTTATCCAGCGTGAACGCCCGCATTCGGCTCAAAAACGCACCGAAGAACGCGTCGCCCGCGCCGTTTGTATCCGCGACAACGCACGGAACGCCGTCGATGATACCCGTTTCGCCCCGGAAACGGTAGAAAGCGCCCTTCGCGCCGAGCGTCACCAGTACGAGCGGAATCCCGGCATCCGCCAGTGCTGCCGAACCGTCCCGCAAATTGTCCGTTCCAGTCAGCAGCGCCATTTCTTCGTCCGACACCTTCAAGATGTCCACCAGCGGCAGGGGACGCGCCAATTGCTTGATGGCATCCGCGCGGCTGCCCCAGAGCGCCGGACGGTAGTTTGGGTCGTAGGTGACGCACGCGCCGAGATTTCGCGCGCGCCGGGCGGCATCCAGTACCGTATCGCGCGCGGGATTCGCTGTTAGGCTGACGCCGCCGAAATGGAAAGAGTGCGTGCTGCGCAGAGCCTCATCCGGCACATCGTCCGGCGAAAGCGCCAAATCCGCGCTATGCTGGCGATAGAAGGAGAACGACCGCTCACCGCGGCTGTCCAGCGAAACGACTGCCAGCGTCGTCGGGCGCTGCGCGTCGGTCAGCATTCGCGACACATCCACACCGTTTGCGCGGAGGCATTCGCGGAGCTGCGTCCCGAAAGCATCCGTCCCGACGCGCCCGATGAACGCGGTGGAAGCCCCCAGTTTCGCGGCGGCAACCGCCAGATTTGCCGGAGCGCCGCCGGGATTCGCGGCATATTCCGCCACGCCGGATGCGGAAAGCCCAGTCTGCGTCAGATCAATCAGCGCTTCGCCGATGGCAGTGATATCGAACATGGTCAGCATCCTCCCAAAGTGGATTTGCTTGCATTATACCGCAGGAAAACCGAATTGACAAGGTTTTGTCATGCAAATTTAGCAAAAAAGTGCGCTGATTTCGCACGAATCTGTCAAAAACGATTGCATTTTGCGAAAATTGATAGTAAAATATACTTGACGCATTGCCGCAAAAACAGGCGGCTCTGCAAAGCAGAAGGAGGAGACATCCCCATGAAAATGACATTCCGCTGGTATGGCCGCGAGTCCGACCCGATTCCGCTGAAGTATGTGAAGCAGATTCCTGGCATGTCCGGTCTGATGGGTTTGCTGGATAAGCCCGCCGGTGTCGACTGGCCTGAAGAGGAGGTCAAGGCGCTGGTGGAGGAAGTCCACGCCGCCGGACTGGAGCTGGAAGTGGTCGAGTCCGTCAATGTCCACGAGGACATCAAGATGGGTCTGCCCACGCGCGACGAATATATTGCCAACTACATCTCGACCATTCGCACGCTGGCGAAGTACGGCGTGAAGGTCATCATCTACAACTTCATGCCCGTCTTTGACTGGCTGCGCACCGACTTGGCGCGCGTCATCCCGGAGGACGGCTCGAACTCCCTGTACTTCGACGAGAAGGATTTGGGCGAAATGGGTCCGATGGAAATCGTCCGCCGCACCGCCGCCGATTCGCAGGGCTTCACGCTGCCCGGCTGGGAGCCGGAGCGTCTGGCGCTGCTGGAAACGACCCTGCGCCAGTACGAAAAGCTCACGCCCGATGACCTGCGCGCGAACTACAAGTACTTCCTTGACGCTGTGATTCCTGTCTGCGAGGAAGTTGGCATTCGCATGGCGTGCCATCCCGATGACCCGGCGTGGCCGATTTTCGGGCTGCCGCGCATTGCGCATAGCCAGGAGGATTTCGACAAGATTATCAAGCTCCATGACAGCCCCGCGAACACCGTCTGCCTCTGCACCGGCTCTCTGGGCTGCTCGCCGGACAACGACATTCCGTCCATCATCCGCCACTTCGGCGAGATGAACCGCATCGGCGCGATGCACGTTCGCAACATCAAGTTCCTGGGCTACCATCACTTCCGCGAAGCCGCGCACCTGTCCGAAGCGGGCGACCTGAACATGTTCGACATCATGGAAGCCATCTACGACACCTGCCCGGACACCTACATCCGCCCCGACCACGGCCGCATGATCTGGGACGAAAAGGGCCGCCCCGGCTACGGCCTGTATGACCGCGCGCTGGGCGCGACGTACCTGAACGGCTTGTGGGAAGCTATCTGCCGCATGAAGGGCGAAAAGAAGTGATACTATTTCCTGCATTCGCGGCGCATCTTGGCGCATTCTCATTTGGAAATAGTATAATCAACGGATAACAAAGGGGAGAAGCAATATGAAACTGTCCTATCAGGGCATTCAGGACAAGCAGGGCTATGCCGCCGCGCAGGTGGCGCTGCCGCAGTACGACTGGGCGAAGATGGCGGAGAAGACCGCCGAGAAGCCCGTGTGGGTGCATTTCGGCGCGGGCAACATCTTCCGCGGCTTTATCGCGGGACTTCAGCAGCGCCTGCTGAACGCGGGGCTGGCGGAATCCGGCATCGTCGCGGCGGAAACGTTCGACTATGACATTATCGACAAGATTTATGTGCCGCATGACAGCATGACGCTCATGGTGTCGCTCAAAGCCGACGGCTCGACGCAGAAGGAAGTCATCGCGTCGATTGCAAAGGGCATCAAGGCAAACTGTGCCGATGAAGCGCAGTGGCAGCAGCTGACGGACGTCTTCACCGCGCCGTCGCTGCAAATGGCGTCCTTCACCATCACCGAGAAGGGCTATGCGCTGCGCAACATGAAGGGCGAACTGATGCCCGTGGTCGTGTCCGACATGGAAAACGGCCCGAAGCAGGCGCATCACGCGATGGCGGTCGTGGCGGCGATGCTCTACGCGCGCTATCAGGCGGGCGCTATGCCGATTGCCATGGTCAGCATGGACAACTGTTCCCACAACGGCGAGAAGCTGCGCGCGAGCGTGATGGAAATCGTCGCGGCGTGGGTGAAGAACGGGCTTGTTCCGGCGGATTTCGAGGCGTATGTGAACGACGAAGCGCGTGTCTCCTTCCCGTGGAGCATGATTGACAAGATTACCCCCCGTCCGGCGGAAATCATCGAGAAGCAGCTGATGGACGCGGGCTTTGAGGACATGCAGCCCGTCATCACCAGCCGCAATACCTACATTGCGCCGTTCGTCAATGCCGAGGTGCCGCAGTATCTTGTTGTGGAGGATCGCTTTCCGAACGGCCGTCCGGCGCTGGACAAGGCGGGCGTGTACCTCTGCGACCGCAAGACCGTCAATGACACCGAGCGCATGAAGGTGACGACCTGCCTGAACCCGCTGCATACCGCGCTGGCGGTGTACGGCTGCCTGCTGGGCTACACCTCCATTGCGGCGGAAATGAAGGACGCGGAGCTGGTCAAGCTGGTCAAGACGATTGGCTACAAGGAAGGTCTGCCCGTCGTGACCGACCCCGGCATCATCAGCCCGAAGGCATTCATCGACGAAGTGGTGGAGCAGCGTCTGCCGAACCCCTTCATCCCTGATACGCCCCAGCGCATCGCGACCGACACGTCCCAGAAGGTTGGCATCCGCTTCGGCGAGACCATCAAGAGCTACATGGCGTCCGATACGCTCAATCCCGCTGATCTGACCGCAATTCCGCTGGCACTGGCAGGCTGGATTCGCTACCTCATCGGCGTGGATGACAACGGCGCGCCGATGAACGTCTCCTCCGACCCGATGCTTGCTACCTTGCAGGCGGCGCTGGCAGGCGTGACGCTCGGTCAACCGGATTCGGTGGACGGCAAGCTGGAGGGCATCCTCGGCAACGCAAGCATCTTCGGGGTCAGCCTGTATACGGCGGGTCTGGCGGACAAGGTGACGGCGGATGTCAAGGAACTGCTGGCAGGGCCGGGCGCTGTCCGCGCGACGCTGAAGAAGCATCTGGCATAAACAATTTCATATGAAAAGGGGAGGAAGTTTCGCGCTTCCTCCCCTGATTTTGTTGATTTACTCCACGTCCTGCAGCGCGTTGTAGCCCTCTTCGCCCGTGCGCACCTTGATGACGTTCTCCACGTCGTACACGAAGATCTTGCCGTCGCCAATGTGCCCGGAGTACAGCACCTTCTTCGCCGTGTCGATGACCGTGCGAACCGGAATTTTGCACACCACGATGTCCACCTGTACCTTCGGCAAAAGGTTCATTTCCACCGCGACGCCGCGATAGTATTCCGGACGGCCCTTCTGCATCCCGCAGCCCAGCACCTGCGAAACGGTCATGCCGGTTACGCCGATTTCCTCCATTGCCGTTTTCAGCACCTCGAAGCTGCTCTGCTTGCAGAGGATGGAGACCTTCGTCATCTTCACGTCAGAAGCAGGCGCCTTGTCGCTGCGTACCACCACCGGCACAGCGTCATCCACCGAGACCTTTGGCGTTTCGACCGCAACGGTCGGCACAGCTTCCACCGACGTCAGCAGAGAAGTCACGGGCATGAAGTCCGCATAGCCAGACGCAAGACCGTGCTCCATGATGTCCAGCCCCGCGATTTCTTCCTCGCGGCTCACACGCAGACCGAAAATCGCCTTGATGAGGAGGAACGCAAGCGTAATCGTGACCGCCGTCCATGCGCAGACGCTCAGCACACCCAGCAGCTGCAGACCCAGCAGCTCGAAGCCGCCGCCGTAGAACAGACCAGTCAGCATCCCTTCGGGATAATCAGGCGTTGTGCCTGTCGCCAGCAGACCAACCGCCAGCGTGCCCCAGATGCCGTTGAGGAAATGCACCGCGACCGCGCCGACCGGATCATCAATGTGCAGCTTGTTGTCCAAGAACCACACGCCGAAGTTGACAATCAGACCGGAGACAACGCCGACGATAATCGCACCCGTGCAGTCCAGCACGTCGCAGCCCGCCGTGATGCCGACCAGACCCGCCAGAGAGGCGTTCAGGCACATCGACACATCCGGCTTGCCGTAATGCACCCAAGTGAAAATCATGCAGACAACTGTCGCCACGGAAGGCGCAACCGTCGTCGTCAGGAAAATCGAGCCGAGGGATTCGATGCTCTTCGCCGCCGCGCCGTTGAAGCCGTACCAGCCGAGCCACAGGATGAACACGCCGAGGCAGCCCAGCGGAATGTTATGACCGGGGAACGCATTCACGCCGACAATCTTGCCGCTCTTATCCTTGGAGAACTTGCCGATGCGCGGGCCAACCATCTTTGCGCCAATCAGTGCGCACAGACCGCCGACCATGTGAATTGCGCACGAACCAGCGTAGTCGTGGAAGCCCAGCTGTGCCAGCCAGCCGCCGCCCCAAATCCAGTGCGCCTCGATGGGGTAAATCAGCGCGGAAATGATGGCGGAATACACGCAGTAGGAGAGGAACTTCGTGCGCTCTGCCATTGCGCCGGAGACGATGGTCGCCGTCGTCGCGCAGAAAACGAGGTTGAAGACGAAGTTCGAGAAATCGAAATTCGGGTACGCGGTGAAAATGTCAAAACCGGGCTTGCCGATGAAGCCCATCAGGTCTTCACCCAGCAGGAGTGAGAAGCCAATCAGGATGAACATCACCGTACCGATGCAGAAGTCCATCAAGTTCTTCATCAGGATGTTGCCCGTGTTCTTCGCGCGGGTGAAGCCGGTTTCGACCATTGCGAAGCCTGCCTGCATCCAGAAAACGAGCGCCGCGCCGATTAAAAACCATACGCCGAAGATTTCGCTGTCAACTGATGCCATGATGCTGGAAAGATCCATTTCCATGCGCCTCCTAATCCTTTTGTGGGGTGAGTTGCCACCGTGGATGAATACAAAAAACGTGCAGGCGAACGGCAGAACCGTTCCACCTGCACGTCCTTGTGCAGAAGGTTATTACACGTTGAAGAGCAGGTCGTCATACGTCGGGAAGGGCCAGTACTCCTTACCGACCAGCGTTTCCAGCTCATCCGCCTGTTCGCGGACAGCCGCCATCGCCGGAATGATGACGTTGTGTTCGTACTTGGCGCACTCCAGTGCCTCGCCGTGGCAGGTCGCCTTGACCGCGCCGCGCAGCCCTTCCAGCGCCTTGTACAGCTTGGCGTTGCGCTCAGCAACATCCGCCAGCACATGCGCTTCCGCATAGGGTTCGACACCGGCCGTCTTCATGGCGTTGACAGCCTTGGCAGTCGCACCGGCGAACTTCATACATGCCGGGAGAATTTCCTTCTCTGCCATCATCAGGCAGGTTTCCGCCTCGATGTTGAGCACCTTGGCGTAGTTCTCCAGCTTGATTTCGTAGCGGGAGCGAATTTCCGCTTCGGTGAAGACGCCGAAGGTGGTGAAGAGCTTGATGTTCTTCTCGTCCAACATGTGCGGCAGCGCATCGACGGTCGAAACGTAGTTTGGCAGACCGCGGCGGGCGGCTTCCTCCACCCATTCGGGAGCATAGCCGTTGCCGTTGAAGATGATGCGGTTGTGCTTGCGCAGGTTGCTCACAATCAGGTTGTGGAGCGTCTCACGGAAGTTCTCCGCGCTTTCCAGTTCATCCGCAAATTCCTTCAAGGACTGCGCGACGATGGTGTTGATGACCACGTTCGCTTCCGCAATGGACTCGGACGACCCCAGCGAGCGGAACTCGAACTTATTGCCCGTGAAGGCGAACGGGGAGGTGCGGTTGCGGTCAGTGTTGTCCTTGGGGAACTTCGGCAGCACGCTCACGCCGATTTCGAGGTCGTGCTTTTCGCTTGCGCAGTATTCCTTCTCTTCCTCGAAGGCGTTGACAATCGCGGACAGCTCATCGCCGAGGAACATGGAGATAATCGCGGGCGGCGCTTCGTTCGCGCCCAGACGATGGTCATTGCCGGCGGACGCGACGGAGATGCGCAGCAAATCGGCATATTCATCAACTGCCTTGATAACCGCCGTCAGAATCAGCATAAACTGCGCGGAGGTCGCCGGGTCGTCGCCGGGATCAAGCAAGTTGTAGCCGGTGTTGGTGGACATCGACCAGTTGTTGTGCTTGCCGGAGCCGTTGACGCCCGCAAAAGGCTTCTCGTGCAGCAGGCACACCAGACCGTGGCGCTGGGCAATTTTCTTCATCATTTCCATCGTCAGCTGATTGTGGTCGGTTGCGACGGAGGTGATAGAAAAAATCGGGGCAAGTTCGTGCTGTGCGGGGGCAACTTCATTGTGCTCGGTCTTGGCGAGGATGCCCAGCTTCCACAGCTCTTCGTTCAGGTCGGTCATGAACGCCTGAACGCGCGGCTTGATCGAGCCGAAATAGTGGTCTTCCAGCTCCTGCCCCTTCGGCGGCTTGTTGCCGAACAGGGTGCGGCCGGTGAAAATCAAGTCCTTGCGCTGGTCGTAGAGCGCCTTGTCAACAAGGAAATACTCCTGCTCCGGGCCGACGGTGGAGGTCACGCGCGTTGCGTCACGGCCAAAGAGCTTCAGCACGCGAACTGCCTGCGTGGACAGCGCCTCCATCGAGCGCAGGAGCGGCGTCTTCTGGTCGAGCGCTTCGCCGCCGTAGGAACAGAACGCCGTCGGGATGCACAGCACGCCATCCTTGATGAAGGCGTAGCTGGTGGGATCCCACGCCGTGTAGCCACGCGCCTCAAACGTGGAGCGCAGGCCGCCGGAGGGGAACGAGGAAGCGTCCGGCTCACCGCGGACGAGTTCCTTGCCGCTGAATTCGAGGATAATCTTGCCGCCGTCCTTGGGCGAAATGAAGCTGTCGTGCTTTTCAGCGGTGATGCCGGTCAGGGGCTGGAACCAGTGCGTATAATGCGTAACGCCGCGTTCCACCGCCCAGTCCTTCATGGCATTTGCCACGACGTTGGCCACCTGCGGGTCAAGGGGCGTACCATCAGTGATGGTTTTGTGCAGCGCCTTGTAAATATCCTTGGGCAGACGCTTCTGCATGACGGCGTCATTGAAAACGCTGCTGCCGAAAAGCTCTTCGATGTTGGCCATCCGGGATTCCTCCTCCAAAGTCATTTCGCTCTTGAAAGCATTCCAGCGGCGGGGGAAAGCGGCTCTGCTTTCCGTCGCGCTTCTCGTAAAACGCGTTTTTTTCGCATTTACGAAGAAAAGGGCAACTGCGAGAACGAATGAAATTCATCTCACAGCGCCCTTGCTGTTGACAACAAGTATAGCGGCTTGGAAAGGATTTGTCAAGGGCTTTTTTTGCATTGATTCTGTTTTTTCCCTTCAAAAACGACAGAAAAAACGAAAATGCCGAACGTTCGCAAAAAGCTGCAAACGCCCCGAATGCGGAAAAAATGGGCGCTGGTGTGAATCTTGCTGTTCGCAGCCCGAAGCCGATGAAGCAAAAAAGTGCAGGATGAGACTAAAAATGCAGGAAACGGGACGAAAATACAGCGAAACGGACAAACACAGAAGAACACGGTTTCCCTTGACAAAAAAGCGGAAAAGCATTATTGTATTAGGAAGAGTTCTGCACCGGCTGGAAATGCATTCGAGCCGACAAGGGAGGGGAAAAACAATGAGCTTTCCCGTGCATCCGTGGAAAGTAGTCGAACGCGGCTGGCAGCCCAATACCCAGCGCTTCGCCGAGTCGCTGATGTCGCTGGCGAACGGCTATATGGGTCTGCGCGGCAATTTTGAGGAAGATTATTCCGGCGACAGCTTTCAGGGAACGTATCTGGGCGGCGTGTGGTATCCCGATAAGACACGCGTCGGATGGTGGAAAAAAGGCTATCCGGAGTATTATGCGAAGGTTATCAACGCCATCAACCTCATCGGCATTCATGTCATCATCGACCAGCATCCGCTCGACCTCAGCCGCGCGACGGTCTGGGAATATGAACGCGAGGTGGATATGCGCACGGCCGTGCTGTACCGCCACGCCTGCGTGGACATGGACAAGGGCAGCCTGACGCTGGACACTTGGCGCTTCGTGTCGATGGATACGAAGGAGCTGCTGGCGATTCGCTATCAGGTGACGCCGTCGTTTGACTGCCGGATGGAGGTTTCGCCCTATCTGGATGGCAACGTCCGCAATGTTGATGCGAACTACGGCCAGTCCTTCTGGAACATGGTGGATGGCGAGGGCTGGGATGAGCGCGGCAGCGTGCTGGTGCAGACGAAGCCGAATCCCTACGGCGTACAGCGCTTCACCGTCGCGGCGGCAATGACGAACCGCGTTGAGGGCATCGACTATATTGATATGGCGTCCAAAGCCGGCTACTGCGCTGCGCTCTATGCGGGCGATATTCACTCCGGCACGACTGTCTCGGTGGAAAAGTACGTCGCCGTGTTCACCAGCCGCGACCACGACAAAGACCAGCTGATGGACTTGGCGATGGCGGCGGCGCAGCAGGCGTGCGACGAGGGATGGCAAAAGGCGCTCAAAGCGCATCAGGCGGCGTGGCACGAGCGCTGGGAAATGGCGGATGTGCAGATTGAGGGCGACGACAGCGCGCAGCAGGGCATCCACTTCAACCTCTTCCAGCTGCTCAGCACCTACACGGGCAGCGACGCACGGCTGAATATTGGACCGAAGGGCTACACGGGCGAGCGCTTCGGCGGATCGACGTACTGGGATACGGAAGCTTACTGCCTGCCGGTGTTTCTGGCGATTCGCGGGGCGGACACGGCGCGCCAGCTGCTGCTTTACCGCTATCACCATCTGGAAGCGGCGAAGCGCAACGCGGCGAACCTCGGTATGCCCGGCGCACTCTATCCCGTTTCGACCATCAACGGCAGCGAGTGCCACAACGAGTGGGAAGTCGCGTTCGAGGGCATCCACCGCAATGCCGCGATTGTCCACGCTATCTTTGAGTACACGATGTACACGGGGGACGAGACGTACCTGCTCGGCGAGGGCGTCGAGGTGATGGCGGAGATCGCGAAATTCTGGGTCGGGCGCGTGCATTTCAATCAGCGGACGCAGAAGTACATGATTTTCGGCGTGACCGGCCCGAATGAGTACGAGAACAACGTCAACAACAACTGGTACACCAACCGCATGGCGGCGTGGTGCCTGGAGTATTTTGTGGAGACATGCGCCAAGCTGGATGACGACCGCTTGGAAGCCTTGCAGATTACGCCGGATGATCTCAAGCACATGCAGGACATTGCCGACCGCATGTATTATCCTGACGACCGCGGTTTGGGCATTTTCCCGCAGCATGACGCCTTTCTGGACAAGGATTTGCGCCCCGCGTCCGACATCCCGGCGGAGGAGCGCCCTATCTATATGCACTGGTCGTGGGATCGCATCCTGCGTTCGGGGTACATCAAGCAGCCGGATGTGCTGATGGGCTTGTACTTCCTCAACCACGTCTACGACACCGAAACGCTTCGGCGGAATTTCGACTTCTATGCGCCGCTGACGCTGCACGAATCGGGCTTGTCGCCCTGCATCCATTCGATTATGGCGGCGCAGCTTGGTGAAAAAGACCTCGCCGTGGCGATGTACAAGCGGACGGCACGCTATGATTTGGACAACATCAATCAGGATTCGCAGGACGGGCTGCATATCACCAGCATGTCCGGCTCGTGGCTGGCGATTGCGAAGGGCTTTGCGGGAATGCGCACGCTCGGCGGATTGCGCTTCAAACCGTTTCTGCCGGATTGCTGGAATGGATACAGCTACAAATTCAACTACCGCGGGCGCATCATCGAATTGCGCGTGAAGCCCAAAGGCGTGACGCTGACACTGATTTCCGGTGAACCGATCAGCGTGACGATTTACGGTCATCCGTATGAACTCGAAGACGTGTTGACCGTTCCACTGGAAGGCTAATCTGCCCAAAGCAAAAGGGGAGAAAGAAACAGGCTTTCCCCCTTTTTTGCGTGGAAAGACGTAATTTTCCGCGTTTTCTGCCCTGCTTTTGCCCTGTTCATTTGGGCAGAAATGTGCTATAATGTACCTATGCGCAGGGGGGCTGACCCCTTGCGGTGAAGGAGTGCGAAATATGTTTGAGCCCCGCGTGAAGAACGGACAGACGGACTTGCTGATGAAGGCGCTGTTGTCGCTGGAATCAACGGACGAGGCGTATCGCTTCTTCGAGGATTTGTGTACCATTGCGGAAATCAAGAGCATGGCGCAGCGCATCGAGGTGGCGAAGATGCTCCGCGAACATGCCACCTATCAGGAAATTGCCCGTCAGACGGGTGCATCCTCCGCAACCATCAGCCGCGTCAACCGGGCGCTGCTTTATGGCGCGAACGGCTATACGGCGGTGCTGGATGCCATGGAAAATGCCGCGGAAAAGGAAAAGAAAGATTGAGGAAACAAAAATGGATTTAAGTATGCTCAACCCGCAGCAGCGCTTGGCAGCGGAAACGCTGGAAGGCCCGGTGCTGATTCTGGCTGGCGCAGGCTCCGGCAAGACCCGCGCCCTGACCTGCCGCGTGGCGAACCTGATGGCGCACGGCGTGGCGGCGTACCATATTCTGGCACTGACGTTCACCAACAAGGCGGCGAAGGAAATGAAGGAGCGAATCGCCGCGCTGGTGGGCGATCAGGCGAACGACGCGTGGATTTCCACATTCCACTCCACCTGCGCCAAAATCCTCCGCCGCGATATTGAGAAACTCGGCGGCTATACCCGTTCTTTTGTCATTTATGATGACGACGATCAGGGCGCGGTGCTGAAGGAAATTTTGAAGCGCCAGAATATTGACGATAAGCTGCTGCCGATTCGCGAATTGAAGGCGAAAATTTCCGATGCGAAGAACAAGCTGATGAGTCCGGACGAGTGGTTCGACCACTCCGACCGCGATTTCCGCTGCCAGCAGATTCACACGGTCTTCGTCGAGTACGAAGCGCGCCTGAAAACGCTCAATGCCTTGGATTTTGACGACCTTCTCGTCAAGACGCTGGAACTGCTCGCCGACCATCCGCCTGTGCTGGATGTGTACCGCAAGCGCTTCCAATATGTCATGGTGGACGAATATCAGGATACGAACTATGCACAGTATATGCTCGTGAAACTGCTGACTGACCAGAGCCGGAATCTCTGCGTTGTGGGCGATGACGACCAGTCGATTTACGGCTGGCGCGGCGCGGATATCCGCAATATCCTTGATTTTGAGAAGGATTATCCCGACGCGACCGTCATCAAGTTAGAGCAGAATTACCGCTCGACCGCCAATATTCTCGACGCGGCGAATCAGGTGATTGCGCACAATTCCGGGCGCAAGGAGAAAAAGCTGTGGACAGAGCAGGGCGAGGGCGACCCGATTCGCCTCTTCGACGCGGGCGACGAACGCGAGGAAGCCGCATGGGTCGCCGACCGCATCCGCCAGCTCAACCGCCACGGCGAACCGTATGGCAATATGGCGATTCTCTACCGCACGAACGCGCAGAGCCGTGTGCTGGAAGAAATGCTGATGCGCTCGGCGATTCCCTACAAGGTCTTCGGCGGTCAGAAGTTCTATGACCGCAAGGAAGTGCGCGACGTGATTGCGTATCTGCGCGTTGTGGTTAATCCGGCGGACGATGTGTCCCTGCGCCGCATCATCAACGTGCCTAAGCGCGCCATCGGCGACAGCACCGTGCAGGAGCTGATGAATCACGCGCAGCAGAACAATATGCCGCTGTACAGCGCCCTGTCCGACGTTCCGGATTCGCTTTCCGCGCGCCCGAAAAAGTGCGTCAGCGACTTCTTTATGCTCATGACGATGCTGCTGGCGCTCAAGGAAACCATGCCGCTGGAGGAGTTCGTATCTACTTTGGTGGAAAAAACGGGCTTGCTGGCGCAGTACCAGAAGGAAGATACCGAGGAAGCCCGCTCGCGCGTGGAGAACATTCAGGAATTCATGGGTGCGGTCAGCGAATACGCGAAAGCAACGGAAAACGCGACGCTGGAGGACTACTTGGAGAACGTGTCGCTGGTGACTGACCTTGACCAGCAGGAGGACGAGCGCGGCTATGTGACGCTGATGACGCTGCACTCCGCCAAGGGTCTGGAATTCCCCGATGTGTTCATGACCGGTCTGGAGGAGGGCATTTTCCCGTCCGCGCGCAGCCTCATGGATGAGACGAAGATGGAGGAGGAGCGCCGCCTGTGCTATGTCGGCATCACGCGCGCACAGAAGCGCCTGTTCATCTCCCGCGCAAATCAGCGAATGCTGTATAATCAGGTGAATCACAACGCGCCCAGCCGCTTTTTGGCGGAAATCCCGGAACGCCTGCTGTCCGACGAAATGGCGGGCATGAAGGAGCGCTTCGGCGACCGCGTCCAGCCGCAGATGCGCTCTCGCAGCGCGTACAACCGCGGCGGCACGAATCGCCCGGCGCCGTCCGGCAGTGCGCCCATCCGCCCCGGCAGCGGCAATACCGGCCTGCGCGGGCTGAATATCCCTGGCGTGCAGAAGGGCTTCGTGCAGTCCCCGGCGCGCAATATGGCCACCAGCGCCATGCAGAACCTGTATCGCCCCGGCGATCGCGTCCGCCACCTGAAGTTTGGCGAGGGCACGGTGGTGGAGGTTACGGGTTCGGGCAGCATGAGCCGCATCAAGATTGAATTCACGGCATACGGCACCAAGGAATTTGCTTTGGCGACGGCGCCGATTGTCAAGCTGGAGGACTAAGCATGGCAGACCAGACGGCGCGGATGCGTCAGCTTGCGGACACGCTCAATCAGGCGTCGCAGGCGTACTATTTCGGCAGCGAACCGATTATGTCCGACATGGAGTGGGACAAGCTCTACGACGAACTGTCGGCGCTGGAAAAGGAGACGGGCATCGTCCTGCCGGATTCCCCGACGCACCGGGTCGGCGGTGAAGTGATGACGGCGTTTGCGCCGCATACGCACATCCACCGCCTGTGGAGCATGGATAAGGCACAGTCCATCGGCGCGGTGGAGGATTGGATTCGCCGCACCGAGAAGCTCAGCGGGCAGGACGACCTGCAATACTGCGTAGAGTACAAATTCGACGGCTTGACGCTGAACCTGACCTACAACGAGGGCAGGCTGATTCAGGCGGCGACGCGCGGCAACGGCATCACCGGCGAGGCGATTCTGCCGCAGGCAAAGACCATCCGCACCGTGCCGCTGACGATACCGTATCAGGGACTGCTGGAAGTGCAGGGCGAATGCATCATGCGCCTGTCCGCACTGGATACCTACAACAAGACGGCGAAAGAACCGCTGAAAAACGCCCGAAACGCAGCCGCCGGAGCGCTCCGCAATCTTGACCCCGCCGTGACCGCCTCCCGCCATCTCGATGCGTTCTTCTATCAGATTGGCACGATTGACAATCCACCGTACACCACGCAGCAGGGGATGCTTGATTTCCTGCGCGCAAACGGCTTTCAGGTCAGCCCATATCTGGGGCAGTGCCGGAGCATCCGCGAAATTGAGGACTGTATCCACCACATCGAGGAGGAACGCAGCAGCCTCGACTTCCTGATTGACGGCGTGCTCATCAAGGTCAGCGATCTTTCCACCCGCGAGATGATGGGCTACACCGACCGTTTCCCGCGCTGGGCGATTGCGTTCAAGTTTGAGGCGGAGGAGACGACGACCGTCATCCGCGACGTGACGTGGGATGTGGGCCGCACGGGCAAGCTGACGCCCGTTGCGCATGTCGAACCTGTTGATTTTTACGGCGTGACCGTGCGCAAGGCGACGCTGAACAACTGGGGCGATATCCAGCGCAAGCGGGTTGCCATTGGCGCGCGCGTGTGGATTCGCCGCTCGAATGACGTGATTCCCGAAATCATGGGGCATGTAGGGGACAGCGAAGAGGGCGAAACACCGATTGTCCGCCCGGAGGTCTGCCCAGCTTGCGGTGAAAAGCTGATTGAGCGCGGCGCACACATTTTCTGCATGAACCGCGTCTCCTGCCGCCCGCAGGCGGTTGCCCGTATCAGTCACTTCGCCAGCCGTGATGCGATGGACATCGAGGGCTTGTCGGAAAAGACGGCGGGGCAGCTCTACGACCAGATGAACGTCCGCGATCCGGCGGATTTATATACCCTCACGCGTGAGCAGGTGCTGTCGCTGGACGGCTTCAAGGACAAGAAGGCGGATAATCTGCTGTCCGCGCTGGAAAAGAGCAAGCACTGTGAGCTGGATGCGTTTCTCTTTGCGGTCGGCATCCCGAATATCGGGCGCAAGACCGCGCGTGACTTGGCGAATGCCTTCGGGACGTTGGAGAAGGTGTCCAATGCGACACAGGCGGAGCTGGTCGCCCTCGATGATGTGGGGGACATTGTTGCCCAGAACATCACAGAATTCTTCTCCTTCGACGAGAACCGCGAGATGATTCGCCGTCTGCTGGCGGCAGGTGTGACCCCGGCGGAAAAGCAGAAGGTGGAGGGCGGTGTGTTCGCCGGCATGAGCATCGTCGTCACGGGGACGCTGCCGACGCTCTCCCGTAAGGAAGCGGAAGACCTGATTGCCCGCAGCGGCGGCAAACCCGCGTCTTCGGTCAGCAAAAAAACCGCCTTCGTCGTTGCAGGCGAGGCGGCAGGAAGCAAACTGACCAAGGCGCAGACGCTGGGTATCGAAGTGATTGACGAAGCGGAGCTGCTGCGCCGGGTTTCTTCATAATTAATTTTTTAGCAATTTGCTGAGAATTGTCACTTCCCACTCATGGGAAGTGTGGATTGAAATATGGCAGTGCGGTAGAATTGTTATCGCACGGTCGGATTCTTCCGGCGGATGGCGTGGGCGAGGGCAGCCTGCGCGGGCGTCATGGCGGGGCGCGCTGCGAATGACTCGACCGCGTCGGCATCGCGTGCCGTGCTGTCGGACGTGCCTTCGCTCGCCTGTGTCATTTCGGAAACGACCTGCGTGTTCGGCGTGCCGGGGTGCATCTCGAATTCCGCCGTCGTCTGAATCTGACCGGGCTGATAGCCGGGCAGCAGGAACGTGACGAACTTGATGGAGAAGATATCGCAGACGACATAACGCAGATTCAGGCTGTCATAGAGGACGATGAACTGCGTGCCGACGTAGTACAGGAAGCCTTGACGGGTGACGAGATTCGACGTACCAATGAGAAAATCCACCAGTACATACTTTCCGATGTTTTCATGCAAGACCTCCTGCATCGATCCCTGAAAGTTCGCTGTGTCGAAATCCTGTGCCGGCGGAACCTGCAGCTGCTGGATCTGATTCGTTCCCTGCTCGCTCATAGAACAAGCACCTCCTTGAAATTGCTGCTTCACTCTATGCGTCAGGAACGTACTTCATGATGAAAAGAGGGAAAAAATGCTTTCCAATTTGGACACTTATCTGGAAGCGCTCCGTACCAGCCCGCTGGAATTTCTGCTGACGCTGGTATACGCTGTCGCTGTCATTCTTATCAGCCTGATTCTGCACGAGTGCGCGCACGGTTATGTGGCGTACCGCTGCGGCGACCCGACGGCGAAAATGATGGGGCGGCTCTCACTGAACCCAAAGGCGCACCTTGACCTGATCGGTACGCTGAGCATGTTTCTCATTGGCGTTGGCTGGGCGAAACCTGTTCCGGTCAATCCGCGCAACTTCCGGCACGGGCGGCGCGACGATTTCTTCGTTTCCATTGCCGGCATTGCGACGAATCTCTGCCTGTGCCTGATTTGCATGTTCCTGAGCGTGATTGTCGGCAAGGTCATGTTCGGCTCGGAGATGCTGGGGGAAGTTTCGTCGAGCGCCCTCCCGCACCTGTTCAGCCCGTTCTACCAGTTCACGGATGGCAGGGACAACGTGATTCTGAGCATTACCAACGGCATATTCGCCGAAAGCACGCTGGCGGATTTCGCTGTGCCGTGGCTGCGGTACGTCGAGCGCTTCCTGCTGATGATGGCGCAGACGAATCTGGGGCTTGCGCTGTTCAACATTCTGCCCATCCCGCCGCTGGACGGCTACCATCTCGTCAACGATCTGCTGTTCAAGGGGAAACTGCAGCTCAAGCGGCAGGCGTTCGTTATTGCGCAGATTGTGCTGATTGTCATCTTCATGTCTGGCGCGCTGGATCAGTTCTTGAGCAAGGCAATCTTCGCCGTCTATGAGTTCTTCCTCAAGGGATTCTTGGCGATTTTCGGCTTGTCGTGAGGGCACAAAACATGGCAATGACGTTTCAGCTCAAGGATTTTGACGGCCCGCTGGATTTGCTGCTGTTCCTGATTAACAAGGAAAAAATCGACATCAAGGATATTTTCGTCAGCCAGATTACCGACCAGTATATTGATTCGGTTCGCAATGCGCCTGACCTTGATATGGACGACGCGACGGATTTTCTGGTCATGGCGGCTACGCTGCTGGAAATCAAATCCCGCGCGATGCTGCCGCGTCCGCCGCGCATCGAGGAGGGCGAGGAGGATCCGGAGGAAGCGCTGATTCGCCGTTTGGAGGAATACAAGCGCTTCCGCGAAACCGCATCCGCCATGAAGCAGTTCGAGCGGGCGGCGGCGAACCTGTTCACGAAGCTGCCGGAGGAATACCCGCTGCCGCCGCAGGAAACGGAGCTTGTTGGCTTGACGCTGCAAGGCTTGACGGAAGCGTTCCTGCGCATTTGGGCGCGTAAGCCCGCAAGCGACGAATCACCGGAGACGAACCACTACGCGCCGCGCGATATTCACCGCGACGAGCACAATGTGCAGGAATGCATGTTGACGCTGCTTAAGGGCGTGTCCAGCCGCGGTTGTCTGCGCTTTGAAGAAACGTTCAGCGCTGTGCCGTCGAAGGAAGAGGTCGTGACGCTGTTTCTGGCGTTGCTGGAGCTGCTCAAGCTGGGCGAAATCCACGCCGAGCAGGAGGGAACATGGGGCGAAATCGTTCTCTATCCCGGCCGCGGCAAGGATGTTGACGAATACGGCGAAAGCGCAACGGAGGAAACGGAATGAACGAGACACAGAACGAGGAGCAATTGCGCTTTCCCGACGATATCATGGAGGAGGGCGGCAATCTTGCCGGGCGCATCGAGGCGATTCTCTTCGTCGCGGGCGAGGCGGTGCGCGTAGAGGACTTGTCCAAGGCGCTGGATGTGCCGATTCGCGAGGTAGAGGATGCGCTGATTCAACTGCGCGACGAGTACGACTTCAACCAGCGCGGCTTTTCGCTCAAACGCTACGGGCATCAGGTGCAGCTGGCGACGCGCGCATTGTATTCGCAGGATGTGGTGCGGCTTCTCCAGCCCGTGCAGAAGCAGTCGCTTTCGCAGGCGGCCATGGAGACGCTCGCGGTCGTTGCGTACCGTCAGCCGGTCACGCGCGCTGAGGTGGAGCAGATTCGCGGTGTGAAGTGCGACTACTCGCTGCAATCGCTGATGAATAAGGAGCTGATTGCCGAGGTCGGGCGCAAGGAAGCGCTGGGTCGCCCGATTCTCTACGGCACGACGGACAATTTTCTGGCGCATTTCGGCATTTCGTCGCTCAAAGAGCTGCCGCCGATGCCGGAAAAGCCCAAGGACGATTCGGACGACGCGGAAATGACCGACGACGTGCCGGAATTGATTCCATAAGCAGGAGGACATGATGATGGAAAAGACGATGCAGATTAACGGTATGATGTGCAATCATTGCAAGATGACGGTGGAAAAGGCGATCAAAGCCGTGCCGGGCGTAGAAAACGTGGAGGTTGACCTCGCGGCGAAGTGTGCGAAAATCACGCTGAACGCGGATGTTGCGGACGATGTGCTGATGGACGCAGTTGCAAAGAAGGGCTTCACGCCGGTGAAAATGGGGTAAGTCAAGTGCCATCCGTGCTGGATGGCATTTTTCGTATCAAGATTTCTTTCGCGCCGCACACTTTCCCGCGCGCCTCATAGTCTGCTGGTGAAGGCTCCACCAAGGCGACCGGAGCCGGAAAAGACAAGGAGGCGCGATCCATGTCATTCTATTCTTACAAGAACGCGAACCCCAACTGCTGCCCCGGTACGATTTCCGGCAATGCGCTGGACGGCTTGCAGGAGAAGGTCTGCGTGCAGGTCAAGCGCGTGTATGACAGCGCGATGACGCAGGAGCAGCTTACCAAGCAGACCGTCACCATCACCAGCTACGCGCAGGTCAACAACACCTGCACCTGCAACGCCTGCGGCTGCCAGGAGACGCAGGAGACCATCCCGCCGACGTCCGCACCCGTGCCGCCGATTACCTTCGAGAGCTGCCGCAGCACCACGACCGAGGGCAACATCCGCAACCTGACCGTTGATCGCCTGTGCGACCGCCCCTGCTTCGCCCGTGTGCGTGCAACGATCGACATCCCGATTGACATCCTGTTCGTGGATAGCCGCTGCGTGGAGTACATCGGCAAGGCGACCATCAGCGTCAACCGCGATGTGCTGCTGAGCATTCCCGACGAGTCCATTGTGCCGTACACGCTGGAAAGCATGGTCAGCGCGATTTGCGTCAGCGGGACGTATCTGGGCAACAACCAGTTCAAGATGACCATCTGCGTCACGACGATTTTGAAGGTGCTCGCGGAAGCCGAAATCCTGATTCCCAGCTACGGCTACTGCCCGATTCCGCCCGCCGAGGAGTTCGCGGAAAGCGTCTGCGACGAGTTCTTCGCCCTGCCGCTCTTCCCGCCGCAGTCCGTCTGCAACAGCGGCACGGTCGCGACGGGCAACGTCAGCAGCACGGTGCGTTCCAACTGCAATTGTGGACGCGGATGCTCCGGCTCGTGCAGCGGCAGCTGCAACTGCGCCAACAGCAACAACTAATACGATTTCCAAATTCAACTGCGCCATATGAAATTGCCTGACGAAAAAGCCGCATCCGGGTCAAACCGGGTGCGGCCTTCATTATGATACTTTTGCTTCTGCGTAGCCGCTTTTATCCTTCTTCGAACGAAGCCGGTAGCGGTGCTTCTTCTCTGGCGGCAGATTGACTTCGCCGCCGTGTCGTACCTTGTCCTGCGTCAGCGGCAAATCAACATAGAACGTCGTGCCCGCGCCGACCTTGCTGCGAACGCGGAGCTGCCCGCTGTGCCCCATGACAATGATGCGCGCAATGGACAGCCCAAGCCCGTGACCGCTGCTTTCGGTTTTGCGGGCACTGTCACAGCGGTAGAAGCGTTCGAATATTCTCGAAAGCTCTTCCTTGGGGATGCCCGGCCCGTGGTCGCTCATGGACAGCGTGCAGCCGCTCTCGGTTTTCTGTACGCCGAGGGTAATGGTGCTGCCCTTGGGGGAGTACTTCACCGCGTTGTCGCACAGGATGCGCATGACCTGCTTCAACATCCCGCGGTCGGCCTCAATCTGCACATGGTCAGCGGGGTCAAGCGCGAACGTGTCCTCCGGTGTGACCATTGCGGCTTCGCGCTGCACCTCCGCGGCAACGTCGTATGCGTCAAACCGCACCATCTCCATCATCAGCGTTTTCTTGTCGTGGCGAGCGAGGAACAGCAGACTTTCGACAAGCTCCTTCATGCTTTCCGTCTCCTGCGCGATGGCGTTGATGCCCTCGTTCAGCACATCCGGGTCGCTCTTGCCCCAGCGGGACAACATGCTGGCATATCCCTGAATGACGGCAATTGGTGTCCGAAGCTCATGCGAAGCGTCGGAAACGAACTGCTTCTGGCTGTTGTAGGATGTTTCGATGCGGTCGAGCATGGAGTTGATGACTGTCGCGAGGTCTTTCAACTCATTTTTTGTCCCGGCGATGTTGATGCGGTTGGAGAGGTTGTTCGCGGAGAGCGTCGCGGCCATGTCGGTGATATCGCGAATCGGCGCGAGGACGCTCTTTTGCAGCCGCTTCCGATGCAAGACGAAGTAGAACATGCGGAACAGGTCAGTGATGACCAGCGCCGCGGCAGATCCGCAGTACAGCGCAAGCGGGCGGGAGAGGCTGAGCGAAATCAGCAGCGACTGTCCCGAAATGTGCTGCGCCTGCACGATGTAGCGCCCTTCGGTGAAAATCGCCTCCGGGTCAAGCAGGCGGTAGGCGCTTTGTCCCACGATGATGCCGTCCGTGCGCGCTTCGGGCAGCAGTGTCACTTCCGCGTCATCCAGCACGGAGAGGGCAATGGTGCCGTCTGCGGACAGCGGCGCGCATTGCAGCCGCGAAATGTCGCGTTCAGCGAGGTACAGCGTGCCGCCCGCGAACGCCAGCGTCAGGATGAGCAGCGCGGGGAGAAACGTCCGCACCAGCTGGAAGGAAAAGTGGGCGGCGATGCGGAAGGAGAGGGACAAACGAATGCGGGAGAGGGTGGAAGGCAGCCCGTGTGGCTTGGGCGCGGCAGGGGAAACATCCTTCTTGCGGCGGATGCGCCGTGCCTTCGGACGGTCAGTCATCGACGCGGAACATGTAGCCGACGGCACGGATGGTGTGCAGCGTCTTGACGCCGAACGGCTCGTCAATTTTGTGGCGCAGATAGCGGATGTACACGTCCACCACGTTCGTGTCGCCCGCGTAATCGTAGCCCCACACGTCAGTCAGCAGCGCGTCCCGCGTCACGGCTTCTCCCTTGTGGGACATGAGGTATTTCAGCAGGTCAAATTCCTTTTTTGTCAAGTTGATGGGCTGATTGTTCATCGTCACTGTGTAACTGGAGGGCTCTAACACCAGACCGCCCGCACGCAGCACGTTGGACGCGGGCGCAGGCGTTTCAGCGGCGGAACTCCGGCGCTTCTTCAGCCCCACGCGGATGCGCGCCAGCAGTTCCTCGATGGCGAACGGCTTCGTCATGTAGTCGTCCGCACCCATATCCAGTCCCATTACCTTGTCGGATACGTCGTCTTTCGCGGTCAGCATAATAATCGGCACGTCGCTGTCGTGGCGCAGGCGGCGGCAGACCTCGATGCCGGACAATTCCGGCAGCATCAGGTCAAGAATCAGCAGATCCGGCTGCCAGCTTTGCGCCTGTTCCAGCCCGCTGCGCCCGTCGCCTGCCGTCTGCACTTCGTATCCCTCGTGCGTCAGCTCAAGTTCCAGAAAGCGAGCGATCTTCTTTTCATCCTCCACAATCAAAATGCGGCTCATGGTTATCCTCCATTCTCCATATACGGGCAAAAGCGGAACGCTTGAATGCGTCCCGCGAAGGGTAGTCAATGCTGCCTGCAGCCGCCAATCAGCCCGAAGAAGAGCATCAGCGAGGCAAAAACAAGAACATTGGCAAATAGCAGCAAGCCCAGCATCAGCGGCAGCATATGGATGCACCTTCCTTACTTAATCGTTGCGGAGTTGAAGCCGTCCGTGTCGTCCTCCACGGTCACATTGCCATCTTGGCTTGGCACTTGCACCGGCACGTTGATGGTAGGGCAGGAGTGGTATTCCGGCTTTGCCGCGCTTGCAGCGTAGTAGCTGCGGTTGTCCGCAGAATCCACCTCCGCCTTCTTTTCGGCGGATTCGCTCTGACCGTTCATGCCTGCCTGAAAGCCGCGCGCGAACTCATCCACCGTGCTGCGGACGTTGCTCGCGGCGTTTTTGACCATGCGATCCATGTTTTCACCCGCGAAATCCGCGTCGTCCTTGTCAAACGACACACGATAGCCCAGCAGCAGAATCAGAATCGCGCTGAGAATCAGCAAATGCGGGCTGATGAGCGCCGCGACGAGGGTGAACAGCAGCGAAATGTTGAGAATCGGAATCGACTGCCGCGCAACCTTCACGCGGGCACGGTAAAGCTTGTTGATGAAGTGCATGAAGCCGCCCTTGCTCTTGCTGGCAGCAGCGGTGGACGCTTTCTTTTCGGCGGACTTCGGCGCATCCTGTGCGGCGGCATCGGGCTTTAAACGGCCGTTGCGCTCCAAATCGACCAGCGCGCGGGCAACATTGCCGTTGTGGTAATCCAGCAGCGAAACCGCCTCCTGATAGCTGATGCCGCTCTTGCGCCGAATCAGTTCAATATCTTCAATCGTGTAGCTTGCCATAAAATCAATCTCCTTTCCCGCTGAGCGGGCTTTTTTCCCTGACACCTATATGATAACACAGATTCCTCCGAAATGCTTGTGAAAGATGAGAAGAAATGATGAGAATTTCATGAGAAAACGTGGGGATTTGGGGGCAAATTCGATTGACAAACAGGACGAAAGTGCTACAATATAGGATGTTTCATGGCATTGGGTGCTGCAAAGAATGAGGGAGGGAAACCACAATGCAGATGTTTGTTCTCGTGCTGAATCGGGAAGAATTTCTGGAGCCGCTGCTGGAAGAAATGCTCAAGCAGAACATCGGCGGCGCGACCATTTTGGAATCGACGGGCATGATGCGCGTGCTGGATGGCGACCATAACATCGACGATCTGCCGGTGCTGGGGGTGCTGCGCCACCTGTGCAATCCGGAACGGAAACGCTCCAAGACGATTTTCACGCTGCTGAAATCCGAACAGATTCCGCAGATGATTGAAATCATCAACAAAGTAACCGGTGGACTGGACAAGCCCGACACGGGTATTTGCTTCGCCCTGCCCACGACGTTTGTGGAAGGGGTCAACAAGAACAAATGAATATCCTGTTTGCGCTTGCCATTGCAATGGCGGTTGGCATGGCCATGACGCGCCTGATTAGGCTGATTCATCTGCCGAACGTGACGGCGTACCTGATTGCGGGTCTGCTGGTCGGGCCGTATGTGCTCAAGGTTCTGACGCCGGAAATGAACAGCAAGCTGTCGATTATCTCCGATGTCGCGCTGGGTTTCATTGCTTATTCCATCGGCAGTGAGTTCAAGTTCTCCTACATCAAGGAAATCGGCGCGAAGCCGATGGTCATCACGGCGTTTGAGGGCTGCGTGGCATCACTGCTGGTGTTCCTGACGCTGCTGGCGCTGGGTCAGCCGCTGCCGATGTGTCTGGCGCTGGGGGCGATTGCCGCGGCGACCGCTCCGGCGGCGACGCTGATGGTCGTCCGCCAGTACAAGGCGAACGGCCCGGTGACGCGGATGCTGCTGCCCGTTGTCGCCATGGACGATGCGCTGGGGCTGATGCTCTACGCCATCATGATGGCAATCGCCCGCACGCTTGACAGCGGCGCGGCATTAAGCGTGATGACGCTGCTGGTGAAGCCGCTGATTGAAATTGTCGGCTCGCTGGTGATGGGCGTTCTCATTGGCACGGTGATGGTTTTCTGCCTGCGCTTCTTCCATTCGCGCGGCAATAAGCTGACGATGACGATTCTCATTGTGTTCCTCGCCGTTGGCTTGAGTACCATGCTCGATTTGAGCAGCCTGCTGGTCTGCATGATGATTGGCGCGACGATGATCAACGTCAGTAACGATTCGCCCGCGCTCCTTGAGCAGTGCGACCGCTTCACGCCGCCGCTGTTCCTGCTCTTCTTCGTCTTGAGCGGCGCAAGCCTTGATTTGTCCGTGCTGCCGACGGTCGGCGTGGTGGGTATTGCGTATGTTTTGAGCCGCGCAATTGGCAAGTCGCTCGGCGCAACCATCGGCGCTGCCATCGAGAAGTGTGATAAGAACATTATTCGCTACCTTGGTATGACGCTGATTCCGCAGGCGGGTGTCGCCATCGGCATGGCGCGCATGTGCCTGACGGATTTGCCCGCCTACGGCCCGACGATTAACGCCGTCGTGCTGGCAGGTACGCTCATCTACGAACTGACTGGCCCGGTCATCACCAAGATTGCGCTGACGAAAGCCGGCGAAATCAAGGAAGGCGGCGCAAAGCCTGCTGCGGTGACGGCAGCCAAATAATACTATTTCCAGATTCACCTGCGCCATCTGCTTGCGCCTTTTCCATTCTGGCGTCCGTTCATTCCACTTAGCGTAGCGCTGCTACGCTGCGTTTCATTCACGTTAGCCAGAATGAAAAATTCGCGGCGCATCTTGGCGCATTCTTATCTGGAAATAGTATAATAATTCATCTGAAAACAGTATAAATCCACCAAACAGAACGCCCCTTTCCGGCAGAGATGCTTCGGAAAGGGGCGTTTTTGAGTGCGGTCAGCTGCGCGGAATCCCGTCAGAGAAGTCCTCGCGGCGCTTCCTGCGGCGATGCACGCGGAAGATGATGAACAGCGCAATGGTTGGAATCAGAAGAATCACGACGACGGGAATCACCGTTTCCGGCACAATCGGAATGCCGGTTTGCCCCTGCGTCATCGCGACAATCTCCTCATATGTCAGCGGCATGTTCGAGCGGCGCGCGACGCTGCGGCTGGCGACAAGGTTGAATGTAATCGGTGTGCCATCGTCGCTGACGTAGGTCATTGTGCCCATAATCTCGCCCGCGCTGACGGGTGCGGCAAAATCGCGCGTGTAGGAGACAGTCACGAGGTCGCGAAGGTTTTCGGACAGGTAGTCGATGCGCTTCTTCGTCGTACTGAGTTCTGCAAGGGCGGCCTGCGTGGCATCCTGCGGCTGGCACAGGAGCGTCAGCTGACCCTGATTCGGGTCGTCAATCTCATACGCGCTGGTGTAAATGCTGATGGGGTTCAGGTTGTACAGCTCGGAAATCGTAACGTGCTGATACTGGCTGAAGCCGTACGCCATCAGCTTCTTCGTGTCCGTCCAGACACCGTACTGGCTGGAGTACATGACCACGGAAATCAGGTCAACGCCGTTCAGTGACGCCGAACCGACGTAGCAGTAGCCCGCCAGCGACGTGGAACCGGACTTAATGCCCGTCATCGGCGCGTAATAGTAGCGGTTGTCCGTCTTGTTGTACTGCGGCAGCATGATGCGGTGACGGGTCGTCAGCTGGCGCGAACGCTGCTTGTTTGTCTTTTGCATCTGATATGTGGTTGTTTTCGCAATCGTGCGGAAGGTGTCGTTCTGCATGGCGTAGCGCGCCAGCGTTGCCAAGTCGCGCGCAGTCGTGTAATGGTTGTCGTCGTGCAGGCCGTGCGGGTTCATGAAGTGCGTGCTGTTCATGCCGAGGTCGTGCGCGGTTTGGTTCATCAGCGCGACGAACGTACTTTCATTCCCTGCGACGGCCTCCGCAATCGCCACTGCGCCGTCGTTGCCCGAACGAATCAGCGTGCCGAAGAGCAAATCCTGCATCGTCAGCTCTTCGCCTTCCTGCAGGCTGATGACGGTCGCTTCCGAGTCAATGGCGCGCATGGCGGCGGCAGAACCGTTGTAGCTGACCGTCACCTTGTCGTCAGGGTTGCTGTTGAGGATGCCCAGCAGCACGGTCATAATCTTTGTCGTCGAAGCGGGGTACATGGTCAAATCGGCGTTTTTCTCGAAGATGACTTCCCCCGTGCTCTGCTCGATGAGAATAGCGGATGTGCAGTACAGCTGGTCGGCTTCGAGCAGCTCCGGGTGCGTCTCATCATACGGGTTCGCGTTGGGGTCGAGGGTGGGGTTCGGCATTTCTGCCACGGCGCTGATGGTCAGCAGCCCAAGTGCGAGCAGGAGACAAATCAGCCGGCGAAACGTTAGCATCAGGCGCAATCGTCCTTTCTGCACAGCAAAGCCATGCGAGAGTACAAATATCTATTCTATTATAGCATTTTGCGCCCCGGATGGCAAGGGGCAAAAAAGGCTGCCCGCCCCAAAGACGGACAGCCCATGTGATTGTTACACATTCCAGAACCGAAGCGTGCTCGTCACCGCACCAGACATGTCCGGAATGGCGAACGGCACCGTTCCCGGATAGCCAATCAGCTGAAGTACCAGAATCAGCACGCCCAGAATCGCTACATACAGCGCAAACCAGTTCAGGCTCACGCGGCTGATGAGGCTGAGCATGAAGCGGATGGCGATATAGCCGCTGATTGCCGCCACGAGGATGCCCACCAGCGTCGGCACGAGCGTCAAATCCTGCACCCAGCCCTCTTCGATTGCGGTTTTGCCGTCGATGATGAGTGCGCCGACAATCGCGGGGGCGCTCATCATGAAGGAGAACTTCGCCGCGCTTTTGCGGTTCAGACCGGAGAGCAGACCGCCCGCCAGCGTCGAGCCGCTGCGGGAAACGCCCGGCAGCAGCGCCACACCCTGCATACAGCCCATGATGATGGCGTGCTTGAAGTTCGGCTGGTCGGCGTACTGCTTGCGGTGTGCGCTCAGCGTTTCCGCCAGCAGGAGGAAGAAACCCGTCAGCAGGAAGCTCGCACCGAGGAACCAGCCTGTCTCGCAGGAGGTGATGAAATCATCAAACACGACCTTGAACAGCAGCGTCGGCAGGGAAGCGATGAAGAGCAGCAGCAGTGTCTTGGACTTGAAGGGGTTCTTCAGAATCGCCCACCAGTCCTTCCAGAACACGATGAGAACCGGAATCAGCGTGCCAACATGCAGGAGGATGTCCAGCATATGGTAGGCACCTGTTTCATCAATCGTGAAGCCCATCAGGATGCGGCTGAGCAGCAGATGACCACTGGAGGAAATCGGAAGAAACTCGCCAAGCCCCTGCACGAGGCCGAGAATGGCGGCTTGCAGAATATTCATCGGGAAGCACTCCTTTCGGATGACCGAAATTATCGTCCACGAATCAGTATAGCATACTTACCGCCATTTGTCAGCCTTTTGCAGGAAATTTTACAGGGAAGGCAGGCGAATTACACCCGCATCCACTGCACGCCTTCTTTGTTGTCCTTGACGGCAATGCCCATATCCTTCAAAATGTCGCGGATGCGGTCGGATTCCGCCCAGTTCTTGTCCTTTCGCGCCTGATAGCGGCTCAGCAGCAGTTCACGGACGGTGCTCTGCTCTTCGTCGGTGGCGTCTGCCGGGGCAATGATGACGTATTCGCCGTCGCCGTGCACTTCGCTCGTCGCCTTCTGCGCGTCGCGGATGACCGCTGCCTTTTCCAGCAGGCTGAGTGACAGCACCGCGTCAAAGTCGCCCACCAGCGCCAGCTTCTCATCGTCGGACAGGTCTTTTGCCTTCAGCACGTCATACAGGCGCGTTACGGCCAGCGAGGTATTCAGGTCGGCATCCAGCGCCTGACGGAACTTCTCCTGATATGGCTTCATTTTCTCCGCATCCACCGGCGTACCCGCGGGAATCAGCGACGCAATGCGTCCCAGCAGCTTCGTGTACGCGGCGGCAGCGTTGTCCATGTTCTCCCAAGTGAACATCTGGCTCTGCCGATAGTGGCTCTGCAGGCAGAACAGGCGGTACACCAGCGGGTCATAGCCTTTGTCCTGCAAAAGAGACACGGTCAGGAATTCGCCCTTCGATTTGCTCATCTTGCCGCCCGTGGTGTTCAGGTGATGCACATGGAACCACGTTTTGCACCACTCGTGACCGAGGTAGCTTTCGCTCTGGGCGATTTCGTTGGTGTGGTGGGGGAAGGCGTTGTCGATGCCGCCGCAGTGCAGGTCAAGGTATTCACCGAGGTGCTTTTTGCTGATGCACGAGCACTCGATGTGCCAGCCGGGATAGCCCACGCCCCACGGCGAATCCCACTTCAGCGCCTGATCCTCGAACTTCGACTTTGTGAACCACAGCACGAAGTCCGCCTTGTTGCGCTTGTTCGTGTCCTCATCCACGTCGTCGCGCACGCCGACTTCGAGGTCTTCCTCGTTGTGGTCGTTAAAGACGTAGTACTTTTCCAGCTTGCTGGTGTCAAAGTAGATGTTGCCGCCTGCGTGGTAGGCATAGCCTTTCTCCAGCAGCACGGTAATCATGTCGATGTAGTCGGGGATGCAGTTCGTTGCGGGCTCAACCACGTCGGGGCGCTTGATGTTGAGCTTCTGGCAGTCAGAGAAGAACGCATCGGTGTAGAACTTCGCGATTTCCATGACCGTCTTGTGCTCACGGCGCGCGCCCTTGAGCATCTTGTCCTCGCCCGTGTCGGCGTCGCTGGAAAGATGGCCGACGTCGGTGATGTTCATTACGCGCTTGACGTCGTAGCCCTCATAGCGCAGCGCCTTTTCGAGCATGTCCTCCATAATATAGGTGCGCAGGTTGCCGATATGCGCGAAATGATAGACCGTCGGGCCGCAGGTGTACATGGACACCTTGTTGCCGAAGCGCGGCACAAACGGCTCTTTGCGGTGGGTGAGCGAATTATACAGAATCATCAGATTCCACTCCTTTTACTGTGCAGCTTCTTCCTGCTTGACAAAGGTGAAGCCGTAGAAATCAAATTGACTGCCGGGGAGGAACACGAACGCGACTGAACACACGCCTGGTAGCACGTTCACGTCGAAGCACTGCACGCCGCGTTCCGTTCCGCTGAACTGCGCCAGCGAGGTCAACTGCTCGCCGTCCTGATTGGTGAAGCGAATCGTGACGGGGTTCGTCGAAAGCGGCGTCTGTCCGTCCAAGCGGAGTTCCGCATGGGTGGATGTGCCGAAATCCATGTTCTCCCAGACAAGCGACACGTTGTTGCCGATGCCCGTGACGGCACTGCCGCTGCGGGTGAAGCTGTCGCCGTAGACTGTGTCGGCGTCCTGCGCCGTCTGCGGCAGCCACGCGCGGCTCTGCTTCTCGAACGAGAAGCCTTTCAGGTGAATTTTGCTCGTCAGCGAGAAGCACAGCGTGTGCACGCCCGTCAGGCGCTCTGGCAGGTGGTATGTTTCGCTCTGGTAGACGTTCCAGATGCTCGGCTTCTGGTAGGGCAGAACGGCAATCAGCCGTCCGCCGTCCGCCGGGTCGCCGTCCCAGAGCTTAATTTCGTACAGGTTGCTGTCCAGCGCGAAAACAGGAAGCGTGATAACATCCGAACCAACGTCGCCGAAGTCGATTTTGGTGTAGCCCGCCATGCTTTCGCCGTCGCGCGCGAAGGATATGCCCTGTTCGTTGCCATTGCCGATTTCGCCGGAGGAAAGCGAGTACAGCCCGCCGGAGATAAAGCCGTAGGGATCAAGGAACGGCTGCCCCAGCCCGGTGATGACAATATCCTGCTGGCTGATAATGCGCGGATGGTCGTACCCGTTCGTGCAGGAGGCGCGCAGGTACACGGTGTCGTCGCCCAGCGCCGTCACCGTCACCACGTCGCCGTCCACCGAACACGACGCGCAGGGGGAGTCGATGCCCTGACCATTGGTGACGCGGAAGGCAATCGCCTGCTTGTCCGCATCCGCCGGGTGAACCGCCACGCGGAAGGAGACCGTCGGATGCTCGCTGCCCAGACGCTTGTCGCCCAGCGGCAGCAGCTCAATGCGGCGAACCGGCTTGTCCGCGGGCATTTCTTCCTGACGGCACAGCACGGCGGAACAGCTGCGCCCCGGCGTTTTGCGCGCCGCGCGGACGGGCAGCGTTAATTCAGCGCCGACCAGCCCAACGCCCGACACGCGGATGCGGATGGTTCCTTCGCCTGCCAGCGCGCCGACAATCGCCAGCAGCTTGCCGCTGAACAGGCGGCGCGTGTTCGTCTTGTAGCCGTCTCGGTCGGTGGAGTCGCCATTGTCCAGCCCCAGCAACCGCCCACAGCCGTCAACATCCACCAGCACGCGATCCACCGCGTTTTCAACGGGGCTGCCGCTTTCGTCCGCAACGGTGATGGTCACAAACGTCATGTCCTCGCCGTCGCCCAGCAGGAAAGCATCCTCCGCGGACAGCACGATATGGTGGCTTTCGCCGGGTGTGCGCTGGATGTCCTCGGCAATCAGATGCCCGTCCGCGTCATACGCGCGCGCGACCAGCTCGCCCGCCTCAAACGGCACTTGCCACGCCGGACGGCAGCGTGTCCAGTCCGTGCGGCTGACTTCCTGCACACCCAGCGAACGCCCGTTGAGCAGCAGTTCGGCTTTCACGCCGTTCGTCATGACCGGCACGTCAATCATTTGACCCGGATTCCAATCCCAGTATACGCCAATGTGCACCATCGGCGCGTTCGTCCACAGGGATTTGAATAAGTACCAGTAGTCTTTCGGGAATACCGCCGTGTCCATCATGCCGAAATAGCACGACCGGGTGTGGTACGGCGTGGGTTCGCCGATGTAGTCAATGCCGCTCCAGAGGAACTGCCCCAGCGAATACGGCGTGTTCAAATCTTCCACGATGCACTTGCGCATGTCCTTCGTGCCCCAGCTGGACGTGGAATTGCCCAGCGCGGAGCATTGCAGATCCTCGTCGGAGAGAATCGACGATGCCATCGGGAAGTGGTAAATGCCGCGGCTGGACAGCGCCGAAGCTGTCTCACTGCCGTAAATCACCCAGTCCGGATGTTCGGCGTGGTGCGCCTCGTAATACTTTTCGCCGTAGTTGTAGCCTTGCGCGTCTACCAAATCAGCGCATTTCCGCGCACCTTCCCACGGCATGAAGTTGCTGCCGATGGTGATGACGGCATTGCCGCACGGGTCGTGCAGGCGCACATTCTCGCACAGGTCGCACGTCACCTGTTGTGCGGATTCATCCAGATGCGTGTCCAGAATCTCGTTGCCAATCGACCACATCAGCAGCGACGGATGATTGCGGTCGCGGCGCACCCACGCGGCGACATCCGACGGCATGTCGGTGGGGAAGAAGCGCGCGTAGTCAAACGGCGTTTTGGCGCGCAGCCACATATCAAACGCTTCGTCTACCACGAAAATGCCGAGCTCGTCGCATAAGTCCATCACCTGCTTCGCGGGCGGATTGTGGCTTGTGCGCAGGGCATTGACGCCCATTTGCCGCATGGCGCGCAGCTGGCGGCGCATCGCCTTTTCGTGGAACGCCGACCCCAGACAGCCTAAGTCGTGGTGCAGGCAGACGCCGTGCAGCTTGACGGGCGCGCCGTTGACCAGCAGTCCGCAATCCGTGGTGAATGTCAGGTCGCGGAAGCCGACGTTCTGCCGGATAACCTGATTGCCCAGCATGGTTTGCAGCGTGTAAATGTTCGGCGAATCTGGCGACCAGAGCTTCGGCGAAAGCACCTGCATGACCGCATTGGCGTGGTCGCCCGCGGCTTCCACCGTCACATCGCACACCGGCACGTCGCCGTCGAGCAGCACATGTGTCAGCACGCCGTTGTCCTTCACGCCGCAAAGCTCCGTGTCAATGGTCATCGTCCAGCTTTCCAGCTCGTGCGTGGTTGTGACGTACACGCCGTCCAGCGGAATATGGCGCTTGGGCAGCACATGCAGCGTCACGTCGCGGTAGATGCCCGCGCCGGAATACCAGCGGCTGTTCGGGCTTTGATGGCGGATATGCACCGCCAACGTGTTTCTGCCGACGAGCAGCCGGCTGGTCAAGTCCACATCGAACGCCGTGTAGCCGTAATGATGCGTGCAGACGACGTGCCCGTTGAGCAGCACGTCGCAGTCCATATACACGCCGTCGAACCGCACGAGGACGCACGACGCGCACCAGCTTTCCGGCACGTCCAGCGTGCGCAGATACCACGCATCCGTCGTCTCGTACAGGTCATTTTCGTTTTCAATCAGAAAATCATGGGGTAAATCGACTGCCTGAAGTGCCGCATTGCTCACATCTTCCAGCGTCGAGCCGAGCGGCAGCTTGCAGAATTGCCAGCCATCGTTGAGCAGCTGTTCCACGGTCATCCCTCCATCGTATGAAGTCAAGGCGGCGCAAAAGTCCGCCCAAATATCTGATGTAGAAATTCGCCTTTTCATCAGAAAAGTCCTGCTGAAAAAGGCTTGAACTGCGTAAAAAGTCATCAAATAGGTGCAAAAATGCAGGTGAAGCATCCGCTCCGCCTGCAAGTAAGTCACACGTCGATGAATTTGCGGAATTCCGGCAGGATACCGATGCCGTCCGGGTAATGCGCGGCAAACTGAGGTACAGCATGGCTGGGGAAGCTGTTGCCTTCAATGAACGTCGGGCCGTTCGGCGTGATGGCGACGTCCCACGCGACAAAGCGCATTTGCGGTACTTTCTGCGCGGCATCAAGGCACATCTTCTTCGCCTCTTCCCAGTAAGGAATCGTAAAGCCGATAATGTCCGTGCCGGTGATGGGGTGCTTGGTGTAGGTGTTGCCCGCCTTGTCCGCGCCGACAGTCAGCAGCTTACCGCTCTCCAAATCAATGCGCGCAGCCATGCCGCCGCAGTCCACATTGTCCATCACCTTGCCGTTGCCGATGCGCAGAAACGCATAGACGATGCCCTGCTTCTTGTCACCCAGCAGCGTCGCAATGCGGCAGGTATTGACCGACGTCGGGCACATGCGTGCCATCTCCGGATGCTGCACGACGATTTCTTCCAGAATGCCGATGTTCTTGTCCCTCAGCAGCTGGTGGAACGCCTTTGCGCCCCCCTTCCAGTCCTCCGGCGTGAACTTCAGGATGCCCTGACCGCTCGACCCCTCCAACGGCTTGCCGATGAGGGCGGGGAGCGTCATCATGTCCTCCAGCTTATCAAGCGGCGTATCCGCGTTAATCAGCAGCCACTTGCGCGGAATCCATTCTTTGAACAGCTCGTTGAACTGCGTCTTGTCATCGAAGAAATGCCAGTACGCCTTGTCGTTCATCCGGCGGACAATGCTGTTGGAAATGCCGCGCGTGATGACGGTCTTGCGCTGCGCATCGTTGAGTTTGTACATCTGCGCGATTTTGTAGTCCACATAGCCCGCGTTGTACTTCACAGCACAGCGGAGCATGTCGCACAGCAGCCAAATGCGGGATTTGCCGGAGCGCTCATGCAGCAGCCCGGCGGTTTTCCACATGGCTTTCCAGTCCATCTTGAACAGACGCTTGAAGAAATACGAAAGACGGCTCATGCTGATGCCCCTTTCTTGCTTGCAGAATCAGACACAATCAGACGTTGAAGCGGAACAGCACGATGTCGCCGTCCTTCATCACATAGTCCTTGCCTTCGGAGCGAACCAGCCCCTTTTCCTTGCACGCCGCCATCGAGCCGAGTTCCACCAGCGTGTCGAAAGGCACGATTTCCGCGCGGATGAAGCCTTTCTCGAAGTCGGTGTGAATCTTGCCCGCGGCTTGCGGCGCTTTCGTGCCGTTGACAATCGTCCATGCGCGGCATTCGTCTTCGCCCGCCGTCAGGAAGGAAATCAGCCCCAGCAGCCGATAGCACGCCGTAATCAGCCGATCCAGACCCGACTGCCCGATGCCCAGTCCTTCGATGAATTCCGCCTTTTCGTCGGGACTCATCTGCGCAATTTCCTCTTCAATCGCGGCGGAAATGACGATGATTTCGGCATTCTCGCTCTTCGCGATGGCTTCCACGCGGTCAAGACCCTTGATTTCGCTCTCCGGCTTACCGAGGTCTTCTTCGGCGATGTTCGCGGCGTAGATGACCGGCTTGGTCGTCAGCAGGAACCAGCCGTCCAGCACTTCCTTCTCCTCGTCGGTCACGGGGCAGGTGCGCGCGGGCTTGCCGGCTTCCAGATGGGCGTAAATCTTGTCCGCCAGTTCGACCTCGATGCCCGCTTTCTTGTCGCCGCCGCGGAAGTTCTTCATTGCCTTGTCCTTGCGGCGCTGCACAGTGTCCATGTCCGCGAAAATCAGCTCGAGGTTGATCGTCTCGATGTCGCGGGCGGGGTCAATCGAGCCATCAACGTGGATGATGTTCTCGTCCTCAAAGCAGCGCACGACGTGGACAATCGCGTCCACCTCGCGGATGTGGCTCAGGAACTTGTTGCCCAGACCTTCGCCGTGGCTCGCGCCTTTCACCAGACCCGCAATGTCCACAAACTCGATGGTCGTGGGGGTAATCTTCTTCGGGTGATACATTTCGCCCAGCACGTCCAAGCGGTGGTCAGGCACCATGACAACGCCCGTGTTCGGCTCAATGGTGCAGAAAGGATAGTTGGCCGCCTGTGCGCCAGCCTGCGTGATGGCATTAAACAGGGTGCTTTTGCCGACATTGGGCAAACCGACAACGCCTAATTTCATAATCCGGATTCTCCTTCTGTGATGCTGTGATAGCGTTCTTTATTATAAACGCATTCCAGCAGAAATGCAATTCATTTTGCAAAGAAATTCGCCGATTCGCTGATTTTGCCGCAAACCTTGACGGAAAGTGTGCGTTATGCTATCATACAGGCAGAAGAACGCGCGAAAGGAGCGAAGGGAAAATGTACTACTGCACGAACTGCCATCGGGTGACGCCGGAGAGAGCGGAAAGCTGCCCGTACTGCGATAAATTCGACCGTCTGCGTCCGGCAGAGGAAGCGGACGAGTGCCGCTTGACGGAGCTGGATGCGCTGAACGCCTCGGTGATGGAAAGTCTGCTCAAAGAGGCGAATGTGCCGTATATTGCCCGCCCGATGATGGGCGCGGGCATCAGCGCGGCGCTCGGCGTAACGCTGGAGAAATTCGTGTTCTTCGTGGCGTACCGCGATTACGCCCGCGCGCAGGAGCAACTTGAAGCCCTGCTTGCGCCGGACGACCACGCGGCGGATGCGGATTTCGCGGACGAGGACGAAGAATCGGAAGACGAGGACGAATAATCTGCATACAAATCGCGGCGACTGGCATTGCTGTCAGCCGCCGCATGTGTTTTTGGGATTGGGGCAACACCGCACAATCGGCGGCGCGTCGGAACTTTATCAGCGAATCTCAATATCCCCCGAAACGCTCCGGATACTGCCCGTCACGGTTCTGCTGCCCCTGCGCCCGGAACGGCGCATCGAAATGTCACCCGAACGGCTGTGGACGTCGATGTTGTTTGTCCCTGTGTCGTCCGGCAGTTCCACGTCAATGTTGCCGGAGGTCGTGCTGCCGTTGATGAGCGACAGCGCGCCCGTGAAGCGCAGGTCTAAGTCGCCCGAAACGCTGCTAAAGTCGCACTGCCGCACCTTCGCTTCCAGCTCCACATCGCCGCTGGTGCTGGCAAATTTCAGAAGGTCGTAATCGCCGTGAATCTCCACGTCGCCGCTGACGGTGGAAATCTGCACATCGTTTGCATCAGCTTCAATGTCGATATCGCCGCTGGTGGTGGTGAATGCGCCGTGATTCAGCGGAGCGAACAGTTCGACGCTGATCTCGCCGGATGTGCTGGTCAGGTTCAGGTCGGTGACGTGGATGTCGCGCGCCTCGATGTCGCCGGAGGTCGTCAGGACGCTAATGGGCTTGTCGAAGATGCGCGGGATGCACAGCGTCACGTCGCCAATGCTGCGGGAAACGGTGATGTTCGGCTTGATGCTGGAGAACAGCTTGCCCAGTTCCTGCCCGAAGCGGGAAGCGGTGCTGGCGAAGCTGTTCACCATATCCTCGAAGCTGCCCGACTTCCTGCCGTCATCCGCTTCTGCTGTCTTGCCGCTGAAATCCAGCTTCGTCATGTTCTCTGCGAAACTCTTGGCGTTCTGCTGGAACTCCTTGGCTTTTGCCTCGGCTTCCTGCGCTGCCTGATTGTCGCTCTTCTCGTCGCCGAAGAAGAAGTATTCGCCGTTTGGCTTCTTCACATACAGCCTGCCGTTGGCGAAAGTGCCGCTGACGGAGAAGCTGCTGCGGTTGCGCTTCGGGGCATCGGGGTCGCGGCAGACGCGCAGAACGCCGTCCTCGATGCGGCAGATGGACGCTTTTGCGCCTTCAGCGTCCTCAAAGAGAACGTGTAGGTCGTCGTCCGGCGATTCCTCCAAATGCACATCGTCGCACACCATCGTCATTTCGATGCGCCCAATATCCGCCGGATGGAAAGTGAAATCCGTCTGCTCGCCATCCCCGCCGTCATCGACCGGCACTTCCGCGCTCTTCGGCGCTTCTTCCGCTTCGGGCGCTTCAGACTTCTTCGGGTACTGGCTGATGACATCCTCCATGCCCTTCAAGCTCTCGACGACGGCGGCAATCGCGTCATCGTCGCTCAGCCCGCGGGACGTCATGTCCTGATAGCGCTCTTGGCAGTTGCTCATCGTTTCGTCGTAGAGCGCCTGCACCTCGTCCGTCATTTCCACATCCTGAAAGAGCAGATTCACAATCCGCTCGACCGTTTCGTTACGCATAGTGCTGTTCCTCCTGATTCTCCTGATTTGCGTTCTGCAGCCGCTGCCGGCTGATTTCCTCCCACGAGATGGTATCGCCAATCAAGCGCTCCGCCAGAGAAAAGTCCGAAAACGGCGTTACCCGACGGAATGCGAAAATTTCCTTGCACATAATGTTATCCCTCCAATAGCTGGTCAAGCTGGCGTTTCGTGTCCTCCCACGCCGCCAAATCGCTGATGCGCTTTTCCTGCCCCAGCGCCGTGATGGCGTAGTAGCGGCGGCGCGCGCCGGACGTCTCGCTGCCCCAGTAGGACTGAATCAGCCCGGCAGCCTCCAGCCGGCGGAAAGCGGTGTACAGCGTCGCTTCTTTCAGCTCCACCTCGCCGCCGCTGAGCGTCGAAATGGTCTTGTTGATTTGATAGCCGTAGCTGTCGCCGTGGGAAAGCTGGTGCAGAATAATGGTGTCGGTATAGCCGCGAAGAATATCTGCGGACAATGCCATATGCTTCACCTCCTATGGTTCATCCCTTGTCTTGGTATCTCACCTTGACGAGTATTACTATATCACAAGATACTTCGCCTGTCAAGGTATCTTGCGAGAATTATTTTGTTTTTTTGCAGCCTGTAGCCGCTCCTGTTCTTTTGCTGTTTCACCCTTGCGAAAAGGGAAGGCGTGGGGTACAATGGAAGCGTAAAAAAATCTGCGGTGCAAGGAAGCATCAGCGGAAAGGCAAGGAGAGCGTATTATTATGGAAAAGATTCAGATGAAAACGCCGCTGGTGGAGATGGATGGCGACGAAATGACCCGCATCCTGTGGGCAGACATCAAGCAGTTGCTGATTGAGCCGTTCGTGGACTTAAAGACGGAGTATTACGATCTCGGTCTGCCGCACCGCGACGAAACGCGTGATCAGGTGACGATTGACAGCGCCAACGCGACGAAGAAGTACGGCGTCGCGGTCAAGTGCGCGACCATCACTCCGAATGCCCAGCGCGTGACGGAGTACAACCTGCACGAGATGTGGAAGTCGCCCAACGGCACGATTCGCGCTATGCTCGACGGCACGGTCTTCCGCGCACCGATTCTCGTCAGCGGCGTTCGCCCAACAGTCCGCACTTGGCAGCAGCCGATTACCATCGCCCGTCATGCCTATGGCGACGTCTACCGCAATTCGGAAATTCGCATCCCCGGCGCGGGCAAGGCGGAGCTGGTGTTCACGGGCGCGGATGGGCAGGAGATTCGCCAGACGATTTTCGATTTCAAGGGGCCGGGCGTCGTGCAGGGCATTCATAATCTGGATGCGTCGATTACGTCCTTTGCCCATGCCTGCTTCCAGTACGCGCTGTCGGTCAAGCAGGACTTGTGGTTCTCCACGAAGGATACCATCAGCAAGACCTACGATCACCGCTTCAAGGACATTTTCCAAGAAATTTTCGATGCGCAGTATAAGGAAAAGTTTGAGCAGGCGGGCATTACCTATTTCTATACGCTGATTGATGATGCCGTGGCGCGCGTCGTGCGCAGCAAGGGCGGCTTTATCTGGGCGTGCAAGAATTACGACGGCGACGTGATGTCCGACATGGTGGCGACGGCGTTCGGCTCCCTGGCGATGATGACTTCCGTGCTCGTTTCGCCGGACGGCAAGTTTGAGTACGAAGCCGCGCATGGCACAGTCACGCGCCATTACTACAAGTATCTGAAGGGCGAGGAGACATCGACCAACCCCGTCGCGACGATTTTCGCGTGGTCTGGCGCGCTCCGCAAGCGCGGCGAACTGGATCATCTGCCGGACTTGATGGCGTTCGCCGACAAGCTGGAAAAAGCGACTATCGATACCATCGAAAGCGGCGTAATGACCAAAGATCTTGCGCTGCTGTGGGAGGGGACGCCCGCGCAGGCGGTCAACAGCCGCACGTTCCTCGAAGCTATTGCGTCGCGCATGGCGTAAGATGCTGTAGTGACTTTTTGCCCATAGCTTCTTTTGCGGATGCTTTCCTGCTGCTTACGGGAGGCATCCGCTATTTGGTATGCGCGGAATGTGATGGTAGGATGAAAAACGTGTCTGTCCCTATCACCGCTTTGGACATGCCGCTTCACATTCGCAAGGAAAACATGGCAAAAAGCGCGAATTAGCGTGAAATAGCCATTTTCATGTGCGAATGGAGTGTTGATTTTTGAACCAAAACAGACTATAATGGAATTGTACTGCAAATGGCATTTCAAGGCAGCAACGGATGAGAATCGGCTTATCCGTGAAAGGAGAATCTTCGCAAGATGAAGAAAATCATGCTTGTTTTCGGAACTCGACCGGAGGGCATCAAGATGTGTCCGCTGGTCAATGAGTTGAAGCGCCGCCCGCAGGTGCAGACAGTTGTCTGCGTCACGGGGCAGCACAAGCAGATGCTTCAGCAGGTGCTGGAAGCGTTTTCGGTCGTGCCGGATTACGATTTGGCGATTATGCAGCCGAACCAGACGCTTTTCGATGTTACTACCGCTATCCTGACGCGCATTCAGGCAGTCCTCAATCAGGAGAAGCCTGATTTGACGCTCGTGCATGGTGATACCAGCACGGCATTTGTTACCGCACTGGCGTGCTTCTATCTGCATATTCCGGTTGGACATGTGGAGGCTGGGCTTCGTACCTACAACCTCGAAAGCCCTTTCCCGGAAGAGTTCAACCGGCAAGCAGTTTCACTGATTTGCCGGTATCATTTTGCGCCGACGGAAAAGGCAAAGCAGAACCTGCTGCGCGAGGGCAAAGACGAATCGTCTATCTTCGTGACGGGCAACACCTCCATCGACGCGCTGAAAACCACCGTTCGCGCGGATTACACCCACCCGGAACTGACGTGGGCGAAGGGCAGCCGCCTGATTCTCATCACCGCGCATCGGCGGGAGAACCTTGGCGAAGCCATGCACCATATGTTCCGCGCGATTCGCCGCGTATTGACGGAGCACCCCGATGTCAAGGCGCTCTACCCGATTCACCTGAATCCAGTTGTTCGGCAGGAAGCGGCGGAAGAACTGTCCGGGCTGGAACGTCTGCACATTATCGAGCCGCTGGATGTGCTGGATTTCCACAATATCATGGCGCACAGCACGCTGATTCTGACCGATTCCGGCGGTATTCAGGAGGAAGCGCCTGGTCTGGGTAAGCCTGTTTTGGTCATGCGCGACACGACCGAGCGCCCGGAGGGCGTTGCGGCGGGCACGCTCAAGCTCGTCGGCACGTCGGAAGAGACGATTTACCGCGAGTTTACGCGTCTGCTGGATGACCCGGCGGCTTACGCGGCGATGGCGCACGCCAGCAATCCCTACGGCGATGGACACGCCTGCGAGCGGATTGCGGATATTCTGTGTGAATAAACCGCGCTGGGCGCACATACAATCATCGTCGAAACACGGGGAGGAGCGTTCTTCATGAAAAAACAGTCATACCAACGCATCCTCGCTGTACTGATCAGCCTGATGATTCTGCTGACGGCGGGCATGGCCATCGTCGGCGCCGGACTGCTGCAAACTCGCGAGGATTCGCCGGACATTCTGCCGGAAGCGACGGCTACCGCGGATTCGGATGAGTTGCTGATGGCGTCCGACCTTGCACCCGACCCGGCAAAGTGGTTTCTGCCCTATGACGGAGATTTGACCGACACGGACGGAAATCCGGTGCGCCTATCCGCCCTGCGCGGAAAAACGACGATCCTGCTGTTTTGGTCAAGCTGGTGTCCGGACTGCCATGTATACTTGGCGGGCGACTTTGGGGCGGCGGTACAGGCCGCACAAGCGGTGGGGGCGCAGGTCGTTCTTGTCTGCCGAGAAGGGATTCGCGGCGACACGCGCGAGAAGGCGGAAGCAGAATTGACGGAATGCGGCATTACAGGCATTCCGTTGTACATGGATGCGGACGCGGCGCTCTTTCACACGCTGGGACTGCGGAGCGTGCCGTCTCTGGCGGTTTTCGATTCGCAGGGGCACCTGCTCCGCGCAACGGCGGATATGCCGAATGCGGATGAAATGGCGCAGCTGCTGGACGCGGCGCAGCGTCCGGCACAGCAGACGCTCGCTTTTTTGAAACAGCTGATTCAGGCGGATGGGGCGATTCCATCCACCTATACGCTGTCCGGCGGCGAGGTTCATCCGGGCGATACCGTGCTTTCCGAGACGATGGGGCAGACCATGCTCTATGCGGCGCAAACGGAGGATGCGGCACTCTTCTCCGATGCCTGGCGTTATGTCCGTGACAAAATGACCGTCGGCAGTTTAACTGTCTGGCGGATTCAGGCAGGCGAAAAAGCGGCGGCTAATGCGTCACTGGATGATCTGCGCATTCTCCGCGCGCTGATGGAAGCGGATGCGGTATGGGGCGGCTATGAGCGTGAAATCCGCGAACGGGCGGCGGCACTGTACACTGCCTGCGTAGTGGATGATGCGCTGGTCAGCTTCGCGAACGTCGATGGTTCGGGGCGCGGCGATAGTGTCACCCTGTGCTATCTGGATGTGCAGACGATGCACGCCTTATCCGCCTATGATGTACGATGGACAGCCGTCGCGAACCGCAGCGAAGCCATATTGACTGATTCGCGCGCGCTCATGAGCAGCGAACTCCCGCTCTACCGTGCTTCCTATACCCCGGCAAAGGATATGTTCAGCAATGCGGCGGCGCAGATGACCGAAGCGGCGCTGACAATCCTGCACGCGGCGCAAATCAGCGCGGCAGGGGAGCAGACGCTGGATTGGCTGGATGCGCAGCTTGGCGCAGGCGCAATTTATGCGCAGTACGCGTCAAACGGGCAGGTCGGCTATGGATTCCGCTATGAAGCGATTGGATCGTATGCCGTCCTGGCACAGGTCGGTGCCGTCAGCGGGCACACGGAGCTTGCGCGGCTGTCGCTGGCGAAACTGGAGAACCGCCGCGTTGTGACGGGGACATTCGCGGGCGCTTATGGCAGCATCAAAGGCGAAACATCCTATACATTTGATGAATTGGAAGCTCTTTTTGCGCTCATGGCCATGAAGCCGTAACGCAGGAAAGGAGAGTGCAGTGTGCGCGCGATTGCGTGGCTGATTGTGAAGCTCAGCGGCTTGTTTGTCAAGCTGTACCACCTGATTTTGAACGCCATCCGCCGGTTTGACCGCGCGATGCGCAAGCGCTACCGCCCCAAGCACCTTGCCCTGATGGTGGTGCTGGTGATTGCGATTACAGCGTCGATTACACTTTTTGTCCCGCCGTATCTGGGGCTGTCCAACGACGGCAGCTTTGCCGCTGTGCTGGCGGATACCGGGCTGTCCCGGCTTGACCCGTCTGATACAAGCGCTTTCTTCAACTATTATGAGCGTGTCTATAATGTCGGCTCGTCCGCGCTTCCGACCGGTACAACGCCGCTGGTTCAGCGGATGCTGGTGCGCACGGCGGTCGTCATCGACGAACTGGTGACGCACGACGGGCTGTTTGACATGCGCTTCCTCGCAGCAATCTATCTGCTGATTTACATCCTGCTTCTCATCCCGATGCTCTCCAAGCTGCTGGGACGCGTCAAAGTCTACTCCGAGGGGCTGTTTATCGCGGTTTTTGCTGTGCTAATTTTCGGCGATACCGCCATGATAACCCGCTTTGCCTCTTTTTACACGCAGCCCATTGAGCTGATTTTGATGGTTGCCTTGGCGAACTGCGTCCTGCAGATTCCGGATAGCCTGAACCGCTTTTTGCCGCAGATTGGGCTTGCCGGCACGGTCATCCTGATGATGGCGGTCAACCAGTACTGCGCGCTGATGGGCGTCGTCTTTTCTGTTGCGTACTGGATGCTCATGCGTCACAAAGCGGATGCGCTTCATAAGGGGCTGTATTTGCTCCTTGCAGTGCTGCTGTGCGTCGTCAGCGTCATGCAGACGGGCGATATGGTCAACAATCAGACGGTTAACGAGAAGTACGACCAAATGACGCGCGGCGTTCTCTTTGAGGCGACTGACCCGGAAAAAGCACTGGCGCAGTTCGGCATTGAGGCGCGGTATTCCGTGCTGACGGACACGTATTCCACGCAGAGCTACCCCGTTGTGCTGCCGGAAAGCGGCGCGCTGGATGAGGGCTTCCTTGATCAGTACACGACGTCGGACGTGACGCTGTATTACCTGCGCCATCCGATTCAATTACTGGGGCTGTTTGAGGTCGGCGTGCGCAACGCGTTCTTCACGCGTACGGATTATTCCGGCAACTACGAGCAGTCCAGCGGAATGCCCGCGCGGGCAAAGGCACTGTTCCTCTCTATCTGGTCAACGTTCAAGGAGCGTTCCGCCCCGCAACGGCGGCGTCGCTGCTCCTGCTGGTCGTCGCCTTCCTCTTCTTCCGCCGTAAAGCGGACGAAAAGCTGGAATCCGGCAGGGAAGCCGCCAGTGTCTACACCATGCTCAGCGTGCTGCTTTTCGCGGCGGTCACTGTCGAGCTGATGACGGTTGTCATCCTCAGCGGCGATAGTCTGCTGCTGCGCCAGAGCTTCCTGATGGGCTGTCTGATTGACCTGTTGGCGATTATGGCGTGCACTGAGGGACTCCACCGACTGAAAATTATTGAAACGGACGGGCAATGAAGGAGGCTGCCATGAAAAACGAAACGCAATCGGCACTGGTAGCGCGGGACGCGGCTATCATTTTGCTGCTGATCTGGGCGTTTATGCAGGCGCTGCTGATGATTTGGGCACCTGCGGATACGCAGACGATGTATTTGCTGCTGTTGTTCCTGATGGATATTGCCGTGCTGTGCGGCTTTATGGATCGCGTCAACACCGGCACGGCGCTTGCGGCGACGATTACCTGCGGCTGGGTGGCATATAAGCTGTATTCTTTTTATGCCGTGGGCGAAACAGTGTACTTGACCGATTATTTTGTGACTGTACTGCCGCTGCTGGGATCGGGCGCGGCGGCGCTCTTCTCCCGCAGTATGCGCCACGTCAATGCTGAGAACAAGCTGCTGCGCCGTCAGGTGGATGAACAGGTGCTGGTGGACGATGTGACGGAGCTGTACAACCTGCGCGCCATGTACCGCGATGCGCAGATGATGACGGGCTACTGCGTCCGCAACCATCTGCCGATTTCGCTGATGATTATCCAGATGCGCTACGAAAGTGAACTGCACGGGATGCTGTCCCACAGCCGCTATATCCAACTGCGCAAGCGGCTGGCGGAGCTGGTGATGGACAGCGTGCGCGTAGAGGATAAGGTCTATTGCATTGACGAACATGGCACGATGGCGATTTTGCTGACCTCCAATGAAGCAAACAGCGCCTATGTCCGCAGCCGTATTATTGCAGCGGTGACGAAGGAGGATGCTTTTGACGGCATTCTGGAGCGCGGGACGCACATGGATCTGCGCTTTGCCTGCAAGGAGTACGACGAGCATTTCGGCAAGGACATGATGGCGTTCAAGAAAGCTGTTGAGAGCGAGCTGGCGTATGATGTGTAAGGCGAAAGCGTGGGTACTGGCGCTGACGGCGGGGCTGCTGCTTCTGCTGATACCCGCACAGGCGCGCGCGGATGTGACCCGTCTGCTGATTTTGAACGACGAGCAGACAAGTGAGACGAGCGCAGCGGCGACGGATGTCCTGCGGCGATTCGCGCTCTATTCCAGCTGGACATGCACGTTTGCCAGCAGCGAGGATGTGCCGGACACCGACGGCTACACCGCCGTCATCATCTGCACCGACCCGAATCGGGCGCTGAATGCGTCGGTGGCGCTGGCGATTCAGGAGAGCAAACTGCCCGTGTTTGTCATCGGCGCGGGCGGCTTGGCGGAGCTGACGAAAACGCAGGTATATGAAGGCTCGCTGACATTGCGCTTGCAGACGCAGGCAAACGCCACGAACGATATGCTGCTTTCCGGCAATTCGCTTCTGCTGATGAAGAAAAGCGGCGAATCGCTCGGCGGACAGATTTTCGTCGGTGCGCAGGCATTTCCGCTTTGCCAAACGGCGGGAAACATCACCCATTTGGCGTATTTTGACCCGTCGCAGGAAGCGCAGTGCGCGTTCCTCTCAACGCTGCTGCAAACGTGGCTGTGGCCCTACAAGAATTCCCCGACCGCGTACGGGCAGTATCTCGTGCTTGACCGCGTTTATCCGTTTGCCGACCCGGAGCGGCTGCTGTCGCTGGTGGAGATGCTTGAGACGGAAAATGTGCCGTACGTTCTGTGTGTCATGCCGATTTACGCCAATGCCGATTATCCGGCAATGAAGCGTTTCTGTGAGGTGCTGCGGTATGCGCAGAGCCGCGGCGCGGGCATTGTGATGCACGTTCCGCAGGTAACGCTGGTGAACGTGACGGTGGAGGACTTGCAGGAGAATATCGCCAATGCGTATTCCGCCTATTCGCGCTATGGCGTCTACCCGCTGGCGATTGAAGCGCCGGATGTGTGGCTGATGAGCGAAAAAGGCCAGGATGTCCTGCGCGGCTGGCGAACGGTGTTCCTCTTCCGCTCGGATGAAGCGCTTTTCGGCGAGAAGCAGGCGGAGAACACGGCGCTGCGCGACGGCCACCAAATCGTCGCGCCTGCCTACGCTGACGCGACCGCCTTCACCAACGCCTATGCACAGGCGATTTACCTTGACCCGTCAGAGGATATCGAGACGCTCCGGACGCAGGTCAATCGGCTGAAGAACTCCCGCACGGCGCTCAAGAAGCTTTCAGATGTGGAAGGTATCGTCTATGCGGGCGACCTGTATGTGCATTTTTATCCGGCGGATGGGCTGTATGTCAACGGACAGGCAGCGTCGCTTGCCTATCAGCGCTTCAATTACGACGAGGACTACGTCTACGACCGCGGCTTTGTGCAGTATATGACCGAGCAGATTCAGGCGAGCAACAAGCTGATTCTGGCGTTTGTGGCTGTAGCGTGCACAATTTTCATTGCCGGGATGATTATTTCCCGGCGGACGACGCGACGGCAGCTGCTGGGCAACCATCCGCACGCGAAAGACGAGCAGGAGGGGGTGAATCTGCATGACGGCGGCTGATTATTTGATGCTGATTTCGATGGTCTGCATCTGGGCGCTGATGGCGATTAACGTCTTTCTGTCCGTCGGCGGATTCCTGTATTACCATCAGTGCAGCAAAACGGACGGGCATGTGCCGATTGACGAGTACCCGTTCGTGTCGATAATGGTGCCGGCGCACAACGAGAGCGTCGTCATTCGGCGCACCGTCCGCGCCCTGCTCAACTTCGACTACCCGCACGACCGCTACGAAATCATCGTCATCAACGACAACTCTACCGATGACACCGCAAATGTGCTCAAGCAGATTCAGGCGGCGAATCCCGGCCGCAACCTGATCGTCGTCAATACGGATAACGTTGTCGGCGGGAAAGGGAAGTCTAACGCGCTGAACATCGGCTATTCGGTAGCAAAAGGCAGCGTGTTTGCGATTTACGATGCGGACAACACGCCCGAACCGCAGGCGCTGCGCATTCTGGTGGAGAATCTGATGAGCGATTCGTCGCTGGGCGCGGTCATCGGCAAATTCCGCACACGCAATCGAAACGCTTCGCTGCTCACGCGCTTTGTCAACATCGAGACGCTGGCGCACCAGTGCATGAATCAGGCGGGGCGATGGTTCTACTTCGGGCTGTGCACCATTCCGGGCACGAACTTCGTCATGCACCGCCACATCATTGAGGAAATCGGCGGCTGGGATCCGGACGCGCTGTCGGAGGACACGGAAATCAGCTTCCGAATCTACCGCATGGGCTACAAAATCAAACTTGTGCCGCAGGCGGTGACGTGGGAGCAGGAGCCGTTTCGCCTGGGAATTTGGTTCAAGCAGCGTACCCGCTGGGCGATGGGCAACCTGTATGTGCTGATGAACAATTTCAAGTATATCTTTGATCCGTCCGGCGGCAAAATGCGCATGGATGTGCTGTACTACGCGCTGGTTTATATCCTGATGGCATTCACGCTCGTCTGCTCGGACACCATGTTCGTTCTGGGTGTGCTGGGGTACAGCCATGTGTCGCTGGGCGGCTTGTCCACGATGGTGTGGGTGATGGCGTGCGCGCTGTTTGAGTGCAACGTCATGCTGACGCTGGCGCAGGAGAAGAATGAGTTCAATCTGCAATCGGCGGCGCTGGTTCTGCTGATGCTGTTTACCTACTCGAAACTGTGGGTGGTTGTCGTCCTCCGCGCCATGTGGATGACGGTGAAGAAAATCGTCAGCAAAACGGATTACACTTGGTATAAGACCGAACGTTCCGCAGACTAATCAGAAGGGATGGACTGAGAACGATGAACACACGCTATTTCACAAGCCGTCTGCTGGCTTTGATGCTCGCAGCGCTGCTGGTTTTCTCCTGCGCTGCGGCGGAGGAAACCGAAATTCCCAGCGGTGTGGTGGACAATTTTGTCCAGAGTGAAATTGAAAAGCAGCAATCTGCCAGTGACGCAACGGCATTTGAGGCAGGCGCGGCGGCAGGGGAGTATTATGCTGATTTCACCTTCGGCGGCGTGCAGACACTCAGCGGCATTACGACGACGCTGAGCCTGTACGCAAATCTGCCGAAGTACGCCAAGCCCGTCAGCGCCGTGCTGCGCCTGAGCTACACCGCATCCGACCTGATTCTGACGGACATTTCCTCCCTGACGTACTATATGAACGGCACGCCGTTCGGCTCGTCGAAGATTGTCGCGCGTTCCGACGGCGCGCAGACCGTGCTGTATGTGAGCGTCCCGGTGGAGCTGCTCACGACGGGCTATAATCTGCTCGAAATTCTCTCGTATGTCCGTCTGACGGACGACGAAGGCTGCCGCGACGACTACAATGGCGCGAACTGGGTCAAAATCGCGGACACGACCTGCCTGCGTATCTACTACGAGATTTCCGACGATGCGGATGAGCTGTACATGTATCCGTACCCCTTCATTTCGCTGATGAATCCCGACGGCGCGGAGAGTGTGGTTGCCGTCAGCGACGCGGCGGACGAAGCCGAGCTGACCGCCGCCATGATGCTGATGGCGGGCATGGGCAACAGTCTGTCTGCCGAAAACGCCATGACGCTGTGCTGCCTGTCGGACGCAAAAAGCGAAAACGTGCTGTATGTGGGACTGAAGAAGAACACGCCGGAGTATCTGCTGTCTCTGCTGACGCAAAGCGTTCCTGCAACGGGCGCACTGGTGCAGCGCGCGACGGATGGCGACACATCGTATCTGCTGATTGTCGCGGAGGAAGAAGCCGCGCTCAGCGAAGCCGCCGCGCTGCTCAGCGACACATCCCGCGTGGCGCAGCTCCACACATCGCAGACCTACGTTTCCGTCGGCGAAGCGCAGCAGTATGCCCTCGCGTCGGAAACGTCCGGGCTGACGCTTGCGGGGCAGTACACCATTAAGGACATTTCCGGCAACGGCATCAGCTTCTCCGGCCCCTTCACGCAGAAGATGACAATTTATCTGCCCGTCGCGAAGGACTATGTGCTGTCCAGCGAAAGCCGCTTCTCTTTCGACATTCGGTACAGTGAGAATCTGGATTTCGACCGCAGCCTCGTCACGTTCTACTGGGGCACGAACATCCCGCTGTATTCCCACAAGCTGACCAAGGAGGGCGCAACGGGCGAAACGCTGACCTTCTCCGTCCCGGCAGATGCCATCGGGGAGGCAGGCAGCAGCATTACCGTTGTGTTTGACCTCGAAATCAAGGATTTGGACTGCACCGTGCGGTCGATGAACACGCCGTGGGCGTATATCGCGGCAAACTCGTCACTGTACCTGCCGGCGGGCGAAAACACAACGCTGAATCTGGCAAATCTGCCGGCGCCGTTCCAGCGCGCAAGCCGCATGAACAACGTTGTGATGATACTCAGCGATGACGCGACGCAGACGGAATTGACGCTCGCGGGGCGCATCATGGCGATGCTCGGCGCGGGCAGCACGCCCTATGGCTTGCTGAAAGTCATCCGCGCGGAGAATTTCCAAGCAGCCGCCTACGGCAACAGCAACCTGATTGTCGTCGGTCTGTCCGACCGAAACAGCGTCCTCAAGCAGATCAATCCTTACCTGCATTTCCAGTACACGGACGATATGACCAGCCTTGCCGAAAGCACGAAGCTGGTGATGACGACGGATTATGCCCACGAAGCCAGCGTGCTCCAGCTGATGAAATCCCCCTACAACGAGACGATGGCGCTGCTGACTGCTTCCGCCGCGACCGAAGCAGGCTTGCAGAACCTGATGGCGCGCTTGAGCACGGAAAAGAACCGCTGGTCGCTGGGCAAGGAAGCGCTGGTGGTGGACAGCTACGGCGGCGCATCCAGCTATCAGTTCACCGTGTCCACAGCGCTGACGCAAAACGCGGAAAAGCCGTCGTTCGCGGATGTTATCGTGCAGAATCGTGAGCCGATGACGCTGCTGCTGGTCGGCATGGGCTGCATGTTGGTGCTGCTGCTTGCTGCTGTGCTGCTGCTCGTGCGTATTCACCACCGCAGAAAGTACGACGATAAGTAACCTGATTTTCGGCGAGGCGGAGGAAGGAGACAAAGGCTCATGCTGTTCAACTCCATCGAATTTCTGCTGTTTTTCCCGGCAGTCGTGCTCTTGTACTACGCGATTCCGGGCAAACTGCGCGTCTTTTGGATTCTTCTGACGTCTTACCTGTTCTACATGAACTGGAACCCGGCGTATGCGCTGCTGCTGCTTTTCTCCACGGCAGTCACGTTCCTTTTCGGCTTGCTGATTGGGAAACGGCGTACCAAGGAGAAAGCAGCGGCAGAGGCAGGACGCCCGATTCACCAGCTTTCCAGGGTCTGGGTCGGCGTGTCCTTCGCTGTCAACCTCGCGATTCTCTTCTTCTACAAGTATTTCGACTTTACCGTCGATAACCTCAACGTTATTCGCGGGTGGATGGGTCTTGCGCCTGTCACACCCGGTTTTGACGTGCTGCTGCCCGTCGGCATCTCGTTCTACATCTTTCAGGCGCTGTCGTATGTCGTTGATGTTTACCGCGGCGACGTGCGCATGGAGACGAATTTCATCAAGTACGCGGCGTTTGTCAGCTTCTTCCCGCAGCTGGTCGCCGGGCCGATTGAACGTTCGACTAACCTCCTGACGCAGTTCGACACGCCGCATAAGCTGGAATACGATAACGTCCGCGACGGTCTGCTTCGGATGGTGTGGGGCTTCTTCCTCAAAATTGTCATCGCTGACCGCGCCGCGATTCTGGTCAATCAGGTGTTCAATTACTGCAATTACTACGAAGGCCCGACCGTGCTGATTGCGGCGGTTCTCTTCGCGTTTCAGGTTTACGGTGACTTCGCGGGCTATTCCAATATCGCCATCGGTGCGGCGCAGGTCATGGGCTTTAAGCTGATGAAGAACTTTGAGCGCCCGTATCTCGCTGTGTCCGTATCGGACTTCTGGCGGCGCTGGCATATCTCGCTCAGCACATGGTTCCGCGATTACTTATACATTCCGCTGGGCGGCAACCGCAAGGGGACGGTGCGCAAGTACATCAACCAGATGATTGTCATGCTTGTGTCGGGCTTGTGGCACGGCGCGGCGTGGAATTACGTCATCTGGGGGGGTATCAATGGGCTGTATCAGGTGGCGGGCGGCATCACGAAGCCCTTCCGCCGCCGCATCCAGCAGAAAACCGGCGCGCGCACGAAGACGCTGAGCTGGCGCATCGGGCAGGTTCTGACGACGTTTGTGCTGATTGACCTGTCATGGATTTTCTTCCGCGCGAACAGCCTCGGTGACGCCATGCACCTCCTGTCGAGCCTCTTCCGCGGCTGGAACACCAATATCTTCTTCGACGGCAGCCTGCTGAAACTGGGGCTTGACCAGACGGAGTGGCTTGTGCTGCTGGGTGCGCTGCTGATTCTGCTGGCGGTCAGCCTGATGCAGGAAAAGGGCGTGTCCGTGCTGGAAGCAGTCAAGCGGCAGCAGCTTTGGTTCCGCTGGCTGATTTACCTCGCGGCGATTTTCGTCGTTCTGCTGACGGGCATCTACGGCCCCGGCTTTGCGGCATCGTCGTTCATCTACTTCCAATTCTGACGAAGGGAGCGCGGAAAGAATGAAAAAGCTGATTCAAAAAGCCGTCAAGGTTCTCGCCTTCCTTCTGGTGTTGGCGCTGTGCTATGGACTGATGGATCAGGTGCTGAAAATCAAGACGGATGACATGGTGTCGATGGTCAAGCTGCGTCAGCTGCCGCCGGACACGGTGGATGTGCTGCTCGTCGGGTCGTCGCATATCGGGACAAATGTTGATAATCAGCAGATTTTCGATGAATATGGTATTTCAAGTTACAATTTGTGGGTTGGCATGCAACCGATCTGGAATACTTACTATTGCTTGAAAGAAGCGCTGTCAGCACAAAGCCCGCAGATTGTGATTGCTGAAGTGTACTTAAGCACGACAACAATGGACTATTCGCCGAAAGAAACGGCAATAAAAAATGTTGAATTGCTGAATTTGGGAATCAACAAAGTTCAAGCTGCTTTCGCATCTTATGAAAAGTGGACGGATGCCGTAGAAGCCTTGTGGGGATTGCCGTACTATCATGAACGGTATGATGATTTAACTATTGCGGATTTTGTGCAGGAAAATGATTTGTCGCTTCCTGCGCCGAGACGCCCGGAGGGTGGCGTGGCTATCCTAAAAATGCTGGATTATGCTTCCATTACAGATAAACTTCCGATTACTGAAAAAAACGAACAGTATTTGCGAAAAATTATTGATTTGTGCAAGCAAAAGAACATTACGCTAATATTGATGGCTGCGCCGTTTGAAGCGACAGAAGAAGCTGCTATGCGGCTGAACACTGTTGCAGAAATTGCCAAAGAAGAAGGCGTACCGTTCCTCAACTATGTGAAGGAATGGGATAGCCTTGGGATGGACGCAAACACTGACTTTTATGATGGCGGTCACTTCAATAATCAAGGTATTGTTAAGTTTTCCCGCATTGTGGGACAGTATTTATCACAGAATTATTCTTTGCGTGATTGTAGAAAAATTGAAGGATTTATATGGAATGCTTCGCAGACAACTGCTGATAAAAACAAAGCAGAGTTTATCTTAAGCAATCAATTCTCTGGTGATGGTGTTTCTGAATACTATGATACAAAGATTAAACTCTATGAAAATCGTTATAGTTCATGGACAATATTGACCCAAATTGGTCTGCCCTTGCCAGACACGGATGAAGGGCAGGTCGTTATGGCTTGCTTTGATGAGCAAAATGGCGAGAATTATCGTGGGTTGCTGATTCGCGGTGAAGGCAATGCGCTCCAAGTGATATTGGGGAACAATCGTACATTCATGCTGCCACTTTTGCATGGTGATTCCGCTACGCTTGCTATCACCAAGGACAATGAACGATATTCTATTTATCTAAATGGTGAAAAACTCTATGAGAATGAACAGCTTCCCTGCGACGCCTATTCCGGCACGCTTCTCCTCGGCTGCGAAGAACTCACTCCCGGCGGGGAGAAGTTCCGCTTCTCGCCCACGCGCGTGCTGAACCTCGAAGTCTATGACAGCGTGCTGACGGAAAGCGAAATCCTTGCGTGGCAGCCGGAAGACCTGCCCGAAGCGCCCAAGCCGCTCGGCATCGGCGTGAAGGATGCGGCGGAAGTCTACACGCTTCCGGAGCAGTTCGTCGGCGGCGACGAAACGTATCGTCAGGCGTCGTATCTCGATACGCAGACACAGCTGTTCGCCTCCACTGCGACGCGCTTCACCCTGCTGACCAGCGTCACGCCGAGTGAAAATCCCGGCAATGGCGTGTTCCTGTCCTGCTTCGATGAGAATGCCAAGAACTATCGCGGTCTGCTGATCCGCCAGCTGGACAACGCGCAGATCAACATCGTTTTCGGTCAGAATGTCGGCGTGACTGTGCCGGGCGAATTTGACCGCGAAATGCATATCGCCATCGTCAAGGACGGCGCAAGCTACCGCATCTATGCGGACGGTCTGCTCGTCGCCGAAGCCGAATCGCCTGCGGATAGCTATGACGGCACGCTGCTCATCGGCGCCCAGCGCGACGCGGACGGCAATATCTTCCGCATCAGCCAGACGCGGGTGAACCACCTGTCCCTCTATGCAGGTGTGATGACGGAAGCGGACATTGCGGCCTACGACTTCGCCGACGCGCCGCTGCCGCCGGAAATGGTTGCGGAATCCGCCGCGTACACCATGCCCGGCGCGTTCGTCGGCAACGGCAGTGACCGTGCGCTCGACACGGGCGTGAAACTCTACGACGTCGCCACGAAGGATTGGACGCTCGACACCGTCATCGACGTGCGCAAGGGCGTCAACAACGGCGTCTACATGTCCTGCTTCAGCGAGGAAACCGGGCATTACCGCGGCTTCATGCTCCGGCAAGACAATGCCGATACGCTCACAGCCTATGTCGGCAATAGCGTCGGCATCACGGTGGATTTGCCGCAGGGCACGTCGCTGATGCACCTCGTGGTCGTCAAATCCGGCAGTCAGTACACGATTTGGCAGGACGGCGAGCTTGTCCAGCGCGTCGAAAGCGCCTGCGATAACTACGACGCGACGCTCCTCCTTGGCGCACAGCGCGATGCGGACGGAAACCTGTTCCGCTTCTCGAACGCGGGCATCCGGACGCTGAACATTACGGACGGCGCGCTGTCTGACACGGACGCGGCGACGCGTTCCGCCCCTGTGAAGGACAACAGCCGATTCTAACGCATATCGAAAGAGAGGAATCTTGCGCATGGAACAGACACGACGGGCGAGGCTGACCGGATTGACGGCGGCGCTGCTGACCGTAGCGGCGATTCTGTGGACGCTGTTTGCGTCGCCGTCCATCGGGGTGGTGGCGGACGGCAGCTATGCTTCGGCGGCGGAAGGGCTTGCGCTGCGCTATGCGGAAGAGAGCATCCCGACCGGGCAGCGCGTGGAGGACTTCGCCTATGAGGACACGGCGTATTCCACGCTGCTGTTTGCGTCCCGTACCTCCGTCGGCGCGGCGGTTGCGCTCGTCCGGCTGGCGACACACCCGTTCGGTCTGGGCTTCAGCACGCGTTATTTGGCGGTCGTGTATGCGCTGCTGATGGGCTGGGGCGCGTACCTGCTGGCGAACGGGCTGGCGCGGCGGTCGCGCACGGCGGCGATTCTTGCGACGCTCGGACTGCCGCTTGCGCTGGCGAATCCCGCCGTCATCGGCTATTTGAACAGCCTGTATGCGGTCGGCGCTTCCATGGCATATTTGCTTCTTTTCCTCGGCGCGACGGTTTATTGCCTGTGCCGGGAAAAGGGATGCGGCGTTCAATGGACGCTGCTGGTGCTTTTTGCGGCGCAGCTGATGCTGCGTACCATGGCGCAGATGATGGTGCTGCTGCCCGCGGCGGTGCTGGCGGTTGTGCTGTGCGCCGTGCATAGCTGCCCCGGACGGGCAGAACGTCCGCTTCATGCGGCGTGTGTGCTGATTGCAAGCCTGATGTGCGTGAGCGGCCTGGTCACAGGCTGGCAGGCGGACGATACGGTGCATTCCGCCGCCGCGAACTACTTGGCGGTCTTTCAAGGCTATCTGCCCGCATCGGAGAAGCCGGAGGAGACGCTGGAAGCCCTCGGCTTGCCCGAAAGCTACCTCGCGGACATCGGCAAAAGCTACTATGAACCTTCCGAAAACTTTGTGAACGATCCGCGGGATGCGGAGAATGCCGCCCTGCTGAACGAAAATATTTCGCTGGGGAAACGGGTGAAATTTGCGATTCAGCATCCGGCAGTCGTTCGCACCATGATGGACAAAAACGAAAGCGCTTTGCGGAACGCGGACAGCTGGTATTTGGCGGACGATGCTGGGAATGCCGTTTCGTCACGTTCACCGCTGCATACCGTGCTGGAAACCATTTTCGGGCGTGACCATCACGCCATTTCCCGCTGGTGCTTGATTTGCGCGGCGCTCCTCGTGCTGCTGCTGCCCATTGTACGGCGGCAGAGCGCATCCGTGATGCTCTGCGCGTTTCTGCTGATGGTACTGCTTGGCACGATTGGCTATCTGCCGCTGACCCTCGTGCTGACGGGCGGCATTGACCTGCTGACCGTGAAGCCGCTGGCGTTCCTGCTGGGCGGTTTGGCGGTGCTGATGAGCCTTGTGTCCGGCGCGGTGCTCCTTCGCCGTCTGATGGCGTGGCTGAGCGTGAAGGACGCGAAATTGGCGCTGCCGCCCTGCTCGGCGGGCGCGTCCGGCGGACTGCTGCCGTATCTCCGTAAAATCCGCGTGACGCAAAAGGGGACGGTTGCCATTGTTGCGCTGGTTTGCGTAGTGCTCTGCTGCTGGCAGCTGCTTCCGGCAGAGCACATCGGCGGCGTGAACAACGGTGACTTCGGGCGTATGATGGAACAAATCGACCTGTACTGGGCACAGCCGCAGCTCGATGATGAATCGACGCAGTTTGAGTGGGGTGTCGTCGAGGATTACTCCTACCGTGAGCCGTTCCATCCGGCGCGCTTGACCTCCATAGACCCCACCTATTCGCTGATTTTCCCGTCGATGCTCGTGCGCTTCATCACCCTGCTGGCGGGCGGCAATTACTCCACGCAGGTGCAGGCGTTCATCCTGCTGGCGCTGGTGATGGCGGCGCTGCTGCTGCTCGTGCACGACCTGTATCCGCTGCTGGGCAAGCTGACGCTTCCGGCGGGGCTGGTTGTTGCGTGTATGCTGCTGGGCGAAAATTACCTCGCATGGTACAACTCGCTCTTCGGCGAAACGATGATTCCCGTCGGCTTGATGCTGACCATTGCCTGTACGGTGCATCTGGCGCTGATGCCGCGCGGCAGCCGGAAAAGCTGGCTGTGGATGATTCTGCTTGCCATCAGCGTGCGATTTCTCTGCACTGCCAAGGCGCAGATGGCGCTGGCACTCCCGGCGGCGATTGTTCTGCTGATTGTCTTTACCGTCTATCATCATCCGCAGACGAAAAGGCCGCTGATTGCGTTTTCGCTCATGGGCGCGCTGCTGTGCGGGCTGGTCAGCTACGACACGCTCGGCGTGTACCGCAAAAATCAGGGGGTGTCTGAAAAGCAGACCATCTGGCAGAGCGTGTTTTACGGTGCGCTGATGATTGCTGACGACCCGGACGCAGCCATGGAAGAGCTGGGCATTCCGGCGGAAATGAAGGCGGACATCGGCAAACACGCGTACTATCCGAACAGCGAGTACGTTTATCCCATTGAGTCGGACGAATTACAGGAGAAATTCTATGACCATGTGACGACGATGACGCTTGTGCGCTACTATCTGCGCCATCCGAAGGACATGCTGACAATGATGAACCGCGCGGCACAGGAATCCGTCACATTGAGCACGTCGTTCATGACCTACACGGACGCGCTGTACAGCGACAATCGTCCGCTGCACCGCATGAACCTCTGGTGTAATCTGCGCAGCATCTTCGCGGCGCGCGCGTTCTGGGTGTATGTGCTGCTCTACGGCACGGCGGGCGTGTTCTGCCTGACGCTGATTTGCCGCAAAAAGACGCAGAAGCGGACAAAGCTGCTGGCGATGCTGTTCCTGTGCGTGATGTTCGTGGGTGTAATGCAATATCCGCTGTCGGTCATCGGCAACGGCTTTGCGGACAACAACAAACAAATGTATACCTTTATGCTCTGCCACGACCTGCTTGTTGTGGCGGCAGGCGTGGTGCTTGTGCGGCGGCTGATTCCGGCGCGGCGCACGGCGGAAAATGCAATCAGGGAGGAAGCAGACCATGAGCCGCAAGAAGAATCTGCTTGATTATCTCGCACTGACGCTGTTTATCATGTGCATGGGCTTGGCGCTGAGTGCCAGCCTCGAATATGTGACGCGCGCGACGGAGCGGGAATATCTCGGACAGGGAATCTGGGTGCTGAGTATGGCGGGGCTGTCGCTCCTTGCGCTGCTGCTGGGGCGGATTTCGCGCAAGTGCGGGCAGAAGATGCAGCCGCTTCCCAAAAACATCGTGATGATTGTGTTCGGCGCGGTGCTGGTGGGTGTTGGCGTGTATTTGCGCCTGTGGGTGATTTGGAATATCCCCGTTGAGCCGGATTCGGACTTCGAGACGTACTACCGCATGGCGAATCACCTATTGAATGATACGCTGATGTCCGCCGAAGGAGCGGTCGACCGCCGCTATATCGCGCTCTACCCGCACGCCATCGGCTTCCCGATGCTCATTCTGTGGCCGACGTTTGCTATTTTCGGCGCGTCGGTGCGCAACGCGCTGTACGCAAACCTTGTGTGCAGTGTGATTTCCATCCTCTTGGCGGGGCATATCGCTCGGCGAATCGCGGGGCGCACGGGCGCGCTGGTGGCGGTGGCGCTGATGAGCCTGTGGCCGTCGCACATCCTGTTCAGCAACATGGTTGCCACCGAACCGTCCTTCACGATGCTGATTCTGCTCGCGGCGGACATGATGACGAGTATTCTTGACCGTCGAAAGGGCAGCCTCTACGACGTCGCTCCTTCTCGGATGCTGGGCGTGATGGCGCTGCTGGGCATCGTACTGGCGATTGCGGGCGCAATCCGCCCGATGGCGATCATTCTGCTCGCGGCGTACTGCGTGGTGCAGCTGTGCGTCACGGGCGACCCGATGAACGAAATCCGTGTGGAGGGCGCGCGCTACGCCACAAGCCAGCCGCTCGTCTGCATTGTGCTGGTGCTGGTGTGCTACCTTGTCACGGGCAGCGTCATCAACCGCGCAATTTCTGACATCATCGGCGAGCAGCCTGCGTCGGGGCTGTATGCGTCCGGCTACAACCTCATGGTCGGCTTGAACACGCAGTCGAATGGCTTGTGGAACGAGACGGACAGCGAATTCTTCGCGCAGGCGTATGACGCTACGAAGTCCGCGACGGGGGCGCATCAGGCGTGTATGGAAGTGGCGGCGCAGCGCATTCAGTCGGAGCCGGAAAACGTGCTGAACCTGATGGTCTACAAGTTCCGCGACCTGTGGCGAACGGATGATTTCGGCATTGACTGGAATCTGCTCTGGACGGAGCAGCAGGGGACGCTGACGCCTGAACTGCGCAGCCTGCTGGAGAGCATCCGTCCCATTGGGCGCGTGATGTACATGGCGGTGCTCTTGTTTGCAGCGCTGGGCGCAATGGAGGCGTGGCGGCGGCGGCTTGCCCCGAACGCCATGATTCTCATTTGTATGCTCTTCTTCCTTGGCACGGCGCTGAGCCATATGCTGCTGGAAACGCAGGTGCGCTATCATTATAACATGATTCCGTTCCTGATTCTGCTGGCGGCGTGGACAGTTCGCTCGTGGAGCAAGACTGCCGCGGAGAAAGAAGACGTCCGCGTGATTTATGTGGATCGCCCCGAAAACGCCGAAGAGAAGAAAGACAACATTCATTTCGACATGGCGAAAGCAATTGCGGAAGGGCACATCCACGTCTCTGTGACCGAGAACGTCGCGCGCACGGAAGAAGCATCAAAAATGGAAGATTCGGCGAAAAGTAGTGTGGAAAACACCTAATACTATTTCCAGATTCAACTGCGCCATCTGCTTGCGCCTTTTTCGTTCTGGCGTCCGCTCACTCCATTTAGCGTAGCGCTGCTACGCTGCATTTCGTTCCCGTTAGCCAGAACGAAAAATTCGCCGCGCATCTTGGCGCATTTTCATTTGGAAATAGTATAAAATATTCGCCGTTCTCGTTTCTGGCTATTGCGAAAATTTACGAAAGATGATAGAATAAATTGAACAATGTGTGAAGAAAATTCACCGGCAAGGGTGCGGCGCCGCCTTTTATGACAATACAGAGAAGAGGGATTGCAGGTATGACGAATCGCGAACAAAAGCTCCTGCCGTCGGCACGGCAGCTGACCTCCGTGCGTCGGACGTCGAACCTGAATTCCTTGACGGGACTGCCGGAGAGGCTGGACTTCTTGCGGCAGGTGCAGCAGCTGTTGACGGAGAAGAAACTGAACGGCTGGTGCGTACTGTCCATCGACATAGAACATTTCAAACTGTTCAACAACTGGTATGGTCAGGTGCAGGGGGACGAGCTGCTGCACACAATCGGGCATCAGCTGGCGCAGCTTGCGAAGGAGAACGACTATATCGCCGGGTATTTTGGCGGCGATGACTTTTTCCTGTGTATGCCGGATGATGACAAGCGGGCGCAGGCGGTATATGACCTGATTTTCCACTGCATCGAGGATTATCAGCAGCTTGATAGCTTTCTGCCGCTGCTGGGCATCTGCCCGGTGGATGAGCATTCCGACGATATCAGTGTGCTGTGCAACAATGCGCAGATTGCGTCCGGGGCGGTCAGGGGCAAGCTGAATCACCGCATCTGCCGCTTTTCCGAGCAGATTATGCAGCAGCTGGAAAAACATCAGCGCCTGCTCAGCGACGTGCGCATCGGCATCCAGCGCGGCGAGTTTATGTTTTATCTGCAGCCGAAGTGCAACAGCCTGACGGGCAACATCGTCAGCATGGAAGCGCTTGTCCGCTGGAATCACCCGGAAATGGGGCTTGTGTCGCCAAGCCGCTTCATCCCATTGCTGGAAGAAACCGGGCTGGTGACGGATTTAGACCGCTACATTTGGGAGAGCGTCTGCCGCACAATGAGCGGCTGGATTCGCGGCGGAAAGCATATCGTGCCGATTTCGGTCAACGTGTCCATCACGGATATGAAGGCAATGGACGTTCCTGCGCACTTCCGCGAGATGGTCAGACGCTATGACCTCAAGTCGGAGCTGATTCGCGTGGAAATCACCGAGACGGCGTTCGCGGAGAACAGCAACCTCGTGCGCGAAGCCATCGACCGCCTCCACCAGTACGGATTTACCGTGCTGATGGATGATTTCGGCAGCGGCTATTCATCGCTCAATATGCTCAAAGATACGAACGTCGATGTGCTGAAGCTGGATATGAAGTTCATCGAGATGAACGTGGAGAACCGGCAGAAGGGCATCCAAATTGTGGATTCCGTTGTCAATATGGCGCACAAGCTGAATATGACGATTATCGCCGAGGGCGTGGAGACGAAGGAACAGGTCGATATGCTCAAAACGATGAACTGCATCTACGGGCAGGGCTACTATTTCTATCGCCCGCTCCCGGTGAAAGATGCCGAGCGCCTGCTGAGCATCATTGTGCCGGAGGATTACCGAGATATTCAGCGTTTCTCCGGCGTATCGCCGATCCCTGCTGTGCCCAGTCAACAGTGGAACACAACGCCGGAAATTGAGCGCGATGTGATTGCGACGCTGGACAGCGCGTATCTGCTGCTTGCTCGGCTGAATCTCAGCACGGGCGAATGCCAGCCGCTCAAGCGTACGCCGCCGCTGCCGGATGCGCAGATGCCGTTTTCGCGCTTCAGCAACGATTTGGTGCGTCAGCGGCTGATTCACCCGGAGGATTTGGACGACTACCAGCGGTTTATGGCGCTGGCACACCTGCAGACGGAGATATTCAGCGGGCGGCGGCACATGGATTTCCGATTCCGCTTGTCTGATGGCAAGCGCTTCAACTGGGTGGAGCTGTCTGTCCTGACCAGCCGCGGCTACACGCAGCAGGAGCCGTGGACGCTGCTGTGCATCCGTCGGACGGACGACATGGTGAACATGGAAGCCGACCGCCACTATCAGCGTGAATTGGAATATTACTGCAACTGCGACGCACTGACGGGACTGTTCAACCGCACGAAGTTTGAGAAGGATGTTTCGCTGCTGAACGAGGAACATCCGGACACCATCGAATGCGTTTACATTGATGTCGTTGGGCTGCACGAAATCAACAACCACTTAGGGCATCAGACAGGCGACAGTATGCTGTGCATGGTGGCAGGCACAGCGCGGAGTTTCTTCCCGAACGACCGACTTTACCGCATTGGCGGCGATGAGTTCGTCATTCTCTGCTGCAACCGCAAGCATGACGAAGTGCTGCTGGCAGTGGAAAAACTGCGCATGACGCTTCGAGGCGCGGAATACGAAATATCCGTCGGTGTGCAGCAAGGCACGGGGCGAGAGAATGTGCAGAACATCGTCAACCGTGCCGAGGATGCTATGCGCCGCGACAAAGAAGCGTATTATCAGCAGAACGGTCAGGAACGCCGGATGCGCTCGCTGAACGAAAAGCTGGATCGCCTGATGCAGGAGAAGCAGGATGCAGACCAGTTCATCCGCGTCATTGCGCCGGAATACATTGCGGTGTACCTCATCAACTTTGCGCAGGATTCCTTCCGCAAAATCCTGATTCCAGATTTCTTCCGCGACATGCTGGACAAGTGCAACGGCTCGTTCCGCCGCGCGATTCTGGAATATATCCGGCTCTACATAGCCCCGGAGGATCAGGAAGAGTTTGAGTCGCTGACATGCGCGCAGATTGTGCGGGAGCGCCTTGCGAGGGAAGGCACAATTGACGAACATTACAAGCGCAGCGATGGTATGCCGATTCACCTGCGGATTATGGCGTGCGATGGACTAAATAAGGAAGAAAGCATCTGGATTTTCGCGAAGGATGCGGAGAAAACCTGATTGTAGAAAAAATGCGCATCAGCATGATGAAAACACGGCTGATGCGTGTTTTTTTACAATTCAGTGATTGCAGTTTGCGCGAAAATGCTGTATAATGTTTGATGGTAAATAATAATGAGGAAAGTATTTGGAGGAACGAACTGTGCCACTCAAGCCTGTTTTTGATAAAGCGCCGCTGACGATGCTGACCAGTCAGCCCCTGCGCGCCGGTCAGGTGCGCGTGAACCTGCCTGCCTTGACGCGTCTGTATGCGCAAGTGGAAAATCGCCGTGAGCCGCTGCTGCTGGAAGGCGCGTTCCGTCTGGCGTGCCTTGTGAAGGCGGATGCCATGCAGTCGCCCGCAGTCACGGCGATTCGGGAAGCCGCTGCCGCACAGCGGGAGGATGGCTCTTTTGCGCTGACGATTGAGGACTCGGTGTATGTCCTGCGCGCGGTGTGGGCGCTGTATGAAGCGGAGGCGAAGAAGGAAGATTTGACGGTGCTGCTGCGCTGGTTCCAGTGGGCGGCGAAGCAGTGGGACGACATTGCGGCGGACGAGTACGTCCGCGCGTTCCCGGCGGATCTGCTCGAACTGCTGGAAAAGGTCTACCGCATCACGGGCATTCCTGCCATGCTCAAACTTGCCCGCACTCTGTCCGCCAGCACGATGAACTGGAGCGGCGTCCTGACCGCGACCCTGATTCAGACGCCCGTGAGCAAGGCTGTTTCAGCAGAAGAACTGGACGCCGGTCTGAAGAAGGAAAACGGCGATTTGGAGGGCTACTACACCCGTCTGGCACTGACGACGAATGCGGCGGCACTGGCGGATGGCGCTCGTGCGGCGCTGGCGCGCGGCTGGCTCAACGGCTCGGCGACGGAGATGAACGCCGCAAAAACGGGCTGGGAGAAAATCAGCCGCTATCACGGCGCGATCTGCGGTGGACTGACCGCGAACCCGATGCTTGCGGGCGGCAATCCCAGCACGGGCATTTTCAATGATACCTTGGGCGCATGGGCGGAAGCGTTTGTGTGCGCAGGCATGGGCGCGCACGCGGTTTGGGCGTGGGATGAGCTGGAACGGCTGGTGTTCAATGCGCTGCCGGCGTGCGTGGAGGAAACGCGCGTGCAGCTGGTGCAGCGCGTCAACTCGCTGGCGGCGCAGGAGACTCAGCAGGGAAGTTTCGCCCTGACACTCGGACGCCTTGCGCGCGGCTATGCGCTGGCGATTCAGTCCGCCGTGACTGCATGGGTGGACGGCTTCGCGGTCAATATGCTCATTCCCGGCAAATACGCCGTCTGTGACAGCAAGATGGTGCTGACTATCGACGCGCAGGGCGAGCGCTACGCCATCAAGATGCACATGAAGAACGACCAGAAAGCGTTTTTCCACATGCGGCTTCCGGCGTGGGCATCGTCGTCCGAAATCCTCGTCAACGGTGCGCCGACGGCGGAATACCGCTTGGTGGACGGCTGCATCGGCATCGAGCGCGTTTGGCACGACGGGGACGAAATCGTCGCCGTGCTGGAACAGCCCGTCATGCGGCACAGCAGCGCTTATCATCAGGCGACGTACCTCACGCGTGGCCCGCAGGTGTTGGCGCTCTCGGCGGACGGCGATTGGGCATATGCGCTGTGCGGCAATGGCAAAGTGACCGAAAGCGGCGTGACTGCCCCATTTGCGCCGATTGCATGGAAAAAAGGAAACAATGCCCCAGTGGATGTGCCGGTGCTGCCTGCGTTGATGGGCGAAATTCGCACGCTGCCGCTGACGCCGTATGCGGATACGCCGGTGCGCATTGCGCTTTTCCCGCGGGGGGATAAGGCATGACGAGCATCCGCCTTGCCCCGATGGCAGGCATTACAGACTGGCCATTCCGCGTCCTGTGCTTTGAGCAGGGCTGCGATGTGGCGACGACGGAGATGGTCAGCGCGATGGGCTACCTATACGCGCCGCGCAACCATCCTGCGACCGTTTCCCTGATTGAGCGCCGGGACAGCGAGGGCAAGCTGCTTGTGCAGATTTTCGGCAAAGAGGCTGACCTCATGGCGCGCGCGGCGGAAGAGCTGTCCGCCATGGGGCGCTTCGACGGCGTGGACGTGAACATGGGCTGTCCAGCGCATAAGGTCGCCGCATCCGGCGAGGGAAGCGGGCTGATGCGCACGCCGGAAAACGCAGAAAAAATCCTCCGTGCGGTCTGCAAGGCGAGCCACCTGCCCGTGTCGGTGAAGATGCGCCTTGGCTGGGACGACGAGCATATCAACGTCGTGGACATGGCGAAAATGGCGGAGGACTGCGGCGTGTGCGAAATTGCCGTACACGGTCGGACGCGGATGCAGCAGTACAGCGGTCACGCGGACTGGACGTATGTGCGCAAGGTAAAGGAAGCCGTGCATGTGCCGGTGATTGGCAACGGCGACATCTTCACGGCGGACGACGCCGCCCGCCACTTGGAAGAAAGCGGTGTGGACGGACTGCTGATTGGGCGCGGCGCGCTGGGCAATCCGTGGCTATTCCGTCAGGTGAAGCAGCGGCTTTCCGGCGAAAATGTAACCGAGCCGACCGTTCAGGAGCGCGTGGAAACCGCCCTGCGCCACTACGACATGCTGCTGCAATGGAAGCCGGAGCGCGTGGCGGTGAACGAAATGCGCAAGCATGTCGGCTGGTATGTCAGTGGAATGCGCGGCGCGGCACAGCTGCGGGCGTCTATCAATCTGGTTGAAGACCCGAACGAAGCAAAAGATATGCTCCGCGCCTTCGCGGAAAGCGCGGAATAATCACCCGCCGTAATGAAAGGAACGTGAAGATTCATGCGGAAACTGCACTCGCTGATATCGCTCCTGCTGGTGCTGCTGGTGCTTACACCCTGTGCACTGGCAGATGCGCCGCTGCTGCAAGCCGCGTCGGACTGGAATTTGGCGGATACGCCCCTGTCGGTTACGCTGTCCATCAGCCTTCAAGCACATGCGCCTTTTGATGAGACGCGCACGGCGATGCTTGACCGTGTGCTTGCGCCGTTGTCGCTGGATTTGTATGCAGCGGACGGCGAAAGCGGCGTTTCCGTGCTGATGAACGGCAACGAGCTGCTGACGATGGCGCAGAAGGGCGACGCAGTGCAGTTCTCCTGTATGCCGAACGTTTCCTATGCGTCGCTGGACGGGAATGCGCTGGAACTGCTGCTTGGCACGTCTTCGAATTCCATCGACCTGCGCGCTGTTGACGGTACGTTTGAGAAGTGGATTGACGACGGCTGGGTGCTGTCAAACGCGATTTTAGAGCCTTTCGCGGAGTACGGCAAACGCAAGAGCGTCAAGACGACCATCAAGGACATGGGGCTGGCGCGCTCCTGCACGGATTATACCTTCTCCAAGTCGAAGCTGGAGGAAATGCAGCAGACGCTTTTGTCCCTCTGCCCGGAAGGCGATTTGCATGACCTGATTGCGTCGCTGACCTTCTCCGGCACGCAAAAACTGCGCGTCTATCGCACAGAGGACGAAGTACCGCTGCGTGTGGAGTACAACGGCGTATGCGGCGTGGACGGCAAGCTGCGCACGGTCAAGCTCGTCTGGCGCACAAAGCGAGAGAACGGCGAAGCACGCGATGAAATCACGCTGACGTCCCCCGCAAAGAGCGGCACGGACAAGAACACGCTGGATTTTGAGCGTATTATGACATTTTCCAGCGGCAAAATCACCATGCAGGGCACCTGCTCCTACAAAGTGACGGCGAGCAAGCAGACGACGCAGACCGAGGTCACGTTTGACTTGACGAACCGCTTGGAGAATGACAGCGACAACGTGAGCGGCAGCGTGGCTATCAAGCGGCAGCTGCCGGACGAAGATTACGCCACGAAGCGCACCATCACGCCGAATGTCGTCCTGTCCGGAAACGCAGAAGCGCCGGAAATCAGCGGGACAATCGGCTATCAGGAAGAAAAGCGCTACGGCACGACTGAAGAATGCGTGATTACGCTGCGTGCGGCACGCGCAAGCGAATCCCTGTGGAAGGACACCGCGGCGACGATGGAACTGTCCACGCTCAGTGCGGAGACGCTGCAAAATCTGCGCAGCCAGCTCAGCGGCGCAATCGCGACTGCTATCGTCCGCCCGCTGATTCAGGTTCTCAGCGCGGAGGACGCGGCGTTCTTCTTCTACGAAATGTCGGATGAGGACGTTCAGACCATTCGGCAGGCGGCAGAATCCGCCGTCGAAATCGAATGACACCCGATAAGGAGGGTAAACCCATGCTGAAACGAATCCTGTCTGTCCTGCTCTGCGCGGCGCTGCTGCTTGGCGGCACGGCGCTTGCTGCCAAAGAGGATGACTATACGCTGCCGGAACTGCTCTACCAGCAGTTTGCTGTGCAGGATTACCCCGTTCGAGGCTCAGTTGCGGTTACGGCGTCCGGCACGGCGTCGTGGCTGGATTTCCTGCTGCCGTTGACGGCTTCGACGCTGCATGTGCGCCTGCTGAACCTGGAGGACAGCGACGATTTCCAGTATCAAGTGTTTTCGCAGGATGACAGCGGCAATCAGCAGGGATTGACGCAGCTGTACCGCGTGGGCGATACGCTGTACCTGCGCACGGATGTGCTGCCGGATGTGCTGCTGTCCATGCCGCTGGCGGAATCAGCGAAAAGCAATCCATCGTTCTACTCTGTGCTGGCGGAGATGATGGCGCAGCCTGACATTCTCTGGGAAAGTATGTGGCAGCCGGCGCTGGAGGAATATCTGAACGAACTGGAGCTGTGGCTGGCGGATTACGCCGCGGAACCTGACACGATGACTGAAAACGGCGAGCTTGTCATGCGCGTCAGCTATGTGATTCCAGCGGACGACGTGAAAGAGCAAACGAAGCTGATGTGGAAGCAAGCACTCTATGACGAGACGCTGCTGACGCTTTTGCGCCCGATGATGACGGAGGAGCAGCAGGCGGCCTACCTCAATCCCGCGCTGGGCTACTTCTACGATGCCTGCATTGACGCCCTGCCGCTGTCGGGTGATTTGCGCCTGTCACGCAAGTTCTCCGCGCGTGGCGATACGCTGTCCGTGGCGGTGGCGCTGCCCCTGCCGCAGAATGCGTGGGGCTACACGACGCTGACCTTCCGGCAGGAGGGCAGCACGACTGCGCTTGTGCTGAACAGCGCGACGCAGACGCTGACATTCAGCATGGCGTCGGCGGACGGCAACCAGAACGCAATTACGGGCAGCATCAGCAGTGTACCCGCCGCGTTCGTAACGGACGCAAAGACGCTGCAGGCGAAATTTGCCCTGACCAGCCAGCATTCCGAAACGCAGGACAGCGACGGCACACGCCATGATGACAGCGCGTGGACGTTGACCATCGAGCCGGACACCGACGGCGCGGAAGCTGCGGATTTGGTGACGTTTGAGCCGATTACGGCGGAGCTTTCCCTCCAATACAGCACCGAAAGCAGAGAAGGCGCGCCGATTCAGCTGCGCGTGATTGCCGGGCTGCACATGGCGGAAGCGGACGTCGGCGTGAAGATGGCACTGCGCACAACGAGCCGCTGGAACGCGCTGACCCTGCCGACGCAGGGCGCGGAGGACGTGACGCGCATGGATACCATGCGCGCTGTGCAGCTGCTGACGACGGCATCGGACAACCTGACGCGGCTGATTGCAGGCGGCAGTGCGCCGGCAGCTACGACCGCGCCGGAATTGCCCACACCCGAACCGAACACGACACCCGTCCCATCGCTGACGGGAGAATAATCAGCAAAATCGCCGCAGTGCATCACAAACTGCGGCGATTTTTGTCGGAAAAGGAGGAATGCTCATGCGGAATGCGCGCGCACTTCAGCGGATTGCCATCATCCTCGCGGTTTTGTTTGTGCTGTCGCTGCTGCCGGTGATGGCGGTCGCGTTCTACAATCACCCGCGCGCGGACGACTACACCTACGGCGCGGTGCTGCGCAAGGTCGTTGACGCAGGACAGGGGCTGCCGGAGGCTGTCGCAGCTATTGCCGCCTACGTCCGGAGCACCTACGCGCGCTGGCAGGGGTCGTTCAGCGCGGTGATGCTGTTCACGCTTCAGCCGGGCGTGTTTTCCGACAATGCCTATTGGCTGACGACCGCCCTGACGCTCCTGCCGCTGCTGCTTGGCACTGGGATGCTCCTGCGTCAGCTGGGGAAGATGCTCCATGCGCCGCGTGCAACGGTTGTGCTGATTTTCTTGGCGCTCATGACGCTGAGCATCCAGCTTGTGCCGGATTTGAACCAGACGTTTTACTGGTTCAACGGCGGATGCTACTACACACTCTATTACGCGCTTTCGCTGATGCTGCTGACGGGCACCCTGCGGATTTGCACCGACGGAAAGTGCCGCGTCGGGCGGACTGTGCTGTGCATGGCGCTCGCGTTCTTTATCGGCGGCGGCAACTACACGACCATCCTCGTTACGCTGATTCTGCTGATACTCCTGCTTCTTGCGCTGCTTGTGCGGAAAAAAACCGCTTGGCGGCAGATATTGCTCGTCATGACCGTGCTGCTGACTGCGTTCGCTATCAACGCCGCCGCGCCCGGCAACCGCGTCCGTGCGGCGACCATCCCGCGCTCGATGGATGCGGTTCCCGCGATTCTCTACTCCTTCGACCGGGCGTGGGTGCGCGTGTCGGGCTGGTTTGGCTGGCCGCAGGGAATTGCCATTGCGCTTTTTGCCCTGCTGATGTGGGATTTCGTCGGGCAGTGCGGGTTGAAATTCCGTTTTCCAATGCTGAAAAGCGCGCTGGCGTATGCCATCTTTTCAGCGCAAATGACGCCGTCGCTTTTTGCAATGGCGAATGTCGGGCCGGGACGGCAAATCGACATCTACTACTATGCGTATGGCTGGCTGCTGCTTTGCTGGACGTTCCTCTGGGTCGGCTGGCTGCGGAACAGCAGCGTCGGCACGAAAATCGACGCGGCGCTTTCGCATCTGACGCGCCATTCCGCAGCCATCGCCGCTGCCCTGTCGCTCGCGCTGGTGCTGACGCTGCCGTCCGCGCATCCGACGGCGGGTGCAAGTCCGACGAGCGTTGCAGCGGCGAAAGCGCTCATCAGCGGCGAGGCGCAGACGTATCATCAGCAGTACATGGACATCCTCGAAACGCTGCGGACACCCGGTGACATCTGCGAAATCCCGGATGTTGTGGTCTGTCCGGCGTTCCTGAACCCGCTGGGGCTGGCGGACGAGGGGCAGTCGGGTTACTGGGTGAATCAGGCGCTGGCAAACTATTTCGGGCATCAGAAAGTCGTCAAAACCGAAGAAAGGCCATAAAGAAAGGGGACTGCCCGCGATGGACAGCCCCCATTTTTATGCCTGTGGGAAAATGCGTTTGTTAACGAAGAAAAACACCACCGCGGAAATCGTGCCATTGAAGAAGAGCGTGCCGAGCGTGTACACCCAATCCGGCACGAACTTCGCCGCCACCGCGACCCAGATGCAGTTAATCGAGTTCACCAAGCAGGTAATCACGATGAACGCAAGCGCATACAGCAGCACCTGCCGCGCGAGATGCCCTTTGGCGCGGAAAACGTACTTGCGCTGAAGCGGAAAGTTCACGCATTCGCCAAGCACCATCGCCGTCATGTACGCACATAGGTAAGGCAGCCCGCCATGCGCCGTGTCGTAGCCGAAGATGTTCCAGCGGAAGGTTTCGCCCAGCAGCGTCATTTCGATGCCGGGCCAGCCGAAGTCGCGCATTGGCAGAAAAGCGAATGCGCGCGGCAGAAAGAGCAGCAGCACATATTTCAGCACTGTCACGACGCCGGAAACAATCAGGTACAGCCCGCCCTCGCGCAGCCAAGCCGGACAGCGGGATGAATGCGGCTGGCTTGTGTCCGCCATGAAAAGCCTCCTCAGCGATAGATTTTCCGCTCGTGAACGTCCTCAATGCCGGAAAGACGGTGGAAGAACGTGTTGATGATGTCGCGCCATTCACGGGCGTTGTGCAGCTGCCGCCCGATGCGCTCATCTACTAAAGCACGGTCAAAATCGGGCAGCGGCAGCGCTTTCAGGATGCTCGCGGCGCGCTCCACCCATTCATAGCCCTCAAAATGGTCGTCGTAAATCCGCTGGATCAGCGTCCGCCCGTCGCGCATCTTGAAGGTGTACGGCAAGCGGTGGAAGAAGAGCAGCAGCTCATCCGGGCAGGTCTGTGTGGATTCAAAGCGGCGGCGCAGTGCTTCCGGGTATTGCAGGACATAGCCCGTGCCGTCCGCCGTGCGGTCGATGCCGATGGCGTTGCGGTCGGCCTTGTGGTAAGTGCCCCACGCCTGATACTCGTATCCGTCGGGACTCGGCCCGTAGTGCTGGTTCGGCGTGACCATCCAGCAGATGCCCAGCGGTGCGGTATACTGCTCATAGGCGTGGCGGCTGCCGAGCAGCACATCCGCCAGCGCGTTCTCATCATCCGGCGCAAAACGATAGGTGAGGCGAATCCAGCGGTGGATGATATCGTCCGGCTGGCAGGCATCGGGATCCCACGCCAGCGCGCCATATGCAAAGAAATTCAGCGCCGCGAAGGGATGCCCGGTCATGCACGCGTCATTGCCGAGGTTCGACACCGCCGCCATCGCCATGATGCTGTTGCGCGGCATGTCCGCAAAGAGCTCCTGCCACATTACCGGCATGGCGAAAATGTCAATCTGCTGACCCGTGTACTCCTGCGCCAGCTGCCATTCCAGCGCCAGATTTGTTTTGGGCATTGCCAGCAGGGTCGGGGAAATCGGCTCGCGGACTTGGAAGTCGAACGGCCCGTTCTTGACCTGCAGAATCACGTTGTCGTCGAACTGCCCATCCAGATAGACGTAATGCTCATATGCTGCCTTCGGACGGTCGGTCTTTTCATCGCGCCAGTCCTGCTGACAGTTGTAGACGAAACAGCGCCAGACCAGCATTCCGCCGAATGGTTTGAGCGCCCGCGCCAGCATGTTTGCGCCTTCCGCGTGATTGCGCCCGTAGGTGAACGGCCCCGGACGATGTTCGCTGTCCGCTTTGACGAGGAAGCCCGCCAGATCGGGAATCGCAGCGTACACCACTTCCGCCTGATGCTTCCACCACGCCTGCACGCGTTCATCCAGCGGGTCAGCCGTCGGGATGCCGTGGCGCATCGGCTGTGAATAGTCGATGGAAACCATCAGCCGCACGCCGAACGGGCGGAAAATCGCCGCCAGCTTCGCCAGATCCGGCAGATCGTCCTCAATCAGCAGCTGCGCCGGGTCGTGCACGTTGACGTTGTTGATGCACAGCACGTTCAGCCCGACGGACGCCATCATACGCCCCAGCTGCCGCATCCGCGCGGGGTCGTAGGTCAGCTTGCCGCCCTGGAAGAACAGACTGCGCCCGGAATATCCGCGCTCAACGTTGCCGTCGGCGTTGTCCCAGCAGTTAATCATGCGCAGCGCGTACTGTGGCGCAGAGGAGTGATCCTCCGGCAATGCCGAACCCGACGCGAGCGCCATCAGCAGCCAGTAAGCGCCATACAGCAGCCCGGTTTTGCCACCGAAAATCGTCACGTCGTCGCCTTTGCGCACGGCATGGAACCCTTCGCCCAGCGAATCATCCTCGGCAAGCGAAACGTGCAGATTCGGGGAGAGCGCCGGCAGTGCCTGCGCAAGCTCGAACGCGGCGACTTCGCGTGGGGACGCAAAATCGGCGGGAACATTAGCCGGTAAAAACGGAAGCCAAGAAAGCCATTGATTTGCCATAAACAGGATACCTCCTGTAACGTATTTTACTAAAAGTATAGCATATTTCGCCGACTTGCACAACCCATAACCAGAAAAGGGGAAGAAATTTGGCGAAAAGTTGACTGGGTGACAGGAAAAACACAACTGTGCGTCGAATTGTGCAAAAAACGCCGTTTTTTCAGGCGGCAAGATGGAAAGGATGAGCCGAAAATGGCCTTTACGGTTCACGCGGTGATGCCGGGAGTGTGGCATATTGTGGACTGCATGGGCGTCTGCATGACGCTGCTGGAGGGCGAAAACGCCGCCATGCTGGTTGACACGGGCTATGGCATTGAGGATGTGGCGGACTTCATGCGCCACATGACGGATTTACCGCTGACGGTGTTCCTGACGCACAACCACCATGACCACGCGATGGGGGCACGCTGCTTCCCGGAAACGTACATGCTGGAAGCGGACATGGCGGACTGGTGTATGTTCACGAACGACGAGATGCGCCGCCGGGTGCTGACGCAGGCAATCGGGAAGAACCTGCCGGTGGATGAAAAAACGTTTCTCGCGGGCGAAATTCCACTGCCGAAGGTGATGAAGCCCGGTGTGATTGACTTGGGCGGATTAACGGCGGAAATCATCGAAGCGCCGGGGCACACGCCCGGTTCGGCGGTGGTGTATGTGCCGGAGCGGAAGCTGCTGCTGTCCGGCGACGACTGGAACCCCTGCACATGGCTCTTCTTCCCGCAGGCGCTGGGGCTTCGGGAGTACCGCAGCAACATGCGCGGCATTCAGCAGCTGCCATTCGAGAAAGTCCTCTGTCCGCACCGGGAGGCGCTCTATGACCGCTGGATGTTCGACGACTTCTTCAACGCCTTGACGGATGGCAACCTCCGCGCGGCGGAACCGGTCAATATCGCGCCGTATGAGCAGATTGACACCTGCCAGGCGACGCTGCCGCATGATCAAGTGTTCGTATTCGACTGGGCGAAATCAGGATTATAAGGAGAAAAATGCCATGAAACAGGATTCCATCCGCATAGCGGCGGATAGTCAGGCGAAGTTCAACAACAACACCGCGTTCTGCATCGGCACAGGTCGCATGGGGCTGGCGCTCCAGCAGGAGTATCAGCAGCAGCTGGCGATGGCGCAGGCGGAATGCGCGTTCACGCACATCCGCGGTCACGGGCTGTTCAGCGACGATATGGCGATTTACCAGCCGTATCAGGATGCGGAAGGAAATTGGCACGAGGGCTACAATTTCACCTACCTTGACCGCGTGATGGATGATTACCGCGCACAGGGCTTGAAGCCGTTCCTTGAATTGGGCTTCATGCCGGAAAAGATGGCAAGCGGCACGCAGACCATCTTCTATTGGAAGGGCAACGTTACGCCGCCGCAGGACGACGCAAAGTGGACGGCGATGGTTCAGGCGACGCTTGCACATTTGGCGGAGCGCTACGGGAAAGACGAAGTGTCCACTTGGCCGTGTGAAGTGTGGAACGAGCCGAATCTGACGGGTTTCTGGGAAAATGCGGATGAAGAGAAGTATCATCACCTGTATGCGGTGACGGCGAAGGCAGTCAAGAACGTGCTGCCGGACATGCGCGTCGGCGGCCCGGCGATCTGCGGCGGCGCGACGTCGCAGGACTGGGTGCGCAATTTCCTGCGATTTTGCAAGGAGAATCAGCTGCCGCTGGATTTCGTGTCGCGCCACGCCTACATGGGCGAAACGCCGGAACACCGCGGGCGCTATCTCTATCACACAATGCGCACGGTGGACAGCCTCCTCGCTGAAATGCAGGAGACGCGCGACATTATCGACAGTTTCCCGGAATACCGCGGGATGGAGATGCACATCACCGAGTTCAACACGTCGTACAACCCGTTCTGCCCGATTCATGACACGAACCTGAATGCGGCGTACATGGCGGGTGTGCTGGCGCGGATGGGCGATGTGGCGGCGTCGTATTCCTACTGGACGTTCGGGGATGTGTTCGAGGAGCAGGGTGTGCCGCCGATGCCCTTCCATGGTGGATTCGGCTTGATTGCCAACGGGCAGATTGCCAAGCCGACACTGTGGAGCTTTGCGTTCTTCTCCCATCTGCGCGGAACGCCGGTGCACCGCGACGAACACAGCGTGATTGTCCACAAGGACGACGGCTCGTATGAAGGCGTGCTGTGGAATCTCTGCCGCACCGACCGCGACGAGCTGACCGTGACGATTGCCCTGCCTGCGGGCGGCGAACAGACGCTGACGACGGAGACGGTGGATGAAGTGACGTGCAATCCGCTGAAGGTATGGCACGATTTGGGTGAACCGCGCTCGCTGACGGCAAATCAGCTGCGTCTTTTGCGTCAGGCGGGTCAGCCGGCGGCGGATACGGCGGTGCTTGCGGCGGAAAACGGCGAATGCACGCTGCAAATGACCTTGCGGCAGAACGCCGTCGTGCGCTTTACACTGTCCGCCAGAAATCAACAGGGCGATTACGGCTATGACTACACTTGGTATCAGCAGCACAGCTGAAATTTGCCCTTGACAACCATGCCCAAATGACGCTATAATATCCTCTGCAATGATGGAAAGAGTACCGGGGATGGATGCGCAAAGAGAGCTGCGGCAGGTGAGAAGCAGCCGGGACATCCGCGGGAACATGGCTCCGGAGCATCACGCGCCTGAACGCCTTTGGGCTGAAGTAAGGTGCGGCGGGTCGCGCCGTTATCCGCAGGATGAGTGATAAATCAGGGTGGCAACGCGGAAAATTCTCCGCCCCTCGGCAAAAAATGCGGGAGGGGCGGTTTTTTTAGGGAATTTTGATGAAATGAGGTAGTCAGATGGTGGATGAATTTTTCGTCAGATGCAATTGAAAAAATCGAAGGTTTACTGGGCGTAAATCGAGATTTTTTCAAGCCGCAGATGGCGGAAAAGGCATTCGCCAGATGGCTGCCGAATGAGTCAAAATTTCCTATACGTCTCCCTCAAAAGAAATTGGAGGAATGAACTCATGTGTGAATCGTGCAAGAAGCCGTTTTACATCACCACGCCCATTTACTACCCCAGCAGCAACCTGCACATCGGTCACGCCTACTGCTCCACGGCGGCGGACTCGATGGCGCGCTTCAAGAAGCTGACGGGCTATGACGTGTACTTCCTGACCGGCACGGACGAGCATGGCCAGAAGATTGAGCGCAAGGCAAAGGAACAGGGCGTCACGCCGAAGGAGTATGTGGACAAGATTGTCGCGGGTATCAAGGATCTGTGGAAGCTGATGGACATTGATTACAGCGACTTCATCCGCACGACCGATGACCGCCACGTCAAGTGCGTGCAGAAAATTTTCAAGCAGCTGTACGATCAGGGCGACATCTACAAGTCTGAATATGAGGGCTGGTACTGCACGCCCTGCGAATCCTTCTGGACGGAATTGCAGCTCAAAGACGGCTGCTGCCCGGACTGCGGTCGCCCGGTGGAAAAGACGCGTGAAGAATCCTACTTCTTCCGCCTGCAGAAGTACGCCGAATGGCTGATTCAGTACATCGAGGAGCATCCGGACTTCATCCAGCCCGCCAGCCGCGCCAACGAGATGCTGAACAACTTCCTCCGTCCGGGTCTGGAAGACCTGTGCGTCAGCCGCACGTCCATCAAGTGGGGCATTCCGGTCACGTTCGACGAGAAGCACACGGTGTATGTCTGGATTGACGCGCTGAGCAACTACATTTCCGCGCTGGGCTACGGCACGGACAATGACGCGCTGTTCCAGAAGTATTGGCCGGCGGATGTCCATCTGGTCGGCAAGGAAATTGTCCGTTTCCATACCATTATCTGGCCGATTATGCTCCACGCGCTGGGGCTGCCGCTGCCCAAGCAGGTGTTCGGTCACGGCTGGCTGGTCATCAATGGCAAGAAGATGGGCAAGAGCGTTGGCAACGTCGTTGACCCGGTCGTGCTGTGCAACCGCTATTCCTCCGACGCGGTGCGCTATTTCCTCATGCGCGAAATGCCCTTCGGCTCGGACGGCGAGTTCACGCTCAAAGCCATGCTGACGCGCATCAATTCCGACCTTGCGAATGACCTTGGCAACCTTGTCTCCCGCACGGTCGCGATGATTGAGAAGTACTTCGGCGGCACAGTTCCCGCCATCGACGCGGTGGATGAAGCTGTTGACAAGCCCATCTGGGACGAGGCGGAGCAGCTTTCCGGCAAGGTGGAGAACTACGTCAACGCCTTCCAGTTCTCTAACGCGCTGGTGGAAACATGGAAGCTCATCAGCGATTGCAACAAGTATATCGACATGACGCAGCCGTGGGTGCTGGGCCGCAGCGAAGAAGGTCAGCCGCGGCTGAAGACGGTGCTGTACACGCTGGCAGAGTGCGTCCGCCGCGTCGCCGTGATGATTGGCTTCGTCATGCCGCGCACGCCGGAACGCATCTTCGAGCAGCTGGGCGTGACCGACGACGCGCTCAAGACGTGGGATTCCGTCTGCAAGCCGTTTGCCGTACTGCCGGAAGGCCTGACGGTGCATAAGGGGGCGGCGCTGTTCCCGCGTCTGGACATCCAGAAGGAAATCGAACGCGACGCACCCGCCGAAGAGCCGAAGAAGGAAGAAAAGAAGCCTGCCGCCAAGCCCGAAAAGAAGGCGGAGAAGAAGCACGAAACGCCTGATTTCCCGGCGGAAATCGCTTTCGATGATTTCTGCAAGTGCAAGATGCAGGTGGCGCGCGTGCTGTCCTGCGAGAAGGTGGAGAAGAGCAACAAGCTCCTGCAATTCCGCCTCTCCTTCGGCAAGGACGGCGAACGCACGATTCTCTCCGGCATCGCGAAGTATTACAAGCCCGAAGACCTCGTCGGCAAGCAGGTCGTGGCGGTCGTGAATCTCGCGCCGCGCAAGATTGCGGGCATCGAAAGTCAGGGCATGATTCTCTCCGCCGTCGATGACGAGGACAATCTGCGCCTGATGAGCGTCGGCGAGGGCGTGGAGGACGGTGCAATCATCGGATGATGGCGCTGTTTGACTCTCATTGCCACGTCGATGAGCCGAAATTCGACGACGACCGGGAGGACGTCCTGACCCGCATGGCGGAAGCGGGCGTCACCCGGTACGCCGTGATTGGCTCGGACATGGCGACCTCCCGGCACAGCGCGGATTTCGCGGCGGCGCATCCGGGCTGTTATGCCGCCATCGGCATCCATCCGCACGAGGCGAAAGGCTTCGTGGAGGATGATTTGCAGCGCTTGGCGGACTGGTCGAAGGAAGAGAAAGTCGTCGCCATTGGCGAAATCGGGCTGGATTACTACTATGACCTGTCGCCACGCGAAACGCAGATGACGGTTTGCGAGGCGCAGATGGAACTGGCGTGGGAATTGTCGCTGCCCGTGGCATATCACATCCGGGACGCGCATCAGGACATGCTGGACATCATGAAGCGCCACAAGAAGCATCTGACCGGCGGCATCATTCACTGCTTTTCCGGCAGCTGGGAGATTGCGAAGGAGTACCTGAAACTGGGGTACTTCATCAGCTTTGCGGGGCCTGTGACCTTCAAGAAAGCGCCGAAATTGCAGGAGGCCGCGGTGAATGTGCCGCTTGACCGCATCCTGATTGAGACGGACAGCCCGTACCTTGCGCCCGAACCCGTCCGCGGCCGCCGAAATGAGCCGACGAACGTGCGCTATGTGGCGGAGAAAATTGCCGCGCTGCGCGAAATTCCGCTGGAAGCGTTTGCACAGATCACGATGCAGAACGCGCTGAATGCCTACAGCATTAAGGAATGAGTCCATTTGGCTGCTCCGAGCGAATACGGGGCAGCCTTTTTCTTTCCGCGTCAGGTTGCATCATGCGGGGAATCATGATATAATGGGATGGACTGCTGATGATGGGGAGGTTTGCCCATGCTGGCTTGTGTGTGCCTGAATCCTTCGTTTGACCGCACGGTGTCGCTCCGTTCTTTCACGGCGGGCGATGTGAACCGTGTCCTGTCCGCGCGGCAGGATGTGGGCGGCAAGGGCATCAACGTCGCCATTACTGCGCGCCGGCTGGGTATTGCGTCCTGCGTCCTCGGCTGCGCGGGCAAAAACGGCATTGACGCGGTTCGCCGCAAGCTGGACGGCGAGCAGGTGGCGCATGTTTTCCTGCCCGTGGACGGCGACGTGCGCACGAACATGAAGATTGTCCCGCAGGACGGCACGGGCGTGACGGAACTGAACGAACCCGGCGCGCCGGTCAACGCGGCGAATCAGCGGGCGTTTTCGGACTTACTGGCGGAAAAGACAGTTGCGGGGCAGTATGTCGTCCTGACAGGTTCGCTGCCGCCGGAATGTCCGCCGGAGTATTACCGCGACCTGATGCTCTCCCTGCCGGAGCGCCTGTTTGTGCTGGATGTGAGCGGCGCGGCGCTGATGGCGGGGCTGGCGGCGCGTCCGTTCCTCGTCAAGCCGAACCGAAGTGAACTGCAAGCCGCCATGAACCGTCCGCTGCAGACGATGGCGGATGTGCATCAGGCGGCGCTGGAGCTGCTTGAGATGGGCGCGCAGAATGTGCTCGTGAGCCTCGGCGGAGAGGGTGCGTTGTGGGTATCGGAACGCGGCGCCATGTTTGCCCCGGCGATTCCGGTGCGGGTGCAGTCCACCGTTGGCGCGGGCGACGCAATGGTCGGCGGTGTGATGACTGGCTTGGAGAAAACAGGGGACGTTCGCCGTGCGCTGGCGTATGGCGCGGCGGCGGGCTGTGCGTCGGTAATGACCGAGGGGACGCAGCTGATTCGCCCCGATGATTTTGCTGCCCTGCTTCCGCAGGTGCAGATACAGGATGTGTAAGGATGCTGTTTCGCAGAGTGCGTGCTGAGTTTTCCGACGGCGTGATTGACTTGCTGCCCTTGCGGCTCTATCCGCCGGAAAAAGAAATGGGATTCGGCCGCGTGTATGACTATATGATTGTGCCGCACGGGACGCACCGGGAAGTTGGACGCATCTCCCTGCGGATGGGGGAAAGCCCCTGTGTGTACTATTTCGGGCATATTGGCTATCATGTTGACCCGCCGTATCGCGGCAATCACTACGCGCGCCGCGCCTGTGCGCTCTTGCGCCCGCTGATTGCCCTGCATGGCAAAAGCAGCGTCGTCATCACGACTGACCCGGATAACTGGGCGAGCCGCAAGACGTGCCTGGGGCTGGGCTGCACGCTGGAAAGAACCGTGGCTGTGCCGCAGGAGATTCGCGACCGCTGGGAAATCAGCGCCGTCAAGTGCCGATACATTTGGCGAATCGACGGCTGAAAAGGAGATGCGTTTTGTGGAAATGACGCTTCAGGGCGTCCGCGTCCATTATGAAATCGGCGGCCACGGCGAAAGAAAAGTGGTGCTGCTGCATGGCTGGGGCTGCTCGGAAAAGCTGATGGCGGGGATTAGCGATGCGCTCACGCCGGACATGACCGTGCTTCGGGTGGATTTTCCGGCGCATGGCGAAAGCGGATTTCCGCCGCAGCCGTGGGGTGTGCCAGATTTCGCCGCGAATCTGCTGGAACTGCTGATGAAACTGGACTTTCTACCGTGCAGCGTGATTGCGCATTCCTTCGGCGGACGCGTGACGATTGAGCTTGCCGCCGACCATCCGGAGCGTTTTGAGAAGCTGATTCTGACAGGCGCGGCGGGTATCCGGCCGAAGCTATCCAGCGAAAAGAGCAAAAAGTCGCAGCGGTATCAGCGGCTGAAAAAGCTCGTCGGTGTAGCGAAAAAGACGCACCTCTTCGGCAGTCTGCCGGACAAGTGGCAGGAAAATCTCGTGCAGAAGTACGGCTCGCGGGATTACGCCGCCCTGTCGCCGGAAATGCGCAAGACGTTCGTCAAGGTCGTGGGTTATGACCAGAGTGCGCTGCTTTCGCATATCAAGAACCCGACGCTGCTGATTTGGGGCGACCGCGACACGGAAACGCCGCTGTGGATGGGGCAGCAGATGGAAAAGGAAATTGCCGACAGCGGTCTGGTGGTGCTGGAAGGCGGCACGCATTTCGCATATCTGGAGCAGGCGGCGCGCTTTCAGACGATTGTGCGTCAGTTTCTGCTGAACTGATTTGGATGGGCAGGAGTGAATCAGGTGATTAACTTACTGAAATGGCTTCCGGCGCTGGCAACCGCCTTGGCAATGCTGCTGGCACAACGGAGCCTGATGCATGATTTCCAGCTGGAAAGCTACCAATTTCCCGGCTATTTCCGGACACTGCGGCGCAATTGGAAGCGCGCGCTGCTGCCCGGCGTCACGCTGGCGGCGTACTTGACGCTGCTGTATTTGGCATACCGGAGCATTGACCGGATGCTGGACATGAGCGTCGGCAAAATCCTGCTGGCGCTGGTGAATGCTGCGCTGGCGGTCGCGGGCGGCTGGTGGTGCCGGTCGATTTTCCAGCAGAAGAAGGCGAAAAAGCCGTTTGTCGTCACGATGCGCGTCAAGCGGACGTACATTGTCATGGGCGTTGTCTATACGCTGCTCTGCACGCCGATTGCGCTGCTGACGAAGGTGTACTTCTGCGGGCTGCTGCCGCTGCTGCTGCCGCTCTGGGTGGCGCTGGGCGGATTGCTGGCGTGGCCGATTGAGAAGCTCGTGAGCGAAATGTATTTCCGCGACGCGCAGAAGAAACTGGCGGCGCGCCCGGACATCATCAAAATCGGCATTACCGGCAGCTACGGTAAGACGAGCGTCAAGTTCATTCTTGGCACGATTCTGCAGGAGAAGTATCAGACGCTGATTACCCCGAGCAGCTTCAATACGCCAATGGGCGTGACGAAAATCATCCGTGAGCGCCTGACGCCCGCGACGCAGGTGTTTGTGGCGGAAATGGGCGCTCGGCACGTCGGGGATATCAAGGAACTGTGTCGACTGGTGCATCCGCGTTACGGCGTGCTGACGAGCGTCGGCCCGCAGCATTTGGACACCTTCCATACCTTGGAACGCATCAAAAATACGAAATATGAATTGATGGACGCTGTTCCGGCGGATGGCTGCTGCTTTTTCCCGGATGACGGTGCAATCTGCCGCGAACTCTATGACCGAACGGAGAAAGAAAAGCGCCTCTGCTGCCTGCATTACAGCCCGGACGCGGACGTGTGGGCAACGGATGTGACGGTTTCCCCGATGGGCAGCCGATTCGTCCTGCATACGTCGGCGGAGGAAATTGCGTGCGAAACGCGCCTGCTGGGGGAACACAACATCCAGAACATCCTGCTTGCCGCGACGGTTGCGCTCCATCTGGGGCTGACCATGCGGCAAGTAGCACGCGGCATCAGCAAACTGCAGCCGGTGGAGCACCGTTTGCAGCTGATTCCGTCGCCGGGCATCACCATCATCGACGATGCATTCAATTCCAACCCGAAGGGCGCGGAAGCGGCAGTGAAGGTACTGGGGGCGTTCCAAGCGCGGCGCATCATCATTACCCCCGGTATGGTCGAATTGGGCGGACAGGAAGCGGCGTTCAACCGCGAATTTGGGCGGAAAATCTGCGGCAACGCGGATATCGCCATTCTCGTGGGCAAGAAACACACACAGCCGATTGCTGAAGGGCTGCTCGCGGCGGGCTTCCCGCAGGGAAATCTGCACGTCGTCGCCAGCCTCGACGAAGCGACGGCGCTCCTGCGGCAGATTGGGCGTCCCGGCGACATTGCAATGTTTGAAAACGATCTTCCGGATCACTATTCTGAAACGTAAGGAAGCTCTGACGAATCAATCAGAGATTCCGTAAAGGCAAGGAGATTTTTGTTATGGCAAAGGTTCAGCTTGGTGTGATTTTCGGTTCCCGCAGCTGTGAGCGCGAGGTGTCCATCATCAGCGCGGTGCAGCTGATGAACCATGTGGACAGCGAGAAGTACGACGTCATCCCGGTGTATATCGGCGAAAACGGCGTCTGGTATACGGGAAATGCGCTCCGCCGCATCGAGACGTACACGCCCTTTGACCCGAACAAAGCGGGCATCGAAGCCGTTGCGCTGGACGTGACGGCGGGTTCGGGCGCGCTGCTGGCGAACCGTCCCGGCAAGGGGCTGTTTTCTCATCCAACGCAGGTCATGGTAGCGCGGCTGGAAGTTTGCGTTATCGTCATGCATGGGCTGAACGGCGAGGACGGCACGCTGCAGGGAATGCTGGAACTGGCGAATCTGCCGTACACGTCCACGGGCGTGGCAGGCAGCGCCATCGGCATGGATAAAATCATGATGAAGCAGTTCTTCCGCGGCGCGGGGACGCTGCCGTGTCTGCCGGACTGCTGGTTCACACGCGCCATGTATCAGCAGGACAAAAACGCCGTGCTGGACAAGGTAGAGAAGGAACTGGGCTATCCTGTGTTCGTCAAGCCCGCGAACCTCGGCTCGTCCATCGGTGTCAGCCGTGCGGATGACCGCGAAGGGCTGACGGACAGCCTTGAACTGGCATTTGAGTACGACCGCCGCGTGCTGGTTGAGAAGGGGCTGGATCACCCGATTGAGCTGAACTGCTCCGTACTGGGCTACGATGGCGACGTGGAAGCCAGCCCGATTGAGATGCCGCTGTCGGGTCAGCAGTTCCTTGATTTCAAGGAGAAGTATCTTGCCAATGGCGGCTCGAAGGGCATGGCGAGCCTGCACCGCGTGCTGCCCGCGCCGATTGAGGACAGCCTGCGCGATAAGATTCAGGCCATGTCCTGCGATATTTTCCGGATGCTGGACTGCAAGGGCGTTGTGCGCATCGATTACATGTTTGACCGCGCGTCCGAGCAGGTGTACATCACCGAAATCAACACGATTCCCGGCTCGCTGGCATTCTACCTGTGGGAGAACAAGGGCGTGAAGTATTCGCAGCTGATTGACCGCATGGTGGACTGCGCGCGCAAGGCGAACGAAGACCGCAACATGCGCAATTATGCTTATTCCTCCGATATTTTGAAGGGCGTTTCGCTCGGCGGCACGAAGGGCGCAAAGGGGAGCAAGGGCAGCAAATTCTAATACTATTTCCTGCATTCACCTGCGCCATCCGCTTGCGCATTCTTATCTGAGAAATAGCATCAATCAACACAAATGCAAAATCCATGAAGGAGGGAAAATGCTTGCGATTGGAGGATATCAAGTCGCCGCAGGACATTAAAGGTTTGTCCTATGCGGAGATGAACGATCTTGCCGCGCAGATTCGCACAGAACTGGTCACGACCATTTCCAAGCGAGGCGGGCATTTGGCGAGCAATCTGGGCGTGGTAGAATTAACGATGGCAATTCACCGCGTGTTCAACATGCCGGAGGACAAAATCGTCTTCGATGTGGGGCATCAGAGCTACGTCCATAAGCTGCTGACGGGGCGCTACCGCACGTTCTGTACCCTGCGTTCCTTCGGCGGCATGTCCGGTTTCCCGAAGCGCTCCGAAAGCGAATATGATGTGTTCGAGACGGGTCATGCCTCTACCGCGCTGTCCGCAGCGCTGGGGCTGGCGCGCGCCCGCGATTTGCAGGGGCAGCATCACCATGTGCTGGCGCTGGTAGGCGATGGCGCAATGACCGGCGGCATGTGCTATGAGGCGCTCAACGACGCGGGTGACAGTCATACGCGTATGATTGTCATTCTGAATGACAACGAAATGTCGATTGCGCCGAACGTTGGGGCGCTTTCGCAGCACCTGACGGATTTACGCGTCTCCAGCGGGTGGACAAGCACGAAGCGGGTCATCCGCAAAGGCTTGTCCTGCCTGCCCGTAGTCGGAAAACCGCTTCAGTGTTTTTTATCGTGGGCAAAAAAGAGCGTCAAGTCCATGTTCGTGCGCGAAAATCAAGAGGGATTCTTCAATAGCCTTGGCTTCCATTATTTCGGCCCGATTAACGGGCATGACCTCAAGGCACTGGAGCACACATTGGAGGCCGTCAAACAGTTGGATGAGCCGGTTGTCGTGCATGTGCTCACAAAAAAAGGCTATGGATACAGCGCGGCGGAGGACAAGCCGGAGCGCTTCCACGGCACGCCGCCGTTCTATGTGGAAACCGGTACGGCGCGCAAGAAGGGAACGCTGCCGTCCTATGGGCAGGTGATGGCGGAAACGCTGTCCGAAATGGCGAAAACGGATGAAAAAATTGTTGCGATTACCGCCGCTATGCCGTCGGGTACGGGCTTGTCGTACTTTGCGGAGCGTTTTCCGCGCCGCATGATGGACGTCGGCATTGCGGAGGAACATGCCGTCACGATGGCAGCTGGGCTGGCGGCGGGCGGCATGAAGCCGTACTTCGCGGTCTATGCGTCGTTCTTCCAACGGTCGTTTGACCAGATGATACATGACGTTTGTATGCCGAAGCTGAACGTGACACTGCTGCTTGACCGCGCGGGGCTGGTCGGCGAGGATGGCGCGACGCACCACGGCGTGTGGGATTTAGCGTCAATGCTGCCCGTGCCGAACATGGTGATTCTGGCGCCGCGCGACCTGAATGAGCTGCGTGTCATGATGCGCTGGACGCAGGAGAACGAATCCCCCTGCGCCATCCGCTATGGGCGTGAATCCGTCGATTTGTCGGCGCGCTACCCGGCGCAGGATAAGCCGTTCCGCATCGGTGAATGGGAGCTGATGGAGCAGGGGGAGGATGTGGCGCTGCTGGCTGTCGGCTCGATGGTGGCAGAAGCGATTGAAGTTCGCGACCTGCTGGAAAAGCGCGGCATTCACGCGGCGCTGGTGAACTGCCGGAGTGTGAAGCCGATGGACGAGAAAATGCTGTGTCAGCTGGCGAATCGCCCAATCGTCACGATGGAGGAGCATGTGCTGACGGGCGGCTTCGGCAGCGTGGTCTGCGCGTTCCTGTCCGGCGAAGGGCTGCCCGCGCCGATGCTGTCCTTCGGCATCCCGGATACCTTCGTGCAGCATGGGCGGCGTGATCAGCTGCTGAAATACTTGGGATTGACGCCGGAACTGATGACCCAGCGCATCGTCATCGCGCTGAAGAATGGAGAAAAGCATCAATGAGCGAAAAGCAACGGGCTGATGTAGCGCTGGTGGAACGCGGGCTTTGCGAAAGCCGCACGAAGGCGCAGGTCAGCATCATGGCGGGCGAGGTGTACGTCGGAACGCGCCGCATCGACAAGGCATCGGAGCTGATTAAGCCGGAGGACGAGCTGGAAATCCGCGGCAAGTCGAACCCCTATGCCAGCCGCGGCGGATTGAAGCTGGAAAAGGCAATTACGTCCTTTCAGGCGGATCTGCGCGGCAAGGTGTGCATGGACATCGGCGCGGCGACCGGCGGCTTCACGGACGTCTGCCTCCAAAACGGCGCGGCGCATGTCTATGCGATTGACGTGGGCTACGGGCAGTTCTCTTGGAAACTGCGCAACGACCCGCGCGTGACGCTCTATGAGCGGACGAATGCGCGCCTGCTGACGCCGGACATGCTGCCGCTGCACCCGACTGTTACGGTGATGGACGTGTCCTTCATCAGCATTCGCCTGATTTTGCCTGTTGCGGCGCAGCTGATGGGCGAGGAGGGCGTGTTCTATACGCTGATTAAGCCGCAGTTCGAGGCGGGACGCGACCGCATCGGCAAGAAAGGCGTCATCCACGACCCGAAGGTGCACGAGGACGTGCTGCGGGAGATTGTGGAATTCGCGCCGAGCATCGGCTGGCAGGTGCAGCAGCTTGATTATTCGCCGATTAAGGGGCCGGAGGGGAACATTGAGTTCTTGGGCAAAATCACCGTCCGGACGCAGGAGACTGAGCCGGTGACGCCGGAAATCATCCACGAGCTGGTGAAAAAGGCGCATCAGGAGCTAAAGGGTTCTTCACACAAGTAATACGATTTCCTTCATTCACCTGCGCCATCTGCGTGCGCATTCTCATTTGGAAATGGTATCAAAATTTCTGTATATGCTTGCATGAATATTCATCTTGTGTTATAATGGGGATACTTCGGGTGCTGTTTGTGAAAAAAACGGCAGACTGAATCAGGATGGAGGGAACGGCGTGCGACTTGGCATCGTCATTCATGGTCATCGGCCGGATGCAATGGCAGCGGCGCATCATGCAGTGGCACAGCTTGCGTCCTGCGGCGCGCAGGTGCTGGTGGAAGATGAGGTGCTGGCAGCGTTTGCGTCGGGCAGTGTGACTTCGCTGAATGCGCCGGATGCGCGGGCGGACGTGATTCTGTCACTGGGCGGCGACGGCACGCTGCTTCGCGGCGCACAGTATGCGCTTTCGTGGGACGCGGCGCTGCTCGGCGTGAACCTGGGGCGCGTCGGATTTTTGGCGGAAGGTGAGGCAGACGCCCTGCCGAAGCTGTTGGACAAGGTCATCCGCGGCGACTACGAGACAGAGCGCCGCGCAGTGCTGTCCGTGCAGATGAATGGGCAAAGCTGGTACGCCATCAACGACGTGGTGATGAGCCGCGGCGGCTATGCCCGGCTGATTACGGTTACGGCGCTGGTGGATGGCGAACTCGCCGGGCATTACATTGCCGATGGGCTTGTTGTCGCCACGCCGACGGGGTCAACCGGCTATTCGCTCTCCGCTGGCGGCCCGATTATTTCCCCGAAAGTGGATTGCATGGTGCTCACGCCGATTTGTGCCCACAGTTTGCAGCATCGTCCGACCGTTGTGCAGGGCAGCGCACAGATTCGCCTGCTATTGGGGTCGGATGCGCCGCAGAGCGCCTGCCTGCAAGTCGATGGGCAGACGTACGCGCAGCTGGATGACGGTGCGGTGGTCGAAATCAGTCGTGCCGATCGAACGCTGCAGCTCATCCGCACGAGTGACCAGCCGTTCTTCAACCTTGTCCGCGAAAAGCTGACGGAATGGACCCGATAACACAAAATGTAAAGGCAGGTGCTGCGGAAATATGAAAACCGTTCGACAAGTGGCAATTCTTGATATCATCGAGAAACAGGAAATTGAAACGCAGGAGGAACTCGCCAGCGCCCTGAATGCGCGGGGCATCCGCGTGACGCAGGCGACCGTATCCCGCGACATTAAGGAATTGCGGCTGCTGAAAGTGCTGACCCCCTCCGGCAAGTACAAATACGCAACGGGCGATCAGGCGGACAACAATCTGACCGACCGTTTCATTCGGATGCTGGCGGAATCGCTGCTGTCTGTCTCGTCGGCGAACAACCTGATTGTGGTGAAAACACTGTCGGGTTCGGCGAACGTCGCGGCGGAAGCGCTGGACAGTATGCACTGGCCGGAGGTGCTGGGGACGCTGGCAGGCGACAACACGGTGCTGCTGATTATCCGCTCGAACGAGGAGACGATCACCGTCACCAGCCGCATCCGGGAAATGATGAAATAACGGCAATGGTTATCCCCGGCACGGAAAAGGAGTATCCATCATGATTCTATCCATGCGAATGCGGAATATCGCGCTGATTGAGGAACTGAGTCTGGAATTCGGCGAAGGGCTGCACGTTATGACCGGCGAAACCGGCGCGGGCAAATCCATCGTCGTGGACGCGGTCAATCTGGTGCTGGGCGGACGCGCCGCGCGGGAACTCATCCGCACGGGAACGGACAAGGCGTGGGTCGAAGCGGTGTTCGATGCCAGCGGCAATGAGGAAGTCGCAAAATGGGCGCAGACACAGGAACTCGATGATTTCGACGGCACGGTAACGCTCTACCGCGAAATAACGCGCTCCGGGCGCAACCTCTGCCGCGTCTGCGGGGTGGTGATGCCGCTGTCCGCGCTCAAAGACATCGCCGTACTGCTGATGGACGTGCATGGGCAGCACGAGGCGCAGTTCCTGATGAACTCGCAGTATCACCTGCTGTTTCTGGATGCTGCGGGCGGCGACGATTATCAGGCGCTGCTCAGCCGCGTGGACGCGGCGTATCAGGCGTTCATCACCAACCATCGGCAGTACGCGCGCTTGGTCAAGGAGAATGAGAAGAAGCAGTACCGCATGGAATCGCTGAAAAAGTCGCTGGAGGAATTGGAAAAAGCACGGCTGAAGCTGGGCGAGGAAGAAACGCTGGTAGCGGAAAAAGAGCGTTTCCGGCATTCGGAGAAGATTGCGACAGCGGTTGCGGCGGCGCATCGGGCGATTTCAGCGAACGATGACAGCGAGACGGTACTTTCGCGCGTGAAGGAAGCGGCGGATGCGCTTCGGTCGCTGGCGGCGTTCGGCGAAAACTACGTCAGTCTGGCGCAGCGGTGCGATTCGGCGTACTATGAGCTGGAGGAAATCGGCTACGAACTGGCGGATTTGACCGAAAAAGGGGAGTTCGACCCCGTTCGGGCGGAGAAAGTTGAGACGCGGCTGGATTTGATTCGGCGCATGGAACGCAAGTACGGCGAAACGGTGGCGGAAGTCCTTTCGCAGCAGCAGAAGATGCAGGAGGAATACGACAATTACGTTTCGCTGGATGAGCAGGTTGCCAAAACCGGCGCGGAGCATAAGCGGCTCTTGGCGCAGTATCGGCAGTTGGCCCGTCAGCTGACGGAGGCGCGGCACGGGCTGGCGAATGAGTTTGAGAAGAACATGATGGCGCAGCTGAAAGACCTCGGTATGGGCAACACCATCTTCCAAGTGTCGTTCGCGATTCGCCCGGAAGGGAAGATTTTCATGCCGCAGTCGGTCGGCGACGACGTGATTGAGTTCATGATTTCCCCGAACCCCGGCGAGCCGCTGAAGCCGCTGTCAAAAATCGCGTCTGGCGGCGAATTGTCGCGCCTGATGCTGGCGATTAAGAGCCTCGAAGCTGAAAAAGGCGGTGTCGGCACGATGGTGTTCGACGAAATCGACACGGGCATCAGCGGACGGATGGCGCAGGTCGTCGCGGAGAAGATGGCGCTGATCGCGCGCAAGCGGCAGGTTATCTGCGTGACGCACCTGCCGCAGATTGCAGCGATGGCGGCACACCAGTTTCTTGTGGAGAAGCGTGTGGAAGGGGAGCGGACGAATACGAGTGTTCGCCTTCTTTCACCCAAGGAACGAATCAGCGAAGTCGCGCGGATGCTCGGCGGCGCAGACGGCAGCGAGGGCAGTGCCATGAGTCACGCAGCGCACATGCTCTATGTGGCGGGAAATCTGCCGGAAGAAGATATTAGCCATAGCTAATGGTGAAATTGACTAAAAAACTTTGGCTGACATTTGTCAAACTTTTCACTGTACCAAATGCCTTGTTCTATGATATAATAGATTTCGTGTGATTGTGTCCTGTTCAGACGGATTCCGTCTGAATATGTGTTTTCTGCTGTCACGGCAGGGGATGCAAAAGGATTTGGAAAGGGGTTTTCTCTGTGTTTGTCAAACACATGTTTCCCGGCGGAACGCATCCGCATGAGGGCGTAAACGGCAAGGCCGTCAACAGCGGCAATGCCATTCGTGAGCTGCCCGCGCCTGCGCGCGTGGTGATTCCGCTCTCGCAGCATATCGGTGCGCCCTGCAAGCCCATCGTGCAGAAGGGTGATTTGGTGCTGGCGGGTCAGAAGATTGGCGAAGCGGGCGGCTTTGTGTCCGCACCGGTGCATTCGTCCGTCTCCGGCAAGGTCGTCGGCATTGAGCCGGTCGAGCTGGCGAATGGTTCGACGGTTTCCGCCGTCGTCATCGAGAATGACTTCCAGAACAACTGGGTGGAGCTGCATCCGGCAGAGCACCCGGAAACGCTGACCGCGCAGGAATTGCAGACCATCGTCCGCGAAGCCGGCATCGTCGGCATGGGCGGCGCGACGTTCCCCACGCAGGTCAAGATAACGCCCCCGAAGGGCAAGACGATTGAGAAGCTTGTCATCAACGGCGCGGAGTGCGAACCGTACCTGACGGCTGACCATCGCCTGATGCTGGAAAAACCCGCGGAAATCATTGATGGCATCCACCTGATGATGCTTGCGCTGGACGTGAAGGAAGCGCACGTCGGCGTGGAGAACAACAAAATGGACGCGGTGGAAGCGCTCCGTGCCGCGGCGAAGAACGTCGAAGGCATCACAATTCATGATTTGCCCGTCCGCTATCCGCAGGGCGGTGAAAAGCAGCTGGTGTATGCCCTGACGCGCCGCAAGGTGCCGACCGGCGGTCTGCCGCTGGATGTCGGCTGCGTGGTCAGCAACGTCGGCACGGTGTATGCCATTCAGCAGGCGATTCGCGAGGGTCGCCCGCTCGTGCAGCGCGTGACGACCGTTGGCGGGCTGGTCAACAACCCCGGCAACTTCCTCGTTAGCGTCGGTACGCCGATCGACACGCTGCTGGAAGCCTGCGGTGGAATGCAGTCTGGCGCACGGATGCTCATCAGCGGCGGTCCGATGATGGGCATGGCGATTACCCGCACGGATATCCCGGTCACGAAGGGCACCTCCGGCGTGCTTGTGTTGGGCGAAGAAGCCGTTGACCCGGTGGAATCCGCCTGCATCAACTGCGGCCGCTGCCTGCGCGCCTGCCCGATGCAGCTGATGCCGACGCTGCTTGACCGCTGCGTCCGCGCCGACCGCTATGACGAAGCCGAAAAGTACGGCATCATGAACTGTATCGAATGCGGTGCGTGCACCTTCGTCTGCCCCGCCAAGCGCCTGCTTACGCAGTCCTGCCGTCAGGGCAAAAAGGTGATTACGACCCGCAAGAAGGCGGAAGCCGCGAAGAAAGCCGCGGCAGAAGCTGCAAAGAAGGCTGCTGAAGAGCAGTCCAAGAAGGAGGCATAACACCATGCAGAATAATCTTGTGATGACCTCCTCGCCCCACCTGCGCGACCATAGCAGCACGCAGCGCATCATGCAGGAGGTTTGTCTGGCGCTGCTGCCGGCTGGCATTGCGGGCGTTATCATCTTCGGCTGGAGCGCGCTGATGCTCATCTGCGTGTCCGTGGCAACCTGTGTTCTATCTGAATTTGTGTGGGAAAAGCTGACGAAGCGGACGGTGACGATTGGCGACTGGAGCGCCGTCGTGACGGGTCTGCTGCTGGCGTACAACCTCCCGGCGAACGCGCCGTGGTGGCTGGCGGTGGTCGGCGGCGTGATTGCCATCGTCCTCGTCAAGCAAATGTTTGGCGGCATCGGCAGCAACTTCATGAACCCGGCGCTGACCGCGCGCGCGATTCTGTTCGTCAGCTGGTCTGCGCTGATGAGCAGCTATCCGCAGTCCAAATTCGTCGTAGATGCGACGACCTCCGCAACGCCCCTCGGCTTGCTGAGCAAGGGCGTTTCCGGCGTGAACTTTATGGATCTGCTGCTGGGCAACTGCGGCGGTGTGCTGGGCGAAACCTGCAAGCTGGCGATTCTCGTCGGCGGCATTTACCTGTGCGTCCGCAAGATTGCTGACTGGCGCATCCCGGTGTCCTTCATCGCGACCGTGTTCGTCTGCTACCTGATTAAGGATGGCGCTGAAATGGCGATTTATCAGGTATTTGCGGGCGGCTTGATGCTCGGCGCGTTCTTCATGGCGACTGACTATGCGACCAGCCCGGTGACGGTGCCCGGCCGCGTCATCATGGGCATTGGCTGCGGTCTGCTGCTGTTCATCATCCGTGCCTACGCGAACTACCCCGAAGGCTGCTCCTTCGCGATTCTGTTCATGAACGTCTGCACGCCCCTGATTGACCGCTTCACCGCGCCGCATCCGTTTGGGGAGGTGAAAAAGCATGGCTAATCAGAAGAAAACCTTCATGAGTGTCCTGCTGAACGGCCTGATTTGGGAGAATCCGACGTTTGTGCTGATGCTGGGCATGTGCCCGACGCTGGCCATCACCACGTCTGGCATGAACGGCATCGGCATGGGTCTGGCGGTTACGGCTGTGCTGATTTTCTCGAATCTGTTCATCAGCCTGCTGCGCAATGTCATCCCGGACAGCGTGCGCATTCCGGCGTACATCATCATCATCGCGTCCTTCGTGACGATGATTGACATGCTGCTTAAGGCATTCCTGCCGGATTTGTCGCAGGCGCTGGGCATGTTTATCCCGCTGATTGTCGTCAACTGCATCATCTTTGCCCGTGCGGAGTCCTTCGCGTCAAAGAATCCGCCGGTGCTGAGCATTGCGGACGGCCTGGGTATGGGGCTGGGCTTTACCTTTGCCATCACGCTGCTGTCCGTCATCCGTGAGCTGCTGGGCAACGGCACGTTCTTTGGTCTGCAGGTGATGCCCGCCAGCTATCAGCCGATGGGCATCATGACGCAGGTTCCCGGCGGCTTCATCACGCTGGGGCTGCTGCTGATTCTGGTCAATGCACTGTCGAATAAGTCGAAAAAGAAGGGGGCGGCAGCATGAGCAACATTTGGGCGAATCTGCTGACGATTCTTGTCGGCGGTCTGCTGGTCAATAACTTTGTCATGAACCGCTTCCTCGGCTGCTGTCCGTTCCTCGGCGTTTCCAAGCAGTACGACACGGCAAAGGGCATGTCGATGGCGGTTATCTTCGTCATGACGCTCGCCAGCTTCATCACTTGGTTCGTGCAGCACCTGATTCTGGTGCCGCTGCATCTGGAATACATGCAGACGATTGCGTTCATTCTCGTCATTGCCGTGCTGGTCGGCATTGTGGAAATGGCGCTGAAGAAAATTTCCCCCTCGCTGTATCAGTCGCTGGGCGTGTATCTGCCGCTCATCACCACCAACTGCGCGGTGCTGGGCGTGGCGATTTTGAACGTGGATAACGGCTACAACCTGCTCGAAAGCACGTTCAACGGCTTCTGCGCGGCGGCAGGCTTCGGTCTGGCGATGATTCTCTTCTCCTGCATCCGCGAGCGTCTGGCGCTGGCGAACATGCCCAAGTGGATGAACGGCTTCCCCGGCGCGCTGATTACGGCGGGTCTGATGGCGATTGCGTTCATGGGCTTCGGCGGCTTAATCGGCTGAGGAGGGAAGGCGGATGACGGTTGTGAATATCCTCATTGCGGCGGTTGTGCTGGGCCTGATGGGGTTGCTCTTCGGTCTGCTGCTGATGGGCACGGAGAAGGTCTTTGCCATTCCGGCGGATGAAAAGCGTGACGCTGTGCGCGCTGCGCTTCCGGGCGCGAACTGCGGCGCCTGCGGCTATCCCGGCTGCGATGGCTGTGCGGATGCGATTGCTTGCGGCAAAGCGCCCGTGAATGCCTGCCCGGTCGGCGGCAAGCCCGTTGCGGACAAGATTTCCGCGATTATGGGCAGTGCGGAAGCGGCAGACGCCGTTCGCAAGGTCGCCAGCGTAATCTGCCAAGGTGATTCCGAGCATTGCAAGGAGAAGTTTGAGTACCGCGGCATTCAGGACTGCGTGGCTGCATCCGTCGTTAATGACGGCAACAAGGCCTGCAAGTTCGCGTGCCTTGGTCTGGGTACCTGCGCGCGCGTCTGCCCGTTCGACGCGATTCATGTTGACCCGGTGAAGAAGATTGCCGTGGTGGACGACGAGAAGTGTGTTGCGTGCGGCAAGTGCGTGGCGATTTGCCCTAAGGGTGTGCTGAGTCTACGTCCGGTGACGGAGGATGTGACGGTTCGCTGCCGCAACACTGAGCCCGCCAAGAAGGTGCTGTCTGCCTGCTCGACTGGCTGCATTCACTGCGGCAAGTGCTTCCGCGCCTGCCCGCATGGTGCGATTACGATGACGAACGGTCTGCCGGTCATCGATCAGAGCAAGTGCCAGCACTGCATGGCGTGTGCAGACGCTTGCCCGACGAAGGCAATGTGGGCGAACTTCGACAAGCGGAAGGTTTCCGCGTAATTTGGGATTAGAAAAGGACGTGCGGCTGCGAAAGGCTGGCACGTCCTTTTTGATGTGTTGCAATGCGCCTAAAGAGGGGATTGCAGGGGAGTGTGGCTATGGTTGCAAGCCCGGCTGGTCGCTCGTGCCAATTGACGCGACAATGTGGAGATGGTCGAGATTCCGGCTTGGGGGCGCTCCAGCGGGAGCGCAAAGTTACAACCGCTGCGCTGAAAGCGCTTCGCTGTTCAGCGTCGGGCGGCGGAGTTGACTTCGTTATCATAATTGATTTAACGGAGCAGCAGTTGGGGCGTTGCCCCAAGCCCCATAAGGGGCGCTGCCCCTTAACCCTGCAAGGGACATTGTCCCTTGACCCTTTCGCGCGATTGAGTTGACTTCGTTATCATACTTCTTCCGCGTGTTACTCTTTTTATTCGCCGCGAAGGAGGTTCGGAAGCGAAAGCGTCCATGCCGGTGTCCCATCCACCTCAAACAGCGCCTGATTCTCCCATGCGCATCCACCGAACCATGCACCCGCGTCCTGCGGGTCATACCCACCAGCATAACTGCTCGCCCAGCCCGACCCGAACTGTTCCCACAGCTTGCTCTGCTCTTCCCAGCTATTGCCCGGCACCGGAATCCACGCGGGTTCCCAATAGCAGACGCCGAGTGCGCCTGCCTGCACAGCCGTTTCCACCGTCTCGCGGAAATCCGCCGCCTGACCGTCGCGGGAAATATCCTGCTTCATGTCGCACCACTCATTCGGGACGCTGTTCGGGTGTGTATCGAGGTTATTCGTTGTGAACGGGTAGGATGTTTCGGCGATGAAGACGTCTTTGCCGAAAGTTTCGCGCACATCCGCCATCAGTTCTGACAAATTCTCCAGCGAACCATGCCAATAGCTGTAATAGCTGTACGCCATCACGTCGAAATCGACCGGCGTATCGCCCTCGCAGACCTCACGGATGTACTTCTTCGCGTCCGATTGACTGACGTTGGTGAAATGCACTGCCACCAACGCATCGGGCAGGGTTGCGCGGACAGCGGCGCTCCCGGCGTTCATCAGCTGATTGCGCCCATTTGTGCTCCATTCGCCCGCCATGCCGCCGTTAATCTCGTTGCCGACCTGCACCATCCAGATGTCCACGCCCGTTGCGGCAATCTGCGTCAGCGCATCCGTCGTGAAGGCGTAGAGTGCGCTGCACTTCTGCGTCAAATCCATCGTGACCCACTCCTTCGGGGACATTTGCTTTGCAGGGTCAGCCCAGAAGTCGCTGTAATGGAAGTCAACGATGAGCGACAGTCCGGCTTCCTTGCATCGGCGGGCGATTTCCACCGCGTTCGCCACGCCGCAGTTGCCGCCGCCGTAGCCTCTGCCGTCCTCGTCGAATGGGTTGTTCCAAACGCGGACGCGCACGGTGTCCCAGCCTGCTTCCTTCAGCAGGACGAACAAGTTTGTCGGCTCGCCGTCGCGGTTGCGGTACACAACGCCGCTGTTCTCCTCGCTCAGCACGGTGGAAACATCCGCGCCGAAGCGGAAAGATGCAGGGAAGGCATCATCCTCCGCGAGCGCCAAATGTGGCAAAAGCAGGGTAACAGACAACAAACAAGCGAGTAGCCTCTTCACAATAGCGCCTCTTTCTCACGAACAAAAACAGCAAATTCACGACGAAGTGATGCCTTCATTATATCAAAAAGGGTGTCTTGCGTCAAGAAAATAGAAAAACATTGATTTTTGGAAGCGGCATGTAAATACTATCATGCTCAAAAATGCCCAAATTCCCGCTGAAAATGTGAACAGCATCTTGCAAAAAGCAACGAAAAATAGTATAATCAAATAGGATAGCCAGCAGAATGTGTTTGCGATGGAGGAAGGGCACGGTGTTTTCCGTGGCTAATTTCAGGCAAATGTTTTCTGCGCGGAAGTTTCTTCCGCAGTATGTAAAAAAGGAGTGTTTCCAATGGCGAAGAAGTATGTGTACCTCTTCAAGGAAGGCAACGCCAACATGCGTGAGCTGCTGGGCGGCAAGGGCGCGAACCTCGCTGAGATGACCAATCTCGGTATGCCCGTGCCTCAGGGCTTCACCGTCACCACCGAAGCCTGCACCCGGTATTATACCGACGGCAAGGTGATTGGTGACGATATCGTCGAGCAGATTTACGCTGCTCTGGCGGAGACCGAAAAGGTGGCCGGCAAGAAGTTCGGCGACGACAAGGATCCTTTCCTTGTTTCTGTCCGCTCCGGCGCTCGTGCCTCCATGCCCGGCATGATGGATACCATTCTGAATCTGGGCCTGACGGACGTGTCTGTTGTGGGTCTGGCGAACCTGACCAACAACCCGCATTTCGCCTATGACGCGTATCGCCGTTTCATCGCCATGTTCTCTGACGTGGTTATGGAAATTCCGAAGAACGAATTTGAAGCGGTTCTGGACGAATTCAAGGAGAAGAAGGGCGTCAAGTACGACCGCGACCTCTCTGCGGATGACCTGAAGGAAGTCGTCGTTCGTTTCAAGGAAATCTACAAGAAGCACATGGGCGTGGACTTCCCGCAGGACCCCAAGGTTCAGCTGATGGAAGCCGTCAAGGCCGTGTTCCGTTCTTGGGACAACCCGCGTGCCATCTACTATCGCCGTATGAACGATATTCCGGGCGACTGGGGCACTGCCGTCAACGTGCAGTCCATGGTCTTCGGCAACATGGGCGAAACCTCCGGCACGGGCGTTGCCTTCACGCGCAACCCCTCCACGGGCGAAAAGAAGCTGTACGGTGAGTACCTGCTGAACGCTCAGGGCGAGGACGTTGTGGCTGGTATCCGTACCCCCGAACCCATCTCCCACCTGCAGGAGCAGATGCCCGATGTGTACCAGCAGTTTGTGGATATCGCCACCAAGCTGGAAGCGCACTATCGCGACATGCAGGACATGGAATACACCATTGAACGCGGCAAGCTGTACATGCTGCAGACCCGTAACGGCAAGCGTACCGCGGCGGCTGCGCTGAAGATCGCTGTTGATCTGGTGGACGAAGGCGTGCTGAGCGAAGAAGAAGCCGTGCTGAAGGTGGAGCCCAAGCAGCTCGACACCCTGCTGCACCCGAACTTCGACGCTGCGGCTGTGAAGAAGGCACCCGTCATTGCGAAGGGTCTGCCGGCTTCCCCTGGCGCTGCTACCGGCGGCATCTACTTCACCGCTGACGAAGCGGCTGAACACGGCAAGAACAAGGAAAAGGTTATCCTCGTTCGCCGCGAAACCACGCCTGAGGACATCGAAGGCATGGACTTCTCTCAGGGCATCCTGACCGTCTTCGGCGGCATGACCTCTCACGCGGCGGTTGTCGCTCGCGGCATGGGTCGTGCGGCTGTCGTCGGTTGCGGCGCGCTGAAGATTGACGAAGAAGCAAAGACCCTGACCGTTGGCGACAAGGTGTACCACGAGGGTGACTTCATCTCCCTCGACGGCTCTACCGGCAACGTCTACGATGGCCAGATTGCGACGGTTGAAGCGTCCATCTCCGGCGAGTTCGCTCGCTTCATGGGCTGGGCTGACGCTGCCCGCCGTCTGCGCGTCCGCACCAATGCGGATACCCCGCGCGACACCAAGCAGGCTGTCAAGTTCGGTGCTGAAGGCATCGGCCTGTGCCGTACCGAGCACATGTTCTTCGAGGCGGATCGTATCGCGGCTGTCCGTGAAATGATTCTGGCCGACACGAAGGAACAGCGCGAAAAGGCGCTGGCGAAGATTCTGCCGATGCAGCAGGGTGACTTCGAAGCGATGTACAAGGCGCTGGAAGGCAAGCCCATGACGGTTCGTTATCTCGATCCGCCGCTGCATGAGTTCGTGCCGCATGTTGACATGAAGGAAGAAATCGACGAGCTGGCCAAGAACCTTGGCATCACCTCCGAGGAAGTCATCCACAAGATCAACGCGCTGCATGAGTCCAACCCGATGATGGGTCACCGTGGCTGCCGTCTGGCCGTCACCTATCCGGAAATCGCGGAAATGCAGACCCGTGCGGTTCTGCAGGCGGCTATCGATGTGACCCGCGAATGCGGCTACAACATTGTGCCCGAAATCATGATTCCGCTGGTCGGTTCCAAGAAGGAACTGGCGTTTGTCAAGTCCATCGTCGACGAGACCGCCAAGAAGGTCTTTGAGGAACAGGGCATGACGCTGGAATACCACGTTGGCACCATGATCGAGATCCCGCGCGCGGCTGTTACCGCTGACGAGATTGCTGAAGAAGCGGAATTCTTCTCCTTCGGCACGAACGACCTGACCCAGATGACGTTCGGCTTCTCCCGTGACGACGCTGGCAAGTTCCTCGGCGCCTACTACGACAACAAGATCTTCGAGAGCGATCCCTTCGCTCGTCTGGACACGGACGGCGTTGGCAAGCTGGTGCAGATGGCTGCGAAGCTGGGCCGTCAGACCCGCCCGAACCTGAAGCTGGGCATCTGCGGCGAACACGGCGGCGATCCGAGCTCCGTGATGTTCTGCCACAAGGTTGGTCTGAACTACGTTTCCTGCTCGCCTTTCCGTGTGCCGATTGCGCGTCTGGCTGCTGCACATGCCGCAATCCTCGAAAAGATGGGCAAGTAAGACGTTTGGCGCTGCAAAGCGCATAACGGCTGACAATACGCATCTCTGGTGGTTTCCGTCCCTGCAATATGGGACGGAAGCCACTTTTTTGCATATCAAAAAGCGCGCCGACAGCCTTTCGCTCCGACGCGCTTCAAAGTTGCTTATTCGTTTTCTATCATGTAGTCCACAAAGCTGGTGATGGTTGTCCAGTAGAGGTCGAACGCTGCGCCGTAGGTGTCATCATCGAAGCTATCTGCCGATGTGCCGCCAACTACCGTGATGGTGTAGCCGTACAGCACGCAGACGAAAATGCAGTACATGTTGCCGTCTTCGCCTTGACCGCCTGCACAGAAGGGCGTCAGGACTGCATCGCCGTCGTTCTCGTCATACGCTACCAAACCCGGGTTGCCGCCTGTGTACATGGACTGATAGTAGTCAATCATCGCTTGCAGGTTTTCCTCCGGCAGCGTGATGGTCACATAATCCTCCAGCGATTCATCATAGGTAATCATCACGGCGTAGCTGACATCGTTCCGCCCGTTGTAGCCAAGCCGCAGGTCAATGCTCGTCTCGCCGACCTCACAGCTCGTGACGTTCAGCGCTTCGGGCAGGTCAATCGTCATCCCTATGTTTTCGATGGTGTACGGGTTCGTCGCTTCGTATGCCTCCGCAAAGGCGAAAGAAAAAAGCAGGCAAAGCGCGCAGAGCAAGGAAATCAGTCGTTTCATGAAATGAACCTCCTTTTATAATTCAAAGTTGATGAAATCAGACAGTTGAATTTCACCGTAAATGTCGGTCAGGCAGAAGCAGTAGAGGTAGGTCGCGTCGCTGCCCTCGAGCGAGTAGAAACCGAAGTCGATGGAACCGTCTTTGCCTGCCACAATCGGGTCGCCATCCATTGTCATTTCCTGCAATTCGCCGTCCTCATCTTCATATAGCACGTTGTAAATCGGTGTCACCACGTCACCCTCGCTCAGGGGAGTGCTGCCGCGAACGGGGAGTCCGGCATCGTCGTACCCCTGCGTGAAGCCGACAATCGTCCAGCCACTGCTGTAGCTCCGCCGTATCACCAGCAGATACCCCTCGACATCGTTGCAGCGGACGGGAATCACACTTCGGCACATTCCGCCATTGACAAGCTGGTCGTACATCATCACAATTTGGTCATCCAGCATCGGCCAAGTACCGTCGAACTGGCTGATGATTTCGCCGCTTTCCCAGTCAATGGCGGCGTTCTGCATTGCGCCCATTTCGATGTAGAACGTATCCTCGTCGTCACTGCCATCCAAGTACAGCAAGCCCTCGACCATGCTCAAGTTGTTCAGCTCGTCCTGACTGAGCATCATGCTGCACATATAAGCGGAATCATCGTCCATGTCCAGCCAATCGTCCATGGCAGAATCGTCCGGTATGAGGCTGCCGGTGAAGAACGCGTCGTTCATGGATGTGAACGTTGGCACAACGTCAGGTAAATCCACTGCATCTGCTTCCACCGCAAGAGGCGTTTCGCTTGTGGTGAACGTACTGGCGGGGGAGAAAAACGCGTCTGTCAGGTTGCCGGTGAACACGCTGCTGGTCGTGACCTGCTGCGGAACCTGCGCGCTGAAGACGTAATTGCCGCCACTGCGAAGCTCCGCATAGCCGCGCGTGAACTCCGTCATGCGCGGAATTGTCTCCTGACAGCCGTCGCCCTCGTAGCTTCCGGACGGAAAATAGACGCTCATGCCCGTCAGGTAGTCGAATTTCCGCGTGCCGACGTTGTAGCGCACGACGCGCTCGTAGGCGGTTTGCAGGACGTCTGCGGTCTGCGGCGCAATGGTACGAGTGCCGTCAATCAGCGCCATCATATCCACCATGTCGGATGTTGCGCTGTCAAAATCGCCAAAGGCATACATGCGCTGGCGGGCACGGCTGAAGGTAGACAATTGCCCAGCGTCCAGCGCCTGCGAGAGATACGATGCGTATGTCTCCATTGTGCTGACCAGATAATCCATTGCCGGCAAGTAGAGGACGCTCATGCTGAGATAATCATCAGGGTTTTCGTCCAGGCAGGCTTCCATGTACGCATCCGCAATCGCAACGCCGATGCCCTGCGCGTCAAGGGCTGGATTTTCGCCCAGCGCATTCAGCCACGCATAATTCCAGCCGAGCGACGGCTCCAGTTCTTCGCTGGCGACCATGAAATCAGCGTAATACTGCATGTGCGCAGCCGCTTCGTAGGTTGCCATCAAGCAGGCGTCGAAGCCGATGAGATCCAGATGAAAATCGGGATTGGCTTCTGTAAAGTTGTACAGCGCGTCGTTGATTTCGTGAATTGTCAACCCATCGTAATCCGCTGTTTCGTCGAAGCAGACGCCGCTCGTCGATCCGCCGCCGTGATTCCAGAAGATCAGCATGTAGCGATCGGCGGGGTAGGTGGAAGTCGCCCAAGTCAGGTAATCCTCCAGCGTGTTCTGCGCGCCCATGCTTTGCCATGCGCAGACTTCAACGTTGGAAAAATCGTAGTCCGCAATCGTAAAGCGGTTAATGTGGTTCGCACGCAGACGGCTGTCGTCCCACTGGCTCGCGCCGCCTGCCTGCACGACGACTGTCACGTTGTCCGGAATGTCTGCCGCGCACATCTCGTACAGGTCGTTCACACAGTCACTCTGCAAATCCGTGCCGCACATGTACATCAGGACAGTCATCGTGGGGGTGTCCGCGCACGCCGCCGGAAGTCCAAGCAGCAGCAAACTGCCAAGCAGCAGCGCAAGAAGTTGGTGTTTCATTGGATGGTTCGCCTCTTTTCTTGTTTTCTGGCAAAATCCCATTATTTCTATTCTACTGCTGCAAATTCCCGTTGTCAACCGCGATTCGCGCAACATAAAACGCTCCTGACGCGTGTTCAGGAGCGTTTTGTTAAGGCAGCACCGCACAGCTCGGCGGCGCGGCTGGCGATGCCTTTTCCGCTATCTGCGCATGCAATTTTCTCGATTTGCATCCAGTAAACCTTCAAAATTTGCATTTACATCTGACGAAAAATCCATTCGCCAGCTGACTATCTCATTTGTGCGGTGTTACCTTAAATATGGCGATTTATTCTGCTGCCGACGCGGCGTGAATCTCCTCCAGGAAGCGGGTAATCGGCAGGTGCTGCGGGCATACACGTTCGCACTTGCGGCAGTGGATGCACTGCGACGCATCCGCATGATCCGCCTGAATCTGGGCGTACCCAGCCTTGAAGGAGCTGTCCGCGCGGAGCATGGCGGCATCGTAGCCTTGGAAAATGCGCGGAATCTGCACGCCCATCGGGCAGGGCTGGCAGTACTTGCAGCCCGTGCAGCGCGTTTTCGTCCGCGCAAGGTACGTTGCTTTGACCTTCTGGTAGAGCGCAAGTTCCTCGTCGGTCAGCGTCGGGCGCTTCGCCATGTCGAAAATGCGCAGATTATCCGTCACCTGCGCCCATGTGCTCATGCCGCTGAGAATCGTGATGACTTCAGGCATGGCGTACAGGTAGCGGAAGCCCCACTCGACCGGGCTGCGCCGCACGGCATACGCGTCGTAAACCGCTTTCACATCCACCGGGGGATTCGCAAGCAGACCGCCGCGCAGGGGTTCCATGACGACGACACCCACGCCGCGCCGGCCCGCTTCGCGGATGCCCTCAAGCGTCGCTTGATTCTCATCGTCGAGGATGTTCATCTGCACCTGACACATGCCCCACTGATCCCAGTCGTGCAGGATGCGCAGGAACGCCTTTGCGTCATCGTGGAAGGAGAAGCCGGGATAGCGCACCTTGCCCTGCGCGATGGCTTCGGCATAGAAACGCTTGTAATCCAGCTTCTGCATTGCGTCCATGCGCTCGTTGTTCATTGCGTGAAGAATGTAAAAGTCCACATAGGGGGTATCGAGCTTTTTCAGCTGCTCATCGAGGAACTTCATCATGTCCTCATGCGTCTTGACGAGCCAGACGGGCAGCTTTGTCGTCAGGATGACCTTCTCGCGGTAGCCGTCCTTGAGCGCCTTACCGATGACAATCTCGCTTTCGCCGCCGTGATACGGGTATGCCGTGTCGATGTAGCGGACGCCGTTGTCGATGGCGTGGCGAATCATGCGAATCGCTTCGGATTCGTCAATTTTGCCGTCCGGCGTTGTTGGAAAGCGCATACAGCCGAAGCCGAGCATGGAGCTTTCCCGGTTGATGGTCGGAAACATGGTGTTCAGCACGTGTTTTCGCTCCCTTACTTAGAGATATGGTATTATATCCGAAAGCCTACCGAAAATCAGGTCAGGCTTTACATCTGATGTGTCTACATCGCTGCGTTTTGCTTCGCCAGAGAGGACAAGAATGCCCGTCATGCCGTGATTCACGCCGGTCGCAACATCTGTGTAGAGCCGGTCGCCCACCATCGCCATCTCATGCAGCGCAAAGCCGGTGCGCGCAAGGGCTTCATCCACAATACCGCGGTTCGGCTTGCCAATCACCACATCCGCCCAGCGCCCAGTGCTGGCGTGAATCAGTGCCATAAACGCGCCAAGGTCGGGGATGAACCCATGCTCGGTCGGACAGTTGAAATCAGGATGCGTCGCGATATACGGCTTGCCCGCGCGGATGAGGTCGCAGACGCGGCAGAGCTTGCCGTAATCCAGCGTCGTGTCAAACGCCGCCAGCACATAATCCGCGTCGTCCGAATCGCAGAAGCGCAGCCCCATCGCCGTCAATTCCGCCCGAAGCACGGGATTCCCCAGCAGATAGCCGGTTTTGCCCGGAAAGTGCGTCAGGCAGTACCGCGCCGCCGCCTGCCCTGATGTAATCACGTCGCGATACGCCGCCGGAACGCCCATCCGCGCCAACTTTTCGGCATACGTCGAGGCGGAGCGGCTGGAGTTGTTCGTCAGGAAGTGCGCGGTGCGCCCCGTTTTCTCCAGCGCATCCAGAAATTCCAATCCGCCGGGAATGATGCGGTCGCCCAGATAGAACGTACCATCCATGTCCAGCAGAAAGCAGCGGATGCCAGACAGCTTCGCGCGAATCGTCTCGTCGGTCATGCGCTCACCCTCCGCGAATCAGATTTCCTGCAATTTCAGCACGCCCTCAAGGTTCATCATCTTAACGGCGGCGTTGTAGGCTTCCTTGACCATGCTGATGAGGTATCTTTCATCCTGACAGGGAATGTACTTCGTCGCAATGCAGACCGCCAGCCCATGAATGAACAGCCATGTGCGCTCAAAGAAGCGCAGGGCGGTTTCGTCGTCCAGCGGCGTTTCCTTCTTGATGATGTTGAACACAAGGTCAAAATTCGTCTGGTCGCTGTATTGCCCCTCGCTGACGCGGTCGCGCATGAACAGCAGCTTGAACAGCTCCGGTTCGTCGCGGCCGTAGAGCAGATACGTCGTGCAGAGCTGAATATATGGCGAGTCGGACTGCGCCATATCCGCCTCCGCGTGTGCCTGAAACTGGCGCGCGACGTAGAGAATCAGCTCCCGGTGCAAATCCTCCATGTTGGTGAACAGGCGGAAAATCGGCTGCGTTGAGCCGCCGAGTTCCTTGGCAATCGCGCGGGCGTTGAGGGCTTCCATGCCTTCGCGGCGCATAAGCTGGCAGGCAGCATGGAGAACAGCATCACGGGTAAATCGAACCGTAGGCGGCATAATCGTCAATCTCCTTGATTATTTGGTATATTTGGCATAGGAACTGTAAAATCTCCGGCTGGAATCAATCTGCGTCAGCTGGCGGTTCTTCGTCACATTCAGCACCAGCGCAATGCCGCCGATGTTCGTGACCATGTTTGAACCGCCATAGGAGAGGAACGGCAGGGGAATGCCGGTAATCGGCAGCCGCCCCAGCGTCATGCCGATGTTCTCGAAAACGTGGAAGAGCAGCATGCCAATCACGCCGATGATGATGAGCATACCCTGCCGATCGTAGGTGTAGCGCGCGAGGTAGAGCATACGCAGAATAATCGCCAGGTACCACAGCATGATGATGCTGCAGCCGGCAAAGCCGAACGCTTCCCCGATGGTGGCGAAAATGAAGTCCGTCCAGTCGGCGGGGACGTAGTTCAGCTGACTCATCGAGCCATCGACGAATGTGCCGATGCCCGTCAAGCCGCCCGCGCCGATGGTCATCTGCGACTGGCGCATCTGGTACGCGTCACCCTGCGGGGACAAATCAGGATTCAGGAATGCGACAATACGCGCCAGACGGTAGTCATCGCTGCCTGTGGCGACCATGAAGCCGTACAGCGCCAGAACGAGCAGAATCGCGACGACAGCCATCGTAATCAGCAGCCGCCAGCGGACGTTGGCGAACAGCAGCATACATGCGAACGCGAATACCACGACGATAGCGGAACCTGTTTCACCGGAGAAGAGAATGATCGCGCACGGCACGAGGAGCATTGCCATGATTTCGATGAAGTCGCGGAAGGTGCTCATTGGATGCTCCGATTGGCTCAGGCGCTGCGCCAGCATCAGAATCATTGCCAGTTTGATGAACTCCGATGGCTGAATCGTCATGTCCCAGATGATGTCCAGCCATGCCTTCACGCCCTCAGCGCGGTTGAAAACCCACACGACAAGTACCAGCACGGTTGTGCCGATGTACATGGCGCGCGTGAAGCGGCGAATCAGGTGGTAGGGGCAGAGGATAATCAGCGTCATGACCAGCGGCGCAAGCACCAGCACGAAGAAGCACTGGCGGAGTGTCGAGGAGGATTCCAAAATGTGTTCCAAGAGGTTCGTGGCAGTGGAGTTGATGGAGTACGTCGCCACACAGACGGCGTAGATGCCAAAGAAGCACATCGCAAACACCATCAGAATTAGCGGCACATCCACATGCGCGCGCGAACGGCGGCTGGCATTAGCGAACATGCTTCTCATCTCCTTTTTTGCGGCGCTGGAACAGGCGCTGGAAGAGTGTCCGCTTCTGCCCGTATTCCGGCAGCGGCACGTCCTCGTCCGTCGTCATGCGCAGGGCGATGCGGGCAATGGCATTGCGCCCCTCGCTTTCGCCCTCCATCACGCTCTGATGATGCAGCAGCGCGCGGTAAATTTCCGCATCCTCCGGAATTTCACCCAGCAGTGGCACGTCCAGCGTCAGCGCGACAGTCTGTGCGGCGTACATTTCGCCCCGGCGGATGTAGTCGGGATTCAGGCGGTTGACAATCACACGCTGCGCCGTCAGCCCCTTTTTGCGCAGGACGCTCGCTGTTCTCTCCGCGTTGCGGATGCATACATCGTCCGGCGTGCAGACCAGCACGCACTCGTTGATTTCATTGCTCAGCAGACCGCGCAGGCTGCGCTCAATGCCCGCCGGCGCATCAATGAGCACATGGTCAAAATTGCTTTTGAGCGTCCGCAGAATTTTGCGGAACGCCTTGGCTTCCAGCTCCTTCGCGCGGGCGAACTGGCTGGCGGGCAGGAGAGACAAATTCGGCAGCGCGTCCGGCTTCGGCACGACAAGCGCATCATCCACCGGGCAAATGCCGTTCGCGACATCCAGAATATCATATACAATGCAATCCTGCACGCCCAGCAGCACATCCTGATCGCGCAGACCGATATCCGCATCCACAATGCAGACACGCTGGCCGTTTCGCGCAATTTCCATGCCGAGGCAGGCGGAGAGGGTGCTTTTGCCCACTCCGCCTTTGCCGGAAGCAATAATCCAAGCTGTACCCATGTATTTGTGCAAGCCCTCCTTATGGCGCAAGGCTGTTGCCAATCGGCAGGTCATAGTCCACATCACTCTTGTCCCATTCCGGGAAAATCCAGTTCAGGAAGTCCTTCGCGGCGTAGGAACACATGGCACCGGAATACCCGTGCGGCACATAGACGACGATGGCGACCTTCGGGTTGTCCAGCGGAGCAAAGCAGACGAACCAGCCGTTGTTTTCAAGGTCAATCTGGTTGACCTGTGCCGTTCCTGTTTTTGCACCCATCTTTTTCTGCCATTTGAAGTCGCTCCAGTAGCGTTTAGCAGTACCAGTATCGTCCGTAACGCCCTTCATCCCTTTGTGGATGAGGTTGAAGTATCCGTTTGTGTCGTTCAGGTCGTTGATCAGCACCGGGTCGCGGCGGGAAAGCACTTCGCCTTCCGGAGAGATGATGGAATCGACGATGGAGACGTTGTAGACCTTGCCGCCGTTGGCGACTGCCGTGACGTAGCGCGCGACGGCAATTGGCGTCACCGTCGTCACCGACTGTCCGATGGCGGTCAGAATCGTCTGCGAACCGCCCCACTTAATATCGTTGATGTAGTTGTAGGTGTCCGTAATGACGGAGTTGGAATACACCATCGAGCGGGGCATGTTCAGCTCTTCCATCAGGATGGTGCGCATGTTCTCAACCCACGCGGATTCGGGGTATGCCACCGCCATGTCCATCAGGCGCTTTGCGCAGGAAGACAGGCGCTCATCGTCGTATTCCATGCCGCGCGATTCACCGCACTTCTTCAGGTGTGACTTGATGGAGTTGAAAACGATAATCGGGCGCGAGGTGTCCTGCGATGATTCGCCCACCGGCTTCGTCGGGTCGTACAGCGTGTTCTGACTGCCGACGACGCTGCGGACTTCGCCGGGCAGGTCAATGCCGGTTTTGCTCGTCAGCCCGAACGCGGCAGCATACTGATATAGGCGTGTTTCGCCCAGACGGCTGCCGCACTCATAGAAGAAGTAGTTGCAGGAGTGCTCCAGCCCTGCCACAATCGTCTGGTAGTAGTGCTGGCTGCGGTAGCCCTCGGAAATCCAGCACTTCGGAGCGGTGGACAAGTCGGAGTTGTAGGCGGTGTAGTAGCCCATGTCCGAAATCATCTCGTCCGGCTTCAACACGCCGGAGTCCAGCGCGCCGAAGCCCGTTACCATCTTGAAAATCGAGCCGGGGGTTGCGCGCGAGCCGATGGCGTAGTTCAGCATCAGGTTACGGTCATCGGACAGAATTGCGCGAGCCTCGTCGCCGCCTGCAACCAGCGCGTTCAGGTCGTAGGTGGGGTAGTTCGCCATGGCCAGCACACGCGCCTGCATGTCCAGCACAAGCATCACGCCGTGTTCTGCCAGTTCCAGCGGGTAATGCTCCCAGTCGTAGGTGGCAATCAGCGTGCGGTTATCTTCCAGCCACTTGCTGGAGACCATCAAATCCTCCTGCTTGTCGCGGATGCGGGCGACGTTGGAGGCAATCGCGCGCTCCGCCACGGTCTGGTAGTTCACATCCAGCGTCAGCTTAACATTGTTGCCGTCCGACGGCTCCGTGTAGGAGATTTCGCGCACGATTTTCGACCAGTTGTTGCGTTCGACGACGCGGCTGCCCTTGCGCAGGGAGCTGTTCTGCGTCAGCCAATCCTCCATCGACGATTCAATGCCGTCGCGGCCGATGGTGTCGTTGTAGCTGTATCCCTTCGCCTGCAGCGTCAGCCACATCGTGCGCGAAGGAATCTTGCCGATATAGCCGATGACCTGCGCTGCCAGCGTCTGCTTGGGGTAGACACGCTGTGTGCTTTCGGAGATGTCCATGCCGGGCAGCATCATCGACTTCGTTTCAATCTCCGTCACCGTCTCGAAGGGAACGTTCTTCGCAATCGTAATCGGCAGGGAGTTGTACAGGTTCATCTGCATTTCGGAAAAGACAGCCATGACTTTGAGCATCGTGTCCTCATCAACGATGATGCAGGGTACATAGCCGCTGTCGTCGCCGCGCTTTTCGATGTACGCCGCGCGGACTTCCTCTTCCTCTTCGGCGGAGTTGACCATGCGGTAGCGGTGCTTGAGCGTTACCAGGCAGTCCTCCGGCGTGGGGTAGCTCTTCGCGGTCACATAGTTGTTGGAGCGCCATTGGCTTTCGCGTGTCTGCAGCGTCGCATCGGACACGCCCGAACCGAAATTGAACTCCCATTCGCCCGTCTCTTCGCTGCGCTGAATGACATAGCTGAATGCCAGCTTGCCGCCGTTGCGTTCAATAATTTTCAACGTGTCAATAATTGACTGCGTATACGTCTTGTAAACGCTGGAGGAGCTTTCGCTGGCGTCTTTATAGAAGGTAACATTGTAGACCATTTCGTCCGTGGCGAGAATCACGGAGTTCGCGTCGGTGATATTCCCGCGCTTGCCGGTCAGAGGAATCGTCTTTAAGCGGGTGGATTCCGTTTTTGTGGAATATCCCTCGCTGCTCTTCAGCTGCAAATTCACCAGACCGGCAAACAGATAGGCAAACATCAGGATAAGGATAATCACAAAGACCAGAAAGCGACCCTTCACCTGTTCTGGCGCGTTGCCGTGATCTTGCTGATATTGGTTCACAATTCAGCCTCCTTTCACAGGGAAAAATAACATAATTTACCCGGCTGACCCGAAATCAGCCTTTCGCCATTGCTTTGGATACCGGCGCGCCGAAGCCGAGCAGCCGACGCAGCGGCCACATCAGCACAACCGCGGTCAGCGTCGTCATCAGCGCATCGGCGAGCGCACGGGTGAAGAAAGCGCTTGTCAGTTCCGCGCTGCTCATTGCGATATAGATGATGCTTACGGCCTCATACAGCAGCGCCGCGCACAGGGCGCACAGGGGCGTGCGCAGATAAACACTGCGGTTGCGCCCCCGGCGGTGGTTCGACATGTCGTACTGCAATCTGGCGGCACTCTTGTCGGTGAAGAACAGCGACATCAGCATCGCGCAGATTGGGTAGAACACAAGGTTGAGCAGCTTCACACCCGGCACCATCGTTTCCAGCAGAATGCCGTACACCGCGCCGACCCAGAACGCCTTATAGCGCGGATAGCCGACAATCACCACCGATAAAATCACCAGCGGCAGATTGATGCTGACCGTCGTGTCCAGCTGCGTCATCACCGTGACATGGAAAAGGTAGCCGATGAAAACAACCAGAAGCAGGCGGATTTGCCGCCAAAACACGTTGCGCACGGCTTATTCCTCCCAGTCAAGGTCGCCCGGATTAAGCGTCCGGACAGGCGTCGGGCTTGGCGTGGGTGTCGGAGACGGGGTTGCCGTCGGGTTGAGCAGCGTCGAGTTGTACTCATAGACCGTTCCGCGCGGCGTGGGCACAGGCGACGGCGTAGGCGAGGGCGACGGTGTCGGGCTGGCGGTCGGGCTTGGTGTCACGGACGGCACTTCCGTCGGGGTCGCCGTTGCGCCGAACATGAGCGTCGAGCCGATTTTCAGTGTCGGATAGGGGCGAGCTGTCACCAGCGGAACGTACTCGTTGTATACTGCCGTGGAGTCGCGTCCTTCGATGGCTTCCGCTTCCGGCTTGTAACGCAGGATGATGACGTACTCCAAGTGCTGGAAGTCCGCCTGCGGTTCAATGACGACGTACTGTTTGTTGCCTTCCATGCCGCGGGTGGATTCGCGCACCGTGCCAATCGGGATGCCTTTGGGGAAGGAGAAGCCCACGCCGGAAGTGACCACTTGATCACCCGGACGCGGCAGGGAATCATCCGGCAGATAGTACATGCGGCAGAGCGCCGTGCCGTCCACGCCGAGCGTACCGCTGACGATGCCCTGATCGCGGCTGGACTGAATCATGCCGGCAATCGAAGCGTCGGAGTCGATAATCGTGCGGACGGTGCAGGACGTGTCATACACGGTTTCGGTGAAACCGACGAGTGCGCCGGAAATTGTGACCGCCATGTACGGCTCCACCCCGTCGCGGCTGCCCTTGTTGACCGTGAACACGGAGAAATAGGTGCCCTGTTCGCGGGCAATCACCTGCGCCGTCAGTGGATTCATGTTCGCGTTAGTGACAATTTCCTCCTGCATATTCGTGAACTGCGACAGCTGCTTTTCCAGCTCTGCGTTGCGGGCGACGACGGAGGCCAGCTCCATGTTTTCCGCTACGACGCGGTTATACTCCGCCTCCCAGTTCGAGCGCAGGCGCACCATGTAGAAGTAATCCGAAATGCTTTGCACGATGCCGGAGAACCACGTCTGCACCGGGGTGACGGCAGAGGAAATGGCGTTTTCCGGCAGCGTCAGCAGGGAAGAATCTTGGTACATCGTGCGGGACAACGCCATAATGCCAATAATGCCCAGCAGTATCACGCTGACCGTCCACACCAGAATCGTGCGCAGGACGGGATGACCTTTTTTCTTCTTGCCGCGCTTTTTCTCGTCTGCTGCGCGGGGCTTCTGCCCGTAGCCGCGGTCGATTTGCGCGTCGCTGCCCGCTTCGGGTGCTTCTTCCGGCGGCGTCTCCTTTTCCGGCGCGTACTCAGCTTCCAGATTGTCCTCCATGTAAAACTCCATGGTCGGACGTGCCGGACGGCGGCCGCGGTCAATGCCCTCATCATCCTGCTCACTGTGGGCGCTGTTCAGCCCGATCATGCGGATGCCCGTGGAATTGTAGCCCTCCGTCGGCGGCGCGTTGTCCTCCTCCGGCGGCAGGTCGGGCACTTCGTCTTCCTCCGGCTCGTCACCCGTGGGAAGTCCCGCTGTCACGCTGTCCAAATCGTCATCAAAATAGAAACCGTCGCGGCGGGCAGGGGTTTCACCGCGATTCTTGCCGTTTTTCTGATTCGCCATGACGAATCGATCACCTCAGTTCCTTCAAAGAATAGGGGAATCCGCTCATCAGTTCAATTGCGGCATGCGTCCCTGCTGGGCGAGCAGCGCAAGATTCTCGACGATGTAGCCCAGCCCCAGCACCGTGCAGTCGCCAGGGTCTTTCGCCAGAATGACCTGTATGTTCAATTCATTGGCGATGTACTGATCCAACGCATACAGCTGCGCGGCGCGGCCGGTGAGATAAATGCCGTTCTTCATGATATCGGATGCCAGCTCCGGCGGCGTGCGCTCCAAGACCCACTTGATAGCGGTCAGAATCGCCCGGCATGGCTCGCGAACCGCGCCGTACGCCTGCTGCGCGGTATAGTCGATTTCCAGCGCGCTGGGGGAGAGCAGGTCGCGCCCGCGGATGCGCACACTCGACCCGTTCTCCTGCGGCAGGGCGGAAGCAAGGTCAAGCTTTACATCCTCAGCTGTCTTTGCGCCAATCAGCATCTTAAACTCATGTTTAATATGGTTGACGATGGCTTCATCCATTTTCACGCCGCCGACGGGAATCGACTGGCTGACGACCAGACCGCCCAGCGATACGACCGCCACTTCCGTCGTTCCACCGCCGACATCCACCACCATGCAGCCTTCCGGCTCAAAAACGGACAAGCCTGCGCCAATCGCCGCCGCCAAAGGCTTTTCAATCAGGTAGACCTTCTTCAGCCCGCACGCGCGAACCGCCGCCGTCAGCGCTTTACGGTTCACTTCGTCAATTTCCGACGGAATGGACATGACCAGCCGCGGCTTGACGAGGTTGCTTTCGCCAACTGCCTTGCTGATGAAAGCGCGCAGCAGCAGCACCGTTGCGTCGTAATTGGCAATCATGCCGTTGCGGATGGGGTGAATGGCGATTTCCGCGTCGCTGGTGCGCCCATACATACGCTGTGCATCCTCGCCGACGGCAATCGGCTTCTTGTCGCCGCGCCGCGAAATCACCAGCGTCGGTTCGCTGATGACGATGCCCTCGTTCTTCACATAAACAACTGTATTGCAGGTTCCAAGGTCAAGCCCAATGTCTGGCGCTTTGAAGTGCATATCTGTACCATCCCTCAATCAAATTCATCATCCGGCGTCAGGCGCGCCAGCAGTGCAGTCCGCATTCGTCAAGCAGTTCGCGCACGGTGTGCATCGGCAGGCCAATTACGTTGCTGTACGAGCCTTCGAGCTTGTCAATCCACAGCCCGGCAATGCCCTGTACCGCGTATGCGCCCGCCTTGTCCATCGGTTCGCCCGTGGCGATATAGCGGCGGATTTCCTCCTCCGTCATCGGGCAGAAATGCACCTGCGTCCCCACGACCCGCTGATGAACCATGCCCTGCGCATCCACGGCGCACACGCCTGTGTACACCTGATGCCACCGCCCGGACAGCAGGGACAGCATCTGGAATGCCTCCTCCTCGGAGTGCGGCTTGCCCAGTGCCTTCCCATCCACCGCCACCAACGTATCCGCCGACAGCACCACGCAGCCCGGATGCGCCGCAGCGCCCGCAAGCCCCTTGCGGCGGCTGATTTCCTGCACCGCTTCTTCCGGCGGCAAGGCGCAGCTTTCGTCCACCTCCGGCGCATCCACCACATACGGCAGCCCCGTCAGCGAAAGCAGTTCCCGGCGGCGCGGCGACCCCGACGCCAGAATAAGCGCGGCATGATTCATACCATCAGTCCTCCTGAAATTCCAAAGCATCAGCGAAGGGTTTCGCGAATGCTTAAAACAATCCATCCTGTATTATAGCACATTTCCGCCTATAATGAAAGGATTTTCGCAATTTTCACCGTCTTTTCATATTTCGCGGGCAAACGCGCAAAATAAAAAGGCGGAATGCGCGGCACGAATGCCGGATTCCGCCGGAAAGGATGAAGAAAATTACATCTTGCTGATTTTGTTAAAGTCCACGCGCGATTTCAAGACTGTCAGCAGCACCATGCCGACGAAAACAGAGCCGAACTCGCCCAAGGCAATCAGACCAATCTGAATCAGCAGCGGGAACTCGTGCGAAAGCGCCCAAACCATCGTGCCGACGATCAGGCCGTTCGCCACAACGGGGCAGGCTGCCGCCAGAATGGGCTTGTTGCGCAGCTTGTAAGTGCCGTAAGCCGCCAGCAGCGTCGTCAGAGAACCGAATACAATGTCGAAAATCGACGGCGACGGGTTGAAGATGTTTGCAATCAGGCAGCCCACGAACAGGCCGGGAATCGACTGCGGCAGCACCATCGGCAGCACCGTGAACGCTTCGGAGAGACGGAGCTGAACAGGCCCATACGAGATATGCGCAAGCAGCAGCGTCAGCGCGGCGTAGAGCGCGGCGATGATGGCAGAGAGACAGAGGGAACGGGTGGTCAGCAGCTTCTTAAACATAGAAGCACTCCTTTCTTTGCAGGGTCAGCGGCACAATCGTGCGGCAAAATCCCTGTCCCGGCGCTGTCGGAAAGGAAGTCCGATGCGCGGTTTCCGCGCAAGAAAATACTATATCATATTTTTTCCTGAATCGCAAGTAGAAAATCGGGCAGAATGTACTCTGCGCCCGCCGGTGCGGGTGACAAATCATCAGGGAGGTTGACTGATATGTCCCATAAGAACAACCAGTGCATCCATTGCTCCGTCGAAAGCTGCCAGCATCATGAGCAGGACGGTGTCTGCGGTCTGATGGACGTTCAGATTGCGCCGAAGGAATGCTGCTGCAACGGGAAAGCGGACGAAAGCTTGTGCTCGTCGTACAAGTGCCGCTGGTAACGGACAGGCGGGAAATCTTCCGAGGGGGATCGTGTCGCGCACAAGGCGGCGCGGTCTCCTTTGGCGTATTCAAAGAAGGGGGAATGGCGCATGAACGGTGATTTACGGGAAAATTGCCGTCTGCTGGATGAAAAGCTGCATCGGGCGGTCAATCCGGACATGCACGTCCGCTTCTTCCGCACGTTTTTACGCGATGCGGCGGTGTACTATGTGGATGGGCTGATTTCCACCGACTTCATGCAGCATTATCTGCTTTCACCCCTGCAAAATGCGGCGGAAACGGCATCATCCGGCGAAATCGCTGGCTGCATCCGGCAGCGCGTCGCCTTGTGCGAAGTCGAAACGTTTTTTGATGTGCGGGAAATCGTCGCGCAGCTGGTGTCGGGTCACGCGGTCGTATTGACGGACGGTATGGACGGCGCGCTGAGCTTCGATGTGCGCGGGGCGGTTCGCCGCGGGATTTCGCCGCCGCTGACCGAAAGCGTCGTGAGGGGACCGCATCAGGGGTTCAACGAGTCCATCCGCGACAGCATTACCCTGCTTCGCCGCATTCTGCCTACGCCGGAGCTGATTGGCGAAATGCGGCAGATTGGCGACGCGATTCCGGTCAGCCTGTGCGTGATGTACCTGCAAAACGCGGTGGATGAAAGCAGTCTGTCCCGCTTGAAGGCACGGCTGGAGAAGGTGCATATTGACCATGTGCTGTCCATCGGCGCGCTGGAGCAATTACTGGAGGATCACCCGTTTTCGCTCCTGCCGCAGTGCGTGATGACCGAGCGTCCCGACCGTGCCGCGTCGATGCTGCTGGAAGGGCAGATTGTGCTGCTGCTGGATGGTTCGCCGCAGGTGCTGGTGCTGCCTGCCAGTCTCCTCCATCTGCTGCATACGCCGGATGATACGTCCTCGCGCTGGCTGTACGGCACGTTCATGCGCCTGATTCGCCTGCTGGGGCTGCTCTGCGCGCTGATGCTGCCCGCGCTGTTCGTGGCGTTCGTCACGTTCCATCCGCAGGCGCTTCCGGCGGCGCTGCTCACGTCGATTCTGGAAAGTCAGGCGGAAGTGCCGCTGTCCGTGCCGCTGGAAATGCTGCTGATGCTCATCATGTTCAACCTCGTCGGGGAAGCCAGCATCCGCGTGCCGTCGCTAACTGGTTCAACGCTCGGCACGGTCAGCGGCTTGATCCTGGGGCAGGCGGCGGTCGAAGCGAAACTTGTGCATCCGCTGCTGATTATTGTCGTTGCGGTGTCCAGCCTTGGGTCGTATGCCGTGCCGGATTATTCGCTTGGGCTGGCGGTGCGCATCGGGCAGCTGCTTCTGCTTGCGGCGGGCAGCATCTTCGGCGTCTACGGCATCGTGCTGTTCATGACAGCGCTCTGCGTCCGCCTGTGCAGCCTGACGAGCCTTGGCGCACCCTTCGCCGCCCCGCTTTCGCCGCCGCGTGCGCATAATCCCGATTTGCTGACGCGCCATCCGCTTTGGCAGCAGCGTTGGCGGACATGGCTGGGCAGTGCCGAGAACAATATGCGCTCACGCGGCAGAATGCGTGGCTGGGACAGGAGAGGACAATAATGCAGCGAATCCAGAAGCGCCGCGCCGGGCAGCGGCAGACGCAGAATGCGCTGATTGGGCTGCTGTCCGCCGTGTCGATGACGCGCATTGGCCTGACGCAGCTGCTGCCCCTCTGTGGGAGCGCCGCGTGGTGGCTTTCTGCCGCGTGTATGCTGCCGGGGCTGTGCGTCTACGGCGCTTTTCGGCTGCTCCTGCGCCACACGCACACGCGGACGCTGACCGACTGTGCCCGAAAGCTGCTGGGGAATTTTGGTATCATCCTGATTATGCTCACGCTGACCCTCCCGCTCCTGCTGGACGGCATTGCGTCCCTCACGGCGCTCATCACATTCTTCACCGAGGGCATCGGTGCGCGCGGCTCGCAGTTCACGCTAACGCTGCTGACGGCGTCAGTGATGCTGATTGCCCTGAACCGCGACGGACTGCCGCGCGGCGTCTACCTGCTCCGGCATGTGCTGCTTGTCGCTGCCGCGATTATCGCCATCAACGCGCTGCTCGACGCGCACCCGGACGGCATCGTGCCGCTCTTGGGCGAAGGCGTGCCGCCGCTGAAGAACGGATTTCGCAGTTCGTGGGGGATGAGCTGGATGCTGCTTCTGCTGCTGGAATTTCCGGCGGAAGAGGGGACAAGGGGCACCCCAGCCATGTTCGTTGCGCTGCTGCCCTGCCCCGTGATTCTGCTCCTGCTGTCCCTCTCGATTCCGCCGGAACTGACCGTGCCGGGGCGCAGTCTTGCCAGCAGACTTGCGCTGCCGACGCTGTTTTTGCAGCCCGCCGTCCGAACGCTTGCGCAGTGTCTGTTGATGATGACGCTTTTTCTGAGCATTGCGGGCAGTGCGCAGCTGGCGGCACGGTTTCTGACTTCATCATGTCAGAAGCCGAAAAATTGGGTGCCGTATGTGCTGATTGGCTTGCTGACGCTGACGCAGCTGCTGGACATTAGCAGCCTTTGGCGCATTCTGACGGCTCTCACGGCATGGTCGCTTGTTCCGGCATTTCTTTTGCTTCTGCTATTGACTATCGCCCGGCTTTGCAGGAGGGAAAAAGCATGAAACGCGCGCTTTGTCTGCTGCTGATCTGCCTTTTCTGCACGGGCTGCTCGGCGCTGCCGCCGGAGGAACGCGCCTTCTGCGTCGCCCTGCTGATTGATGGCGGCGCGCAGGAATGCACCGTCCGCGTGCGCATCCCGACTTACCAGCAGAACGGCGGCTATCAGACACTTTCCGCAACTGGCGCTACGCTGACCGACGCGCTCCGAACACTTGAATCCGCCGCGCAGATGCGCCTGCACTGGGGGCAGCTGCGTCTGATTGTGCTTTCGCGCGCATGGGCGGCGGAAATCCCGATTGTGCGGACACTCAGCGACTTGTCCGGCGTGGAGAATCTGCGCCTGCACGCTTCCGTCGCCGTGACCGAGGAGGATATGGCGGCGCTGGCGGAAAAGCTCGTTCCGGAGAACGGTACGCGCCTCAGCAAGTCTATCGACGTAATGGTGCAGGCGCGGCACGAGCAGGGCGTCATCCCGACGTGCGCCGCGTCGATGCTGCTTCGCTTCGGCAGCCGTCAATCACCCGTACTTTGCGGCGCGGAAAGCACGGCGGAAGGCCTCCTGCTCAGCGGCGCGTGGCTGACGGATGCGGACGGGCTTGTCCGCGACTTCCTGACGCCGGAGGAAACGCAGATTCTGCTGCTGATGCAGGGAGAACTGACCCGGACGCAGCTGCTTCTGCCCGAACACGCGATTCACCTGACGGAAACAAGCACGAGTATTCGCCTAACGGAGAATACCGCCGTCTGCCGCGTGAACCTGCGCTACGACCGTGCTGACCTGACCCCGCAGGCCGTGTCCGCCGAAACCGCACAAGCGTGTTTGGATGTGCTGAACCGCCTGCAAGCGGCTGGCTGTGATGCGCTCGGCTTAGGGCGCAAAGCCATCTGGTCAGCATGGAGCATGTCGGACTGGCGTGACAGCGATTTCCCGGCGCGGCTGCAAAATCTCCGCTGGACGGTGGAGGTTCGCAGTGAACCCGCAGCATAATCTATCAGCAAAACGGGTATAAAAAACGCGGCTTCCTGTTATTCGCAGAAAGTCGCGTTTTCGTCTGTCAAGGCTTTGCGCCACGCGTCTGTCAGCTTCGGCAGCGTCCAAACCGCGTTCGCCGGGCTGGTGGAGGGGAGGACGAGCGCCGGAATGCCCATTATCGGCTGCAAGTGCCGTGCGTAGAGCGTTCCCGCCAGCTTGCCGTTGCACAGGACGCGCGTGATGTGCGCCCGGTCGGTAATCCGCACAATGTCCACCGGCACCGCCTCACGCACGGATGCATCCGCCGAACCGTCGATTTCGCAGTTAGCAATCACATCCCACAGCGCCAGATGGTGCCGGAGCAGCAGGAAAGTCTTCTCCGCGATGCTCTCCGGCGCATCCTCCGCATACACCGCCGCCAGCATCCGCCAGAACCGGTTCTGCGGATGCCCGTAATAGAAGCCGTTTTCGCGGCTCTTGACGGATGGAAAGCTGCCCAGAATCAGCGTCCGGCAGTTTTCATCCACCACCGGGGCAAAGGGATGCGTGACCATCAGTCTTCCAGCACAATACGGGGATTTTCCTTGCTCGGACGGTACATCACGAAGCGGCGGCCGATGCACTGCACCGGTTCGGCTTCCAGCGCGGCACACAGTTCCGTCACTGCCTCACGCGCGGTCAGTGGGCAGCCCTGCTGCACGGCGCACTTGATGAGTTCGCGGGCCTCCAGCGCATCACTGGCCTGCTTAATCGTGCCGGGGACGACGCCGTCCTTGCCGATGTAGAGAATAGTTTCCATGGTATTCGCCATGCCGCGAAGCATAGCGCGCTGTTTGCTGTTCATATTGTTTGCTTTCTCCTGTTATTCCACAAAGTCAAATTCCATGTCGATGATGCGAACAGTGTCGCCTTCCTGTGCGCCCGCCTTGCGCAGCGCGTCAATGACGCCCCACTTGCGCAGCGTGCGGTGGAACCAGCTCATGGATTCTTCGTCATCGAAGTTCACCGAGTCAATCAGGCGCTGCATGGACGAGCCGACGACCTCGAACACCGCGCCGTCGCGGACAACCTCGAACGTGCCGGGCTTGACGGAGTCGTCGTAACTGACTTCCTCCTCGAAATGCACAATCGGGGGGAGCGCTTCCAGCATGTCGCCCGTTTTGTCCAGCAGCGCGTCAAAGCCCTGATGCGTCGCCGCGGACACGACAAACACGGGGTAGTCCAAGCCGAGTTCTGCCAAGTGCGCCTTCAAGCGGGCGACATTTTCTTCCGAATCCGGCAGGTCGGACTTGTTGCACACCACAATCTGCGGACGTTCCGCCAGCTCGCCGTAGTTCGCCAACTCGTGGTTGATCTGGTCGAAATCCTCCACTGGGTCGCGGCCCTCGCTACCCGCAATATCCAGCACATGCAGCAGCAGACGAGTGCGCTCGACGTGTCGCAGGAAATCATGCCCCAGGCCTGCGCCGTCCGCCGCGCCCTCAATCAGACCCGGAATATCCGCCAGCACAATGTCCTTGCCGTGACGGCGGACGATGCCCAGATTCGGCGTCAGCGTGGTGAAGTGGTAATTGCCGATTTTCGGCTTCGCGCTCGTCACGACGGACAGAATCGTCGATTTGCCGACGTTCGGATAGCCCACAAGACCCACGTCCGCAATCGTTTTGAGCTCCAGCAGAAAGGTGTGGACTTCCGTCTTAATGCCGGGCTTGGCGAAGTTCGGCGCTTGCCGGGTCGGGGTCGCAAAGTGGCGGTTGCCCCAGCCGCCGCGTCCGCCATGCAGAATCGTGCGCGTTTCGCCAGCCGTGTCCATATCTGCAACCACCGCGCCGGATTCCGCCTCGCGGATGACTGTCCCGACCGGTACTTTGATGATGAGATCTTCACCGCGCTTGCCCGTGCAGTTGCCTGCCGCGCCGTCCACGCCGTTTTCCGCCGTGTATTTGCTCTTGAAGCGGAAATCCAGCAGCGTGTGCATGTTCAGATCAGCGTAAAAGCAGACATTGCCGCCATTGCCGCCGTCTCCGCCGTCCGGCCCGCCGTTCAGGACGAATTTTTCCCGGTGGAACGACATGCTGCCGTTGCCGCCGTTGCCTGCCTTGCAGGTGATTTTTACATGGTCTACGAAATTGCCCATAGTTCCTCCAAGTTTAGGATTCCCATTGATTACTTAATTGCGCAGAGAGTTTAATTGCGCAGAGAGTGCAGCGGGGCAGGGATGCGTCCGCCGCGCGCAACGAATTCTTCATTGCCGTAGGGGTTGACCGGCATCACCGGCGCGAAGCCCAGCAGTCCGCCGAACTCCACCGTGTCGCCCGCTTTCTTGCCAACGGCCGGAATCACGCGCACCGCGGTGGTCTTGTTGTTGACCATGCCGATAGCGGCTTCGTCCGCAATAATGCCGGAAATTGCCGCCGCACTGGTGTCGCCCGGAATAGCAATCATGTCCAGCCCAACGGAGCACACGCACGTCATGGCTTCGAGCTTCTCCAGCGTCAGCGCGCCCGCCGACGCTGCTTCAATCATGCCAATATCCTCGCTGACCGGGATAAACGCGCCGCTCAGCCCGCCGACGTGGTTCGATGCCATCACGCCGCCCTTCTTCACGGCGTCGTTGAGCAGCGCCAGCGCCGCCGTCGTGCCGGGAGCGCCCGCCATTTCCAGCCCCATTTCCGTCAGCACATGCGCCACGGAGTCACCGCGCGCAGGAGTTGGGGCAAGGGATAGGTCAACAATGCCGAAGGGAATATTCAGCCGCTGCGACGCTTCCTGCGCCACCAGCTGACCCACGCGGGTAATCTTGAACGCCGTCTTCTTGATGGTTTCTGCTACCACGTCAAAAGGCTGCCCCTTGACGCTTTCCAGCGCGCGCTTGACCACGCCCGGCCCGGACACGCCGACGTTGATGGCGCATTCCGGCTCGCCCACGCCGCAGAAAGCACCCGCCATAAACGGGTTGTCCTCCACTGCGTTGCAGAAAACGACCAGCTTCGCACAGCCCAGCCCGTCCGTGTCTGCCGTCAGTGCCGCCGTCTTTTTGATAATTTCGCCCATTTCGCGTACGGCGTTCATATTGATGCCCGCGCGGGTGCTGCCGACGTTGACAGAGGAGCAAAGCCGCTCGGTTGTGGAGAGCACTTCGGGGATGGAAACCAGCAGCCGCTCGTCCGCCAGTGTTGCGCCCTTGTGCATCAGGGCAGAGTAGCCGCCAAGAAAGTTCACGCCCATTTCCTTTGCCGCGCGGTCAAGCGCCTTGGCAATCGGGCGCGGGTCGCCCTGACAAATCAGGCTCACCGGGGTTACGGAAATGCGCTTGTTGACAATCGGAATGCCCAGTTCACGCTCAATGGCTTCGCCCGTGCGCACAAGGTCTTTGGCGACGCGGCAGATTTTATCGTACACGCGCTGTGCGCAGGCTTCCGGGGACGGATGAGAGCAGTCCAGCAGATTGATGCCCAGCGTAATGGTGCGGATATCAAAGTTCTGCTCCTGAATCATCGCCATCGTTTGGAGGATTTCGCCCGTTTCAATCATCCCTCAAGTCCTCCTGCCTTAAATGCGGTGCATCGCGTCGAAAATATCCATGCGCTGGAGGTGGATATTCAGGTGCATTTCCTCGCGGATGGGCTGGAACGCCTCATCCACGGCGGCAAACTCCATCTGGGCGCCGTCAAGGTCAACGACCATCATCATCGTGAAGCATCCTGACAAGATGGTCTGCGTGATGTCCAGAATGTTGATGTTGAGTTCAGACAGTTTGGTCGCGACGCGGGCGATAATACCGGTAGTATCCTGTCCGGTGACAGAAATCAAGGCCTTGGTCATGCGTAGTATCCTCCCTTTCAGCGGCTTCTATGCAGCCGGTGCGCGTTCGTCCATACGAAAAACAGCGGGTGTGCGCAGGCATACCCACGCATAACAATAGCAGGAAACCGCCCGAATGTCAAGCAAAACATGATGAAATCACACGCAAATCCGCCTTTTTTCACAGAAATTAGGCGGGATGACTTGATTATTCGGGGGCAGATGGCGTATAATAGACGCGGAATTGGATTCTTAGGAGAGATGAGTGATTATGAACACGCCGCAGATTCAGGATTTTGCGGGTAAACGCATCCATATGATTGGCATCGGTGGCTCCAGTATGTCGGGTTTGGCTCAAATGCTTCAGCATTTGGGGTATCAGGTGACAGGCTCGGATCAGAATGACGGGTATCTGATGAACGACGTGCGGCAGGCGGGTGCGAAAGTAACCATCGGCCACCGCGCGGAGAATGTCCACGGCGCGGATTTGGTGGTCTATACCGCGGCAATTCCGCTGACGAACCCCGAACGCGCCGAAGCGGAGCGGCTGCATATTCCGTCGATGGAACGCGCGGAGCTGCTGGGACAGCTGATGCGCCACTATGCGCGCGCCATCGGCATCTGCGGTGCACACGGCAAGACGACGACGACCTCCATGCTTTCGGAAATCCTCGTCGAGTGCGGGCTTGATCCGTCGGTGCATATCGGCGGCAAGCTCGATGCCATCGGCGGTTCAACCCGCATCGGTCACAGCGATATTTTCGCTGCCGAAGCGTGTGAATTCAACCGCTCGTTCCTGCATATGCATCCGACGATGGCGGTTGTGCTGAATATCGACGCGGATCACTTGGACTGCTACAAGGACATCGACGAGATTGAGGAGACGTTCGGGCAGTTTCTGCACCTGCTGCCGGAAAACGGCGTCGCCATCGGCAAGGGGACGGATGAGCGCGTGGTTCGCCAGCTGTCGCGCCTCAACTGCCGGACGATTACTTTCGGGCTGACGGCGGATTGCGACGTACATCCTGCCGCGCTGACGGAAGATGATAACGGCTATTATACATTCGACCTCTGCGTGCAGGGGAACATCTTGGCGCACGTCAAGATGGGCGTGCCGGGGCGCTTCAATGTCGAAAATGGGCTGGCGGCGCTCACTGCGGCGTGGGTGCTGGGCGCGGATATGGCGAAGGCAGCGGAGAGCTTGGCGCGCTTCACCGGGGCGCATCGGCGATTTGAACTGACGGGGCTGCTCAATGGCGCGGAGATGTTCCACGACTACGGGCATAATCCGGCGGAAATGCGCAATGCCGTCGCCATTGCCCGGAAACGCTGCAAAGGGACGCTTTACGCTGTTATGCAGCCGCACACGTTTGACCGCGTGAAGCATCTCTTCAATGACTACCTGACGTGCACCGAAGCGGCGGACGTGACCGTCGTCATGGATATTTTCAGCGCGCGTGAAAAGCGGGAGAATTACCCTGATTTGGACAGCGGCAAGCTGGTTGCCGGAATGCAGGCGCACGGGCTGAACGCCGTATGGACACCGTCGTTTGACGACACCGAGGCATACCTGCGCGCACACTTAAAGCCGGGCGATTTGGCAATTACGATGGGCTGCGGCGATGTCAATCTGCTGAACGAGCAGATTGAGCAGCATGAGAAAAGCGGACGATAAGCCCATAAATCAGCGGCAAAACGGCGCAAATTCCGGTTTGCCCCTTTTCTTTATCGTGTTCCTATGCTATAATAAAAGGCAGTCTGCCGCCTAAAGCGGGAGCATTTTGCTGTGTTTAAGGAAGGTGAGCTGCACATGCAGCAGTATCCTGTTCGGACAATTGATTTGGAAGCGCTGCGGGAGAATGTGCGTCTATTGCGCTCCACGCTGCCGGAAAAAACGAAGCTGATGGCCGTTGTCAAGGCGGATGCTTATGGGCATGGCATTGCAAAGGTCGCCCGTGCCGCGCTGGAAGCGGGCGCAAGTGCCTTGGCGGTTGCCCGCACGGATGAAGGCGCGGCGCTGCGTCAGGCGGGCGTAACCGCGCCGGTGCTGGTGCTGGGCGCATCCTCTGATGAAGAAATTGCCGAGGGCGTCCGCAACGAACTGACGCTGACGGTCTGCACGCCGGAAATGGTTGATACGCTCGAATCCTGCGCAAAGGACAGCGGCTTGATGGGGCTGATGCACCTGAAAATCGACACGGGCATGGGGCGCATTGGCGTGCGCACGGAAGAGGAAATCCGCGCGATTCTCGCCCGTCTGCAAGTCAGCCCGCATGTCCGCTTGACGGGGGCATTCACGCACTTTGCGGATGCCGATGGCAGCGATATGGCATATACACGGATGCAGTTCGAGCGTTTCCAGCAGATGCTGGCACTCCTGCCGGACGGTATCGTGCGCCACTGCGCCAACTCCGCCGCCATTCACCGCTGCCCGGAAGCCGCGCTGGACATGGTGCGCGCGGGCATCTCGATGTACGGTCATCCGCCGGTGGAAACGGATCTGCCCCTCCGCCCGGTCATGACATGGCGGACGCAGGTGACGTTCGTCAAGACCGTTCAGCCGGGCGACAAAATCAGCTACGGCTGCACATTTACGGCGGAAAAGCCGATGCGCATTGCGACGGTAGCCTGCGGTTACGGCGACGGTTATCACCGCAACGCCTCCAGCCGCGCGCAGGTGATTCTGCACGGGCAGCGCGCGCGGGTCGTCGGGCGCATCTGCATGGATCAAATGATGGTGGACGTGACCGACATTCCGAACGTCAAGGCGGGCGACGAAGTGACCCTGATGGGCTCGGACGGCGCGGAAACCATCACGCCGGATGAACTCGGCTCTTGGTCGGACACGATTGGCTACGAGGTGCTGCTGGCGGCGACGGAGCGCGTTCGCCGCGTCTGGCTGCACGAGCACGAATGAGCACGGAAAAGGCGGCGCTGCGAAAAGCGATTCGCGCGCGGTATCCCGGCAAAAATCAGCGAGACGCGGAAAGCGCAAGGCTCTGCGCCGTGATTGCGCAAAGCGACCTGTTCCGCCGCGCAAATGTCGTTGCCGGGTATGTGCCGATGGCGCGGGAGGCGGATATCATGCCGCTTTTACGCCTGACACTGGATTTGGGCAAAACGCTGCTGCTGCCGAGGGTGGAAGGCGCGCGGCAGATGACCATGCGGCAAATTTGCGATTTGTCAGCGCTGATTCCGGGCGCCTATGGTATTCCTGAGCCGCCGGAAAGCGCTCCGATTCTATTGCCGGATGCGATTGACCTGCTGTTGACGCCGCTGGAAGGCGTTGCCCCGGACGGCACGCGGCTGGGCAAGGGCGGCGGCTACTATGACGGGCTGCTGCCGCTGAAAAACGGAATTGCACTGGGCTGTGCCCTGCCGTGGCAATGGGTGGATGACATTCCGCGCGAAAACTGGGATATTCCGCTGGGCGCCTGTGTGGACGGGGAGGAGATTCGGTACTTCAGCGGCGGGAAAAATCCGTCAAAATCATGAAAGTTGAGGAAATACCATGTCGGAAACGAAAAAGAAAACCGCTGCACCCAAGCCTGTCAGCAAAAAGCCGTATTTGACGGGCACGCCGCTGGATTCGTCCTGCATCGGCGGTGCGCTGCGTTTCTTCCTGTATCTGCTGATGATGGCAATTGCGTTCCTGTTTCTGGGCGCGGTGCTGAGCTTTGACAGCTTTACGCTCCGCCTCATCATCAATCTGGCGGTCGTTCTGCTGATGCTGACGGTTATGTTCCAGTCTGGCGCAGCGGCGGGCAGCGTTGCGGTCAACGCGGGGGAACTGGCGTATCAGCGCAAGGAGTCGAACCGAATGCTCAATGACGCGGAAATCCGCGCTTGCTATCACCCGCTTAAAGGCTTTCTGACAGCGCTGATTGGCTCGCTTCCGCTGCTGATTGGCGCAACTGTGCTGGCCTGCACGACGCAGCGCCAAATGACGAGCATCGGCGCGCTGCCGACGTGGGTCAGCAGCATGATGGACAATGTCGATAATGGCGCGGCGCTGGCAGTGTACGCGCAGGACGGCGGCGTCGCGGGCATGACGATTCTGCGCATAGTGATTCGCACCTGCATCCTGCCCGCCGTTAACATTGTCGGTGCGACGAACAGCGACGCAATGCTGCGCTTGGAGCAGTTCAGCCCGCTGCTGTGCTGCCTGCCGATGATTGCCTACGGGCTGGGCTATCCGCAGGGCGTCCGCATCCGCACGCAGGTGCAGGCGGACATTGCTGCCGGCAAGCGCAAGGCGCGCAAGAAGGCGAACAAGGAGCGCAAGCAGCGCACCGCGCAGAACGGCCCGGAGCAGCTGAATTAAGTGGAGGAAACCCACATGCGAATCATCGCTGGAACAGCCCGCGGCACAGTCATTGACGCGCCGCAGGGAAGAGATACGCGCCCGACGCTCGACCGCGTTCGTGAAAATGTGTTCAATATCCTTCAGCAGCAGGTGCGGGGTGCGCGGGTGCTGGATTTGTTCTCAGGCAGCGGCGCAATGGCGTTTGAGGCGGTCAGCCGGGGGGCTGCATCCGCCGTGCTGGTGGATGTGGACAAAAAGGCGCATCAGGTAGAGGAAGCGAATTGCCGCAAGCTACGGATGGACGACCGCTGCCGCCTGCTGCTGATGGATTGGCAAGCCGCCGTATCGCAGCTCCAGCGCGCGGACGACTGTTTCAACCTTGTGTTTCTTGATCCGCCGTATGCCATGCACGACCTCTGCGGCGTGATGAATGCGCTCAAGCCGCTGCTGGAAGAGGATGCCATCATTCTGGTTGAGCATGAGGCAAAGACGTTCCCATCCACCCCGGATGGCTTTGATCTGTACGACAGCCGCAAGTACGGCATTGCGGGCGTGAGCTTTTTCCGCCTGATTCACACGGAGGAATTGTAAATGGAACGCATTTGCGTTTATCCCGGCAGCTTTGACCCGGTTACGCTGGGTCACGAGGATGTTATCCGCCGTGCCGCGAAGCTGTTCGACCGCCTGATTGTCGCCGTGATGCACAATCCGCAGAAAACAGGCTGCTTCCCCGTGCAGGAGCGAATGGCGCTGCTGGAGAAGCTCACGCGTGATTTGCCGAACGTGACCATCGACTGCTGGGATGGGCTGCTGGTGGATTATGTGCGCACGCATCAGGCAAGCGTTGTTGTTCGCGGGCTTCGTGCCGTCAGCGACTTCGAGTCCGAGCTGACGATGGCGCAGATCAACAGTCATCTGCTGCCGGGCATGGAGACGATTTTCCTGATGACGCGCCCGGAACATTCGTGCATTTCATCCTCTGCCGTCCGGGAAGCCGCCGCGTTCGGTGCGGATATCCGCGATTTTGTCCCGGCGTGCATTGCCGAGGATGTGACCACGCACTTTCATCGCGCACAGAAGTGACCCAATACACCCGTTTGAGCGAAAGCAGGAGAGGAGCAGACGATATGCTGAACAACTCGCAGGGTTCTCAGGGAAACAATGACCTTCAAACCGCCCAGAACGCAATTGCCATCCTGATTGACCAGATCAGCAAGGCGCGTGGAGTTGGGCGGACAATCGTTATCGACAAAAACTGGCTCAACAACCAGCTCAGTGCTTTGCAGAACAGTCTGCCTGCCGCCGTGCATCAGGCGCAGGCGGTGCTAAAGGAGAAGGAGACCACCCTGTCCCGTGCGCAGCAAGAAGCGGAGATGCAGCGGCAGACCGCGGCGGATGATGCGCAGCGCCTGAAGGCACAGGCGGAGAAAGAAGCCGCCGCCGCGCGCGCCGAGGGCGAAAAGGCGCGCGCCGATGCGCAGAAGGATGCAGAAGCCGCCAAGCAGGAAGCCGAGCGGATTCGCGCCGGCGCAGCGTCTCAGGCGAATGCGGATGCCCGCGCGATTATCGACAAAGCAAATAATGAAGCGCGAAATATCATCTACAAGGCGCAGCAGGACGCCAATCGACTTGTGCAGGCGGATGCCATCCGTCAGCAGGCGGAGAAGGAAGCTGAAACGCTCCGTTCGCAGGCGAGCGAGGATATTGCCAAGCGGCAGGCAGACTGCCAGCAGTACATTGCGGGTCAGCTTGCGAATCTGGACAGCTACATGACGCAGATGCTGCAAAACGTTCGCAATGCGCGCAGCCAGGTGCGCGGACAGTAACAGTTCTCCATGGAAAGCAAATTTTCTTGCAGGTGTTACAATCAATTCACCAGAAATTCATGCAGACTTCATATTCCTGCACTAAGATACTCTTGCAAGCGGCGGAAAGCCACCGTCCACCGATTGCAATCTCCTTTTTCCAGGCATTTTCCCCAAAGGGAAATGCCGAACCTCCCTATCCTCCATACAAAGCAAAGCCCGCCAATGCTGTGAAGCGTCGGCGGGCTTTGTGATTGGGCGCATAAATTTTCCGAGGCACGGAAATGCTTCTCCGCATAGGGAGGCATGAAGCGATGCGGAAAAAGCAAATGCTGCAGCTGCTGACAATGCTGACAGCGACCGCCGCCGTGTGCGGGGGACTCTTCCTGCGCCATCAGCCAATGGAAGTGGCGGCAGTGCGCGTGGAGAAGGGGAACATCTGCCGTACGGTCGGTGTCGCAGGGACGGTCTGCTACACGCAGGAAACGCCCGTCACGGCAATGGTCAGCGGCATGGTGGACGCGCTGTATGTAATCGAGGGGGAGCGCGTGACGCAGGGGCAGGCGCTGGCGCGGATCAGCGGCGGTACGGCGCAGGAACAGGCGGTGCTGGCGCTGATGACGCATTTGGATGACGACGGGCGCAGTGCCCTGATGCAGACGCTGGCAGAGGGCAGTGTCCTGCGCGCGCCTGTCAGCGGGATTGTGCAGCGCGTGGCGACGGCAGCGTATGCGCCCGTGCAGGCGGGGAGCATCCCCATGACGATTGCAGTGGGCGCGCCGGAAATCGTCTGTCTGTGCGTTCCGGCGGATGCGGAAGATGTGCGCGTTGGGCAGCTGGTAGACATCAGCACAAATGGCAAGCATTGCGGCTACGCGACAGTCGCGAGCATCAAGCCGATGATTGCGGAAAACTCTTCCGCCTATCGACTGATTTTGACGCCGCAGGACGGGCTGACCCTCATCCCCGGCATAGAGGTGGAAGCGCAGATTACCGCCGAATATCACGCGCAAGTCGCGACACTGCCGCTCAGTGCCATTACCCCCGACGAAACGGTCTGGTGGATTGCTGATGGCATTTGCACAGAAATTCCCGCACAAATCGTGCAGACGGACGAAAATAGCGCGTGGGTCAGCCTGCCGGAAGGAATCAGCGTGGTGAACGGCGAATTTGACCGCTGTCAGCAAGGCATTCGCGTCCGGATTGCGGAGGGTACGCTGTGACGCTGCGGGACGCGCTGGATTTTGCGCTGACCAGCCTGCGCGGAAATCTGGCGAAATCACTGCTGACGGTGCTGGGGCTGGGTGTCGGCGTCGGCGCGGTGCTGACAGTGCTTTCGCTGGGCGACGCGGGCGAAATCCGCGTGGAGGAAGAAATCGCGCGCTTGGGTGTGGACAAAGTATGGTTCTGCGCGGAAAATCCAGCGTATCCTCTGACGGAGGATTGCCGCGCTATCGCTGCTTCCACGGGCGCGGATGTTTGCCTTGGCGCATCGACGATGGACGCGGTGTCGCTCGGCGGGCAAACCGTCTATGCGCAAATTGCCGGATATGACGATGGCTTAGAAACGGTGCATCACCCCAGCAGCGTGCAGGGACGCATGTTCACCGCGCGCGAGTACAGCGGTGAAAGGGCCGCCCTGCTTGACGAGACGCTGGCGGGGCGGCTGAACGCGGCGGTGGGGGATTTCATCAACTGCGGCGGGCGGCGCTACTGCATCGTCGGTGTCGTCGCGGGGATGCCCGCACAGAGTGCGTCACTGGGCAGTGGAATGCTCCTTCTGCCGCTGCAAACGTGGCAGGATGCCTATGCGCTGGCCCCAACAGAACTGGCGCTTGCCGTCCCGAAGGGCGAAAAGGCGGGGGAACTGGCTGAGGATGTTTTGGCGAAGCTGCACAATCTGCCGGGAAAATATCTCTCCGTGACGCTGGAAAACGAGGTTGACGCTGCAAAGTCGGTCGTGCGGATTTTCGTGATGGTACTGGCGTGCGTGGCGTTCGTGTGTGTTGCGACAGGCGCCATCGGCGTGATGAACGTGCTGTTGATTTCCGTACGGGAGCGGCGGCGTGAAATCGGACTGCTGAAGGCAATTGGCGCAACGTCGCGGCAGGTGGCGCTGCTGTTTCTATTGGAAGCGGCGGCGTATGCGGCGCTGGGCGGGCTGCTTGGGATTCTCCTCGGCTTGGGGATGACGGCGCTCTTCGGCGCGCTGATTGGCTTAATGCCGCAGGTGAAGCTGCTGCACATGGGACTGCTGCTGGCGGGCGCGGCGGTGCTGGGGCTGAGCTTCGGCGTGATTCCCGCGGCAAAAGCGGCAGGACTTCCTCCAGCGCAGGCACTTAGAACCGAGTGATTTTTTGGGCAATTTGTCTACAAAAAGCGTTTCTTTTCAACCATGAGAGACATTCTGCACAAGGAATTGCGCAAAGAATTGGCAATCCGGCCTATTTACGATTTGGCGAAAAACAGGTATAATATCGACAGTGGCCAAGCAAGAGGAACCATTCGCAAGTGTGGTGCTGGCCAACCGGATTACGAATTTTCGTGAGGAGGAATTCATTATGGCAAGTGTATCCCTGCAGCACATCTACAAGGTGTACGCCGGCGGCGTGACGGCTGTCAGCGACTTCAACCTCGACATCAAGGACAAGGAATTTATCGTTCTGGTCGGCCCGTCCGGCTGCGGCAAGTCCACCACCCTGCGCATGGTTGCCGGCTTGGAAGAAATCTCCGACGGCGAACTGTATATCGGCGACAAGCTGGTTAACGACGTTGCTCCGAAGGATCGCGATATCGCGATGGTGTTCCAGAACTACGCGCTGTATCCGCACATGACCGTGTTCGACAACATGGCGTTCGGCCTGAAGCTGCGCAAGACCCCCAAGGACGAAATCAAGCGCCGCGTGGAAGAAGCTGCCCGCGTTCTGGGCATTGACCACCTGCTGAACCGTAAGCCGAAGGCTCTGTCCGGCGGCCAGCGTCAGCGTGTTGCTCTGGGCCGTGCTATCGTCCGTGAGCCGAAGGTCTTCCTGTTCGACGAACCGTTGTCCAACCTGGACGCTAAGCTGCGCGTGCAGATGCGTACCGAAATCACCAAGCTGCATCAGCGCCTGCAGACCACCTTCATCTACGTTACCCATGACCAGACCGAAGCTATGACGATGGCTTCCCGTATCGTGGTCATGAAGGACGGCGTTGTGCAGCAGGTGGATACGCCCCAGAACCTGTACGACTTCCCGGCGAACGAGTTCGTCGCAGGCTTCATCGGCTCTCCGCAGATGAACTTCTTCGACGTGCGCCTCAAGCGCGAAAACAACGAAGTTGTTGCGTACTTTGGCGACAACAAGATCGTTGTGCCGCAGGGCAAGGTTTCCAAGTTTGTGGATGAGTCCTATGTGGGCCGCGAAGTTGTCATGGGCATCCGTCCGGAAAACATCCACGACGATGAAATGTTCCTCGCCAACGCTGCCGATGCGGCCATCGACGTGAAGGTCGAAGTGACTGAAAAGATGGGCTCCGAAACCTATCTGTACCTGACCACCACCGGCAAGGAAGGCAACATCATCGCTCGCGTCAACCCGCGCACGACGTCCGTCGCTGGCGCTGAAATCAAGGTGGCGTTCGACGTGAACCACCTGCACTTCTTCGACAAGGAAACCGCCCGCACTATTCTGGTGTCCGATGCTGTTCCCGCGCCGACCAAGACCAATCTGACGAAGTAATTCACTTCACACAGAATTTTCAGGAAGCACTTTCTCCGTAATGGGGAGGGTGCTTCCTTCTTTTTGATCGGCAGAACGTTTGTTTTTGTGCTAAATTCACAAAAAATTTTCGCTTTTCAGCAAAATTCGCTTTTCTCCCGCGCGAAAGTGTGCTATACTGAAATAGGATATTCTGACACAGGCGCCGCGTGGGATGGCGGCGCGAAAGGGGCGTATACCTTTGATGAACAAACGTTTGCAGGAACAGGTTGTCAACGTGCTGAATCGCCTGAGTGTACCCATCACGATTCTGGATGCGGATTCGGACAGACTGCCGGACGGGATGCCGCTATCTACGCTTCGCCTGACTGAGGGCGAAGCGCGCGCCATGCTGGGCAGCCTGTATATGGCGGTGCCGTCGCTGCATATCGTGCTGACTTGCGCCGAGCAGCAGCCCGGTGCGCGCGATGTGCTGCAGCTGGCGGCGATGCTGATTGCCGCGCTCGACCACTCCGGCGAAAATCGCACCGAGAGCAGCAGCGACGTGTATTGCCGCGCGCTCCGGGGCGACCTGATGGGCAGCGAGCTGGAGGCGCTCAGCCACGAGCATCAGCTGCCGCAGGAGATGGATCGCACGGTCATGCTCTTCCACATCGTGCAGACCGAAAACGAGTGCGCCTATGACCTGCTGCGGGACATTACGCCGGTGCAGGACAAGGATGTGCTGCTGAACATGGATCGTCACACCGTTGTGCTGATTAAGGAAATGACGGATGTGGAGACGATTGACGACCTGCACCAGTTTGCACAGGCGCTGCAAGAGACGCTGATGGGCGAGACGGCGCACCAGATGACCGTCGGCATCGGCAAAATGCGCCGCACCATCGACGAATTGCGCGACAGCTACAACGAAGCGCGCCGTGCTATTGAAGTCGGACGCATCTTCAAGCCGGAAGAGAGCATTTATATTTACAGCCGCCTGATTCTGGAGCGCTTCCTGATGGAGCTGCCGCAGGACATCAGCGCTTATTATCACGGGCTGCTCTTCAACCGCAAGAATCAGCGCCTGTTCAACGAGGAAATGCTCTACACCATCGAAATGTTCTTCAAGAAGGACTTGAATCTGTCCGACACGGCGCGTCAGCTCTATATTCACCGCAATACGCTGGTGTATCGGCTGGACAAGGTGCAGCGGCAGACAGGGCTGGATTTGCGCTCCTTCGACGATGCCATCACCTTCAAAATCCTGATGGAGTTGAAAAAAGTCAGCGGCGACAAAGCGCCCCGGAAATAAACGATAAGGAGGATTTTTCCCATGAAAAAGAAACTTGCGCTCGTGCTGTCTCTTGTCCTGTGCTGCGCGATGCTCAGCGGCTGCACGACGCTCACCGCTCTGATGGGAAAGCAGATGGCGAATGCCGCCACCGACGAAACCAGCGGCGACACCGTCACGATTTCCCGCGAGGAGTATGAGAAGTACAAGCAGTTCGACAAGCTGCTGGAACTGATGGACATCGTAGACGAAGGGTACTTCGAGGACTACGACAAGCAGAATTTGCTTGACGGCGCGGCGGACGGCCTGCTCTCCGGGCTGGGTGATCCGTACACCTTCTACTACACACCCGAAGAGTACGCTAAGCTCTGGGAGGATGACGAAGGTGAATATGCGGGTGTCGGCATCCAGATTTCCACGTCCTATCTGACGGGAATCTGCACCATCAGCCGCGTGTTCGACAACGGCCCGGCGCATGAGGCGGGCGTCCGCAAGGGCGATATCCTCTATAAGGTGGAGGATTTGTATGTCAATTCCAGCACCATTAACGATGCGGTAGATATCATGCGCGGCACGCCGGGCACGGATGTGCACGTCACGTTCCTGCGTGGTACGGAAGAAATGGCGTACACGCTCACGCGCGCGAACATTAACGTCAACCGCATTGATTCCATGATGCTGACCGACGAAATCGGCTACATTTATCTCTACGACTTTGCAGGCGACTGCGCTGAAAAGTTTGAAACAACCGTTAATAAAATGGTGGAGAACGGCACGAAGGGCTTGATTATCGACCTGCGCGACAATCCCGGCGGCTGGGTGAACGACGCGCAGAGCATCGCCGACATCTTCCTTGACAAGGGGACGCTGTGCTATTTGCAGTACAAGAACGGTGAACGCTACTACTACCGCACAAAGGACGGCAAGGTGGAGATACAGCTGGTGATCCTTGTCAACGAGAACAGCGCATCGTCCTCCGAAATCCTCACCGGCGCACTGCGTGACCGCGCAAATGCGACCGTTGTTGGCAAAAAGACTTACGGCAAGGGCATCGTGCAGTCGGTTGTGCCGCTCTCCGACGGTTCTGGGATGCAGATTACCGTTGCGCAGTACTACACGCCCAACGGCTATGCGGTGCACAAGCAGGGCATCACGCCGGACGTGGAAGTGGACGGAGACAACGGCATGTACGAGTTGGGCGATCTGACCGACGCACAGCTTGCAAAAGCGCTGGAGGTCATGCAGGAAAAGCTCGCGGAAACGAAATAATCACCAACAGCCGGGGGAGCACGAACGCTGTCCCGGCTTTTTGCATACGAAAAAAGCGCTGGAACGTACATTCCAACGCCTTTTTGCGTTTGAGAGACGAATTAGTCCTCGTCCTCTTCCGCATTCTGTTCTTGGAAAATTTCAAAGACGGCGTTCAGCACGTCCTCGTCCTCCACACCGGAGTAGGTTTCTTCGTCGCCTTCGCGAATGACCTTGAGAATCACCACTTCGTCCTGCTCGTCGTCATCCTCAATTTCTTCATCGTCCAGCGGAATCATCACCATGTAGTCGTCGTTGTTGTACTCGACCACGTCCAGCAGCAGGAACTCCACATCGTTGCCGTTTTCATCGGTCAGCGTGATGATGTCCTCGTCCTGAATTTCGCTCATCGTCAGCCTCCTGCGTCACTCCGCGTCGGTGAACATGCTGTCGTCGCCCTCGTCGCCGTCGGCGAAGTTGTAGTCGTCGGCAAACATCTGCTTAAATTCTTCGAAGATGGCATCGGTGATGCTGTCATCTTCTTCCGGAACAAATTCTTCCGTTTCGTCATCGACGATTTCAGAGCGGAGAATTACGACCTCGTCGTCATTTTCATCCTGCGGGACCAGCACCACATACTCGTTGTCGCCATGTTCCATGCGGGCGGCGATGTCATAGAGATATTCCGTGCCGTCCTCGTCGGTCATCACGACCACGTCCAGATCATCTTCATCCTGCACGTCCTGCGGATTCAGTTCAGGGGTGTTGGGGGTATCAGTCATGATAGCTGCCTCCTTCAATTGCACTTAGGAACCTCCCACATTGTAGCACATCGGGCGCGCTTGTGCAAGCGTTTCCGGCGTTGACAGGCGGAAAATTTTATGATATTATCGGGAAAACGCGGAAAGGGAGATTGGCGAATGATACCAGCGGTGATTCAGGCGCTTCTACCTCAACATCCGGGCGAAGAGAACCGCATCGGGCATTCGGGCGCGCAGGTCGTGATGTATGAGGACTGTGTGCTGAAAGTGCAGCCGGACACGGGAAATGCGGCGAATGAGGGCATCATGCTGCGGTTTTTGAAGGGGCGGCTGCCCGTGCCGGAGGTGCTGGCGGAGGCGGTGCAGGGTGGAATGCGCTATCTGCTGATGACGCGCCTTCGCGGGCGGATGCTCTGCGATGAAGCCTTTCTGGACAATCAGCCGCTGCTGGCGCGCCGGATGGCGGATGCGGCGGAGATGCTCTGGAATGTCGACATTGCGGGCTGTCCCTGCTCCTATGTGCTGGACGACGTCCTGCAAAAGGCGGAAGCGGACATCGCCGCTGGGCGCGTTACCATTGACACCGCGAATCAGCCGGACACATACGGCGCAGGTGGATTTGCATCGCCAGAAGCGCTGCTGGCGTGGCTGAAAGCGAACCGTCCGCCGGAAACGCTTGTGTTGTCCCACGGCGACTTCTGTTTGCCGAACATTCTCGCGGATGAAAAGGGGATTGTCGGCTTCATTGATCTGGGGCAGGCGGGCTGTGCCGACCGATGGCGCGACCTCGACCAAGGCTTATGGAGCATGTGGGCGAATACGACCGGACTTTTCGGCGGAAGGGCGCGCCCGTTTGACCGAAACGCCCTCTTTTCCGCGCTGAATCTCCCGATTGATGAGGAAAAACTGCGCTACTACTCGCTTTTGAGCGAACTTTGCCCCTGAAAAAACGCCGCTCACTGCCATTGTCAAGCAGTGAACGGCGTTTCGTCGTCAGCGGATAACAAGTTCCATCGGGTAGTGGTCAGAGCCGCGGATTCTGGGGTGTGCGTTCGCATCGACTATGCGCTCCACCATGCGTTCGGACACAAGAAAGTAATCCAGCCCGCCCGCGCGAATGCCCTTGCGATAGGCGAACGCACCGGGCGCGGTGTCCGGATGAACGTGGCGATAAGCATCAACGAAGCCGCTTTGCAGAAGCGCCGCCATCCCGCTGCGTTCCTCGCGCGTGAAGCCCGGAACGTGCATTCCCTGCGACTTTCCGGCTAAATCCGCATCGTTGTAGGCGGCATTCAAGTCCCCGCAGAGAATGACGGGTTTCTGCGCATCAAGCGCCTGCAAATGACGAAGCAGCGCGTCATTCCATGCGACACGCTCTGGCAGGCGGCTCAAATCCGCCGCGACGTTCGGCGCGTAGGCGTTCACAAGGTAAAAGTCACCCAAATCCGCCGTAATCACACGCCCCTGCGTATCCGTTTCATCCTCGCACAAGCCGAAGCGAGAGGATACAGGCGTTCGCAGTGTCAGCACCGCTGTGCCGGAATAGCCGGGGCGGTCGGCGTAATTCCAAATGCCTGTAAAACCCGGCAAATCCAGCTCACCTTGACCAGCCTGCAACTTCGTCTCCTGCAGGCAGTAAACATCCGCGTCCAGCCGCGCGAAAGCATCCAGCAGCGTCCGGTTCATCAGCGACCGAAAGCCGTTGATATTCCACGAAATCAGCTTCATTTCTGCTCCTTACCGGTATCCCAGCGCGTCCCACTCTGGCGGGTCGGTGCTGTCGCGCCCGGTGTAGCATTCCGGGAAAAGCGCCGCCGTCGAGTACGGTTCATCTGCCGCGTACAGGTGCGAAAGGTCGCCTGACTGCATACAGCGGAACACGACCTCGCCCTTGACGCGCTCTTCCGTCACCAGCGTGGTCACGCTGGACGGCTGCGTGCAGAAGCCGTGCCACAGCAGCATTGGCGACGCGCCCAGCAAGTGCCCGATGCACGCCATCATGATGCCGAAGTGGCAGAACAGCACAATCGTGTCCGGCTGGTTATTTTCGCAGCGGTACAGATGACCCTCGCGAGTCATACCGTAGCGCGCTAGCAGCGCATCCATGCCCGCCTGCGTTTCACGCCAAATCGCATCGACCGTGCCGACGCGGAACAGTTCATCCTCCGTCCAGTGATTCACGTCGTACAGCAGCGGATGCCCCTGCCACAGCCGCGGCTTGTAGTCCCACGGAATCCGCTCTGCGCCCGTTTCCGGGTCAATGCTCCGTCCGCGGAACTCCGCCAGCCACGGCAGCGTTTCCGCCGTGCGGTGCGTGCGCTCCAAGGTGTACCGCGCGGTTTCCTGCGCACGCCCCAGCGGGGAGGCGTAGAAGTCCCGCACGTCGAGTTTTGCCAGCCGAAGCGACAGCAGCTGCGCCTCCCGATGCCCTTTCAAGGTCAGCGAATCGTGCTTGTAGTCCGGTTCGGCATGGCGGACAAACATCAGTTTCATCGTTTTGCACCTCATACTATTTCAAAATGAGAATGCGCCAAGATGCGCCGCGAGTTTTTCGTTCTGGCTAACGGGAGTGAAATGCAGCGTAGCAGCGCTACGCTAAATGGAACGACCGGACGCCAGAGCGGAAAAGACGCAAGCAGATGGCGCAGGTGAATTTGGAAATAGTATTAATCAAAAATCTGGAAGATGCCGCATTTGAGGTACTGCGTTTCCGGCGCGGCAGGCAGAATCGGATGGTCGCGCCCCTGCGTGCGGTACTCGACCTGACGCAGCTGCACATGCGCATCGTGCGCCGCGTCGCGGACAATCTGCATGAACGCATCCGGCAGAATGTGCTGCGAACAGGAGCAGGTAATCAGGTAGCCGCCGGGCTTGACCATCTTCATTGCGCGCAGGTTGATTTCTTTGTAACCCCGCGTCGCCGCTTCGATGGCGCTGCGCGTCTTGGTGAACGCGGGCGGGTCGAGAATCACCACGTCATACTTGACACCCGCGCGGCTCTGCTCCGCCAGCAGGTCAAACGCATTCGCTTCGACGAAGTGGACGACATTCTCCAGCCCGTTCAGGCACGCGTTTTCCGTCGCGAATTCGCAGGCGAAAGCGGAAATATCCACGCCCGTGACTTCCTTCGCGCCGTAATGCCCCGCATGAAGCGCGAAACTGCCCGTGTGCGTGAAACAGTCCAGTACGGTCTTTCCCTTGACGAACGGCGCAATCGCGGCGCGGTTCTCCTTCTGGTCGAGGAAGAAGCCAGTTTTCTGCCCTTCCTTGACATCCACCCAGAAGTGTACGCCGTTCTCCACCATCTCCACGCGATCGGGAACTGTGCCGTACATCACGCCTGTCAGCTGCTCCAAGCCCTCCAAGCGGCGAACCGGCACGTCGCTGCGTTCATAGATGCCCTGTGGATGCACTTCTTCCACCAGCGCGTCCACCACATCCTGCTTGAAGCGCTCCATGCCCAGCGCCAGGCATTGCAGCACCAATACATCGCCAAAACTGTCCACAATCAGCGCGGGCAGGCGGTCGCTCTCCGCGAAAATCAATCGGCAGGAGCGCAAGTCCGCGAACGTGCGCCGGTAATCAACAGCTTCCTTGACACGGCGGAAGATGAACGCGCGGTCAATCGGCTCGTCGTGCAGGCTCATGATGCGCAGGGAAATCTGGCTCTGCGGATTGTAAAACGCCTTCGCCAGAAATTTGCCCTTGCTGGAATACACCGATACGATGTCGCCGGGGGTGAAATCGCCCTCAACGCGCGCAATATCGCTGCGGAACACCCATGGATGCCCGCCGTAAACCCGTTTTTCTTTGCCGGGGATGAGAATCGCATTGGCCATATGCCAGCCTCCTTATGCCTGATGCGCCGCCGCTGCGCCGATGAACGCCGCGAACAGCGGATGCGCCTTGTTGGGGCGGGAAAGGAACTCCGGATGATAAATTGTGCCGATATAGAACGGATGCGCCGGAATCTCGAATACCTCCGGGTAATTTCCGTCCGCGCTGAAGCCGACGAAATCCACGCCGACCTCGTGCAGCGGCGCAAGGAACGCATCATCCACCTCGTAACGGTTGCCGTGGCGTTCGTGCACCATCGTCAGACCGTAGATGGCCGCGGTGCGGCTGCCCTCGGTCAGCACGACATCCATGCCGCCCATGCGCGCATTCTGCCGGCCGTCGTTCTCGTCCACGCGGTCGCGCGGAATCGCCACCACCGCCGGGTTCGCCAGCCGATTGACTTCCGTCGAGTTCGCGTCCGGCAGCGACAAAAGCGACCGAACTGCTTCCACCACGCCAAGCTGCATTCCGTAGCCAATCATCAGGCAGGGGATACCCTTCGTGCGCGCGAAGTTCGCCGCCGCCATCATCCCCTCCGCGCCACGGTGCCCGAAGCCGCCGGGGAGGATGATGCCGTGATAGCTGCCCAGCCGTTCCGCGGCGTTCGCTGCCGTCAGCTCGTCCGAGGAGATATAGTCCACATACACCGCCGCGAGGTTTGCGATGCCCGCGTGCACCAGCGCTTCGTGCACAGACAGGTACGCATCATGCACGGCAACGTACTTGCCGACCAGCGCGATATGCACTTCTTGCGTCGGCGCGTCATAGCGGGCGACCATGTTTGTCCACTCGGTCAAATCCGCCGGGGGATTGTCAAGCTTCAGCGTTTTCAGCACCATGCCCGCCAAACCTTCTTTTTCCAGATTCAGCGGCACTTCAAACAGTGTGGACGCATCCCGGTTCTGCACCACGTTACCCACCGGCACATTGCAGAACAGCGCGATTTTGTCCTTTGCGGACTGGCTGATGTTCACCTCTGTGCGGCAGACGATAACATCCGGCTGAATGCCGATGGCGCGCAGGGCCTTGACAGAGTGCTGCGTCGGCTTCGTTTTCATTTCGCCCGCAACGGACAAATACGGCATCAGCGCCACATGGATGAAGCATGTGTTGCCCGCGCCAAGCTCCCATTTCAACTGACGAATCGCCTCCAGATACGGGGAGGACTCGATATCGCCCGCCACACCGCCAATTTCGATAATCGCAATATCCGCGCCGGAGTTTTCCGCCGCCGTGATGATGCGGTGTTTGATTTCGTTCGTCACATGCGGTACGACCGTAATCGTCGCGCCGTGGTATTCGCCGCGCAGCTCGCGCTCCACCAGGGCAGTGTGAATCTTGCCGGTGGTGATGCTTGCTTCACCCTTGAGCGACTCGTCGATAAAGCGCTCGTAGTGCCCCAAGTCAAGGTCAGCCGCCACGCCGTCCTCCGTAATGAAATTTTCGCCGTGCTGCAAAGGGGACAGCAGCGCTGGATTGAAGTTATAGTAGGTGTCGCATTTTTGCATCGCGACCTTGTAGCCGCGCGCCTTCAGCAGCCGTCCCAGGGATGCCGCCGTTGTGCCCTTGCCCAGTGAGGAAACAACGCCGCCGGTCACAAATACATATTTCATCATCAAAATTCAACTCCTTTTCGGTCGCTTCGATAAAGAAACCGTCCTGTTCATTGTAGGTGTTTCGCGCTTTTCTGTCAAGGGGGAAGGTCGATTTCCGCTCTTTCATTTTTCTGGCGGATGTGCTACAATGGTCATAAACAATCGAAAGGGGAGACGCTCGTGATTCCTTTCCCGGAATATCCGCGTCCAGCGCTGCGCCGAGACAGCTTTCTGAACCTCAATGGTTCGTGGTCGTACGCCATTACGGCGGATGAAGCCCTGCCCCATGCGTGGGACGGCGAAATCCTCGTGCCGTATTCGCCGGAGACGGCAGCTTCGGGCGTTCGGCGGACGCTTCAGCCGAATCAGTGGCTGCACTATCAGCGCATGTTTACGCCGCCGGATGGGGATGGCGGGCGCGTGCTGCTGCATTTCGGCGCGGTGGACAATGACTGCGTGATTCTCGTCAATCATCGGGAGGTCGGGCGGCACAGCGGCGGCTACTGGCCGTTTTCGCTGGACATCACCGACTATTTGCAGGACGGCGAAAATACGCTGCATGTCGCCGTGCAGGATGCATCCGACTGCGGCATTCAGGCGCGCGGCAAGCAGAAACTGACCCCCGGCGGCATGTTCTATCCCGCGCAGAGCGGCATTTGGCAGACCGTCTGGCTGGAGCGTGTGCCGGACTGCTATGTGCAGGAGCTGACGATTACGCCGGACGTGCCGACGCGCACGGTTCGTTTTGCCGTCTCTGTCAGTTCCGACTGCCTTGTGTCCTTTCGCGTGACCGCAGACGGCAGGGAAGTCGCCTTGGCACGGAACACGGCAGTTCATCATCAGGCGAGTGTTGCCCTAAAGCTGCCGGAAGATGCGCTGCACTGCTGGTCGCCAGACGATCCGTTCCTCTACAATGTGGAAATTTTGCTGCCGGAGGACAAGGTGGAAAGTTACTTTGCCATGCGGCAGTGGACGTGTCAGCCGGACGCAAACGGCATTCCTCGCTTCTGCTTGAACGGTCAGCCGATTCTGCTCAACGGTCTGCTGGATCAGGGCTACTGGGTGGATGGGCTGTACACGCCGCCGTCGGACGAAGCAGTGGTGAACGAATTGCAGCGCGTGAAGGCACTGGGCTTCAACCTCCTGCGCAAGCACGCGAAAATCGAGCCGCAGCGCTGGTATTATCACTGTGACCGGCTGGGGCTGATTGTCTGGCAGGATTTCGTCAGCGGCGGCACACCCATGAAGTCGTGGTATGTGACGTACTTGGCGAACGCGCTGCTGCCGATTCTGCGGCATTTCCCAGATGTCGGGCTGTTCCGGCATCTGCTGTCGCGCCCAAATGAAGCAAGCCGGACGCTTTTCCTCCGCGAAATGTCGGACACGGTGAATACGCTGTACCATCATCCGTGCATTGCGATGTGGGTGCCGTTCAACGAAGGCTGGGGGCAGTTCAACGCACGTCAGGTGACGGAAATTCTCCGCCGGATGGATGCGACGCGCCTGATTGACCAAGCGAGCGGCTGGTTTGACCAAGGCGGCGGCGACGCGTACTCCATGCACAACTATTTCTATCCGCTGAAAGTGCGGAAGCATCGGCGCGTAACGGCGCTGACGGAGTACGGCGGCATTGCGTACCCCATGCCCGGCCACTGTACGCATGAGAAGTCGTATGGCTACGGCACAGCGGAAAGTCGGGAGGATTTAACCGCGCGCTATCGCCAATTGCAGCTGGAAACGGTGCTGCCGCAGCTGCAAAAGGGGCTGTCCGCGCTGGTGTACACGCAGGTCAGCGACGTAGAGGAGGAAATCAACGGCATTTTCACCTACGACCGCGAGGAGGTCAAGCCGGACGAAACCGCTGTTCGGGAAATCAACGCCGCATTGGCGGTGGAGTTTGCCCGCTGCACCCGCAAAAAAACATAAACGCAAAAAATCGCCGCACCGGATTGATTTTCCGATACGGCGATTGCTTTATGTGATTAGGCATCCAGATGCTTGTCCGTGTCATCCGCGTTTTCCGTTGATTTCGGTGCGCCATCCGCCGCCTCATACGGCTGGACGGTATCCTGCCTCTGCTTCTTGCGGCGGTCGCCCAGCACAATCGGGTATGCGCCCAGCGCGCCAAACAGCATCCCCAACGCGAGACTCTTTGTTATTTCGGTGTGAATTTCGTCGTTCGTCTGCATCATTTCCAGCACATAGTCCAATTCGTTCGGGTAGAGCTTCTTGAAATGGGCAAGCTCAAACGAGTTCATTTCTTCTTCAGCTTCCTTGATGCTCTGCACACCGACAACAGCGACTGTTCCCACCGTACCGACGCAAATCGACAGAATCAGCATTACGATAATCGTGATGGTCTTCGCCTTGCCGGGCCGACCGTGCAGCAGATCATAGCCCTTGCCCGCCAAGAATGCCGTCAGCCACGCGACGATGCTTGCGATGTAGCCCCATACGCCGACCAGCACCCACAGCGCCGTACCGATGAGCGCACCCAAGAGGGCGCCGAGAATGCCGGTCAGCAGATTGCCCTGCTTCTCCTCGTAAATCGACTCCTGATTTTCCACCGTGTTTTCCTCCCTTTCGCGTTTTTCACAAGATGTTTTCATTATATCGAGGAACGGCTTCCGTGTCAAGTGTCAATCCGACTGCAACACCTGCGCCAGCGCCTCCTTCGTGATGTCCCAGCGGAAGCCGCGCCGCGCCAGCATCGCCGCAATGCGCTGATACGTCTTGCGCGGATCCTCGTCGGGCTTCGCGCGCGCCGCTGCTTTTTCCACCAGTGCAATCGCGTCCGCCAGCTGGTCGTCCTCGCCAATCGCGGATAGGGCTTCCTCAGCCTCATCCGCATCGATACCCTTGCGCCGCAGTTCTTGCGCAATGCGGCTGCGTCCCAGCTTGCGCCCCGAACGAGCCTCGACCCATTGCCGCGCAAAATCCGCATCGTTGAGCAAATGCTCGCGCTCTAATTTATACAGCACCATCTCCACCGTGCAGGGGCGATAGCCGACCCGAAGCAGTTTCTGCTCAATCTCGTGCTTGCTGTGCGCCCGCGCCGCAAGGCAGGCAACCGCCCGATCCAGCGCATGGCGATATTGCCGCACCATCAGCCAATTGTCGTATTCTTCCAGATTGATGGGCTGCCCCTCCGTCAGCGGCCGTTCGCGGAAGAGCGAAAGCGGTACGACGATCGTCTCCTGCTCGCTGATGACAATCTGCATTTTGCCGCGCTGGCGGGTGATACGCGTGATTATGTCCATGATGGCATCTCCTGTTTCAGCGCCCATTGCAGCACATCACGGTTGACCAGCCCCAGCCGCCCTGTTCGTGCCTCGCTTGCGCCGCCATTGAGGAAGACGACCGCGCGCCCTGTATCTTCCTCGATGAACGCGCCGTCCACGCAGCCGTACGCGAATCCTTGATGCCCCAGCAGCTGGCGCGGCGAAATCTCCGGGCGATTGAGGATGACCAACCCCAGCCCGTAGGTGCGCGTCGGGGTTGCGGACTGCCGGCGCGTCATTTCCTGCATGAGGCTTTCGCCGATAAGACGCGTTTCGTCCATCGTGCCGCGCTGATGAATGAGCGTCAGCATCTGCAAAACAGACCGACCGTCGGTATACATTGCTCCTGCCGTATGCCCGTAATGGCATAGCGGATTCGGTTTTTGCAGCGGATGACGCCCCAGCGCCGTCACGCGAAGCTCCTGACCCGCGCGATAAGGCAGCACGCGCGTAATCGGCATGATTTCCGCCTCGTTCAGCATAGAAGCATCGAGCGTCGCGCGCATGTGCAGCGGACGGAACAGCATTTTCTGAAACAGCGGCTCAATACACAGCCCCGTCTGCTGTTCCAGAATGCATCCCAGCAGCCCAAAGCCGAAGTTGGAATAAATCAGCTGCTGACCGGGCGCACAGGCGCGAATCTCCGGCTGACGCAGCAGTTCCGTGTACGGCTTGCCCTCTTTCAGGCAACTGTCCAGAATCGGCAGGTCACGCAGCCCCGAAGTGTGGCAGAGCAGATGCCGCACGGTTACGCCGGACAGCGCAGGGGATTTTTCGCCGTCCGGCAATAGGGAAGCTGCCTCGCTGTCCAGCGCAAACAGTCCGTTGTCAATGCAGCGGAGCGTCACGAGTGCCGTCGCCATCTTCGTGATTGATGCGACGCGGTAGAGCGTGTTCTCCTGCGCCAGATGCTCCGGTTTCGCCGTTGATGTGTTGCAGAGGGCGTAATTCGCCCCATCCTGCAGCAGCAGCGACGCGCCGAACACATGGTGCTTCGCCAGAATCCGTTCATAGTTCGGAAGACTCGTCAGCGGATGCCCGGATGCGTGGTGTGTCATCTGCCCGCGGCTGTGCGGTGCCAGAATCGGCAGCGCCGCGCGGTAGAGCAGGTTCTTCGCTGGTGTCGTCGGCATAGTTATCCCTCTCTCTGCGGATTTTTCCGCGCGAATGTGCCAATCAGCAGCCAAATCAGCCCGACCGCCGCGAGCGTGATGCTGACAATCTGGCTGATGCGAATGCTGCCGGAATACAGGCTGTCCATCCGCAGCCCCTCGATGACCGCGCGCCCGATGCCGTACATGAGCATGTAGACCGCCAGCAGTTGTCCGTTCCACCGCTTGCGCTTCCGCACGCCGAACCACAGGACGAGGAAAATCAGCACATCGACGCACGATTCATAGAAGAACGTCGCCATATGCCACTCGTAGCCTGAATCGACCGGAATCAGCACCGCCGCCGGGAAAAACTGCCACTGCGGATTCGTAATCAGCCGCCCGTAGGCCTCCATGTTGAAGTAGTTGCCCCAGCGCCCGATGCCTTGCCCCAGCGCAAGCGCCGGAACAAGAACGTCCGTTAACTGAAGCAGCGGCATGTGCCGCACGGCACAGAAAAGCAGCAGCGCAATCGCTCCGCCAAGGATGCCGCCGTAGATGGCGAGTCCGCCCTCCCAGATGCGCAGAATCCGCAGCGGGTCGGCGGCGAACACGTCCCACGAGAACGCGACGTAGTACAGGCGCGCACCGACAATGGCAGATGGAATCAGACACAGCGCGAGGTCAATCGCCAAATCAGCAGGCAGTTTCAGCCGCTTCTGTTCGTGACCGCACAGGGAAAGGCCAATCACAATCGCGCTGACAATCAGCACGCTGTACCACGGCACTGACCCAAAAGCATAGCGGCTTGCGGGCATTGCTCCCATTTCGTTTCCTCCTAATAGACCCGGAAAATGAACCGGCTTGTTCTATTATAATATGCCCGGAATTGGCTGTCAAGCATACTGAATTCAGCGCTTTTTTCCATATCGCCGCACGCCGATTTCATCGTTATCGTAACAGCCAAGGGACACCGCATCGTTGCCAAGCCGCAGCCGCAGCTTCGCCACTGCCGCCTCCACTTTTTCCTGCTTCTCCAGACCGACCGTCGGTTCTTTTTCTGCATTACCGACCGGAGTATACAAATCAAACAGGCTCAGCTGCTCCGTATATGCCTCGTTTTCACCGGACAGATGCGATACGCCGACGGTGATCGACCGCACGGGCGATTTTGTCGAAACCGACCAGTGGTCTGTAATCAGCTGCATCGTCACCGTGCGAATTTCCTGCTGCAAATACGTCGGGTGCGGCAGGGTAACTTGGTGGGACAGGGTGTGCAGCGTCGGCGCTTTGAGCGTCACGCTGATGACGCTGCCTTTCAACCCGCTTTGCCGCAGTGTCGCCGCGATTTCATCCACCAGCACGGACACACCGCAGCGTACTTCCTCCATGTTGACCAAATCACGCCGAAAGGTCATGCCGCGGCTGACGGACTTCACTTCTTGTCTGTCCTCATAGCGGCGAACAGGACTGTCATCCAAGCCGTTCGCGTACAGCCAAAGCTGCTCGCCAGACTTGCCAAGCATCCTCCTTAAGTCTGCGCGGGAACGCGACGCCAGTTCGCCGATGGTGCGGATGCCGTGGCGTGCCATCGTCTGCACGGACGCGCGACCGGCATAGAGCATCGTCGCGACGGGCAGCGGGTAGAGCATTTCTTGATAGTTCTCGCGGAAAATCAGTGTCGTCGCGTCCGGCTTGCGGTAGTCGCTGCCCATTTTCGCGAACACCTTGCAGAACGACACGCCCACGGAAATCGTGATGCCGATTTCCTCCCGAACGCGCTTTCTCAGCAAATCCGCCAGTTCGCGCGGGGACAGCCCGTAGAACCCTGGCGCGCCTGTCATGTCCAGATACGATTCGTCAATCGAAGCAGGCTCCACGAAATCCGTATATTCGCGGAAAATAGCGTTCATGCGCCGTGACACGCGCGCGTACTCGTCGTGATGCGGCGGAACGAAGAGGATGTTTGGACATTTCTGCCGCGCTTGCCAGATGGTGTCCGTCGTCTTGACACCCGCTTTCTTTGCCAGCTCGTTCTTCGCCACGACGATGCCGCAGCGGTCTTTCGGGTCGCCAGCGACCGCCATCGGTACATCCCGCCATTCAGGATGGTCTATGCACTCGCAGGAAGCGAAAAAGTTGTTGCCGTCACAGTGAAAAATCAGCCGTCCCGCCATCAGTACACCTCCTTTTCCGTCCTATTGTACGGCTATTATAGCACATCCGTTTGCATTTGAAAAGGCGAACAGCGCAAAAAGCACCCTCCCGCCGTCAAGCGAGAGGATGCATCAAGTTATTTCTTCGTATTCGTTTCTTCCAACAGGCGCAGCACTTCGCCGAAATATGTCTCCACTTCTTCGTCGGTCAGCTTCATTGCCTTTTGCAGCATTTCCGGAATCTTCTTCGGGCGCACGCGTGCGTAATACTCCGTCGCGCTGATATTTTTCTGCCAGTTGCTGAGCTTCATGTTCTTCCAGCGCGCAATGTGGCGCGGCAGAATCGGCTCCAATACGTCGATAACCTCGTTGAAGTGCGCCTCGACATCCGGCCACTGGAAGTGCTTTTCCAGAATTTCCGCCACGCGCGTGAGAAATTTCGCCTTCATTTCCGGCACGGCAAGCAGCGCATTGAGCGGCTCGTGCCGGAAGCCTTGAATCTTCGCGGTGACGGGTTTGATATAGTATTCCAGCGGTGTTTTATCCAGATTCCGCCAGCACGCTTCCACGTCGAACAGCAGATACTTCCACTTGCCGCCCGGCACGCGGTATACGCGCACGTTCGTGAAGTCCACATTGCCCAATATGATTTCGTACGCAGCATGGGTGAACAGGCTGTCCACGTCCAGCCGGTCGGTGACGTACTGCAGGTTTTCCGGGTCGTTCAGATCGTTTTTCTTGCAGAAATCCGCCAGTTCCAGCCAATCCTCGTTGTTGCCGTTCTGCGTAAAGCGGTCTGTGCCGGTGCGGGCGAGAATATCGATGCTGTCAATGTCCTTTTCGTCTGTCACACCCTCGTACTGCGCGATGAAATACTTGTTGATTTTCTCGCGCAGGTTGTAGTGCCCCCAGTACTGTCCATTGATGTACACCTGAATCACGACGTGGTCTTGGTACAGAATCCCTTCGCCTTCCGCCAGCGACGATGCCACAATGTCGCGCAGGCGGGTCGCGTACGTATCAGAATTGGCGGCGCGGAGCAAAATGGACTTGTAGGAATCGTAGTCGCGCGTCGGGAAGGGGTTGAAGGCAAAGCGGTCGTTGCCGTACGCCTTGCGTGCATAGAGAGCAATCGACTTCTGGGCGTTGATTCGCGCGGAATGCCCGGAGCAGGTGAATGTGCCCATTTGGTTGATTTCGCACATGCCGTCACCCGTGAAATACTCGATGTTGATGGGGTATTCAAGCTCTTTGTCGTAGTTGGGGATGCTGCCGGTGCCCTTGACCAGCGCGCCGGTTTTCTTGTTGAACAGATAGTCCTCGTCCGTAATCAAGGAGACAATCGGCGTCGCGGGGTCGTCGTTGATGAAGTACGTCGCGCTGACCGTGGGCGACGGGACGAGCTCGGGCTGAAACGCACGAATCCGAACGACGGTCGTTTCCTTGATGGTCAAGCCATCCGCCGGGAATTCCTTCGACTTCGCGGTCGGGGTGGAGCCGTCCGTGGTGTAGCGCAATTTCGCGCCGGACAGCACCGAGTGCGCCATGACGGTCACGCTGTCCGTGTAGAAGCCGCCCGCCGTGTCCAGCACAGGCGCATCCACCCGTCCGGAATAGATGGTCGTGTCATTCTTCTTGCCGCGCGTCGCGTTCTCGAAGAAGCCGTAGGTTGCTCCGTCGTCGGTTGTACCGTAGCTCACGCAGCCATACTGCTGGGGATATTTCAGCTTTTGCAATTGATTGCCGTCCGCGTCCGAAAGATAGATGCTTTCGCCGGACGAACTGAGCGCGAACGTCGCGTAGAACTCGCTGCCCTTGCCAACGTCCACCTTGTCGTCGCCCGTGCAGAAGACGGTCAGGTAGCCGTCCACTTTGAGCTTTGTACCCTGCGGGAACTGGAACTTCATCTTGTTCTTTTTGCTGTCGCTCAAATACCAGCCGCTGATATCGACGGTGGATTTGCCCGTGTTGTGCAGCTCAATCCAGTCGTAGGCATGTCCATTCTCGTATGTGCCGTTGGAGGTCATGATTTCGCTGATGACGACCTCCGCCAGTGCGCAGGCGGGCAGCAGAAGCATCAGGAGCAAAGCGGCGCAGAATTTTTTCCACATAGCAATTTTCTCCTTCCTGATTTCGGAAGTCTGGAGGTGGTTTCATGTCCATCATACCACAAAGGGAACGCTTTGTCTATCAGACTGCACCTGATTTCGCCGCATCCACCAGCGCCGCAAACAGCGCCCGATGCGGCAACCCGTCCGATTGATTCCAGAGCCGCTCCGGATGCCACTGTACCGCGACGCAGAACGGCTCGTCTATCTTTTCCACCCCTTCAATGACGCCATCCTGCGCCCACGCCGTCGCTGTCAACCCCGGCGCAAGCTGCTTCACCGCCTGATGATGGTGCGAGTTCGTCATCAGCGACTCAGCGCCAATGATGTGCGCCAAGCGGCTCTGTGCATCCACCCGCACGGGATGCGTCGCGACTTCCGGCGGCTGCGTCTGCTGATGGCAAATGGGGGAGTCAGGGCGTTGCGACGGCAAATCCTGAACCAGTGAGCCGCCCAGCGCGACATTCAGCACCTGAAGCCCCCGGCAGATGCCCAGCAAGGGCAAATGGCGATGGAGCGCTTCCCGGCACAGCGGCATTTCCCAGATATCGCGGATTGGTGTAATCAGGCCGCATTCCGGCAGCGTCTTTTCGTCGTAATACGCCGGATCAATGTCGTCGCCGCCCGCCAGCAGCAGGCCATCCAGCAGCGACAGCACCTGCGATGCGCGCGACACATCTTCCTGCGGCGGCAGAATCAGCGGCAGTCCGCCGCACGCGGAAATCGCCTCGCAATACATCCGCTTCTGCTGAAACGAAAGGCGATCGTCCGACACACTTGCTGTAACCCCAATCACAGGCAGCATTTCAGTTTCCTCCAATTATATTATCATGTTCTGACGCCTAAACACGCAATTTGACATTTTCCAGACAAGAGGATGCACCGGGTCAAATTGGGCGCTGGCGAAAAACTGCTCCTATATAATAGGATAAGACTATTGTATGTCAATCACTTCGCGCTGTCAATGTTGATTTTTGAACAGAATCAGCAGCACAAAAATGCATGGTCGTCATGAAATATTGCATATCTAATAGGAGAAAAGTGCGATTTTCCGCGCATATGAATCAAATTTTTGCGGAATCTGCAAAAATACTTGCAAAATGAATTTGAGAATGCTATAATAGCGCTGTAAACCACTCTGGTACCCTCGGAAAAAATAAAGGAGGCATCCCTATGAGTCAAGTACACGTTCTCAACCATCCGCTGATTCAGCATAAGCTGACCATCATGCGCAAGAAGGAAACGGGTCCCAAAGAATTCCGCGAACTGCTGGAAGAAATCTCTACACTGATGGTCTACGAAGTCACTCGCGACCTGCCCACCGAGGAAGTCGAGATTGAAACGCCCATCTGCAAGATGAAATCGAAGGTGCTTGCGGGCAAGAAGCTGGGCATCGTGCCGATTCTGCGCGCTGGTCTGGGCATGGTGGACGGCGTTACGAACCTGATTCCTGCCTGCCGCGTCGGTCACATCGGCCTCTACCGCGATCCCGTGACGCTGAACCCCGTGGAATACTACTGCAAGCTTCCCGCCGACGCGCAGGAACGTGAACTGATTGTCCTCGATCCGATGCTTGCCACCGGCGGCAGCGCGTCCGCAGCCATCAGCTTCATCAAAAAGCGCGGATGCAGTCACATCCGTCTGGTCAACCTGATTGCAGCGCCGGAAGGCATCAAGCGGATGCAGGAAGACCATCCGGACGTGGACATCTACGTCGCGGGCATGGACGACCACCTGAACGAGCACGGCTATATCGTTCCGGGTCTGGGCGACGCGGGCGACCGCCTCTTCGGCACCAAATAATATGGACACTCATCCGGAAAGAGGGTGAATGGATTGTCGCTGGAAATCATGAAAGGAATCCAGCAGGCGGAGGCGCAGGCAGACGAAATCCGCCAAACTGCGCAGCGTGAGGCACGCGACGTTGTGAAAGCCGTCGAAGCCGCCATCGCGCAGCAGGAACGCGCCGCCGCCATTGAAAATCGCGCACAGTATGCGCAGGCGATGGAGGACAAAAAGCAGGAGGTTGAGCATCAGCTGACTGCACAGCGCGCCAAGGCAGGCAAGCAGCGGGAAGCGCTCTGCCAGCAGGCGCGCAAGCACCTGCCCGAAGCCGTCGGCGCGATCTATGAAAGGGTCTTGCAGCATGGCAATCGTTGAAATGAAGCGCATCGACCTGCTGGCAATGCGGCAGGATCAGCGCAAACTTCTTCGGACGCTGCAGGATATGGGCTGTGTAGAAATCACGCCGCTTCAGGATGAGGCACTCGCGGAGTACCGCACAAGGGACGACGGTCGGCTGGAACAGGTCGATGCGCTCCTTGCGCGGCTCTCGTGGGTCATCCATGAATGTGCCGCCTACAATCATCAGCCTGCGCCCTTTATGGGCAATCTGCCTGAGGCGTCCGCGCAGGACGTCCACTATATCACGCAGCAGGAAGCTGCCTTGCAGGAAACGCTCCGTCAGGCGGAAACGCTGGAGAAGCGCAGCGGCGAATACCGCGGCCAGCTGATGCGCCTGCAAGTAGCACAGTCGCAGCTGAAACCGTGGCTATCGTTTGATTTGCCGATGGAGCAGATGCATAACACCCGCCGTGTGGCGCATTTCCTCGGCACGGTGAAAGCCGCAGAGCTCCAGCAGTGTCAGGAAAAATGGGCATCGCTCCCCGTCGTGGTCGAGCAGCTCAGCGCCGAACACGACACCGCCGCCGTCTGGATTTGCGCGCATCAAAGCGCACGGGAGCAGGTCGCCGCAGATTTGCGGGACGCAGGGTTCGCCCCGGCGCAGCTTCCGGAATTTATGGGAACTGCCGCGGAGCAGTCCGCACGGCTGGAGAACGAAAAGAACGAAATTCTTCGTCAGCAGGAAGCGTTTGTGCAGGACTGGAAAGCCCTCTCCGCCGAGCTGACGCACCTCAAGGTCTGGTATGACGCGCTGACGATTGAACACGATCAGCTGGAAGCCGCCAGCCAGACCATCGGCACAGGCAAGGCGTTTCTCCTGCGCGGCTGGGTACCCGCTGAGGTCGCCCAGCAAGTGGCAGACAAGTGCCGCAGCCTTGCACCCACCTGTTCTGTGGATATTACCGACCCGGCGGAAGGGGACGAACCGCCCGTTCTGCTGGATAACAACCGCGTCAATGCACCCTACGAGAGCGTTGTCGAGGGCTTTGCGCTCCCGGCGTACCGCTCCGTTGACCCGACTGTGGTGATGGCGCCATTTTATGCATGTTTGTTCGGCATGATGCTGTCCGACGCCGGCTACGGTCTGGTGATGATTGTCGGCATCTTGGCGCTGATTTTCCTCAAAAAGCCCGCAAAAAAGAATGCCCGGCTGCTCTGGGTACTTTTCGGCGGCGCGGTGATGACCGTCGTCTGGGGCGCGGCGTACAACACTTGGATGGGCTTTACAGCCCCGTGGGGCGGTCTGCTTGACCCGATGAACGACCCGATGCCCGTCATGATGATTTGTCTGGCGGTCGGCGTGATTCACTTGTACGCTGGTCTTGGCATGGCGGCGTATCTGAATTTCAAGCGCGGGAAGCCGCTGGATGCACTCTACGACCAGTTCTCGTGGATTTTCGCACTGACGGGTCTTGGGCTGTACGCGCTGTGCGGCGGTACATTGAAGACGATTGGGCTGGGCTTGACCATCTTCGGCGTGGCGCTGCTGCTCCTCTTCGGCGGACGCGAGAAGAAGAATCCGTTTGCGCGTCTGCTGGGCGGTTTGAGCCAGATTTACGGCGCGACGAGCTGGATTTCCGACATTCTGTCCTACATGCGCCTGTTCGGCATGGGTCTGGCGACGGGCGTCATGGGGCAGGTCATCGACATGCTGGTCGGCATGATTTTCCAGAACGGCCCGATTGGCTGGATTCTCGGCTCGGTGCTGTTCGTCGGCGCGCACGCGTTCAGCCTTGGCATCAACGCCTTGGGCGCGTATGTTCATGCCTGCCGCTTGCAGTATATTGAGTTCTTCGGCAAGTTCTTTGAGGAAGGCGGCGTGGCATTCCGCCCGCTGCAGCGCCGGACAAAGTACGTCAGCATCCGCCCGGAAACCGGGAACAAGGATGCGTAACTTTCGATTGATTTTGAAGGAGGTCACCTGTCATGGAATGGGGTTTGGCGATTGGTTTGTTTGCTGCGGCGATTGCCGCGATTCTGCCCGGCATGGGCTCTGCCAAGGCGGTGGGTCTGGCGGGTGAAACGGCGGCGGGTGTTTCCGCTGAAACGCCGGAAGCCAGCTCGAAGCTGACGCTTCTGCAGCTGCTGCCCGCAACACAGGGCATTTACGGATTCGTTATCGCTATCGTGATTATGGCGAAGATTGGCATTATGGGCGGCAGCGGTGCCGTTGTGCCGGTGGATAAAGCGCTGATGCTGCTGGCTGCCGCGCTGCCGATTGCGCTGGTTGGCTACTTTTCCGCGATTGCGCAGGGCAAGTGCGCCGCCGGTTCTATGCTGATGGTCGGCCGTCGTCCGGAAATGCAGGGCAAGGGCATGATGATGACCGCGATGGTGGAAACCTACGCCGTTCTGGCACTGCTGATTTCCTTCCTGTGCGTCAACGCCATCGTGCTGTAAGGGGAACATCATGAACGCAAACGCGATTCAGGAAAAAATCCTGTCTGACGCTCGCACGAGTGCATCGGACATCATGCGCGATGCCAACGAAAAAGCTGCCCGCCTGCGCGACGCGGCAGAGAAGCGGATGGCTGCGGCGCACAGCCGCCTGATGATGCAGGCTTCTGAGGATGCGGAGGCGGCTCGGCTGCGCATGGAGCGCATGGAAGAACTGGAAGAACGCAAGCGCCTGCTCAGCGACAAGCGCGCGCTGATTGACGAGGCGTTCGCGCAGGCACTTGACAAGCTGGAAGCCATGCCGTCTCAGCAGGCGCGGGCTTTCCTGATGACGGAAGCCGCTGCCGTGGCGGATGGCGACGAAACCGTCATTCTCGGCAGCAAGAACCCCGGCTGGTTTGACGACAAGTTCCTTGCGGATTTAAATACGCTGCTGCAAAAGCAGGGCAAGCCGGGTCAACTGACGCTGGGCGAAGAAAAGCGCAATGGCGAAACAGGGATGATTCTGGCGAAAAACGGAATGGAAATCAGCTGCACGTTCGCGTCGCTGCTGGATAGCCGGCGGCTGGATATGGAAGCAGACATTGCGGCGATTCTCTTTCCGGATCGTCCGGCATAATCGCGAGAGGAGGACACGAAATGGCACAGCCAAGCGTGTATTTTTCCGCCGGGCGGCTGACGATGCTGCAGCGGAATGTGCTTGATGCTGCAGGCATGGAGCGGCTTCTCTCCACGGCATCCCTGCCGGAAGCGCGCAAAACGCTCTCCGAACTTGGCTGGACGGGCGCGGACATCACCGACCCCGAACAGCTTGCCGCTGACCGGGTAAATCAGGCAGCACAGGACGCACGCGCCCTGTCACCTGACCCTGCACTGGTGGACTGCTTCCTGTACGCTTACGACGCGGCGAACCTCAAAATGCTGCTCAAAGCGCGTTTGCTGGGGCTGTCTGCGCCCGCGCTGTCGGACTGCGGCACGATTCCGGCGGATACGCTCCGCCACGCAGTCACCGACCATCGTTACAGCACGCTGCCTGCCGCTTTCCGGGATGCGATGAATCGTCTGGAGCAGAATATCGTCACTGGCATTGACCCGATGAGCATCGACGTTGCCATTGACCGCGCCATGTACCAGCTGATTTTCAGCCGCCTGAAAGGGACGCATAGCCCGGTCACGCCGCAATATTTCCGCGGGCATGTTGATTTGCTCAACGCGGTGGCGCTGCTGCGCGTGCGGCAGATGAAGAAGGACGAATCGTTCTTCATGAGCGTTCTGCTGTCCGGCGGCATGATTCGCGCACAGTCGTGGCGGCTCTGCTTTGCGCAGCCGGACATGCTGTCCGCGATGCTCGCCCCGTATGGCGCGTCGGTCACGGAAGCAGCGAAGAATGCGGTCATGGACGGCAAGCGTCTGCCTGCGCTGGAAAAGGCAATGGACGACGCGTTGCTGGAGTTGTACCGCCCATTCCGCTTTCAAATCTGTCCGGAACGGGCGGCGGCGTATTTCCTCGCCGTGCAGCGCGAAACCGCGGCTGTCCGCCTGATTCTGGCGGGCAAGCAGAATGGCTTCGATGCGGAAAATATCCGGGAAAGGCTGCGTGATCTGTATGTTTGAAGAAACAGGGGCAATGCAGCAGGAAAAGAAGCAAATGGGCGTGGTTGGCGAACGCGACGCCGTGCTGGCATTTAAGGCCCTGGGGATGCGCGTGATTGCTGTCAGCACGCCTGAAGAAACGACGAAAGCGCTCCACCGCCTGTACAGCGAAGGCATTCCCGTCATTTTTCTGACGGAGACGTGCGCGCAGCAGGTGCCGGAAACGCTGGAACGCTACAAGACCGACCCGAAGTGCGCCGTCATCCCGATTCCGGGCAGCAGCGGTGCGAACGGCTTCGGGCTGAGCCGTGTCAAGGCCAATGTCGAAAAGGCCATCGGCGCGGATATTCTGTTCAACAATGAGAAAGAGGGGACTTGACCCAATGGCGCAGCAAGGAAGAATTGTAAAGGTCGCCGGCCCTCTGATTGTCGCGGAAAATATGGCGGACGTGCGTATGTACGATGTCGTTCGCGTCAGCAAAAACCGCCTCGTGGGCGAGGTGATTGAACTTCGCGGCGACAAGGCCTCCATTCAGGTTTATGAGGAAACGTCTGGTCTTGGCCCCGGCGAACCGGTGGAATCCACCGGCGCGCCGCTTTCCGTGGAACTTGGACCAGGGCTGATTGAATCCATTTTCGACGGCATTCAGCGTCCGCTGACTGTCATTGCCGAGAAGTACGGGATGCATATTACGCGCGGCGTGGAAGTGCCGAGCCTGAACCGCGAAAAGGAATGGGGCTTTGAGGCGCTTGTGAAGCCCGGCGACAAGGTGACAGGCGGCACGATTATTGGCCAGGTGCAGGAAAGCGCCGTCGTCGAGCACCGCATCATGGTGCCGCACGGCATTTCCGGCGAAATTGTCAAGTGCGAAAGCAAGGTCGCGCGGCTGACGGACGTGGTGGCGGTTGTCCGCGACGAAAAGGGCGTGGAGCATGAACTGACCATGCTGCAAAAATGGCCGGTGCGCCGCGGGCGTCCCTATGCGGAAAAGCTCGCACCGAAAGCGCCAATGGTCACGGGGCAGCGCGTTATCGACACGTTTTTCCCGATTGCCTCCGGCGGCGTGGCGGCTGTTCCCGGCCCGTTCGGTTCGGGCAAAACCGTCGTGCAGCATCAGCTGGCAAAGTGGGCGGATGCGGATATCATCGTCTACGTCGGCTGCGGCGAGCGCGGCAACGAGATGACAGACGTTCTGCGCGAGTTCCCGGAACTGCATGACCCGCGCACGGGCGAGAGCCTGATGAAGCGCACCGTGCTGATTGCCAACACGTCGGATATGCCGGTTGCGGCGCGTGAGGCGTCCATCTACACCGGCATCACCATTGCCGAATACTTCCGCGATATGGGCTACAAGGTCGCAATTATGGCTGACTCTACGTCCCGTTGGGCGGAGGCGCTGCGCGAAATGTCTGGCCGTCTGGAAGAAATGCCCGGCGAAGAAGGCTATCCGGCATATCTGGCATCCCGTATTGCGGAGTTTTATGAGCGCGCAGGTGCGGTCGTCTGCCTTGGCGGTGATGATCGCCGCGGCAGCATTTCTGCCATCGGCGCTGTTTCCCCGCCCGGCGGCGATATTTCCGAGCCGGTTTCGCAGGCGACGCTGCGCATCGTCAAGGTGTTCTGGGGGCTGTCCAGTTCCTTGGCGTACAAGCGCCATTTCCCGGCGATTGACTGGCTGCAGTCATATTCGCTCTACATCAGCCGCTTGCAGGAATGGTTCAGCGACAATGTTTCGCCTGAATGGAACGAGCTGCGTGCCAAAGCCATGCGTGTCCTGCAGGAGGAAGCGGAACTGAACGAGATTGTGCAGCTGGTCGGCGTGGATGCACTGAGCTGGAAAGACCGCCTGACGCTGGAAGTCGCCCGCAGCATCCGCGAGGACTACCTGCATCAGAATGCCTTCGACGAGGTGGACACCTACACGAGCTTGGCGAAGCAGTTTGCCATGCTCCGGCTGATTCTGGAATATCAGGAAAAGGGAAATCAGGCGCTGGACGCGGGTGCGAACCTCTCCGACGTGATTGCACTGCCCGTCCGCGAGCAGATTGGCCGCGCCAAGTACATCCCCGAATCGGAAATGAAGCGCTTCGAGCAGATTGAAAGCGACCTGAGCAGTCAGTGCGCGGCGCTGATGGATGAAGGAGGCGAAGGCTGATGCTCAAAGAGTACCATACGATTAAAGAGGTTGTTGGCCCGCTGATGCTGGTGGAAGGCGTCAGCGGCGTGACCTACAATGAGCTGGTGGAAATCCATCAGTCGAACGGCGAAGTTCGTTCCGGCAAAGTGCTGGAAGTGGATGGCGACAAGGCGATGGTGCAGTTGTTTGAATCCTCCAACGGCCTGCGCATCTCCGACTCCACGGCGCGTTTTCTGGGGCGCGGCATTGAGCTGAGCGTCTCGATGGACATGCTTGGCCGCGTTTTCGACGGCATGGGCAAGCCAAAGGATGGCGGCCCGGAGCTGATTCCCGAAATGCGGATGGATATCAACGGCGAGCCGCTGAATCCCGCCGCGCGCAACTATCCGAGTGAATTTATCCAGACGGGTATTTCCGCCATTGACGGCCTGAACACGCTGGTTCGCGGTCAGAAGCTGCCGGTGTTCTCCGGCTCTGGTCTGCCGCACGCACAGCTGGCGACGCAGATTGCGCGTCAGGCGCGCGTGCTGGGCAAGGGCGACCGCTTTGCCGTCGTTTTCGGCGCTATCGGCATCACCTATGAGGAAGCGGATTACTTTATCAGCGATTTCCGCCGGACGGGCGCTATCGAGCGCGCTGTGCTGTTCATGAATCTGGCGAATGACCCGGCGATTGAACGTATCGCGACGCCGAAAATGGCACTGACGGCGGCGGAATATCTGGCGTACGAAAAGGGAATGCATGTGCTGGTGATTTTGACGGACATCACCAACTACTGCGAAGCCCTGCGTGAAGTTTCCGCCGCCCGCAAGGAAGTTCCCGGCCGCCGCGGCTATCCGGGCTATCTGTACACCGACTTGGCTTCCATGTATGAACGCGCGGGCCGCGTCGTCGGCAAGGAAGGCTCGATTACGCAGATTCCGATTCTGACCATGCCCGAAGACGACAAGACACACCCGATTCCCGATCTGACCGGCTACATCACCGAGGGGCAGATTATCCTCTCCCGCGAGCTGTTCCGCAAGGGCATTGAGCCGCCGATTGACGTCATGCCGAGCCTGTCCCGCTTGAAGGACAAGGGCATCGGCGAGGGCAAGACCCGCAAGGATCACGCCGCCACGATGAACCAGCTCTTCGCTGCCTATTCGCGCGGCAAGGAAGCCAAGGAACTGGCGGTCATTCTGGGCGACGCGGCACTGACCGACGTGGATAAGAAGTATGCGGCGTTCGCGGATGCCTTTGAGAAGGAATATGTTTCGCAAGGCTTTGAAACGAACCGCTCCATCGAGGAAACGCTTGACATCGGCTGGAAACTGCTGGCGATGCTGCCGCGCGGCGAACTGAAGCGTATCCGCGACGACATGCTGGATGAGTTCCTGCCAAAGGCGGAGGTGAAAGCCTAATGCCAACGGCGCTTCGCGTCAACCCGACCCGCATGGAAATGACCCGCATCAAGAAGCGCCTCGTCACAGCCACGCGCGGTCATAAACTGCTCAAGGACAAGCGGGACGAAATGGTGCGCCAGTTCATCCTGCTGATTCGGGAGAACTACACGCTCCGCCGCGAGGTGGAGGCGGAACTCAGCGGTGCACTGCGCGATTTCGCGATGGCACGCGCGGTCATGTCGCCGCAGAGTTTGGAAGCCGCTGTGCTGTATCCGGCGCGTCAGGCGGAACTGCATGTCAGCGAGCGGAACATTCTTTCCGTGCATGTGCCGACGATTGAAGCGGATCAGGCGTCGCTGGAAACGACCGTGCAGTCCTACGGTTTTGCGGAAACGTCTGCCGAGCTGGATGGCTCGATTGCGACGCTGGCGTCTGTTCTGCCGAAGCTGGTACGCCTGGCGGAGATTGAAAAGACCTGCGACATGCTGGCGGACGAGATTGAAAAGACCCGCCGCCGCGTCAACGCCCTCGAATATGTGATGATTCCGCAGTTCGAGATGACGATTCGCGAAATCAGCATGAAGCTGGAAGAAAACGAGCGCGGCGCTACCACGCGCCTGATGAAGGTCAAAGACATGATGGCGAAACGGGACGCATAATCCCAACGGGAACTTTTCGGTGCATTGCCGGGAAGTTCCCGTTTTGCTTGCGGAAAAAGCGGTTTCGTGCTATGATGGGAAGGAATATCGTGAGGGAGCGTGAGCAAGGGTGCTTGATCCTGTGGAGGCGCTGCTGGACAGCGGATTTCATCGCGTCGTCGTGCTGGATGGCACAGAGTGCGGACTGGACACGGAACAGTCGCTGATACTGGCGCTGTGGTGCTACGAGGCAGAGAAGCAGCCCGCATCGGACGGCGCATGGATTCACCCGTACTATTTTGCATCCCAGAAAGCATATACAGCAGCATCATCGCTGGTCAAAAGTGGGGCGTTTCCGGGGCTTGCGCTGCGGGACGAGATTCGCGTGAAGCCGATTTTTGCGCGTCTGCCGGATTTTTCGCAGGGGACGAACACCATCTCCTACATTCGCGGCATCGGCAGCCGCTTCCATGTACAGATTCTGACGTACACGCCGCGTCTGCCCGCGACGGCGCATCTTCTGTCGGAAAATAAACCGCTGCACTGCGGGGAATGCCGAAAGTGCGTCGAGGCCTGTCCGACGAACGCCTTGGAGGGCGGCGTGTTCCATCGGGAGCGCTGCATCCGCAATTGGATGATGGTCGGCGGTGAAGTTCCTGAGGAAATCCGCGCAAAGATGGGCAACCGGCTGATTGGCTGCGACGTGTGCCAGCGAGTGTGTCCACATAATCCGCCGCCGCAGGGGGAGGCGCACCTTGCCGTGCCGCTGGCGGATTTGCTGCGTCAGCCAAAGGAAACGGCGCTTTCGCTGCGCCCGCTCATCGGCGTGAACCTGACGCTGCCAAACCGGGTATTGTCGCAAAGCTGCCTGCTTGCCGGCTGCAGCGGCGATACGTCGCTCATTCCGCTGCTGATGCCGCTATTGCACCACCCGTCGCCCGCCGTTACTACACACGCGACGTGGGCACTCTCACGGCTGCAGGAGGGTATTTCTTTTTTGAGCGAATTGTGATAGAATAGGTGATACCGGGCGAAAAATTTGATGCACGGCGCAGTGGGAGGATTTACGGATTATGCGCATACTGGTCGTCGGGGACGGCAAAGTCGGTCATACGGTTGCGGAGCAGCTGACCCGCGAGGGACACGACGTTGTGATTATCGACAAGAACGAGGACGTTTTGCAGCGGTGCGAGGATACGCTGGATGTGCTGTGCATCCGCGGCAACGGTGCGAACGCACGCACGCTGCTGGATGCCGGCGTGGAAAAGGCGGATTTTGTTGTCGCCGCTACCGCCAGTGACGAAACGAACATGCTCTGCTGCCTGATTGCGAAGCGGCTGGGCGCACGCTACACAATTGCCCGCATCCGCGACCCGGAATATAACGAGAGTTTGTCCCTCTTGCAGCGGGAAACATCCATCGACAACGCCATTAACCCTGAGCGTGCGACAGCGCTGGAAATCAGCCGTCTGCTTCGCTTCCCCTTCGCCAACAATATCGAGACGTTCGCCAAAGGGCAGATCGAAATGGTGGAATTCCGCGTACAGGAGAATGACGTGGTTGTCGGCTGCCCACTGCACGCGCTGTCATCGCGGCTGCCGGGAATTCCCCGCGTGCTGTACGCGATTGTCGAACGCTCCGGCGAGGTCATCATCCCCAACGGCGATTTCGTCATCCACGCGGGCGACCGGGTGCACGTTGCGGGCGATATGGTGACGATTACGAACTATTTTCGCTTTCTGGGCAAGCACTCCCTGCGCGTGAAGAACGTCATGCTGCTGGGCGGCGGGCGCATCAGCTACTATCTGGCGAAGATGATTGTGCCGATGGGGATGCACGTCGCGATGATTGAAATCAACCCGAAGAAAGCGGAAAGCCTGAGTGAAAGTCTGCCGCACGTCAACGTGATTCTGGGCGACGGCACAGATCAGGAGCTGCTGGAACAGGAAGGCTTGGAGTCGATGGACGCCTTTATCGCCATGTGCGACCGCGACGAGGAGAACCTGATGACAGGGCTGTTCGCAGTCAAGCAGGGCGTGCCGAAAGTTATTGTGAAGAACAATCGGCTGGCGTACGCGGACATCATGAACGGCATGGGGTTGGACAGCATGGTCAGCCCGAAGACCATCACCTGTTCGACCATTCTGCGTTATGTCCGCGCGCTGGTCAACAGCGACGGTACGAAGGTGGAGCGTCTGTATCGCCTAATGAACGGACGCGTGGAGGCACTGGAATTTATTGCGCGCGCGTCGGATCCCTACATCGGCATTCCGCTGAAGAATCTGCATATCCGCAAGAACGCGCTGGTTGCCGTGATTGCCCGGCAGGGGAAGGTCATCGTGCCTTTCGGCGACGATAAGATTGAAGAGGGCGACCATGTGGTTATCATCGTCTGTGAAAACGGCATCGGCGATTTGAACGAGGTTATCAGCAAATGAATAAACGGCTTGTAGCTTATATGCAGGGGGCAGTGCTGCTGATTGAAGCCGCCTGCATGACTCCAGCGCTTGTGATTGCACTGTTCCAGCAGGATGGCGACGCATGGGCGCTGGGTGCGACGATGCTGATTCTGATTGCGATTGGTGCGCCCCTGCGGTTTCTGGTGCGGCCGGGCGAGCGGAATCTGCGCGCGCGGGAGGGCTTCCTGACCGTGGCGCTGGCGTGGATTGCGCTGAGCTGCTTTGGTGCGCTGCCGTTCGTGTTCAGCGGCATGATTCCGAACTACATCGACGCGCTGTTCGAGTCCGTGTCCGGCTTCACGACAACGGGCGCGACCGTGCTGGAGAACTTCGACAACCTGCCGCAGGGAATCATGTTCTGGCGTTCCTTCACGCACTGGATTGGCGGTATGGGCGTGCTGGTGCTGACACTGGCGCTCGTACCGCAGCTCAGTGAGCGTACGTCGCATCTGGTCAAGGCGGAAAGCCCCGGTCCGACGCTGAGCAAAATTGTCCCCAAAATGGGCGATACGGCGAAAATCTTCTACATCATCTACCTGATTCTGACGATTCTGGAGTTTATCGTGCTGATGATTGCGGGCATGAACCCCTACGATGCCGCGATTCACGCAATGGGCACGGCAGGCACTGGCGGATTCAGCAATTACGCCGCGAGCGTCGGGGCGTTTGCAAGCCCGGTGATTGACATCGCCATCACCGTCTTCATGGTCATGTTCGGCATCAACTTCGCGCTGTACTACTGCGCCCTCACGGGTAATTGGCGCGGCATCGTGAAGAGCGAGGAACTGCGCTGGTATCTGGGCATTTTCCTGACTGTCACCGCCGCGATTACCGTGGTGATTCTGCCGCAGTACGGCACGGTCGGCAACGCATTGCGCTACGCCAGCTTTCAGGTTGCCAGCATCATGTCCACCACGGGTTATGCCACGGCGGATTTTAGCCTGTGGCCGGTCGCGGCGCGTATGCTCATCTTCATGCTGATGTTCATCGGCGCGTGTGCGGGTTCAACAGCGGGCGGCATGAAGATCTGCCGCATTGCCATGCTCTGGAAGCAGGGGATGCGCTCCGTGCGCCATACGTTCCAGCCACGCAAGGTGCAGGTCGTCCGTTTCGAGGGCAAAGGTGTGGATGACACGCTCCTGCGCGAAACGGCCTCGTTCGCGTTCGTGTATGTCGCCATGGTTCTTATCGGGGCAGTGTTGATTGCCTTCGAAGGCAAGTACGACATTGAAACGAACTTGTCCGCCGCGCTGACTTGCGTGAGCAACGTCGGGCCAGGGTTCAACGCGGTCGGCCCAGCGGGGAATTTTGCGGGCTACGGGCCGTTCGCGAAGGTCGTACTCAGTCTGCTGATGCTCGCGGGTCGTCTGGAGCTGTACCCGATGCTTGCACTGCTCTATCCGGCGCTGTGGCGCAAACAATAATCAGCATAGGAGGAAAAACGCATGGACAAGCAGGACAAAATCACCCGCTATCGACAGCTGAACCAGACCGCGCAGAAGGGGCAAATCGTCTTTGCCGGGTCGTCGCTGATGGAAATGTTTCCGATTGAGCAGTTCGTCGCGGAAGACAATCTGCCGGTTGTGGTGTACAACCGCGGCATCGGCGGCTTCGTGACGGACGAACTGCTGACGAACCTTGCTGTCTGCGTTCTTGACCTTGCGCCGCGGATGCTGTTCCTCAACATCGGCACGAACGACTTGTCCGACGCATCTCGCCCGATGGCGCAAATCATGGGGACGTACCGGGCGATTCTGGAGAAAGTGCTGCAAGCGCTCCCCGATGTGCAGATTTACCTGATGGCATACTATCCCATCAACGAGGAAGCCGCGACGCCGAAAATGAAGCCGTGTCTGCGCGTGCGGACGAACGAAAAGATTACGCAGGCGAATGCGGAAGTGCAGAAGCTCGCAAAATCGCTGCACCTGCACTATATCGACGTCAACGCGCCGCTGAAAGATGAACAGGGGCGGCTGTGCGCGGAATTTACCTACGAAGGGATGCACATCCGTCCGGAAGGGTATCGGACGATTTATCCGGCGATTAAGGAAATTCTGATGAACGCTTGAAAGGAGAGTTTGCTCATGAAAATGACATCTGCCTATGCCAATAAACTGCTTCGGCAGCTGAATGAGGAGAAGGAATTTCTACTCAATCAGGAGGAAAATTCCTGCACCTATGTGTATGCCGCCGACGAGGAGCCGCTGATTCCGCAGTACAGCTATCCGCAGACGGAAGCGCAGCTTCGGGCGCTGGATGCGAAAATCGTGAAAATCAAGCACGCGGTGAATTGCAGCAACGTTTCCACCAGCCTGACGCTAAGCAGCGGGCGCGTGCTGACAGTTGATCAGGCGCTCGTCGTGATGGCGCAGCTCAGCCAGCGCAAGCAACAGCTGGACATTTTGCGCAAGCGTCAGCCCAAGGCGCGCAACAACGACCATTACGGCCGCAGCGGCGCGACGGAGTACACCTGCATCAACTACGATTTAACGGATGTCCGCAAGGCGTATGAAGCGATTTCGGCGGAAATCATGGAAATTCAAATGAAGCTCGACCAGCTGAACCAGACGGTGACGTTTGACGTGGAGCTATGATATTTTCCAGACCGATGCGTTTTTTTAGCAAGCGCGGCTGGCACAGGTTTATGGTTTGCGCAGCCGCAGATGGTTATTGCGTTGTTCATTATCCGACACAAGGTTCATGGTTGGATTTTTGATTATTATGCGGATTTTTTTCTGCATCCCGCATCGGCCGAAAGCCTGCCCGAAAGGGTGGCGGCGCGGAGGCATCTGGTTTCATGCGCCGCATTTCTTCACATATTGAAAAAAAGCGCCTTTCGGGGGAAAATCATCCTTCCGAAAGGCGTTTTCATTTATACTATTTCCAGATAAGAATGCGCCAAGATGCGCCGCGAATTTTTCATTCTGGCTAACGTGAATGAAACGCAGCGTAGCAGCGCTACGCTAAGTGGAATGAGCGGACGCCAGAAGGGAAAAGGCGCAAGCAGATGGCGCAGGTGAATCTGGAAATAGTATTAGCCGTTTTCCTGCACCATGCAGACCGCCTGTGCGCTGATGCCCTTTTCTTCGCCCTCAAAGCCGAGTTTTTCCGTCGTCGTTGCCTTGATGTTCACGCGCGCAAGGGGCAGTTCGAGCGCATCCGCCACATTCTGCCGCATCTGCGGAATGTAGGGGAGTAGCTTCGGTTTCTGCGCCACAATGGTCACGTCGCAGTTCGTTACACGCGCGTGGTGCGCCTTCAGCAGCGCAACAACGTGCCGAAGCAGCAGCATCGACGAGATGCCGCGGTACGCTTCGTCCGTGTCCGGGAAGTGCTTGCCGATGTCGCCCAGCGCCATTGCGCCCAGCATGGCATCCATCAGCGCGTGCAGCGCCACATCCGCATCCGAATGCCCCAGCAGCCCAAGTGTGTGCGGAATGGTCACGCCGCAGAGAATCAGCGGACGACCTTCCACCAGCCGATGTACGTCATAGCCTTGCCCAACTCGAAGCGCCGGCAGTGCCTGTTCTGCAAAAAATGCTTCTGCCATCAGTAAATCCTCCGGGGTCGTCAGCTTGATATTGCGTCGATTGCCCGCTGTCAGCTGCACGGGAACGCCCAGCCGTTCCACCAGCGACGCATCATCCGTGCCGAGGAAACCGTCGCGCTGCGCCTGTTCGTGTGCCCGGCGGAGCAAGTCGGTCTTAAAGCCCTGCGGGGTCTGCACAGCGCGCAGGGAGGTGCGATTCGGCGTGTCCAGCGCGATATTGGCGTCGCTGACGGTCTTGATGGTGTCCGTCACGGGAACCGCGGCGACACCCGTTCCGCATTCCTCTACCGATGCCATGCAGCGCTGGATAACGTCCGCCGTCACCAGACAGCGCGCGCCGTCATGCACCAGTACGCCGTCGCATTGCCCAGAGAGCGCCTGCAAGCCCCGCCAGACCGATTCCTGACGTGTTGCGCCGCCTGATACCATCAGAACGTCCAGCCCGTTCTGCGCCAATTCAGACGCCATGGCGGGCATATCCTCTTCTCGGCTGACAACAACCACCTGCTCCACCAGCGGCACAAACGCCTCCACCGAGCGGACAATCATGCTTTTGCCGGCGATTGGCAGCAACACTTTATTGCACTTCGCGCCCATGCGCTGCCCGCTGCCGCCGCCCAAAATAATTGCGCCCCACATGATTTATTCCTCCGCGCCGCGTTCGGACGCCATCGCCGCATCCTCTTCCAGCACACGGTAGATTTCCGCAGCACCTTCCTTGCGCACCGTACCCGGCACAGCCAGAATCTCGTAGCGCCCCAAATGGTCGCCGAAGCGGATGGTCATGATGTCGCCGGGCTTGACCTCTGCGCCGGGTTTGGCGACTTTGCCGTTGAGCGTGACACGCCCGCCCGAACAGGCCTCGTTCGCCACCGTGCGGCGCTTGATAATGCGGGACACCTTTAAATATTTGTCAAGACGCATAATTTCCTCCGTGTTTCGGGTATTTGAGAAAAAAGCCCGCAAGATTGCTCCTGCGGGCTTCTATACGATGTCTGATACGAAAATGAATCAGAAAATCGTATTAAGGACGATTACTGATTGACAGCGTCCTTGAGGGACTTGCCAGCCTTGAAAACAGGCGCCTTGGAAGCCGGGATGGTAATCTCCTCTTCGGGCTTCTGCGGATTGCGGGCAATGCGTTCCGGACGATCCTTCACCTCGAAAGAGCCAAAACCAACAATCTGCACCTTATCGCCCTTGGACAGGCTTTCGGTGATGACTTCAACAACCGCATTCAGCGCCAGCTCGGCGTTCTTCTTGGGGAGCTGGGTCTTTTCAGCAAGGGCAGCAACCAGTTCGGTCTTATTCATGGAATATATTCCTCCTTGTTTGCGCGATTCACGCATAGATGAAATGGGATAACCTTGGCAGCACGCTGCTGCGGCATAGCGTCGCGGTCAGCGCTTCCAATCTGCGGGGGAAGATGGCTCAACAGCGCGATTTTGCGCGGCTTTCACCCGATTCCAGTATACATCCATTTCCGATAAAGTCAAGTCCTTCAGCGATTTTTCGTCCAATTTTATCAGATTTTCCATGGCAGAAAAGCGTTTGACGAACTTTTCGGTGGCATTTTTGAGTGCCTGCTCCGGGTCAATGCCGCTCAGCCGTGCCACATTGACGCAGCTGAACAGCAGATCGCCCAGTTCTTCGCCGGGATCGCGCGCGTTTTGCAGTTCTGTCAGCACCTCGTCTGCTTCCTCATGCACCTTCGGCAGCGCATCCTGCGGCGTATCCCAGTCAAAGCCGACCTGCGCCGCTTTCTTCTGCACCTTCTCCGCCCGCATGAGCGCTGGAAGACTCTTGCTCACGTCCGCCAGCACACTGCCCTGCGACATAAGACCCTTTTCGGCTTTCTTGAGTTTTTCCCAGCTGTCCGCGACCTCCTCCGGCGTGTCGCAGTGGACATTGCCGAAGATGTGCGCATGGCGGTAGAGCATTTTGTGGACGATGGCGGTCGTAATGTCCTGCATCGTGAATTCATACGCCGACTCTGCAATATCTGCATGGAACGCCACCTGCAGCAGCACGTCGCCAAGCTCATCCGCCAGATGATCCATATCGCCCTCATCGACCGCGCCGACTGCCTCGTACGCTTCCTCAATCAGATAGCGGCGGAGGGTCTGATGCGTCTGTTCACGATCCCACGGGCACTGGCGGCGCACCTGGTGCATGATGCTCTGCAAGTCCTGAAAGCTGTACCGGGTGCGCTGCTGAAGCGGAACGGCGGGCAGATACAGGCAGACCGTGTGGTCATAGGTGTGCAGGCGGTCCATCTCCCAAAGCTGGATATTTTGCGGCTTACGGTTCGTCTTGACGGTGGATGGGAACAGCACCGTCGGCAGTTCGTCGCCGTAAACATCGCACAGGCGCAGTTTCAGGTCACATGCCAGCGAGCGATTCCAGATTTCCGTAATCAGCAGCGGTGTCGTCGGATCAGCGGCGGCGTTCACGGCATCCTCCGCCGGAATCGTTCGCAGCGCACCGATGGGGGCGAGATCCCCCGGCAGCTGCGCAATGCACGCATCTGCCAGCGTTACGCCCGGCAGAATGCGCAAGACCGCGTCCTGCGGCTGCTGTGCCCGAAGCTCCCGCACCGCGCCGTCTGTTCCGGCATCCAGCACAGCAAAGACAACCGCGTGATGCTCCGCTTCCGCCCACAGTGCCTTCGCCATGTCACGGTGCATCTCGTCGAAATCCTCATAGCGGTCGTAGTAATCATCCAGCGACGTACTTTGGACGCCCGCTTCCGTCAGCGCCGCACAGACCGGGTGCTGCACCGTGCGGAAAATCAGCCGCTTCGCTTTCTTCATCGTGTTCAGAGACTGCGCCGTCAGCAGTTCCGGATCGCCCGGCCCCAGCGACACAACGGTGATGTTCTGCTTCATGCTTCTTTCCTCACTTCTTATTTCCGCTTCCGGCGGAAGGCGTTCAAGTCCTCCTTGGTGAGTGCTTTCGTCCAAATCGCCGTGACTACGAACACCGCAACGCCGACCGCTACCTCCACAATCGTCAGCAGACGGCTGAACGGCAGGATGCGTGTCATCAGACAGACGGCCGCGCCCATCGCCAGCGTCGCAATGCCCGGACGCACCAGCCAGTCGCGCCAATTGAACTTCGTGCCGGTATACTTCATGACGTAATAGAGATTCGGAACGAGCGATACCGTGTAGCACACCAGCGACGAAATCGGCGCGCCGTGGATGTTGAAGCCCGGAATACCCACCAGCGTGTAGTTCAGCGCAATTTTGCACACAACGCCCGCAACCAGCGTGTACATGGGAATCCGCTGCTTCCGGACGCCTTGCAGAATGCTGCTCGTCGCCTGCACGACCGTGAACAGCACCACCGTCAGGCTGGAAACCATCAGCAGCGTGCTGCCGGTCATGATGTTCTCTTCGCTCAGCGACCCCTGATAGAAGAAGCGGAAAATCTGCTCGCTGAGCACGCTCATGCCGACCGAGCAGGGCAGCCCAATCAGGAACGCAAAGCGCAGGCCGAGATTCGTCTGCCGCTGCACCGCGTCCATATCCTGCACTGCCCACGCGGAGGAAATTGCCGGAACGAGCGACATGCTGACCGCCAGCGACAGCGCCGTGGGAATGTTAATCAGGCGGATGACCATGCCGCTGAACACGCCGTACGTCTCGACGGCTGCATCATGCGTCAGACCGGAGGCGACGCAGCGGTTGACCAGCATCGCCGAGTCGATGAACTGCGACAAGGGCACGATGCACGAGCCAATTGTAATCGGGATGGCAATCACCATCAGCTGTTCTGCAATGCGTTTGGTGGATGTGTTCTGCTCCGGCGCAAGCTGCGGAATCGCATCAAAGCGGCTTCGGCGGCGGAAGTAAAGCAGAATCATGTACAGCAGGGCAATCCCTTCGACGATGGTTGTGCCAAGCAGTGCGCCTGCCGCGCCCATCGCCACGCCGCCCATTTGATTGCCGATATACGCCATCGGCAGCGCCAGAAACACCTTGCCGACCTGCTCAATCAGCTGGCTGATGGCAGTCGGCACCATGTCCTGCTGTCCCTGTATAAAGCCGCGGAACGCCGACATCATGCACACAACCGCCACACACGGTGCAATCACCTGAAAGCCGATTTTGCTGTCCGGCTGATTCACGCGCGCCGCCAGCATTCCGCTGCCCGCCAGCATGATGATGGCCGCAAGGCATCCCAAAGTCGTCAGCAGCAGCAGGGCGACACGGAAAACGTGCTTGGCACTGTGCGGGTCATCCTTTGCCAGCGCGGAGGATACCATTCGGCTGACCGCGACGGGCAGCCCGGCGGATGAGATTGTCAGCAGAAGGTTGTAGGTCGGGAAAACCGCATTGTAGATGCCCTGACCCTGCGCCCCGATAACGTACGTCAGGGGGATGGAGAACAGCACACCGACGAGCTTGCAGATAATGCCTGCAATGCCCAGCACAGTCATGCCGCCGATAATCGACTTGGATTTGCTTGCCATTGGCTGCATCCTTTCCGTGATGAAAATACCGTACTCCATTATACGCCAGAATGCCCGCTGAATCAAGCAAAAACGCAAAAAAGGGAAGCGCGCGCTTCCCGATTTTTTTACTGTTCCATCTGCCGCCCGACGATGCCCGCTGCCGTTTCCGCCACCTTCAGCTCGGTGTCGCCCATTTTGACGCCGTTGTCGCGGCTCATGAGCAGCACCGCGCCAATCGCTTCGCCGTCGGCAATAATCGGGCTGATGACCTGCGCCGTGTAGTTCGGGTTCTGATCTTCTTCCGTCGTCACTGCCACCATCCTTCCGCCGCTCTGCTGATTCAGGGCAACGGTCTGTCGGCTGGCAATGGCCGTCTCCAGCGCGCGGGAGATCGGCTTGTCGCCCAGCTCCTTGCGCGGCAGACCGCTCGCCGCCACCACCTGATCGCGGTCCACAATCACGGCAATATGCCCCAGCGAACGGAACAGGCTTTCCGTGTAGTCCTTGGCAAAGGATGACATTTCGCCAATCGGGGAATACTTCTTGAGAATCACCTCGCCGTCGCGGTCGGTGTAGATTTCCAGCGGGTCGCCCTCGCGAATCCGCAGCGTTCTGCGGATTTCCTTGGGAATGACAACACGCCCCAGCTCGTCGATGCGGCGAACAATACCGGTTGCTCGCATGATGGTCAGCCTCCTTCAAAATCTGTTCGGGAAAGTGCATGGGCACCACCGCACAATTCGGCGGCGCGTCTGGCGATGCTTTTTCCGCCATCTGCGGCTGTGCGGTGTTACCCATGATTTCGGTGTCCGAAAAACATTTTGTGCATTTCCTGCGTTTTCATGCACGAAAATTGGAAATCACATCGTTTTTCCCGCGTGGATAGTCGAAAGGCAATTAAAAAAGCCCTGCCGCGCTGTTTGATGCGGACAGGGACTTGCAGTTTTTGCTTGTCGCACTATTTTTTGATTAAGAATGCGCCGCGAATTTTTCGTTCTGGTTAACGGGAGTGGAATGCAGCATAGCGCTACGCAAAATGAAGCGAGCGGATGCCAGAACGGAAAAAGTGCAGGTGAATCTGGAAATAGTATCAGATGAAACGGCGGCTGTTGGAATAGCGGGTGATTTGATGGCCATCCGCATCCGCAGTGAAGCCGATTCGGAACGTGCCTCTGGTCGTAATCGCGCTGGAATAGGAGAGGGTCGCAGAGTACGAAATGGTGTTCGTGGCGATTGTCGCCGGAACAGCCAGCGTTTTCACATAAACCCAGCGTCCGTTCGACTGCTGTTCCAGCCATGCGTTGGTGACAACAATGCGGCCGGCAAGGATATCCGTCATCAGAGTAAAAGTGGCAACTTTGTCCATGCCGAGCGAACAAGTGGCGGACAGGAAAGTGACATCCGCACACGGTTCTACGGAATCGTCTGCGAATGCGCAGCTCAAAAGTGCCGCAAGAACAAGCAGCACAGCGAAAATACGGCGAAGCATATGCATCATTTATTCTCCTATCTCTCTAATGATTGTGCGCAGGAGAGAAGTTACCTCTTCCTGCGACGTTCTGCCGGAAAACAGCAAAAGTTTGTCGTCACCCTGCCATAAAGCGACGGGCTTGTTGATGTTTTCCGTAATGTAGAAATTCAGTCCATCGAACTGTTGAATCGTTCCTTCATACGACTGCTCGAATGAAAGCATCATATACTGCGGATTGGAAATCAGATTGATTACACCGACGATCGTCTGCTGTGCGTCCGCCGCATTGACATACATCAGCGAAATACTGATGCCACTTCGCGTGAAATTCACATAGCGGTGTTGAAGCTCCCATTGACCGTTCACCATTTCTGGGATGCCGGTTTTCCTGCCAATCAGCGCATCAAGCGCTGCGATACTCTGTACCTCAACGGTATCGTCGGTTGGCAGCGTGGGGTCAGCAACGGCAGTTTCCAGCATTTCGATGGCAATTTCGTGGCTCGTCACGAAGTGCTGCTGTTCATCGGAGGTTGTCCAGTTTTCATACCACAGCAGCGGATGCGATACGGCAAAGGCGACAGCAATCGCCGCGGCACTGCAAGCCGCTGCGGCAATGATTTTCTTCCGCTTTTGACGCTTTCTTTCGTTTTTCTGATGTGCTGCCGCAATGTGCTGCCGGAGGGCATCCACGCGCGCGGGGGCAATCGGCTTCTGTTCACCTTGCAGACGTTCCAGCAAATCCATGCAGGTGTGGATTTTCGTTTCATCTGTCGGCGCATCCGTTCGGGCGGCTTCCGCCTGAATGATGTTCAGCAGGCGGCGCTGCGTCTCGCGCGGCGGCAGATGACCGTAATCAATCGCTTGCAGGATGGCTTGAACCTCCTTTTCTTTTGGGTCGCTCACAAAAAAAGCCTCCCTTCACTATATGATACTGCATGAGAAGGGCAAAATGGGATAAGCAGAAAAAATTTTATAGAATCAAAAACGTGCCGCCCTGTACGCACAACAGCAGCGTGACGAATAGCAGTCCTGCCGCTTTTTTGCGGATGCGGCGCGCGGCATCGTTGACCGTGTTGCGCTTGATACCAAGCGTGTCCGCTGTATCCGCCGCGGAATTATCCTCCTCGTAATACTGGTGATAGACGGACTTCTCCAGCGGGGTCAGGCGCGCTTGCAGTTCCTCCAGCAGCTCGTTCATCTCGCTCTTTCGCAGCCATTGGATGAGTTCGTCCTGTTGTTTCTCGATGAGGATTTCCGGTTCCAGTGGGAGTGATATACCCAGCCGCCTGCGTTCGATGCGGGAGCGACGCGCCAGTGTGATGCACTCCAGCTTGCAGGCGTTGACGAACCATCCGTAGAGATTCTTGTGATTCGCCAGCTGCTCCTTCTTCTCCAGCGCCCGCAGTACCACTCGCTGAACAATATCTTCCGCATCCACACCATGAATCATTTGGTAATTGAGCAGAATGCGGCATAATCGCACGAGATCCTCCAGCATCTTGTTGTATACGTCGGTAATCTCACTTTCACTCATCCATTTCACCATCACGACTTTCTGTATGATGGTGTCCGTTTCGCACTTGCGCGTATGCGCTCCGGGCAGTGCCTATAGGCATTTCTATTGTAAGACGAGATTGCCAATATGTCAATGCTTACGCGGAAATATGGTGTGTTTTTTCCTGCGGGTGAGTGCCTTTTTTCCCATAGGCAGAATAAAACGCGTCAAGTTTTAGACACAGATAATATCTGCACACCGTGTACCGTCGGAAATGAAAATCATAGAATAATAGCGCTATACTGTTGACAAGAACGTTCTTTCGCGTTATAATAGACACAGTAAATCACATCCGGAGGTCATGTGAATGACAATGTGGAATTTCGGTGCTTCAGCCGTGCAGAATGATTCAGGAGGGAGTCAGCATTGAAATATCGCAAGCAGTATATCAACGTAGATGTTGTGTTTGATGCTTCCGGGCGGATGCGGCCGCAGGTCATCCACTGGGTGGACGGACGGCGGTACGAAATTTCGCGTGTAAAAGCGATTGTGCCCGCGGCAGCGCGCAAATCCGGCGGGCAGGGTGACCGATACACGGTGATGCTGGCAGGTCAGGAGCGCTACTTGTTTTTTGAGCGTCCGACAGACGAACGCACTGCCATCGTCGGGCGCTGGTTTGTAGAAGCGACGGAGGGAAATTGAAATGGACAGAATCATTCGCCGAGAACCAGCCGATTGGCGGCACAGCGTGGCATTCACTGGGCATCGTCCGCAAAAACTGCCGTTTGGTTTTGATGAAACCGACCCGCGCTGCGTGGATTTCAAGCGGCGGCTGTGCAATTCTATCGAAATGATGATTCTGGAAGGGTACACGCACTTTATTTCCGGTGGGGCGCTGGGCATGGATATGTACGCGGCGGAGGCGGTGCTGACGCTGCGCGAGCAGTACCCGGAAATTACGCTGGAGATTGCCATTCCGCACGACGGACAGACTGCAAAGTGGCCGCAATCCCTGCGCGACCGGGCGGAGCGCATCCGCGAGGAAGCGGATGTCATCACATGGATTGCGCACGAGTATACCAAGCGCTGCCTATTCGATCGGAACTACTACATGGTGTCGCATTGCAGCGTGCTGCTGGCATGTTTTGACGGTCAGGCCGGCGGCACGGCGCAGACCATCGAGACGGCACATCGGTTGGGGCGGCTGATCACGGTTGTGCAGCCGGTTCGCCGGAAAGTCGCGTAATACCACATGGCATCCGCCCGCGCCAGTGGCTCCATTTAAGGCGGCATCGCACAACTCGGCGGCGCATCTTGGTGCATTCTTATTGGAAAATAGGATAGAGGAGAAATGAATTATGCAATGGGGCTTGAACGTTCATCAGCAGCCGCGGCAGCTGGACAAACGGTTTTCAGACCTGAAACTGTGCCAGCGCGAACAGATTGCGAAGTGGCTGCGCGAGGAGACAAACGATTACTACACGCGCCATCAGCGCTATCCCGTCGGGCGGGAGGCAGAGGACGTGGTGGACAATGCGTATGTGCAGATTGTGAAAGCAGGAATTTGGATTCCGTATGGCGAAGTATATCAGTATTACCTCAGCCGCAAAGCGCGAATGATGAAGCATCCGCTGCAAGGCTGAACGAGGAGGCTTTGCACATGTGCGGGCGTTTTTTCCTTGCTGATAGTGACAATTCTGGCGAACTTCGCAGCATCATCGATCAGCTGAATCGGCGCGGCGCCACCGTCAAGACGGGCGAGATTTTCCCGACGGATACCGTGCCTGTGCTGGCGAACAATCGAAACCGGCGCGTCATGCCCTTTTCCATGCAATGGGGATATACACTGCCGGACGGCCGCCTGCTCATCAACGCACGGAGCGAAACGGCAGGAGAGAAGCCACTCTTTCAGGACGCAATGCGCCAGCACCGCTGTCTGATTCCAGCAACGAACTATTTTGAGTGGGAAAAGCGCGGCAGGGAGAAAATCAAGTACGCCATCCGACAGGCGGATGCAGGTTTGCTATACATGGCGGGGCTGTACCGCGTGGAGAACGGGCGCGCAGTGTTCACCATTCTAACGCGTGAGCCCGCCGAACAGATTCGCTTCATCCACGACCGGATGCCTGTCATTCTAACAAGCAATGCAAAGCAGGATTGGCTGAATCTGGACTGCGACGCAACGCAAACTTTGGCGCAGGCGTGTGAAAATGTAGCGTTTTGCGCAGTAGATGTTTCGTGCTGAGCATTGCCGCATAATGACGCAGATTCCGGCCAGGCTGCTGGCGGCGGATTCATGCTCGCCACTATGGAAGAAGTTGTGCTGTCCGAAGAGACGATTCCGATGATGCCGCTTGTCAAGGCGGGAAAATAACGCATTTTGCACTTGTCACCAGCACTTCGGTATGGTATAATAAAATAGTTGCTATATGCTTGCAGAATGGGGAAATGTCCCTGTCAGCCACCCCACTGCAGCTTTTGATGGAGGAATCACGATGTACGATGTGCTCATTATTGGTGCTGGCCCCGGAGGAATTTTTACCGCTTATGAGTTGATGGAGCGCCGCCCTGACCTGAAAGTCGCTGTTTTTGAAACAGGGCACCCGCTCAACCGCCGGAAGTGTCCGATTGACGGCGAGAAAGTGAAATCCTGCATCCACTGCAAGTGCTGCTCTATCATGAGCGGCTTTGGCGGCGCGGGCGCATTCTCCGACGGCAAGTACAACATCACCAACGATTTCGGCGGCACGCTCTACGAGTACATCGGTAAAAAGGCTGCCACGGAACTCATGGAATATGTTGATACCATCAATCTGCGCTACGGCGGCGAGGGCACGAAGCTCTATTCGACCGCCGGCACGAGCCTGAAAAAAACCTGTATGCAGCACGGTCTGCACCTGCTGGACGCTTCCGTTCGCCACCTCGGAACGGACATTAACTATATTGTGCTCGAGCACCTTTACGACTATCTGAAGGAACAGGTGGAGTTTCATTTTGACTGCCCTATCGACACGGTAGAAAAGACGGACAACGGCTATCGCATTTACAGCGGCGACAAATTCTTTGAAGGGCGCAAGTGCGTTATTTCCGCCGGACGCAGCGGCAGCAAGTGGATGGAAAAAGTCTGTAAAGACCTTCACATCAAGACGAATTCCAACCGCGTTGATATTGGTGTCCGCGTGGAACTGCCTGCCGAGATTTTCTCGCACCTGACCGACGAACTGTATGAAAGCAAAATCGTCTACCGCACCGAAAAGTATGAGGACGCGGTACGCACCTTCTGCATGAACCCCAGGGGCGTTGTCGTCAACGAAAACACGAATGGGATTGTAACTGTGAACGGTCACAGCTACGAGGATCCCGCAAAACAGACGAACAACACGAATTTCGCACTGCTGGTCGCCAAGCATTTCTCTGAGCCGTTCAAGGATTCCAACGGCTACGGCGAGAGCATTGCCCGCTTGAGCAACATGCTGGGCGGCGGCGTTATCGTCCAGCGCTTCGGCGACCTCATCCGCGGCAAGCGCAGCACCGAGAAGCGCATCAAGGAGTCGTTCACCGTGCCGACGCTGAACGCCGCCGCGGGCGACCTGAGCCTCGTGCTGCCCAAGCGCATTCTGGACGGCATCATTGAGATGATTTACGCGCTGGATAAAGTCGCCCCCGGCACTGCCAACGACGACACGCTGCTCTACGGCGTGGAAGTGAAGTTCTACAACATGGAGGTCGAGGTGGACAGCAACCTCATGACCTGCCACGACGGGCTTTACATCATCGGCGACGGCAGCGGCATCACGCACTCTCTGTCCCACGCGTCCGCAAGCGGGGTGCATGTGGCGAGGCAGATTAGCAAGCAATAAGCAAGGAAGCCTATTAAAGAATTTTGTCAATAGTATGAAAAGAGGATTTGCGTTTCAACAGGCGCAAATCCTCTTTTATATGCTGGCAGTCAAACGATTATTTGCTTTCCTTTTTTTCCGTTCTTTTCGTTGATTCGCTCATAGCAATTCAACCGCAAAAAGCGATGCAAATACATTCCTAGAAAATAAACTGCTTGCAATCGAATTGCTGTCCTTTTTCTGGCGTTCCGCATAATTGTAGTTATCTATCAGTTGATTCCTTAGCTTTTGATGCTGCTGAATCAGCTGTCTAGCATCTTTGGCTGAAAATGCTCGTGCCATGTTCTTTCCTCCGATGTACCTTTGTCGAACTGCGCGCATGTATTTTCACGATTGCACTTCGTTATTGTAGCACAATCCATCGAAAAGCGCAATAAAGATTCTATAAGCATCATAAGCTAACCGCGGCGAGTGCCTTTCTTCAGCACCCGCCGCGGTTCTTCTATTTGTTTACCTTTCTTCTCTAAAGTATGGCAGCCCCAAATGCTGCGGCGGCTGGTCCTCACGCTTCTTGCGCAAGCTGGAAATGCACAGCACCACGATGGTCACAATATAGGGGAGCATTTTGTACAGTTCCTTCACTGCCGGATTCGAGCCTGTCGGGATGTACATGTGCAGGATGTAGAGTCCACCGAAGAGAATCGATGCGAACACGCCAACATTCGAGCGCCAGATGGTGAAGATGACCAGCGCAATCGCCAGCCAGCCGCGGTCGCCGAACGCGTTGTTTGACCACACGCCGCTTGCGTAGTCCATGACGTAGTACAAGCCGCCAAGCCCTGCAATCATGCTGCCGATGCATGTTGCCATGTACTTATACTTCGTCACGTTGATGCTCGCGGCATCGGCGGTGTTCGGATTTTCGCCGACCGCACGCAGGTGCAGACCTGTGCGGGTGTGCTTCATGAACCAAGCGACAAAGAAGCCAATGGCAATCGCGAGGTATACCATGAAACCGTAGGACAGGAAGTCCTGATAGAACCAGCCTTCGCTCTCGGCGAACAGTGGGCGATGGAAGAAGTAGCTTGTGCCGGAGAGGGCAATAGACGGAACTTCACTGCCAGACAGCTTAATCAGTGAGCCGCCGAAGAAGTTGCCAACACCCACGCCGAAAGTTGTCATGGCCAAGCCCGTCACGTTCTGATTCGCACGGAGCGTAACGGTCAGCAGGCAGTAGAGCAGCCCCATCAGCAGCGAACCGAGCAGGCAGCAGACAATCGGAATCAGAATTGCCGGAAGCGCGCTGATGTCCGCCTTGCTGGGCAGAGAGTTTTCGTAGAAAAACGAGCCGATAACACCGCAGATGCCGCCGACATACATGATGCCAGGGATGCCGAGGTTCAAATTGCCGGATTTTTCCGTCAGTATTTCACCCGTGCTGCCGTAAAGCAGCGGAACGCCCTGCACCACCGCGCGGGGAATGAACGAAATGAGGTCAAACACGCAGCTTCTCCTCCTTCCCAGTACGCTTGCAGAAGTTAATCTTGTAGTTGATAAAGAACTCACAGCCGATGATGAAGAACAGAATCACACCCGTGATAATGTCCGCAAAAGACTGATTCAGCCCGAACTTCGAGGATACCTCGCCAGCCCCGCGGTCAAGGAAAACGAGCAGGAAGCTGGTAAAAATCATAACGAACGGGTTAAATTTCGCCAGCCATGACACCATGACCGCCGTGAAGCCGCGTCCGTCTACAAGCGTCGTCGTCAGGGTGTGGTCGCTGCCCGCGGTCAGCAGGAAGCCCGCCAAGCCGCAGATTGCGCCGGAAATCAGCATCGTGCGGATGATGACCCACTCCACCTTGATCCCTACATACCGGGCGGTGCGCTGGCTTTCGCCGACGACGGAAATCTCGTACCCGTGCTTGGTGTAATATAGGTAGAGGAACATCAGCAGCACCAGCACGCCGACCACGATGATGTTGAGCAGATACTGCTGGTCAGCAACCTTCGGCAGCCAGCCAATCTGCGAGCGCTGGTTGATGATGCCGATTTTGCCCGACCCCTTCGGCGACTCCCAGAAGATGCAGAAGTACGCGACCAGCTGCGTCGCGACATAGTTCATCATCAGCGTGAACAGCGTCTCGTTCGTATTCCACTTTGCCTTGAAGAGCGCCGGGATGCCGCCCCAAATCGCGCCGGCGAGCATACTGGTCAGCAGCATCACGAGTATCAGCGCCCAGTTTGGCAGCACGTCGCGCAGGAGAATCATGCAACTGGCAGAGGCGAGGCAGCCCATCAGCGTCTGACCTTCGCCGCCGATGTTCCAGAAGCGCATCTTAAACGCAGGGGTAACGGCGAGGGAAATGCACAGCAGCATCGCCACGTCGCGGAAAGTCACCCACGTCTTGCGCGGCGTGCCGAACGTGCCTTTGATGATGGTGCTGTAAATGGCGAGCGGGTCGTCATCCGTCAGCAGCAAGCAGATAATGGCACTTGCGCCCAGTGCCAGCGCAATGGCAATCACGCGAATCAGCAGCGCCTTCTGCCACGAAATATCCGTTCGCTTGGAAATGTGGAAGAGCGGCTCCCGTTTGGCTTCACTCATGCTCGTTACCTCCCACGCGGGTCATCATCATGCCGATTTCGCGCTTGTCTGCGCCACGGCCGGGTACGATGCCGCTGACTTTGCCGCCGCACAGCACCAGAATGCGGTCGCACAGCTCCACCAGCACATCCAAATCCTCACCGACGTAGACAACCGCCACGTTCTGCTTCTTTTGGTTATTAATCAGGTTGTAAATCGTGTAGGAGGAATGAATGTCCAGCCCACGCACCGCGTACGCCGTCAGCAGCACTTTCGGCGCGGAGGTGATTTCGCGCCCGACCAGCACTTTCTGCACGTTGCCGCCCGACAGACGGCGAATCGGCGTACTCAGGCTCGGCGTCGCGACTTCCAGCTCCTTGACCACGTTTTCCGCGATTCGGCGCGGGCTCTTGCGGTCGGTGAAGAACGAGTGCCCTTTGCGGAACGTGCGCAGCATCATGTTGTCGGATAAGTCCATGTTGCCGACCAAGCCCATGCCCAGCCGATCCTCCGGCACGAAGGAGAGCGAAACGCCCATGTTCTGGATGGTCAGCGGGTCTTTGCCAATCAGTTCCACATGCGTGCCGTCGTCCTCGATGTAGCTGATGCTGCCAGAATCGACAGGCTGAAGCCCAGCAATCGCTTCCAGCAATTCTTTCTGACCCGAACCCGCAATGCCCGCGATGCCCAGAATTTCGCCCGAATTGGCGGTAAAGCTGACGTGGTCGAGCTTCGTCGTGCCTTCCTCGTTGCGCACAATCAAGTCTTTGACTTCGATGCGCGGGCGGGGATTGACCGGCTCGGTGCGCTCAATGTTGAGCTTTACCGGATGCCCGACCATCATGTTCGTCAGTTCTTCGGCATTCGTGTCGCGGGTCATCACGTCGCCGACGTACTGCCCCTTGCGCAGCACCGCCACGCGGTCGGACAGCGACTCCACCTCGTGCATCTTGTGGGTGATAATGACAATCGCCTTGCCCGCGTTGCGCATGTTGCGCAGGATGGCGAAGAGTTTGTCCGTCTCCTGCGGGGTCAGCACGGCGGTCGGTTCATCCAGAATCAGGATATCCGCGCCGCGATACAGCACCTTGATGATTTCAATCGTCTGCTTCTGCGAAACGGACATATCGTAAATCTTCTGGTTCGGGTCGATATCAAAGCCATACTGGTCGCAGATTTTCCGAATTTTGCGGATGGCGGACTTCATATCCAGCTTTTCATCCAGACCGAGGATGATGTTCTCCGCCGCCGTGAACACATCCACCAGCTTAAAGTGCTGATGAATCATGCCGATGCCCAGATGGAACGACTCCTTTGGGGAAGAGATGGACACGGGCTTGCCGTTGATGTAGATTTCGCCCTCGTCGGGGTAGTAAATTCCGGAGAGCATGTTCATCAGCGTGGTTTTGCCGCTGCCATTCTCACCCAGCAGTGCAAGAATTTCGCCGCGGTAAATATCCAGACACACCTTATCATTGGCCAGCACAGGGCCAAAGCGCTTGGTCACATTGCGAACGCTGACGGCTGCGGTTCTCTGTTCCAACCGGCTCACTCCTTTATGATTGCAAATCGTAAATGACGCGAATGAATAGGAAACACTGCAAATGGGAATGCAGCGGGTTTGCCTGCACTTTCATTTGCAGTGTCAACAAGAAATTCGACCGCCCCGACCCCATGCAAAAGATCGGGGCAGTCGAAAATGGAATTACATACCTTCGGGCAGCGTGATGCCGTCGATGTTCAGGTCGAAGTAGGGAGCGGCACGGAAGAAGGATTCCTTGAATTCGCCGTCGATGACCACTTCGGTGTCACCCACGAAGTCGCCCATGTCGTCCACGTCCGCCAGATAGGAGGTCAGTGCCTCGCCGTTCACGGTGAAGGTCGCGGTGTCGAACACCTTGATGGTGCCAGCCGCCAGCGCAGCCTTCACTTCTTCCAGCTTCTCAACCGTGCCAGCCGCCGCAGCCTGCTCGTTGATGGCAGACAGCTCGACAGAGTCGGTCGCAATCGTGCCAGTCCAGTCAAGTGCGATATCTTCGCCGTTCATCATGCAGTTCAGGATGTACTCGAAGTAGGGTTCCCAGTTGATGCGGGAGGAAACGATGAAGGTATTCGGGCAGGCAGCCACCGTGGAGCCGTTGTAGGAGACGTTCGGCACACCCGCCACTTCGCAGGCAGTCGGAGCGCCCATGGAGTCAGCGTGCTGGGAAATAAGGACGCAGCCCTTCTGAATCAGCATCTGCGCGCCTTCCTTTTCCATCGCCTCGTCGTACCAAGAGTAGGTGAAGGTCACTTCCATCGTCGCGGAGGGGCAAACAGAGCGTGCGCCAAGGAAGAAGGAGGTGTAGCCAGACTTCACTTCCGCGTAGGGGTAAGCGCCGACATAGCCAATCTTCGCCTGATCCGCCGTAATCGTGCCGGCTTCGATCATTTCGTTCAGCTTCATACCAGCCGCAACGCCCGCCAGATAGCGGCCTTCATAGATGGTCGCGAAAGCATTGTGGTAGTTGGGCAGGTTCTCGGTGTGCGCCTTCGTGCCAGTCGCATGGCAGAACTCGACTTCCGGGAACTCCAGCGCAGCCTGAATCATGTAGGATTCATGACCGAAAGAGTCCGCAAAAATGATGTCGCAGCCTGCGTCCGCCAATTCAGCAGCTGCGTCGTAGCATTCCTGACCTTCGGGGATGTTGGTCTTGGTTTCGTAGGCAATGCCCAGCTTCTCGCAGGCAGCCTTCGCCGCGGTGATGAAGTTCAGGTCGTAGGTGGAGTTTTCGTCGTGCAGGAAGATGAAGCCGATCTTCAGGTCATCCTTCGCGACGGGCGCGCGTTCAGCCAGTGCAGCAGTCGTCAGGCAGCACAGGCACACCACCAGCGCAAGCAGCAGAGATGCAAACTTTTTCATGGTCAAGTCCTCCTCCATTCGATGGGTGAAAACGGTGCAACCGTCCGCTAAAAAGCGAACGTTTTCCGGGAAACATGACCCATTGTACACAAATTTGACACAAAAATCAAGCCTTTTTCAGAAAAAATCCGACTTTTTTGCGAACAATTTAGGTGAATGTTCGGAAATAGGCGGATTGGCAGGGGAACGTCACGTTTTTGACAAGCATCAGTGCTTTCCGCATACGGCTCCAACGAAAACACACCGTCAGCATTGCGGCTGATTCCATGTGCCGACAGCACATGATAGGCAAGGGGAGTTTCAAATTTCACGGCAATCTCGCAAAAACGCCCTTGACATTGCACTGTCCCTGATTATAATAGTTGCATGTACAACGATGCACATACAACCATCAGCGTCACGGAGGTGCACATATGGATATCACCGAACGGAAAATCACAAAAATCGCGCGGGAAACAGAGAAACTCGTCCTGCTGTCCCTGCGCGAAGAGGGCGTCGGCACGGCAGAAATTGATCTGATTCACGCGCTGCGGCACCATCCCGGCTGCACACAGGCGGCGCTGGCGGAACTGCTGCACGCAGACAAGGCAGCCATCGCGCGGCGGACGAAAAATCTGGAAGCGAAAGGCTTTCTGGTGCGTCAGGAGGCTCCGAACGACCGCCGCAGTCAGCTGCTGTATCCAACGGAAAAGGCGGAAGCCATGAAAGCCTCCAAAGCAGAGATCGAAGCATCCTTCTACGAGTACCTGACTTCTGTGCTGACGGACGATGAAGCCCAAACCTTCGCAGCGCTGCTGAACAAGCTGTACGCAGCATCGAAAACCGAAAGCCGCGCGGGATTCCCGCATTTTATTCAGGCGCAGAGGAAATAAAGACGATGCAAGACAAGCAGAATTTCTGTCCGAACAAAGTCAGCTCCTATTTTCGTGCCGAATGGCTGTCGCTGACCTTCGTCACGCTGTCCGGGTTGTTCTACAACGTGGGTCTGCTGGCGACGCCGTGGTTCGAAGGGCGGCTTGCCCAGTGCCTGACTGACATTCTGGGCGGCTATCAAACCGCGGACGCGATGGCGATGCTGGTGCTGGCGTATCTGGTCATCACGCTGGTGGTTCAGGGCGCGCGTTTCATCAAGCGATTCTACGTTCGGCGCTTCGCCAACAACATCAACCGACGTATGAAGGGCATCCTGTACGCCAATCTGGTACGCGAAAGCCGCACGTCGCTGGAGAAAGAAGGTGCTGGCGAGCTGATGACGAAAGCCATTTCCGACGTGGACGACTGCGTGGAAGGAATGCGCAAATTCACCACCGAAGTGTTTGACACCGGCGTGGTGATGGTCAGCTACACAGTCATGCTGCTGATTTACGACTGGCATCTGGCGCTGCTGAGTTTGCTGTTCACGCCCATTTCGTACTTCTGCGCAGCAAAGATGAAGAAGCCCGTTCAGCGCGCAGGAGCGGCGTACAAGAAAGCGGCGAGCGCGCTCAGCAGTGCGACGCTCGACCGCGCGGAAAACGCCGTCACCTACCGAATCTACGGCTGCGAGGAAGCACGCGCGGAACGCTACGAGGGTGCGCTGAAGAATTACGAAAAGGCTGCTGTGCGTTCCAACGTGTGGCAGTCCGCCCTGCCGCCGCTGTATCTGGCGGCATCAGGAGCCGGGGTGCTGTTCATCCTGTGGTTCGGCGCGAAGAACGTACTCGGCACAGGCTGGCGCGCATGGGACATCGGCGCCTTCACTGCCTTCTTGTCCTGCTTCACGAAGCTGACGGTGAAGTCCTCCAAGGTGGCAAAGCTGTTCAACTCCGTGCAGAAAGCGGAAGTGTCGTGGAAGCGCATCAAGCCGCTGATGAAGTCGCCGGAAGCGCTGGACGACCTCCGCATCCCGCAGTCTGCCGACGTGACGCTCGACAATCTGTCCTTCACCTACGGAGACGCGCCGATTTTCTCCGGCCTTTCGCTGACAGCGCATCCCGGCGACATCATCGGCGTGACTGGCCCTGTCGCCTGCGGCAAATCCACCTTCGGGCGCGTATTTCTCTGCGAAATGCCCTATGGCGGCTCGGTTCGCTTCGGCGGCAAGGAACTTTCGAGCTTCTCGCCGCGGGAAATCTCCGGTATGGTCGGCTATTTGGGACATGATCCGGAACTGAGCATGGACACGATTCAAAACAACGTGCTTTTCGGCAGCAGGCAGGACGTTCTGCCGCAGCTGAACGCCGTTGTCCTGACGGACGAAGTGCTGGCGATGGAAAATGGCGCTGATACGGTCGTCGGCAGCAGCGGCACACGGCTTTCCGGCGGTCAGGCGCAGCGGCTGGCGTTGGCAAGAACGCTTGCCCATCCGCGTCCGCTGATGATTCTGGACGACCCGTTTTCCGCGCTTGACCGCAAGACGGAGGACGCTGTGTTTGCGAATTTGCAGGCATACGCCAAGGATAAGGTCATTTTCCTGATTTCGCATCGACTGTACCACTTCCCGCAAATGCAGCAGGTGATTTTCATGGAGGACGGCAAGACGACGGTCGGCACGCATGACGAACTGATGCCATCCGTTCCGACATACCGCTGGCTTTACGAGAGCCAAACCGGGGGTGAAGCACATGCGTAATCAGAAAAAAGCGGGCGTGATTTCCGTGCTCAAGGCAGCGGTGCGGTCGCATCGGATATTGACGATCAGTACGCTGTTGTGTGTTGCGGCATCGGTTGTCGCGTCGCTGATTCCGCCGCTGCTGCTCAAGAACATGATTGACCGGCTGACGGGCGGTATGCCGCTGCTGTTCACCGCCGTGCTGCTCTATTTCGGCAGCCTCGTGTTGGAGGGAACGCTCTCTTCGGCGCAGGAAACGCTGCTGGTGCTGTTTGGGCAGAAGATGACGCACGCCCTACGCTCCGAAATGTCGCAGAAGCTCATCGCGCTGCCCGCCAGCACGCTCGTCGGGCAAAATCCCGGCGAGGTTGCCGCGCGCTTTTCGGGTGATGTGGATGCTGTCGAGGCGCTGTTCACTTCCGGCATCATCAGCATGGCAGCGGATGCCTGCCGCATCATCTCGATTCTGGCAGTGATTGCCGTGGAGAACATGGGGATTGCGCTGGTGCTGCTGGTGATTTTGCCGCTGTTCGCCGTTTTCACCCGTTTTGTGCAGAAGCGGATGCTCGCCGCGCAGCTGGAGAACCGTCGCGCCGTCGCCGCCGTGTCCGGGCAGGTACCGGAAACGCTGCACAACATCCGCACCATTCACGCCTTGGGGCTGGAAAGTTACATGGAGCAGCGCTATGACAAGCGCATCGGCGAAAGCTATGCCGCGATGGAAAAAACGAATTTCTATGACGCGATTTACTCGCCCGTCGTCTTCTTGCTCAACGCTGCCGTCGTGGGCATCGTGATGCTGCTCTCCGCGTCGGGCAATGCGGATATGCTGGCACTGTTCGGCATGTCGGTCGGTACGTCGGTCGCCATCATCAACTACATTTCCCGCATTTTTTCGCCGATTGAAAGCCTCGGCATGGAGATTCAGACAATTCAGTCCGCTATGGCGGGTGTCAAGCGCATCGACGCGTTCCTTAATCAGCCGGAACGCGCCATTCCGCAGGAGCGAAAGAATACCGCGCGCGGCGACGTTGTGCTGTCCCATGTGACGTTCGGCTACGGCGAAAAGCCGGTGCTGTCCGACTTCTCCATGACCGTGAAGGAAGGGGAGCAGGTCACGCTGGTTGGCAGAACAGGCGCGGGCAAAAGCACGGTGTTCCGGCTGCTGCTGGGGCTTTATCAGCCGGAAAAGGGGGATATTACCATCGGCGGCGTGAACGTTTCGGCGATTCCCGACCATGAGCGCCGCGCGTGCATCGGCTGCGTGGAGCAGCACTTCTCCCGCGTACCGGGGACGGTGCTTGACCAGATTACGCTTTCCGACCCGACCATCACCGAGGAAATGGCACAGAATGCCGCGAAACTGGCGGGAATGGATGACGCCATCCGCGCGCTTCCGGACGGGTACAATACCATCTGCATAGACGGCATGTTCTCGCAGGGGGAGTGGCAGCTGCTGTCCATTGCCCGCGCGGCAGCGGCAAACCCAGCGGTGCTGCTGCTGGACGAAATCACCGCGAACCTCGATGCCGAAACCGAAGCGCGTGTACTGGAAGCGCTCCGCCGCGCCTCCGAGGGACGCACCGTGCTGTCCATTTCGCACCGCATTTATGAAAATCTTGGCGGAAGAACCGTCGAAATCAAGCCATACAACGCCTACGCCGCTGACTCTGCGGCTGATTGCAGCGTAAAATCAGTATAGAAAAGGGTGTGGAGGCAGCTTGACAACCTCCACACCTTCTTCTTATTTTGATTAGAACAGCGGCTGCATCGACGCATCCAATGTCGCGAACGGGCCGGGAAGCACCCTTGCCCCGCGGTGATTGCCGTAGAAGTCACTGTCAAACACGATGGTCGAGCCATCTGCCGCTTCAAAGCGCTGATCCGGCTCAAACGCGCGCCCCAGCGTGTCGCTGTCCACCAATCCGCCGCGGAACGCGCCGATCAGCTCCGCCACGTCGGTATCAAGGAAAATCTGTCCTTCACGCTCTACCAGCATGAAATATGGCTTTTCGGACTTGACGCAGCAGTCCTTTTCCTTCTTCCACGGCTTCGCGCCCGCAAAATAGGCGTTGCCGTCTGCCCAGACCGGCAGATGCCCGAAGTGGTACTTTTCCAGCTTGCCCATGTCCGGGCGCGCCACGTCCAAGTCGAACTGATCCAGCCACTCCTGCTCGGTCGGGTAGTCATCGAAGCACCAAGTGCCCACGACGCGCTCGTTTTCGCCCGGATCACCCTGCTTCGCCGGGGCATCCACCGGGTGCGCCTGCACGAAGATGTTGTTGTAGAAGCGGTCGTCGCCGTGGAGGATGGTCATGAAGCCCGCAACCTCCGTGCGATGGCGGATATGGTAAGGCGTATAGCGCCAGCTCGTGCCGCTGCCGACGCAGGTGAACGTGCCCAGCATGAGGTTATGCACCAGCGCCACGCCCTGCGTCGCGAATCGCAGGGACACTTTCGACATCATGATGTTGTTGTCAATCAGCGTCGGGCCGTGTCCGACCTCCACAAAAATGTCCTGACTTTCCATACCGCCGACCGCCCATGTGCAGTACGCAGGGCGCTCGTTGTGGTGCAGCAGATTCTGCGTGATGCGCGTGCCCTGCGCCTCCCAGTCGCACCAGACGCCCATGGTGCAGTCGTGGATGTGGTTGCGGCGAATCACCACGTCAATCGCCGCGTGCAGCTTGATGCCGGAGATTTCCGCGCCGCCAAGCTCCTGCATGTTGTTGATGTGATGGATGTGGTTGTTCTCAATCACGGAATAGACCGCGCCCATACGTCCGACGATGCCCGTCTGCTCGCAGTTGTGGATGTTGCAGCGGCGGATGATGTGGCTGCCGATGTTTTCCTTCAGCCAACCGTGATACTGCCCGCGGCAAACCGCGTCGCGCTCCATCTGCGTCGGGCTTTTGAGGTGCTTCTTCGTGAAGTAGTGGTCGTTTTCCGGGTCGTAGTATTTGCCCAGCGAAATACCGCAGCACTTGCTGTTCGTAATTTCGCAGTCCTCGATAATCCAGCCCTTCGACCAGTGCGGGCCAATCATGCCATCCTGAAACGCAGCTGGCGGCGCCCATGTCGTTGCGGCCTTCTCGATTTTGAAGCCATGCACCGTGATGTACCCGCAGCCCGTTTTCTCTGGGAAGAAGCAGCGGCGGCGGACGTTAATTTCCACCTTCTCGCGGTTGGGGTCTTGCGTGTGGAAGTTAGCATACAGCACGGTTTCGTCGCCGTCCTGCTCGCTGAACCACTTGAAGGTAGACCCCTGCGGATCCCACGACGGCTTGTAAATTTCGCCCGCAATGCACTCCTCCAGCGATTCCGCCTCGTAGAGCATCTGGTCGTTCAAATACACCGCACCCGTGTGGCGCACCGTCGGCGCAAAGTACCAGTCGCCGAAAACCTCCGTCGTATACGGATTATACGCGCCGAACGTGCTGTTCTTCACGCGCACCGTCCACACCGTGCCCTGATAGGGCGTCCACCCCTTGATGCACTCTGCGCCGCAAATCACCGCGCCCAGCGGCTCGATGGAGCGATAGAGAATGGGCGCATCTTCCGTGCCGCCGCGTTCCGGATTGACATATTCGCGGTACACACCTGGAAACACCAGCACTTCGTCACCAGGCTTGGCAATCTTGGCGGCTTCGCTGATGCGACGGAAGGGAGTCCCGAGGCTGCCGTCACCATCATGCAGCATGGCTTGATTGACATAGTAAATCATAGAGTACTCCTCCTTCATATATGGAATTTCTTCCGCAGTGGATTGTCCTGTTATGATTATACCAAATTGCTACCGATTTGTCCATATGATTTTGGACATTCGCCGCTTCCTTTCCGCGCAATAGTTGAAAGACGCTGCAATTTATGCTATACTGTATAGAGGGGATTTGTCCCCATTTGCAGAAAGGCAGGCAGCGATATGAAGATCATTCGCGCACGGGATTACCAGCATCTCAGCCGACAAGCGGCGAACATTCTTTCGGCGCAGGTGATTTTGAAACCCGATTCCGTTCTTGGACTGGCAACCGGCTCCAGCCCGATTGGCACGTATCAACAGCTCATCGCGTGGGAGCATAAGGGCGACGTTGATTTCCGGCAGGTATCGACGGTGAATTTGGATGAATATGTCGGTCTGCCCGCCGGCCATCCGCAGAGCTATGCGCATTTCATGCGGGAGAATTTCTTCGACCATATCCAGATTGACCTGAGGAACACGCACATTCCGAATGGCATGGCAGAGGACGGCGACGCGGAGTGCCGCCATTACGACGCAACCATCCGCCAGCTGGGCGGCATTGATCTTCAGCTGCTGGGGCTTGGGCCAAATGGGCACATCGGCTTCAACGAGCCGGAGGACGTGTTCCAAAAGGACACACACCGCGTTGCGTTGACGGATGCCACCATTCAGGCGAACAAACGTTTTTTTGCATCGGAAGCGGATGTGCCGCATTTCGCTTACACGATGGGCATCTGCGGCATCATGCAGGCGCGGCGGATTGTGATGGTCGTGTCCGGCGAAAGCAAGGCAGACATCCTCAAACAGGCGTTTTTCGGACCTGTGACCCCGCGCGTTCCGGCTTCGATTCTCCAGCTGCATCCTGATTTCACGCTGGTGGCGGATGAAGCCGCGCTCAGCGCACTGGATGGAACAGAAGCGCAATGAAAAGAGGCGATTGAATGCCCCGTTTTGAATCATTATCTGAAGGAATGACGCGCCGGATTGAAAGCGACCGGCAGCACGGCACAAGCCCCAAGGTTTTCTGCCCAAATACAAGCGTCATTCGCCGCGCAGCCTCACCGCGTGATGCGGGCAGCGTCTGGCGACCAGCTTTCCTGCATGATGTGGATAAAATTATGCACTGTCCATATTTCAACCGCTATACCGACAAGACGCAGGTGTTTTCGCTCATCCGCAATGACGACGTGACGCGCCGCAGCCTGCATGTGCAGCTGGTATCCCGCATTGCGCGCACCATCGGCAGCGCCCTGAACCTCAATCTCGACCTGATTGAGGCGATTGCCTTGGGGCATGACATCGGGCATCCGCCGTTTGCGCATTCGGGCGAAGTGTTCCTAAACGAGATTTCCATGCTGCACACCGGGCGGCATTTCAGCCACAACATCCACTCTGTCCGCGTGCTGGACGGCATTTACCCCTTCAACATCAGCTTGCAGACGCTGGTGGGCATTGCCGGACACAACGGCGAAATTGAGCTGGAGGAATACCGCCCCGTGCCGGTGGACAGCTTCGCGGAATTTGACCGGATGATGGAACGCGCCTACACGGAGGATGGCTATGCGAACCGCATTCAGCCCTCCACGCTGGAAGGAAATGTCGTGCGCGTAGCGGACATTATCGCCTATTTAGGCAAGGATCGGCAGGATGCCGCGCGCGTCAAGATGACGGCGGAGGATGCCTATGCGGAGCACGAGATTGGCTCGCTGAATGCGGAAATCATCAACAATCTGGTCGTCAACATCATCGAAAACAGCTACGGGAAGCCCTACATCAAACTGGATACGGTGCATTTCGAGGCGCTGCGGGCGTCCAAAGCGGAGAATTACAAGCTGATTTACAACGGAGCTGCCAAGGCCGCTCACCTGTCCGACACCGTGCGCCCCATGATGCAGGAGATGTACGGGCAGCTGCTGGATGATTTGCGCGAAAACCACACCACGTCGCCCATTTTCACGCATCATATCGCCTATGTGACTCGCTCATACTATCCGCGTGTCAAGCCCTATGCGGACTGTGATCCAAATCAAATTGTGGTGGACTACATTGCCAGCATGACAGACGACTACTTTATTGATTTGCACCATTATTTGTTCCCGAACAGCCCATACAAGGTCGTCTATAAGGGCTATTTTGACGGAAGAGAGGCTTCTGCACATGTTTGAACTGATTCGAGACGCTATCGCCGCGCACCAGACCATCATCCTGCACCGCCACACCAACCCGGACGGTGATGCGCTGGGCAGTCAGATTGGCCTTAAGCACCTGATTCTGGCGAATTATCCGGACAAAACGGTGCACATGGTGGGTGACGGCGCGGGGCGCTACGGCTTTATGGAAGATTCCATCATGGATGAAATCCCCGACAGTGCTTATATAGGCGCGCTCGCCATTGTGCTGGATACATCCGCCAAGTCGCTTATCAGCGATACCCGTTACACACTTGCCGCGCAGACCGCCCGCATCGACCACCACATCTTCGTGGAGAAAATTGCGGACATTGAAGCAACGGACGACACGTTCGAGAGCTGCTGCGGTCTGGTTGCGCAGATGGCGCAGGAATGCGGCTGGTCACTGAATCCGCAGGCGGCGACGGCGCTGTTCACCGGCATGGTGACGGATTCCGGGCGCTTCCGCTATGACGCGACGAATGCCCGCACGTTTCGCCTTGCCTCCTACCTGATGGAGCAGCCGATTGACACAAACGCACTCTATCGCAATCTGTATGCCAGCGATTATGCCCAGCTTGTCGTGCGGGCGAAGTTTCTGCTGCATGTGCAGTTCACGGAGAAGAACGTCGCGTATGTCTATACGACGATGGATGGAAAAGGCGAATATGGCGTGGATGACTTCACGCTGTCCCGCGGCATGGTCAACAGCATGGCGGACATGCGCGGCGTGGACATCTGGGTCAACTTCACCGAGAGCGACAAGGGCGTGCTGTGCGAACTGCGGTCAAGCCGCTTCAACATCAACCCGATTGCCGTCAAATACGGCGGCGGCGGGCACATGAAAGCCAGCGGCGCGACGCTGAAAAATCGCGAGGAAGCAATGGCCATGCTGCATGATTTGGATGAAATGATGGGGGAAAGCAAATAAATGGATATACAGCATCAGATTCTGGAAAAGATGAAGGCATACGACACGATTATGCTCTTCCGGCATTCGCGCGTCGACGGGGACTGCGTAGGCGCGACGAAGGGCATGAAGGCGCTGATTCAGGCGAGCTTCCCCGACAAGAAAGTGCTGATTGTTGATGATGAGCATTCCGACTATCTGGCGTTTCTGGGCGAAGACGATGCGCCCGTCGCCGACGACGTATACGCGCAGTCTCTCGCAATTGTGCTGGACGTTTCCGTCGCCAGCCGCATTTCCAACCCGAAGTACGCGCTGTGCAAGGAGCTTGTGAAGCTCGACCACCACATCAACGTCGAACCGTATGGCGACCTGATGTGGGTGGAGGAAGAGCGCTCGTCCGCGTGTGAAATGGTGGCGGATTTCTACGACAAGTGCCGTGATGAACTGACGCTGACGAAGGACGCCGCGCTGTATCTGTATGCAGGCATGGTCACGGATTCCGGGCGCTTCCGCTTCTCCTGCGTTTCCGGCGACACCATGCGCCTTGCCGCGATGCTGCTGGATACCGGCATCGACACGGAATGGCTGTTCGCGAATCTCTACTCGGTGGAGTACAATTCGCTGAAGTTCAAGGCGTACGTCTACGAGAACATGCACCGCACAGAAAACGGCGTCGCATATTTCTCCGTCAGCAAGGACGTGCAGGCGCAGTTTGGGCTCAGCTACGAGCAGGCAAGTGCCGCCATTTCCTATTTGGAGGGCATTCGCGGCTATCTGTGCTGGCTGGCGTTCATTGAATCGCCGGATGGATCGACGCGCGTCCGTCTGCGTTCCCGCTTTCTGACCATCAATCAGGTGGCGGAAAAGTACCACGGCGGGGGACACGCCTGTGCCAGTGGCGCGACGGTCTACTCCACCGATGAGGCGGCGGCACTGATTGCCGATGCCGATGAAGCCGTCCGCGAATACAAGGCAGCCCACGAAAACTGGCTGTAATCCACCATATGAATAATCCCTTCCATCGTCACACGACTTTGGAAGGGATTTTGTTTATTTCAGCAATCCATGTGCGAAGTCCACCGAACGGGTCAGCGCTGCAACGAATGCGGTCAATCCGTCCGCATCCTCCTCCGTGAAACGGTTCAGGCTTGGCGAATCAATGTCCAGCACACCGAGGAGGCGCCCGTCCACCCAAATCGGCAGAACGATTTCCGACCTGGACGCGCTGTCACAGGCGATATGCCCCGGAAAGCGCTGCACATCCTGCACCACCTGCACCTGTCGCGTTGCCGCCGCTGTGCCGCATACGCCGCGGCCGAACGGAATCTGCGTGCAGGCCGTCCTGCCCTGAAATGGGCCAAGATGCAGCATATCACCGCTGGCAAGGTAGAAGCCCGCCCAGTTGATATCCGGCAGTGCTTCATACAGCAGCGCGGATGCGTTCGCCAGCGTCGAAAGCGGCTGCGCATCCTCCGCCAAGGCCGCAATCTGCTGTGCCAGAAGGGGATACAGCGCTGCTTTTTCGCGCGGGAAAAGAATCTCCTGATGCATCGTGCGCTCCTTTACAGGACGTAGAAGTAAATGGAGAAGAAGTGCAGCACCGTGCCAATCAGACAGAAGAAATGGAAAATGGAGTGGAAATACTTCTTCTTCGAGCCGATGGCGTACAGCACCGCGCCTACGGTGTACGCCACGCCGCCCGCCACAAGCAGCACCAAGCCAGGGTAGGCGAGATTCGCCACCAGCGTCTTGGTAGCCAGCAGAATCACCCAGCCCAGCGCCACATAGCAGACGACGCTGATTTTTGCAAACTTCTTGAGGTTCACCGCGTTCAGCACAACGCCTGTAATCGCGACAGCCCACACGATGCCGAACATTACCCAGCCAGCCGGGCCGCGCAGCGTCACCAGCGTGTATGGCGTGTACGTTCCCGCAATCAGCAGGAAAATTGTGCAGTGGTCGAACACGCGAAAGACTTTCTTCGCGTGGTTGACTTTCAGCGCGTGATATAGGCAGCTCATCAGGTACAGCAGTGTTGTCGTCAGTCCGAAGACGATGCTGGATGCCAGCTTATAGCCGTCGCCCGCATGGGCACTTTTCACAATGCAGAGGACAAGCGCCGCAATGCCTAAGCCTGCACCGATGCCGTGGGAGATGCTGTTCAGCAGTTCTTCCGCCAATGAGTACGTCGGAATGCCATACTTCTGGCGCTTCAGTGCTTTTTCGTCCATGCCTTGAGCCATTTTTCTCGCCCCCTTTACTTCAGCAGGCGATAAAGCGAAGTGACTTTGCCAAGAATCGTTACTTCATCCGCATAAATCGGTTCCATCGTCCGGTTCTCCGGCTGGAGTCGGAAGTGCCCATCCTCCTTGAAATATCGCTTGACCGTCGCGCTGTCATCAATCATCGCAACGACGATTTCGCCGTTGAGCGCCTCGCTGGTCTTGCGCACAATAATGTAGTCGCCGTCAAGGATGCCCGCCTCAATCATCGAATCGCCCTTGACATGGAGGATAAAGTGTTCGCCTTCACCCAGCATAATGTCCGGAATCGGCACATACTCTTCCAGATTTTCCTCCGCAAAAATCGGCTGACCCGCCGTCACGCGCCCGACAACCGGCACGGCGGTGGAGTTGTTGCGGATAAAATTCGGGTCGCCCGTCACTTCCATGGCGCGCGGCTTCATCGCGTCACGGTGAAGCAGACCGCGCTTTTCCAGCCGCTGAAGATGCCCATGCACGGTGGAGGTGGATTTCAGCCCGACCGCCTGCGCAATTTCGCGCACGGACGGCGGATAACCTTTTGTTTGAATTTCGGACTTGATAAAATCGAGGATGCGCTGCTGATTATCGCCACGAGGTCTTTGCATGGGGAAAATCGCCGCCTTTCTGTGTTGATGCGCTTATTATAGCACAATTCGCCGCAAAAATCAAACAACCGTTCGTTCCGGCTTGAATTTTTGTCGAAACCTGCTATAATAATGGTGGAAAGAAGGGATACGCAATGGCGAAGCAATGTGTGCTGTACGACCGGGAATGCATCGACTGCGGCGAATGCCAGCGGTGCGACCTTGACCCGGACAAAATCTGCGACAACTGCATGAAATGCGTGATGGGCGACGCAGATTATCGCGCCATCAGCATCACGGGCATTGAACTGGAAGAAGAATCCTAAAAAAGGGGAGAAACGCGGCAGGGAAGTCACGTTTCTCCCTTTTCGGTATCCTGATTTTCGTCCTGCTCCGGCGGTTGATGCCCGGTGACTTCCTCCAGCGTCGGCAATACCACGCGCTCCGCAGCCATTCGGCGGCGGCGGTCAGTCATTTCGGCGTAGTGTCTGCGCGTCGTATCAACGGAGGAATGCCCAAGCACATCCGCCACCAAGTAAATATCGCCAGTTTCCTGATAGAGGTTCGTCGCAAACGTGCTGCGGAGCTTATGCGGGCTGATTTTCGGCTTCAGCGGCGCGGCAACGGCGGCATACTTCTTCACGAGATTCTGCACGGCGCGCTGCGTAATCCGCCGCTTTTGCAGGGATAGAAACAGCGCATCCTCATGACCGGGCAATGCTGCGATTTCCCGGCGAGCATCCAGATAATCTGCCAGTGCCGTCGCGACTTCCGGCGGAAAATACAGCACGACCTGATTGCCGCCTTTTCGCGTCACCAGAAAGGCATTGTTTTCCAAATCCACATCGGAAATATTCAGTCCGACGCACTCCGAAACGCGTATGCCCGTACCCAGAAACAGCGAAATCAGCGCAAAATCGCGCTTGGCCGTCAGCTTCTGGTATGTTTTCTGACGCTCCGACAACCCAGCACCTGTTGCGGATTGCTCCAGCATCCGAATCATTTCTTCCTGCGAAAGACGGATAATCGGCTTTTCGTGGATTTTGGGAAGAGACACCAGCGTCGTCACATTGGCGCTGATTCGCTGATTCTTGAATAGAAATTCGTAGAATGACCGGATTGCTGACAATTTCCGTTTAATCGCCAGTTCGTGATTGACCAGCGGTTTCAGCGGGGCAGTTTCTTCATCAGCATCCTGTTCTTTGAAGTAGTAGGTCAAATACTCGATGTACGCCGCCAAATCGCTCTGCGTGACGGAGCCAATCTGCTGGTCGGTCAGGTGCGTCAGCGGCGTATCAGCAAACGCGACGCGCTCTCGCTGCAAAAATGTGAAGAACGTCCGCAGGTCGATGGCATACGCCAAGCGCGTGAACGTGCCGGTCGTCACGGCAATGCTGCGGATGAAATCACCACAGGCTTGCGGCAGGCCTTTGAGAATCTCGCGAATTTGGATGATTCGCTGCGCATCGACTTGTTCGCGGTATGTAGGCTGCTGATTGGGCACCGAATCGCCCTCCTTGCTCAAAATCGACGCAACTATTCGTGAAACTGTGGTTTAGCGAATAGTTGTATGTATCGCTCCCTCTCGTGATTTCAGGCTTTGGACTCCTCATCCATGGCGTTGATACGCCGATACTCCTTAATCGCGCCCGTCGCCAATTCGTCGCAGCGGATGTTTTCCGGATGGTCAGCGTGACCCTTGACCTTGTAGAACGTTACATGGTGCTTCTTGGTCTGCGCCAGCAAAATGAACCAGAGGTCCTGATTCTCAACCGCTTGACCGGCAGCATTCTTCCAGCCGCGCTTCTTCCAGCCGTCAATCCAATGCTCATTGAAGGCATTGACCAGATATGCGCTGTCCGAATACAGCTTCACGTCACACGGCTCTTTCAGCGCCCCCAGCGCACTGATGGCGGCGAACAACTCCATGCGGTTGTTCGTCGTGCCCGCCATATAGCCGCTCATTTCCTTGCGGTGCGGCCCAAATTCCAGAATGCAGCCCCAGCCGCCCGGCCCCGGATTGCCAGAGCAGGCACCATCGGTGTAAATATTAACCTGTTTGCGAGGACGGGCTTCCGTCATGCTTGACTCCCCTTTTGTCATATTGAATTTATTGATTATTTAGACATCTGCCGGGATTTTTCCGCACAGACCGCCATCGCATCTTGCACTGCCGCCCGGAAACCGCGCTTCTCCAGCATTGCCACTGCTTCGATGGTCGTTCCTGCCGGAGAACATACTTCATCCTTCAGCTGCCCCGGATGCTTCCCCGTTTCCAGCACCATTTTGGCGCTGCCCAAGACAGCCTGTGCCGCCATTTTGATGGCATCCGGGCGGCGAATGCCTTCGCGAACCGCTGCATCCGCCATTGCTTCAATCAGCATGAAGATATACGCCGGACTGCTGCCGCTGACCGCAATGAAGCCGTCAAACAGTTTCTCGTCAATGACCGCTGTTTCGCCAATTGCATCAAAAATCCCCTGCGCATACGCCAAATCTGCCGCGGAAAGCGTCGTCTGGCGGCAAATTGCGGTCATGCCAGCTCCCACCAGCGCAGGCGTGTTCGGCATCACGCGCAGCAGCGTCGCGGTCGTTCCGGCAACTTTGCTGGTCAGCATGTCCATCGTCCAGCCGGCCGCAATCGACACCAGCGCGCGGTCATTGATTTCCCCCTTGATGCTGTCCAGCAATTCGCCCAGCACCTGCGGTTTCACCGCCAGCACAATCATACGGCACTCTTGCGCCAGCGCCTTGGCATCCGTCGTGCAGGTCAGCCCCGGAATTTCCGCAGCCAGTGCCTGACGCTTTTCCTCACTGTGCAAACACGCCATCACGTCTTCCGCCGCCACATAGCCGGATGCAATCATACCACGCAGAATTGCGCCGCCCATATTGCCGACGCCAATCATACCAATCTTTTTCATTCCTGATCACTCCTTTTCGCAGATATGCGTATTATACCATGAAATCAGAAGAATGCAAAGGGGCTGAACAAGAAAAATCGGCTGCCGGATTTTTTCTGACAGCCGATTCGTGAATTTTACAGAATATACTTGCGCAGATCCGTTGGCTTGTTTTCGCCGGAAAGATGCTGTTGGACGTACTCGCCGTTGATAGTCAGCTCGAACGGCGGCATATTCTCGTCACCCGCGTTGAAGGAAATGTCCTCCAGCACCTGCTCGAACACAGCGTGCAGGCGGCGCGCGCCGATGTCTTCCGCCGTCTCGTTCGCCGTGAACGCCGCGTTCGCAATCGCTTCGATGGCGCTGTCCTCGAACGTCAGCATCACTTTGTCAACCGCCAGCAGCGCCTTGTATTGCAGCGTCAGCGCGTTGTCCGGCTGCGTCAGAATCCGCTGGAAGTCCTCGCGCGTCAGACTCTTCAGCTGCACATGCACCGGGAAGCGCCCCTGCAGTTCCGGAATCAGGTCGCTGACCTTCGCCACATGGAACGCGCCTGCCGCAATAAACAGCATGTAGTCCGTCTTGACCGGACCGTACTTGGTATTGACCGTGCTGCCCTCGACAATCGGCAAAATATCGCGCTGCACGCCCTCGCGGCTCACGTCAGGGCCGGAACCGCCGCGGCGGCCCGCAATCTTGTCAATCTCGTCGATGAAGACGATGCCGTCCTGCTCGGCGCGGCGAATCGCTTCCTCCTGCACGGCGTCCTGATCAATCAGCTTGTCCGCTTCTTCCTGTTCCAGAATCTTGCGGGCTTCCTTGACCTTCACGCGGCGCAGCTTCGTCTTTTTGGGCATCATGTTGCCCATCATGTCGCCGAGGCTGATAGCACTGCCGCCTACTTCCAGCGACGGCGCAGCTTCTTCAACCTCAATTTCCAGCTCGCGGTCTTCGATTTCGCCCTTCATCAGCTGCTGACGAAGCCGTTCACGCTCATCCGCCAGTTCCGCATTTTCTTCCTTCGCGGGCGTTTCGGGCGACTTCGCGCGACCCAGCAGATAATCCAGCGAGAAGCTGTTCGAGGGCTTCTTCGGCGGATTCACCAGCAGCGTTACCAGCCGGTCTTCGGCAATCACACGCGCGCGCGGAGCGACACGCGCCGTATGCTCTTCGCGCACCATGCGGATGGCATTCTCCACCAAATCGCGCACGATGCTCTCCACGTCGCGGCCCACATAGCCGACTTCGGTGAATTTCGTTGCTTCCACCTTAATGAACGGCGCGCTGACGAGCTTCGCCAGCCGACGGGCAATTTCCGTCTTTCCGACACCCGTCGGGCCAATCATCAGGATGTTCTTCGGGCTGATTTCCTCGCGCATCGCATCATCCACCTTGGAGCGGCGATAGCGGTTGCGCAGCGCAATTGCGACAGCGCGCTTGGCTTCATCCTGACCAACAATGTAGCGATCCAGTTCCCGGACGATCTGCCGGGGCGTCAATTCTGCCATGTCTGCCCCTCCTTACACGTCTTCGACGATCACGTTGTCGTTGGTGAACACGCAAATGCTCGCCGCGATGTGCAGTGCCTTTTCCGCAATGTCATGCGCGGAGAGGTCGGTGTTCTGCACCAGCGCGCGCGCCGCTGCCAGCGCATAGTTGCCGCCGGAGCCAATCGCGACCACGCCCTCGTCCGGGTCAATGACCTCGCCCGTGCCGCTGACGACCAGCAGCGTATCCTTGTCCGCCACGATCATCTGCGTTTCGAGCTGACGCATTCCGGAATCGCTGCGCCACATCTGCGCCAGCGCAACCGCCGCGCGTTCGAGGTTGCCACCGCACTGCGTCAGCTTTTCCTCAAACTTATCGCACAGGGTAAACGCATCCGCCACAGCGCCCGCAAAGCCGATTACAACCTGTCCGCCATAAAGACGGCGAACCTTGTGGGCATGAGACTTGAAAATAACGCTCTGCCCCATTGTCACCTGACCATCGCCCGCAATCGAGGTGTGGCCATTTTTGCGCACGGCGCAAATCGTCGTGCCTCTGAGTTCCATGCTCATTGTTTTCCTCCTGAACGCGGATTTTTCCCCGCGCCCATGCACATCATACCACAAACCGCGCCCATTGTCACGCGATTTTGCCTCAAACCTGCATTTCTGTGACCCAATCCCGCAAATAGCTGAGCGAACGCTCCGAAATCACGGTATAGCGTTCCTGTTTATTGCGGATTTTTTTGTGCTGCTTGTCCACCAGCAGACCGTCTAACAGGCCGAACGTGCAGTTCATCGGCTGAAAATCGCGGTTCGGCGTGGAGACATAGCGTCCCATTGCGCCCATGGCAGTGATGCCCGGCAGTTCGACCGTGCCCAGCCCACGCAAATCGCGTCCAAGGCTCAAGCCGCAAAGCAGACCGCTCGCCGCGCTCTCCACATAGCCCTCGACGCCCGTCATCTGTCCTGCGAAATAGCACTGCGGACGCGAAATCATTTCGAAGTGCGCATTCAGGAAGCCCGGCGAATGCAGGAACGTGTTGCGGTGCATGACGCCGTATCGGGCGAATTCCGCATTCTCCAAGCCGGGAATCATGCCGAAAACGCGCTTCTGCTCGCCCCACTTCAGCCGCGTCTGGAAGCCGACGAGGTTGTACAGCGTGCCCGTTGCGTTGTCCTGCCGAAGCTGCACGACGGCATACGGCTCTTTGCCCGTCTTCGGGTCGCGCAGACCGACCGGCTTCATCGGGCCAAACGCCAGCACCATGCGCCCGCGCCGCGCCATCGACTCCACCGGCATACAGCCTTCAAAGACTTTCGTCTCCTCAAAGCCGTGAATATCCGCCGTTTCCGCCGCCAGCAGCGCATCCACAAACGCGTTGTACTCTTCTTCCGTCATCGGGCAGTTCAGATAGTCGTCACCGCGGTCATAGCGGGATTGGCGGAACACCTTGTCCATGTTCAGTGATTCCGCCGTGACAATCGGGGCAGCCGCATCGTAGAAATTCAGCGTTTCCAGCCCCGGCAGACGGCTGATGGTTTCGCTCAGCGCGTCGCTGGTCAGCGGCCCAGTCGCAATAATCACCGGGCCATCCGGGATTTCCGTGACTTCCCTGCTGACAACCTCCACCAGCGGATGCTCCCGCAGACTTTTCGTGATATGTCCGGAGAACGTCTCACGATCAACAGCCAGCGCACCGCCTGCCGGGACGCGCGCCAAATCAGCCGCTTCCATCACCAGCGAGTGCATCAGGCGCATTTCTTCCTTCAGCAGGCCGACGGCGTTCGTCAGGCGATCGCTGCGCAGAGAGTTCGAGCAGACCAGCTCCGCAAACAGCGGGCTATGATGCGCCGGGGACATCTTCTCCGGCTTCATTTCAATTAGCGTGACGGCAATCCCCTGCCGCGCCAGCTGCCACGCCGCCTCGCTGCCCGCCAGCCCTGCGCCGACGACCGTCGCGTGCAGATTACTCATCCGCTTCCTCCTCACTTGCCTGCACCTCAATGCGGTGGTGGCACGTTTCATTGGCGCACAGGTGCCATACTTCGCCCTTGCGGCCGCGCTTTTCCACCATATAGCTGCCGCAGACGGGGCATTTCTCCGTCACCGGCTTCTCCCACGACACAAAGTCGCATTCCGGGTAGCGCTCGCAGCCGTAGAACTTACGGTTCTTGCGGCTCGTCTTTTCCATCAGACGCGCACCGCACTTGGGGCACGGCGCGTCAATGTAGGTGACAATCGGCTTGGTATTGCGGCATTCCGGGAAGTTCGGGCAAGCCAGGAATTTGCCGAACCGCCCCATTTTGTAGACCATCATCGCACCGCACTTGTCGCACGGCACGTCGCTCGGCTCGTCCTTGACCTCCACCTTTTCAATCTGCTGCTCCGCCAGCTTCAGCGTCTGTTCAAACGGCGGGTAGAAGTCGCGCAGAATCTGCTTCCAGTCCATTTCGCCCTCTTCCACCTTGTCCAGCTTGTCTTCCAGCTCGGCGGTGAACTCCACATCAACGATGTCCTCGAAGTACGTTTCCATCATGCTCGTCACCATGCGTCCCAGCTCGGTGGGATACAGGCGCTTCTTTTCCCGGCTGACGTAACCGCGAGAAATGATGGTCGTGATGGTCGGCGCATAGGTAGACGGGCGGCCGATGCCCTTTTCCTCCATCATGCGAACCAGCGACGCTTCTGTGTAGCGGGACGGCGGCTGGGTGAAGTGCTGCTCGCTGGCGACATCGGCAACTGCCACAGCGTCACCCTCGGATAGCTGCGGCAGCGTCGTTTCGCTCGACGCCACGTCGTCATCCGTGCTTTCCTCATACACCGAGGTGAAGCCCGCAAACTTCTTGTGTTCGCCATAGAAGCGCATTCCAACGCCATCGCCGCTGATTTCCATCGTCATCGTTTCGTAGAGGGCGGGCATCATCTGGCTCGCCAAGAAGCGGTTGTAAATCAGCTTATAGAGGTTGTACTGCTCCTTCGTCAGCGACGGCTTGATGCTGTCCGGCGTGCGGTGGACGTCGGTCGGGCGGATGGCTTCGTGCGCGTCCTGTGCGTTCTTGCGCCCCTTGTACTCGTTCGGCTTCTCCGGCAGATAGTCGCTGCCGAAACGCTCCGGGATGTACTCGCGCAGGGCATTCAGGGCTTCATCCGAAATGCGAACGCTGTCCGTACGGATGTAGCTGACGATACCCTGCGTGCCCTCGCCCTCAAGGTCAATGCCTTCGTAGAGCTGCTGGACAACCTGCATCGTCTTTGCCGTCGTGAAGCCCAGTTTTCTGCTGGCTTCCTGCTGCAAAGAGGACGTCGTGAACGGTGCAGCAGGCATCTTGCGCTTTTCGCTCATTTTGATGCTGTTGACCGCAAAATGTGCTTTCTGAATGCGTTCGACCGCTTTCTGCGCTTCCTCCGCGTTGGCAATCACCGCTTTCTGCCCGTCGAGCGTGGCAAGGCGCGCCGTGAAGTGCAGCTTGCGCCCATGCGCCTGGTGCGCCAGCAGCTTGGCGGAAATCTCCCAGTATTCCTCCGGGATAAACGCCTCGATTTCTTCCTCGCGCATCACCACCATGCGCGTCGCGACGGACTGCACACGGCCGGCGGAAAGTCCCTTCTTAATCTTCGCCCACAGCAGCGGGCTGATTTTATAGCCGACGAGACGATCCAGCACACGGCGTGCCTGCTGCGCGTCCACGCGCCCCATATCCACCGGACGGGCGGACTTCAGCGCGTTCTGAATCGCCTTTTTCGTCACCTCGTGAAACTCAATGCGGCACGGCTGACTTGGATCCATGTTCAGCACATGGCTCAGATGCCACGAAATCGCTTCTCCTTCGCGGTCCGGGTCAGTTGCGAGGTAAATCTGCGACGCGGTGCGCGCCTCTTTGCGGATGCGGTTGAGAATTTCGCCGCGCCCGCGGATCGTGATGTACTTAAGGGCAAAGTCGTTGTCCACGTCCACGCCTATCTGGCTTTTGGGCAGGTCGCACACATGCCCCTGCGAGGCTTCGACCTTGTAGCCCTTGCCCAGAAATTTGCTGATGGTTCGCGCCTTGGCGGGAGATTCGACAATAATGAGTTTCTGCTTGGCTGCCGTCATGGTTGTTTACCCCTCCGATAAATTTGAAAATGAGAGAAGGGCTATTCTGTCGCCCTGCAATAGCTTTTTCCGGGCAGTGCCTTCACTGCACCGAGGATTTGCAGCATGGTCAATGACGCCATCAGCTTTGATGCGTCCAGTCCCGTCTGCGAAGCCAGCTGATCAAAGGAGCGCTCACCGTCCGCCAAGGCATCGTAAATCCGCTTCTGCACGTCGTCCATCGGCGGCAGCGGGATTTCAGGCGTTTTAGGCGGTTCCGGCGTGGGCGCTTTCTGCTCCATCACAGGCGGAGCTTTCGGCGCTTTGACCGGGGTGGGCTGCGTTTCCCTTTTCCGGGGTGCGGGGCGCGGCTGACCCGTATCCTGCCGCTTCGGGATGCTTGCGGCGGGCTGCCAGTCCATGTCCTCCAGAATATCCTTCGCGCTTGTGAAGTAGACTGCGCCTTCCCGCAGGAGTTGATGCGCCCCTTCGGACATCGGCGCGTCCGGAATGCCCGGATAAGCGAACACATCCTTGCCCTGATCCAGCGCGTGATGCACCGTCAGCATACTGCCGGAGCGGATGCGCGCTTCCATCAGCACCACCGCATGGCCGAGTCCAGCCAGGATGCGGTTGCGCACCGCAAAGACGTACTTGCTTGACTGCATATCCGGCGGATATTCACTCAGCAGCAGCCCGCCTTGTGAAAGGATTCGCGCTTTCAGCGCCACGTTTTCCGATGGATACGGCACGTTCAGCCCGCTTGCCGCTACGCCGATGGTCGGGCTGCCGCCGTCCAGACACCCCTCATGCGCCGCCGCATCAATGCCGACCGCCAGTCCGCTGACGATGCACACGCCCTGCCTGCTCAAATCGCGGCAGAGCGATTTGGTTGCCGCAATGCCTGCAACCGTCGCGCTCCGCGAACCGATAACGGTGATGCACCTGCCCTCTGCCGCGCGCAAATCCCCCTGATAGAAGAGCATGTACGGTGGTTCGGGAATGTTTCGCAGGGACTCCGGATACATGTCGTCCGCCATCGAGACAAGCCCCATATTCCACTTCCGCATGGTCACGAGCATATCATGCAGTTTCTCCCGCGACGCGCTTGCCCGCAGCAGCGACAGGCTGTAATCCGAAATCCTGTTCTGCAAGGATGCGCCGTGGTCGCGCTGAAAGGCATCGTACGCGGCTTCTGCGCTGCCGTACTCATCCAGCAGCTTTTTCAGCCGTCTGCTGCCTAACATTCCCTGCGCCAGCCACGCCAGACAGGCCTGCTCGCGGGTATATCGCATTCGCCACGCCTCCTTTGCAGAAAAGCCAGATTCTGGTGCTGCCAGCCGTTTTGCATAGTTCTTTAAGAAAAACACCTTCGCAGCACATTGAACAATGCTATCACAACTCGGATGAAAAATCAACGGGCAAATGATGCGCATATGGAAACTACTTTGATTTTCGCCAAGAAACCATGCTGCTTTTTATGCATTCTGTCTTATTTCTGCTACTCATTCTGCTTCTGGAAGCAGATATGGCGTGAGCATTTCCGCAATTTCCGCATAACCTTCCGCGTTCGGATGCAGCCCGTCACTGAGCAGTTCGGGATAGGCGTATTCACCCGCTTTGGGGCAGAACGCGCTGTACGCATCCACAAACGTCACGTTCGGCGTCTTATTCGTGAACCGCTTGAACGCCAGATTCAGCAGCGTAATTTTCCCCTGCTGACCGCTGTAAAACGCACTCGTCGTGGGCAAAGTGCTGAGAATCACAAACTGGCAGTCCGGGTTATTCGCCTGCACCGTCTCAATCATGGCGGCGTAATTCTGCACAATTTCTTCCTTTGTATAGCCGTGCCCGATGTCATTGATGCCGCAGATGAACACAATCTGCCGATAATTGCGCGCCGCCAGCTCCCCAATACGTGCGCGGCACTCCAGCGTCGTCTGCCCGCCGATGCCGTAATTCGCGCAATCGCTGCGGCCGAGAATCGTGTTCCAATCACCGTAAAGCAGCTTCGCGTTCTGGCAGATGCTGTCGCCAATGAAGGCAATGCCGGTATCCGGGCGATCCCAGCGGCCGCCGGACGTATCCACCACATCGCCCGTTCCCGCAAAATACACCAGCTTATGCAGCGTCACGGGCTGTTTGCCCGACGAATACACGCTAATTTGATCCAGCCGGGCGAAATTCGACCCGAACGCCATTGCCATCGTGCTTTCATCGAAATACGCCCCGTAGCGCCCTTCGGACACCTCCACCGTCTCCGAGGCATTCACCTTCGCCCACTGCGTCGCGCCGGAATGGCTGGAGAGCGCCAGATACACACCGTATTTTGCACCGCTGTACTCGACGTAAAGCCGGCTGTCCGTACGCATCTGCGACGCATCGAATGTGCCGCCGACGTGCTGCGTGAATCGGAAGACAAGGCACTCATTCTGTGCGGTGGACGTCGCCGCGCCGCTGAACAGCACCTCATCCGCGCCCAGCGAATCCGTCTGCGCTGCCCCGTACCACGCAACCTTGTGAATCACCATCGTCTTGGTGGATGCGGACGTGCCGACGCAGATTTGGTCTGCCGCTGCGAAATCCATGCTGCCATACGCCATCCGGCACTGCTCAAACGAAAAGACCGCCGTGTACATTCCATCCGTCTGCGTGCAGGTGGACGGCACGTTGATTTGCGCCCACACGCCGCCTTCCCAGTCAGACAGCGCCAGATAGACGCCATTTTGCACCCCGTCATACGTCACGGCAAAATACCCGTTTTCGGAAATCAGTGACGGGTCAAATGTGCCGTTAACGTTCGTTGTGTCAATGGTCAGCGCAAGATTCCAGCCGCCCGACGCGGGCTGGCTGCCCTCAAACAGCACCGTCTCCGTCATCGGTTCTTCTGCCAGCGCAAAACCAAACAGCAAACAGCAGAGCAAACATACCAGCAGACACTTTTTCTTCATGGTTGCGACTCCTCTTCTCGGTTATGCTGCTTTGATTATACGCTGTTTTCCCGTTTCCTGTCAAGCGTGGAAAAATGCCCGATCCGCGCGAGCAGACCGGGCAAGCAATGGTCAAACCGTACCCGTGACGACAAGCGTTGCCATGCCGGGCGTAATTGTCACTTCGCCCGTCGTCGCATTGCGGGTGTAAGTGGCGGCAGGAATCAGCAGCGGTGTCAGCGTGCGGAAGGTCGCGCCGTCGTAGGTGTAATCCGTGCCGGCAGTCAGCGCCGTGCCGTTCAGCGTCACGCTCGTGATTGTCAACGCAGGCGTGAACGTATCCGTCAGCGACACGTTGTCCGTCGCCGTCGTTGCCGTTGCGCCACGGTTTTGCAGCGTGAAGGTGTACGTCAGCACACCCGCCTCCGTTACCGTCGTCGGACACATGGATTTGATAACGCTTAAATCCGGCGCGGGGTCGGCATTCACGGTTGCTTCCGCCGTCAGGGGCGCAGCAAGCCCGCCGCCTGTCACGGTTGCGGTGTTCGTCACGCTTTCCTCAGCGCCGTAGGGCGTGAACTGGTTCGTCTTGACGGCGTACATCAGCGTGGTGTTTCCGCCCGCGGGAATCGACAGTCCTGTCACCGTCAGCGGACTGGTTGCCGCGACGGTCGGCGTCGCCTGCAGGATGCCGTTGCGGTAGTAACGCAGCGTATCGCTCTGATACGTCATCGGAACGACCGCTGCAGTACCCGCCGCAGGGGTATACGCGCCCAGGTTATCCGTCAGCGTCAAACCCGTCAGCGCCGCCGTACCGGAATTGACAAGCTGCACGGCGTAGGTAATCGTATCGCCGTTTTGGTAGGCTGCCGGAATCGCGGTCTTGCTCACGGACAGCACCTCGGTCAGCACGCCCGTCACCACATTGGAGGGAATTGACTGGTTGTTATAAGAAAGCGTTGCCTGATTCGTGAACGTTGTCGGCATCGCGAAATTCCTCCTTTCCCGGCGCTTTCAATCAGCTTTCCGGGGCACTTTCAAGCTATGCCGGACGTTTTGCGTTGGTGCGCAAAAAAAGCGGCGCGCTCCGCTATGGATACGGAAGCACGCCGCAGGTTTATGCTTTTTTCTCCGCCGATTTGACCAGCCGCGGGTCACGGCGCACCCATTCGCCCACCAGCCGATACAGCGCCGCCGTCAGCGGGACGAACAGCACCATGCCGGAGATGCCCATCATGCCGCCGCCAATCAGCACTGCCGCCAGCACCCACAATCCTGGCAGCTTCAATTTGCTGCCGACCGTGTGGGGGTAAATCAGGTTGCCCTCGACCTGCTGGAGCAGGAAGAGGTAAATCAGGAATTCCAGTGATTTTGCAGGCGAAATCGAGAAGAACATGATGCAGCCGACCGCCGCGCCAATGTATGGGCCGATAATCGGAATCAGCGCCATCATGCCGACAAACGTGCCCAGCATCAGCGCGTAATCCAGCCGCAAAAACGTCATGCCGATGGTGCAGAGTGTGCCCAGAATCACCGCCTCGGTGCACTGGCCGACGATATAATTATGGAAGCAATCGTCCAGCGTTGAGATGATGTGCATCGCACGCGCCATCCGCGTATCACCCAGAACGCGGTGCAGCAAATTGCGGCTCTGGCGCTGGAGCGTCTCTTTGCCGATGAGAATGTTGAAGGTGAAAATCAGCGACATCAGGAGGGAGAGAATCGAGCCGACAAGCGAGGTGGTGAAGCTGACCGCCGTGTTGACGACATTGCCCGCGCCGTTGAAGAGCAGATTTGCCGCGCGCTCGATAATCTCGCGCCATTCCTGTTCCGTTGCAGGCAGAACGAGGTTATAGTCCACCATCAGCGCTGCAATCGTCGGATTCTCCATCAGCTTGTCGTACATCTGGCGCAGAACGCCCGGCAGCGATGACAGAAGCACCTGAACGCAGGAGATTAGCTGTGGCAGGATAATCTGAATCAGCGCAACGATAACCGCAACCAGCGTCAGGAACGCCAGCGCCATGCAGACCGGGCGGCGCATGGCATTCCACACCTTTTTCTTTGTGGTTGGCGCCATATGCCGCTCGTAGAAGCGCATGAGGATATTGAGGACATAAGCAATTATCGCGCCGTTAATCAGCGTTCCCGCTGCCGCCAGAAAGAGGTTGAACAGGCCGACCAGACCGTCCCAGTAGTGAATCGCCAGATACAGCAGAAATGTTACGATTCCTATATTGATGCAGGTTTTCTTGTCGATGTTCATGTTTGGTTTCCTCCGTGGATCACTCGCTGTCACCGAAATTCATGTTGGCGTAGATGCGCTCCATTCGCTCGTTCGGGAATCGTGCGTCCATCACGCTGCCAATCCACGTTTTCGGCGGTTCATCGTGCAGGCGTTCCGACCAGCGGTATACCGCCGCCGCGGATACAAGGCAGTTGACCGCCAGAAAAATCGACAGCACCCATGTGAGGATTTTTCCCGCGCGGTTCGGCAGTTTCAAAATCCACTTTGCCATGAACGGATAGATGTCCTTAATCCAGAAGATACCCAGCGCACCCCAGAACAGCGAATACAGCAGGCAGATTCGCCCGTTGATGTTAAACGGCACGCGGCTGTAATCCCACGAGCGCGAACCGAAAAGCACCTCCTGCAGCCACGAGCAGACGTATTCGACGACGCTGCCGACAACAAATCCACCCAAGAAGCTCAGCCACCTGCCGCGGTTGCGGAAACGGTAGAGGATGATAGACAGCGACGCCGCGCCCACGCCGTAGAGCATGTTGAACGGTCCCCAGACAAGCCCCGACCGGCTTTCCAGATAGCCGTGGCGCGCAAAGCACCACAGCAGCTCCAGCATCACGCCCGCAAAGCTGCCGATAAAGACTATCAGGGCGATTTTGTAGCCGTTCATACCGCGCGCGAAGAAGGATTTTTCCTCTTCCTGCACATCGATGGCAGTGTTCGACGGCGGATTGATGCGGTACCACTTGCGGTTGAGGGACTTCGCCACATCCGCGGCACGCGCGGACAGCTCATCTACGGTGGAGGATGCGATTTTGTGTGCCGACGACAGGTTCTCTTTCGCCTGCTGGAGACTTGCAATCTCCGCCTGCACCTGCTTTTCCAGCGCCTCGGGAATCTCTGTATCGCACTGTGCCAGTTCCGCAATACAGGTGTCTTGAATCATCTTGCGCTCCCGACGCGCCTGATTGAGTGCGTCCTGACTCAGCTTCTCCAGCGCTGTCTGCTCGCGCGCGGTGTTATTTTCCTGTGCCATGAGCTTCCTCCTGTTTTGCTTCTTCGCCTGTCATTTTCTCCGGCAGGGTAACGATAAACCGGCAGCCGCAGGGAGATTGATTTTCTTCGTGAATTGTGCCGCCACAGTCGTCCAGAATCTGCTTGCACAGTGCCAGCCCCAGCCCGTTGCCCTCCTGCTGATGCGAGCTGTCCACCTGATAGAAGCGGCGGTAAATGCGTTCCTGTTCCTCCGGCGGGATTCCCGGCCCTTGGTCGGTAATGGCGATTTCAAACCGACCGTCGGTTTGTTTTAACGTAACAGCAATCAATCCGTGCTGTGGGCTAAACTTAACGGCATTGCTGAGCAGGTTCGTCCAGACGTGCAGCATCAGCGTTTCCGGCCCGCGCCACGTCACTTCCGCCAAATCGGCATCAAAGTCAAGCTGTTTAGGCGACCACTGTGCTTCCAGCAGCACAATTGCCTGACGAATCTGCTCGTCCAGCCGATAGCATGTCTGCTTCATCGGCATCGTGTGATTGCTGACCTTGCTGAGCAGCAGAATGTTGCCCACCAGCGTGGACAGACGCCGCGTGTTGAGCAGAATCCGCTCGATATACCCTGCCTGCTCCGGCGAAACATCCGTGCTTTGCAGTAGCGTCGTGTAGCCCTCGATAGCGCTCACAGGGGTTTTGATTTCATGCGATACGTTCGACACAAAGTCGGTTTGCAGCGTCTCCGTTTCGCCCAGCGCCTCCACCATCCGGTTGAAGCTGTCATAGCTGTCCGCAATTTCGTTGATGACGCTGTTCGTCGTCAGGCGGACGGCGAAATTCCCGCTGGCAACCTGCTTCATGGCGCGGCTCAGCCGTACAACCGGACGCAGCAGCAGCACGTTCACCACCGTCGCCGCCGTCAACCCAATCGTCGTGCCGAAGAGAAGCAGCCATACCAGTGGATGTACTTCAATCGCTTCGTGCAGCAAGTTTTCCAGCAGCGCCGTGAGCAGCGTTGCAATCAGCAGCGTACCGAGAATCTCTGCAATTGCCGCCAAGGTAAACAGCACGCGAATATCCAGCTTGCCGCGCCCCTTCTCCTGCCGCTTCATGCCTTAACCACCTTATAGCCCACACCGCGCATGGTTACAATATGAAAATCCGGATTATCACGGAAGCGCTCACGCAGGCGGCCGATGTGCACATCCACCGTGTGGCTGTCCGAATCGGAATCGTAGCCCCAAATGTCGTCCATCAGCTGCTGGCGCGTGAAGATTTTACCCGGATATGCCGCCATCTTGTAGAGCAGCATGAACTCCTTCTGCGGCAGAATCATGCTGGTTTCGCCGCGCGTCACGGTCAGCGAGTCGCACTCCATCACCGTTTCGCCGATGACCTGCCGGTGCTCGTTCATCATCTGCACCCGGCGCAGCAGCGCACCGACGCGCAGCACCATCTCGCTCACGTTAATCGGCTTAACCATGTAGTCATCCGTGCCGGAGAGGAAGCCGAGACGCATGTCATCGAAAGCGTCGCGCGCCGTAATCATCAGCACGGGCGTCATAACGCTCTTTTTGCGCAGCGAGCGCACCAGCTCGTAGCCGTCCATCACAGGCATCATGATGTCCGAAATAATGAGGTCGACATACTCTTCCGCCAGCGCATCCAGCGCTTCCTGCCCGTTTGACACCATGCGCGTGTGATAGCCGTTTTTCTCCAGCACATGCGAAAACAGCTGGCACAGCTCCGTGTCATCCTCGACGATGAGGATTTTGAACATGCTTTCGCCTCCCTGTCTCCGTCAAGTCCACCAGAGCAGGTGCACCGCCGGTTTCTCCCGCTCCTCGGTGCTGATGTGCAGGCGCACCAGCACCATGCCCGTCATGCACAGCGTACCGAAGCAAATCCATAGCGGCACTTCCATCAGCAGCATCCCCAGCGGCAGCGTGAAGTATGTCACCCGTGTGCGGGACAGGTTCGGCGTAATCCGCAGAATCGTCGAGTAGAAGATGAAGATACACGCCAGCACCAGCACCGGCGTCCAGAATGGCAGCAGCCCCAGCAGGCAGCCGAACGTCGTCGCAATGCCTTTACCGCCCTTAAACGAGCGTGTCGCCGGGAAAACGTGCCCCGCGACCGGTGCGCAGAGCACCAGCGGCGCAAGGGGTGTCAGCAGTGTTTCGGGCAGATAGTGCATATACAGCGCCACGGGAACCATGCCTTTGAGCATATCGCCCGCCAGCGTCAGCACCCCGCACCAGAATCCGCCGTGCACAAACGCATTCGCCGCGCCGGGGTTTTTGTCCTTCGCAGCCGACGCAATTTCTTTATGGAACACGCGCGAAAAGACCTCCGCATACAGCACACAGCCGGAAAGATACCCAAACAGCAGATAAAGCAGGTCACGCACCCGATTCACCGCTCCTTTCAACTTTCGTTACTTCCAGTTACGCTTCCACTGCTGACGACGGCGAAAATCGCGGATGCGCTGGATCAAATCGCCATAGAAGAACAGGATAACGTTAAGCAGACTCATCACCAGCGCCAGAATGCCCCAGAGATTGCTCGTCAGCAACTGCTGCACAACCGGCAGCAGATAGACCAGCGCCAGCCACTTCATCTTAACCGGAATGATAATCAGGTTGACCTCTGTCTCCGGAAAGAGGACGGCGCACGCCAGAAATAGCGACAAATTAAGGTAGGTGTTCGTCGCATAGCCAGTAATCAGACCGGCGAGAATCGCGCCAAGCATTCCGCAGAGGTAGTATACCGTAAAGCGGAACGTGCCCCATGTGTTCTGCAGCGACGTACCCAGATACCAGTAGAACATGAGCGAAATCAGCAGAAACACAGGCGAGGACGACGGCGGCATGAAGATAAATGACACCAGCCGCCAGATTTGCCCGTGGAAAATGGCTTCACGGTCGAACATCAGGTAATACGACAGGCTGATGTTATACGCCGCCAGCAGATAATCCGCCACATAGGTGACACCCATGCCGATGCAGAGAATCATCATCAGCTTCGGGATGCCGAAGTACCGTCCAAAACGCCGTTCACCACGGCTGAGAAGCTTTTCAAACACAGTCGTTTTCCTCCTTCAAAGGATTCTTTGCAGAGTCCCCTTTCTTTATTCTATTCGACACAGAAGGGCTTTTGTCCTGCTGAATCCACACAGAAATATCGTCTTCCTGTACGTTCTCTTGTGTGGGATTAACTTTTCTTCAATTCCTGTTGACTTTCTTGCAGAGAAAACGGAAATGTCGGGCAAAAGTTCATGGACAATTCACCTTCTTCCTGTATAATAGGGGTGTAAGATGGAAGAAAGAAGGTGTATGGCATGAGCTACATCTCGTTTGAAGATGTCTGCAAGGACTACCCAGCGGGCAACACCGTTGTTCACGCGTCCGATCATGTCAATTTCCAGATTGAGAAGGGCGAGTTCTGCGTGGTGCTGGGACCGTCCGGCGCGGGCAAAACCACCGTGCTGAACCTGCTCGGCGGCATGGACAAAGCGACCAGCGGGCGAATTATTGTTGGGGATAAGGAAATCACCGGGCTTCGCTCGCCTCAGCTGACGGAATACCGCCGCCACGACGTGGGTTTCGTCTTTCAGTTCTACAACCTGATGCCGAATCTGACGGCGCTGGAGAACGTCGAATTGGCGCAGCAGGTCTGCGAACGCGCGCTTGATCCGCGTGAAGTGCTGGAGCAGGTTGGGCTGGGACAGCGAATGAACAACTTCCCTGCCCAGCTCTCCGGCGGCGAGCAGCAGCGTGTATCCATTGCCCGCGCGCTATGCAAAAACCCGGCGCTGCTGCTCTGCGACGAACCGACTGGCGCGCTGGACAGCAAGACGGGCGAACAAGTGCTGGATCTGCTGACCCGCCTGTGCCACGACTACAACACAACGGTCGTCATCATCACGCACAACGCCAGCATTGCGCCGCTGGGCAACCGCCTGATTCGGATGCGCAACGGCAGCGTGCAGGAAATGACCGTAAATGAACATCCCGCGAAGGTGGCTGATATCACATGGTAACGCAGAGCAGCGGGAAAAAGTATCATGGAACGCTGACGAAAAAGCTCTTCCGCGACATGAGCCGCAGCGCCATGCAGTTTCTCGCCATGTTTCTCCTCTGCGCAATGGGCACATGGTGCTTCAGCGGGCTGGACGCGAACTGGCGTATGCTGGAGCTATCCACCGAAACGCCGATTGCGCAGAGTAATCTGGCGGATTTCTGGGTGAAAGGATCGTCGTTTGGCAAGAACGACATCCTGAAGCTGCGGAATCTGCCCGGTGTGAAGGATGTGCAGGCGCGCGTCACGCTGGAGATGGACTGCCCTGACTTGGGCGACGAAGTGACCCTGATGGTGCACGGCTATGACGGTGACATGCGCATCTGCACGCCGATTATCCGCACGGGCAGCGAGCTTTCCGCATCGGATACGCGCGGCTGTCTGCTGGAGGAGCAGTTCGCGCAGGCGCACAATTTGTCCGTCGGCGACACGGTGAAGGTGTCCTATGGCGGCGTGTCGCTCACCTTTTTCGTGCGCGGCACAATTCTCTCCGGCGAATACCTTGTGACGGCGAAGAACATCACGCCGCAGCCGGACATCTACGGCTACATGTACATCAGCGCGAAAGCCATGGCAGCGTTTCCGTTCACCGAAATGCTGGTAAAAGCATCATCTGACGCAGACCTGACGCAGGTTCGCGCCGAAATCATGAACACCTGCCCGACGGCGCTGATTGTGGACAAGGACACACACAGCGGCACGCTCTCAGCGCGCAACTTCGTCAGCATGTTCCGCAGTCTGTCCTACTTGTTCCCGGTGCTGGTTTTCGCGGTCGCGGCGATGATTGTCGTCAACACGCTGACGCGCATGATTGAGAATCAGCGCGTACAGATGGGCACGCTCAAAGCGCTGGGCTACCGCGACCGGCAGATTCGGCTGCACTACCTCAGCTACGCCATCGTGCCGTCCGTCGCAGGTTCGCTGCTGGGCGTGCTCACGGGGCAAATCAGCATTCCGTACATTCTTTGGCCGATTGTCTCGACGAACGTGCGCTATCCGACGCGCCTTCACGCCCCAATTTCCGGCATCACTTGGCTGATTGCCGTGCTGTCCGTGGTCATGTGTCTGCTGATTTGTCTGCACACCTACAACCGCGCGGCGCGGGAAACGACGGCAAGCCTTTTGCGCCCAAAGCCGCCGAAATCCGGCTCGCGCATCCTGTTGGAGCGGATTCCCCGGCTGTGGGGGCGTTTTTCCTTCAACACGAAGATGATTATCCGCAACATTTTCCGCAACAAGGGGCGTTCATTCCTGTCGCTCGTCGGCATCCTGTGCTGCAATATGCTGATCATCTGCTCCTTCGGCTTGCAGGAATCCATCAACACATTTATCGACGATTACTACACGCACACCCTGCGCTACGACGTGCGCGCGAACCTGATTTCCGGACAGGCATCCTCGCTTGACCACTACCGTGAGACGCTGAACGCCATGAAGGTGGACGGCATCATGGAGCAGTCCGTCAGCCTGCGCAGCGAGACGAACCTGCGCTCCTGTCTGCTGACCGTGATGACGGATGACCAGACTTCCATTGCCTTGGGCGACAATGCGACGTTCCTGACGCTGCCGCGCACCGGCACCGCCATCAGCAGGAAGTTAGCCGGTCTGATGAACGTGGGGCTGGGCGACACCGTGACCATCTGTCTGCCCGGCGACAGCGACACCATTTCGCTGACCATCAACGCGCTGGCGGACACAAACATCGGTCAGGGCCTGTTCATGAGCAAGGAAGCGTGGGAGGCCTGCCGCAAGGGCGATTTTCAAGTGACGACGCTGCTGATTACCGCGCCGACGCCCGCCTGTTCGCATCTGCTGGAGGAAATGGACGAGGTGGGAACGCTGCTCTATCCGGCAAAACAGCTGGTGGAAATGTCCAGCATTATGGACTCGACAACGGCGGCGTTCACGATTCTGAGCGTTGCGGCGCTGGCACTGGCGTTCATCATCTGCTACAACATGGGGCTGATGAATTTCAGTGAGCGCGTCCGTGATTACGCAACCTTGAAGGTGCTGGGCTACCATCAGAGGGAAATCCGCCGTCTGATGCTACGCGAGAACAACTACATCTCCATCATCGGTGTTCTTCTGGGAATTCCACCGGGATTCCTCATCACCACCATTATCCTCAAAATGTGTGAATACGATTCAATGGTTTTCCCAACGTATGTTACCTTCCCGTCCGTCGCGGGCGCTTGCGCAATTACCTATGTGTTCGCGTTCCTGATTCAGTTGCTGCTGACGCGCAAGGTTCGGTCGATTGACATGGTGGAGGCGCTAAAGAGCGTCGAATGACAAGAGAATCAACGAAAGGATGATTTCTGCTATGAAAAAGCTGTTTGCTCTCCTGCTTGCGCTGGCGATGGTCGGGTCTATCGCACTGGCTGACCCGGCTTCGCTCACGGACTGCTCCGTGTCCAGCGGCGTTGTGAATGCGGTGAATTACATTGATATTACTGCGCCGTTCTCCGGCACACTCCAGCCCTTCACCTGGGAAGCGGGCGACCTTGTGAACGCGGGCGATTTGCTGTTCTCCATGCGCACAACCACAGTTTACGCCACGGAGGATGCGACCGTACAGGCAATTTACTGCGCCGCGGGCGACGACGCTGCTGCCGTTGCCACCCGCTACGGCGGGCTGATTGCCATGCGCCCGGAATCCGAATGGGTGATTGCGGGCAGCATCACGACGGCGTACGACAAGCGCGACAACCGCGTGGTGGACGTGGGTGAAACGCTGTACTTCCGCTCCAACAAGGAAGGACGCTCGGTCGGCACGGGGCGCGTAACGATGGTATCCGGCACGGAATACATGGTGGAGGTGCTCACGGGCGAGTTTGAGCCAGGCGAGATACTCTCCCTCTTCCGCGACAAGAACCGCACTGCCAGCGACCAAGTCGGGCGCGGCGTTGTGAATCGGCGTGACACGCTGACGGCGGTCGGGCAGGGGCGCGTGGCGGAAGTGCTGGTGAAGGTGGGCGACCAAGTGAAAAACGGTACGCCGCTGCTCCGCCTGATGCCGACTGCTACCACCCCGGATGCCTCCCCGGACATTACGGCAGCGCAGAACGGCGTGATTGGCACGCTCGCCGTGCAGCCCGGTCAGCAGGTGTACGAAGGGCAGCTGCTGGCGCGCCTGATGCTGGTGGACAAGCTGGAAGTTGTCGCGCAGGTGGACGAGGTAAACCTGAAGAACCTCTATGTGGGCGACAAGGTGTCTGTGACGCTGGATATGGACGAGTCGAATGTGCTTACCGGCACGGTAACGGAAATCGGCAATCTCGGCACGACGGTGCAGAATGCCGCGTACTTCCCCGTGCATGTGGAGCTGACGACGAACCAGATTCCGCTGGGGGCCAGCGCGTCGGTGTACATTCCGAACAACAAGTAATACTATTTCCAAATTCACCTGCACCAGCTGCTCGTGCCTTGGCGCATTCTCGTTTGGAAATAGTATAAAACAAGAAGCAGCTTCCACCCCAAACTGGGGATATCGGAAGCTGCTTCTTTACTTTCTCAACGGTTTCTCTGCTGCCGCTACCATCGCCCTCATAATCTCCGATGGATGCAGCAGTTCGCCGTGCTGCGCCATGCTGTACGTCTGGTTGCCCGCGACAATTACATGATCCAGCACAATGATGCCGACACCCTCCATCAGCTGCTGCAAATAGCGTGTTGTGCAGACATCATCCTCCGACGGCAGGGCAACGCCTCCCGGATGATTATGGCACAATACAACGCTGTGCGCGTTGCTGTTCAATGCGGCTTCCAGCACCAAGCGCGGGTACGCCGTCACCGCTGAAAGCGTGCCCTCCGTCACCTTGCGATTGCAGATAATGCTGCCATCTGCCGTCAAGCAAATGACATAAAACTGCTCCCGCCGGTAGCCCGCCATCATCGTTCGGCAGTAATCCAGCGTCACCTGCCGGCTTTCCAGCTTGCTCCGCACCTGATTCACTTCATCAGAATAGCGGCGGAACAGCGGCAGAATCAGCGAAAGCAGCGTCGCGCTCTCCTCGCCAATGCCGTCAATCAGCATCAGCTGCTCCGGCGACGCTTCCAACACCCGCGGAAGCGACCCGAACACATCCATCAGCGCGTGTGCCGTATCGTTCACGTTGCCGCGCGCGCGGCCATAGAAAAGAATCAGTTCCAGCACCTCATGCTCAGAAAAGCCCTCCAAGCCGCTGATTCTGAACCGCTCCCGCATCCGCTTTCGGTGCCCGTCGTGCGTTGCTGCCATCGTGTTTCCCTCTTTTTTCGCAAAATCCACGTCTTATTGTAACGCATTTTTTCGTGATGTGCAAGCACTTCTTTTGTGCTTTCGTGGATTCACAAACGCATCAATCTATGATATAATGCGGGTAGCATTGGCGAATAAAGACGAAGGAATGGAAGCGCAATGTACTTATCCAACCCGATGGTATCCGTGATTGTTCCGGTGTATAACGCCGAAAGCACCCTGCGGCGCTGTGCCGACAGCATTTTGGAGCAGTCCTATCCTGATTTGGAGCTGATTTTGGTGGATGACGGCAGCAAGGATGCCTCGCCCCTGATTTGTGACAGCTACATGCAGAAAGATGCCCGCGTCCGCGTGATTCACAAGCCCAACTCCGGCGCATCCGCCACGCGCAACCTCGGTATTGCCGAAGCCCGCGGGCGCTACCTGCAATTTGTGGACAGCGACGACTGGCTGACGCCCGATGCGACAGAAAAGCTCGTCGCCGCCGCCGAAGCGCATCAGGCGGATTTGGTGATTGCGGATTTCTACCGCGTATCCGGCAAACTCGTCGCCAGCAAGCACCGGGTGATGCCCGTCGGCGTGATGACGCGGCGGGAGTATGCCAGCAAGATGATGGAGAACCCTGCCAGCTTCTACTACGGTGTACTCTGGAACAAGCTGTACCGCCGGGATTTGGTTGTGCAGCATCACCTCGAAATGAACCCCGCGCTGCGCATCTGCGAGGATTTCATGTTCAATTTGGAGTACCTGCGTGTCGCCCGGTACATTGTCGCTGTGCCGTCGCCGGTATACTACTACGTCCGCACGAAGAACTCCATTGTTTCCCAGACGTACGGCATGACGACGCTGAAAATCCGCTTGGCGGCGTTTGATGAGTACAAGCAGTTCTACATGGATGTGCTGGACGAAAAGGCGTATCAGAAAGCACGCTTGAAAGTCTACCGTTTTCTGGTGGACGTGGCGATGGATGGCGTTGTGCTGCCCAAGCCCGCGCCCGGCACACGCAGCTTGAAGGCTGCCGATTCACCGGAAACGCTCGACGATGATTGGGATTTGTAAACGAAGCCCCTGCACCGCCCATTGGCAACGTGCAGGGGCATTATTCTTTTATACTATTTCCAAATGAGAATGCGCCAAGATGCGCCGCGAATTTTTCACGTTGGCTAACGCGAATGAAACGCAGCGTAGCAGCGCTACGCTAAGTGGAATGAGCGGACGCCAACGGGGAAAAGGCGCAAGCAGATGGCGCAGGTGAATTTGGAAATAGTATTACGCCATTTTGCGTGGTTTGCTCCGACCATAGGCGTGAACCCAGTCCACGACGTTGTAATAAATCAGGAAGATGATGGAGGACAGCCCCCATGTAATCGGGTAAGCCCACGAAATCGTCGTCAATTCCGGGCGAATCGGCACGGCAATGGTGATGTACGTCACGCGGAACATGCACCAGCAGCACAGCATGACAATCATCGGCACAATCGAGCGTCCCGCGCCGCGCAGAACCGCCGCCATTGCGTTGGAGAGCGCCAGCAGGAAGTAGAACGGCGTCATTATCCTCGCGTGCATCGTCCCCAGACGGATGACCTCCTGCACCTGCGCCGCGTCGCCCGACTGGATGAACATCGCAATCAGCGCCGGGATGAAGGCGTAAATCGCCAGACCAATCGCTTCTGCAATGCTGACACACGCAATCAGTCCGAACCGCGCGCCTTTCTTGGCGCGTTCATACTCCTGCGCGCCGAGGTTCTGCCCGATGAAGGTCGTCAGCGCCAAGGTGAAGCTGGTAATCGGCAGGAAGCCAAAGCCCTCAATCTTGGAGTACGCGCCGCAGCCCGCCTGCGCCAGCGCGCCGAAATCATTGATGTTCGTCTGCACGACGACGTTCGCCAGCGCAATCACGGCGTTTTGCAGCCCCGACGGAATGCCGATGTACAGCACCTTTTGGAGCATTCGCCCGTTGAAACGGATTTTCCGCGGAATCAGGCGGTAGGATTCCGTCGCCTTCATCAGCTTTCTCAGGCCGAGGAACGCGCTGACCGCCTGCGAGATGACCGTCGCGAACGCCGCGCCGCCAACGCCCATACCCAGCACGCCGACGAACAGCAAGTCCAGCGCAACATTGAGCATGGCGGAAATAATCAGGAAATACAGCGGATGGCGGCTGTCGCCAACCGCTTGGAAAATACCGTTCACCGCATTATACAGAACAGCAAAAATCACGCCGCCAAAGTACACGCGGAAATACTCAATCGAATTCGGCAGCACGTCCACCGGCGTGTGCATCCAGTCCAGAATCGTCGGTGTCAGCAGAACCCCAATGAGTGTCAGCACGAGACCCGCGACGATTGCAAACGCAACAGACGTATGCACCGCAATCGAAACATTCTCATGATCCTTTGCGCCCCAGAATCTGCTGACGACAACGCCTGCGCCAACGAAAACGCCCTGAAAGAAGCCGATGAGCATGAAAATCAGGTTGCCGGACGAGCCAACTGCCGCCATGGCCTCCGTGCCCAGCACATTGCCCACGATAAACGTATCCGCTACATTGTAGAACTGCTGAAACAGGTTGCCCAGAAAGATGGGAATCGCAAAACGAACCATCAGTTTCCAGATGCTGCCCTGTGTCATGTTTGCCGCGTGCGACTGATTTGCCATTTGGTCTATTCACTCCATTGCCTATTTTGACAGAAACCAATTTCATCATAGCACGTTTCGACAGCTTGTCAACGTGTTCTCGGAAAAAGTTGCCCAGCACGAAAAAATTGCAAACGTAAAATTTCGCTTGCAGGGTTGTCATGAGCGGCAAATCATGGTATGATGGTTTTCGGAAAATCCTTTCCAATATATTAAGGAGTGAAAGGCATGAAATTCTTCATTGACATCCTCAAAGGCATGGTGATTGGGCTTGCCAACATCATCCCCGGCGTATCCGGCGGCACAATGATGGTTTCCATGGGCATCTACGATACGCTGATTTACTGCATCACCCACCTCTTTAAGCAGTTCAAGAAGTCCCTCATGACGCTGCTGCCGTTTGTTGTCGGCATGATTGCCGCACTGGCGATTCTCTCCAACGTCATCACATGGGCGCTGATGGATGAATTTGCCTCGCTGCCGACGAATACGCTCTTCATCGGACTGATTCTGGGCGGTCTGCCCGCCATTTTCAAGCAGATCAAGGGCAGCAAAAAGCGCGACAGCATCCTTGGCGGCATTCTGTTCGTGCTCTTCTTCGCGCTCGTTATCTTCATGGCAACGCTGAAAGAAACGCAGGATACCGGTGCGGTCATCTCTCTGAGCGTTCTGGAAGTCCTGAAGCTTACGCTGATGGGCTGCATTGCGTCCGCGACGATGGTCATCCCCGGTGTGTCCGGCTCGATGATGCTGATGCTGATGGGCTACTACTACCCCGTCATCGGCGCGATTAAGAACCTTATCAATGCGCTGGTGGCGCTCGATGGCGGCGCGATTCTCTACAACGTGGGCATTCTGCTGCCGTTTGGCATCGGCGTGGTAATCGGCATTTTCGCCATTGCGAAGCTGATTGAGATTCTGCTTGCGAAGTGGAAGTGCATCACCTACGGCGCGATTCTTGGGCTTGTTGTCGCATCGCCGTTTGCCATCCTGATGGGGCTGTCGCTTCCCGGCTTCAACCTCGTGCAGGTGATTGTCAGCGTGCTGACGTTCATCTTGGGCTTCGCCGCCGCGTGGCTGCTGGCACGGAAGGACGAAAAGCCCGCCGCCTGATTTTTGCCAATCGAAAACGCCCCTGTCTGCAACGGACAGAGGCGTTTTTTGATGCTGCGGATGCGTTATACTATTTCCAGATAAGAATGCGCCAAGATGCGCCGCGAATTTTTCATTCTGGCTAACGTGAATGAAACGCAGCGTAGCAGCGCTACGCTAAGTGGAATGAACGGACGCCAGAAGGGAAAAGGCGCAAGCAGATGGCGCAGGTGAATCTGGAAATAGTATTAGAACATGTTCTTTCGGCGCATAATAACGAAGGCGAACAGTGTCAGGATGATGGAGATGCCGCAGACTGCCGCAAATCCCCACGCCTGCCTCTCAAACGGTACGGGGACGTTGATGCCCCAAATCGTCATAACCAGCGTCGGCACGGCAAAAAGGACGGTCAGCGCGGTCAGCACCTTCATGGTGATGTTCAGGTTGTTGTTGATGATGGAAGCGAACGCGTCAGTGGTGTTGCTCATAATGTCGCGGTAAATCGAGCACATTTCCATTGCCTGCTTATTCTCGATGATAACATCCTCCAGCAGGTCGGTATCCTCCGGATAGCGCTTGAGGATGTCCTGGCGCATCAGGCGCTCCATGACCAGCGCGTTGCCTTTGAGCGACGTGTTGAAGTAAACCAGTGACTTCTCCAGCTTCATCATTTGCAGCAATTCCTGATTGCGGCTGGTATGCTCCAGCTTTTCCTGAATGTGCTGGCTGGTTTTATCAATCTGCTTCAGGTAGGACAGGAAGCGGCCAGCATTGCGCTGGAGAATTTGCAGGATGAAGCGGGTACGCTTGAACGTCCAGAAATTGCGAATGCGCTCCTCAGTAAAGTCGTTGATGATGGGCGTATCGCGCGTGCAGACGGTGATAATCACCTCGTCGCACAGCACGATGCCCAGCGGGATTGTGCTGTACACATAGCCCGTGCCCTCGGTATCAACATACGGAATATCCACGATAATCAGCGTCTGCTGCTTGTCCGGGTCGTAGTCAATGCGGGCGGATTCCTCTTCGTCCAGCGCGGCGGGCAGAAAGGTCGGATCAAGGTTGAAGCGGGTGGTCAGACCATCCACTTCCTCCTTCGTCGGGCTTTGCAGATGCACCCACACGCCCTTTTCCAGCGTCGTGCATTCGGTCAGATGATCCTCGATGGTCTTGAAGATTCTTCTCATGTTAGTGCTGCGTCCTTTCAACATTTCCGAAGGAAGGCAGCGCGGTCGGCATCAGTCAGCCGTCAGAGCGCTGCCGATGGGCTCAGGGGTACTATACGGATCACCGTCCATGCGGTCAGACACTCCTTTCCGGCGTTCGTGGGCTGCTTGCCCGAATGCCACGCCTTTTATCTTACGCCCATTTCCCGCAATTGTCAACGGGGTATGCCGCAAGAAATCAGAAAATGGTGCTTCATATCTATTATCTGCCTCGCCTGTGCCCTCCGGAAATCGTATAAACGGCACGCAGATTCTTTTGCAAATGCTGTTCCTGTGCTGTTTTCGGAGGAAATTTTAGAGAATCAGACGAATTTGCAGAAGAATTTTGTTTTTCCTATGGCTTTTTTACAAAATATCAGTATAATAGAGTAAGGAACCCTGCTTAGACTTTCTTAATCAGCGGGAGGTTATGTCCCTATGACCTTTGACCTTCAACGGGCAAACGTGTGGAAGCGCATCTCGGCTTTTTTGTTCGATGTGATTCTGCTGGCGATTGCCTGCGTTCTTTGTGCGTGGGGATTATCAGCCCTGCTGGGATTCGACGCGCAGTACCAGACGCTCATGACGCGCTATCAGGCCGCGGCAGACGCGTGCGGGCTGGACATGTCCATCATGACCCAGACATACAGCGCCCTGACTGACGCGCAGCGGGCGCTGGTGGAACAGGCGAACGCCGTGCTCGCCGCTGATGAAACTGCCGTTCATGCGTATGGCATGGTCATTCAGCTGTCGATTCTCATCGTCAGTTTCGGCGTACTGTCGGGTTATCTCCTATTAGAATTCCTCGTTCCGCTCCTTTTCAAAAACGGACAAACCTTGGGCAAAAAGATATTCGGTGTGGCTCTGATGCGCAATGACGGCGTGAGAATCGGTCATGTGACGCTTTTTGTCCGCACAGTGCTGGGCAAATACGCGGTGGAAACCATGATTCCAATCATGGCGGTGATGATGCTGTTCTTCGGCAACCTGAATATCGTTGTGCTGGGCATTGTGCTGATTCTCTCCGTCGCGCAGTTTGTCCTCTTCCTCGCCACGCGGAAACATTCGCTGATTCACGATCTTCTTGCTGATACCGTCGCGGTTGATATGGCCAGCCAGATGATCTTCAATTCCACCGATGAGCTGGTTGCTTACAAGGCCAAACTCCAAGCAGAAAAGGTCGCGCATCAGACGTACTAAGGCACCACCGCGCAAATCCATCCCGTGGGGCTTTCAGACGATACTTCCGCCTGCTTCAAAAGCGGCGAAGGCATGTCACTACGATGACAAAGGGCAAAGAAAGGGGATTCTATGAAAATCGTTTTGCAGAACCTGACCAAAATCTTCCCGAGCCGCAACAAAAAGTCCGGCGAAGAAGTGGTAGCAGTCAACAATTTTGACTTTACCATCCCGGATGGAAAGCTGATTGGCCTTCTTGGCCCGTCTGGCTGCGGCAAAAGCACGACGCTGTACATGATTAGCGGTCTGCAAAAGCCATCCAGCGGAAAAATCTTCTTCGGGGAGGACGATGTGACCGATCTGTCCACGGAAAACCGCGGCATTGGTCTGGTGTTCCAGAATTACGCGCTCTATCCCCATCTGACGGTCAAGCAGAACATCCTCTTCCCTTTGCAGAACCTCCGCGGCAAGGACAAGATGACCAAGGAAGCCATGCTGGAGCGTGCGCATGAGGCCGCCCGGCTGGTGCAGATTGAGGAACTGCTGGAGCGCAAGCCCAGCGAGCTTTCCGGCGGTCAGCAGCAGCGCGTCGCTATCGCCCGCGCGCTGGTGAAGATGCCCCGCGTGCTGCTGCTGGACGAGCCGCTGTCCAACCTTGACGCCCGCCTGCGCCTGCAGACGCGCGAGGAAATCCGCCGCATCCAGAAGGAAACGAAGATTACCACCGTTTTCGTCACGCACGATCAAGAGGAAGCCATGTCCATTTCCGACATGATTGTCGTTATGAAGTCCGGCGTGGTGCAGCAGATCGGCAAGCCGCAGGAGGTCTATGACAACCCGGCGAACCTGTTTGTTGCGAACTTCCTCGGCACGCCGCCTATCAACATCTTCACCGGCCATGTCAAGGGCGAGCGTCTGTTCATCGGCGTGGACAATGTGATGGATGTGCCCGGCGTGAAGGATCAGGACGTGTTCGTCGGCATCCGCCCCGAAGGCTTCATCCTCGACATGGCGAACGGCACGCTGTGCTGCAAGCCGCAGAACGTCGAGGTCATGGGGCGCGACGTATCCGTCGTCTCCACGCACGAAGCCTCCCAGAAGCCGACGGTGCGCTCCATCATCGACGCGGACAACAAGGTGGATGCTTCCGCCGATGTCGTGCGCTACCGCATCAAGCCGCACAAGCTCTTCCTGTTCACGCGGGATGACGAGGGCGTTCGCATTCCGTTCGAGGTGAAGTAAGATGGTAGAAAGCAAGCATCAATGGAAAGCATGGCTCTATCTCGCCCCCGCCATCGTGCTGCTGCTGGTCTTTACGGTCTGGCCGATTATCAACACGGTGCGACTGGCATTCCTGAATGACTACAACAGCCTGAGCGAAGTCGGCGGCGCCACCTTCACTATTGGCATCAAGAACTTCCAGACGGTTATCGGCGACAGCGGCTTCAAGACGGCGCTGAAAAACACGATGCTCCTGTGCCTGTTCACCGTGCCGATTTCGACGATTCTCGCGCTGCTGATCGCGGTTGCGCTGAACTCCATCAAGCCCCTGCAGAAGGTACTGCAAACCATCTTCTTCCTGCCCTATGTGACCAACTCCATCGCCATCGGCATGGTTTTCGCCGCGATGTTCAATATCATCGGTATGCCGCACATGGAGCGCCTGATTCAGACCAAGGGCATTGTCAATAATGTCATTGAGCTTTTCGGCGGGCACTACGTCAACTGGATTAACCAAGGCTCGGAATACTGGGCGAACATGTTCGTCATGATTGTCTACATCGTCTGGAACGCGCTGCCCTTCAAAATTCTGGTACTGCTGGGCGGTCTGCAGGGCATCAACAAGCAGTATTACGACGCGGCGAAGGTGGACTCTACCCCCCGCTGGCGCGTGTTCACCAAAATCACCGTGCCGCTCCTCTCTCCGATGATTGCCTACGTCGTCATCACCGGCTTCATCGGCGGCTTCAAGGAATACACCAGCATCGTCGGCATTTTCGGCGAGACCATGGGCCCTGCGGGCGACGCAGGACGCATGAACACCATCGTCGGCATGATTTACGATGCGCTGCCGAAGTCCAACTACGGCGTGGCCAGTGCCGCTGCGCTGATTCTGTTTGCGATCATCTTCGTCGTGACGATGATCAACATGCAGGTCAGCAAGAAGCGCGTGCATTATTGAGAGGTGCAGTATGTCCGAAAAAGATTTCACCATCATGCATTCGCGGAACATGCAGCAAGTCAGCGTCACCCAGCGCATTACGAAGGTGCTGACGCTGTTCATCACCTATGCTTTCCTCATTGTGATGGCGCTGATTGTGCTGTTCCCGTTCTACTGGATGATTATCTCCTCGCTCAAGTCGCTGGATGAATACCGCGCGTCCGTGCCGACGTTCTGGCCGCGCATGGTGCTCATCAGCAACTACGCCGATGCGTTCTCCACCGGCAATCTGGGCCGCCTTTTCCTCAACACCGCCTATGTCGGCATCGTCTCGACGATGCTGTCCCTGATTATCACCATCCTGACGGCGTTCGCGTTTGCTCGGCTGGAATTCAAGGGCAAGAACGCGCTGTTCGGCGCGCTGCTGGCGACGATGATGATTCCCGGCGAGCTGTTCACCATCACCAACTACCAGACGATTTTCATGCTCGGCTGGCAGAACACCTACACGGTGCTGATTGTGCCGTTCCTCGTCAGCGTGTTCTACATCTATCTACTGCGCCAGAACTTCCTGCAGATTCCGAACGAACTGTATCTGGCGGCAAAGGTAGACGGCACGAGCGACTTCAAGTACCTGTGGAAGGTCATGGTGCCGCTCTCCCTGCCGACGCTGATTTCCATCACCATCTTGAAAATGATGGGCGCATGGAACTCCTACGTCTGGCCGCGTCTGGTGGCGAATGACGATGCGCACAAGCTGATTACCAACGGTCTGCGCAACGCCTTCAACAGCTCCACCGGCGAAACGAATTATCCCGTGCAGATGGCGGCGGTCGCGATGGTATCGTTCCCGCTGTTCCTTGTGTTCATCTTCCTGCGCAAGTACATCATGTCGGGTGTCAGCCGCAGCGGTATCAAAGGTTAATCGGCGGATCTCCGCCTTTAACAATTTTTTGTCTCCCTCGACCAGAAAGGAAGGAAAGACACATGAAGAAGTTCCTCTCTCTTCTCATGGCGCTGACCATGCTGATGGCCTGCACTGCTTGCTTCGGTTCTGCTGAATCCGCAAGCGATCCCGCTGCTTACGACGGCAGCGAGGTGAACATCACCTTCTACAACACGATGGGTTCCAACCTGACCCCTGTGCTGGATACGTACATCGAAGAGTTTAACAAGCTCTACCCGAACATCCATGTCAGCTACACCTCCGTTGGCGGCTACGATGATGTCCGCGACCAGATTTCCAAGGAAATCACCGTCGGCGGCCAGCCCAACATCGCTTACTGCTACCCGGATCACGTTGCGCTGTACAACCTCGCGCGTGCGGTGCAGCCGCTGGATGCTTACATTGACAGCACGGCGACCGTCAACCGCGCCGACGGCACGACCGAAACCTTCGGCCTGACGCAGGAGCAGAAGGACGACTTCATTTCCGCGTACTACGAGGAAGGCCGTCAGTTCGGCGATGGCAAAATGTACACGCTGCCGATGAGCAAGTCCACCGAAGTGCTGTACTACAACAAGACGTTCTTCGACGCGAACGGCCTGACCCCGCCCACCACTTGGGACGAGATGGAAGCGCTGTGCAACAAGATCGTCGAAATCGATCCGTACAGCATCCCGCTGGGCTATGACTCCGAGAACAACTGGTTCATCACCATGACGGAGCAGCTCAAGACCCCCTACACCAGCGCCACCGGCGAACACTTCCTGTTCAACACGCCCGAAAACCGCGCGTTCGTGAAGCGTTTCGCAACGTGGTACAATCAGGGGCTTGTGACGACCCAGACCATCTACGGCAGCTACACCTCCGGTCTGTTCGTCTCCGACTCCGGCATCAAGAGCTACATGTCCATCGGTTCCTCCGCCGGCGCGACGCATCAGCGTCCGACCAAGGGTGCAGACGGCACCTATCCCTTTGAAGTGGGCATCACGACCATCCCGCAGGTGGATGCCAGCAACGCGAAGGTCATTTCTCAGGGCCCGAGCCTGTGCATCTTCAAGAAGTCCAATGCGCAGGAAGTGGCCGCTTCCTGGCTGTTCGTCAAGTACCTGACCACCACGGTTGATTTCCAGGCTGAATTCTCCATGGCGTCCGGCTATGTGCCGGTCATCAAGTCCGTTGCGAACAACGAAGTCTATGCGGAATTCGTTGCGGGCGCGGACGGCGGCGACAACGTGGCGGCACTGGCGGCGAAGGTCTGCCTGGAGCAGGTTGACGCTTACTACACCTCTCCTGCGTTCCCCGGCTCTTCCGAAGCACGCAGCCGCGTTGGCGAACTGATGGCAGGCTGCATGACGGATGCTGCGGCACTGGGCGACCTGACCAAGCCGGAAAACGATGCGAAGCTGGACGAGCTCATCCAGAAGCGCTTCGACGAAGCTATCACCAAGTGCGAACAGTCCATCGCGGGCTTTGGTATCTAAGGCGCGCAGATGAAAACACTCCGCAATCTATTTCCCCTGCTGCTGACCCTGACGCTGCTGCTCTGCACGGCGTCAGGCGCGGTGGCGGGAACCACCGATGACGGCTTTGTGGACTATGTGGCGCAGCTGAAGCTGAACATGTCCTCCGCAACCGCCAAAACCAGCGCGACCGTCAGGACGCATGTGGACGGCGATACGGTGCATTTCGATGTGCCGGAAAGCGTCTGCGCGGACGGTGTGCTGAAAGCGCGCTTTTTGGCGCTGAACACCCCCGAATCCACCGGCAAGATTGAGGAATACGGCGTTGCCGCGTCGCATTTCACCCAGGAGAAGCTCGCTTCGGCAGTGTCCATCATCTTGGAATCGGATTCTGACCGCTGGGAGCTTGACTCCACGGGCGGCCGGATGCTGGTCTGGGTGTGGTATCAGCCGTCGGAAGGCGCGGAATACCGCAACCTGAATCTGGAGCTGCTGCAAAACGGCTATGCCCGCGCGTATTCCACCGCGAACAACCAGTACGGCAGCATCTGCTCAAGCGCGCTGGATCAGGCGCGGCAATTCAAGCTGAACCTCTACTCCGGTCAGCCCGACCCCGATTTCTACTACGGCGACGCCATCGAGCTGACCCTGCGCGAACTGCGCTGCCATCCGGAAGCGTACCAGAACAAGAAGGTCGCTTTCAACGGCATCGTCACACTGGCGCACAACAATTCGGTGTATGTCGAAAGCCTTGACGCGGAGAGCGGCATCGTCTTTGGCATCTCCGTCTACTACGGCTTCAACCTCAGCGGCAAGGGGCTGTCGATTCTCACCCCCGGCAACGAAGTGCGCATCGTCGGTTCGGTGCAGTACTACGCGGCGGGTGACCAGTGGCAGATTTCCGACGTCTCCTACCGCATGATGAAGCCAAAAGACCCCGGCAACATTCAGTTGCTCAGCAAAGGGCACGAGCCGTACTACACCGAGACGACGCTGTCCCAGTTGATGGCACAGACGGTGCTGACGGACGAAAATGGTGAGGAAGCTGCCTATGCTCATGCGGATTTGGCGCAGAACACAAGCGCCGAGCTGCACAAACTGCATGTGCTGTCCATCAGCCGGGACGACGAAAACAGCCGCGCGTACCTGACCGTCGAACAGGATGGGCAGCAGATGACCGTAATTGCACCGTCGTCTTTCGTGACCGATGAGATGGTGGGGCAATCCATCACCGTGCGCGGTTTTGTCGAACATTCGAGCGGCAACGTCGCTGTGCGTGTCTACGAAACCGGACTCCTTCTCGCAGAATAACACCCCTGACAATCAAGGAAAGGGAGAAAACAATCATGAAGAAATTCCTTGCGATGCTCATGCTGCTGGCGATGTGCTTCAGCTGCGCCGCGATGGCGGAAACCACGGATGAAGATCTGGCAGCGGCCAAGACGTACCTGTTCATGATGTACAAGGATCTGCCGGAAACGACGATGAGTGACTACGAAGTGGTCGGCGTCATCAACATCGGCGGCATCGAATTCCCGATTACGTGGACGGCGGACAGCGACACCATCAAGATTGTTCCGCAGGACAACAAGATGGTCACCATTGATGTGGATGAAAAGAATCCCGAAGAAGTGACCTACACCCTGACGGCCACCCTGTCGAACGCTGCTGGCGAAACCGTGAGCGTGTCCTTCGCGCACAAGGTGCCTGCTGCGATGATTCTGGAAGGCATGAGCTACGAAGAGATCGTGGCGGCGGCGTACTCGCTGGAAGCGGGTCTGGCGCTGGAAGACACCCAGCGTCTCTACGGCACGGTGACGAAGATTGACACCCCGTGGAGCGACGAATACAAGAACATCACCGTCACCATTCAGGTGGGTGAGCTGGCGGATCAGCCCATCCAGTGCTACCGTCTGACCGGTGAGGGCGCGGAAAAACTGCAGGTGGGCGACGCGATTACCGTCGAAGGCATCCTGAAGAACTACAAGGGCACCATCGAGTTCGACAAGGGCTGCGTGCTGGTCGGCTACGGCGAAATCGTCAGTCAGAAGGCGATTGTAGACGCGGCTTACGCGCTGGAATCGGGCGTTGCCATGACGGCTCCGACCGCGCTGGTGGGCGAAGTGGTTTCCATTGACTCCGCGTGGAGCGACGAATACCAGAACATCACCGTGACCATCGTCTGCGACGGTCTGACCGAACAGCCCATTCAGTGCTATCGTCTCTCCGGCGAGGGCGCGCAGGCGCTGGAAGTCGGCAGCGTGGTCGGCGTGTACGGCACGATTAAGAACTACAAGGGCACGGTCGAGTTCGACAAGGGCTGCGTGACCGTTCCCGCAGACTCCGTAGCGAGCGTCCGTCTGGCGGTGAGCGCCTACGCGCTGGAAGCGGGTCTGTCCATGAATGACGCTTCCACCATGACCGGCGTCATCACCAGTATCGACACCGCGTGGAGCGACGAGTACAAGAACATCACCGTGACCATCGTTCCCGGCGGTCTGACCGACTATGCGGTGCAGTGCTACCGTCTGTCCGGCGAAGGCGCGGAAACCCTGGCGGTTGGCGACACCATCACTGTGAGCGGCACGATTAAGAACTACAAGGGCACGATCGAATTCGACAAGGGCTGCACGCTGGACGCTGTGGTCAAGGCGGAGTAATCGTTTCCTAACAGAGGGGGAATCCTGCATCAGCGGGACTTCCCTTTTTCTGTACGCAAAACGCCGTGCTTCCGATCTTGGAAACACGGCGTTTGATACTATTTCCAGATAAAAATGCACCAAGATGCGCCGCGAATTTTTCATTCTGGCTAACGTGAATGAAACGCAGCGTAGCAGCGCTACGCTAAGTGGAATGAGCGGACGCCAGAAAGGAAAAGGCGCAAGCAGATGGTGCAGTTGAATCTGGAAATAGTATGATTATGCTTCGTAGCCCAGTGTCTTCATGAACCGCTGGAAGCCCGCCAATCCGGCTTCATCGCGCTTGTAGACACCCGCATCCGCCAGCACCTGCGTGCACACCAGCGCCACTTCCTGCCGCAGGATGGCTTCCGCTTCCGCCGACGTTTGGACAAGTCCGTGCCGCGCGACAACTTCCACCAGCCAGTCGTAGTGTTTCGCGCACGGGTCGCTTTCCGCCGGACGCACCAGCGGCTTCTCGCCCGTCAGGTAGCCATTCAGTGCCGCAAGCTCCGTCTTCAAGCGTCCCGGCAGGATGAACAGCCCCATCACCTCAATCAGCCCGATGTTCTCCTTCTTGATGTGATGCAGCGGCGCATGAGGATGGAAGATGCCCAGCGGGTGCTCTTCGCTCGTACGGTTGTTGCGTAGAACGAGGTTCAGGCGGTACTGCTCCCCTTCTTTGCGCAGAATCGGCGTAATGGTGTTATGGGGCGTTCCGTCCGTTTCCGCGAAAATACCGCACGCTTCGTCGCTGTACCCGCGCCACGCGTCCAGAATCCGGCTGGCTTCGGCAATCAGCGTCTGTTCGTCCGTGCCGCTGAGCTGAATGGTGGACATCGGCCAATCAAGCAGTGCCGCCGAAACGCCCGGCACCGGAGACTTCAGCTGGCAGCGAACTTTCGCATCGTCCATCGGAAAATGATATCGTCCGCCCTGAAAATGGTCGTGATTGAGGATAGACCCGCCGACAATCGGCAAATCCGCATTCGAGCCGAGCATATAGTGCGGGAACTGCTGCACGAAGTCGAACAGGCGATCAAATGTGCCGCGGGAAATGCGCATCGGCACATGCCGGCTGTTCAGCACGATGCAGTGCTCCGGGTAATACGCATACGGCGAATACTGCAGATACCACGTCTGCCCCGCGAGCGACAGCGGCACCATGCGGTGATTCTGCCGCGCCGGGAAGTTACTGCGACCGCGGTAGCCGGGATTTTCCACGCACAGCATACACTTCGGATAGCCGACGCTGGGCGCATTCTTCAGCTTCGCGATTTCCTTAGGATCTTTCTCCGGCTTGGAGAGATTGATGGTGATTTCCAGCCGTCCCGCCGGCGTATCGGCAAAATAACGGACGTTCTGCGCAATCGCATCAACCTTGATGTAATCGCACGCGCGGCACATCTGGTAGAAATCCTCCGTCGCCTGTTCGGGATGCCTCTGCGAAACGCACTGCTGGAAGTGCGTGCGTACTTCCTTTGGCGACGGCGTCAGCAGACCCATCAGGCGCGCACTGAAGAGGTCGCGCGCATACGTCATGTCCTCGATGATGCCTTTTTCGACCGCCAAATCGCACAGTGCCCGCAGAAGCGCCGTCGCGGTCGGCGGCACGTCCGCCATCGGCACAATATCGCCGGCGGGGGCATCAAGCTGAAACGCATCGAGCAGCAGGTTGCGGAAGTACGGCATATCCACCGTTTCTATCAGCCCTTTTGCCGATGCGTAAATCAGCAGATTTTCAATTGCCTGTGTTGTTTTTTCCTCCCAAGACATCATCAACATCCCTTTCTGTATTCATCGCTCCGGCTTGATTCACTCCTAATTATAACGGAAAACAGCTTTTCTGTCAATCAGCCTGGCAAAGGACTTGACAGAAAGGCAAAAAGACAGTAGGATAAATCATATGATTTCCCATTGATTTTCAGGAGGCGGCTTCATGAACGAACGCGAGGAAGGCAAGGGAATGCGGCTTCTGCGCAAGGGCAAACGTGGCCTGATTCAGGCGATTTTCAGTCGTCTTGGGTTGATTGTGCTGCTATTTTTGCTGCAGCTGGCGCTTTTGCTGGGGCTGTTCAGCGCGGCAGCAGAGTTTTTGCCGCACTTCTTCGGCGGAACGATTGTGTTCAACGCCATTATCGTCATTTATCTGCTCAACAGTGAAGGCGACCCGACCGCGAAGCTGACGTGGCTGGTGTTTTTCAGCGTTGCGCCAGTGTTCGGGGCGTTGTTCTATTTATACACCAAGAGTGACATAGGGCATCGGCTTTTGCGCGAACGGACGACACAGCTGATTCGCGAGGGGCGCAGCGATCTCCGCGCGCACGCCAGCGCCCAGCAGCATTTGGAAGAGCGCGACCCACAGATTGCGCGCATGGCAAGCTACATCGCGAAAAGCGGCTGCTATCCTGTTTGGGAGCACACCGCTGTGACGTACTTTCCGCTGGGCGAGGACAAATTCGCCGCGTTGCTGCCCGCGCTTCGGCAGGCGAAGCATTTCATCTTTCTGGAGTACTTTATCGTGGAAGAAGGCGAGATGTGGGGGCAGGTGCTGAGTATTCTGGTGGAAAAAGTGAAGCAGGGCGTGGAGGTGCGCGTGCTGGTGGACGGCACATGCGAGTTCACCCACCTGACGCACGATTATCCCCGCCGGATGCAGGAACTGGGCATCAAGTGCAAGATGTTCGCGCCCGTCCGTCCGTTCGTCTCGACGCACTACAACTACCGCGACCACCGCAAAATCGCCGTGATTGACGGGCAGGTGGCGTTCACGGGCGGTGTGAATCTGGCGGACGAGTACATCAACCGCGTCGTACGCTTCGGGCACTGGAAGGACACCGCGGTGATGCTGCGCGGCGAGGCGGTGCGCAGCTTTACGCTGATGTTCCTGAATATGTGGGCGATTGACGAGCACACGATGGAATCGTCGCGCTTTCTGGCGTACCCGACGAAGCCCGCCATGGACGCGCCGGGGTTTGTGCTGCCCTACTCGGATTCTCCGGTCGATGGCAACAAAGTCGGCGAGCAGGTGTATATCGACATTCTCTCCCGCGCACGGCGGTACGTCCACATCATGACGCCCTACCTCATCATCGACCACAACATGGAGACGGCGCTGCAATACGCGGCGGAGCGCGGCGTGGACGTCCACCTGATTCTCCCCGGCATCCCCGACAAGAAGTACGCCTTCGCGCTGGCGCACACGCATTACGCTTCACTGATAAAAGCAGGCGTCAAAATCAGCGAATATACCCCCGGCTTCGTCCACGCGAAAGTGTTCGTCGCGGATGACCGAGAGGCCGTTGTCGGCACGATTAACCTCGATTACCGCAGTTTGTACCACCACTTTGAGTGCGCGGCGTACATGCTGGATGTGCCGTGCATCGCGGACATTGAGGCGGATTTTCAGCATACACTGAAGCAGTGCCGCCGCATGACACCTGAGCGCCTGAAGAACGACAAGCTTTCGATGAAGGTTGCTGGTGCGCTTCTCAAGGCGATTGCGCCGCTGATGTGATTACAGCCGCGCCTCTTCCGCCTGACCAGAACGGCAGACGACCGACAGCGTCAGGCAGACCGTCCCCGGCATGGCATACCACGCACTTCCAGTGAGGATATAAAGTATCAGCATGAACAACCCATAGCCCCAGTAGCGCGGTGCTTTTTCCCGCTGCGTCATGATGGACAGCAGGCTGCCGCGCTGCGGCGTTCTCCGTTTTCGCTGCCCCAGCGCCACCAATTGTGCATCCGTCGCGGGGGAAAGCCGCCCCGCCAGCGCCAGCAGCGTCTCTCGGCGAATGACGCGGATGGGCGTCGGCATCTGCTCGGCGCGTGCAATCACCCGCGGCGGCGCTTTTCCCAGCACGCACAGGATGACCCGATTCGCCTGCTGCCGCTGCATCGCCCGGTGTGCCTCCACCAGCTGTCCGATGGACAGCTCCCCTTCCGGCGGCATCCGAACGCACTGCACCAGCAGCGTTTCCGCGCCGCCCGACGGCTTTTCCTGTCCACACAGCGCGCCGTCTGCCGTGATGCGCTGCATCCGGAGCGGCCACTTTTCCTCCAGCAGCAGCGCCGCCTGAAAGTGGGCTTCCTTCGCCTCCGAAAGCAGCATTTTCTCCAGCAGCAGTTCGCCACCGATGCGGCAGCGGAGCGCCGTTTCGCGCCGCGCCAATGTCGTCTGACGATAAAGGCGGCGCAGCAGCAGCAGCAGCGTGCCCAGTGCAATGCCCGCAAGCAGCGCAGGGAGGTTCAATCCCCAGAGGAACACAAACCAGCCGATGCCCAGCGCCATCAGCAGCGCACCGCGCCCCACGCTGTCCAGCAGCTCTGCCAGCAGGTTGCGCTTGAATCCCGTTTCCATCGCTTCTCCGCCTTTACAATTCCCGAAATTTCGGGTATAATAGGAATGTATACTTGCACAAGCAGGAGGATTGCCATCACATGGCAAAAGAACGCATTGGTATTTTAGGCGGCACGTTCGACCCGATTCATGAGGGGCACATCCATATGGCGCTTTCCGCCATGCAGGGTGCGCATCTTGACCGCGTGCTGGTACTCCCGACGGGCAATCCGCCGCACAAGATAGGCATCACCCCTGCGGAAGATCGCTGGCGCATGGTCTGCTGCGCCTGTGCGCTGCATGACGGGCTGACGCCGTGCCGCGCGGAAATCGACCGCGAAGGCGTTATCTATACGGTAGATACGCTGTCCATTTTGCATCAGGATTATCCCAAGGCAGAGCTTTTTTACCTGATTGGTACGGACACGCTGATGGAGCTGCACACATGGCGGAATTTTGAGCAGGTATTGTCGCTGTGTACCTTCGTTATCTGCCCGCGCCCGACCAGCGTGTCGCCCAAGGTGCTGGCGGACGAGCAGCGGCGGCTGATTGCGCTCGGCGGGCGCTTCGTGGCGCTTGACGCGGACGTGGTGGATGTGTCTTCCACGGAACTGCGGCAGGCGCTTCGGAATGGTCAGGCAACGCCGCATTGCAGCGTACCCGTGCGGGAATACTGCAAGGTGCGCGGGCTGTACGGGCTGTCGCCGCGCGTCCCGCAAGGCGACAAGTGGCTTGACCGCCTCTTCGCCGACCTGAATCAGCACCGGTTTATGCATTCGCTGGCAGTGGCGCACACGGCGCGGCAATTGGCGATTGCACACCATCTTGACCCAGTCAAGGCGGAAGCCGCCGGACTTCTGCACGACTGCGCGAAGTGTCTGCCGCTCAGTGCCATGCAGCAGCTTTGCCGTGACCATCAGCTGACGGTTGATCCGGACATTCTGCAAAGCGGCGCATTGCTCCACTCCGTCGCCGGGGCGTGTCAGGCGCAGGATGTTTACGGCATCACCGACCCGGAGCTTCTCTCTGCCATCACCAACCACACCAGCGGACGCCCCGGCATGAGCAAGCTGGACATGGTCATCTGGCTGGCGGACAAGATTGAGCCGACCCGCGCATCCTATCCGCTGCTGGATAAAGTGCGGATGCTGGCGGGCTTTTCGCTGGAAAAGGCGCTGCTAACCAGTCTGGAAGGATCAGCGAACTATCTGCGCAGCAGCGGGAAAACCGTGCATCCGCTGACGCTGCAAACCATTGCGTGGCTGAAAACGCTTCCCGAAACCAAGTGAATTATCAGAAGGAGAAATATTATGCAGAATCTTCAGCTCGTGCAGGAAGCTGCACAGGAACTCTACAAGAACAAAGCCGGTCAGATTGTCGCGCTGGACGTGCAGGGCATGACCGTTATTTGCGACTATATGCTGATTGCGGCCGGGCGCACGGTCAATCAGGTGAAGGCGCTGGCAGACGATGTGGATGAGCGCATGGCGGAACTGGGCGTGCCGATTCGCCGCCGCGAGGGGCAGAACGAAGGCCGCTGGATTATCCTCGACTACGGCTTCATGCTCGTGCACATCTTCCACACCGAGGAGTACGAGTATTACAACCTCGAACGCCTGTGGACGGATGGCAGCAACCGCCTTGTGCTGCCGTTTGACCAGACGGATTTGTAATCATACTATTTCCAGATAAGAATGCGCCAAAATTCGCGGCGCAAGCAGATGGCGCAGTTGAATCTGGAAATAGTATCAGACAAAGAAACATCGGGCAGTGTGCGTTGCGCGTTCACTGCCCGATGTTTTTGTTTACGGATAATTGCGGATTGTCCTTGCCTTTTCCATCGCATCCTCCTTCGCGGAAAGCGGCGACAGGATGTAGGCGTAGTCGTAATCCCGCGTCAGCGGCGTCAGGTACGGCTCATGCACGATGATGCGATACCATGAATTATCGCCGCCCAGCCCAATCTGCACGGCGTTCAGTCGCAGAATGACGTTCTCCGTCGCCGTCAGCTGGTACGGGTGCTTTGCCTGCGTGAGCGCTTCTGGTGTGTAGTGCAGCGCACTCGCTTCCATCGGCGCACTATCCGCCGCAGCCAGCAGACCCTCGCCCGTCTCGTCCGTCAGCGCAATCCAGCGCACGCCCGTCCGATTCCCCGTTTCTGATGGTTCCATGTACGGGAAGAAATTGTCCGTTACAGTCGTTTCATAGCATCCGACTTTCGTGCCGCTGTGCCGGTCGGTGTAGTTTTCTTCTGGTCCGCAGCCGAAATACGTCATCCGCTCATACGCCTTGGGAAGCGTCATCTGCATCCCGACGACGGGGATGTAAATCAGCTGCTGATGCTCCGGCGCGGACAGGTGCATCTGCACGCGAATGCTGCCGTCGCCATAGAAACGGTATTCCAGCGAAACCAGCATGTTTTCCAGCGCCGGATAGCAGCCGTCGAATGTCACGCGAATCGGGTTTTCGCCCGCATACAGCGCCCTGTTCGTGACGACATACGCTTCCGGATCTTTCCATGCCGCATTCATATGCCCCAATCCGGAGCCAAACGCGCGGTCATTATCCGTCGCGGCACGGTAGAAACTCCCCTTCGGGCCTTCCCCCGGTACAATCAGCGCATGGAACGTGCCGTCCGCACCCAAGGCTTCGTAGCGCGTCAACTGCGCCGTTTCCAGATTCAGCGCCGTGCGGAACTGCTCACCGATGATGGACAGCACATTGCCATCCTGCGTCACAGTCATGGCAGCATCCGGCATAGCCGACATTAACTCGTTGTCGTTCCGCATGGCAAACTGCTCGTAAGCCACCACATGCCCCGCGTTCAGCAAGCCGTCCTGCGCTTTCAGCGCAACCGTCAGATTCAGGAAGTACTCTTTGCCTGCCTCTTTCGCGATGGTCGGCAGATTCAGTGTGACTACACGCTCGCCCGGCTGATTCGTTCGCGCATCAACATTCGCCACGCACACCACGTCCGCCGGAAGCACGCCTTCCGCCGCAACATCCCCATCTGCCGTGATGTTCCACCTGAATTCGTACTTTTCCGCCACATCAGTGAATAAGAAGTAGTTCTTCATTCGCACCGTCGCGCGGTCTTCGTCAAACGCATCGAATTTCAGCTGACTGTACTGATAGCGAACTTCCGCCATTTCCGGCTGAAGCGTGCGGTCAGGCAGCAGAAGCCCGTTCGCACAGAAATTGTCGTCATGTACGCGCTCGCCGAAGTCGCCGCCGTAGCCGAAATAGCGCGTTCCATCCTCGGCGGTCTGGTAAATCGACTGGTCGATGAAGTCCCAGATGAACCCGCCCTGCAAGTTGCGGTAGGTATCAAACGCCGCCTGATATTCATCCATGTTGCCCATTGCGTTGCCCATCGCGTGTTCATATTCGCACTCGATGTAGGGCGTGTCGTGCCCCGCCTCAGCGTAGGCAATCATCTGCTCGACCGTTTCGTACATGCCGGAGTAAACGTCGATGCCCGTCGAAAAATTGTCGCGCGCCTGCTCGTAGTGCCACGGGCGCGTCGGATCGTAGGCGTGCAGGACGTGCGTCTCGCCCATCTGATTGACATACGGCTGCACCAGAATCGTCCGCAGAATCTCCGGGTTCTTGCACTCATTGCCCAGCGACCACATGATGACGCTCGCATGATTGCGGTCGCGATTCACCATGTTGTACTCGCGGTCAATAATCGCGTTCGACATATACTCTGTAATGCGCGCGTTTTCGTAAATCATGTTGGAATGGACTTCGAGATTCGCCTCATCGACAACGTAAATGCCGTATTTATCGCACAGATAATACCAGTATGGACTGTTCGGATAATGCGACGTGCGCACGGCGTTGATGTTGTTCTCCTTCATGATGCGGATGTCTGTCTCCATGACCTCGCGCGTCACGGCGTACCCGTATTCGGGGTGCGTCTCGTGGCGGTTGACGCCGCGCAGGGAAATCGGCTGCCCGTTGATTCGGATGAGGTCGGCGTCGCCCGTGCTACCCTCAAACCAGCCGCTTGCATTCGTCTTGTAGGTCATTTTGCGGAAGCCTACCTGACAGCTTTCGTAGACTGTTTCCGCGCCGCTCGTTTCCGCCAGCACCAGCGTGTAGAGATACGGGTCTTCGGCACTCCACTTGCGCGGGGTCTTGACAACGCCGCTCAGGGTGACGCTCTGCGCTTCGCCTGCGGAAAGTATCGCGTGCGCTGCATCCACCGTCCATGCGACCGGCTGCCCGTCCGCATCGTAAAGCTGCGCCGAGACGCAAATTTCGCCGTCTGCATCACCACGGTTTTCCAGCATCAGCGTCACAGAGAACGTGCTGTCCGTGAAATCCGCGTCAAAATCAGTCACAAGGCTGTAATCGCGCACGAACGTCTGCGGCGTTGCGTAAAGGTACACGTCGCGGAAAATGCCGCTCAAATCGAAATAATCCTGATCCTCCAGCCAAGAGCCGTCGCACCAGCGGTAGACCTTGACCGCCAGCGTGTTTTCTTCGCCATAACGGATGTAATCAGTCACGTCGAACGTATCCGCCGTGAAGGAATCCTCCGCATAGCCGACCTGCGTACCATTCACCCAGAGGTAGAAAGCTGCATCGACGCCCTCGAACGTCAAGAAAATGCGTTCGCCTGACCAACTCTCCGGCAGCGTGAACGTTCGGCGATACAGCCCGATGGGGTTATACGTCGTCGGTGCCATCGGCAAATCCGCCGGATAGCCGATTTTGTTGCCGAAATTGCGCGCAAACTTCTGCGTTGTGTTGGTGTAAATCGGATGGTCATAGCCCTGCGTCTGCCATACGCTCGGCACAAAGATATTCGCCCAGTCCGAAGCATCGAAATCCGGTTGATAGAAGTTCACGCAGCCGCCACGGTCGAATTCAGACGGTGAATCGAAGAGCCGGAACGTCCAGTTCGTCTGGCTGAGCAGCAGATAGCGCCCGCTGTTTTCCTTGCGATAGTTGACTGCGCCGTCTATCGCCTGTTCGGGTGTGTCATAGGGAACGGAATCCGTGCGCGGCGCTTCCCGCCCAATCTGCACGATGTCGCAATTGCGATTCGGCGCGTCGCCATCCGTGCTGCCGTTCCATTCCTTTCCTGTCCAGAAAACACCCGGTGTACTCCATGCGCAGTCGGTGAAAGTCGGCAGGGTGTGGGAAGCTGCCTTGAGCATATCCGCCCGACTGCCCGTAAAGGTACACTGCGTCACGAGCATGTCCGTCTGCGTCCCTTCGACTTCCAGATGTGCCTTCGTTTCGCCGGAGAAGCGGCAGTTCCGAATCGTCGCGCCGCGCCCATTGCCAAGGTACATGTTCGCGCTGGCGTTGTCCGAAAAATCGCAGTTCTCGATGGTCGTGTCGTGCGAATCGTAGTAGATGACACCTGTCCAGCCGTCCGCCACCGTCGTATCGGTGCAGACGCAGCTGGATTTGAGAATTCGCAGACCCGTCACACGCGACTGCCGCACGTCGCAGGCAGTAATTGTCGCGTTCGGCTCGTTTTGCAGATAGATGCCGTCGGCGTTATCAGAAAAAGTGCAATTTCCGATGCGGTTGCCGTTCCCGACCGCGCCAAAATAGCCAAAGCCGCAGCCCTGCACATGCGAATCCTGCAAAGTGCAGTCCGTGCAGTGGGTAAAAAACACGCCTTGGTCGCAGTTCAGCGCAAGACTGTCCGTGACGACGACGTTCTGGCTGCCGCGGATGTCAATGCCGTGGTTCGTCTGCTCAACGTGAACATTGCGCAGCACCGCACCCTGCACGAAAACGAGGTATGTGCCGAAAATGCCGCAGCGGTCAGCCGAAACGTTCTCCAACGTCACATTTCTGCTCCGCGCGATTTCCAGCCCCATGCTGCTGTCAGAGACGTCGATGTCCCGCACCGTCAGATTATCGCATTCCACGGCAATCAAACCGCCCGCATCCGTCGGAACAGTCAGGTTGTCCTGTCCGACGAAGTAGTAATACGGCCTTCCGTTGATGGTGCAGTCCGCAATCTCGTGCGTCGAGAAGTATTCGGGAGCTTCCCCGGCTTCACACATGCCCGTCAGCACCGTTTTGCCAGCGCTCTTGTCGCTCAGCGGGTCACCCGCGATGCAGATGCCGACCTGACGGAACGTGCAGCGGCGAATCGCGCATTCCTTCATGCCGCGCAGCCAAATCGCCGTAGAGGAGGTGCGGCACTCCTCGTCGCCCAGCACAAATTCACAGTCCTCAACCGTCATCGCCCGGCTCACATCCGCAACGATGCCCCATTTGCGCACCTGAAAGCGGATGTTCCGCAGCGTCACGCCGTCCGCCGTCACGCTGACCATCGTCTTGAAACGCGGCGAATCCAGCACAGCGCCGTCCTCGCCCTCGATGGTGACTGCATGGTCAAGGACAATCGGGAACGTCTCCTGCTCGCCGTACACGCCCGCGCGCAGAAGAATCGTGTCGCCCGCGGAGGACGCTGCAGCTGCTTCCGTGAGCGTCTGGAAGTCCCCCGTACCGTCTACGGCAACGACGTATGTTTCCGCCTGCGCAAAGCCCGCGCAGAGTCCGAGAATCAACAGCAGCCCGATGAGCCATTTTCGCACGATGGAATCCCCCTTATGGCGATAGAAAGCAATTGGTTGCTTACGGAGTGAAAAAAGGCGGGACGCAGTGTGCGCCCCGTCTGTACCTCATGATGAGGCTTTTGTTCTACTTACTCGAACACCAGGTTGCCCCACAGGCTGGGATTGGTGTTGATTTCAAGCGTACCCGTCCAAGCCATCTGCGGGATGTACTCCGTGCCGGGGCAGGGATAGGAAATGTCGGTGACCGCCACGTTGAACTTCACCACGTCGCCGGACTGCGGCTTATAGACCGCAATCTTGTTGTTCGCGAAATTCGCCCACGCAATCTTGACTTCAAAGATGAAGCCCGTGGAGGTTGCCTGCGTCGCGCGCTCGTAGCCTTCGGTCAGCACGTCTTCGCCACCGTCGATACCCTTGCTGATGAAGCGCTGACGATATTCCTTGGCGACCATCGTGCGGTCAAACGCGGTATCGAAGTAGTTGTTGTCGCAGATGAGGAACAGCAGGAAGTCGTTGGTGTGGTATTCCGTGCGGTTCGGGTCATCCGTGGGATCGGTGGAGATGAAGACTTTCAGGTTGTCTTCGCCGTCCAGCGGAAGCATCTCGATAGCGCCGTAGGGCGTATCTTCGGTCACGTCGAAGGCAAGATACAGGTTCTCTTCGTCATACGCGGCGTAGACCTTCGCGGACAGGTCATTCGGCCCCTGCCAGAAGCTGAGGTCGCGGATAATCTGGGACGCATCTTCCAGCACCGCCGGAGAGGACAAGTCCCAATCGCTCAAGTCGCCGTCAATCGTGATGGCGTTCGCCTTGTGCGCTGTAATGGTGGGCGTCTCTTCTTCCGCCATCGCCGCGGAGGACATCGTCACCAGTGCCATCATCATGGCCAGGAAAGCAGCTAACTTCTTCTTCACGTTCACACAACTCCTTTGTCGGTTTGGTTGACACCTGTTGCAAGCCTGTTTCAGCTTTCAATAGTATTGTACAACGATTTTTCTGCCTGTGCAATGGAATTTTCAGCATTTGAATTTGGAATATCCAGCACAAACCTATTTCACTGAACGAAAAAGTGGAGGCGAGCCGAAGCCCGCCCCCAGAGGAGGAATGAGGATGGATTACTCAGCAATGGTGATGGTACCAGACTGCGTGCCGACGGTGATGGTGTGTTCACCGGGCGTCGCGATGGTCACGGGGATTTCAACCACGCGCCAAGAACCGCCGCAGACCGTGTAGAGCTTTTCAGCCACCACTTCGTCGCCGTCCTTGACCTGAACGTAGGTCAGATCGTCCGCGCCATTGTTGCGCAGCAGGCAGTAGACCATGAATTCTTCGCCAGCCTTGGCGGACACAGTACCCACAACGCTCTTGACGGTCTGACCGCGGCTGTTGGTGCTTTCCTGCTCTTCGTACACGGACGGGAGAATCAGGCAGGAGTACTGGAAGTCGCCCTTCTGGCCATAGCGCATGGAGTAGTTGTAGACCACCAGCGGATCACCGAAGTTGTTCGGGGAAGCGTGGTTCGGGTCGTCTTCCATCAGCGCCTGAACCAGCAGACGGACGTAGTTGGAAGCGCCCTGATCGCCCGCAAGATCCTTCCACTGAGCCGCGTCGCTCCAGTTGTCGCGAGCCTGTTCCTTCTGGATGATACCTTCAGGCTGACGTTCGCCGAAGATCAGGTCAGCGTAAATCCAAGGTTCGGTGCCGTAGATGAAGCCCGCTTCGCCGGTGCCATGGTCAGGCTGCTGGCTGTACGGAATGTACATCACAGCGTCCGCATTCTTGAGTTCGTATTCGGTGACCTTGGAAACCATCGTCAGGATGATGGGCTTGCCCGCATCCTGCGCGTCTTCCACCAGCAGTTCCGCTGCGTCGTTCAGCGCGGAGAAGTAGCCAATCACGACGTCCGCTTCTTCGATGCTGTCAACGACCGTGCCGAAGTTGTTCAGGTAGGTCTTGTAGTGGTCAAGGGTATCCGCGGAGGAAGATTCGATATAAACCTTGGTGCCCTTCGCCAGCGGCAGCAGGCCGTTGTCGTTCTTCACCAGCACAGCGGACTTCGCCTGCAGCTTTTCAGCCAGCTCGACTTCTTCCGCGGTACGCGCAGCACGCAGGTCTTCGTTGGTGTGGATTGCAGTGCGGTTCGCGATCCATTCGGGGCTCGCGACGACAGCCAGCGCCTCGTCCATCACGCGGTAGGGATTCTCGAACAAACCCTTTTCAAACTTGAACTTCAGGATGCGCGCGGCAGAGCGGTCAACCCACTGCTTCTCCACGTCGCCTTCCTTCAGGCCATTCACGATGCAGTCCGGCCAGTTCCACATGGTGTTTTCGCTGATTTCTTCGCCATGCTTGATGCCGCCAGCGCCGAACATGTCGGTACCGTTCTTCAGGGCTTCGTTGTACAGCCAACGGCCCGTCTGCTCGGACAGTTCAAAGCCCTCGTTGGTGACGCCGGAAACCTGCTGACGCATGCCCAGCGCCCACCAGTCGGTCACGACGATGCCGTCGAAGCCGAGGGTGTCACGCAGGTAGCTCATGGTCACGGAGTCCCACTTGACGTCGGTGGTATTGGTGATGCCCGTGCCGCCGCAGTTGGTCATGACCCATTCGTTGCCGCCAGCCAGTGCAGCCTTCCAGCCGACCATCCAGTTGTCGAAGTTCTGCGCCACAGAGCGGGCATTGCCGAAGTTGGAGTCGCCGCCGCGGCCGATCCAGTGCTTAACGCAGGACGCGAATCCGGCGTCTTCCATGCCCTTAACTTCCTGATAAACGATGTTCGCGATGTGTTCGGGGTTCTCGCCGTACTGCGCGCCGATTTCGTTCGCGTAGGGCTCGAAGGTCACATGGATGCCGACCGCAACCATCGCCTTGCCGTAGATGTTGGAGAGCTTGTACGCCAGTTCGGGGTCATTGGCGGTGCCGTAGGCGATGTGCGCCTTGTCGATGTAGCCTCCCCAAGCGTTGAACTCACGGTCAGAGGTGAAAATCATCGGGACGCCCAGGCGTTCCTTTTCCGCCGCAGCCTGCAGGTTGTTCAGCGTGCTGACGACGTTGTCCGGCGTGCCGTTCAGGTTGAACAGCATACAGGTCAGGTTGAAATCCGGAATCAGGGAGCGTGCCGTTTCGAGATCCGCGCTGACGCAGAACAGCAGACCAGCTTCTTCTTCGGGGGTCATCTGGCTGATCAGGTCATTCACGCGGGCTTCGGTGTCCAGACGCCAGTCCTCGTAGGGATCAAGCTTTCCGTTCTTGTTCATGTCCTTGAACTTGTAGCCGTCCACTTCCAGAATCGGGGTGACACCCTCGATGTAAGTCAAGCGGGGCTGTTCGCCATTGGCTTCAATCAGGGAGAACTCGCACGGCTTCGCCAGCAGTTCCGCTTCTGTCGGGCCTTGCTTCGCTTCTTCTGCCAAGCCAGCCATTGAACCCAGCATCATCGTCAATGCGACCAACAGGGATAACTTTTTCTTCATGAAAATACTCCTTTCCTTTCCAAGAAACCTTTTACGCTCTGTCGGCAAGATCCCTACTTCTTGATTGCTACCCTCCCTCTCTTTGTCAGGGTTCCTTGCGCCGACCTCTTGATTATCATTATAATCAGAACCACAAAAAGGGTAAAGGGAAAATCCAGTCCGTTCATTTGGAATATTCAGCACAGACACGTTTCTCTCCATTTTCTACGGATTTGGCAGGTTATCCTCCATATTATCAATGCGGAGAAAAAGCAATTGTCCTATTTGGTTATTCGCAGGATCGTCGTCCGTTTCCCCGGCACGCGGAGCGAATGCAAGTCAAGCAGGAAATCCAGTCTTTTTTCCTGCAATATTCAGCATACGTCAACCCTGTTCGGTCATCCGCTTCCGCAGCGTCTGCCGATCGATTTTCATGTTCGCCGTATGCGGCAGTTCTGGCAGCAGGACAATTTTGTCCGGCAGCATATAGCGCGCCAGCTTCGTTTTCAGCGCATCCATGAGCGCCTTTTCCGTCAAGTTGCCCGCAGCAAATGCCCACAGTACATCCTGTTCCTTGTCAAGCAGACAGCATGCTTCCAGACAGCCGGGGATGCTCCGCAGCGCCGCTTCGACTTCTCCCAACTCCATGCGGTAGCCATGATGCTTGACCATGCTGTCCTTGCGTCCCAGCACGTTCAGCCATCCCTGCGCGTCGAGGAAGCCGTAGTCGCCCGAACGGAACCAGACGCCCGGCTCCTGCCCCAGCGGGTCAGCAACATAGACCGCGCGGCTCCGCTCTTCGTCGCGATAATACGCCTGCGATACCATGGGCGATGAGACGTACATCTCCCCTGCTTCGCCCGGTGCGGCAGCTTGCCCATCATCGGTCATGAAGCGGATTTTCACCGTCGGGAACGGCTTTCCGACCGGAATCAGCTGTCCCGCCTCGTAATTGCCCTCGACCTTCCCGACAGACACGCTGAACATCTCCGTGCTGCCGTAGAAATTCCACGCATGACCCTTCGGCGCGGCGTTCATCCAGACGGCTAACTGCGCCCACGGCATCACTTCGCCGGACATAATCATGTATTCAAGCTCCGGCAGGCAATTTTCCGTCAGCACGCCGCTGTTTGCCACCTGCACGAAGCTCGATGGCGTCATCGTCAGCTCCGTGATGCCCTTCTGCCGCAGGTAATTCACCAGCGTTTTCGGGAACGACAGCGCCGTCGCGGGAATCATGCACGCCTTGGCGCCAAGCAGCGCGGGCGGGAAAATGTCGATAATCGAATTGGCGTAGAAAAACGGCGACTGATTGCCGAAAACGGTGTTCTCGGTGAATTGATAGCGCGCAATCGTCTCTTCGGTGTACGCCATGAGCGACCCCTGCGTATGCGCGACGCCCTTCGGAATGCCCGTCGAGCCGCTGGTGTAGAGAATCGCGGCAAGGTGGTCCGGCGTCACGGTCTGCCGGATTTGTGCCAGCTTATCCGCGTCCACGGGCGACTGCGCCGAGTCCGACCATAGCACGCATTCGCACCCATCCGGGCAGACAGCTTCCGCTTTCGCACGGCTTTCTTCATCATAGACAATCGCCGTTGGCTGCAAATTCTGCATGATGAGCTTCAGGCGCTCCGGCGGCAGCATCGGGTCAAGCGGCGCATAGAAGCACCCCGCCGCCCACACGCCGAAGAATACCTTCACACATTCGGCGCTGCGCGGGTTCATCAGCACTGCAACCGGCGTATTCCACGCGCACCGGCTGCTCAGCGACGATGCAATCCGCTGCGCTGCGTCCCACCACTGCCCGAACGTGAACGGTGCCGAGGCATCCCATGCCAAACGCTCCGGGCAGCGCTTTGCGGTGTTCTCCAAATAGTCAAGAACGCTTCGTTTCATCGTTATTTTTCCTTCCTTTCATTGCGAATCATGTTTGCCATCTCCGGATACGCCGCTTGCCATTCCTCCAGACAGCGCTGCCAGGAATTGTACTGCGGATCGCCGCGGTGGTCTGTCAAGTCGTAATTTTCTTCCAGATATTCGCCGATTCGCAGCGACAGCTTGATGCTGCCCTTCACATTGAGGTGCTGCCAATCCGCGAAATCGCTGCTGTACCGAATGCCGAAGCGCCCCTTCGGATTGTTGAAATTCAGCAGCGGAATGCCGCGTTCCTCCGCCATCTTCCGCAGCGTGCAGATATACATATGATCATTTTCGTAATCCGGGCTTGGATACGAAATCAGGATGATTTGAATGCCCTGCGCTTCGCAGAGATCGCAGATGCGCTCGAAATATTCTGCCTCGCGCCCGTTAATTTTCTTGCCCGTCTCCGTCCAGAAGAACGTTGGCTTCGTGTGATGCTCCATCTTGTCGCATTCGATGAAGCCTTTCCAGTCGACACTGCGTCCGCCCGTCCAGCCGGGAAACGCGAAATTCTCCGCCGTCAGTGACTTCCAATTTTCATGCACTTGTGGATAGCCCAGCAGGAAGTCCAGCGGCTGCTGACCGCCTGCGGCAATCGCGTTTGCGCGGCGAATCGGGTTCAAAATGCCGGATGTGGAGAGAATCGTCCGCCCGCGCCGGGTCGTATCGTCGGGGTACGTTGCTGCTTTTGCATCCAGCAGAAGGATTTTCGGGTGCTGTGTTGTCAGCGCCTGCTCCAAGTAGTAGTAGGTATGCCAATACTGCTGTTCCGCGCTCGCAAGATCATACACGCTGAAGCCCCAGTTCGCCCACAGTACGTTCGTATTCACTGCAGCATACGTCGTGCTTGTGCCGACCGCCAGCACGTCAATGGTGTTGCGCGGCTGAAGGGGCAGATTCATCATGCTGCCCGGCCCGTAGTCGTATTTCGGCGTCAGCACATACAGCACAGCACACGAAATCAGCGTGAAAATCAGCCCAAACGCCAGTATTCGGAGGAAAAATGCTGCATTCTCGCGTCGGCGGCTGACCACTTCATCTGTCATTGCCTTTCCCTCCTTTTCAGAATCCTGCGTACAGGAATGCCGCGCGGTCAAATCCAGCGCCGTAACAGCCGAAGATAAGCGTCAGGAAAATCAGCCCCATCAGCAGCGTCCAGCGCACATACAGCGGCGAAACTGCCAGCTTCTTGCGCAAATCCGGCTGTTTTTCACAGAGGATGTCCACCAGGAGCATCAGCAGCACCGCGATAATTGCCACAGCACCGTCCTGCATTCCAAGCGGGAAATTACGCGTCATACCCGCGCCGAAATCAGTGAAGATGCGCCCCATCATGCCAAACGCCATGCCTGGCGACGTCGTGCAGGCAAAAAACTGCGCCAGCAGAACCGCTGCCATCGTCCGCAGCCAGCCGAACGCCTTCATAAGCGCCGCACCGCCCCGATGTGCCGTCACGCGCTTGCGAATCTTCCGGAACTGCGGGTCAAGCAGCATTCCCGCCGCCGTCAGCAGTCCGAACCACAAGCCGTACAGCACCGCGTTCCAATAGAATCCGTGCCAGACGCCGATGAGCAGAAAAACCACCATCGACGCCGCCGCGCCCGGCATCGCACGCCCTGCCTTTGCGCCGAACAGCCGCTTGCCGACTTTCGCCAGCCCGATTCCGGCGCGGCTCGCCACCAGCGGGTACAGCAAATAGGTACGGAACCATACGCCGAGGCTGATGTGCCAGCGTCGCCAGTAATCCGCAATGCTTGCAGCAAAGAATGGTCGGCGGAAGTTCTCCGGCAGGTCGATGCCCAGCAGCTCCGCCGCGCCGCGAATGATGTCGATGCCGCCGGAGAAGTCCGCATACAGCACGATGGCGTACATCGCCGCTGTCGCCAGCACAAGCCATCCGGGCAGCTCCTGCGCCGTCGCCACGAGCATACTCACCGCCGGCATCAGACGGTCAGCGATGACCAGTTTCTTGAAAAAGCCCCACGCCATCAGGAACACACCGGACACGAAGCCATTCGGTGAAAGGCGGTGCGGGCTGTCCAGCTGCGGCATCAGCTGCTTCCACGTCGTAATCGGGCCCTGCGTCATCTGCGGGAAAAAGCCCGCGAACAGCAGGACTTTCGCATAGTTCTTTTCCGGCGTAACCTTCCCGCGATAAACGTCGACGAGGTAGCCTACACTCTGGAACGTGAAGTACGACAAGCCGATGGGGACAAGCAGCCCGTCCGGCAGGGCTTGCAGCTGCGCGAGCGCCTTCATCAGCACCATTGCGCCGAAAACCGTGACCATTCCGCCGACAAGCAGTGCGCGGCAAACGCCCCTGCGCTCCGAAAACCGCCCCATCAGGCGTGCGCAGCCCCAAATCAGCAGCGTTTCCGCCGTGAGGTATGCAGCGCCCTGCCAGCCGCAGAGCAGCCAGAACGCCGCACTGCCCGCCAGCAGCGCCCACTTACGTACGCGCATCGGCAGGACGTAGTACACCACAGCCAGCGCAGCAAGAAACCCCAGAAATTCAAAGGATACGACGCTCACAATCCCAGCTCCTGTCTGAGCCGCACGCGGTCGATTTTTCCGTTCATCGTCTGCGGAAACTGCGGCAGATGGTAATACACATCCGGCAGCATGTATTTCGGCAGCCGCCGCCTGAGTTCGCCCCGAAGCGCCTTTTCGTCGTCCTCGCCGGAATAGCAGCAGACGATTTGCTGTGTCGCAGCCTGATAGAAGCAGCAGCCCTGCGTCACCGCCTGACACGCCTTGATTGCGCACTCGATTTCGCCCAGCTCAATTCGATAACCCTGCTTCTTGATTTGGCTGTCCTTACGCCCAAGAAACATCAGTTCGCCGTGCTCGTTGTATGCGCCGAGGTCGCCCGTTTTGTACATCCGCTCCGGAATCCCCCGCGCGTCCGGATGCTGGACAAACGCTGCCGCCGTTTTTTCCGGCGCATTGTAGTATCCGGCGGACAAACACGTCCCGGAGACGCAGATTTCGCCCTCCACCAGCGTAATGCGCGTATTTTCGCACGGAAAGCCAATCGGCAGCGGCTCGCCATCCTCGAAAGCGCGGTCAACACGATACCATGAGCAGACATCCGTGATTTCCGTCGGGCCATACATATTCACAAAATCCGCATCCGGCAGGGAGCGCCGCCAGATATTCAGCTGACGGTTCGGCATCACCTCTCCGCAGAAGAACACCCGCTTGATCCCGCGCGGACGCCCGTCCTTCACCACGCCGAGATTCGCCGGGTGCATCAGCGCCGACGGAACCCAGAACAGCGTGTTAATCTGCCGCTGCTCCAATTCATCCATCATCCGTGCCGGGAACAGGAAGTCCCTCTGGGGCAGGAAGTAGACGTATGCGCCGCTTTTGAGCGTGCAGAAAATATCCAGCACCGAGTTGTCGAAATACAGCGGCGCCTGATTGCCGAAACGTGCGGTTTCATCGAGCCGCAGCGCAGGGACTGCCCATTCCACGAAATCCAGCACCGAGCGATGGCGAATCGCAACGCCCTTGGGATGCCCGGTCGAACCGCTGGTGAACAGCACATACTGCAAATCGGTATCAATGATGTCCCGCTGACGCGCCGCCAGCAGCGATTCGTCAATATCGCAGGACACCGCCGTTTCCGCGGAGACGCATGGCAGTTTTCCAGCCGCATCCGCCCATATCGGCGCTTTGCCCGCATCAGTCAGCAGAAACGCCGGATGCAGCACATCCAGAATCAGCCGGACACGCTGCTGCGGCATTTGCACATCAATGATGGTATAGAAGCACCCCGCTTCCAGCACACCGAGCATCGCCGCGACAGTCATCGGGCTTTTGTCCATGCACAGCGCAACAGGAACGCGAGGCGGGAGCTGCCGTGCCAGATAAGTGCCGATGCGCTTTGCCGTATCGTGCAGCTGCCGCCACGTCAGACACGTTTTTTCGTCCTCGAACGCCGCTGCATCCGGCTTTTTTGCCGCCCATCTATCCAGCCATGGCAGCACACAGCGCATCATGCCTGCTTCCGGCAGCTGTTCACCAGCGCCAGAATCGCCTCCGCGCTGTTGAAGTTCTCCGGCTCCACCTCTCCTGCGTCAATTCGCACGTCATAGGCTTCTTCCAGCGCCACGATGATTTTCATCAGCTCCAGCGAGTCAATCAGCCCGTCATCGACCATATGCCGCTCATGCGCAAAGTCGATTTCGTCGTTCACATCCTGCAAAATCGTCAGCAGACGCTCCATTTTCTCGTTCATCCTCCATCGTCCTCCTATCTTTCTGCAAAATTGTATATTTGTCTTATTTTCAAACTAACAGCACCAGAATATACATTTATGTTTATTATTCGACAAGCACCAGACGAATTCCTTCTCCGTCCTCTGCGCTTGCAAAGAATTTCGATTTTCCCGCAAATCTGAAAATAGTAGAAAAAAACTGCCGCGCAAAATCAGAACTGCGCGGCAGCATGGAATGGATTTACGGATTCAGCCGTTCTTCCGTCTGGCTGTCGAAAATGTGGAATTTCCCCTTTTCAATGTTCAGCGAAATCGTCTTGCCGATGACCGTGCTGCCGCCCGCAATCTTTGCCACCAGCATCTGACCCGCCGCTTTCAGGTACACGATGAAGCCATCGCCCAGCGGCTCAACGCTGTCCACCGTACCCTCGATTTCGCCTTGACCTTCCGGCGCGAGCGTCAGTTCCGACGGGCGCAGGCCAACGATAACCTCCTTGCCTTTGTATTGCTGCATCAGCGCGGTCAGGTCATCCGGCACGGACAGCAGCAGTTCGCCGCACTGGAACGCCAGCGAACCGCCCTTTTCCACAACCTTGCACGTCAGCTTGTTAATCTGCGGTGTGCCGACAAAGCTCGCAACGAACAGGCTGTTTGGATGCGCATAGAGGTCGTTCGGCGTCCCCTGCTGCATGATGTGACCATCCTTCATCAGCACGATGTGATCCGCCATCGTCATGGCTTCGGTCTGGTCATGCGTGACGTAGATGGTGGTGACGCCCAGCTGCGTCTGAATCTTCTTCAGCTCATAGCGCACCTGATCGCGGAGCTTCGCATCGAGGTTGCCAAGCGGCTCGTCCAGCAGGAACACCTGCGGATCGCGCACAAGCGCACGTCCCAGTGCCACACGCTGACGCTGACCGCCGGAGAGCTGCGCCGGCTTGCGGTCAAGCAGTTCATCCAGACCCAGCATCGCGGACATTGAGTTCACACGTTTCTCGATTTCTTCCTTCGGCGCTTTCTTCGTTTCCAGCGCAAAAGACATGTTCTTGCGCACGGTCATGTTCGGATACAGCGCGTATTCCTGGAACACCATCGCAATGTTGCGCTCCTGCGGCGGCACGAATTTCTTTTCCTTGCCGCGCTCGTCGAGCTGGTTCATCGCTTCATTCCCGAAACAGATTTCGCCGTGAACCGGATGGAGCAGACCCGCAATGCAGTACATTGCAGTAGACTTGCCGCAGCCGGACGGCCCAAGGAAGACGCAGAATTCGCCGTCCTTGATTTCCAGATTCATGTCCTTGATGACATAGGACTTGCCCTTGTTGTAGGTCACGTCCATGTTCTTAATCGTAATCGCTGCCATGGCGGACTTCCTTTCTTTCCCTCAGTGCTTATTGACCGAATGCGGCCACTTCAATGCCGAAACCGTAATCATACAGCGGATTTTCGATGTCCTTGGGCAGGTCTTCGCGCTGGAGCATCACCTGATCCATCGTCGCAGGAATCTGCCACGGCAGTTTGCCGGAAATCGCGCAGTCACCGAAGAGCGCATGAGCCACCGCTTCCGCGCCCGCCGTCACGCCGGGACGGTAGACAATCATCACCGCGTCGGACGCGGCATCCACCGGCGTCATGACATACGCGCGATTCATCAGCACGACGGACACGACGTTCACGCCGGACGCATCGAGTTTTTTCAACAAGCTCTGCTGTTCCGCGGGGAATTCCAGCGTCGCCGTGCCCCACGCGGGTTCGTGCGTGCCGCTCGCTTCACCGACGACGACAATCGCAGTCGTACCCGCCGGGTAGGAATCGGCAATCAGCGTTTCGTCATCGCCGATGTAGGTCACGTTGTCCGCACCCGCCCGCTTGCAGATGGCATCGTAGATGGACTTGCCCTCGGTCTTCAAGCCTGTTTCGGAGGAAATCTTCCAGCCGCTCGACAGCGCATCAACGTTCTTTGCCAGCGCGCCCACGACCAGAATCTGCTGACCTTCCAGCGGCTGCTGGTTCTCGTACTTTACCAGCGTGACCGCCTTTTCCGCAGCTTCCATTGCCTTCTGATAATGTTCTTCGCTGCCGACAACCTGCGCGATTTCGTCCGCGTCGGTGTAGGGGTTCTCGAACACGCCCAGCCGGAACTTCGCCAGCAGCAGACGGCGGCAGCGATCCGTCAGCAGCGACGGGTCAACCTGATCCACCATGCGGGTGACGTCGCGCTGACCCATGCCGCCCATGACATCCGCGCCCGCCTGCATCGCGACGATGTGGTTCAGCCCCCAGTCGGTCTGGATAATGCCGTCGTAGCCCAGACGCTTGCGCAGAACATCGTTCATGACCACAGAGGATTCATGCGCGTAATTTTCCACCGCGTCGCCGCCCAGATACGGGACGGTCGAATAGCCGTAAGGCATGATGGACGCGGGATGCACCGTCAGCGCCGCCTCAAAGATGCTCAGGTGCAGCGCGAACGTTTCGTCATCGAACACCAGCGGAGAACCGTCCACGCCGCCCGTCTGCGGACCGGAGCCGGGGAAATGCTTCACGCAGGACATGACGGAATCAGCACCAATGCCATCCGTGCCATTCTGCAAGCCCGTAATCGCCGCGACAACCATCGCCTTGGCGGTATCCGCGTCCTCGCCGTAAGTTTCCTGATTGCGCCCCCAGCGCGGGTCAGTCGCCAAGTCCGCGTTCGGAGAGAGGCTCATGCGGACACCCAGCGCCTTCATTTCCTGCCGCTGAATGTCTGCCAGCTCCTGCACGAGTTCCGCGTCGCCCGTCGCGCCCAGCGTGATGGCGTCCGGCAGAATCGTCGTGTCGTTAATCCAGCTTGCGCCAATGACTGAGTCCATGGAGAAGACGACCGGGATACCCAGTTCGCTTTCTTCGCACAGGGACTGGACGTAGTTCATCTTTTCGCCCGCCGACTCCTTGCTTTCCGCAAAGTAGGTGTACGTCAGCGCAAAGCCGATGTCCAGATCGCTGAACCAGCTTTCTTTGAGCGTGACCAGCGTCATGTGCGCCATCTGCGCCGCCTTGTTCTTGTCGCTCATGCGGCTCAGCAGGTCTTCCGTGCGCTCTTCAGGCGTCAGACGCCAGTCTTCATATGGGTCAAGCTCGCCGTTTTTGTTCAAGTCCTTGAACTTGTATCCGTCCTGCTCCAGAATATCCAGTCCGGCAGTTTTCAGCACAATCTGCTTTCCTTCATATTCCTGCACGACCGTCGTCAATTCGACGACATTGCTTTCTTCCTCGTCCTCTTCCGCCAGCACACCGGGCGAAAGAAGCATCATCGCGGAAAGGGAGAGCGCCGCGACGCTTTTGAGCAGTTTTTTCATGAACCTTTCCTCCTTGTTGATTGCGCCGCGCATTACGACGCTGTGACCGCGCCTGACATCTGACCGCTGATGAGGTACTTGCCCATGAAGATGTACAGCACCAGCACCGGCAGCGCCAGAATCAGCGAACCAGCCATCTGCACGTTGAATTCCGCCGCCATCGTACCCGCCAGCTCGTTCAGGGCAATGGTCGCGGGTTTGGAATCATAGCCGCCGAGCACCAGCGCGAACAGCATCTCATTCCAAATGGACGTGCACTGGAAGACAAAGACCGTAATCGTCGCGATTTTCGTGTTCGGCAGGACGATTTTGCGGTAAATCTGCCATACGCCGTTGCCGTCAATCATCGCCTGACGAATCAGCGCGTCCGGCACGTCGGCGTAGTACCCGCGCATCATGACCGTACACATCGGCATACCGAAGACTGCGTGAACCAGCACAAGACCCCAGAGGTTATCGTAGAGGTCAAGGGCGTTGATGGTCTGCAAAAGCGGAATCAGAATCGCTTGGAAGGGCAAGTATGTTGCCGCGACCAGCGCGATAAAGAACACGTTGTTGAACCGGAACTTCCATTTGCTCAGTGCGTAGGCACAAATCGAGCCGAGGAATACCGATCCCGCCGCACCGAAGAGCGTCACCAGCAGGCTGGTCATCAGCGGCTGCGCAAGCTCCTCCATCGCACTCTCGTAACCCTCCATTGTCCACTCTGACGGCGGTGTGATGGGCGTGGTCGTCATCACTTCACTGTTGGACTTGAAGGACGTCATCACCGTTCCCCAGAACGGCAGCATGTAGAAGACCAGAAACGCAATCATGATGAGGTAGTACACCACATGCAGCACGGTCATGTGCCACTTGGGTTTTATTTTCGTCGTCTGTGCCGATTGTTCCTGCTTGCTGCGCTCAATACTCAAATTATTTTGCATTTCATGCTCACTTCCTTCTGTTCGTCCAGTAGGTCAGCGGCAGAATCAGCACCAGCACCAGCGCAAGCAGGAAGCAGCTGATTGCCGCGGAATACGCGAAGTTGTTGTTCTGGAACGCTTCATTGTACATCCAAATCGGCAGCGTCCACGCGGCGGAGGTGGTGTAACCCACCAGCGACACGATGAAGTCAAACGAGCGCAGGGCGTACATCGCCAGAATCGTGATGCAGGAACCCATCGCGCCCTTGAGCTGCGGAATGATGAGCTTGAAGTAGATGCGCGGCATATATGCGCCGTCCAGCTTCGCGGCGTTGATGACATTGACCGGCACGTTCTTGATGGCGGCGAGGAAGATGACCGCGACGTAGCCGGAGAACTGCCAGACCATCGCAATGATGATGGACAGCATGATGGTGGAGTTGCTCGACGCCCACATCAGGTGCCCAGCTTTCATCGCGGCAGAAACATCAACGCCAAGAATCGAGAGGAAGGAATTCAGCACGCCGCCCGTTGGACGATACATGTACGCCCAGACCGTGCCGGTCACGACAAAGGACAGCGCGAACGGCAGCAGAATCAGCGTGCGGAACAGCGCCGTGCCGCGAAGCCCCTGATCCATGATGAGCGCCAGCCCCAGACCCAGCAGGAGGCACAGTGGAATCAGGCAGAACAGCAGCAGCGTATTGCGCAGCGACGGCCAGAAGTCGGGGCTGGAGAACATCTTCGCGTAGTTGCCGAAGCCGCCCCAGCCGTAGCTTGCTTCCAGCTGCCCCGACTCCCAGTCGGACACGGAAACCCACAGGTTCCAGCCCAGCGAGACATACACGAAGTAAATCAGCAGCGCCGCCGGGATGCAGATCCAAATCAGCGGATGACGTTGGAGAAAGTGGTGTACCGGGCCGACTGTTTTAGGCGCAAAGCGCAGCAGCAGCTGGTACACGAGAATCACCGCGACGATGATGGCGCAGAGAGCCCAGAACCTGTCATGGGAAAAGGTCATGAACGCCAGATTCTCAAAAAATTCAGAAAATTGTTCCATGGGCAAATCCCCTTCTGTTGCATTCTGTTCGAGGTTTTGCTATCAGCTTTGAAGAAAGCCCGTACAGGCTTGGGCAATTCCGCTGCGCCTGTACGGGCTGATACATCATTCGCCGTAGCTCAGACCCCAGCCGTAGTCATACAGCGGGTTTTCAAGGTCGAAGGACACATCGCCTTCCTGATTGCGGACAGAATCCATATCCCGCGGGAACTGCAAGGGCGTTTTGCCCGTGGGGTTGTTCAGCCCGAAGAGCGTTTCCGCAATCGCGATGCCGCCCTGCGAGCCCGGATAGTACGCTTCCAGAATCGCGTTCGTATTCTCGTCGCACCACGTCAGGATGTAGGGACGTCCGCCCGTGACGACCGTCACCATCGGCTTGCCGCTGGCTTTCGCCGCTTCGAGGATTTCCTGCTGACTGCCGGTGATCTCCAGCGTGTCGTAGCCCCACGGCGGATCGTGCTGGTAGCTCGGTTCGCCGACGGACACGATGATGATGTCCGCATCCTTCGCCAGCTCCGCAATGCGCTCAACGTTGTCGGATTCATAGATGACCGTCGCGTTTTCGCCTGCGTAAGCCGCCACTGCGTCCGCAATGGTCAAGCCTTCCTGCGCGGAAGACCAGCCGCCAACCAGCGAGTCCATATCGCCGGCGCGCGGACCGCAGACCAGAATCGTCTGCTTCTCGTTCTGTTTAAGGGGCAGGATGCCATCGTTCTTGAGCAGCGTCATCGCCTTGCGCGCCGCTTCAAGGTTCACCGCCTGATGTTCCTCGTTGCCGACGAACTTCACAGCGTACTCCACGTCGCAGTAGGGATTTTCGAACACGCCCAGTTCAAACTTCGCCTTGACGATGCGCGTCGCCGCCGCCGTCAGGATGTCTTCGTCAATCTTGCCCGCGTTCGTCAGTTCTTCCATCTGGTCAATCAGGCGGATGGATTCGCCGCCGATGCCGTCCACACGGCTCTCGGTGATGCCAATCAGGATGGCTTCTTCGTCGGACACTTCTTCACCCATCATCGTGCCGCGGCCTTCCTGAATCGCCCAAATCATGCCCCAGTCAGTCTGGATGATGCCCTCAAAGCCCATTTCGTCGCGCAGCAGGTCTTGCAGCGTCGCCTTCGAGCCGATGGCGGAGTTCTCCATGTCCAGCTCCAGCGGGACAGAGTAGTACGGCATGATGGAAGCGATGTTGACTTCCAGCGCCGCATAATACGGCTTCAGGTGAATTTGCAGGGTTTCCGCGCTGGAAATGATGGGCGAGGTATCCTTGCCTTCCATCTGCGGCCCAGCGCCGGGGAAATGCTTCATGCAGGCCACGATTGCGCCGGTGTTCAGCCCGTCGCGCCCATTCTGGAACGCAACAACCTGCGCCGTAACCATCTTCGTCACAAGGTCAGGGTCTTCGCCGAACGTCTCCATGACGCGCCCCCAGCGGGGTTCGGAGGCAATGTCGGCTTCGGGAGACAGCGTCATGCGAACGCCAATGGCGATATGCTCATCACGGGCAATTTCCGCCAGACGGGTGACAAGGTCTTCGTCGCGGGTTGCCGCCAGCGCCAGATTATGCCCGGTAACGGTCGCGCCGGAGACGTAAGACAGGCCATGCACGGAGTCCATCGACACCAGCACCGGCACGCCCAGACGAGACCCCTCAGCGTACTCCTGAATCGTGTTCATGGACACCGCAGCCGCTTCCACGCTGTTCAGTTCGCGAATCAGCAGCATGCCGATGCCTTCCTTATTGCACCACTTGTTCAGGTAGGATGGAATCTTGCCATCGGCGCGCGGCAGGTACGTCGGGTGCTGCATCTGCGCAATTTTCTCGCGCACCGTCATCTGCCCGACCAAGTCCGCCGTGCGGGTGTCAGCATCCAGTCGCCAGTCCTCGTAGGGGTCAAGCGTGCCGTTGCTGTTCAGGTCGATAAACTGGTAGCCGTCAACTTCGATGATGCTCTTCACATGGGGATTGAGCGTCGGCTGGGTGTAGGTTTTTTCCTCCGCCATCGCGGGAGCAGCCCACAGTCCGGCTGTAAGCGTCAGCGCGCCCAGCATCGCCAGCGAGCGCCGCATCCATTTCTTAGTCAACAAGGTTCCATTCTCCTTTCACGCCAGCTTCCTTGAGGATGTTGACGATCTTATTCGCGAAATATTCCGCGTCGTGGTCACTGGACGTAGCGAACTCCTGCACCTGCGTCTGAAGGCTCATAGACGCGCTCCAAGGCAGCGCCGTGCCGTGGGTGAAGCTCGGATAGCTGCGGATCGTGTCGCTGATCAGCTCATTCTTGAACTTAAGGGTCAGTTCGTTGTAGCAGTCATCCGGGGTATCGGTGTAGGGCGAAATGGATTCCTTCAAAGCGGAGAACCGCTGCTGAACCGGCGTGCTGGACACGTTGTACGCCCAGCGCAGACCCGCCTCGACATCCGCTGAGTCATTGCTGACGACGAAACCGTCGATGTTCATGCCAAACCAGCCGTCCGTGCCGGGGAACGTGAAGATGCCGTAGTCCTTGCCGTAGTCCTGACCCATGCTGGTCATCAGCGGCTGCATCCAGGTACCCATAATCTGCATGGCATACGTCCCGGCGACAACCTGACCGCTCGCTTCGTACCAGTCGCGGCTGGAATGGTCGGGCGCGACGTAATCCATCAGCTTGGCGTAAGTCGTCAGCACCTTCGTCACATCCTCGACGTTATAGATGCCGTTGATGAAGTCCTGATAGATTTTAGGGTCAGTGCCCATCATGATGTCCTCGAACACCTGGCACGCCGGCCAGCCCTTGCGGTCGCCAAGGTCGATCGGATACTCGCCGTCGGGCATTTTCGCCGCCAGCTGGTCGCAGATGTCCCAGAACTCGTCCCATGTGATGTTCTCGTGATCCGGAATCGCAATCCCGTACTTCTCGAACACATGGATGTTGTAGAAGATAACATTCGTCTTGTGGATGCCGATCGGCACGACGTAGTTCTTGCCGTCGGGCGCGGTCAGCAAGTCCTTGATGCCCGGCAGGATGCGCTCGTTGAGCTTCGCGTAGTCCCACAGCTTGGACAAATCCAGCAGCATGTTCGCATCGAGGTACGGCTGAATTTCCTGACCGGGATGCGCCTGGAATGTTTCGGGGCTCTTGCCCGCCTGCTGAAGCACCTTGACCTTCATGACCATGGCGCCGCCAGCGCCGCCCGGAATGGCGTTCGACTTCGTTTTCACCTTGCTGTACGCGCCTTTGAATTCGTCGATGACGGATTCAATCGCATCCTTCTCGCCGCCAGCCGTCCACCAGTGGTAGACGTTGACTGTGCCTTTTGCAGAGGTATCCTCCAGCACGGCGGCGAAATCAATGTCATCGGCGCTGCGCTTCTCGCGCTTGGCGGCAAAAGCACTGGTCGTCAGCGATGTGATCGCCAGCACACCCGTCAGCAGCAGCGCACCGAATTTTTTCAGCTTCATTGCTTGTTCCTCCTCTGAGAATACAGGAAATCTGTTACTCTTCCACGAACGTCATCGTCGCCCACAGGCTGGGGTTCTCGTCCACGTTGTGCATCGTGGGCTTGCGGTCGCGGCCGTCCAGCTGCGCGGAGTACTGCATCCGCAGGCTGTGAATGCCGGGGCACGGCAGGTCAACGTCAAGGATGGAGAAGTCAAAGCCAACGGTCGTGCCCGCAGCGGGAACCAGCTGCGCGATCTTATCATTGGAGAGGTTGTGCAGCGGGATCTTGCTTTCGAGGATGTAGCCGCCCATTTCCTTGTCGCGGACGGTCACGGCTTCGTAGTCGTCGAACACCAGCTCGTCGCCGTATTCACCCTGCGTCTCCCAGCCGAGATTGTCAGCGATCATGTCGCGGTCAATATAGTTGAAGAAGTCATATTCGTCCGTGGATTGCACGATGCGCCAGTCGGTCGCTTCGTACGCTGTACGGTTCGGGTCGGCGTTGGGGTTGGTGCTGAAGAAGAGGATGATGGCATCCAATTCATCCAGCGGGAAACCTTCGCGGTAGACAAACGGCGTGTCATCCCACACCTTCGCGGCGATGTAGAGGTTCTCTTCATCCCACATAGCGTAGATTTCCATCGAGCAGTCCGCTTCGCCGTCCCAGTGCTCAATCTGATCGACAATCTGCTTCTCGCTGTCAATGCGCAGGCAGCGGCTCGTGTCCCACTCGCTCAGGTCGCCGTCAATGACGACGTTCTTAGCGCGCGGGGCTTCCAGATTCGCGTCGGAATACGCCAGTGCAGCGGGGGCCGCAGCAAACATAGCCAGTGCCAGCACGGATGCGGCTGCCTTGCGAAGCCATCCAAAGTGTTTCATGTCTCGTTCCTCCCTTTCAACATCGGAAACAAACTCAATTCGCACCATGGCGGTGCTTTCGTGATTCAGTATAATCCCAGCGCCTGTTTTGAACAAGGGAAAATCCAGCACTGCTATTGGGAAAATACAAAACACAACCAAACTTCTTTATGCGGTATTCGGTTTTTGTGCGCTTCCGTCAACACGTGGTACTTTTCCTTTGCATTTTCTCTGCGTATGTGCTATACTGCTTCCATCAGCACAATGCGAAATAGAAAGGACGGCATGTATGCGAAAACTGACGTGTATGCGAATGAGCGCGAAAATGACCATCCTGTTTTCTGTGATTGCCGCCTGCATGATAGCCGTCAACTCTGTTCTGGCGACGCTCTCCGAGATACAGAACATTCTGCTGTACGAGGAAGACAACCTGAACGCGATGGCGAGCAAAATTGTCGCGGCGTTCGAGCAGAACATCACCGTCATGGGCTATGCGCTGGACGGCTTGAAACAGGATAATGACTTCATGGCTGCGCTCAATACCATCTACACATTAGGCGAAGACATGGAGACGACGTCCGAATACCATCAGGCGCAGAACACGCTTTCCGCCGCGCTTTTCCATGAGCCGCTGAACGACTACTTCTACCGTATCAACGTGCTGACAATGGACGGTTTCTACCTGTCCAGCCGCTACGAAACGATTGGTCTACTGGAAAACTACTCGGATGAGCTGCGCACCGTCATGCTCCGCCTGCCCTACCTGAACGAGCGCAACCGGGGGCTGAGCCAAAAGACGCTTGTCCGCCCGCACATTGACCCGTGGTTCGTCGCGCGCCCGATTTCTATCTATACGCTGATGTCCCCTGCCGTTTATCACGGCAAACAGATCGGCTTTGTGGAGGTCAATGCGCTTTCAACCGACCTGTTCGACATTTTCTCCTCCAACGACATGGCAGGATTCCGCGCCACCGCCTACGACGCGGACGGGCGCCTGTTCCACCGCAGTTTCGATGACACCATCGACTACTCCGCCGCCGAATACGGCAGCATGACCGAGTGCAGCGACGAAAACGGCGACACCTACTACGTCGTCAAGGAGCATTGCAGCTGGCTGGGCTTCGACATTTATGCCGCACAGCGTACCGCGGTTTTCGAGTCGTCCATCCACTCCGTCATCCTCCACCATGTGCTGGTCAGTCTGCTGGTGCTGTTCATCGCTGAAGTGTTCATCATCCTCTCGTCGCATCAGCTCAGCCGCTCGATTCTGCGCCTGACGCGCAAGGTTTCCCAGCTGTCCGACCCGGCGGCAATAGCCGAGCGTCCCCTGCTGCCCGAAGAAATGCCGAAGGTCACGAACCCGCGCGACGTGGAGATGCGCGAACTGGAGGACGTGTTTGACAAGCAGGTAATGGAGCTGAAAACTGCCATGCGCAACGATGCAGAACTGCGCGAGAGCAATCTCCGTTCACGGCTGAACGCGCTGCAGGCGCAGATTAACCCCCACTTCATTTACAACACGCTCAACATCATCTCTGCAAAGTCGATGGAAGCCGGGAACGAGGAAGTCATCGACATCTGCGGCAAATTCGCCCAGATGCTGCGCTACTCCACCGACCTGCGCAGCAAAACCGCGACGCTCCAGGAGGAAATCGCCCACGTTCGCAATTATCTGGCACTCGCGAAAGCTCGTTTGGAGGATCGGCTGGAATACACCATCGACATACCGGACGCTTTCTCACATCTGACACTGCCGAAGCTCTCCCTCCAGCCCATCGCGGAAAACGCCATTTCCCACGGCTATCAGGGGTCAAGCGGGACAATTCACATCACCATCTCCGGCACGGTCGATGAGGACGGCTGCCTGCATCTGCTGATTTGCGACGATGGCTGCGGCTTCGGGGAGGAAATTCTGTCGCACCTGCGGGAAGAATTCAGCCGCATTGAAGCGGGTGAACTGACCGAGCCGGAAAACACGTCCGCCCATATTGGGCTTGTCAACACCTATCGCCGCCTGTTCTATTTCAGCCGCGGCGCAATTCGGATGCGCGTCCGCAATGACGGCGGCGCAGTAGTCGAACTGATTGAAACGCGCACCAGTGAGGAGGAAGACGATGTACACCATTCTGATCGTAGATGATGAACGTCCCGCGCAGACGTTCCTCAAAGCCATCTGCCAGAAATACTGCCCTGCGTTTGACACCATTCTGCTCTCCGGCAGCGCCGACGATGCCCTCCGGCTGATGGCGCAGCAGCACGTCCATGTGCTGGTAACGGACATCAGTATGCCGGGCATCAACGGCATTGAATTGGCGCAGCGCGTCCGGCAGCTGTATCCGCGGACACATACAGTGATTGTCTCCGGCTACGCGGAATTTGAGTTCGCGCGCGGGGCAATTCAGGCGGGCGTGGATGATTATCTGCTCAAGCCCGTGGAAATCCAAAGCTTCCGGCAAATTCTCGACCGAATCCGCGAAACGCTCGACGCGGAAGCAAATGACCTGATGGAGGAAACGCTGACTCGCCTGCTCTGCGGTGAAGCAGTCGATGAGCCGCTGCTCTGCTCTCTGTTTTCCAGCCGTATGATGCGCTTTGCCCTTGTCCGTCAGGGCAATTTGTTCACCGTACGCTTCGCAAAATTCCGCACAGCGCAGCTTCGTCAGGTGCATCAGGCGGGCTGGATTGCGTTTTATGGGCGCGATGAGCAGGAAACCATTCTCCTGCGCAGCAGTGCCGACCGGCAGAAGCGTTTTCCCGACGAGCTGTCCGACCTGCTTAAAGCCGACTTCCCGGATCTGCCCTGTACGGCGATTTACGCGCCGGAAGATGCCGACATCCTCGCCTTGCCGCAGTTTTTGAGCCGCGCTGCGGGGCGCATGGTGAATACCGTCGTCATCGGCAAGGGGCAGCTTGTTCCGCTGAACGCACCACAAAGTGCCTTACAGCCGTCCGTCCTGTCCGCTGCGACAAAAAAGCGCCTTGCGTCATTCGTCGAAACAGGCAATACAAGAATGCTGAAAGAGCTGTTTGTGTCCCTTGCAATCGAATGGAATCAGAACAGCCTGCCGCAGATTCAGGCGGAAGACCTGTGCTATCAGCTGATTCTGTACACGGCGGACTTGGGCGTTCCCGGCCCCAAAAGGAAGCGCGAGCAGATTCTGCGCGAGGCAAACGAACTATACGGCATCGCCTCCTCCTACGGCGACCTGCTGGCGAGCCTGTACTCCCTGATTTTTGAGGAAGGGTTCATCCGCGACAAGAACGTCAGCGCGAACGAGCTGTGCGAATACACACTGAATTACATTCGCGAGAACTACGCCCAGCCGCTGAGCATCCCGCGTATCTGCACCGATGTTGGCATCAGCCAGACGTACCTGTCGCGCCTGCTGCGCAAGTATGCCGGAACGACGTTCAACACCTTCCTGACGCAGTGCCGCATGGACGCCGCGAAGCAGATGCTGCGCGACCATCCGGACATTCTGCTGCATGAAGTGGCGGCGTGCGTCGGGTATGACGACCAGTCGTATTTCAGCAAGATTTTCCGCAATGAAACAGGCATGACGCCATCGCAGTATGCTGCGACGTTTGCGGCAGATGCGCCGACTCAGCCGCCGAAAACGTGATTTTTCCTTTTTGCCGCCGATCAACTGGCGGCTTTTTTGCTTCTCATCCGTTTTTCATTGCGGAAAAAAGCGTCACTTTTGCCCGTTCCCCTTGCAAATCAAGCAAAAATCGGCTATGATAAGATTGTGGTATTTTGAGCCTGTGATAAGGCTTTTGACGGAGGGATTTCAGCGTGTCCGATAGATTATCGAAGATTCGCAATTTCTGCATTATCGCCCATATTGACCATGGCAAGTCCACGCTGGCTGACCGCATTCTGGAAACGACGGGCGTTTTCCAGAAGCGCGAGATGGTGGAGCAGATTCTGGACAGCATGGAGCTGGAGCGCGAGCGCGGCATCACCATCAAGTCCAAGGCGGTGCATATGCACTATACCGCCAAAGACGGCAAAACCTACACGCTCAACCTGATTGACACGCCCGGCCATGTGGACTTCACCTACGAAGTCAGTCGTGCGCTGGCGGCGTGCGAAGGCGCGCTGCTGGTGGTGGACGCGACGCAGGGCATTGAGGCGCAGACGCTGGCGAACTGCTATATGGCGCTCGACCATGACCTCGAAATTATCCCGGTCATCAACAAGATTGACCTGCCCAGCGCGCAGCCGGAAGAAGTCCGGCAGGAAATTGAGGACGTTATCGGGCTGGATGCGTCCTATGCGCCGTGTGTGAGCGCGAAAACTGGCCTGAACATCGATCAAGTGCTGGAAGCAGTCGTGAATTACGTTCCCGCGCCGCAGGGCGACGAGAACGCACCGCTGCAGGCACTGATTTTCGATGCGTTCTACGACAACTACCGCGGTGCAATCTGCTTCATCCGCGTCAAGCAGGGCACAATCCGCACGGGAATGCGGATGCGCATGATGGCGACAGGCGGCGAGTTCGACATTGTGGAAGTCGGCACGTTCGCGCCGAGCTATCAGCCGTGCGACGAATTAAAAGCGGGCGACGTAGGCTATGTCGCAGCCTCCATCAAGGATGTGCGTGAAACCCGCGTCGGCGACACAATTACCGACGCCATGAATCCGGCGGATTGCCCCCTGCCCGGCTATCGGCAGGTGACGCCGATGGTCTACTGCGGCGTGTATCCGGCGGACGGCGCGGACTATCCGGCGCTCAAAGATGCGCTGGAGAAGCTGCGCATGAACGACGCTTCCCTTTCTTTTGACCCGGAAACGTCCGTCGCACTGGGCTACGGCTTCCGCTGCGGCTTCTTGGGGCTGCTGCACATGGACATCATCACCGAGCGGCTGGAGCGCGAATGGGACTTGAACCTCGTCACCACCGCGCCGAGCGTCATCTACCGTATCACCAAAACCGACGGCACGGTGCTGATGTGCGACAACCCGATGGCGCTGCCGCCCATTGGCGAAATTGCCATGATGGAAGAGCCGTTCGTCCACGCGGAAATCTTCACGCCGCAGGACAGCGTCGGCACGATTATGGACTTGTGCCAAGATCGGCGCGGCATCTTCCTTGACATGCAGTACGAGGGCACGCGCGTCAAGCTGAATTACGACATTCCGCTCAACGAAATCATCTTCGACTTTTTTGACCAGATTAAGAGCCGCAGCCGCGGATACGCCTCGTTCGACTACGAATTCAAGGACTACCGCGAGAGCCAATTGGTCAAGCTGGATATTCTGCTCAACGGCGAAATCTGCGACGCGTTCTCCATCATCGTTCACCGCGACAAGGCGTACGGGCGCGGGCGTTCCATCTGCGAGAAGCTCAAAGACGTCATCCCGCGGCAGATGTTCGAGATTCCGATTCAGGCGGCCATCGGCGGCAAGGTCATCGCGCGTGAAACCGTCAAGGCGATGCGCAAGGACGTGCTGGCAAAGTGCTACGGCGGCGACATCAGCCGAAAGAAAAAGCTGCTGGAAAAGCAGAAAGAGGGCAAGAAGCGAATGCGGCAGTTCGGCACGGTGCAAGTGCCCAGCGAGGCATTCCTTGCCGTGCTGAAGATGGACAGCAACTAACGCTGTCAGGAGGAAAAAACATGCTGTACCGCAAGTCTCAGGTCAGCGGCCGCTGGCTTCGGGCGCCGCTTCAAGCGCCCTCTGCGCTGCATCAGCCGCTTTCCTACATTTCCCGCAGCCACATTGCCGACGTGTTTGCGTCGCAGGAGAACGGGCGAAAGGACATTTCCGTCTGCTTCACGGGGCATCGGGCGATTCCGCCGCAGGAGCTTCCTGCGCTGACAGAGCGGCTTGACCGGGTGCTGGAAGCACTGTATCAGCACGGGTTTCGGGATTTTATCTGCGGCGGCGCGCTGGGATTTGACACGCTGGCAGCGCAGCGCATTCTGCTGATGCGGACGCACCATGCGGATGTTCGGCTTCGGCTGGCGATTCCGTGCAGCACGCAGTCCGCGCGATGGAAAGCGTCGGATTGCCTGATTTACGAGCAGCTGCTGTATGCTGCCGACGAGACAGTTGTCCTCTCCAGCCACTACTATGAGGGCTGCATGTACATGCGGAATCGGTACATGGTGGACAACAGCGCATTTTGCGTCTGCTACCTGAATCGGCAGAAGGGCGGCACGATGTACACCGCGCTCTACGCCATGCAGGAGGGGCTTCCGCTGCTGAATTTGGCAATCGCCAGCGACTGCGAGCGCCTGATTCAGAAAACAAAGGTATGAAAAAAGCAGGGGAATGCTTGTTTCCCCTGCTTTTTATCACTGTTTTGATGTCTCTGCCGTTTTTTCGGCTTCCTCCATCGCTTTAAGCTTGAGCAGGCGCTCGTCATGCTCTTCTTCCACCTTGATTTCCCAGTGCAGCAGCAGCGTCAGCACACCGCGCAGCGCAATGACCGCACCCAGAATCAGCAGTTCCGTCCATTCGCGGACGATGACCGTGCGCAGCACTTCGCCGCCGAGCTTGAATTCCAACGCAAGCGCAATGCCCTGTGCCAATTCAAGCCGGAGATGCTCATCGTGCTTGAAGTAGCTGACGACTCCCTTCATCGCCGTGATAATCAGAATAGCGATGCCCGCCAGCTCCGCCAGCACAATGCCCAATTCTGCTGAATAATGTACCAGTTTTTCCAGAAAACTGATGATGGTATCCATTTTCGTACACCTCCTTTGCCACTTTTTCTATTGTAGCGGATTTTTCCGCATTTGAACAGTCCTTTACAGGTGATTTGAATGGAAATTTACTTGCACGTTCCCTATTGTCGCCAAAAATGCCGCTACTGCGACTTCGCTTCCTTCCCCCATGCGGAATCTACACAGCGTGCCTATGTGGATGCGGTGCTGACCGAAGCCGCATCGCAGGCAGCGAAACTCCCGCATAGCATCATGGAAACCGCGTATTTAGGCGGAGGCACGCCGTCAATTCTGCCGCCGGAACTGCTGACACGGCTATTGGAAGGCGTTACAGCGCATTTTCCCCTTGCGCCCGGTGCGGAATTTACGTCCGAGGCGAACCCTGGCACGCTGACCCATGCGTGGCTTGATGCGGCGCTGAGCTGCGGTATCAATCGCCTGTCAATGGGGATGCAGGCGGCCCAGCCAGCACTGCTGAAGATGCTGGGGCGCATCCACGACTTTACGCAGGTGCAGCAGAGCGTCGAACTCGCGCGGCACGCTGGATTCCAGCACATCAGCCTTGACCTCATGTTCGGGCTGCCCGGTCAGACGGTCAGCATGTGGCGTGAGACGCTGGAGAAGGCGCTGTCGCTGAATCCGGAGCATTTGTCCTGCTACGGGCTGATTCCTGAAGAAGGTACGCCGCTGTACCGCGACTTGCAGACCGGGCAGTTGACCCTGCCGGACGAGGACGACGAGCGCCGCATGTACGACCTGACGCTTGATCTGCTGGCGCAATCAGGCTTCCAGCAGTACGAAATCAGCAATTTCGCGCGCCCCGGCTGCGAATGCCGCCACAACATCGGTTATTGGCAGCAAGTGCCGTATATCGGACTGGGCGTGTCGGCGGCGTCGTATCTGCCTGCGAAGAACGGGATGATTCGCCTGACGAACCCGCGCACGCTGCCCGCGTATCTGCGGATGGTGCAGTCGCAGGACGATTCGCTGCGAGAGCGGGAGTTCGTCTCAAAAACCGACGGTCGGTTTGAAACGCTGATGCTGGGGCTGCGAATGACCCGCGGCGTCAGCGAATCGGAATTTCAGGAGCGGCACGGCGTTTCGCTGGATGCGCTGTACGGCGAGAAGCTGCGGAAATTCGAGCATGAAGGACTGCTTCAGCACAAAACCGACCGATGGTCGCTGACGCGTCGCGGGATGGACGTGCAGAACGCGATTCTTGTGGAATTGATGGATGACTGACCGGCGACCTCCGGCGGGTGTTTTTCCCGACCGGAGGTCTTTTTGTTTGCCGATTTTGTCGAAGCAAACCGACGGTCGGTTTTTTTCTTATTACTCTTTGATGCCCTTTGCCATCCGATAGGCTTCGTCATACAGCACGTTCTGGCTCGCCAGCGGCGTTTGCGTGCCGGGATAGCGGCGGGTGTAGCTGCCGTCGGGCTGCTGGTCGCGTGCCTGTACGTTGTCATGCCACATGACGTCGAAAATGTGGTCAATGCGGCGTTTCACGTCGTCCTGCAGAATCGGGGTTGCCACCTCGACGCGGCGCAGGGTGTTGCGGGTCATCCAGTCCGCCGAAGCAATGTAGTAGCGGGCTGCATCGCCGTCGCCGAAAATATAAATACGGCTGTGTTCGAGGAAGCGCCCGACGATGCTGATGATGTGCACGTTGTCCGTCAAGCCGGGCACGCCCCCGCGCAGGCAGCAGATGCCGCGCACAATCATTTCGACCTGCACGCCCGCCTGACTCGCCTCGACGAGCTTGTCAATCAGCATCTTGTCCGTCAGGCTGTTCATTTTCAAGCGAATCAGCCCCTTCTGCCCCGCCTTCGCCTTGCTGATTTCGCCATCAATCATGTCAATCAGCTTGTCTTGCAGGCAGTGCGGTGCGACCAGCAGCACGGACATGTGGTCTACTGTTTCGCCCAGCATCAGCGCTTGGAAAACCTGCAATGCCTCTTCGCCGATTTCGTCGCGCGCGGTGATGTAGCTCAGGTCGGTATACAGGCGGCTGGTCTTCTCGTTGTAGTTGCCCGTGCCGATCTGCGTGATGTACTGGATGCCCTCATCCGTTTTGCGCGTAATCAGGCAGAGTTTGGAATGAACCTTGAGTTTATCAACACCGTAGATGACGTGGCAGCCCGCACGCTCCAATCGGCGGCTCCACTCGATGTTGTTCTCCTCGTCAAAACGGGCTTTCAACTCCACCAGCACGTCCACCTGCTTGCCGTTTTCGGCGGCTTCCACCAGCGCTTCTACAACCTTCGAGTCGCGCGCGAGGCGGTAGAGCGTCATGCGGATGGAGACGACCTGCAGGTCATTCGCCGCTTCGGACAGCATTCGCAGGAACGGGCGGATGCTCTGGTAGGGATAGTGCAGCAGCACATCCTTTTCCAGAATCTGCTCCATCACCGGGCGATTGTCCACGATATCCGGCGTTGCCTGCGGATGACGCGGCGCGTAGAACAGTTCCGCGTGGCTGCGCAGTTTATCCTGAATATTAAACAAGAAGCTAATATCCAGCGGCGTATCGTACTCGTAGACGCGCGCGGTGTCCAGTTTCAGCTGGTCGCACAGCTTCTCAATGATGTCGTGCCCAATCTTGCGGCTCAACTCCAAGCGCACCGGGCAGAGTTTCTGGCGCAGGCGCACGACTTCCGCCATGTGGTCGCGATAGTTGAGGTCTTCGTCGTATACGCTGTCCGCATCAATGTCGGCGCTGCGGGTAATGCGCGCCAGCGTCTTGCTTGCGATGCGGTAGCTCCCGAAAAGCAGCGGCAAATAGTGCAGAATCAGCTCCTCCGAGAGGATATAGCAGCCCGTGCGCTCCGGTACTTCAATCAGGCGCGGGAACATGTTCTCCCCGCACGGAACGATGCCGATTTTTTCCTTCTCGCTTCCCGTGCGCAGGACGGCGACGGCATAAATCTCCTTGTTTTTGAGGAACGGGAACGTCTGCTTTTTGCCCACGACATACGTCGAGAGCAGCGGCAGGTAGTCTTCACGGAAGATTTTCGCCAGATACTGCTCGCTTTCCGGGCTGATTTGGCGGAAGTTGACGATGCTGATGCCCTCGTCCTCCAGTTTCTTCAGCACATCGGCATACGTCCGGTCGCGGCGGTCGCACAGCGTGCGGATGCGGTTGACGGCAGCGTCAATCTGCTCGCCGGGGGTCATGTTCGTCTTGTTCTCGCGTGCTTCCTTGTCCAGCAGCATCTGGTCATGCAGGCTACCGATGCGCACCATGAAAAACTCGTCCAGATTGCTCTGGAAAATCGAGAGGAACGACAGACGTTCGCACAGCGGTACGCGCTCATCCTCCGCCTCTTCCAGCACTCGCTCGTTGAACCGCAGCCACGAAAGCTCGCGGTTTTCCGTGCAAGTCAGCATGTTGTCCATCCTATTTTGCCCCTTTCCATCAGTTCATTGCAATATCTGCCAATTTATCACGATAATTGCGCAGCGCTTCCGCTTCCACTTGCTGACGCTCCGCCGTCAATTTTGGGTTTTCCCTCAGTCGCTTCATGCACTTCGCAGCTTCATCCAGCAGCCTTACGTCACCGTCAAGCAGGAAATCCGCCATCATTTCGCCGGATTGCCGCGTACCCATCAGGTCGCCCGGCCCGCGAAGCTCCAAGTCTTTCTGCGCGACGATGAAGCCGTCATTCGTCTGCGTCAGGATGCGCAATCGCTCATTTTCCGCTGCCAGCAGGAAGCACCAGCTTTCCGCTGATCCGCGCCCGACGCGCCCACGCAGCTGATGCAATTGGCTGAGCCCGAAGCGCTCGGCATTTTCAATCACCATGACGCTCGCGTTCGGCACGTTCACACCGACTTCGATAACCGTCGTGGACACGAGGACATCGAGATTCCCGGCGGAAAACTCGCTGAGCACCTGCGCTTTTTCGTCCGCGGGCTGTGCGCCCCACGTCAATCCGACACGAAGTCCCGACAATTCGCCGTTTTTCAGCGCGTCGAACGTCGCCTGTGCGCTGCGAACGTCCTCCATCATCTCGCTGTCCTCAACCAGCGGACAGACCACATACGCCTGATGCCCTTTCAGCACCTCCTGCCGCAGGAAGCCGTACATCCCGGCGCGCTTCTCTTCCGGCACGACTCGCGTCTTGACCGGCGTGCGCCCCGGCGGCAGCTCATCGACGATGGACACATCAAGGTCGCCATAGAGAATCAGCGCAAGCGTGCGTGGAATCGGTGTTGCGGACATGACGAGCACATGCGGCGCTTTCGTGCCGTCCGCGCCCTTCTGCTGCAAGGTCGAGCGCTGCATCACACCGAAACGGTGCTGCTCATCCGTCACAACCAGTCCGAGCCTTTGATACGCCACCTTTTCGCTGATCAGCGCGTGCGTCCCGAACACTGCCTGATATTCCCCGTTTGCGCAAGCCTCCTGCGCCTCCCGCTTCGCCTTCGGGCGCATCGAGCCAATCAGCAGGCCGCAGTGGATGCCCAGCGGTTCCAGCATTGCCTTGGCGGATTCGTAGTGCTGGCGCGCGAGAATTTCCGTCGGCGCCATCATCGCCGCCTGGTATCCGCAGGCGCATGTCATGGCAATCGCCCCGAACGCCAGCGCGGTTTTGCCGCAGCCGACATCGCCCTGCACGAGGCGGCTCATCGCCCGGTCACACCGCAAATCCGCCGCGATTTCCTCCAAGACGCGCTTCTGCGCCCCGGTCGGCGGGAACGGCAGCATCTGCCAGAATTTATCCGGCGCATCCGGCGGAATCGGCAGTGCCGTGCCATCCGCCTTGTGTCCGCGCAGCAGCCCCAGCGCCGCCTGATACATCAGCATCTGCTCAAACGCCAGCCGCCGCCGCGCCAGCCGCAGGTTTTCTACATTCAGCGGGAAATGCGCCTGCCGGATGGCGAAATTCAGTTCACACAGCTGATGGCGGATGCGCAGGTCGTTCGGCAGCGTCTCCGGACAGCAGTCATCAACCTGTTCCAGCGCCTGCTGCATCATTTCGCGGAAGGACTTCGCCGGAATCCCCTTCACAGCGCGGTACACCGGCAGGATGCACGGCTCCGTCACCCGCTGCGCATTTTGGAGCACGGGTCTCCCCCGGCTCTGCCCCATACGCCCGAAGAGCATGATGGTCTGCCCGACCGGCAGATTCTGCATCATCCACGGCTGATTATACCACACCAGCGGCAATTTTCCGCTGTCATCCCAGAGGTATGCCGTCACTCGCGTCAAGCCGTTGAAGCGGATGAGTTTCGGTGCGCCCTGCACGACGCCCATCACCAGCACCTCGCCGCCGTTTGCGTCCGCGCAGGGAATCGGGTGTGTTCTGTCCTCGTAGCGCTGCGGAAGAAAATACAACAAATCGCGCAATGAGCAGACGCCCACTGCGCGAAGGGATTCCAGCCGGGTTGGGCCAATGCCCTTGATGGCGGAAAGCTCCATTTGCTTTTTACTCCACAGAAATCAGATAGTAATACAGCGGCTGACCGCCCAGCAGGCAGTCCACGTCGCAGTTCGGATACTGCTCGGCGATTTCCGCCGCCACCTGCTCCGCGTCTTCCTTCGTCGTATCCGCGCCGTAGTAGACGGTAATCAGCTCCGCGTCGTCGGTCACAACGGCCTTCATCATGTCCATCACAACGTCATGCACGGAATTGCCGCAATACTCAATCTTGCCGTTGTGCATCCCGATGATGTCACCCTTGTGAATCTGCACGCCGTTGTACTCGCTGTCGCGCACCGCATACGTTACCGTACCGGTCTTGACGTGCTCCGCCGCTTCCGCCATGCGCTTGGCGTTCTCCTCGCCGGACACGTCGTCTTGGAACGCGACCGCCGCGGCAATGCCCATCGCCACGTTCTTCGTGGGGATGACGTGCACTTCCTTCTCCGCCAGTTCCGCCGCCTGATTCGCCGCGAAAATGACGTTGCCGTTGTTCGGGAACACGAACACACACTTGGCGTTGACCTGATTGATGGCGTTTAGAATGTCATCCACCGACGGGTTCATCGTCTGACCGCCCTCGACCACCACATCCACCGTCAAATCACGGAAGATGCTGGAGAAACCGTCGCCCAGCGACACTGCCACCATGCCAAATTCCTTCGCGGGTTCGGCAGGGGGTTCCACCGCTGCGGGCGCTTTCTCCGCCTCCAGCGCACGCTTGCGCGCCAGCATGTTGTCCACCTTCACATTCACCAGTTCGCCCAGCTCAATGCCGTACTGGATGGCGTTGCCGGGGTCGTTGGTGTGCACATGCACCTTCGTCTCGGTCAGGTCGCCCGTCACCTTGACGCAGTTGCCAATGCGGTTCAGGCGGCGGCGGAAGGAATCCACGTCGCCCTCGGTGCAGTCCTCGCGGAAGTTCACGATGTCATACTCCGTGCAGTAGGCATAAGGCAGATCGCCGGACAGGTCGTGAATGTCCTCCTCCACCTGACTATCGCCCGCCAGCAGCGCCGCCGGGTCAGCGATTTCCTCGCCGCGCATGACCGCCGCATAGCCGGTGTAAATCAGCATGAGGCCGCGTCCGCCGGAGTCGACCACGCCCGCCGCTTTCAGGGGCGGCAGCATGTCGGGCGTGCGCTTCAAAATCGCCTCGCCGCTGGTCAGAATGACGTTCATCAGCCCATCGTAGTCATCGGGATTGCTCTCGGTGTATTTGATGGCATCCTCCGCAATAACGCGCGCGACGGTCAGAATCGTGCCCTCCTTAGGCTTCATGACCGCCTTGTACGCCTTGTCAGAACCCGCCTTCAATGCCTGTGCGAACTGCACGGGGGTAATCTTCTCCACGCCCTTCAAGGACGTCGCGAAGCCGCGCAGCAGCTGGGACGTGATAACGCCGGAGTTGCCGCGCGCGCCTTTGAGCGCACCCTTCGAGATGGCAGCCGCCGCCTCATCCGCGCGCAGGTACTCCTGCGCATTGACCTCACGGGTCGCGCTCTGCATGGTCAGGGACATATTCGTCCCCGTATCGCCGTCCGGGACAGGGAAAACGTTCAGCGCGTCCACCGCTTCCCGGTTCTTTTCGAGCAGTGCCGCACCCGCGACGACCATGTCGCGCAGCAGCAGCCCGTCAATGGTTTTATGCTGTATCAAAGGTAAATTCCTCCTACCTGCTTTCGGCGCCAGCTCCTTGGAACTGCTGCCGTGTGGCTTTCCTGCATTACACGCGGATACCTTCCACGGAGATGTTGACCTTGCGAACCTTTACGCCCGTCATGCTTTCCAGCTTGTAGCGCACGGTATCGACAATGGTCTTGCACACCTCGGCAATGGAGATGCCGTATTCCACGATGATGAACAGATCGACGTCCAGCATATCGCCAACACTGCGAATCTGCACGCCCTTGGAGAGGTTTTCCCTTCCCAGCCATTCGACGATGCCATCCTTGGCACGCTTGGAGGACATGGCGACGATGCCGTAGCATTCCAGCGCCGCGTATCCCACGACCTTGAGCAGGACATCCTCCGTAATATAGATTGTTCCGATGTCGTTCTTGATTTTGCAATCCATAGTAGTCGACCTCCTTCATCCAGGGGCTTCCCAGCTTTTGTCCTCGCGGACACGATAAATGCACCCATAGCTGGGTCAGAGTATAGTATACAGGATTTTAACGGAAATGGCAAGACTTTTTCGGCCCGTTTCACAAAAATGCCGCCAGAAATTCCAGAAAAAGCGCCGACATGTGTCGATTTCGTGAACATTTCTTGCAGATTGTGTGATTTTCCCGCCTTTGCGATACCGCCTGACCAAAAATTTTCCCCTTGACAAGCGGGAAAAACCGTGCTATCATGCACCCATCAGGGCAATGAGGAGACGGGTCATCCGCTTCTGCGGCGCAGGCAGAGAGCTTCCGGGCGGTGTGAGGAAGCAGGCGGCGCATAGGGTGACGTACAGCTCCGAGCCATCCGCTGAAACCGCGTCTGCGCGGTGGGTAGGCGGCATCCGGTGCGCCGGTTACAGCGTGCGAGGAATGACTGTTCCTCCTTGAGGGCTGTTCGCAGCCAGACGGAAGTGGTACCGTGGCGTTTTGTCACCTTCCCCGGATTTTGTCCGGAGAAGGTGTTTTTTATTCTTATTCTCTGAAAGTAAGGAGTGATTGGAATATGGCGCTTGATTCCCTGCGTTTCGCGCACCGCTTCGACCAGATCAGCGGCAGCGCCATTCGCGAAATCTTCAAGATGATTGCCAAGCCCGGCATGATTTCCTTCGCGGGCGGCAATCCGGCGGCATCAGCGCTGCCCGATGCGGAATGCGCCGAAATCGCCCGCGACGTGCTGCAAAAGGACGGCAAGCGCATCCTGCAATATGGCGCGACAGAGGGGTATCCGCCGCTGCTGGAAAGCCTGCACGCCTATGTGGAGCAGCAGCTTGGGTGCGCCGTGCCTGCGGTGCTGCCCGTCACTGGCTCAACGCAGGCAATGGATTTGCTCTGCAAAGCGCTGATTGACCCCGGCGACGTGATTCTGGTGGAGAACCCGTCGTTTCTGGGCAACATGCAGTGTATGCGGCTGTATCAGGCGACGCTGATTCCGGTAGAGAGCGATGAGAACGGAATCATCCCGGAAAAGCTGGAAGAAGCGATGCGCCAGTATCACCCGAAGCTGCTTTACACCATCCCGACGTTCCAGAACCCGACGGGCATCACGCTGGCCGCCGACCGCCGCAAGCCCATTGCGGAACTCGCCGCGAAGTACCACGTCGTCGTGGCGGAGGACGATCCGTACCGCGACCTGCGATATGCCGGAGAAGCGTGCCCCTCCATCAAATCCTTCGACAAGGATGGCTGGGTCGTTTTCCTCGGCTCGTTCAGCAAGATTATCAGCCCCGGTCTGCGCGTCGGATTCATGGCGGGCGACGCGGGCATCCTGCGCAAATGCACCGTCGGCAAGCAGTCCACCGACGTCCACACGGCAAACCTTACACAGGCGATTGTGGATCAGTACCTGCGGCGCGGTCTGCTGCCCGACCACATCAAGCGCATCTGCCGCAGCTACAAGGCGCAGCTGGATGCTATGCTGAGTGAACTTTCGACCTTTCCCGAAGGCACGACGTACACGCGCCCGGACGGCGGCCTGTTCATCTTCGTGACGCTGCCGGAGGGCATCGACGCAAAGGAGCTGCTGGAACAAGCGGTAGAGCGCCACGTCGCCTACGTCCCCGGCACGCACTTCTTCTGCGACGGCGGACACGAGAACACGCTGCGCCTGAACTTCTCCAACTCCAGCATCGCGCAAATTCACGAGGGCATGAGCACCTTGCGGGAGATTTTCGCGCAGGCGCTGGCGAAATGACACTGTTTCCCCTACTACTTAATATATAGGAGGTTCCCCATGCACATTCTTGACGTTTTGAAAGAACGCGGCTTCATCGCCCAGACCACCTTTGAGGACGAACTGTACAAGCAGCTCGAAGAACCGACCACCTTCTACGTCGGCTTCGATCCGACCGCTGATTCCCTCCACATCGGGCATTACATCCCGATTATGGCGATGGCGCACATGCAGCGCGCGGGGCATCGCCCGATTGCGCTGATGGGCGGCGGCACGGCAATGATCGGCGACCCGTCCGGCAAGACCGACATGCGCAAGATGATGAACGTCGAGACGATTGACCACAACGTCGAGTGCATCAAGCAGCAGATGAGCCGTTTCCTTGATTTCTCCGACGACAAGGCGATTATCGTCAACAACGCGGACTGGCTGCGCAACCTGAACTTCATCGAGTTCATGCGCGACATCGGCGCGATGTTCTCCGTCAACAAGATGCTGACTGCCGACTGCTACAAGACGCGCATGGCGACCGACAACGGTCTGTCTTTCCTTGAATTCACCTACATGCTCATGCAGTCCTACGACTTCCTGGAGCTGTTCCACCGCTACGGCTGCCGGCTGGAAATGGGCGGCAATGACCAGTGGAGCAACATGCTTGGCGGCGCAGACCTGGTTCGCCGCAAGGACAGTGAAAAGGCGTTCGCCTGCACGTTCCAGCTGCTGCTGACCCACGACGGCAAGAAGATGGGCAAGACCGAGAAGGGCGCGCTGTGGCTTGACCCGAACAAGACCTCCCCGTTCGACTTCTACCAGTACTGGCGCAACGTTGATGACGCGGACGTGGAAAAGTGCCTTGGCTTGCTGACCTTCCTGCCGATGGACGAAGTGCGCCGTCTGGGCGCGCTGCAAGGCAGCGAAATCAACGAGGCGAAGAAGGTGCTGGCATTCGAAGTGACGAAGCTGGTGCACGGCGAAGAAGAGGCACAGAAGGCCGCCGATGCCGCTGCCGCACTGTTCGCGGGCGGCGCGTCTGCCGCGAATGTCCCCTCCTTCACGCTGACGCGGGACGAATTCGCCGCCGACAGCCGCGTGACGACCATGCTGGTCAAGTCCGGGCTGTGCAAGAGCCAGAGCGACGCGCGCAATCAGGTGAAGGCGGGTGCAGTGCTGGTGGCGGACAAGAAGGTGGATGACCTGAACGCCACACTGGCGGAGAGCGACGTCCCCGCGGATGGTCTGCTGATTCAGAAGGGCAAGAAGAACTTCCGCCGCCTGTTCCTCGCATGAGTGCCATGAACCCCTATCGGACGCTCCGGCAGTCCGCCAGCGACGAGTTCATCATCAACAAAAGCCGCTTCATCGGCTATGCCGCGCCGTGCGAAACGGAGGCGGAGGCGCTTGCCTTCCTGCAATCCATCCGCACAAAGCACAAGGACGCCACGCACAACTGTTATGCCTACATCATCGGGCAGAACGCGGGCATCATGCGCTATTCCGACGACGGCGAACCGGGCGGCACGGCAGGGCTGCCGATGATGGAGGTATTGAAGCATCAGGGCGTAGTCAACTGCTGCTGCGTGGTCACGCGCTATTTCGGCGGCGTGCTGCTGGGCGCGGGCGGGCTGGTGCGCGCGTACACGCAGGGGGCAGTCGTCGCGCTCAAGGCGGCGCAGGTCGTCGAGATGCTGCCCTCCTGCCAATACCTGTGCGAAGTCGCCTATCCGCTGTGGGACAAGGTGCAGTACGCGCTGAAAAGCCTGCCCGTGCAATTGCTGAGCAGCGAGTTCACGACCGCCGTCGGCTTCACGCTGCTGATTCGCCAGACGGACGCGCAATCTGTCTTGGACACGCTGACCCGCGTCACCGACGGGCGCATTGAGACGCTGCTGGAGGAAGAATCCTACCGTGCGTGGGACAGCGAAAGCAAATAACCGATTTTACCCGGAAATCGTTCTGATTCAGAACAGTTTTCGGGTTTTTGCTTGACCTTTATCAGCTTTCCTGCTATGATGCTTTCATAAATACCGGGACAAGGAGAAAGGCATATGACAAGGAAACATCCAGCACAGGAGCTTGAGGAAGATGTGCTGGTTCGCACAAGCAACATGGGGCAAGGGCGCTCGGATTATGAAGCGTTTCACACGCTGTCGCCCGCCATCCACCTGCGCGAAATCCATACGCATGATTTCTTTGAGCTGTATATTCACCTAAACGGCTTTCCCCGCCTGTATGTGGACAACAAAATCGTCACGCTCCAGCGCGGCAGCCTGATGATTTTCCCGCCATTCGTCATGCACGGCATAATCTCGCAGGACACCATCCGCAACTACGAGCGAGTGGTGCTGTTCATCTCCTCCGGGATGCTGCACCAGCTGGGGCAGGGACTTCTGCCGCTGGAGCAGCGCCTTTTGGACTGCACGCGCCGCACCGGGTATCATTATCAGCTGGATGAAGCGGCGCTTTCGCTGTGTACAACGTGCATTGACCGTGTGGCGCAGAACACAGGCGATGAGCATCCCGAATCGCGCTTGGCGGATTATGCCGCGATGACCGAGTTTCTGCTGCAAATCCTCCGCGTGACGCAGGAAGCGCCAATGCTGCAGAGTGCCCAGCCCTCGCCAGACACCATCCAGCGCGTGATGGCGTACATCAACGAGCATTACGCCCAGCCGCTGACGCTGGAGGAAATTGCGGACGCGTTCTTCATCAGCAAATCGTACCTGTCACACGAGTTTGTCCGTTACACGAACACGTCGGTGTACGAGTACATCCAGTTCCGGCGCATCTGCGGCGCGAAGCTGCTGATTGCCTCCGGCGTATCGCTGACGGATGCTGCATTCCAGAGCGGGTTCAATTCGTACTCCTCCTTTCTGCGCACTTTTCGCAAAACAGCAGGCATTTCGCCGACGGATTTCCAGCGAAATCTTGGCAAATAGCTTTTGCGTTGTCGAATACGGATAATTTTTTCCCAGATATATCTGCACGATTTGCATAGTAGTGTGGACAATTTGCATAGACGCGCCGCCCTTTCTCCGCTATAATGAGGGTAACTTCCGGATGAGGTAATGCAGCCGTCGCCTCCCGGACAATGTGAAAAGGTTCGGCTGAAAGAGAAAAGGAGGATCTCTATGAAACGATTTTTCCTGCTGCTGCTCGCTGCTATCATCGGGCTGCTGCCGCTGATGAGCGCCTGCGCTGAAGCGCCGCTGGACGGGTACCCCGGCATTGATGAGCTGCCCGCCATCGACACAATCAACAATCCATTTGAGTTTTTCGACGTGAAGAATGACCCGAACGGCGACGGCATTGTGACCGACATCACCGAATGGGAAGCGCGCCGCACCGAAATCCGCGATTTGATCCAGCACTACTGGCTGGGCTACCGCTGGGAAACCGCAGCGGAGGACGTGTCTGGCAAGTACGAGATTGTCTACGAGGACAACACCGCGTCCTACGGCGGCTTCTATGGAATTTGGGGCACTTGCGTCTTCAACCTCGGCGACGAGTTCCGCAAGTTGTCCGCTGCGCTGCTGGAAGGTGAAGTGACGGTGGGCGACAAGACGTTCGGCCCTGCCTCCACCAAGGCGGAAGCCAAGCAGCTTGCCATCGAGGCGTGGAACGCGGGCTACTCCGTCCACTACATTGGCGAACCGCCGTGGAGCACGGAAGGCGACGCGGTGTTCGTGAACACCACCGGCGCGATTACCGAGGAAACCATCCCCGCCCGTGTGCGCCCCGTGTATCAGGCGGTCATTACCATCACGAATCCGGAAACGGGCGCAAAGGCGAGCTTCGCCGCGAAGCTGAATGTGCCCACGGATGCGCAGATTCTGGCGGCTTGGGGCGAAGAGAAGGATCAAGTACCGTTCGTGATTGATATCGGCGGTACCTCCGCATTCTCTGCTGCGAACTTGAACGGACAGGGCTACGGTCTGGTGACGTTCAAAGCCACTGACATTTACCCCGATGACTCCAATGCGGATGACGGCATTGACCGTGCTGGCGTGTACACCGCGCTCTACCCCTACGACGCGAACGACTACAAGCACGCATCCGGCGCACTGATGGCGTGGAGCTGGGCGGCCAGTCAGATTGTGACCGCCTTGGAAAACCAGGCAGAGGGCACGAGCCTGACGCTGGGCGAGCTGGTTCGCCTTGACCCGGCTAAGACCGTCATCACGGGCCATTCCCGCTACGGCAAGGCCGCCATGTTCACCTCGGCGTTTGACGACCGCATCAGCATCTGCGTGCCGAGCGAATGCGGCGGTTCGGGCATCCAGAGCTACCGCTACAAGGTGGAAGGCAAGATTTTCAACTTCAACACCTCCGCCTACGCCAAGGCTGACCGTGTCTACGGCAAGACCGAAGTGCCGACCGTGTCCTACGGCAAGGGCAACAGCTGGTTCCCGGAGACGGCTGCTATGTTCGTCGCCCGTGACAACCAGATTCCGTTTGACCCGGTGGAAATCATCGCGCTGGTTGCGCCGCGCCCCTTCTTCACCGTGTCAGGCATTGACACCCACTGGCTGGGCAATGAAGGCGCTGTCGCCAGCATGGTTGCAGCAGAAGAGGTTTACGATTTCGTCGGCACGACGGAAATCGAGAAAAACAACATTGCTGTTCGTGCCCGCCAGAGTGACCACGTCTTCTACCCGCGTGACTTCTGCTTTGCGCTGGCGATTATGGATCGCGAATTCAAGCAGACGGACGACAAGCTGCTGCATGTGAAGGATCTGTTCCCGGAAGGCACTGGCATTTCCGGCATGTCCTACCCGGCGGCGGATTACGCAACCGTCAGCGAACTGAACGACTACCCGTTTGACATCAATTCTTCCTACATCCCGTGGTCTGCCGAAAGCAAGTACACGCTGTGGACGGCGCAGGAAACCTTCCTGACGAACCACAATGTTACCATTACCGCGCACTCCGACGCGCCCGACGTGGTGCTGGTGCTGCCGGACGGCAGGGAAGTCGCCGCCGCTTCGCACGAGGGTGACGTGTTCACCTTCACCTTGACTGCTGAACAGTCCGTCTACGGGCGCTACGAACTGCGCACCGTCGGCACGAACAAGGCGGCGCACAGCGTCTACTTCTCCGCCGTTTCGCTGGCAGACGCGCTCCGTCACGGCACGACGAAGGGCGACGAGGGCGAAGAGAACCGCGTGCTGGGCTTCGCGTCCCGTCTGGCGAACACGAAGGAGAATCCCCCGCTGGTCTACATCGGCAGCGAAACCAAACCCGCTTCCATGATTTTCACACCCGAACGTGTGGTGCCGGAAGACACGAGCCTGCTGGAATACGGCATTTTGTTCCACGACGCGCTGTTTATCCGCATTGCAAACGCCGGCTGGGATGCTTCGCAGACCTTCAAGGTGAAGAACCTGAAGTTTGTCTCCATGCCGGAATACACCTTTGAGTTCTCGATGGCGGACATTGCCGCTTCCGCTGAAAACAACGGCAAGCAGGATGCTGCGCTGTTCACCAAGCCGATTTCTTGGAACGCTGAGCGCTACAACAACGGTTTCTCGCAGGTGTGGCCCGCGATTCCGGATACGCTGGAAGAGCGGCAGGCGCTTGAACGCGGCGAGACCATCACCCGCCCCGAAGCGCCCGAAAAGACCGTGACCGCCTTTGACGCGACCGTTTCCGGCAAAGCGGCACTGTCGGACACCGCGCTGACCATCACGCTGACCTTCTCCGAAGCGCTGCGCACTGGTGAATACGCTGTCGGCATGGACATTGCCGAAGCGTGGGAAACCGCGTGGAATGCGGACGGCACGCAGATGACGCTGACCGTCCCCGCGGACGCGCTGAATGGACAGCACACCGTGAACCTCATCATCTTCCGCCTGATGGATACCGATGGCAACCTCATCGGCGGTCCGGTGGAACTGCATTTGGACTTCTAATCCTCGAATCCCCTGCCCGTGGCGACGTAAAATCGTCACGGGCTTTTTTTTGTTCCCGGCAAACTTCATTTTCGCTTCCTCGTGACTTCACATTGGCTTCATCCAATTGTGTCATAATTGCTTCCGGAACATTCATGAGCTGGAAGGAGTCAGAGAAACTATGAAGAAGACTGGAAAAATCATTGCCATTATCGTCGTGCTTGCGCTCGTTGCGGGCGGCGTTTCCCTCTTTGCGGGCGGACAGAAAAATGCGGCTTACAGCGAGGAAATCGCCCGCACGCAGGACATCAGCACCTACTACACCTTTTCCGGCAACCTGTCGACAAAGGCCAGCCAAGTCGTCACCTCCACCGCAAAAACAACCGTCAAAGAGTGCCTGTTCTCCGAGGGCGACGCGGTGAAGAAGAACGACATTATCCTCAAATTTTCAAGCGGCGGCACGGCACGCGCGCCGATGGACGGAACGCTCTCGAACCTCTACGTCGAGGAAGGCGACGAAGTGACCATGGGGCAGCAGCTGCTGCGTGTCGCAGATTACAGCAATCCGCAGATTGTGTTCAACGTGGATGAATACGACCGTCCGGCGCTCTCCGTCGGGCAGGCGGCGGATGTGACCGTGCTGTCCACCGGCAAGGCGCTCACCGGCACCATCACCCGCATTGCGCAGGAAGCAACCGTATCCGGCGACTTGGCGTACTACGAGGTGACGATGACCGTGCCGCAGGATGGGACGCTCGCCATGGGCTTGAGCTGCGAAATCCGCGTGCTGTACCAGAGCGTGAAAAACGTTACGACCGTGTCGATTGACGCGATTCAGTACGATTCGGACGGCAAGCCGTTCGTCTACTGCTACGACCGCAAGGACGATATTGTACAGCAGCGCGTGACACTGGGCATCAACAACGGCTCGATTGTCGAAATCGTTGACGGTATCCGCACGGGCGAAGCGGTGCTGATTCCCGTGAAGAACACAATGGAAATGCCCATGATGCATTATTGACGGAAAGGGGCATTCACCATGGCGGAAAATATTCTGACGATGGAGAACATCGTCAAAACATACAAAATGGGTGATGAACAGCAGACGGTTTTGAAGGGCATTGACCTGCAGGTGGACAAGGGCGAATTTGTCGCCATTCTTGGCCCCAGCGGGTCGGGCAAATCAACGCTGATGAACATCATCGGCTGTTTGGACACGGCAACATCCGGCACATACCACTTGCATGGGCGAGACGTATCCGCGCTGAGCGAATCGGAGCTGGCGCGCGTGCGGTCGAAGGAAATCGGGTTCATCTTCCAGTCGTTCCAGCTGCTTCAGCGTCAGGACGCGCTGCAAAACGTGGAGCTTCCGCTGATTTACGCGGGTATGAGCGGCCACGAGCGCGCCGCGCGGGCGCAGCAAATGCTGGAGCGCGTCGGTTTGAAGGACAAGATGCACCACTTCCCGAACCAGCTTTCCGGCGGACAGCAGCAGCGCGTCGCGATTGCCCGCGCGCTGGCGAACAACCCGACCATCCTGCTGGCGGACGAGCCGACGGGTGCGCTTGACCGGGCGACGGGACGGCAGGTGATGAGCCTTTTCCATGACCTGAACGACGAGGGGCGCACGATTATCATGATTACGCACGACATTGAGATTGCCCGCCACGCGCGGCGCATTGTGCGCATCCTTGATGGCGAAATCAGTGAAGGAGTGGTGGAAGATGCTTAAAGAGAGCATTCGCATGTCGTGGCAGAACATCCGCGGCAACAAAATGCGCACCTTCCTGACGATGCTGGGCATCATCATCGGCGTGACAGCGATTATCGCGCTGATTACGACGGTCGGCAGCGCAACGGGCGAAATCACGAGTCAATTCTCTGCCTTGGGCGCAGGCAAAGTGAGCGTAAGCATCAGCGGCACAGCCATCAAGCATGGGCTGAACGAAAGCGACCTCGCGCACATTGCTGCGCTGGACAATGTGGCGGGTGTTGACCCAAATGTCTCCCTGCGCACCTATGCCGCGCAGGACGGTCAGCTTGTGGAGGATGTGACGCTGGAGGGGCGCAGCAGCGACTATTTTTCCGCGCAGGATGACCTGATTGGGCGCGGGCGAGCGCTGAAGGCAATTGACATGGATCGTTCGAGCCACGTTTGCATCATCGACCAGACCCTGGCATCCGCTGCCTTCCCGAACGAAGACCCGCTGGGGCAGGCGCTGATTCTGCACGGGCAGCAGTTCACCGTCGTCGGCGTGCTGAGCGAGGACAGCGGAAGCGACCTGATGGCTGCCATGTCTGCCAGCAGCGACGGCGGCAAGGCGATTGTCCCCTATCCGGCGGCGATGCGGCTGAGCGGCTCAAACACCGTGCGGTCGCTGACGCTGTACTTGAAGGACTCGTCGTTATCCTCCGAAACCGTCGACAATGTGAAGCAGCTGCTGGACAGCGCGTTCAACTACCGCGACAGCGCGTACTCCATCATCAATCTGGACAGCCTGCTGGATACGATGAACAGCATCACCGGCATGATGACGACGATGCTGGCGGGCATTGCGTCCATCGCCCTGCTGGTTGGCGGCATCGGCATTATGAACATGATGCTCGTCTCCGTCAGCGAGCGGACGACGGAAATCGGCCTGCGCAAGGCGCTCGGCGCGCGTCCGGGGCTGATTCAAATGCAGTTCCTGATGGAATCGGTCATGCTGTCGCTCATGGGCGGGTTCATCGGCATATTGGTGGGCAATCTCGTCTCGTGGATGATTGCAATGGCGCTGGATATTACCTTCCAGCTCAACGCGGGCGCAATCACGCTGGCGTTCGTGTTTTCCGCCTCGGTCGGCATTCTGTTCGGCTGGGCACCCGCGCGCAAGGCTTCACGGCTGAATCCTATTGATGCTTTGCGGTCGATGTGATATAATAGAAGCATCAGCACAAGGAGGTTTCCGCCATGTTTACGATTCTGGTGGTTGAGGATGACGCGCCGCTGCAGCGGATGATGAGCGCGTTTCTGGGGTTGAACGGCTTTTCAGTCGTCGGGGCTACCAACGGCGAGGAAGCGCTGAACGCCATCGACAAGGTGATGCCCGATCTGGTCATTGCCGACGTGATGATGCCGGTGATGGATGGCTGGGAGCTGACGCGTGAACTGCGCCGCTGCTATCCGCGCCTGCCCATCATGCTGGTGACGGCGCGCGACACCATTGAGGACAAGCGGACAGGCTTCACCTCCGGCGCGGATGACTACCTGACCAAGCCGGTCGATTTGGACGAGCTGCTGCTGCATGTGCAAGCGCTGCTGCGGCGGTCGCAGGCCATGACGAGCCACCAATTGACCATCGGGCAGACGCACTTGGATTACGATTCGCTGACCGTGCAGCGCGGTGACACGCTGCTGACGCTGCCGAAGAAGGAGTTTTTCCTGCTCTTCAAGCTCCTGTCCAGCCCGATGCAGATTTTCACGCGCCGGCAGCTGATGGACGAAATCTGGGGCATGGATGCGCAGAGCGACGAACGCACGGTGGACGTACACATCAAGCGTCTGCGCGAAAAGTGCGAGATTTTCCCCGATTTCAGCATCGTAACAGTGCGCGGTTTGGGCTACAAGGCGGTCAAGAATGGATAAGCGCCGCATCATCCGCAAACCATACTCCTTCCGCGGGCGCATGATTGCGGCGCTGATGGTTGGTTCGCTGCTGGCAACCATCATCAGCCTGTTTCTCGCCTTCTACGTGACGCACATCAACCTTTTGCAGGAACTCAAAGTGCGTGAGCGCGCCGTCGCCATCTACCTGATGGAACTGGAACAGCGCACGGAGCTGAGAACAGACGAATTAGCCCGCCTGATGGAGCAGAACGGCATCGAAGTTGCCATACTGTCCGACGAGGATGTCGCTGCCCTGTCCGCGGGCACGCAGCGGGAGCTGAAACGCGCGGGCATTGCCTACGAATCGACGACGTGGAAATCGCAGCGAAATCCGGTAACGTATGTGCAGATGCGCACAGGCGTCCTTGCAATTACCGCTGGCGGCGACGGCAGCAGCTACGGCATCGCGTTTGCGCGCATCATCTTCGGCTCAACCAGCTTTCTGGCAGTCTTTGCGCTGATGGTGACGCTGGCATCCTACTGGATTTCCAAGCCCGTTCATGAAATCACGAATGCGACTCGCAAGGTCAAAGAGGGCGACTTCACCGTCAAACTGGATGCCGCCCACGCACCGGGCGAAATAGGGGAACTCATGCGTTCCTTTAACGCCATGACCGACGCGCTCAGCCGAACGTCCTACCTGCAGAAAGACTTCATCAGCTCCATCAGCCACGAATTCAAAACGCCGATTGCGTCCATCCGAGGCTTTGCGCGGCTGCTGCAAATGCCCGGCTTGACCGAGGCGCAGCGGCAGGAATATGTGGACTTAATTGCGCAGGAAAGCGACCGCTTGTCGCGCCTGTCGCAGACGCTGCTGCGCCTGTCCGCGCTGGAGCAGCAGTCCGCGCCCGCGTCGCTGACGGAGTTTTCGCTGGATGAGCAGCTTCGTCAGGTCATCCTGCGCTTAGAACCGACATGGAGCGCGCGCGGCATCAGCTGGCAGCTGGATTTGAACAGCGTTACCGTCGTGTCGGACGAAGAGCTGCTCAGCCACGTCTGGATGAACATCATCCAAAACGCCATCAAGTTTTCGCCGGAGAATGCAGTTATCGAGGTGCGCGTGTTCGCCACAGATACGGCGACCGTTGAGATTACCGACCACGGCATCGGCATGGACGACGCGACCGTGAAGCGCATTTTCGACCGTTTCTATCAGGCAGACCGATCCCGCAAGCAGGAGGGTGTCGGCTTAGGGTTGTGCCTCGTCAAGCGGATTTTGGATATGCTTGGCGGCACAGTATCGGTTGACTCGCGCCCCGGCGAAGGCTCCACCTTCCGCATCCACGTCCCTTTCCGGCCCAAATATGATGAGGCCGCACACACTGGCGAAAGAGAGGGTAAAAGCCCATGAACACCGATTCGCAGCATCTTCAGCAGGTCAGCGAGGAATTTCAGCGCATGGTGGAGGAATTTTTTCTGGTGCAGTCGCGCTACTCCGCCGCAATCAAGGAGATTCAGACGAAGCTCGAAATCCTTGATGACGAGTTCCAAATGCGTCATCGCCGCAATCCCATCCACCACATGCAGAGCCGGCTGAAAACCATCCAGTCGATGCTGGAGAAGCTAAAGCGCAAGAACTACGAAGTCAGCATCAACAGCGCCGTCAAAAACTTGCAGGATATTGCCGGCATCCGCGTTATCTGCTCGTATGTGCAGGACGTGTATACCATTGCGAACCTGCTGGTCAACCAAGACGACGTGCATTTGGTGCGCATGGCGGATTACATCCGCGAGCCGAAACCGAACGGCTACCGCAGTCTGCATTTGATTGTTGAAATTCCGGTTTTTCTCTCCGAAGGGCGGATTCTTGTACCCGTCGAGGTGCAGATTCGCACGATTGCCATGGACTTCTGGGCTTCGCTGGAGCATTCGCTCCGTTACAAGGCGCAGGAGTACATTCCGCAGCACATTTCCGACGAATTGCAGCGCGTCGCGACGGACATTGCATCCCTTGACCAGCGGATGCAGGCGATTCACGATCAGGTGGACGAGCTAAGCGACGCGCGCAGTGACAACGCCACATAATATGATTTCCAGAGGTGAAGGCATGGAACAGTACCCGAAGAAACTGCCACCGCAGGTGGACAGCCGTCTGCGGCACAGTATCCTTGAAATGCCCATAGAAATCCGCAAGGCAAGCGGCATCGTGATTTACGGGCGCCGCATCAAGAGCCTTGTTTTTACGACCGATTTGGCGATTATCAAGAACTGCGACGCGGACGCGGTGTTCGCCGTCTATCCATTCACGCCGCAGCAGTCCATCAGCGATGCGATTATCAAAGCGTCTTATATCCCCGTTTTCTGCGGCGTGGGCGGCGGAACGACGCAGGGGCTTCGCACCGTTTCGCTCGCGAAGGATGCCGAAGCACAAGGGGCAATGGGCGTTGTGCTGAATGCGCCCGTATCGAACCTGAATCTGCTCGCGGTCTCGAAGGCGGTGGATATTCCTGTCATCATCACCGTGATTGACGAAGCGACCGACATTGGACAGCGGATTGCATCCGGCGCGTCGATTCTCAACGTCGCAGGCGGGGCGAATACCCCGGCGATTGTGCGAAAGATTCGCACGGAGTACCCGGATTTTCCGATTATTGCCACCGGCGGCAACAAGCCGGATACCATCGCCGCGACGGTTGCGGCAGGCGCAAACGCGATTACGTTTACGCCGCCATCCGCACAGGAACTGTTCAAAGCGATGATGACCCGTTATCGGGAAGAGTAAAAAGTGCATAAAAGCCCGGCAATCAGCCATACTATCCGTATCAACAGGAGGTGTCGTTTGATGCTGGGCTTTCTTTCTGCAATTCTGGCAGGCGCGGCGATGAGCGTGCAGGGCGTAATGAACACGCGGCTTGGCGAAAAGGTGGGTACGCTGGAGACGAACGCATTCGTGCAGCTGATCGGTTTTTTGCTGGCGCTGCTCATCGCGGTTTTCTTCGGCAAAGGCAACATCCGACTATTGCCGCAAGCGCCGTGGTATGCGTGGCTGGGCGGTGTACTCGCGCCGGTTATCACGCTGACGGTGATGTGGGCGATTGGCAGCCTGACACCAACGGTCGCGATTTCCGCAATTTTGCTCTCACAATTGACCGTTGCCGCGCTGATTGACGTATTCGGCTGGCTGGGCGCGGAGAAGATGCCATTCTCGTGGGAGAAGTGGGTCGGCGTGGCGCTGATGGTGGGCGGTGTCATCCTGATGAAAATCAAGACGTGATACGGCGAACGCGCGGAAATCAGCAGGATTCCGGGCGATTTTCCGCGAACACTTCTGACCCCTGCGACAAACACAGCCATTTTTCTTCGCAGGAAACAGGCAATCAAATGGCGAAACCTCCTGCGCAGAAAAACAGGAGGTACTTTTTATGCTGCAATCCATCCGCGATGGCGATCGGCTGATTGTGCGCATCGACGGCGAACTCGACCACTTCTGCGCACAGAGCGTTCGCCGCGACTTAGACGCGCTGCTGCTTGACCGCTCCGTCCGCACGCTGATTCTGGATTTCTCGTCGCTGACGTTCATGGACTCCTCCGGCATCGGGGTTGTCCTGGGGCGCTATCGGCTGCTGCGCGACCGGGGCGGGCACGTCGCGATTGTGGGCATGAACCCGCACATCGCTCGGCTATTCCACATGTCCGGGCTTGACCGGATTATCCGCCAGCTGGACAAGCATCAGGAGGCGCAAGCATGAGCCATCACAACGAAATGGAAGTCCGATTCCTTTCCCTGCCCGAAAACGAAGCCTTCGCGCGCGTCGTGATTGCCGCCTTTGCCGTCCAGCTCTCCCCAACCGTCAGCGAAATTGCCGACATCAAGACCGCCGTCTCCGAAGCTGTCACGAACGCCATCGTCCACGGTTACGAGGGCACGCGCGGCACGGTTATCCTGCGCGCAAGCATTGACGGCACGCTGCTGACCATTGAAATCACCGATAAGGGACGCGGCATCGCCGACATTCCGCAGGCGATGGAACCGTTTTTTACCACGCACCCTGAACAGGAACGCAGCGGCATGGGTTTTGCCGTCATGCAGACGTTCATGGACGACCTGCACGTCACGTCCACGCCCGGTCAGGGCACAACCGTGCGGATGAAGAAGCGGATTCTGACGACGCCGATTATGTAAAAGAAATGGACTGCTCCGCATTTGAGAGCAGTCCATTTTCTTATGCTTTTTTCTGCTTTCGGATATCAAGCACCGCGTCGAGGATGTCCTCCGCGAGCTGCTTTTTCGTCCGCAGCGGGTACTCTGTCTGGCTGTCCGGCGTGATGAGCGTGGCAATGTTCGTATCAACATTGAATCCTGCGCCGGGCTGGCTGACGTCGTTCAGAACAATCAGGTCAAGATGCTTGCTTTCCAGCTTCCGATGCGCGTTTTGGAGCAGGTTCTCCGTTTCCGCCGCGAAGCCGACAAGCACCTGCCCCGGCCTTTTCGCCGCACCGACCGCCGCCGCAATATCCGGGTTCTCCACCAGCTCGACAACGAACGGCTGTCCGTCGTGCGCCTTCTTGTGCTTCTGCGGATACGTCACGGCGAAGCGGTAATCCGCCGGAGCCGCCGCTTGAATCACAACGTCCATGTCGGGCGCAGTCGTCGTAACCGCGTCGAACAAATCCTGCGTGCTTTCCACACGGCGGATGTCAATGCCGTCCGGCACGGGCGCTGTTGTACTGCCCGCAATCACCGTCACCTGCGCGCCGCGGTTCCTCGCCGCCTCGGCAAGGGCAAAGCCCATTTTGCCGGAGGAATCATTGGTCATGTAGCGCACAGGGTCAAGGCGTTCGCGCGTTGCCCCTGCTGTCACCAGCACACGCAGACCCGCAAAATCGCGCTTCGGGCAGAGCATGGAGACAATCGCGCGCACAATGGTTTCCGGCTCACTCATGCGGCCCGCACCCGTATCGCCGCACGCCAAAAAGCCCGCTTCCGGCCCTGCAAAATGCACGCCGCGGGCTTTCAAGGTCTGCACGTTCTGCTGCGTCACCGCTGCCGTCCACATGCCGGTATTCATGGCAGGGGCAAGCAGAATCGGCGCTTTCGTCGCCAAGACGGTGGTGGAGAGCATATCATCGGCAATGCCGCACGCCATTTTCGCCATGATATTCGCCGTCGCGGGCGCAATGGCAAAAACATCCGCGCGTTTCGCCAGCGCGATATGCTCCACCTCCCATGTCTCCGGGCGCGCGAACGTGTCCGTGACGACGGGATGGTTGCTCAGCGTTTCAAACGTCAGCGGCTGCACAAACTGCGCCGCGTTTTTCGTCATGATGACGTGCGTCTCCACGCCGAGCTTACGCAGACGGGAGACAATTTCGCAGCTCTTGTAAACCGCGATGCCGCCCGTTACGCCCAGCACCACATGCCGTCCGCGCACGTCGGGAAGTTCACAGCACATCGACGTCCTGATCCTCGTTTTCGTCGTTCGGTTCGTCGTAGGTAATCAGACCGCGGTTGATTTCCTCCACCGCCGTCTTAAGCGGCTTCATGCCTTCATTGTCCAGCAGGGGCTTGCTGCCGCCGATAATCTGACGGCCGCGCTTGCTCGCCTCCACCACGAGGGTATAGCGGGAATCAGCGTGCTTGAGCAGCTCCAGAACGCAGGGTTCGACAATCGACATAGGGTGTTCCTCCTTTTATGTTCAGCCGCAATTGCGGCAGGAAACGCTTTTATATGATACCTTACTCCGGGATTTCGACGGTATAGCGCGCCGTGTTGTAGCGCTCCGCCTCGATGATGCCTGCAATCCGCGCGGCACAGGCGGCTACGTCATCGTTGATGACATTGTAGCGGTAGTGATTTTTGAGGGCGATTTCGCGCACGGCAATTTTCTGCCGCATGGCGATTTGCTCCGGGGATTCCGTGCCGCGCCCTTCCAGACGGCGGTGCAGCTCTGACATGCTCGGCGGCAGGATGAAGATGCTCACGCAGTCCTTCTCACGCGCAATCACCTGCTCCGCGCCCTGCACGTCAATATCCAGTACGACATTCTGTCCCTGCGCCAAGCGGCGGCTAACCTCACTGCGGAGCGTGCCGTAGTGGTGGGCAAACACCGGCGCATACTCGATGAACTCATCGTTTTCGACGCGGCGCGCAAATTCCTCTTCGCTGATGAAGTAGTATTCGCGCCCGTTTTCCTCGCCCGGACGGGGCGAACGGGTTGTTGCGCTGACGGAAAAAACCAGCGAATCGTCATGCGCCATCAATTCCTTGATGACGGTGCCCTTCCCGGTGCCGGACGCGCCGGAAATGACCAGCAGCATACCCTTTCGTGCTTCACTCATGTTGCCATTCCCCTTCATGCTGGTATCACACCGCATTTTGAATCTGTTCGCGCATCTTTTCAATCTCGCTCTTGAGATTGACGACGTTCTGCGCCATTTGCGCATCAGAGCATTTACTGCCGATGGTGTTGGCTTCGCGGTTCATTTCCTGAATCAGGAAATCCATCTTCTTGCCCGTTTCGCCGGATACATCCAGATACACATGCATCTGCGCGATGTGGCTTTCAAGGCGCGACAGTTCCTCGTCGATGGCGCATTTGTCCGCCATCAGCGCAACCTCCTGTGCCAGCCGCGCCGGATCAACGGGTTCAATCGGCAGACGCGCCAGCCGTTCGGTCAGGCGCAGCCGGTATTCCTCCACCACCTGCGGGGCACGCGACGCAATCTGCTCCCGCAGCGCCGCCGCCGCATCCAGATGCACCTGCAAATCATCCCGCAGATGTGTCCCTTCGCGGATGCGCATGTCCGTGAGGTGCTGCATCGCCAGCGCCGTCACTTCGCGGCACTGCGCGGTGAGTGCTTCTTCATCCAGCGCACGTTCCGTCACAGTCGTCACGCCGTCGAGCTGCATCAGGCGGCTGACAGTCAGGTCATTCGCCGCGCCCGTCGCCGCGTGCAGCGTATTTGCCGCCTGCATGTACGCCGCGGCAAGCGTCTCATCCACCGTCACGTCGCTGTCAGAACCGCTGATGCGCCGGAGTGTCAGCTGCACGTCCACATGTCCGCGGCAAAGCGGCGCAAGCGTCTTGCGAATCGTTTCCTCCAGGAAGGTCAGACCGCGGCCGAGCCGCATGGACAAGTCCAGAAAGCGATGGTTCACCGCCCGAAGCTCCACGGTCATTTCCCAGTCGCCCTGACGAGACGTCTCCTTGCCATATCCGGTCATGCTCTGCATCCGGCAATCCCTCCCCTTCAGAAAATTTATTATACCACGTCCCGCCGCACTTTGCAAGTAGTTTCCCGCATTTGCGCGACTTCAGCTTTTTCGCATTGCAATCTTGACACGCAGTCGGCACGGTGTTATACTTTGGAACATCCGCGTATGTTTTTTCTTTGTTTTTCGCCAATTTGTCATGCGCAGGGAGGATGCAGCCCATGAAACTCGACCGGAAGAAAATGCTGCTCATCAGCTTCATGCTCTTTTCACTCTTTTTCGGCGCGGGAAATTTGATTTTCCCGCCTTTTTTAGGGCAGAACGCGGGCAGCAGCACCGTCAGCGCCATGCTGGGTTTCCTCGCGACGGCGGTGATTCTGCCAGTGCTGGGCGTCATCGTTGTGGCGCGGTTCGACGGGCTGGAGCAGCTCGCGCAGCACGCTGGGAAGAAGTTCTCCCTGATTTTCACCGTCCTCATCTACCTGTCGATTGGGCCGGGGCTGGGCATTCCGCGCGCGGCATCCGTACCGTTTGAGATGGCGGTCGCGCCGTATCTGCCGCAGGGCGCAAACATCCGCGTGTGGATGGTGGTGTATTCGCTGGTGTTCTTCCTGATTGCACTGTGGCTGTGCATGACACCGGGCAAGCTCGTCAGCCGCATTGGAAATTTTCTCACGCCGTCGCTGCTGATTCTGCTCGTGTTTCTCTTCATCAGCTTTCTGTTCCGCGGGCAGGTCAACATTGCAGCGCCGCAGACGGAATACAGCGCCGCCCCGTTCCTCAAGGGCTTCTCCGAAGGCTACCAGACGATGGACACGATTGCCGCGCTGAATTTCGGCTTAGTGATTGCCACGACGCTGGGCAGCTTCGGGCTGACACAGCGCAAGGATGTACTGCGTCACACGGTCAAGGCTGGGCTTTTCGCCGGATTGATTCTCTCCGCCGTCTACATGATGCTCAGCTACATGGGCATGTGCTCCTCCGGCGTGTACGACATTCAGGAGAACGGCGCGTGGACGCTGCGGTGCATCGTTTTCCAGCTTTTCGGCGAACCCGGCGCGTATCTGCTCGCCGCCATCTTCACGCTCGCCTGCCTGACGACGTGTGTCGGGCTGATTAACTCCATCTCGCAGTATTTCTCGCACCTTTTCTCCCGCATCAGCTACCGCAAGTGGGTCTTTCTCATTATTGGCTTTTCCTTCCTGATTTGCAATCTGGGTCTGACGGTCATTTTGAGCATTTCCATCCCGATTTTGAACGCCATCTATCCGATTGCGATTGTGCTGATTCTGCTGGGCATGACGCACCGCGTGTGGGCGAAAAACCGCTATGTCTACCCGATTGTTGTCGCCGGGACGGGCGTCGTCAGCGTGCTGTACGCGCTGGACACACTGCACCTGCCGCTGGGCATCCTCGGCACCCTCTGTCACGCGCTGCCGCTGTATGAGCACGGCTTCGGCTGGGTGAGCGTCGCGCTGGCAATGCTGCTGATTGCCCTGCCGATGCCGCGAATCTTCGCGAAACAGAAGCGCGCTTGACAATTTCGGCGACTTCCTATACAATACAATAGAAGCGTATGATATAAGGAAGCGAGTGACCCATGAATACTCTCAACAAGACTTTTCTGCCCGTGACGCTGGACGAATGCCACGCGCGCGGCTGGGATGCGCCCGACTTTGTGTATGTCTGCGGCGACGCGTATGTAGATCACCCGTCGTTTGGGCTGGCCATTATCAGCCGCATTCTGGAGAAGGCAGGCTATCGCGTGGCAATGCTCTGTCTGCCGCCGTGGCAGGATGCTTCCGCGTTCAAGCAGTTCGGCAAGCCCCGGCTTGGCTTTCTGGTGTCCGCGGGCGTGATTGACAGCATGGTCAACCACTATACCGTCGCGAAAAAGCGCCGCCACGACGATGCCTACGCCCCCGGCGGCAAAGGCTTCATGCGCCCCGACCGCGCGACCATCGTCTACTGCAACCGAATCCGGCAGGCGTACCGCGATGTGCCGATTCTCATCGGCGGCGTGGAAGCGAGCCTCCGCCGTTTCTCCCACTATGACTACTGGGACGACAAGGTGCGCCACAGCATTCTGGTGGACTCCGGTGCGACGCTGCTGATGTACGGCATGGGCGAAACGAGCATCATCGAATGCGCAAACTGGGTGGCGGACGGCATGAATCCGGCGGAACTGCCGAAAATGCGCGGCATCTGCTACATGAGCAAGACGCCTGACCCGACGTGCGTTCAGCTGCCAAGCCATCAGGAGGTCAGCACCGACAAGCGCAAGTACGCTGAGGCGTTCGTCATCCAGTACGACGAGCAGGACCCGATTCGCGGCAAGCGCATGTGTCAGCAGCAGGACACAGATCGGTATCTGATACAGAATCAGCCGTGCCTGCCGCTGAGCCGTGAAGCCCTCGACGCGGTGTACGACCTGCCCTACACGCGCACTTATCACCCGATGTACAAGGCAGAGGGCGGCATCCCAGCGCTGCAGGAGGTCGAATTCTCGATTGCCTCCACGCGCGGATGCTTCGGCTCGTGCAATTTCTGTGCCATCACGTTCCATCAGGGGCGCATCATCCAGAGCCGCAGCCCCGAAAGCATTCTCCGCGAAGGGAAGCTGCTGACCCAACTGCCGAATTTCAAGGGCTACATTCACGATGTCGGCGGCCCGACGGCGAATTTCCGCAAACCAGCGTGTCCAAATCAGCTGAAAGTCGGCGCGTGCAAGCATCGGCAGTGCCTGTTCCCGCAGCCGTGCAAGAACTTGCAGGTTGATCACGAGGAATTTCTGTCCATCCTCAAGCAGCTCCGCGAACTGCCGAAGGTGAAGAAGGTGTTCGTCCGCAGCGGTCTGCGCTACGACTACATCATGTCCGACAAGAACCCGACGCGCTTCCTGCGCGAATTCTGCAAGTACAACGTGTCCGGGCAGCTAAAAGTCGCGCCGGAACATGTCTGCCCGTATGTACTTGACCGCATGGGCAAGCCGCGCCGCGAGCTGTACGACGCATTCGTCGCGCGGTATCAGCAGGTGAACGAGCAGTTGGGCTTAAAGCAGTACTTAATCCCCTACCTGATGAGCAGCCACCCCGGCAGCGACCTGAACGCCGCGATTGAGCTGGCGTGCTACCTGCGCGATACGGGGTTCTACCCGGAGCAGGTGCAAGACTTCTACCCGACGCCCGGCACGCTTTCGACGTGCATGTTCTATACCGGGCTTGACCCGCGCACCATGCAGCCCGTTTTCGTCGCGCGGTCGCCGGAGGAAAAGGCGATGCAGCGCGCGCTGATGCAGTACAAGAATCCGCAGAATCAGCCGCTGGTGCGTAAGGCGCTTCGGATTGCGGGGCGCGAAGACCTGATTGGCTACGGCAAGCAGTGCCTTGTGCCGCCGGAGCGCGATATGCGGGACGACCGCCGTCCGACACGTCCGGGCGACAATCCGGCACACGCGCGCAAGGCGATTCGCCACCCCGACAAGCGGCAGCAAAACAGCGAAAAGCCGCAGAACCGCCGGCAGCGGAGAGGATACTAATTGCATAAAGACCGCCCTCGGATGCAGTCAAATTCGACTGTCCGAGGGCGTTATTTTATGCGAGCAGCCGCTGCGCCATGCTTTCGACGTCTTCCAGCGTCAGGAGCGTGACCGACCCGAACGGCGCGTTGAGCAGCACCTCCACCGCGCGGCGATAGCGCGTCAGCAAATCCACCAAAGCGGACAAATCGCACGGCTGCTTGTCGTTTTTCGCCTGCATGAGCTGCGCCGCCAAATCGAAAAAGCAGTCACCCAGCAGGTGCAGGACGATGCCTGCCACGCCGCGAATCTCCGTGAACAGTGTGCCGCTCTGGACACCCTGCGCAATCGTTTGTTCCAGCAGCGGGTGGAAACGGTCGGACAGCGCGTCCAAGTACGTCAAAGCCATCGCGCGCCCTTCCGGCGAAGTGGCCATCGGCAGGAGCATCGCCGTGAACGCCGCGTCCTCATCGCGCATCGGCAGACACGCCGACAGCAGCAGATTCAGCCGCGCAAGGTCATCCGGCGCATCCGCCAATTGGGCTTCGGCACGTTCCGCCGATTCCCGCGCGTGCTGGTGACTGAGCAGCGTCATGATTTCTTCCTTGCTGGCGAAATGGTGGTAGATGCCGCCCTTGCTGACGCCCGCCGCACGGACGATTTCCTGCATACTGGCGGCTTCGTAGCCCTTTTGGCAGAAAAGCTGCTCTGCCGCCCGCAGAATCTCCCGTTTCGTTTCGTCACCCTTGCGCATGTGATGCTTCCTCCCGTTACTCCGCGTTTTCGCGGTGCATGGAGCGCTCCGACGAAAAGCCGTTCGGATAGCGCCCATGCAGTTTGTTAAGATTCCCCTGCAAAATTTCGCTCAGCGGCACATTCAGCCCCTGCGCCGCCTCCGCTAAGTACCACGCGACGTCGCCAAGCTCCTTTTTCAGCTTCTCCTTATCCAGCGGATGCCCCTGAAAGCGGTGCTTTTTGAGCAAATCAATCGCTTCGCCGCTCTCGCCGCAAAGCCCCATCAGCGCGTTTTCCAGCACGTCCTGCGGATTCAGCGCTGGATTAAGTAGGGACATGGCTTCCTGCTGATAATCATCGACATTCATTGCGCCTGCTCCTTCCGCCGCATGAGTTCCAGCCCCATTTTGCCCGTGATTTGCTCCGGCGTCAGCACCATCAGGCACAGGCGGCTGGCGAACTGCGTATATTCCACTTCGGCGGCGGATTCATCCGGATAGAAGCGCTTCGCCAGCGCGATGCACAGGTCATGCTTCTGCTTTTCGTCCGTCACGATGGCGATTCGCCCCTTGACGATGACGCTGCGGTATGCCGTCGTGTACTTCTCCGGAATCACGTCGTCCGCGTCAACCACGCAGAAGGACGCGCGGCTGTCGCGGCGGATGCAGTCGATTTTCTGCCCTTCGAGCGCGCCGTGAAAGACAATCACGCCATCCACCAGCGCATAGGACAGCGGCACGCCGTACGGGAAGCCATCGGGGGAAATCAGCGACAAAACACCGCTGGTCGCCCGGCGAAGCACCTGCTCGCATTCTTCTTGGCACAATGCCTGTTTGTTCCTGCGCATGGTCATGCCTCTTCTACTGCCTTTTTCAGCGGCGTGAGGTCGATGCCTTCCGCGTCATTGAGCACCTTCAGCAGGCTCCCCAGCATCTGCTGTACGCCGCCGGGCACGTCGCTTTCCACATTCAGCGGCAGCACAGGGTCATGCACGGACAGGCGGAGCAAGAACCAGCCGTTGTCCATGCCGCCGTCAAGGTCGAAGGAAATGCGCACGCCCTCGCGGTTATCCGGCGCGATATGCCAGTTTTCCGCCGCGTTCGCATAATCCAGCACGCGCTGAATGACTACCTTGCCCGCGTCGCGGAAGTCATCGGCAGTAATACTCAGGCGGATTTCGCGGCTCTCGACCGGCTCTTTCAGGTCGGCAATCAGGCTGCCGAGCGTCTTGCCCTCCTGCTTGAGCTTCATGGCGCGGACAATCAGCACCGTGACAAGATACATGCCATCATCGAGGAAGTGATTCTCGCGCAGGGCGGCGTGTCCGCTCGTTTCAATCGCCAGCGGGCAGGAAATGCCCTCTTTGTTCAGGCGGATGGCCTCGTCGATGACGTTGCGGTAGCCGCGCTTGTAGCGGTAATGCTCGCCGCCCCAGTCGTTGATGAACTTCTTGAGACCTGAGGACGTCACCGAGTCCGTTACAATCGTTTCGCCGGGCTTTTCGTCCAGCAGGATTGCGGAAATCAGGGCAATCAGGCGGTTGCGGTTGATTTCGCGGCCGTCGGCATCCACCACGGCGGCACGGTCGCAGTCGGTATCGAAAATCACGCCGAGATCAGCGCCAACGCGCTTCACCGCCGCGGAAATCGACGCCATCGCCGCTTCATTCTCCGGGTTCGGGATATGGTTGGGGAACATGCCGTCCGGCTCCAAGAACTGACTGCCTTCAATCCACGCGCCCAGTTCTTCCATCAGCTGCGCATAGAATCCACCTGCGCCGTTGCCCGCGTCCACCACGACGTGCAGCCCCAGCAGCGGCTTGGGCACATCCGTACCCAGTCCGCGGCGGATGCGGTCGGCAAGCTGCTCCTTATACGTCGGCAGGAACGGCTTCTTGACAATCGTGCCTGCCAGCGGGGTGTCTTCGGGTTCGAGCGTGCTCGCCGTTTTGAGCAGTTCCTCCACCACGTCGCCTTCCACGCCGCCTTCCGCCAAGAAGAACTTCAGTCCATTCTTGTCATACGGGTGATGGCTTGCGGTAATCATAATCGAGCCATCCGGCTGGAAACCGGGCGTGATGATGCACATGTACATTGCCGGGGTCGTGCACATGCCAAAATCCAGCACGGACGCGCCCGCTTTGCTCACACCCTCCGCCGCCGCGTGCAGCAGCGCCGGGCCGGAAATGCGGCTGTCACGCCCAATGGCAATCGTCACCTGCGTCACCGGCTTGCCGACATGCTTCGCCACATAGCGCGCGAACGCCATGCCAAGACACATGGCCACATGCTCCGTCAGCGGGGCATTCTCGCCCACCGCCACGCCGCGTACGTCTGAGCCGCTCTTGAGCTTCATCCAATCCATCTTCTCTTCCTCCTCTGTCCGTTTATCTGCGCATTTTCTGAACCATCTTGTCCACTTCTTCCGGCGGAAGCTCCTCATACGCGCCGCGCAGCAGGTGATACAGCGGCGACAGGCTCAGGAAATCCTCCTGCACGCGCTTCGTCAGCTGCGGGCTGTGCACATCCACCGCGGCAGTGCTTTCCGGCGAAATGTACACCTCGCGCAGGGCATACCAGCCCTTGAGGTCATCCGGCACACCCGCCGGCACTTCCAGCCGCTTGAAAGAACTGCCGCCGACGAGCATGTGATGCTCCGTCAGGTGACACTGCTTGATGACGTTCCGCACTCCGTCCGGGTCGGCGACAATCCTCCGCCGCAAGATGTCCATCATCTGACGATTTTCACCCCATGTGCCGACACCCCAGTTCATACCCGACGGCGCGAGTTCAAACCAATACATCACGCTGCCCTCGCGCGGTTCGCCCGCATGGCGGAATAGCACCCACAAATGGTCGCGGAAGGGGCTTTTGTCCTTCGTGAAGCGCACATCACGCCGCAGCCGCGCCATGCAGCGGTATGGGCGGAGTTCCATCTGCGGGTCAATGGAGAGCATTGCGGGCGCGAGTTCCTGAATGAACGCCTCAAACGGCGCTTTCACGTCCCGCTCGTAGCGCGCGCGGTTCTCCTCGAAGTAGTCAATGCTGTTATGGAAGCGAATGTCCAGAAAGAACTGAATCGTCGCCTCCGGAAATCCGATAAACATCATGCAGCCTCCTTGGGAATCTCCCTTCTATTATACCTGCTGAAAAGGGATTTTTCAACCGTTCCGGCAGCGCAAATCGCAAAAAAACAGAGGAATGCCCGCGCATTCCCCTGCTTTTCTATGAATCACTCGAAGCGAATCGTCATCTTGACAGGCGTCTGCCCGGTCAGTTCCGCCGAACGCTCGTCCGGCTGATACAGCCCGCAGTACACGTCGAACACCTTGCCGTCCGCCACGCGCTCGCCCGCATCGTTGACGACGGTGAAGGCATTCTTATCCAGCGGAACAGCAATCTGCCGCTTCTCGCCTGCCTTCAGCGCCACGCGCGCGAAGCCCGCCAGATGCGGATGCAGCGTCTCCCACTTCGTGTCCACGTCCTGCACATACACCTGCACAACCGTCTCGCCGTCGCGGTCGCCCGTGTTCTCGACCGTCGCCGTCACCCAGCCCATTTCGGCATCCACCGCTTCGTTATCCAGCGCAAAGGTGGTGTAGGACAGCCCGTAGCCGAACGGATAGAGCGGCTTGCCCTCGAAGTAGCGGTAAGTGCGGTTCTTCATCGAATAATCAGTGAATTCCGGCAGTTCAGACAGATCATGATAGAACGTCACCGGCAGACGGCCGGACGGGTTGACCTCGCCGAAGAGGATTTCCGCCAGCGCCGTGCCGCCTGCCTGACCCGGATACCACGCCATAATCTCCGCATTGCCCTGCGGCACATTCAGCGCAGAGCCTGCCGCGACGACCGTGACCAACGGCTTGCCGGTCTTGACCAGCGCATCAAGCAGTTTCTGCTGGCTTTCGGGCAGATTCAGCGAAATCTTATCGCCGGACGCAAACGCATTGCCCGTGTCGCCCTCTTCGCCCTCCAGCGTCGCATCCAGACCGACGCACGCAATCACAGCATCCGCATTTTCCGCAACCAGTTCAGCTTCCGCCAAGCGGTCGTTCGGCTGACCCAGATTCTGCACGCGGTCCTTGAACAGGTGGCAGCCTTCGCTGAACAGCACGCGGATGCCGTGCTCCTCCGCATAAGCGCGGATGCCTTCAAGGAACGTCACATAGCGGCTGGAGCGGCCGTTGTAGTTGCCTTCCAAAGCAGGCACGCTGTCCGCGTTCGGGCCGACGACGGCAATCGTGCGGATTTTGCTCGCGTCCAGCGGCAGCACACCATCGTTGCGCAGCAGCACCATGCACTTTTCCGCTGCTTCCAGCGCCAGCGCGTCATTCTCGTCGGTATCGTTGGCGGTATAGGGGATTTTGTCGTACTCACAGTCGTCCGCGAAGCAGCCCAGCAGATAGCGGGAGGTATACATGCGTTCGCAGGCGGTCGTGATGTCCTCCTCCGTCACCAGGCCCTCCTGATACGCGGTCAACATATGCAGGTAGGTGTTGCCGCAGTTGACGTCGCAGCCGTTTTTGAGCGCCAGCGCCGCCGATTCCGGCGCGGTATCGGTCACATGGTGATGCTCGTGGAAGTCGCGAATCGCCCAGCAGTCGGACGTCACATGCCCCTCAAACTGCCACTTATTGCGCAGAATGTCCACCAGCAGCGTCTTCGATCCGCAGGCAGGTTCGCCGTTGACGCGGTTGTACGCGCCCATGACGCTCTCCACCTTCGCTTCCTTCACCGCCGCCTCGAACGCGGGCAGATACGTCTCGTTCATATCCTTCGGGTTCGCCACAGCGTCGAAGGAATGGCGGATGGCTTCCGGGCCGGAGTGCACCGCGAAATGCTTGGCGCACGCGGCGACCTTGAGGTACTTGCCATTGCCCTGCAAGCCCTTGATGAACCGTACGCCCAGCCGGCTGGTAAGATACGGATCTTCGCCATATGTCTCATGACCGCGGCCCCAGCGCGGGTCACGGAAGATGTTGATGTTCGGGCTCCACATGGACAAGCCCTTGTAAATGTCGCGGTCGCCATGCGCAGACTGCCCGTTGTATTTCGCGCGCGCCTCGGTGCTGATGACGCTTGCCACCATTTCGTGGAAGTCCTCGTCGAAAATCGCCGCCAGACCAATCGCCTGCGGGAACACCGTCGCCGTGCCCGCGCGCGCCACGCCGTGCAGGGATTCATTCCACCAGTTATACGCCGGAATGCCCAGCCGCGGAATGCCAGGCGAGTCAAAACGGAGCTGGGAGGCCTTCTCCTCCAGCGTCATCTGCGCAACCAGCTCGCGTGCCAGTCGGCGTGCTTCATCACGATTCATCATCGGAACGTTTCTCCTTTCCTTTCCCAAGGGATTCTCATGTACATTTCCACCAAAAAGCAAAAACTCCTGCTGATTTCGCACAAAAATTTTCACGAAATCCGACCTTTTTCTGCAAAACGCTATGGCGCAACCTCGAATTCTTTGCTATAATAGAACGTGAGAGTGATTTCTGCTGTGAGGTGAGAGAGTTGAAGCCGGTCATTCGCGCCATTGCGTTTGATTTGGATGATACGCTGCTGCGGGACGACCGCACGATTTCGGACGAAACAGTATCCGTCCTGCGCCGCGCAAGTGAAGCGGGCATCTTCATCCTGCCCGCCAGCGGACGCACCTATTGCAGCATGGCGGGGTTTGCAAAGCGCATCGGGTGCGCGAGCCGGGTCATCTGCGCCAACGGAGCGGTAATCGCCCAGCCGGACGGAACAACGCTGCATGAACTGACGATTCCCGCGGACATCGCACGGCAGGTCGCCCGGTTCGCCAAGGAGCGCGGATGCTACTGCCAGACGTACGCGGGCGATTGCTTCTACTATAATCAACAGGGGGATTATGCCCGCGCGTATGCGGAAAGCTCGTCCCTGCGCGGCGTGTACGTCGGCGATTTGGAGCAGCATCTATCTGCGCCGACGACGAAGCTGCTGATGATGGCGCCGCCGGAGCAGATTGTGCAGATGCTGGCAGAGGCACAAGCGCAGTTCGGCGAATCCGTCGCGCTGACCTGCTCGAAGCCATACTTTCTGGAGGTCAATCCCCCGCTGGCAACGAAAGGACACGCATTGTCCGTCTGTGCGGAGGAAATGGGCTTCCCGCTTTCGCAGTGCATGGCGTTCGGCGACAGCCTGAACGACGTGTCGATGCTGCGCGCCGCCGGATACGGCGTATGCATGGGCAACGGGCGCGAGGACGTGAAGCGCATGGGCTTTGCCGTCTGCGGGACAAATCAGGAGGACGGCGTGGCGCGGTATATCCAGCAGATTCTTTTTGACTGATTTTGCATAGTATATTTAGGAGGTTTCCTATGGTACAGGCAGCCGACTTTGCCAAGACGCTTCAATTGACGGTGCTGTCCCCTTCCACGCAGACGGAATGGGATATCCGCACCACCGACCTGAATCGTCCGGGTATGCAGTTCTGCGGCTTCTATGAATATTTCCCATTTGAGCGTCCACAGGTCATCGGCAAGGTCGAAATGACGTATTTGGAGAACCTTGAACCGGAAGTACGCCGTCAAATGCTCAAAAAGTACTTCTCCTTCGACATTCCCTGCGTCATCATCTGCCGCGGGATGCATCCGCCGGAAGAGCTGCTGGAAGCCGCCGCCGCGCGCAATATCGCCGTCTATCAGACCGGAATGGTGACGACAAAGTTCTTCTTCACCGCCATCAACTACCTGAACCGCTGCCTCGCTCCGCGCGTAACGCGCCACGGCGTTCTGGTGTCGGTATACGGCATGGGCGTGCTGATCACAGGCGACAGCGGCGTGGGCAAGAGCGAAGCCGCGCTGGAGCTGATTCGCCGCGGGCATCAGCTGGTGGCGGACGACGTGGTGGACATCTGCCGCGTGTCGGACAACCGTCTGACCGGCGAGTGCCCGGAGATGGTGCGCCACTTCATGGAGATTCGCGGCATCGGCATCATCGACATCCGCGCGATGTACGGCATCGGCGCCGTCGCGCAGAGCAAGTCCATCGACCTTGTGATTCACATGGAGAAGTGGGTCGAGGGCAAGGAGTACGACCGGCTTGGGCTGAATGACGAGTACATCACGATTCTCGGCGTGAAAGTACCCAGCCAGACCATGCCGGTGCGGCCGGGGCGCAACCTCGCCATCATCATCGAGGTGGCGGCGCGCAACCTGTCCATGAAGAAGCTCGGTTTCAGCGCCGCACGGGAGCTTGACCGCCGCATGAACGAAATGATCATGAAGCGTTCCAATCCCGACGCGCAGAATCAGGGCTAACGCATTTTCACAATTACAATATACAGGAGGCTTTTTCCCATGATTTATGTTGGTATTGACGTTGGCGGCACGGGCATTCAGGTCGGTCTGGTGGACGAAAGCGGCAAGATTCTGTGCAAGGGCGGCATCGTCACCCGCACGGATATCCCCTTCGACATGCAGGTGAAAGCGATGGCGGACTGCGTGCTGGACACCATCGACAAGGGCGGCTACACGCTGGGTGACGTGAAGGCCATCGGCGCGGGTGTTCCCGGCGTAACCGACCCCCGCACGGGCAATATTGCGTTCTGCACCAACCTCGGCTGGGTGGACGTGCCGTTTGTGCAGGAGTTCAACAAGCACATTGCCAAGCCCGTTTTCGTCGGCAATGACGCGACGGTCGCAGGGCTGGCAGAGAGCGTTGCGGGCGTGAGCGCGGGTTCGGACAGCAGCGTGTTCATCACCCTCGGCACAGGCGTCGGCGGCGGCATCGTTTTTAATGGCAAGGTCTGGAACGGTTTCCACGGCGTCGGCAGCGAAATCGGCCACATGATTCTCGAACTTGACGGTGAGCCGTGCACCTGCGGCAACTACGGCTGCGTCGAACGCTACTGCTCCGCGACCGCCATCATCCGCATGGCGCGCGAGCTCTGCGCAGTGCACCCGGAAAGCGAAATCGTGAAGGTGTGCGAAGGCGACCTGAGCCGCGTGAACGCGAAGGTTGTTTTCGACGCGGCGAAGAACGGCGACGAAATTGCGCTCAAGGTGTTCCACCGCTATGTGAAGTATCTGGGTCAGCTGGTTGCCAGCCTGGTTAACTGCATTGACCCGGAGGTTATCGTGCTGGGCGGCGGCGTAAGCAAAGCGGGCGACTTCCTGCTGGACGCTGTTCGTGCGGAAACGCGGCGCTATGTGCTGTACAAGACGCTCCCGTCGGCGCGCATTGAGCTGGCAAAGCTCGGCCCGGATGCGGGCATCATCGGCGCAGCGATGCTGGGCAAGTAATTCATCCCCCCAAATAAATTTATCCCCGGAGGCATGACGCTTCCGGGGATGTTTTGTGTCCTTATACTATTTCCAAATTCACCTGCGCCATCTGCTTGCGCCTTTTCCGCTCTGTCGTCCGGTCATTCCATTTAGCGTAGCGCTGCTACGCTGCATTCCACTCCCGTTAGCCAGAGCGAAAAATTCGCGGCGCATCTTGGCGCATTCTCATTTGGAAATAGTATTATTTATTCAGGCTGAAGCGGAACGTGTAGCCTTCTTCGCCGTAATGCTCATTGCCAACCCACAGCACCGTCTTGTCCGTGAGGTTATAGACGGCAGAGTGAATCGTCAGCGAGTTGGAATCGCCGGGATTGCCCCAGTCGCGGCGGCTGACCGCATCGAGCAGACCCATCGCCGCTTCTTCGTCCGCCACGACGCCATTCAACTCCGCCAGACGGTCGCGCAGAAGCTCATAGCGGTCAAGACCCGGTTTGTTCGCGTCCGCCGTGTAGTAATCCGGCGTGATAATGAAGTTGGTAATCATCTGCCAGTCCGTCGTGCCGGAGAGCGGATCAGCGTCGTTCCAGATGACGTTCAAGTGGCGGTTCGCGCCGTCCGCGTCGTCGTCGCTGCTGTCAGACACCCATTCCAGAATCGCGCTCTTGCCCGTGGAATCCGCAATCATATAATGGAAGCTCGTCTTTGCGGAGTCGTGCAGGTCGTACTTCTCCACCAGTTCGACTGCTTCTTCAACGGAGTCGGCGTAGTCCAGAATCATACGGAGCATCGTGGTCGAGGTCAAATCCGGCTTGTCAGTCTGCTGATTCGTCGCGGCAACCTTCTCTCCGCCCTGATAGGACATGAAGATGCCGCACGCCACGCCCGCGTCATTCACGCCATCCAGCGGCGCAAAAGGAGCGGCAAGCGTGAGAATCTTCTGCCCAAAGGTGGTCACGTCCTTCGTGCTGTCTAAGCCGAGGAACTGCAAGTCCACCGTGGAATAGGAAGCATGACGGCCGTTGCCCGGATTCGTGTAGACGATGACGGTGTTCGTCTCGTGGAAGTCGTAGTTGCGGCCGAAAACGCGGTCGCCGTCCGCCGTATCCGCGGTGAAGGCAGAGCAGGCGATTTCCGAGGTTTTGATGTTCATGGGGATGATGCCCTTGGTGATGCTGTTCGTGATAAAGGAGATAAGCTCCGTGTCATTGGACGCGCCGCCCTGCGCCAGGAACTCGTCGAAATGGTAGCCGCCGGAGACATTCAGCACATACACCGAACCATCCTTATGGCTTTCATCGCGCTGCGTCACCTGCTGAAAGGAGAGCAGCGTTGTGATTTCGTCGTGCCAGACGGCGTACACCGTGCCCACCAGCACGATTACCAGCGCCAGCAGGACGCCGAGGATGGTCAGCAATACTTTCTTCGCGGTTGATTTCTTCTTCATGGGGTCAGTTTTCCTCCCGTTGCGAATTTGTTGATACAGTCAAGTATCATAGCATAAAAACGCAGATTTGTAAAGTGTGAATTTTTCGCGTCAAATTTGTGATTTCGCAAGGATTTTTGCCCCTCGATGTTGTAATTATAATGCAATGAGAGGAGGGAAACGACGATGACCATCAGGGAGCGATTGGAGCAGGAGGAGGCACAGCGTCTATCACCGCGGGCGGTCTGCGCGAAGGACACGCGCGGGCGCGAAAAGCCGATTGACCCCTGCCCGATGCGCACGGATTTTCAGCGCGACCGCGACCGCATCATCCACTGCAAAGCGTTTCGCCGCCTGAAATACAAAACGCAGGTGTTCCTCGCGCCTGAAGGCGACCACTACCGCACGCGGCTGACGCACACGCTGGAAGTGGCGCAGATTGCCCGGACACTGGCGCGTTGTCTTCAGCTGAACGAGGACTTGACGGAAGCAATTGCGCTGGGGCACGATTTGGGACATACGCCGTTCGGGCACATCGGCGAGCACGCGCTGGACAGGCTAATGCCTGAAGGCTTCCGGCACAACGAGCAGTCGAGGCGCTGCGTCGAGGCGCTGGAGAACGACGGAAACGGGCTAAACCTGACGTGGGAGGTGCGCGACGGCATCCTCTGTCACTCCGGCAAGCAGTTTCCCGCAACGCTGGAGGGGCAGTGCGTCCGCCGCGCCGACCGAATCGCGTATCTGAATCACGATTTGGACGATGCCCTGCGCGCCGGGGTCTTGCAGCCCTTTGAACTGCCGGCGGACTGCTTGAAGGTGCTGGGACAGACGCACGGCGAGCGCATCAACACCATGATTTGCGACATTGTGGCGTGCAGCGCGGACAAACCGAAGCTGGCCATGTCGCCGCTGGTGCAGGAAACCATGGACGGCCTGCGGGAGTTCATGTTTGCGCGCGTATACCGTGACCAGTGGCGGCAGGCGGAGGAAGAACGCTGCAAGCACGTTGTGGAAGCGCTGTTCAGCTATTACAGCGAGCATCCGGGCGAAATGCCGGAGGAGTTCGTGCTCATCGGCTACAAGGAAGGCACGGCACGCGCTGTGTGCGACTTTGTATCGTGCATGACCGACCGTTACGCCATTCGCACCTATCAGCAACTGTTCGTGCCGAGCGGGTTTTCGGCAATATAACAAGCGTTCTTCGCATTTTCCCGCTTTTTTTCCGAAGATTCCAAAAACACAAGGCTGAAACAAGCAGGAAATTTCGATTTCTTGGCGAATTAAACTGATGGATGAGCAGAGACAGACCTGCAAGCCATCCAAATAACACAATGCGTTCCCCGTTTCCTGTTGGTTCCGGGTGTGCTTTTTGTGTTCCTTGGCAGAACGCTTTTTGAGGGAGGTGAGCGGTGCCGTGCGTTTTCCGCCTTCTTGGCTGGATGAGCTCCGCGCGCGTGCGGACATCGTTCAGATCGTTGGGCAGTACGTCCAGCTCAAAAAGAATGGGCGCAAATACTGGGGGCTATGCCCCTTCCATGGAGAGAAAACCGCATCTTTCTCCGTGGATCCGGAAAAGCAGCTGTTCTACTGCTTCGGCTGCAAGGCGGGCGGCAGCGTCATCCATTTTGTGATGGAGATTGAACATCTGCCGTTTCCCGAAGCGGTGAAGCATCTGGCGGATCAGCTGCACATGCCGCTGCCGCAGATGGAGGCCGACCCGGATTATCAGCGGCGGCAGACGCAGCGCGAGCGATTGCTGGCGTGCAATCGGGATGCGGCGCACTTTTTCTACGAAACGCTCTTCACCCCCGCGGGGCAGCCGATGCTGGATTATTTGAAGCGCCGCGGCGTATCCGACGGCGTCATCCGCAAATTCGGTCTGGGCGCAGCGCCGAACAGCTGGGACGCTTTAACCCGCGCGATGCAGGCAAAGGGCTACACCACCGAAGAGCTGCAAATGGCTGGGCTGATTGTCATCAAAGACGCGGAGGAAGCGACGGCGGATCGCCCTGCGCGCCCGCGCCGCGCTTTTGACATGTTCCGCAACCGCGCGATTTTCCCCATCATCGACCAATACGGCAACGTCTTGGCGTTTGGCGGGCGCGCAATTGAGAACGTGCAGCCGAAGTACCTTAACACGTCCGACACCCCCATTTTCAACAAGCGTTTGGGCGTGTACGCGGCAAATCTTCTGCGCAAAGAGCGGCACTTGGAGCGTGTGGTGCTGGTCGAGGGGTACATGGACGTCGTTTCGCTGACGCAGTTCGGCGTGACCGGCGTCTGCGCGACACTCGGCACGGCGCTGACGAACGAACAGGCAAAGCTGCTCAAACGCTTTGCGCCGATGGTATACTTGTCCTACGATGGCGACAGCGCGGGGCAGCACGCCATCCTGCGCGGTCTGGATATACTGGAGGCGGAAGGCATTCCGGCGCGCGTGCTGGATTTTCCCGACGGGCTTGACCCGGACGAATTCATCCGCCGCGATGGAAAAGAAGGCTTCGACAAACTGCCTGCCCTGACGCCGCAAGCCTACCGGATGCGTCGGCTTCGCGCGGAACACGACCTGACCACGCAGGAGGGGCGAACCGCCTACGCGAAGGCGTGCGCCGCGATTTTGCGGAACTTGGAGCCGGTGGAGATGGAGAACGCTCTGCAGGAGCTCATCGTGCAGACGGGCTTCAGCCGCGATGTGCTGATTGCGCAAATCGGCATGACGCCGCCGAAGGACATCACTTCTGCGCCTCCCCTGCCCGCGCGAATCGCTCGTCCGCCCGCGACGCCTGTCCCGGAGCCGGAAAATGCCGACGAGGATGTACGCGCGGAGGAGCTGCTGCTTTCGCTGATTGCCGCGTCGCGTCTGCCGGAAGATTTGGCGCAGGAGGACGACTTCCGCGACCCGCTGCTCAAGGAGCTGTTTCTGCAGCTGCAAAGCGGTGTGTCCGCCGCGTCGCTGGTGGAAAGCCAGAGCGACGAGGTGGTGCGCGCCCGCGTCAGTCATCTGCTGATGGCGCAGAGCGGCGAAAGCACGGATCAAATGCTGCAAATGGCGCACGACTGCCTATCGCGGATGCGCCTGAAACGAGCGCGCGCGCAGTACGACGAGATTATGAAGCGCATCAAAACGCTCTCCGGCGCAGAAAAAATGCAGGCGCTGGATGAAGCAAAGCAGCTGACTGCCACCATCAACCGACTGAAATAATGCAGTCGTTATGGAAATTGCAATTTGTTTATCGCTACCGAGCCGGAAAACCCGGCTGTATCACAAGAAGGAGAGTTCAACTTGACGCTTTCGCAGAATGGCCGTCCGTCACCGCTTGACGAACTGTACGAATACGCAAAAAACAAAGGCACGATCACTTATCAGGAAGTGACCGATCGTCTGGGCAATACTTTTTTTGAGGCCGATCAGCTGGAGAAGGTGCTGGACAAGCTGGAGAGTCTGGGCGTGACCGTGGTGGATTCCGCGGAAATCCCGGATACATCCCCCGCTGCCATGGAAGTGCCCGATCCCGCACTGAACGACGACCTGAGCGAAGCTGATGTCATTTCTGCCGACGACCCGGTGCGCATGTATCTGAAGGAAATCGGGCGCATTCCGCTGCTGACGAGCGAAGCGGAAATTGAAGTTGCCAAGCAGCTGGAAAGCGACGACCCTGCTATCCGCAATGAGGCGAAACGCCGCCTGAGCGAAGCGAACCTGCGCCTTGTCGTGTCGATTGCCAAGAAGTACGTTGGGCGCAGCAAGAACTCCATGAGCCTGCTCGACCTGATTCAGGAGGGCAACCTCGGTCTGATGAAGGCAGTGGAGAAGTTCGACTACACCAAGGGCTTCAAGTTTTCCACCTACGCGACGTGGTGGATTCGGCAGGCTATCACCCGCTCGATTGCCGATCAGGCGCGTACCATCCGCATTCCCGTGCACATGGTGGAAACAATTAACCGCATCGTGCGCGTGAACCGCCAGCTTCAGCAGAAACTGGGGCGTGAGCCGCGTCCGGAGGAAATCGCGAAGGAACTGGGCATCAGCGTGAGCAAGGTGCAGGAAATCATCAAGATTGCGCAGGAGCCGGTGTCGCTCGAATCCCCGATTGGCGAGGAGGAGGACAGCCACCTTGGCGACTTCCTCGAAGACGACAAGACGCCGCCGCCCTCCCAGATTGTGGCGGAAAGCATGATGAAGCAGACGCTTTCCGACGTGCTGCACATGCTGACGCCGCGCGAAGAGCAGGTCATCCGGATGCGCTACGGGCTGGATGACGGTCAGCAGCGTACGCTGGAGGAAGTTGGCAAGGCGTTCAACGTCACCCGCGAACGCATCCGCCAAATTGAGGTGAAGGCGCTGCGCAAGATCAAGCGCCCGAACATGTCCAAGAATCTGGTGGACTACATGGATTGATGATTCCCTGTTGGGCTGAAGGGAGTGGATTCCGCTTGACACAAACCCCGGATGGCCGCCAAAAGCGGCTTGATGACCTCTATGAATACGGCAAGAAGAAGGGCACGCTGACCTACAAGGAGATTATGGAACGCCTGATGGATCTCTACATCGAGCCGGATCAGCTGGACAAGGTGCTGGAGAATCTCGAAGCGCTCGGCGTGACCGTCATCAATGAAAACGACCCGCAGCCCGCGCAGTCCAGCGAGGACACCCCCCTTGACACGATTAACCTGTCCGTCCCCGACGGCGTGAGTTCCGACGACCCTGTCCGCCTGTATTTGAAAGAAATCGGCAAATATCCCCTGTTGACCACCGAGGAAGAAATTGCGCTGGCAAAGCAGATTGCGGAAGGCACGCCAGAGGAGCAAGCAGCGGCAAAAAAGAAGCTCAGTGAAGCGAACCTGCGCCTTGTGGTGTCCATCGCCAAGCGCTATGTCGGGCGCGGAATGCAGTTCCTTGACCTGATTCAGGAGGGCAACCTTGGCTTAATCAAAGCGGCAGAAAAATTCGACTACACCAAGGGTTACAAGTTTTCTACCTACGCGACGTGGTGGGTTCGGCAGGCGATTACCCGCGCCATCGCCGATCAGGCGCGCACGATTCGCATTCCCGTGCACATGGTGGAGACCATCAACAAGCTGATTCGCGTCAATCGTCAGCTGGCGCAGGAGCTGGGGCGCGACCCCACACCCGCGGAAATCGCGAAGGAAATGGGCATCAGCGAGAGCAAAGTGCGTGAAATCATCAAGATTGCGCAGGAGCCGGTGTCGCTGGAAACCCCGATTGGCGAGGAAGAGGACAGCCATCTGGGCGACTTCATCGAGGATGAGAACGCGCCCGCGCCGGCGGAGGTGGCGTCCAACGCCATGATGCGCGAACAATTGCAGGAAGTGCTGCACACACTGACCCCGCGCGAGGAGAAGGTCATCCGCCTTCGTTTCGGGCTGGAGGATGGACAGGCGCACACGCTGGAGGAAGTTGGCAAGGAGTTCAACGTCACCCGCGAACGTATCCGGCAGATTGAAGCAAAGGCACTGCGCAAGATTCGCCACCCTGGCCGTTCCAAGAAACTGCGCGACTACTATACGGAATAACATTTGCGGCTCTGTCCACGAATCGGCGGCAGGGCCGTTTTTGGGAGGCGTTATGCTCGACGAAAGACTATCCCTCGCCGCGCAGCTGTACGAGCCGTGTGCGCTGGGCGCGGATATCGGCACAGATCACGCGCTGCTCCCCTGCTATCTGCTGACGCACAACATTTGCCAAGAGATGATTCTGGCAGATGTCAGCCCGAAGGCACTTCTCCACGCGGAAGAAAGTGTCCGCCGCCATCATTTGGAGAAGCGTGCGCATGTGCGGCTCGCCGACGGGCTGGATGCGCTGACCGAACCTTGCGGGTGTGTGTCGATGATGGGCATGGGCGGCGAAACCATCCGCACGGTGCTGCTTAGCGGCGCAGAGAAGCTCTGCGGAGCGGTACTGGTGCTTTCCTCGCATACGGAGCAGCCGCTCGTCCGCCGGACATTGCCTGAAATCGGCTACCACATCGTGCAGGAGAAACTCTGCCAAGCGGCGGGGCGCTTCTACATCTTCTGGCGTGCCGAACCAGGGCAGGCGGAAGGCTGGACGGCGGAGGAAGTGCACTACGGGCGCTTGCTGTGGGTGCAGAATCCGCCGAAAATGCTGCTGGACTACTGCCGCTACCGCATCAAGGTGATGGACGACCGCCTGACCGGGCTGGCATCCGCAGCGGGTGACGTAAGCCGGATTCGCGGCGAAATTTCGGCGGAAATCGACTTTTATCAACGGAAAATCACGGAATTGGAGGGTGCATTATGCTGACGGTGCAGCGGGTTTACGAGCTGATTGACGCGCTTGCGCCGTTTGACACGCAGGCGGATTTCGACAATTCCGGCTTGCTGGTTGGCAATCCACAGGCGGAGGTGACGGGCATCCATCTTGCGCTGGATGTGACCGACCGCGTGATTGACGATGCGCTGGCAGCGGGCGCGAACCTGATTGTGACGCATCATCCCCTGATGTTCTCCGCTCGTAAGCGCCTGACTGAGGCGGATTACGAGGGGCATCTGCTGATTCGGCTGATTGCAAACGGCTTATCGCTGATTGCCGCGCACACGAACTTCGACCAAGCGCCCGGCGGCATGAACGACACGCTGGCGGGACTGCTGGGGCTGGAGAACATCGTCGGCGAGGGATTTCTGCGCGTGGGAGATTTATCCGCACCGATGACTGCGGAAGCATTCGCGGATTTTGCCGCGCGGCAGTTAGGCGACGCAGTGCGCGTGATGGGGCATCGGGAGGCGCTCATCCACCGCGTCGGTCTCTGCTCCGGCGGCGGGTGCGACGAGTGGGCGGATGCGCACGCCATGGGCGCGGATGCTTTCCTCACGGGCGAGGTGAAGCACCACATTGCGCTGGATGCATCCTACCACGGCGTGGTGCTGTTGGAGGCGGGACACTTTGCCACGGAAAATCCCGGTATTTTTGCGCTCATGAAGGCTTTACAAAATGCGCCGGATATAGTACAATGGAAAATGCACATTTCGCGCTCCGAACGCAGCGCGTATGAGTGACCGTCCGTGCCCTCCGGCACGCTGTTTATCAAGGAGGTACTTATGGACCAGCTTGCTATGTTATGGCAGTATCAAGTGGAAGACCGCAAGGCTGACAAACTCGAACAGGAGCTGAGCCGCAGTCCGCTGCGCCAGAAGATGAATACCTGCCGCACGCAGTTCAACGCCAAGCAGAAGCAGTACAAGCAGATGGAGGAACAGGTGGCGATTCTCTCTGACCGCAAGGATGCCATCCGCGATGCCATCACCCGCTGCGAAGAACAGCTGCGCCACCTGCAAAGCCGCTTCGAGCAGAATCCTCCGACCGAATTGGATGATACGAAAGCGCTGCTGAGCGAAGTGAACCGCTTTCTGGAGACGATTGGCAGCTATGAGCAGGAAATGAAGCGCATGGCAAAGGATGCCAACGATTACGATCAGAAGGAACGCAGCCTGCGCCGCGATGCCATTAAGCTGAAGGAAGAATTTGATAATCTCAAGAAGCAGTACGACAAGGAATCACCGGAAAAGGAAGCTGCCCTGAAGGCACAGAAGGCCATCGTCGCCAAGAAGGGCGAGGGCATTGCGCCGGAGCTGCTGGCACGCTATCACGAGATTAAGAAGCGCATCACGCCGCCGCTCGCTCGGCTGATTAACAACCAGTGCAGCGGGTGCAATATGTCGCTGCCGTCGGCAGTGCTGAGCCGCGTCACGTCCGCCAACGGCGAGATTGTGGAGTGCGAAAGCTGCGGGCGTCTGCTGATTCCCTGATTCTGCCGCATGTGAAAAAGACCACGCATGACCGATTTTCGGTGCGTGGTCTTTTTCGTGTGCGATTTTACGGTACATCCTTGCAGACATGCACCCAGCCAAGCGCGCCGGAATAGTGCTCCAGTTCCGGCAGTGTCATCTCATACTATTTCCAAATGAGAATGCGCCAAGATGCGAAGCGAATTTTTCGCGCTGGCTAACGCGAATGAAACGCAGCGTAGCAGCGCTACGCTAAGTGGAATGAGCGGACGCAAGCGCGGAAAAGGCGCGAGCAGATGGCGCAGGTGAATTTGGAAATAGTATCAATGGCGCTGTTGCTGCTGCCGCACGCGGGGAACACCGTCTCAAAGCGGCGCAGCGAGTCATCCAGATAGACCTCAACGCCCTCGTTGACTGCGAACGGGCAGACGCCGCCGACGCCATGGCCAATTTTCTCCGGCACTTCCTCCGCTGCGAGCATCTTCGCCTTCACGCCGAAGCGCTCCTTGAAGCGGTGGTTGTCGATTTTACCATCCCCCGCCGTGACAATCAGAATCGGCTGCTCCTTGCCCTGAAACGAGAGCGTTTTCGCAATGCGCCCCGGCCCACAGCCCAGCGCCTGCGCTGCCAAAGCAACCGTTGCGCTGAATTCATCGAGTTCGCGGATGCGGTCGGCAATTCCCAGCGCGGCAAATGCTGCGCGTACCTTTTCGATTGACATGAATTGCGTAATTCCTTCCTGCTATTATGCGTCCAGCGCCGCGTCCATCAGCTTTTGCAGCACCACCGGGTTCGCCTTGCCGCCGGAAAGCCCCATTGCCACGCCCATCAGCGCGTTTTTCAGCGTCAGCTTGCCCTTGCGGTAGCCCGCGACCATCTCCGGGTGCGTGTCGATGGCTTTGCGGACGTACTCTGTCAACACCGCTTCATCGCTGATTTGCATCAGTCCCATGCGGGTGACGTATTCCTCCGGGTCTTCGGGCGTGTCCCAGAGCGCGTCTATCGTCTTTTTCGCTGTACCGACGCTGATAAGGCTCTGCTCCGTCATGTCCGCAATCTTCGCCAAGGCCGCCGGGTTCAGCGGGATTTTCGTATCCTCGCCATCCAGCAGGCGGAACACTTCGCTGATCATCAGGTTCGCCAGCATTTTGACCGCCGTGGTGGACTGCGCCGCCGTTTCAAAGTAGTCCGCCAGATATTTGCTGGAGACCAGCTGCTCCGCCGCGTACGCCGTCAGCCCGTAATCCGCCATGTACGCCGCCTTGCGCACATCCGGCAGCTGCGGCAGTTCCTTGCGCCATCCGGCAATGACTTCGTCGCTCAGCACAATGGGCGCTAAATCCGGGTCGGGGAAATAGCGGTAGTCGTTGGCGTTCTCCTTGCGGCGCATGGAGGACGTTTTGCCCGTGGTCTGGTCGAAGCGGCGCGTCTCCTGCACAATCGCTTCGCCCTTCTTGACTGCCTCCACCTGCCGGCGGTATTCCTCCTCAATCGCGCGCTGAACGGACGTAAACGAGTTCAGGTTTTTCATTTCCGTGCGCGTGCCGAACGGTTCATCCTTTTTGTGGATGGAGAGGTTCACGTCACAGCGGAGCGAACCCTCCTGCATCCGGCAGTCACTCACGCCCGTGTACTCGATGACCGCCTTCAGCTTGTGCAGGTACGCGACAGCCTCCTGCGGCGTGCGAATATCCGGCTCAGACACGATTTCAATCAGCGGAACGCCGCAGCGGTTGCAGTCGATGAGCGTCCCCTTCTCCGGGTCATGCACGAGCTTGCCCGCGTCCTCCTCGATGTGGATGCGCGTGATGCCAATGCGCTTCTCGCCCGCTTCCGTCTCCACCATCAAGTGCCCGCCGACGCACAGCGGCAGGTCGTACTGGCTGATTTGGTACGCTTTGGGCAGGTCGGGATAGAAATAATTCTTTCTGTCCTGCTTGGAGTAACGCGCAATCGTGCAGCCCGTCGCCAGCCCCGCCAGCACCGCGTAATGCACCACCTGCCGATTGAGCACCGGCAGCGTGCCGGGAAAGCCCATACAGACCGGGCAGCACTGCGTGTTCGGCGCTGCGCCGAAGGTCGTCGGACAGGCGCAGAAGATTTTGGTCTTCGTTTTCAGCTCCACATGAACCTCCAAGCCGATGACCATTTCGTATCCGTCCATCATCTTCCAAGCCATTACAGCGTCGCCTCCTTGCAGATTTCGCCCAGCGCCTCTTCCAGCGCATAGCCGACTCGGTAGAGCAGCGGTTCGGAGAAAGTCGCGCCCATCAGCTGCACGCCGACGGGCAGCCCCGCGCGGTCAAGCCCGCAAGGCAGCGACAAGCCCGGAATGCCCGCGATATTCACCGGAACGGTATCAATATCGCCGAGGTACATTTCCAGCGGCGACATCGTCTTTTCGCCGATTTTGTAGGCAGTCGTCGGCGCGACGGGCGAAAGCAGGCAGTCAACGTCCTTCAGCACCGCGTTCAGTTCGCGGATGACGAGCGTGCGCACCTGCAGCGCCTTCTTGTAGTACGCATCGAAGTAGCCAGCGGACAGCGTGTAAGTGCCCAGCAGAATCCGCCGCTTGACCTCCGCGCCGAAGCCCTCGCTGCGGCTCTTCAGGTACAATTCCTCCAAATCCGCGTATTCTGCCGCGCGGTGCCCATAGCGAACACCGTCAAAACGCGCAAGGTTCGAGCTGGCTTCCGCCGAGGACAGGACGTAATACGCCGGAAGCGCGACTTTCAGCGACGGAATGCTGACTTCCTTCACCGTCGCGCCAAGGCGTTCGAGCGTCTTGGCAGCGTTCATGACGGCTTTGCGAACATCAGCGGACAAGCCCTCGCCGAACATTTCCTTCGCCAGACCGATGCGCAAGCCCTTCACGCCTGCTTTCATCTCACGGTTCATGGGCGTATAGCCGCGTTTGATGGAGGTCGTGTCGCGGCAATCGTAGCCGGCAATCGCGTCCAGCACAAGCGCGTTGTCCGCCACAGTCTTCGTCATCGGGCCGATTTGATCCAGCGACGAGGCAAACGCGACCAGCCCATAGCGGCTGACCATGCCATACGTCGGCTTCATGCCAACAACGCCGCAGAACGCCGCGGGCTGGCGAATGGAGCCGCCGGTGTCGCTGCCGAGAGAAAAGGGGGCTTCATCCGCCGCGACGCACGCCGCCGAGCCGCCGGACGACCCACCCGGCACGCGCGACAAATCACGCGGGTTATGCGTGGGGTGAAACGCGCTGTTTTCGGTGGACGAGCCCATGGCAAATTCATCCAGATTCGTCTTGCCGAGCAGGACGCAGCCCGCCGCCTGCAATTTCTCCCAGACCGTGGCGGAGTACGGCGATACGAAATCCGCCAGCATTTTGGATGCGCAGGTGGTTTTGCCGCCCTTGACGCAGATGTTGTCCTTCACGGCGACGGGAATGCCGCAAAGCGGCGACACCTTTTCGCCCTGCTGCCGCTTCTTGTCGCATTCATCCGCCTGACGGAGCGCTTCTTCCTCGTTCAGGCTGATATACGCCTGCACCTTGCCCTCCACCTGATGGATGCGGTCGAGATACGCCTGCGTGACCTCGCGGGAGGTCAAATCGCCGCGCTGCATGGCATCGGACAGCTCCAGCAGCGTCATTCGGGTAATTTTCATGACTGATTCCTCCCTTAATCGAATGTCTGCGGTACGTTCACGCAGTCTTCGGTGTGCGTCGGCGCGTTGGAGAGCAGCAAATCGCGGTCGAAGGGTGCCGCCGGAATGTCCTCGCGCAGCACGTTTTCCGTTGGGATGACGTGCGCCGTCTGCGGAACGTCGGTCGTGTCCACTTCCTGCAAGGCTTCGGCAAAGCCAAGAATTGTGTTCAGCTCCTCGCCCATTGTCGCTTCTTCTTCTGCCGTCAGGGACAGCTTCGCCAGCTCCGCGACGGTCTTAATCGCCATCGTCGGACGCTTTTTCTGCGGATGCTTCTCTGCCTCCGCCGCCGTCGAAACGCCCAATTGCAGCACTTCCAGCTGCTCAGCATCGACAAAATCCGGCGCGCTCGTCATCAAATCGGATGCGTCGCGCACTTTCGGGAAGGCAATCACGTCGCGCAGGGAATCCGCGCCAAGCAGCTGCATCACAAGCCGGTCAAGCCCAAAAGCGAATCCCCCGTGCGGCGGCGTGCCGTATTTGAAGGCATCAATCATGAAGCCGAAGCGGGCGCGGGCTGTTTCCTCGGTGAAGCCCAAGGCGCGGAACATCAGCGCCTGCACGTCCGGGCGGTGGATACGAATCGAGCCGGAACCCAGCTCAATGCCGTTCAGCACCACGTCATACGCCTGTGAGCGCACCCGTGCGGGGTCGGTCATCAGGTAGGGCAAATCCTCCTCATACGGCATGGTGAAGGGGTGGTGCATCGCCATATAGCGCTGTTCTTCGTCCGACCACTCGAACTCCGGGAAGTCGGTGACGAAGCAGAAGCGGTAATCCTGCTTGTCGCGCAAGCCCAGCATATCGCCGACTTCGAGGCGCAAGCCGCACAGCGTTCGGCAGACGGTTTGGAACTTATCGGCGCAGAAGAGGATGAAATCGCCATTTTGGGCGTCCAGCGCGGTCAGCAGCGTCTGCCACTGCGCCTTGGTGAAGTACTTTTGCAAAATGGAGTTGACCTCGCCGCTGTCGTGAATGAGAATCCACGCCATGCCCTTCGCGCCGTAACCCAGTGCGTGATCGGTCAGCGTTTCGATGGTTGTGCGGGTGAATTTCTCCGCGCAGCCCTTGCAATTGAGCGCGCGCACCTTGCCGCCCTCGTCCGCCACGCGCCGGAAAACGGAGAAGGAGCATTCCGCCGCCAAATCCGTTACGTCGCGGATCTCCATGCCGAAGCGCAAGTCCGGCTTGTCGCAGCCGTAGCGATCCATGGACTCCTGCCACGTCAGGCGCGGGAAATCATAGCCGATTTCGCGTCCCATCACGTCACGGAAGATGCTCTTAAACAGGCGCTCCAAGTGTTGGAGGATATCCTCCTGCTCCACAAACGACATTTCCATGTCGACCTGCGTGAACTCCGGCTGACGGTCGGCGCGGAGATCCTCGTCGCGGAAGCAACGGGCAACCTGATAATACTTGTCCATGCCGCCAACCATCAGCATCTGCTTGAAAATCTGCGGCGACTGCGGCAGAGCGTAGAACTTGCCGGGATGCACGCGGCTGGGCACGAGATAATCGCGTGCGCCTTCCGGGGTGGATTTGCAGAGCATCGGCGTCTCGATGCAGGTGAAGCCGTCGCCGTTCAGGTACTTTTCCGCCGCCATCTGCACCTGATGCCGGAAGCGGAGTGCCTTCTGCAACTGCGGACGGCGCAAATCCAGATAGCGGTACTTGAGCCGCAGTTCCTCGCGCACTTTCGCATCCTCGTCCATCGAGTACGGCAGGGGCTGCGCTTCGCTGAGGACAACAAGGCGCTTGGCCAGCAGCTCCACCTCACCCGTCGCCAGACGCGGGTTATACGTTTCTTCGTCGCGATGACGGATTTCGCCCTCCACCTGAATCACGCTCTGCATATGCAGCGTTTCCGCATGGTGGAAGTCCTCCGGCGGCAGGTACTGCATATTGCAGACGACCTGCGCAACGCCCTCGCGATCCTTCACATCCAGAAAAATCACGCCGCCCATATCGCGCCGATTCTGCACCCAGCCGCACAGCGTCGCCGTCTGTCCCATATGCTCTTTGCGGATTGCGCCGCAGTAATGTGTCCGCTTCATGGTCATCCTCCTTGCTTTTTTCATACTATTTCCGGATTCACCTGCACCATCTGCTTGCGCCTTTTTCCATCTGCCGTCCGCTCATTCCATTTAGCGTAGCGCTGCTACGCTGCATTTCATTCGCGTTAGGCAGAAGAAAAAATTCGCGGCGCATCTTGGTGCATTTTCATCCGGAAATAGTATCAGATATAAAAAAACGCCTTTCATCCCCAACACATGGGGCGAAAGACTTCTCGCGGTACCACCCAATTTTCCCCGGCGCGCGCCGGAGCATCTCTGCCGCAACGGTCAAAAATGACGATTGCGCGAAGCTGTCACGGGCTTCCCCCGTCCGTGCCTACTAAGCAAACGCTTTTCGGGCGGCAGCTCTGAGCTGTTTCTTCCCCGGTGTCCGCCTGCCGCACTCGCACCTGTTCGCGGCTCTCTGCAAAAGCGACTTCCCGGCTACTGCTGCTCTTCATAGCCTTGTGGAGACTTGCGTCTCTGTTGAATTGCGGTTATCATACCATCTTTTCCGGCGCTTGTCAAGCAAAAAACAGTGGGAAAACAATTGCCGGACACAAAAAAAGGGGCTGATGACCCCTGCAAACGCAGAAATCACCAGCCGAAGAATTGCTTTATTCCACCGCCACAATGCGGCCGTCGCCGTAGGGGTTGGCGTACTGTTCGCCCACCACGCCGCCAAGGGTGGTCGTGATGTAGGTAATCAGTACCTGATTGTCAACCATCATGTCCTCGCCCAGCACTTCGCAGCCGTCGAACATGGTGTAGCCGTCACCATGGCCAAGCAGCATGTAATTGTGGGATGCCAGCGTGTAGGTCTTGTCCAGTTCAAGGGGCTGACCGCCGACCATCACGTTCTTGACGCGGTATTCGCCCGAAACGCGCGTAAACATGCCGTTCTCGTCCTTTTCAGCAGAGGACGCGACGCCCGTGTGAATCTCGTAAGTCAGACCGGAAACCTGCAGGAAGCCGCCGTTTTCGCTCGGCACAGCGCGCGCGCCCCATTCCAGCGCGTCCAGCACCTGCTGACCCGTCACGCGGATGACGCACATGGTGTTGCCGAAGGGATGGACGCTGTAAATGTCGTCGAGCGTAATGTCGCCCGCTTCAATCTGCTTGCGGATGCCGCCGCCGTTGACAAACGCAATGTCCGCGTTGGACAGCGCGCGGTACGCATCAGCGCACAGGTCACCCAGATTCGTTTCGGCGTTGCGGACGATACGGACAGGCGTGCCTTCCGCCGTCACCGCGACGGGGTCATTGACGTAGAGCGGCACCTGAGAGGTCGCAACGACGGTTTGACGGATTTCGTCGAGCTTGGCGACCTGCGCCGCCACTGCGTCCGCCGCATCGCCCGTCAGGTTCAGCAGCTTCGGCGCGGCAATGTCCACCGTCCAAGTGTACAGACCAGTCGTCAGCTTGCCATCCTTGGCAATGCGCAGATAGCCGACGGAGGACAGCTTCGTGCCGCAAGCCGCGCGCAGCACCGTCTTGCCTTCAGCATTCTTAACTTCGTTGCAGGCCATCGTCTCGTGCGCGTGGCCGTCAAGGAACGCATCAATACCCGTGGTATGCGTGATGACCTCGGTGCTCATGTAAGGCGAGCAGCTTTCCTCAATGCCCATATGCCCCATGGCAACGACGTACGTTGCGCCTTCCGCGCGCGCCGCATCCACCGCGGACTGCACCGCCGCGTAGAGCTTATCGCCCGTTTCATCCTGCATGAAGCCGTAGATGAAGTTGCCTTCATCATCTTGGAAGTAGACGGGCGTGGAGGAGGTAATCGTGTTCGGGGTAGTCATGCCGACAAAGGCGATTTTCACGCCGTCAAATTCCTTGATGACGTAGGGCGCGAAAACCAGCTCATCGCGGCAGGTGAAGTTTGCGGAGATGTAGGGGAAATTCGCCTGCTTGGTCAGTTCGAGGAAGTTCTCCATGCCGTAATCAAATTCATGATTGCCGGGGATGGCGATGTCGTAGCCGACCGCGTTCATCAGCTCAATGATGGCGCTTCCCTTGGTCAGCGTGCCGATGGTTTCGCCCTGAATCGCGTCGCCATCATCGACAAGCACCACATGGTTGTCTGCCTGCAGGCTGTTGCGCATATTCGCCACGCCCGCGTAGCCCCAGCCTTGGTCAATGCCGCAGTGGACGTCACTGGTAAAGAGCACCACAACGTCCTTGGTCAGCGCGGGGGCTGTGTCTTCCGCGAAAGCAGCGCCGCACAGCAGCATGGCGAGCATCAGCAGAACCGCAAGAAACTTCTTCATTCGGTTTTCCTCCTAATCGTATTGTCCAGACAGACCTCCCTGTCTTTATCTCCATTATAACGCATGTGATGTGTTAAAATCAAGCAGTTATTCATCATTTTTGCGTAAAAACTTTGCGTTCTATCTGTCCGCTGCGCTCCATATGCTCTTTCTGCAAGCGCAGATGCGCCCGAAAGGAGGCTGTTCACCCTTGCGCAGACTCCTTTCGCTGCTGATTCTGCTGATTGTTCTGATTTTTCCGCTCTTTGCCGGGCGCGTGCGGAGCGCCTCCACCGCCTGCGCCATCCACGTTGATGTGGAGCAGAAGATGCTGACGCTGTTCTGCGGAAGTGAAATCGCCGCGCGATACCCGATTGCCACCGGCGCGCGGGATACGCCGACGCCGCTGGGCGTGTTCCGCATCAACCGGCGCTTTTCGGGCGAAATGGGCGGTTTCGGCACCTGCTTTCTGGGCTTGAACGTCCCGTGGGGCGACTATGGCATTCACGGCACGAACCGCCCGGAGTCCATCGGCACAAACGCCAGCCACGGGTGCATCCGAATGCGCGTCGCCGACGCGGAAGCCCTCTATGCGCGCGTACCCAACGGAACGGTCGTCGTCATTGAATGCGGCGCGTACGGCGAACTGGGCGGCAGTCTGCGGACGCTGAAAAACGGCGACCGCTCCAGCATGGTTCGTGCCGTGCAGCGGAAGCTCCGCGCGCTGGGCTTCTATTTCGGAACACCGGACGGCATTTTCGGCTCGGCGACGCAGCGCGCGGTGGATAAAGCGCGCAAAACATTCAGCCTTTCAGCGAACGGGCTGGTAGATTGGGCGCTGTACCAGAAATTAGGGCTGACGCTGTTTGAATAGGAGGGATACCATGAATTGGGATGAAACACGCGATTTTCTCTCCCCCTGCTTTCCGGAGTGCATCCGGGATGAATTGGCGATGCTGCTGCCGGGCGAACTGCGCGAAATCCGCATCCGCGCCGAGCGCCCCGCCGTGTTCGTAACGGCGACGCGGACGGCGAAGCTCGACTGGATTCCCGGTCAGATGCAGGTAGAGGCGCTGACGGAGGCGCTTTCAGGGCACAGCCTGTTCGCGCGCGCAGACGAGACCCGGCGCGGCTACCTGACGCTGCGCGGCGGCCACCGCATGGGGCTGTGCGGGCACATCACGCGCAAAAACGGACAGAGCACGCTGCGGGACATTGCGTCCGTGTGCATCCGCATTGCGGGCGAATGGCGCGGCTGTGCCGATGGTCTCATCAGCCGCTTCCCCGCCCTGTTTCCGGGCAAAACGCCGTCGGTGCTCATCATCGGCGCACCCGGCAGCGGCAAGACAACGCTCCTGCGCGACCTGACGCGGCAAATGGCGGATACGATGTCGGTTCAAGCGGCGCTGATTGACGAGCGCGGCGAACTGGCGGCGTGCGTGGACGGTGTGCCGCAATTGGACGTGGGCGCATCCACCGACGTATTGGACGGGCTGCCGAAAACAGAAAGCGTGCCATGGTTAATCCGCTCAATGGCGCCAAACGTGATTGCCATGGACGAACTGTCCGGCGCGGAGGACGCGGCGTGCGTGATGGACGCGTGGGCGTGCGGCGCGTCGGTGCTGGCGACGGTGCACGGAACGGCGCTGGCGGAAACGGCGAATCGCCCGGCATTATCGCCCCTGTTCTCCCGGCGGTGCTTCGACCTGTATGTGCTGCTTTCCAGCGAAGGCGGCGGGAAAATCACCGCGCTGCACGACCGCTGCGGCAGCCCGATTTCCTTGTCATGACGCGCCTGCTGTTTCCGATTTGCGCGGCGCTGCTGTCCACCCTGGCGGGGCTGCACCTGTCCACGCACCTGCGGCAGGAGGAGCAGCGGCTGGCGCGCTGGGGCGAAGTGCTGCCGCATTTGCACCTGCTGATGGCGTCGTGCGCATACTCGCTGCCGGAAGCGTTTCGTCTGTGCGCGGACGGGAATCATCCGCCGGATACGCTACTGCGTCAGCTTGCGGACGCGCTGGAACGTACGCCGCTGTCCTCGCCGGGCGCGCTGACGGACAGGCTGTGTCCGGCAATCAGCGAAAAGGACATCATCAGCCGAATGATGCACCTGCTCAGCCGCGGCAGCCTCGAAAGTCGACTGCTGGCGGTGGAAAACGCGCGGCAGGAGGTGGCGCTGATGCACGAGAAAGCGGCACGCAAGGCGGACAAGGACGCGCGGCTGTACCAGACGCTGGGCTGGATTGGCGGGCTGTGCCTATTGCTTATCCTGATGTAAGGGGGAAAGTTCCATGCAGCTTGACCTGCTCTTTCAGATTGCCGGGGTCGGCATCCTCACGACGGTCGTGGCGTCGGTGCTGAACAGCTCCGGGCGCAGTGAGCTGGCGAATTTGGCGACAGTCGCCGGGCTGGCGATTGTGCTGCTGATGGTCGTGTCGCTTCTGTCGCAATTGTTCACCAACGTGCGGACGATTTTCCAGCTTGGATGAGGGCGCGGGATGGAGACGGCGGGAAAACTGGCGGGCTTTGCGGTCTGCGCGGCATTGGTGGCGCTGATTCTGCGTCGTCTGCGGCCGGAAGCCGGGTGGGGCGTATCGCTGGGCGCGGGCGCAATCGTGCTGCTGGCGGCGCTTCCGGCGCTCTCGGCGCTGGTGCGCGGGATTGCGTCTTTATCCGCCATGAGCGGGCTGGACGACAGCTTCATGCAGCAGCTGCTCAAAATCGCCGGGCTGTCGCTCCTGCTGGACTTTGCGGCGCAGACGTGCCGGGACGCGCAGGAGGAAGCCCTTGCGCTGAAAGTGGAGTTTGCCGGGCGGGTGCTGCTGCTCTCCAGCGCATTGCCCGTCTTGCAGGCGCTGTTGTCGCAGCTTGTGTCCTTGCCGCTGTCTTGACGGCAGGCGCATCGGCGGAATCAGGCGAATCAAGCGATAAAGCGGAATCGCTTTCCAGCGGCATTGACACCATCGTATCCGCCTTGGACAGCGGCGCGCTGGAATCCGCCCTCTCCGACGACGACCCTTTCGCGCAAACCGGCGGTTTCCGGCAGACGCTGACCGCCATTGCGCGCGGCGAAATGACCATCGACTTTCAGCAGACCGCCGATTTACTCTCGCGGCAGTTCTTTTCTGCCGTGCGGCAAAGTCTCTGGCGGCTGACGCGGCTGATTGCCCCCGCGCTGCTCTGGGCGCTGCTGAAACAGTTCAGCGGCAGAAGCAGCGAATGCGGGCGCATCGTTGTGCAGCTGTTCGTGTGCGTTTTTCTCACGCAGGATTTGGGCGACCACATCACGCTGGCTGTTGCGACGGTGCAGCAGATTTCCGCAGGGATGCAGGGGCTGCTGCCGATGCTGCTGACGATGATGGCGGCAGTCGGCGGGAGCGCGGGTTCGGCGCTGATGCAGCCGGCGGTGGTGGCGTCGGCAAGCGCGATGACGAGCCTGATTTCCGGCATAACCGTGCCGCTGGCGGTCGCGTCGGGGGTATTGTGTATGCTCTGCCATTTGGGCGACGGAATCCGCGTGCAGCGGCTGGCGGAATTTACGCAGCAATGCGCGGTGTGGTCGCTGGGCATCGGGTTCACGGTGTTCATCGGCGTGCTGACGACGCGCTCGGTAACGGCGGCGGCAATTGACGGCGTGACGCTCCGCACGGCGAAATACGCGCTGAACAACCTCGTGCCGTTCGTCGGCGGGCTGTTCGCGGACACAGTGGACACGCTGGTCGGCTCCGGGATGCTGGTGCAAAGTGCCTTGGGCGTGACGGGGCTGATCGTCATTGCGTCCCGCGCGGTGCTGCCGCTTTGCCAAACGCTGGCCGCCGCAATGCTCTACAAGCTCGCGTCCGCGCTGATGCAGCCGGTATCCGACGGATCGCTCGCCGGGTGCATCCACGATTTCGCGAAGGTGCTGATGCTGCTGTTCGTGCTGCAATTATCCGCAGCTGCCATGTATTTGATGCTGATTGCGCAGCTGATTGCCGTCAGCGGGTTCACGATGATGCTGCGATAACGAGGTGAATAACGATGGAAGCGCTGACCGGGTTTGCGGTGCTGTCGCTGCTCTCTTCGCTCCTGCTGTCTCTCCTGCCGGAAACGAGGCTGAAAAGCACGGTGCATCTGGTGGCGAGTCTGCTGCTGCTGCTCTCGTGGCTGACGGCGCTGCAAACGCTGTGTACACGGTTTTCGCAGCCGGAAAGCAGCGCTTCCGCCGCGTCCCCCCTGTCTGAAACGGCTGATTTTTCCTTTGCTGATGCGGTGGATGCCCTGTCGCGCCAGCCATCCGCGCAGGAGGACGCCCCATGAACATGACCCGCTTCCGGGAGCTGCTTCGGCGGGACGGCTGGCTGTATGCGGCAATCGCGCTTTGCGTGGTGCTGGCGCTGTGCGTGAGTGCAATCAGCGGCAGCAGCCCCGACGAGGAAACCCGCATTGCCCGCGTGCTGTCCGAAATTGCGGGGGCGGGCAGTGTCAGCGTAACCATCTACACAGAGGACAGTCAACCCTGCGGCGCGGTGGTGGTGGCGTCCGGCGCGGAGGACATTGCCGTCCGCCTGCGCTTGCAGGAAGCCGTGACGACGCTTCTTGGGCTGGACAGCAGCCGCGTCGCCGTGTATCCGCGAAAAGGAGGAAACGCCCCATGAAGCTGCAATCCCTGCCGACATTCCTTGTCCGCCGAAAGAACTGGCTGCTGATGGCGGCACTGGCGCTTTCGCTCACCGCGGCGCTTCTGCTGCGCCCGTCATCCCCGCAGGCGCAGCGTGTGACGCTGCCTATGACATCCGCCGAATCAAGCGCATCGCCCTTGGAGGCATTCCGCATCAGCCGAGACAGCGCCTATCAGCGCGACATGGCGGCGCTGGAAACCCTCATCAGCAGCGAAAACACCGACCGCGCTGCGCGGCAAAGCGCGGCGGAAGAACTGCAAGCCTACGTTGCGCTGCATCAGGCGCAGTTAGCGCTGGAAGGGGCGCTGCTGACCTCGGAGCTCGCGCCGTGCTGCGCTGTGGTAACGGACGGGAGCGTCACCATCGTGACGGAAAAACAGGAAATCACGGAGCAGGACACCGCGCTGGTGCTGACGCTCGTGCAGGTGCATACAGGCATTTCCGCGTCAGGCGTGCGCATCATGACGGCGCAATGAATTTCGTAAAAAGCCGGTTTCACTTTGCAAAAAGCGGGGTATACTGTCTTTGTCAGGAAAGCGCGGATTGACGCGGCTGCATTCCTGTGCTATAATGAAGCATCTCTTGCAAGGAGGGATAACTTCATGGAAAGAACAGGAACGATTACCGCGGTCTCCGGCGACACGCTGGAAGTCACCTTCTGCCGCCCCGGCGACTGCGAAAAATGCCACGCCTGCATCGGCGGCGAAAAGAAGCATGTGCTGCTGGTGAAGGGCGAAGGGCATGTGGGCGACATGGCAGTGGTGTCACTGCCCGAACAGACGGTTGTCAAGGCATCCGCGCTGGCGTATCTCTTGCCGCTGGCAGGGCTGTTCATCGGCATGTTGCTGGGCGCGCTGGTTGCGCCGCGGAGCGAGACGGCGGGCAGTGCCATCGGCGGTGTGATCGGGCTGGCGGCGGCGCTCATCGGCTTGACGGCGACGGAAAAGAAGCGCAGTGAGTCCGGAAAATATGCGCCGAAGCTGCTGCGCGTGATTTCTGCCGCAGACGCGCTCAAAAACTGACATTACCATTGAGAAAGGATGTGTTTTTATGGCCAAGGAACTTATGAGCAGTGAATTTTCTTCTTTTGTGAAGCAGGACAAGCCCGTTTTGGTGGACTTCTGGGCAACGTGGTGCGGCCCGTGCCGGATGCTCGCACCGGTGGTGGAGGAAGTTTCCGCCGCGCACGCGGATGACGTCGTCGTCGGCAAGGTGGACGTGGACAAGTGCCCCGAACTCGCCCAGCAGTTCGGCGTGATGAGCATTCCGACGCTGATTCTGTTCAAGGACGGTCAGGTGGTGGACACGCTGGTGGGCTATCACCCGAAGGCTGCGCTGGAAGACCTGATTAAAAAGGCGCTGTGAGTTCAGCTTATCCCAAAAAAGCTTTCTGTCTGACGGGCAGGGAGCTTTTTTCGCGTCACTGTGCGCAGTGAAAATGTAAAAATCCGCGGGAGGGCGGTTTGTCCCTTCCTTTTCGCGCAAAGGAATGCTATAATGAAGAAGCTGCATATGGGGACCAATATGTCTTGCAGCATTCAATGCTCTAACAAAGGAGAGAAATCACGATGAAACGCCTGATGAGTCTGCTGCTGACGCTCTGTCTGCTCATCCCCTGTCTGACCGCACCCGCGCTGGCGGACACCCCGAAGCCGATTCCGACGATTGATTATGACAGCATCCCCGAACCACGCGAAGGGCTGCACCACTATCTGCTGCTCTGCTCCGACCAGTGGACGAACAAACTCGTGAACACCGACGGCATCGTGATTGTCACACTGGACACGGTGACGCACCGCATCATGCTCACGTCGATTATCCGCGACGCGCTGGTGGAGCGCCCCGACGGCGTGATTGGGCGCATCAACTACATCGCGCGCAATTCCGGGCCGGAAGCGCTGTGCAAGGTTATCAGCCAGCACCTGGGCATCAAAATTGAAAAGTACATTCTGCTGAATTTCCAGATGATTGCCAACATTATTGATTATCTGGGCGGCGTGGATATCACAGTCAACGCGTCGGAGGCGGCGTATCTGCGGCGCTATCCGCTTGACCCCGGTCAGACCGAGCCGACGATGGCGCAGGCGGGCACTTACTGCTTCACGGGGCGCGCGGCAGTCATTTACATGCGCATCCGCAAGGCGGGCGGCGGCGGCGATTTCATGCGTACACAGCGCGCCCGCACGGTCATGTCCACCTTGGCAGACCAGTGCCGTACCTTTACCTACGATCAGGCGCGCGACCTTGTGGACGTCATCATGAAGAACAATCTTCAGACGAACATGACGCTCGACGACATGATTGCCGCCATGGAGCAGGCGCTGAAGCTGCGCACCTGCGTGATTGAGGAACTGCGCATCCCGCAGGATGACGCGGTGCACCCCATCAGCTACGCGGGCATGGCTGTGCAGGAAGTGGACTGGGTGATGAGCCGCGAGGACATGGCGAACTTCCTCTCCAGCGGCTGGCTCGTCATTGACGACAACGACGAGGACGACCCGATTGATTTCTGACCCCTCAAAGTTTTGACATAAGAAGGAGTTTCCGCCATGAAGTGTCCCCAATGCGGTCAATGGAACCGTGCTTCCCTGCCCAACTGCATCCGCTGCGGCGCGCCGCTGAATCCGGAAAGCGCCGAAACGCCCGCGTGGCAGGAGCAGTTCCGCAAGGAAGATAAAGAGCCGAAGAAGTACATCCACGTTGACGAGGACGGTGCCGTTGACGAATCCAGCGACCAACGGGATGAACTCGCCACGGACATGACGGAGCTGAAAGAGCGCAAAGTACGCGGCGCACGCCGTCTTGAGCGGATGAAGGAAGAAGCCGCGATGCGCTCCGCCCCTTCCGGCGCGACCACCATCCACATGCATTCCTCGCGCGAATCGCTGATGAATGCGCACGTCGGGCGCGTCCGCATGGTCGGGCACGAAGACGAGCGCAACGCCGCTGCGCAGAGCGCGGCGATGGCGGACAACGTCGTCCCCCAGCCGAAAATCTGGCAGGACACCCGCGGATACGACCCGCTCGTTACCATGCTGCAGGAGAACACGATTCCATCCGCCCCGCCGCGCATGAACGAAATGAAATCCTACCGCACTCGCGGCAAGGGCTTCCGGGTGACGCTGCGGGTGCTGATTATCCTGCTGGTTGTGGGTCTGGTCGGCGTCGGCGGATTCTTCGCGCTGTCCCATCTGGGGCTGCTGAACACCTCCAGCGGGTCGAACGCGTCCATCACGTCCAGCATTGTGGATGATTTGGCGGCGCACACGGTGCTCATCCCCGGCGAGGACGGGCAGCAGATTTACGTCGGCGCGCCGATGCAGGCAACGTACCCCGTGGTGGACGGCTTCGCGACGGTTGAGATTCCGGATTACCTCTGGTATCGCGACTTGCCGAGCGTCGGTGTGGAAAACGAGACGATGCATGTGACGCTCAAGGCGTTCCTGAAAACCGCGAACGGCCGGCAGAAGGCGCTTGACCCCATCGAGTACGACATTTCCATTCCGCTCAGCCCAATTGCGCTGGTTTCACCGGAATCCATGCGGCAGGAAGTAACGACCGCTATGTACTCCGTGCAGCTGCAAGTGCGTCCCGGCTCAACAGTGACGGTCAACGAGGTGGACATTTCCGACACGGTGAGCGAGGACGGTCTGCTGATTTACAACGCAACCGTTCAGCCCATTGGCGACAATGTGTTCAAATTCCGCGTCCGTGCGCCGTACTGCCGCGAAAACGCGCTCGACCTCACCCTCTACCGCGAAGTGCAGGAGATTCCGCTGGACTTGGCGGTGACAACATACGCATCAACGAGCAAATCCACCCTCGAAATCTCCGCGACGACCAAACCCGGCGCAACGGTGGACGTGCTGACGAATCACTCCGACCTTGACATTACGAATCTGGATAAGACGGGCGAGTTCAAGTTTGTTGCCATCTTCGATAAAATCGGCGACAACACGATTACCATCACGTCCTCCTATCCGGGCAGCAAGACTTCGCGCGTGGACTACACCATCTATTACGTTCCGAATCAGGACGTGTACACCCGCAAAGCGTGGCCGCTGAACAACTCCGCCGAATACTCCGAGCTGATGTCAAACATCACCTACCGTTCCGAGCATTCGCAGGTGTATCTGGTCGTCGGTACGATTGCCGAAATCATCTCCACCAAGCCGCAGACAGCCATCGTCTACACGGGCGAGGACGGTCAGAGCCGCCCCGTGGTCATTGAGAACAAGTCGAAAACCGACTGGGCAGTGGGCGACTACCTGCGCATCTACTGCGACGCATACGGCACATACAGCGCCATGCCGTGGCTGATTGCGCGCTATACCTATCAATAACCCTGGGGAGGAAACAGTATGGCTTCCTATGACCTTCTGATTATCGGCGCGGGGCCCGCCGCGTGGAGCTGTGCCATGACCGCCCGTCAGCGCGGATTGACGACGGCGGTCGCGTGCGCGCAGTCCGCCACCAGCTGGCTTCAGCGCGCAGAACGCATCGACAACTACCCCGGTCTGCCGCAAATCAGCGGCAAAGAGCTGCTTTCACGCTTCCGGGCGCAGGCGGCGGACATGGGCGTTGTCATCATCGAGCAATTGGCGCGGCAGATTATGCCAAGCGGCGACATCTACATGACGCTGGTCGGCAACGACATCATCGAAAGCCGCGCGATTGTGCTGGCGATGGGCGCGGCGCGTCCGAAGCTGCTGCCGGGCGAAGAAGAGCTGCTGGGGCGCGGCGTGAGCTGGTGCGGCACATGCGACGGCATGTTCTACCGCGGCAAAAAGGTGGCGGTGCTGTCGGCATGGGCGGGCGGCATCGAAGAAGCGGAATTTCTCGCCGGACTGGCATCCGAGGTGGATTACTACCTGCTGGCGCAGCACGCGCAGCCGGAAAATCCGCCGTACCGCCTGTGCGCGGGCAAGCCGCAGTCCATCCGGCACGAAGCCAATCAGCTGGTGCTGGTGACGAATGCGGACGAATACCGCTACGACGGCATCTTCATCTTCCGCCCTGCCGTATCGCCGGACACGCTGCTGCCGGGGCTGAAAACCGAAGGCGCGTTCATCCCCGTTGACCGGCGGATGGCGACGAATCTGCCGCGCGTCTACGCCTGCGGGGACTGCACGGGTCAGCCGCTGCAAATCGCCAAGGCAGTCGGCGAGGGCAACGTTGCCGCCATCAGCGCATCTGCCGATTTGAGCAAGGGGGTACGCGCATGAAGAAGGCATTCCGGTGGCTTTTGCCACTTCTCCTGCTGATGCTGCTGACGCTGCCTGCGCTGGCGGACGGCTACGAATTTGCCGACGACCTGACGGGCGAATACCTTTACCCGGCGGGCTCGGACGAATCCACCGCGACGTACATCTACCGCTACCGCTATCCGCAATTGGCCGGCGACGACGAAATCGCTGCGATGTTCAACACAACCTATGCCTACACCGCCGACGACACCCTTGCCTTTGAAGCGCCGATGAACGCGGGGCTGACCGACGGCGCGGCGCAGGTGACCATCATCGACGTGACGTATGAAGTCACCTGCCAGACGGCGGATTACCTCTCGATTCTCATCACGAAGCACACAAAGCGCCCGGACAGCGAGTCCACCACCATCAGCGGGCATGTGTTCGCGCTGACGGGCAGCCGCGCGGGTGAAATTATCAGCCTGCCCTACCTGCTGGGGATTCTGACGCAGGACGGCAAGGTGGACACTTGGCTGCAAGACCGGCAGACGGCAAAAACAGACAACTGCGTGCGCGAGCTGGTGTGGGCAGAAATCGAGCGGATGATGAAATCCGGCGGCGTGCCATTCTATGACGGCTTGACGTTCGAGGAGCTGGAAGCCGCGTTCTATCCGGAAGAGGATTTCTATCTGGATGAAAACGGCGACCCGGTGTTCTACCTGCTGGAAAACACGGTTGCCCTGCCCGAAGCGGGCATTCTGCTTGTCCCCATCTCGCTGGAAACGCTGCTGGACGAGCTGTAATGGCTGCTATCCCCTATTATTTGCGTATCAGGAGGCTTCATGCTCCGCGAATTTGATTTGCAAAGGATGCACTGGGCGGACAAAACGCAGTCCATGCTCCACCAAAGGCAGATGGAAGCGTGCGAGACGCGTCTGCTGAGCTACCCAACCGAGTCGATTTTCACGCTGCAGGACGAGCGCGAGACCGAATGCTGGTGGCAATGCTCTTACGACGCGGAGGAATCGCCAAAATCGCCCGTACTGCACACACTGCGGGAGATGCGGGCGAATGTGCTTGCGCGCCTGCCCGTGGAAGCCGCGCTGCTGACAGAGACGGAACATGCGCTGATTGTCCGGCTGATTCTCTGCGGAGGTCAGGCGCGCATCGACGGCTGGCAGGAGCTGTCCGCCGCTGAATCACTGCTGCGCCGCCTTTGGTGTACGCTGGAGGTGGACGAGCAGGACGTTCTGCTGCACCTGCCGCGGGAACTGATGACCCCGCTTTCGCTGACCCTGCGCGAGCAGCGGCATCAGGAGCTGCGCAGTCGCCTGCTGTTCTTCGACACGGACACGAAAGCGGCGCTCTACCTGTCCGGAATGTTGAGCGCGAAGCAGGCGCTTTCCCGCCTCTACGAAAGCGTGCTGCACGATTCATACGCGAACGACGAAGCGCTGGCGCTGCGCTACTTGAAGGCGGGCAACGATTTCTACTACAACCGCGCCGGGGAGCTGTTTCTGCTGCATCCGGGGCTGGCTGACCCGGAGAAAATTCTGCGGGAAGGCGGCTTTCCGATGGGGTATCAGCCGGATTTGCCGAGCGAACGGGCGCTGATGGCGTCGCGCGACCTGCTGCCAGAGGAATTTGAGACAGACGCGCAGCTATCGGCGCTGCTGGACAGCTGCATGGGACTGGAAATAGCGGAGGAAAGCAGCGCGCATGATTTGCGGATACTGGTCAAGCAGCATGTAACGTGGTCAGAGCTGATGGAAGTTGTTCGGGCAATGCTGCCGATTCCGCCAACGAAGGAACTGACGGCGTGCCTGCATCGCCTGTACGCCTTCACACCGCGCTGGGGAACATACCGCGCCGCGCTGGTGCAATAACAGGAGCTATCATGAAATACACATTTCAAACCGATTCTGCGGCGGAGGGGCTGCGCATAGACGCCTGCATCCGCCGTTTTTTGCCGGAGCTGCCCTCCCGCGCGGCACAGGAGGCGTTCTCCCATCGCGACGTGAAACTCGACGGCAAGCGTGTCAAGCCCGATGTGCGCGTGCACGCTGGGCAATGCGTGGAAGTATTCTGCATGGAGCAGACCGCGCCGCTGCTGGACGTTGTGTACGAGGATGCGGATGTGCTGCTGGTCAACAAGCGGGCGGGCATCAGTGTGGAGGCGGACGAAAAGGGCGGCGTGACGCTGACCGAATTGGCCGCGCGGCACGTTCGCCAGCAAGCCCCCGACGCGCGCGCGCCCAAGGCGTGCCATCGGCTGGACAACCAGACGTGCGGGCTGCTGATGTTCGCCAAGACGGAGAAGGCCGAGGGCATTTTGGAGCGCGCCTTCCGCGACCGCACCATGGACAAGCGCTACATCTGCCTTGTGCGCGGAATGATGAAGCCGCCGAAAGCCACCTGCCGCGCCTACCTGCTCAAGGACGCGAAAGCCGCGCATGTCACCATCCACGACAGCGCCGTCCCCGGCGCGCGCCCGATTGTCACGGCGTATGAAACACTGGAACAGGGCGCCGTCAGCCGCGTGGAAATCCACCTGATTACAGGGCGGACGCACCAAATCCGCGCGCATATGGCGGCGCTGGGGCATCCGCTGCTGGGCGACGACGTGTACGGCGACCGCGCGTTCAATCGGCAAATGAAAATGCAGGGGAAGCTCTGCCTATGCGCGGCGCAGTTGACGCTGGACACGGGCGGCGCGCTGCCGCAGCTGGACGGGCGGACGTTCCGCGTAAAGTGCCCGTTCTGACAGGAGAGGAATTTTATGAATTTACAAATGCCGATTCGCCTGATTGCCACCGACATGGACGGCACGCTACTGACGGATGAACCGCTGATTCTGCCGGAAACGGCGGATGTACTGCGCCGCGCGGCGGAAAAGGGCATCGTGCTGTCACTGGCATCGGGGCGTTTGCCGGACGACGCGAGCTTTTTTGCCGTGGACGCGAAGCTGCCAATGCACGTCATTGCGCTCAACGGCGCGGTGACGCTGGTGAAGCCGCTGGGCGACGTGCAGGAGGCGCACCACCTGCCGCAGCCGACTGTCCATCGCATCACGGCGCGGCTGGACGAAGCAAACGTGCAGTACGCGGTGTTCGGCGTTCACGAGGTGGTTGCGTCGGACGACATGCCGCTTTCCCGCGCGAAGGTGGTCATCGGCACATTCCTGAACCGCGCGGGCGGGCGCACCGCTTTCCGTAACCGGAAGCAGGGCATCGACGCGGTGATTCAGGACTGCGTGAAGGTGGTCGTTTTCTCGCAGAATCTGCCGCTGCTGGATGATTTGCGTGCGTTTGTGCGGGATACCTGCCCCGATGCGGACGTGACGAGCAGCTGGTGGGACAACATTGAGATTGTACCGCGCAGCGCCAGCAAGGGCAGTGCCCTTCAGACGCTCGCGAAGTCGCTGAATATCCCGATGGACGAAGTGATGGTATTCGGCGACAGCGACAACGATTTGAGTATGCTCAAAGCGGCGGGCGTTTCCGTCGCGATGGGCAACGCAAACGAGCGTGTGAGGGCATCCGCACGATTTGAGACGCTGCCGAACGACCAGCAAGGCGTGGCTGCCGCCATCCGCGCCATCGTTTTTGGCGAGGACGTGCCGGGCGTCATCCGCAAGCGGTAACTATGCGCCCATCCCCTGCCGAAGCGCAATCATCCGCCCGAACAGCCCGATTCCCTCCAGTTTCAGCTGGGCGGACAGGGCTGTTTTGCTGTCCTGATTCTCCAGATTGCCCCTGATCTGCGCCCACGCGTCCGACAGCGCCAGCAGCTCCTTGATCGGCGACGGCGGATTGCGCCCGAAGCGCTCCTGCGCCGTCTGCCGCCATAGCGTCATCTGACCGTCCAGCGCTGTTATCTGCTCCTGCGCTTCCGTCAGCGTCAGTTCGCCCGCATCCAGCAGGGACGCGGTGTCCCGCAGCGTCCGCGCGGCTTGCAGCAGCAGCGTGAACCCCGCCTCGGCAACATCCACCTGACCTGCCATGCCTTTGAGCCGGAGTTGCAATTCCGGGCACGTCCAGCGGTAGAGGTACGTTTCGATACGCTGATTTTCGCCCAGCCGCTGCCGCACGGACGCGGCATCCGTCTCCGTGCCGTAGCAGGCAATGAACACGCGCCACTTTTCGCCGTCCTCGACAACCGCGCCCGGTGCGCCGCGGTCGGTGAGCAGTTCCGCTTTCTCCCGCGCGGCATCCTCGTTGGAGAAAACACCGGTCTGGATGGCGTACCACGTTTCCGCCGCGAGCGTGATTTCCCGCGAGACGACTGTCTGGTCATAGGCGGCAGCAATCGGCGTGGCGGTCGGCTGCGCAATCGTCTCCGCCGTCAAGTGCGACGCGGCGTTGCGAGAGAGAGTCAGCGCACCCGCCGCAAAAATCAGCAGCGTCAGTACAATCATGCGCCCCAGCCGCCTGCGCGCCATCTGCTGCCGGTAAAGCCGCTGTTCCACGCGTCCCATGTTCTTCGCCTCCACTTCCTTGGGTCTGGCAGACGATATGCCCGCGCGGAAGTGAAAATGACTTGCGCTTTTCGGCAAAATGTGCTACCATAGGAGCAAGAATCGAAGCAAGAATCCACAGGAGGACAGCACATGCGATACCACATCGACACCATTCCGGTTTGGGACGCGGCGAAAATTGACGGCGAGTGCCTGCTCTGCGCCCTGCAGCGCCGGGTGGAACTGCAGCAGATTGAATATTCGCTCGGCGCGTCGGTCATGGAGCCGGACGTGCGTATTCAGGTGAACAAAAAGGGCTTCTGCCAGCACCACCAGCGGATGCTGTTCAAGGGCGACAATCGGCTCGGCCACGCGCTGATGCTCGAATCGCACTTGACGGAGACGCGCGGCAAATTAAACAAAGCGTTCAACGACATCCGCAAAGCCGCCAGCGGCAATTCGTCCTTTCTCGACCGTCTGTCCGGCAAAGCGCCGTCACCCGCCAAGGCGATGGAAGCCGCTGTGCAGGAGCTTGACGCGCTGTGCAGCACCTGCATCGTCTGCAACGCGATTGAGGACAACATGAACCGCTATTTGCACACATTTTTCCATCTCTACCAGAATGATTCGGAATTCCGCAAGCATTTTGCGCAGAGCAAGGGGGTCTGCCTCCCCCACGCGGTGCAGCTGCTCAAACTCGCGCCGCAGGAGCTGCCAAGCCGCGAATTATCCGCCTTTGCCGACCTCATCTGCAATCTGGAAACCGAAGCATTCGACCGCATTCAGGGCGACGTGAGCTGGTTCATCAAGAAATTCGACTACCGCTTTCAAGCCGAGCCGTGGAAGGACAGCCGCGATGCGGTGGAGCGCAGCGTCAACAAGCTGCGTGGCTGGTGCGTCGGGAAAGAGCCGAATCCGGAAGAAAAGTGAATGCGAAAACATCCCGCCTGACCGAAATCAGACGGGATATTCTGTACTTTACGGGTTAATTTCCGGCGCGTTTTCCGGGTCGAAGCGCTCCAATTGAACCTTCGCTTCCTCAAAAATATCCAGCGAGAAGGAGTCCGGGTAGCCCTCCTGATACACGACGCGGCGGATGCCGGCGTTGATAATCATCTTTGCGCAGACGCTGCACGGCTGATGCGTGCAGTAGAGCGTCGCGCCGTCGATGGAAACGCCAAGTTTCGCCGCCTGAATGATGGCGTTCTGCTCCGCGTGGATGGCGTAGCAGAGTTCGGCGCGCGTGCCAGACTGAATGCCGAGCCGGTCGCGCATACACTCGCCGCGCTCGCGGCAGGTTTTGAGGCCCGCCGGCGCGCCGTTGTAGCCCGTCGTCATGATGCGCTTATCCTTCACAATGACGCAGCCGATGCTCCGCCCCGGACGGTAGCAGCTTGTCCATCCGGCGATGACGTGCGCCATTTCCATAAATCGGCTGTCCCACTTGTCCATACTCGTTTCCTCCTGCATGGTTTGTTCCCCATTATATCGGCTTTCGCGGGTTCTGTCAAGTTTTTCATCGGCGGCGCATAAGTTTGCGGGCAAAGGAGGCGTTTTTATGCCCCAGACCCTCAAAAAACAGGCGCTGACGCTGACCATTGCGAACGGCTTCACGCGCGGGCTTGGATTCCTCTTCCGCCTGATGACGGCGCGGCTGATGGGCGCGGAGGCCATCGGCGTGATGGAGCTTTCCGCATCCGCCGCGATGCTGGCGCTGACACCCGCAACCGCCGGACTGCCGACCGCCATGAGCCGCATGACCGCGCGCCCGAACGCCGATCAAAGCGCCGTCCTGCGCGCGGGGCTTTCACTCAATCGGCGGATTGCGCTGGTGATGATGCCGCTGCTGTTCCTGCTCGCGCCGGGGATGGCGTGGCTGCTCAGCGACTTTCGGACGCTGCCCGCGATTCTCATCAGCATTCCCGCCGTGTTTTTGCTGGGCTGCTGCGCCGTGTACAGCGGGTGGTTCTATGGCCGCGGCGATATGCTCACGCCCGCGCAGTGCGAATGCAGCGAGCAAATTGTGCGATTCGTCGGAAGCCTTGTGCTGCTGCTGATTTTCACGCGGTCACCGCTGTCCGTCCGTGCCGCGCTGCCGGGTTTTGCCGGAATTCTGGCGGGTATCTGCGTTTGGATGATGTTCCGCCGCCGTGCGCCGCTGCCGCCGGGTGTGCCATCCGCCGATTTGCGCCGTGAGCTGCTGGCGTTATCCGCCCCAACTGCCGTTTCGCGCCTCTGCCAGACGTGCCTGCGGATGCTGACGGCAGTGCTGCTGCCGCTGTGCCTGCGGCAATCCGGGCTGACCGCGTCCGCCGCGACTGCGCAGTTCGGGCTGCTGAGCGGGATGGCGATGCCGCTCAGCATGGCGCCCGGCGTCATCACCAGCGCCATGTGCATGGTCGCCGCGCCCGCCGTGTCCCGGCAGGAAAGCAACCGCGTCCGCCTGAAACGCACCATGCGGCAGCTGCTGCTGATGGCGGGGCTGATTGGCTGCCTGTCCTCGTGCGTGCTGTTTCTCTTCGCGCAGCCGATTTCGATGCTGCTCTATGGCGAACCGGCGCTGACGGGTGTGCTGATGGCGCTCTCCCCGCTGTCGATGCTGTTTGCTATCCAGCAGGTGCAGTTCGGACTGGTGACGGGCTTGGGCGTTCAGCGGCGCGCGATGCCGGGTACCATTGTTTCCTCCGTGCTGACGCTGGTGGTGATGAGTATCTTCTGTCCGATGCCGAGCGTGCGGATTTTCGGCGCGGTGCTGGCGATGCTGGCAGGCAGCCTTGTGCGCGTGATTTGGAACGCCGCCGTGCTGCAATCAGCGAAGCGGGCGGCGTAATCCCTTGGGATAGTGGTTCTTCATCTGCCCGTCGGAGATTTTGCCCCAGCCGAGCGGAATGCCGTCGCAGCACGCAAGTGCCCAGCCTTTTCCATCCGCCGGAAGCGTCTCACCCGCCTGATAGCGGCGCGCATCCTCCCGCGACAGTGCCACACGCGGCACATCCGGTGGAAAGATACTCATCGCCCACGCGTGGTCGGGCACAAACAGCTTCTTCTGCACCGTCCCCAATTGCAAGCCGCAGCGGACGACCTGAATGCCGTCGCAGACCGGACGGTCGGGCAGACAACTTAGCGTCACCGATTCGTCGCGGCTGCGTCCGGGCTTGCCGCTGCCGGTGCGCATCACATTCGCGTTTGCCGTCGGGCAGAAGGCGCGCAAGGCTTGCAACGCGTCCTTGCTCGGCGCATCCTTCTCTGGCGCTTTCTGCCAATTGCAGGGTGCGTCGCCGTGCTTGCGCAGGAGGGCAACGAAGTGCCCCTCGCCCTTCATGCGGTGCGGATAGCACGTCAGCATCCCGTCTGGCGCATCTGCTCCGGGCAAGGAGAAGGCTTCCGCCGAGAAATCCGCGTGGCGCGACAGGAAAGCATCCACCGTATCCTCGTTTTCCGTGCGGTTCATTGTGCAGGTGGAATAGACCATGCGCCCGCCGGGACGAAGCATTTCCGCCGCGCGGTCGAGGATTTCCGCCTGCCGCTTAGCGCATCCGGCGGGGCTTTCGGGCGACCATTCCGCGCGTGTTTCCGGATGACGGCGGAACATGCCTTCGCCAGAACAGGGTGCATCCACCTGAATCGCGTCGAATGCCTCCGGCCAGCGCTGCGCCAATTGGTCGGGATAGGCGCTGACGACGAGGGCGTTCGGGATGCCCATGCGCTCGATATTCTGAGAGAGGATTTTCGCGCGCTCCCAAACGGGCTCATTGCACACCAGCACGCCCTGTCCGCCCATACGCAAGCCGCTCTGCGTTGATTTTCCGCCCGGCGCGGCGCACAAGTCCAGCACATGCTCCCCCGGCTGCGCGTTCAGCACGGCGGCGGGCAGCATCGCGCTCGGCTCCTGCAAGTACCACGCGCCCGCTTCATGCAGCACGTCCGCGCCGGCGGTCGAGGTCATTGCGAGGTAATGCCCGTTTTCCTCCCACGTGACTCTTTCGCCGCAGTCCTCCGGCAGCAGCGTCGGGCGCTTCCACGGATTCACGCGCAGACCGCGCTGATATGGCTCGTCATATGTACGCAAAAAGGCGGCCATTTCGCCTTTCAGCTGTGCCGCCATTTGGGATAAAAACGCCTGTGGAAGCTCGGTCATGCCTGTCCCCCCGGTATATTGTCATGATATTGATTTTTGTCCTGCGCAATTGTCAGCGGCGGCGGGGTCAGCTCCGTCTGCGTTGTGCCGAAATGTGCGCGCCGGGCAGGAATCACCCGCTTGCGGCGCGTCGCCGCGGTGCCTTCCCGCTTGGGCGCGGGCTTCGGCTTTTGCGTGTGTTGCACCACCTGCTCCTCTTCGATCATTGTGCCGTCAGCATAAATCAGGTGGCGGCCCGTCGGCGTGCGGCGCGCGCGCTTAGGCAGAAAGCGTGTCCAGAAGTTTCCCCAGACACGGTACGGCTGCCAGCGGATCAGGTAGACCAGAAAGTCCATCACGACGCCGAAAATGCACAGGAGGATGACCAGCGGCAGCCAGTTGCGCATCGCCCAGCCAAGCAGACCGCCGTGGCTGTCGCTCGTCACCATGTTCCAGAGCCACTGCGCTGTCCCGCGAATCCACCCCAGCAGGAAATTGAACAGCGCGTTGATGAAACTGCCCATGGTCATCCTCCCCTTTCAAAATTACTCTACTGTTATTGTTACGCTCACATTTCCCGGCACGACCTCGACCGAGATTTCCTCGTCCTCGTCCGCATCAATGCGGCAGAGCACGGGCAGACTGTACGTCCCCGGCGCAAGCCCGGACGCATCGCATACCAGCCGAATATCGCGGCTTTGCAGCGCGTTCAGCCAGTTTTGCGGCGCGGTAATCATCACCGAGGCATTCACGCGGCTCATGGAGGCGTTGTAGCCCGCTTCCAAGCCTTCAATCTGAATCGGCAGGTTCGTGAAACTCTTCGACTTCAGCACCGGCCCGATTTCAATCGTCACGTTGACGTAGGTAGCGCTGACGTATTTCAGTTCTGGCACGCTGCTCAATCGGACGCGCTGCTTGACCGAATCGGACAAGCCGGACACGTCGATGGTTGCATCCGTAAACAGCGCGTCGATTTCCGTCATCTCGCTTGACCAGCCCGCCACCGTGATGTTCTCCGGCGTCATGCTGATTTTTTTGATTTCGTAGCCTTCCTTCGGTGTGCCTTGAATCAGCCCGGTTTGGGAGAGTTCGAGCGTTTTCATGGCGTACATGGTCTGCTCCACAATCACGCTGTCCAGCAGCACCGATTCACTCGTCACTTCGAGCAGGTCGCTTTCAATCGCGTTGTTGTTCTCGTCCAGCAGCGTATACGCCAGCGCCTTGCGAATCGTGCCCTCGCGCTGGGGCAGGTTGTTCAGTTCCAGCACGACTTCGGCGCGGACGATTTTATCCACCATCGACTTCGGGCCGCTGATCGTCACCGTCGGCGGGTCGAGCGTCGCCGCACCCGCGTAGTAGCCCTCCGGCGCGCTTCCAACCGTCTGCACGGACACGGGGATGCGGAAGCGGGTGATGTACTCTTCCACATCAATTGTCACGGTAGACGGCTGAATCGAAGAAACCGTACCGTAAGTGCTGGAATTGGTGGACAGAATGCGGATTTCCTGCTCCCCCGCCGCCGAAATGCGGGAGAGGTCAATGCGGACGTTGTAGTTCGTCGCCTTGGCGTTGGCATACTGCATCTGCGGCACGTCGGCGGTAAGGGAGACGTCACCAAGGAGGCTGGTCAAATCGCTGGTGACAATGAAGCCGTTGCGCTTGACGGATTCTTCGCCCGAAACAGACACGCTGACGCTGGAGAAGTGCTTTTCGCGCGTGAGCGTCGGGTCTTGGGTAATCAGCCCGCCCCAGAGAATGATGGCCAGCAGGAGCGCGAGCAGCTTTGTCGGCCAGTTGTGGATGAAAATCCGTTTGAGACCGTCCAGCAGCATCGTCAGGCGTGGGTCACGCTTCTTCTGCGGCTTTGCGGAAGGGGTCTGCGTCATTTGGCACCCTCCTTTCCCTTGCGGCGCACGAGCATGGACAGCAGACGCTGATGCGGCTTTCGGACATAGATGCCCTCCAGAATCGTCCGCAGCGACTTCGCGTCAAGGTGGCGGGTGAGCTTGCCGCCCTTCGCCATCGAGATGATGCCCGTTTCCTCGGAGACAATCAGCACAATCGCGTCCGTCGTTTCGGACACACCGATAGCGGCGCGGTGGCGCGTGCCGAGGTCATGGCTGATGCCGCTGGCTTCCGTCAGCGTGAGGATGCTCGCCGCGCTCATCACACGTTCGCCGCGGATGACGACGGCGCCGTCATGCAGGGGCGTGTTCGGCTCGAAGATGTTTTCCAGCAGGCCGGAGGTGATCCGCGCGTCGATGCCGATGCCGTTCTCGATGATGTCCTGCAGGCCTGTTTTCTGCTCAAAGACAATCAGCGCCCCCACATGGCGGCGGCTCAAATCCTGCAGGCAGCGGATGATTTCGTCGATAATGCGCGTCGCTTCATCTTTATCGGTGTCGCGCCGCTTCGTTTCAATGCGCGCGCCGCGGCCAATCTGCTCCAATGCCTTGCGCAGTTCCGGCTGAAAGAGGATGACCAGCACCAGCGCGCCGTTGTTCACCACGCTCATCAGCAGCCAGTTCAGCGCCGTCAGCCCGAAGAGGTTGCTGATGCCGACGATGAGCAGCAGCATGGCAAGCCCCTTCAAAACAGCGCTGCCCCGCGTGTCGCGGGTGAGCATCAGCAGTTCATAGATAATAATGGCAACGATGAGAATATCCGCAATATCGGAAAGACCGGGGCGGTTCAGCACGTTCCAGAAAAAGGTCTCCAGCGTCTGCAAGAACGTTGTCACGCCAGCTCCGCCTCCTTTAGCATCTTGAATGATTTCATGCGTTCTGCTTCTCCATTATACAACAAATTGCCGCGAATATGAATGCCTTTTCACAAATTTTCCGTGAAGCATCCGTGAACATTCAGAACACCCCACAGTGCAGATAACGAATGAAGCAGCCGCTTTCTTCCCGATGGGCGGAAAAAACATGAAAAAAGGGAAAAGCAGCCGTTTTGACGGCATACTTCCCCCTTTCCCCCAATTACCGTGCCCTCTTCAGGGCGGAAATGATTACAGATTGCCGCCGTTCCAGCCCCAGAAGCCGATTTCTTCATACGTCACATAGATGCGGTCGCTGTCAATGTCCAGTTCCTCGCGCAGGATGTCCGTCAGCGCCTCAGTCAGCGCGGCGTAATCCTCCTCCGTCGCAGATCCGCCGAAGAGCTTCACTTGGCAGATGGCGCAGGGGGCGTCCGTGCCCTTGAAGTACATTGCGGCATTGTCGCGGAAAGACAGCATCAGCCAACTTTCCGTCTTGCCAGGAATTTTCTCAATGGCATCGCCCATGCGATCCTTGATGACCTGCTCTTTTCGTCCGGGAATGGACACGTTGGAGGTCGTTTCTATGTAAGGCATAACAGTTCCTTTCATTCATATCGGCGTTATCGCCGTTTCCGCCCCGCAAGCAGGGCTTCGGATGAAATATTCGATGTTCAGACGCTCAATTCCTGCTTTTCGCCCAGCAAATCTGCATTTTCCGCCAGCAGCGGACGAATCACGTCGCGCAGGTACTCTTCCACCTGCTCGCAGCTTCGGCCCGTGAACTGCTCCGGACGCAGAATCGCTTCCACTTCCTCGTGGGTAATCATGAACGCCGGGTCAGCGCAGATACGGTCGATGAGGTCGTTCTTGCCGCCCTCTTCCTTCACCACGCGCGCCGCCGCCTGCGAATGCACGCGCAGCTTCTCATGCAGCTCCTGACGATTGCCGCCCTTCTTCACCGCGTCCATCATGATGTTTTCCGTCGCCATAAACGGCAGCTCGTTCATCACGCGCGCGCGCACCACCTTGTCGTACACCACCAGCCCGTCGCACACGTTCATCATGATGTTCAGAATCGCATCCACACCGAGGAACGCCTCCGCAACGGCAATGCGCTTGTTCGCGGAGTCATCCAGCGTGCGCTCGAAGAATTGCAGGGAGGACGTCATTGCCGTGTTCAGCGTATCGACGCAGACGTAGCGTGCCAAGGCGTTGATGCGCTCACAGCGCATGGGGTTGCGCTTGTAGGGCATAGCGGACGAACCGATTTGGCTCTTCTCGAACGGCTCCTCCATCTCCTTGAAATTTGCCAGCAGGCGCAGGTCATAGGCGAACTTGCTTGCGGACTGCGCAATGCCGCTCAGCACGGAAACCACCTGATAGTCCATCTTGCGGGAGTACGTCTGCCCGGACACCGGCACCACCTTGTCAAAACCCATCGCCGCGGCAATATCCTGCTCGACCGCCTTGATTTTCACGCTGTCGCCGCCGAAGAGCTCCATGAAGGACGCCTGTGTGCCCGTCGTGCCCTTGCTGCCCAGCAGCGCCAGGGAGGACAGGCGGTGTTCCAGCTCGCAATAGTCCATGTACAATTCATTCAGCCACAGCGTCGCGCGCTTGCCGACCGTCGTCAATTGGGCAGGCTGCAAATGCGTGTACGCCAGCGCGGGCATGTTCTTGTACTTATCCGCGAAATTCGCCAGCAGGTTCATCACATTGAGCAGCTTGCGGCGCACGACCTGCAAGCCCTCGCGCATGATAATCACATCGGTGTTGTCGCCCACATAGCAGGACGTCGCGCCCAGATGGATGATGCCCGCCGCCTTCGGGCACTGCAGACCGTAAGCGTAGACGTGGCTCATCACGTCGTGGCGGCACTCCTTCTCGCGGCGCTGCGCATCGTCGTAGTTGATGTCGTCCGCGTGGGCTTCCAGCTCGGCAATCTGCTCGTCAGTGATGTCCAGCCCCTGCTTCTTTTCCGCCTTCGCCAGCGCAATCCACAGCTTCCGCCAGGTGCGGAACTTGTTGTCCTCGGAGAAGATGAACTGCATCTCCTTGCTGGCATAGCGGGTCGAAAATGGGCTGATATAGCTGTCATGAGGCATAATGCTTTCCTCCGATTTCATTTCAAAGGGTGATTTTCCGCGCCAATTCCAGCGCCAGATACGCCGCACGGTCTTTTTCATCCAGCTTGGCGTGGGTGGACAGGCTGCGCGGATCCCACTGCTCGCGGTCAAGGTTATCGCCCGCGTAGAAAAACTCGAACACGTCGATTCCACGGAACTGTGCCAGCGCCATCAGCGCCGAGCACTCCATATCCACGCAGACGCATCCCTGCGCTTTGCGCAGTGCCACCTTCCCGCGGGTTTCGCGGTAGAAGGCGTCCGTTGTCCATACTTTGCCTTCGGTGAAGTCCACGCCCGTTTCGCGCAGAATCGCCTCGAACGCCCCGCGGTATTTCGGATTCGCCGGAATCTCGTCCGACGGCGGCGCGTAGTGGAAGCTCGTGCCTTCGTCGCGCACGGCGGCGGTCGGGATGATGATGCCGCAGTCGCGAATCTGCTGATTCAGCACGCCGCAGTTGCCGAATACGACGAACCGCTTTGCGCCCAGCGCGTGCAGCTCTTCCAGCATCGCCACGCAGGACGGCGCACCGACCATTGCCAGCGCAAACGTCAGCGGCGTCCCCTGCCATACGCCGCGGTAGACGGGATACTTCGCGTTTGCGTCGCCGAGTTCGGCAAGCACGCGCACATCCGCCGCCATGTTCAGCATCCGCTCGAACGTGACGTGCGAAAAGCAGCTGACGGCCGTCTCCGGCAAATCCGGCACAGGCGAAAAGAGCATATCGGGGTTGATGACTGCTTGGCGCGACGCATCAAAATCCGTCAAAAGCATGGTGATTCCCTCCTGCCGCCGTTTGCCCTCTATCATAGCAGATTTTGCGGCAAAAGGCAACAGGAGGGCTGCAGTTTATACTATTTCCAAATGAGAATGCACCGAGATGCGAAGTGAATTTTTCATTCTGGCTAACGGGAGTGAAACGCAGCGTAGCAG